>Ga0154020_10000011_pt1 | contig 212777 bp, 196 predicted proteins | sample Klosneuvirus_201_FD_109709 | JGI IMG/M metagenome (GOLD analysis project Ga0154020, IMG submission 109709) | Active sludge microbial communities from wastewater, Klosterneuburg, Austria - Klosneuvirus_20160825_MG | ecosystem: Engineered > WWTP > Aerobic digester > Activated sludge | place... | reverse complement strand
TACAGAAGCCGATTTAAAAGTATGGAAACTTCCGTTTAAGGATGCCCTTCAAATGGTGCTTACTGGAAAGATAACCGATAGTTTAAGTGTGATGGGAATACTTAAGGTGGCTCGACTGAAAGGTTACTAGATGCTGGTTGCTGGATACCAGAAGCTAGAATCCAAAAACACTTAACTATGCTAACCAATGAGCTACCGTTCTCACATTCGACCTAACTTTCTTCTCGCCTATCCAATCATGTTAAGTATGCTCGGTCAGGTAATGACAGGCGTTGCCGATAGTGTGATGATCGGCTGGACAGGTGCTACACCGCTTGCTGCTTCTTCATTTGCAAATATCTTTTTTTCTATCCCATTGTTTTTTGGAATAGGAGTGTCATATGCAATAACTCCTCTGGTCGCCCAAGCCGAAGGAGCCCATGATGATAGTAGTATTATTAACACACTTAAAAACGGAGCGTTAATTAATCTCACCACAGGCTTTATACTTGTTGCTCTAATCTTTTCAGTAATTCCGTTCATGCATTCGATGGGGCAGCCCGAAGATGCTGTTACGCTAGCCATCCCCTATCTGGGCATCATTGCTGTATCCATTATCCCAACTATGATTTTTCAAACCTACCGCCAATTTGCGGAAGGCCTTCAACGTACGCGAATGGCAATGGTCATTGTTGTGGGTAGCAACCTACTCAACATCGCGCTCAATTACGTTTTAATTTTTGGCAAGTACGGTTTCCCTGAGTTGGGATTAAATGGAGCTGGTTGGGCAACGCTTGTTGCGCGCATAGTAATGGCCGCAAGCATGATGTTATACATTTACTATGGAAGAAAATTTCAAGCCTACAAATCCGGATTTTCTATTGGCAATTATTCACGCACACTTATTTCAAAGATGCTACATATTGGATTGCCGGCAGGTTCGCAATTTATTTTTGAAGCCGGTGCATTTGGCTTTTCTGCTATTATGATGGGGTGGCTTGGCACCACGGCCTTGGCCGCACATCAAATAGCTATAAACCTGGCAACCATCAGTTACATGACTACTTCGGGGCTTGGCGCAGCTGCAGCCGTTCGCGTTGGCAATTTTTTAGGACAGCATGATCGCAAAAATATGCGAGCATCAGCTTTTAGTATGATTGGCATGGCAGTCCTTTTGATGACTGCCTGGGCAGTGTTATTTATTTTCGGAAGATCCTTTTTACCATCACTTTATATTGAAGATATTTCTGTGATTGAGCTCACCGCATCCTTACTAATCATAGCAGCATTCTTTCAACTATCCGATGGCATACAAGTAGTAGCTGCTGGGTCTTTGCGCGGATTACAAGATGTAAAAATTCCCTCTGTACTTATTTTTATTTCCTATTGGGTTATAGCCTTGCCACTTGGTTATTGGTTGGCATTTCCGCTGCAGCTTGGCGCGAAAGGAATTTGGATTGGATTATCGATTGGCCTGGCCTTAACGGCATCCGCCATGATCCTGCGCTTTAACCGACTTTCAAAAAAGATGTAACTACAATTAACCACTGAAAGAAAAACTTAGTGCCCTTTGCGAAATTTCTCTGTGCGCGCTGTGGTAAAATGTATTCATATCTCTTCAAAAAATCTTAACTTTCTTAAAAACCATAACTCTATGCAAGAATCTGCTCGCCCCGTTCGGTATTCACAAACTACCATTACCGAATTGATGATTCCATCGTACGCCAACTTTGGCGGAAAAATTCATGGTGGTACACTGCTTTCGCTGATGGATAAAGTTGCTTATGCCGCAGCCAGTAAACATGCCGGCAATTACTGCGTAACGGTTACCGTAGACAAAGTAGAATTTTTGGAACCGGTAGAAGTGGGCGACTTAGTTTCCATGCATGCTTCTGTAAACTATGTTGGCCGCACGTCACTAGTCGTTGGTATTCGTGTGGAATCACAAAATGTAAAAACCGGAAAAGTAACTCATACAAACTCTTCTTTCTTTACTATGGTGGCGAAAGGCGATGATGATAAACCCGCAGTGGTGCCCGTTCTAATTCTAGAAAGCAAAGAAGATGTGAAACGTTTCATCGAAGCCATGGGGATGAAGGAAATTCGAAATACCGTGCGTGAACAGATGGATGATGCCAAATCGAATATTGAAGTGGAGCGAGCGGGGGAAATTTTAAAAGACCAGCGGTGTAAAATTAAGTTTCATTAACTATTAAATCACCTATACTTACAATAAAACTAACTCACCATGAAGTATCTATTTTCACTCATATTTTCCTGCTCGCTATTATTTTCATTTGCCCAATCGCCCCTCATTCTCACTCAACGCGACCAAGCACAGGTAATTGATGACCTGTTGGACGATCGCCTTCGCACGGTGCTGCCTGGCCTCATGCGCAGAGAAGGCTTTGATATGTGGGTAATAATCTCCCGCGAGTACAATGAAGATCCGGTTATAAAAACCTTTTTACCCGCTACTTGGCATGCCGCGCGTAGAACTACCATGCTGGTAGCCTTTGATCGCGGTGCCGATAAGGAAATGGAATACTTAGCTGTGGCCCGCTATGATGTAGGCAAGATGTTCAAACGTGCCTGGAACCCTGATGCCAACCCCGACCAGTGGGCACAACTCGGAAAAATTATTTCAGAACGCAATCCTAAAAAGATTGGCGTTAACAAAGCGCCCTCATGGGGCCATGCCGATGGGTTGACTTCAAATGATTATGACAACCTTATTAAGGTGTTACCCAAGAATTTACAATCAAAAGTTGTTTCGGCCGAAAAATTGGCAGTTAGTTGGTTAGAGACCCGAACCGAAAAAGAGATGGTTATCTATCAGCAAATCTGTCGCATTGCGCATAATATTATTCAAGAAGGTTTTTCTGATAAAGTGATTCAGCCAGGAGTAACAACTACTGAAGATGTGGAGTGGTGGTATCGCGAACGTATTAAAGAATTAAAACTTGACACGTGGTTTCATCCAACTGTTTCCGCTCAACGAAATGAAGCCGATGAGTTGATGGCCAAGAGACCACAACCATTAGTAATTCAGCCTGGCGATTTTCTGCATGTTGATTTTGGTATTACTTATTTGCGATTGAATACCGATACACAACAGCACGCCTACGTTTTAAAAGCTGGTGAAACCGAAGTGCCTGTTTATCTGAAAGAGGCTTTCAAAAAAGGAAATCGTTTACAGGATTTGTTAACCGGGAATTATAAAGAAGGGCGCACTGGAAATGAAATCCTAAAAGCAACCCGCGAGCAAGCGATAGCGGAAGGAATTACACCTTCTATCTATACACACCCGATTGGTTTCCATGGTCACGCGGCTGGCACTACCGTAGGCATGTGGGACTTTCAGGGAGGAGTTCCTTTCACTGGGGATTACCCAATGCATTTCAAGACCGCTTACTCTATTGAACTGAATTGCACTGTCAATATCCCGGAATGGAAAAAAGACATTCGCGTTCAATTGGAAGAAGACGGTTATTTTGATGAGACTGGTTTCCGATACATTGATGGCCGCCAAAGACAAATTATCACCATTCCAAAAATGGATGGCATAAACGGAAAATAAAACTTAACTTCTCTTAAGCCCTCTTTTGAATACTCAAGGGAGGGCTTTTTATTTTATCTTTACGGAAGTCTAACCCGTAAAATTTAGCAACCTATTGAATGAGATTTCTACGAACGCTACATACCATTTACGGCTTCATCGTTTTCTCATTTCTCTTTTTAATCCTACTACCCCTTTTTCTTATTCCAATAGTATTTCCGAAACAATTCAAATGGGTTGGAATACTCAATCGCTGGTGGGCTTATCTTATGTTCAACCTGATCTTCTTGCCTTACAAGATTGAAACCCGATCTAAACTGGATAAAAGAAAACAATACATCTTTTGCCCAAATCACGCTTCGTATCTGGATATTGCTACTATGGGCTTTAATCCCGTCAATGCTGTTTTTGTAGGAAAAAATGACATGGAACGAATTCCTCTTTTTGGCTTTATGTATAGCAAACTTCATATTACAGTAGATCGATCCAAACTAAAAAGCCGCGTCAATACAATTATTAAATCAATGCAGGCCATTGATGAAGGTAAAAGTCTTATTATCTTCCCGGAAGGGGGAATCTATGGTGAACACCCACCGCGGATGACACCATTTAAAGATGGTGCATTTCGCACAGCCATCGAAAAACAAATTCCTGTGGTGCCGGTAACGATTCCCTTCAATTGGATAATTTTACCAGATGAAAAACCTCTTTGTTTACAACATCGATTGATGAAAGTAATTTTTCACGAACCAATTGAAACCACCGGATACACGCTGGATCGGCTGAATGAACTAAAACATCGTGTATTTGAAACCATTACTAATGAACTAAAGGCTCATGAACATTGATAAGGAAACGCTGAATAAAATTGCTCACCTGGCAAGGTTAGAGTTTGATGAAAAAGACTCTGAAAAAATGCTGGCCGATATGTCTAACATCATTTCATTTGTCGAAAAATTGAATGAAGTAAATACCGATGGGGTGGAGCCCCTAACCACCATGAGTCACGAAATTAATGCGTTGCGCGAGGATGAAGTTAAGCCTCATCTGGCACATGATCTTGCATTAAAGAATGCTCCCAAAAAAGATGCTGACTATTTTCGCGTTCCTAAAGTTTTAGAATAAAAAATTCATGCTGGCTATTCAATTCTGGAAGTCCTGGACTAAACCCTATCAATATTTCCTTTGGCTGCTAAGCCTCCTAGTAATTCTATCAGTCGGTTTTTTTTGGTATTCATATATTCAAAATCCATCGCCCGTACTTACTTGGCAAACTTATCAGGAACTTCAAGCCGAAGAAATACCGGTTCGTTCATTTCAGGTTGGCATTCAAACCGTTCCGGTAAGTGCAGATAATTTTCTGCTCTATGAATCTGTTTCGGGCAGTGCATTACAACCAAATATTTTTGCTGCTTACAGTTTCATTTCTATCCTTTTGCTTAGTATCCTTTTACTGCTTTCTATCATCACTACGCTAAGTCGGTTTTGGTTTATGCTTGGCATGGGTATCTTTTGTTTGGTTGTTATTAGTCTCAAGTTCGAAGCTCTTGAAATATTTGGACTAATAAACAAAGCCCCAGCTGCAGCTATCATTATAATGGTGGCGCTGCTCGCCTACTATTTTCATGCCTTTCGCAATAGTGTGGTTTTTTTTACACGGTTGTTATCCTTTTTTATTCTCTTTCTTTTCATTGGCGGCTGCATACTTCTATTCAGCCCCGTGGCCAATCCACTGCTAATCCTCTCTGCTAGTGGCTATTCAATAGGCCTACTTTTAACCTTAGTTTTTATTTTGATGATTGGGCATGAGATACCCGCTTCGTTTATTAATATTTTAACTCAGGGAACTAAGCAAACAAAAACTCTGCGCCATTTTCTGTTATTAAATAGTGCTTATCTTATTAATTTACTTCTCGCATACGGAATAAAAATTGGGTATCTCGATTTTAAAATTTGGGTGTTAGATTTCTTCTTTTTATTTACACTTTCAGCCATTCTTTCTATTTGGGGATTTCGTCAGCGCGAGAATCAATATTCCTCCATCTTACCAGCAGATCCATTTGGTGTCTTCTTCAACCTAACACTTATGCTAATCGCATTTACTACACTTGGATATCTGTTCGCAGTATCAAGCGATACCGCCACTGTCGTGGTGCGGGATGTGGTAATTTACAGCCACTTAGGATACGGCCTTATATTTTTTGCTTACATACTTGCCAACTTTGTTGACATGCTTGGTAGAAATCTTCAAGTACACAAAGTGTTGTACAAGCCAACCACTATGCCCTATTTTACTTTCAGACTGATGGGTATATTTTGTTGCCTGGCATTCCTGCTATTTGATACAAATTATAAATCGCAACTCAATCAAATTTATGCGGCTTACTATAGTGGGTATGGAGATTTATTTTATGCACAAGGAGAAGATCAGGTTGCAGAGGGATTTTACAATAAGTCTGTATTCTATAGAAATCAAAACCATCATGCGCACTACGGGCTAGCCTCTATTTATAAGTCGCGTTACGATGTTCAAAAAGAAAGACAGGAGTTAACTGCGGCAAGTGAAGGGAACCCAACAGAATTTTCATTTATCAATTTAAGCGAGTCATACCAGCGAAGTAATTATAATCTCCAATCACTGGAAGTACTGGAAGAAGCGAAATCAAAATTTCCGAAAAGTGGAATAATAAAAAATGCTTTAGGGTTAACTTACTTAAATCTAAAGCTGGCAGATTCAGCCTTAGTGTATTTTCGAGAAGCAAGAGACACAAAATCGGTGAAACAAATGGCTGAAACAAATTTTTTAGCTGCCAGTGCACGGTTCAAAATTTCATATCCCGCTGATTCATTGCTTCAGCTTATCGGTTCAGAAAAAGAAGGCCCTCAAGCCAATGCGCTTGCGTTGGCCAATATGCAAAACATTCCAATCACCCTTAATTTCCAACTTGGAACAGATACAATTCTTTCCGTTACAAAAGCTGTATTCCTCTGCAACTATTTTATAAATCAACCTGAAAAAATTGATACTATCCTACTATACAAGGCCATTGAACTGGCAAGAAAACCTGACAACAATTATTTCAAGGAATCCATTTTAGTAGCTGCTTCGCATGCCTATTATGCACAAGGTCAAGTACGTAAAGCGTTTGACCTTACCCGAGAAATTGCCTATTCGGCAGGTCGCGGAAAATATTTCAATCTATTAGGCACCTGGGCACTAGAACAAAATAATCCACAAATTGCTGCTAACTATTTTGAGATAGCAAAAAATAAAAAACAACCCTTTGCTTTATTTAATGAAGCTTTAGCCAGAACAGAGTCTGACAGCATTGGCACGGCACTGATTTTATGGGATAGCGTGGCCAGAGATGCAGATACTACAAACGCTGCGTTAGCAAAACGAATGCTCCATATTTTAAAATCAAACCCAAGTCAGATTTTAAATCTATCCGATGCTGATAAATATAATTTTTGCCGATACAAAATTGCGCATTCAGATACTTCCGTATTCAGGAGAATAAATGGATCTATTCAAAATGAAGAGCTAAGAGCCAGAGCTATTCTTGATCTTAGCAAAAAATGGTACGCCCAAGATGAGCCACTTATCGCCTTTGAAATAATTTCACACGTGAAGGGATTGAAGTTAACGGACAAAAATTTGTATGATCAAATTCTACTTGTTAACATGATGCTGCTTTCCGAATTAGATAAGAATAGTTTTCAGAATCAAGTTCTTGATAGAGCGCTGCCCTTGCATGGTTCCCATCCAAACGAACTGCTCTACTTGCATGCACTGCAAAATTGGGAGTCTGGAAAAATCGATAGTGCAAAGCAAAAGTTTGAATTTCTGAGTACCGCCAACATTCATTTTGAAGAAGGGTTAGTAGCTGCAGCCAATTTCTTTTCATCAGACAGCACAGATCGGCTTAGACCTTATTCTATTATCGTTTCTGGCTTATTGGCACGACCTAATTCAATAAAGCTATTGAAAGCTTACGTGAAACAAGCAGCTCTTATTGGCTTCGATGATGAAGCGAATGAAAGCCTGGAAAAACTTAAACGCTTGCTGCCAGCAAGAGCCTTTAATGCTTATGTGGCGGAAAACCCTGATTATTTTGACATTGAGAACTGATAATCAATTAGGCTAAAAACAAATTCAAGTATTACATTTACCTACTTTAAAAACTGCTATGGATAAGAAAATACCACTCAATGATCTTCATGTGAAATTAGGCGGCAAGATGGTGCCTTTTGGAGGTTTCATTATGCCTGTTCGTTATTCATCCGATATTGAAGAGCACATGGCTGTTCGCAATGGGGTAGGCGTTTTTGATGTGTCACACATGGGCGAGTTTAAAGTGGAAGGTGTACACGCATTAGATTTAATTCAGCGAATTACAAGCAACGATGCATCTAAATTGGTGGATGGCCAAGCACAGTACACTTGCCTGCCCAACGAAACAGGCGGCATTGTTGATGATCTGATTGTCTATAAAATAAAAGACAATGATTACTTCATTGTGGTTAATGCCGGCAACATCGAAAAGGATTGGAACTGGTTTGTAAAACATAATACAAAAGGAGCCACACTCAAAAATCTTTCTGATAACATGTGTCTGTTTGCCGTTCAAGGTCCAAAAGCAACAGGCGTTCTGCAAAAACTTACGAAAACCGACTTAAGTGTTATCAACTACTATCATTTTGCAATTGGTGAGTTTGCCGGTGTGGCAAACGTTATTATGAGTAATACCGGGTACACAGGCTCTGGTGGCTTCGAGATCTATGTAGATAATGCACATGCTGAAAAAGTGTGGCAAGCAATCTTTGTGGCCGGTGAATCAGAAAACATCAAACCTATTGGATTAGGCGCCCGTGACACGCTGCGACTAGAAAAAGGTTTCTGTCTTTATGGAAATGATATTGATGATACCACCTCACCACTAGAAGCTGGGTTAGGTTGGATTACTAAATTCACAAAAGAATTTACAAACTCAATCGCTCTTAAAAAACAAAAAGAAGAAGGGGTAAGTAAGAAACTGGTTGGATTTAAAATGATTGACAAAGGAATTCCGCGCCACGATTATCTTTTAAAAGATGGTTCCGGAAGCGTAATCGGAAAAGTTACTTCAGGCACTCAATCACCCATGTTAAGTATTGGAATAGGACTTGGGTATGTAACTAAAGAATTCTCTGCACCAGGATCAGAAATTTATGTAGATGTTAGGGGAAAATTGTTAAAAGCTGTTGTGAGTAAACTTCCGCTAATTAATTAGTCGACTTACATAGAATGAAAAGGAAATTCCTGTTTTTACTAATCCTAATTACAACACAGCTTGCAGCCCAAAGCGAAGAGGAACTTCATGAAAAAGGATTTGCTTTATTAGAAGCGGAAAAATATTCAGAAGCGCTACCCTATTTTAATAAGCTGGTTGATTTAAACCCAGGCGTTATTACGTATCACTATAATCGTGCCGTTACACTATTCAATTTAAAACAATACAAAAAAGCAATTAGTGACTATAATTTTTTGATTAGAGAAGATTCTGAAACTCCGGAATATCCATTTCAACTCGGTAACATTTATGAACATCTGGATAGTTTAAAAAAAGCGGAAGCATACTATTCAAAAGCCATTTTATTAGACAATGAGAACTATTTATATTTCTTTAAGCGAGGTACTGTTGTTCTAAAAAATTTGCAATGGAAAAAAGCTAGTGAAGATTTTACCAGGGCATTGGAATTAAATCCTGAGCACGACAATTCCTACCACAACCGAGGCATTGCCTACTACAAACTAGGGCTTAAAGAAAAGGGTTGTGAAGATTGGTGCCATGCATTATTAAGGGGAAACCCCAAGTCAGCCAGTCATCTGGAAAAAAATTGTAAATCATATCCTCAAACTTGTCGCCCATCAAAATGAAAACAATAGATGTTTGTCTAAGTCCGGAATTACTGCCGCTATATAGTTTAGAAGATAAAACCGTAGTGGTTGTAGATATTCTTCGCGCCACTTCTTGCATGGTTACGGCATTTGCGCATGGCGCAGAAAGTATTCAACCCATTGCAAATCTTGATGAGTGTAGAGAAATGAAATTGCGTGGTTACGTTTTTTCTGGTGAACGCGATGGAAAAAAAGTTGAAGATTTTGATAAAGGAAACTCGCCCTTCGAATACATGGGCGATCAGGTCCGTGGATTAAAAATTGCATTCACCACAACAAACGGAACACAAGCCATTGAGAAATCTAAACAGGCTAAAGAAATTATAGTAGGCAGCTTCCTCAATCTCTCATCTGTTGTTCGGTATCTTTTATTCAGTCGAAATAATATTTTAATTGTCTGTGCCGGCTGGAAGGGAAAAGTAAATCTGGAGGATACGCTATTTGCTGGAGCTTTAGTTGAAAAACTAAAAAATCATATTGAGCCCGATTGCGATGCTCCAATTATTGCACAAAACTTATACAACCAGGCAAAAGGCAATTTGATGGGCATGCTCGAAACATCCAGCCATGTAAAGCGCTTGAACCGCTTAAACATTCACAAGGACATCGAGTTTTGCTTAACCGAGGATCAGTATCAAGTAGTGCCAAAACTAATTAACAACAGACTTGTCTGTTAGTGTAACTATTTGAGTTTAGGATTTTGATGATGCCGATCTTTATCGCGAATTGTTTTCTTTTCCAGGTTTGCTTTAAAAGATTTCGTTAGATCAACTCCGGTTTGATTGGCTAGGCAAATTAAAACCCAAAGCACATCAGCTATTTCTTCACCAAGGTCTTTATTCTTATCCGATTCCTTTTCTGATTGCTCTCCATAGCGTCTTGCCATAATACGCGCAACTTCCCCCACTTCTTCCGTAAGCATAGCCATGTTAGTCATTTCATTAAAATAACGAATTCCATGTAATTTTATCCATTCATCAACTTGTTGCTGCGCTTCTTGTAGAGTCATATTATTAGTAGTCTTTTGGCGCTTGCTTCACATGTCTTACTCTTAAAATCCTGATTTCAGATTCAGAATACTTATAAGAAATTGGATATGAATATTTTTCGAATGCACTGTATATCCACTTATTATTTCTTTTGAATTTATCAGGAGCAAATTTCTCTGGGTTTTTGGGTGGGTCATCAATAATTCTTATGGTTCCCATTTTCACACGTTCAGCATTTGCGTATGATTGATTTTGAATATGTTCGCAAGCTTTTCTAAAATATTCTGTCGCTCTATTATTCCAATTAATTATACGGCTAGATTTCATTGCACTTTCAGTTGCTTCTTAAAATCTTCATGCGAAATGAATTCTCCACGATCGATTTCTTGCTCTGCCTCTTCCAATTCCTTATTATATTGGTCTACGCTTACCCGACCTTCATTCATTAATCCATAATGAAGCACCGCCTTTATAGCATTCAACAACGAAATATCTTCAACTTGCTGGAGCTCCTTTATTAGGAATGTTCTCTCCGTATTTATATCCATAGCCTTTAATCCTTGTATCTAAAGATAAGAAATTTTCAACTCAATATTGTTCACTCCTTTTTTGTAACTGCCAATTTCATTTTTCGAAATTAAAAACTACAAAGGAATATTCCCATGTTTCTTTTTAGGGAGTTTGGTCGCTTTATTTTCCAACATCGCGAAAGCGCGGATTAATTTCTCGCGCGTTTGATCCGGATAAATTACTTCATCAACATATCCGCGGTGGGCAGCCCGAAAAGGATTAGCAAATTTATGCGTGTATTCATCTACCTTCTCATTCAACTTAGCCTCCGGATTTTCTGCTTCCGCGATTTCTTTCTTAAAAATAATTTCAGCCGCTCCCTTCGCGCCCATCACAGCAATCTCTGCCGTTGGCCAGGCATAGTTCATATCGGCACCAATGTGTTTCGAGTTCATTACATCATACGCACCGCCATACGCTTTGCGGGTAATCACCGTTACTCGTGGCACAGTAGCCTCCGAGAATGCAAACAATAGTTTAGCTCCATTTGTAATGATTGCATTCCATTCCTGATCTGTACCAGGCAGAAATCCTGGAACATCTTCTAACACCAGCAATGGAATATTAAAGCAATCGCAAAAACGAACAAAGCGTGCAGCCTTTACACTGGCATCAATATCCAACACACCAGCCATTGATGCCGGTTGATTGCCAACAATGCCAATACTTCTTCCGGCTAAGCGCGCAAAACCTACCACAATGTTCTCAGCAAAATTTTTATGAACCTCAAAAAACGTTTGCTCATCAACCACACCATTAATAACATCACGCATGTCATACGGTTGATTAGGATTGGCCGGTATAACCTCGTTTAATGCCGGTCGTTTTTCATTACCTAATGCATAAGGCAAATTCGGAACATTGTCTTCACAATTTTGTGGAATGTAACTAAACATTCTTTTAATCTGACTAATACACTCAGCCTCATTGGCACTTGTGAAATGGGTTACTCCACTTTTAGTGCTATGCGCTGATGCTCCACCTAACTCTTCGGCTGTTACATTTTCATGAGTTACTGTTTTTACAACATTCGGTCCTGTAACAAACATGAATGATGTATTCTCAACCATAAAAATAAAATCGGTCATGGCTGGAGAATAAACTGCACCCCCAGCACACGGGCCCATCACAGCAGATAATTGAGGAACAACTCCTGAAGCCATCACATTGCGATAAAAAATATCGGCATAGCCGCCAAGCGATACAACACCTTCTTGAATTCGAGCACCACCGGAATCATTAAGACCAATTACAGGCGCTCCATTCTTCATGGCCAGCTCCATAATTTTAACAATCTTCTCGGCATGGGTTTCTGAAAGCGATCCACCAAAAACGGTAAAGTCCTGCGAGAAAACATAAACCAATCTTCCTTCAATGGTTCCGTACCCGGTCACAACGCCATCACCTAAATAGTGTTCTTTATCTAAACCAAAATCCTTGCTTCGGTGCATCACAAATTTCCCCAACTCTTCAAAAGAATCTTCATCTAAAAGTAATTGAACACGCTCGCGGGCAGTCAGCTTTCCTTTGGCATGCTGCTGGGCTATTCGTTTCTCTCCGCCACCTAAAATAGATTCCTGATTTTTACGCTCCAGTTCATCAAACTTGGGTTGAAGTATTTCTGAATTAACTTTTCGTTTTGCCATAATTTGTAATTGCTGATTTCAAATATAAGTATTGTTAAGGGTGAAATTGTATCTTGGAACACCTGAATATATTGCATGAGCCGAGTAGCTATTATTGATATGGGCACCAATACCTTTCATCTACTTATTGCCGAAATAGGGGCTGGAGGGTTTTTAATCACTTATCGTAAAAAGGTAGCAGTAAAGATTGGCATGGGTGGCATTAATCAAGGTCACATTACTGAAAGTGGCATTGAGAGGGCGATCGCTGCAATGAAATCATTCAAAAAAAAACTCAATGAATCTGGGATTGAAAATGCCAGAGCCTTCGGAACCAGTGCTCTTCGCAATGCAAGAAATGGTGAGCAAGTCGCAAAATTAATTGAGACCGAAACGGGTATTCGCACCGAAATTATTAGTGGCCTAAAAGAGGCTGATTACATCTATCAAGGATGCCGGGCTGCCATTGCCATGGGAAAAGAAAAATCGTTGATTATGGATATTGGCGGTGGCAGTGTTGAGTTTATTATTGGAAATGAAAATGATATTTTCTGGAGTCATAGTTTTGAAATTGGCGGTCAACGGCTATTAGAAAAATTTCACAAGCATGATCCTATTACTGTTGATGAGGTTGAAAACCTTAACCAATTCTTTTCAACCGAACTTGAAATTCTTTTTGAAGAACTTTTCAAACACAAACCGGTTCAACTAATTGGATCATCGGGCACATTTGATACGCTAAGTGACATCTATTGTTTGCGTGATAATATTCCGGTGAGGGATTCACCAGAGACTCCTCTCACGATAGAAGCTTTTTACGAAATATATAACGAGTTGCTAATCAAAAATCGGGAAGCGAGAATGCAAATTCCGGGTATGATTGAAATGCGAGTGGACATGATTGTAGTGGCTTGTGCTTTGATAGATTTTTTGCTTTCGAAACATCAGTTCGAGCAAATTAAAGTTTCATCTTATTCTTTAAAGGAGGGTGTGTTAGCTTCGATGGCAAAATAAAAAGGAGTCATTGCTGACTCCCTTGTAAAAATTAGTTCTAGAATTTAAAGACCTGAAATCTGTTTATCCTTTGGATACTTCACTTCAAACTTATAAACCAATTTGCGGGTTTCGCTTGGTTTCAATTCCAATGCCCACGTTAGCTTACCTGTTTGTTTGTCATACTGTGCGCCACCTAAATCAGATACAGCAACTTCAATCTGTGTATTTTGTGAAACCGGAATCTGATCTTCAACCACAATCTTCACAGCTTCTTGTTTTGCGTTGCGAAGAGAAATTTCCCACGCATAACTTTCTTTTTTAGTTGAACCAATAAAGTTTCTAGAAGTTAAGTCTTTCAATTTTTCGCGCTTCACAACAATTCGCTTATCGCGACCTAACGAAACCGACAATGTATCTTTGATATTATTTGGATCGATGAATGACTTGCCAACAAAGGTTCCTTCAAAGAAAATATTGGTTTCTCCCGGCAATAGATTATACTCCTCCCAACCTGTAACTTTTGCTAGTAAGAATGCATCAATGTCTAATTTAGGGGCTACGGAATAAACATATTCCGATTTAAGATCCTGAACCATTATATCTACTACAGTTGGTTTTGATGCTGACGACACGGTATAAGGAACAGAAATATCAAACTCTGTATTCAAAGTTGTTTGTACCGCAGTTACGTAATCTGAAAAACTTTTTGCATCCGTCAATTCTTCACTTTCAGCAGCTACCTCAACAGGTGCGCTTCGCATAGCACCTCCAGCAAGGTCTGCATTAGCCTTTTTTCTCCTATCATAAACAATAGGATTATAGAAATCCAGATACCATGAATACAACTCTGGCTTTAATCCACTTTGATTTGGATTAGCTGTAGAAAGTTTGAGTTTCACATTTTTCCACTCTTCACCTGTGCTTTGAAAAACATTTGCTTTATAGCTTAACTGCACAGGCTTTTTTGTGTCGATCGCTCGCAGATCATAAATCGCACTCCAACCAGCATTTGCCACCACATACTTAACCTGCAGTTCCGCTTGCGTAGATGCATCCGCAGAAACACTTATAACAATTTCGCTTGTATTTCTTTGATACAACTCATTCTGTTCTCGCAGTTGAGTATTTAATTTACTGATGCGCTCATTTATTTTTTTAATCTTTTCATCTTGTTTCATGCGAGTAGTTACAATATCGCCCAGGCGGCTACGGTAAAAATCGGCCATCGCTTTCAATTCAGCCACCGTTAAATTTTGATTTGTACCACCAATTTTTTGATTGCTGAGTAGCATTTGCTCTTCCTTATTCAAAATCTCTTTTTGGCTTTGCTCAAGCATCACTTGTCGCTGCAACGTTTCTACAGAGTCTTTCAATGCCTTTAGTGATTTCGGCATGTTAAACTCATTCAAATAATTTTGTTGATGACTAATTCCAAGAATTGTAAAGTTACCCTTGCCGGATACCTGAATACTTTGAGGATCTAATAATGAGGTAAGACCTGTTATTATTATGTTGGTTTTACCATTCTCTATCCTGGTTTTAGCTTCCCGTGTAACCTGAGCCTTACTTAAAAAAACAGTTACATCTGTAATTTTAGAATCAAGTGGTTTATCGGGCTGGCCAATGGCCACTAAAGAACTGACTACTAATGCTGATGATAGAAGTTGATTTTTCATTTGTTTTAAGATTTTAGCAGTAAGATGCCTGCTGAAGTAAATTTCCATAAATACTTGTTTAATTTTTATTAAAATCTTGAATATTGTCCACAATCAAAGACTTTTGTAAGTATGAACGAAATAACACGCCCATATAGTCAGCTAAGGCAACTTGCCGTTGATATTTTTTTAAAAATAAATTGCCCCAGGCAAGATGCTGAGTTAGCCGCTGATGTTTTGCTAAATGCCGATCTCCGCGGCATCGATTCTCACGGCCTTGCTCGACTATCTGGTTATGTTCGTCTTTGGGAAGCCAGGCGAATAAATAGTACCCCCAATATTAAAATCGTTCACGAAACGCCAAGCACCGCAGTAGTTGATGGCGACAGTGGCCTCGGCTTAGTAGTTGCACCCAAAGCCATGACTATTGCCATTGAAAAAGCAGCGAAAGTAGGCACGGGTTGGGTGGCGGTTAAAAATTCAAATCACTTTGGTATTGCGGGGCATCATGCTATGATGGCCTTGCAACACGATATGATTGGTATGTCAATGACCAATGCAAGTCCTTTAGTAGCACCTACTTTCTCTGTAGAAAGATTATTGGGCACCAATCCAATTTGTGTGGCCATTCCGGCTGGCGAGCAACCACCCTTTGTTGCCGACTTTGCCACCACAACGGCCGCAAACGGCAAGCTTGAAATCTTACAACGCAAAAATCAAGATGCCCCGGAAGGGTGGATACAAAAGAAAGATGGTAGCATCTCAACAAATGCAAATGAATTAAAAGATGGCGGAGCGTTGCTGCCTTTAGGCGGTGATCGCGAACACGGAAGTCATAAAGGTTTTTGTTTAGGTGCGTGGGTAGATATTTTTTCTGCGGTATTAAGTGGTGCTAACTACGGCCCTTGGGTTCCGCCTTTTGTAAGTTTCCTTGCGCCTCCGGTCGATCCGGTTGGTGATGGCATTGGCCATTTTTTTGGTGCCATGCGTGTGGATGCCTTCAGACCTGTTGATGATTTTAAGCATCACATGGATAATTGGATTACTCGATTTCGTTCAGCTAAAACTATTGCCGGACAAGAACATTTAATTATTCCTGGTGACCCGGAACGAGAAAGTGAAATTGAAAGAAGAAAATCTGGTATTCCGCTTAACGCGAAAGTGTTTGAAGATCTTCAAGAGTTAAGCAGAAAACTGGGTGTCAACTTTTAAAAACCCGCTGTTACTCCAGCGCGCAATACCCATGGACTATTATAAGGATAGTAGTCTGTTGCTGAGGTAGGATTTCTGTAAGAAAAATTATAGAGTGCAATCGCGAAAAATCCAGCGTGCCTTCCTATTGGTTGAAAAAGTCCGCCCCCGGCCATAAAACTAGTATAACTCTTTCGAAGAGATTGACCATTATAAGTAACATACTGATTATTCAGGTATTCGTATTCTGCATGAAGAAATATTGGGCCATGAATCTGATATCGAATAAATGGACTTAGCCCCCAATCATTTGTTGAAATTTTAGGAGCTACATATTTATAAGTAGTGTGTCTGTAAATGATACTCGTGCCAGCAGCAAAACGCTGAGTTACCCGATAGCCTATGATAGGAGAGAGTGAGAAAAAATCGTAATTGGCATTAAAACTAAAACCAAAGCCGCCACCTGTAAAAATTCTATCTTTTATAGAGGGCTTTTCATTTAAATCCTCAGCACCCCATTGACCGTAGGCCGTTAATGATGCAAAAAAAACAACCAACAGAAATAGTTTTTTCATTATTTTTCTTCAACAATAAAAATATCTTCCGTTTCTTTCTTCATCAAATATTTCTCACGCGCAAATTTCTCAAGTAGTTCTTTGTTGGTCATCAATTCAGCGCGATCTTTCTCTACCTCTTTTATTTTTTCCTGATAGAATTCCTTCTCATTTTCCAGGCTTCCAATTTTAGTGGTCATTTTAAACCGGGAGATTAAATCATTGGAATCCAGAAACATCATCCAGATAAAAAAACAAATCCCGGTAACGAAATAAAAATTCTTGAGGATGGGTGGGAGCTTTTTGAACATACTAAGTTTAAAAAATGGTTCTACGAAGATAGAAATAAATGCTCATAAATAGCAAATCAGGCCTTTCGGCCTGATTTAAGTTACGATTTTAAGAGTGTCCATTCTTGCGAGAAGGCTTCAGTATGTGTTTCCTTGTCGAAGGCGGTTAGTTTCATAACCGTTTTTCCTTTGAGTTGCAGTTTTACATCATACTCCTTTGAAGTAACCGGATCAACATAGGTTCCTTTGCAAATCTTGAAAAATCCAACGCGAAGGTTTTCTACTACTCGGGTTCCAAGAATTGAGTTGTTAAGACTATCCGCCCAAACCACCGATCCTTGAAAAACAGAATCAACATCATACATCAATATTCTAATATTGAGATGTTCGTTAAACCACACCCCAACAATGCTGTGTTGAAAATCTGCATCCGAAAATTGTTCCCTGATTAAGAAGACGATTAAACCACCCGCCACAATCAAGATCAGGAAAAACGAAACCATCATCATGTTTACTTCCATATTTGCGAGACACTTCGTTTAGTCGAGTATCCCTCCTGCTCTATTGACAAAAACCAAACTGCTTTTGAGTAGATGAGCTCGAAGCCTTGAAATCATTCATTTAAGCTTAAAAAAACCCTTTTTAAGAAGTGAGGTCTTTCTGATTCAATTGAAATAGCTTCAATTAGAGAGCACTCTTCCCAAAAAAGGAAATAAAAAAGGCCAGACATAAGTCTGGCCCGATTTGAGATGTAAATTAGAGGGGTCAGACCGCTCTAAGCGGTCAGACCCCTAAAGTGATATTAGAAATTCTTGCCTGGGAAATAAGCAGTTTCGCCTAACTCTTCCTCAATGCGGATAAGTTGATTGTACTTCGCCATTCTATCAGAGCGTGAAGCAGAACCTGTTTTAATCTGGCCAGTGTTTAGAGCAACTGCTAAATCTGCAATTGTGCTGTCTTCAGTCTCACCTGAACGGTGTGATATAATGGTCTTGTAGCTATTACGCTTGGCAAGGTTTACCGCATTGATGGTTTCTGTTAGCGTACCAATCTGGTTTACTTTTACAAGAATTGAGTTTGCAACGCCCATATCAATTCCTTTTTGCAAGAAATCAACATTAGTCACAAACAAATCGTCACCTACCAACTGCACTTTATTTCCAATCTTATCGGTCAAGCCTTTCCATCCAGTCCAATCTTCTTCCGCCATTCCATCTTCAATTGAAATGATCGGATATTTCTTAGCCCACTTAGCCCAATACTCCACCATTTCTTCCGACTTCAATTTCTTGCCATCTGATTTCTTGAAGATGTAGCTCTTTGTTTTTGCATCGTAGAATTCTGAACTCGCTGCATCCATCGCAATGAAAATGTCAACTCCTGGCTTAAAGCCTGCTTTCTCAATTGCTTTCAAAACAATTTCAATTGCTTCTTCATTTGATTTAATATTCGGAGCAAAACCACCTTCGTCACCAACGTTAGTTGAAAAACCTTTTTCATGAAGAACTTTCTTCAACGTATGAAATACTTCAGTACCCATTCTCAATGATTCCGAGAATGTATCAGCCTTTACAGGCATTACCATAAACTCCTGAAAATCGATTGAGTTATCAGCATGACTTCCGCCATTCAAAATATTCATCATCGGCACAGGAAGTGTGTTTGCATTTACACCACCGATGTAACGATATAAAGATTGTCCTGCTTCCATAGCTGCTGCTTTAGCAACCGCAAGCGAAGTACCCAAAATTGCATTAGCTCCAAGCTTTCCTTTATTAGGCGTGCCATCGAGTTCAATCATCACCTTATCAATTAGGTTTTGATCGAAGATGGAAAGGCCAACAACTTCCGATGCAATTTTGCTGTTTACATTCTCAACAGCTTTAAGAACACCCTTACCCTGGTATTTTTTCTTGTCGCCATCGCGCAATTCTACTGCTTCGTGTGTTCCTGTAGAAGCTCCTGATGGCACAGCCGCGCGACCAAACGCGCCACTTTCGGTTACTACATCTACTTCAATAGTTGGGTTACCGCGACTATCAAAAATCTGGCGGGAATAAATTCCTTCAATTAAACTCATAATGATTTTGGATTTTAGAATTACGATTTACGATGTTACTTAAATTTTATTTTACTAGAACTTCATCCCGAACCATTTCAAGAAACTGATCGAACAAATATCTTGAATCGTGTGGACCAGGCGATGCTTCCGGATGATACTGAACTGAAAATGCTTTTTTATCTTTTAAGCGAATACCCATAATGGTGCTATCGTTTAAGTGAAGATGGGTAACTTCTACATTTGGATTTTTTTCAATGTCCTTTTCACTTACCGCAAAGCCATGGTTTTGCGAAGTCATCTCGCTTAAACCAGAAACTAAATTCTTTACAGGATGATTAAGACCACGATGACCATGATGCATTTTGTATGTTGAAATACCACAAGCAAGCGCTAACAACTGATGCCCTAAACAAATTCCAAAAACCGGTTTATCAGCATTTAATATTTCTTTAACCGTTTTAATAGCGTAGTCCATAACCGAAGGATCGCCCGGGCCGTTAGAAATAAAATATCCGTCTGGCTGCCACTTGTCCATTTCTGCGAACGTGGTTTTTGCTGGAAACACCTGAACGTAACAGCCACGAGCGGCAAGATTTTTTAAGATACTTTTTTTGATACCAACATCCAATGCAGCAATTTTTGTGGTAGCTGTTGGATCGCCAACAAAGTATGCCTTTTTGGTACTTACTCGTGAAGCTAATTCTAAGCCGTCCATGGAGGGAACTTTGTCCAGCTCGGCCTTCATTTGATCGGGTGTGAGTGTTGACGAAATCAACGCATTCATAGCGCCCTTGCTCCGAATATAGCGAACCAACTTTCTTGTATCTAAATCCGAGATGCCAACTACATTGTGCTTCTCTAAATACTGTTGCAAACTTTCGGTAGCTGTCTTTCTACTAAACTCTTCCGAAAACTCATTTACTACAATACCACTAATCTTAGGCCCATCCGATTCTTGTTCATCATCTTCGGTTCCATAATTACCAATGTGGGCGGTAGTGTTGACTATGATTTGTCCGTAATAAGAGGGATCAGTATAAATTTCCTGATAGCCGGTCATACCGGTATTGAAACAAATTTCTCCGCCTGAGGTACCAATTTTCCCGACTGCCTTTCCTTCAATTAAAAAGCCATCGGCCAGAAGTAAATACGCTTTAGTGCTCAAATTTTAGTGGTTTTGATTACAAAAATACCTTGTTTCGAAGGGTTGTCCGCTACTTTCAAAGTTAAAATTTAAACAACCGATTACGAAGGCCAATAGACAATAAAAAAGGGATTGAACTTTCATTCAATCCCTTCTCAATATGATTCGCTAAGAACACTATTCTTTCTTTTTAGCAACTTTCTTAGCAGCCTTTTTAGGCTTCTTTTCTGTTTCTTCTGCAGTAGGCTCTTCAACTACCTCGGCATCTTCAACGCCTTCAGCTTTTTTGCTCTTTCTACCTCTGCGAGTCTTAGCTTTCTTCTCAGCGCCATCTTTCTTGTAGATGTCATTGAAGTCAACCAACTCAATCAGGCACATCTCGGCTGCATCCCCTAATCGAGCATCGCCAATTTTGATAATGCGGGTATAACCTCCTGGACGATCGGCCGTGCGACCTGCTACTTCACCAAACAAAGCAGTTATTGACTCCTTGTTTTGAAGATAAGCCATTACTGTTCTTCTTGAGTGTGTGGAGTTATCCTTTGCCTTTGTAATCAAAGGTTCAACATACTTTCTCAAGGCTTTCGCTTTGGCCAACGTAGTTGTAATCCTTTTATGCAAGATTAACGAAGAAGCCATATTTGAAAGAAGTGCATGGCGATGTGCCGACTTTCTTCCAAGGTGATTTATTTTTTTACCGTGTCTCATGATTAATCTTCATCGAGTTTATACTTAGAAAGATCCATACCGAAAGTAAGGTTCTTTTCTGCTACTAATTGTTCCAATTCAGCCAACGACTTCTTACCAAAGTTTCTGAACTTCATCATGTCAGAAATATCAAGTTGAACTAAATCTCCTAACGATTTTACATCTGCTGATTTCAAGCAGTTGTATGCTCTAACCGAAAGATCAAGATCATGAAGTGATGTTTTAAGAAGTTTGCGCATATGCAACATTTCTTCATCAACTTGTTCCACTTCGCTATCCTTACCAGTTTCAAGTTCAATAGACTTATCAGAAAATAAACGGAAGTGTTGAATCAAAATAAACGCTGCTCCTTCCAATGCTTTTTCAGGATGGATTGAACCATCGGTTTCGATATCGATCAACAATTTTTCGTAGTCAGTCTTCTGTTCAACACGTGTATTTTCAACACTGTATTTTACATTCTTAACAGGCGTAAAAATCGCATCGATTGGAATGAATCCAAAAACTTGTTCGTTTGGCTTATTCTCTTCAGCTGGCAAGTAGCCTCTTCCCTTTTCAATAGTAAGTTCAATTTCAAATTGTGCCGCTTCGTCAAGGTTACAGATTACATGGTCGGCATTCAACACTTCAAATGATGACGTGAACTTAGCAATATCGCCAGCCTTAAATTCTTTTTGCTTCTTAATGCTAACAACAATCTTACTATCAAAATTGTCAGACACCTTTCTGAAGCGAACTTGTTTCAGGTTCAGAATAATTTCAGCAACATCTTCTACTACACCTTCAATGGTAGAGAATTCGTGCAAAACTCCTGGAATTTTAATTCCTGTAATGGCATAACCTTCTAATGAAGAAAGTAAAATTCTTCTTAGTGCATTGCCGATCGTAACACCATATCCTTTTTCCAAAGGTTTGAAAGTAAAAAGGCCATGGAAGTCATCTGACTTCTCCATTACCACTTTCTCTGGCATTTGAAATGCTAATATTGACATAACGTTTTGATTAAGGTTAAGAATTACTTCGAGTACAATTCAACGATCAACTGCTCGTTGATATTTTCAGGAATTTCTGAGCGAAGTGGCAGATTGATAATCTTACCTTCCATTTCACTTCCTTCCCACTCAAGCCAATTATATTTCTTTGCGCTCTGCACAGATAACGAATTGGTAATAGTCTCCAGTGATTTTGATTTCTCGCGCACAGCAATTTTATCGCCAGCGCGCAAATTCACAGAAGGGATATTAACTACCTCTCCGTTTACGGTAATATGCTTATGCACAACCAACTGACGAGCGGCTCTACGTGTAGGAGCAACTCCTAAACGGTAAACCATGTTGTCAAGTCTTGACTCAAGCATTTGCAGCAATACCTCACCAGTAACACCCTTCTTACGAGTGGCCTTGTCAAAAATATTCTCGAACTGACGTTCAAGAACACCATAAATAAACTTTGCCTTCTGCTTCTCGGCTAACTGAATAGCGTATTCAGATTGCTTACGCTTCTTTCCCTTGCCGTGCATGCCGGGAGGATAGTTCTTCTTTTGAAGAGCCTTGCTCTCGCCAAGGATAGGCTCGTTGAACCTTCTGGAGATTCTCGCTTTAGGGCCTGTGTATCTTGCCATATTCTATTTTTGATTTTCGATGTACGATGTACGATTTCTCCTACTTCGCATATATCAATTTTTAATATTAAACTCTTCTTTTCTTTGGAGGACGGCAACCGTTGTGCGGCATAGGCGTCATATCCTTAATGATCATCACTTCGATGCCCGAAGCCTGAATACTGCGGATGGCAGACTCACGTCCTGCGCCAGGTCCTACAACAAAAACTTCTACTTTACGAAGTCCTAATTCGAAGGCTTTGGTTGCACACTCTTGCGCTGCTACCTGAGCGGCATAAGGTGTGTTTTTCTTAGAGCCTTTGAAACCCATCTTTCCAGCAGATGCCCATGATATTACCTGACCCGTTGAATTGGTCATTGAAATGATAATATTATTGAACGTAGCGCGTACGTGTGCCTGGCCAACGGCCTCCACAGTAACTACACGCTTCTTACTTTTATCTTTCTTCTTTTCAACAGGTGCTGCCATACAGAAAAGTTTATTGTGCTTTAATTAATTAATTAACCTTTAGTTGCTTTCTTCTTATTCGCTACCGTCTTACGCTTTCCTTTGCGGGTTCGGGCATTGTTCTTAGAAGTTTGTCCACGAACTGGCAATCCTTTGCGATGACGAAGCCCGCGGTAACAGCCAATATCCATTAAGCGCTTCACGCTCAACTGAACTTCCGACTTTAAAGCACCTTCAATTTTGAATTGCTCTGAAATAGCCGCACGAATTGAGTTTGACTCATCATCATTCCAATCCTTTGCTTTCTTGTCCCAACTTACTCCTACTTGCGTAAGAATATTTTGGGCAGATCTACGTCCGATACCATAGATGTACGTGAGGGAAATTTCACCTCTTTTATTATCGGGAATATCAACACCAGCAATACGTGCCATAATTATCCTTGTCTTTGTTTATACCTTGGATTCTTCTTATTAATAACAAACAATTTGCCTTTGCGCCTGATGATCTTGCAATCGGCACTCCGCTTTTTTATCGATGATCTGACTTTCATAATCTTAGTCTTTAATCCTTAGTTTTGAGTCGTTAGTCTAATGACTCTATACTATTTATATCTAAACGTTATTCTTCCCTTTGTTAAATCGTAAGGCGACATTTCTAACCTTACTTTATCTCCTGGCAATATGCGGATATAATGCATCCTCATCTTACCAGAAATATGAGACAATACTTCATGTCCGTTCTCCAGTTGTACCCGAAACATTGCGTTTGACAATGCTTCCAATATTGTTCCGTCCTGCTCTATCGACTTTTGTTTCGCCACTTATACGAATAGTTTAGTTCTATATACTCGTGAGTCGTTAAAACCTCCGTTCTATCTTTAAAGATCGCTACCATGTGCTCAAAATGAGCTGAAGGTTTGCGATCTGATGTGCGGATTGTCCACCCATCTTTTTCTTGCACTACATTCTTCGTTCCCATGTTGATCATCGGCTCAATGGCAAACACCATTCCCGCACTCAACTTCACGCCCTTTCCCCGCTTTCCATAATTAGGAACTTCAGGATCTTCGTGCAAGTCTTTTCCCACACCATGACCAACCAACTCTCGAACCACACCGTAACCGAATTGCTCAACATAATACTGTATCGCAAAACTTACATCTCCCATTCGGTTGCCGGCCTTTGCTTCTGCAATTCCCAACTCCAATGATTCATAAGTTCGATGAAGAAGCTTCAACACTTCGTCACTTACTTTCTCAAGTGGATAGGTGTAGGCCGAGTCACTGTGAAATCCTTTATACTTAACCCCACAATCAATCGAAACTACATCGGTTTCTTTCAATTCGTAGTCTCCCGGAAACCCGTGAACCACAACTTCATTAACCGACATACACAAGGCAGTTGGAAACCCGTGGTAATTCTTAAATGAAGGCGTACCTCCATGGTCAAGAATAAACTCCTCGGCAATTCGATCCAGTTCTTTGGTTTTCACGCCCGGTACTACCCGTTTCGCTACTTCTCCGTGTGCCTTTCCTAAAATCTGGGCACTCTCCCTAATAATCTGAATCTCCTCGTCCGTCTTGTAGCGAATCATTCAACTTCAAGCCGCAGCAAACTGAGAACGTCCTTTCACTCTACCTGATTTCATCATTCCTTCATAATGCCTCATCAACAAGTAACTCTCAATTTGCTGGAGTGTGTCTAATACAACACCCACCAAAATCAAAAGAGAAGTACCCCCGTAGAATTGAGCAAAATTCTGAGTGATTCCCGCCTTCACAGCAAAAGCTGGAAGAATAGCAACCGCTGCAAGAAAGATGGCACCTGGTAAAGTAATCTTTGATAAAATACTATCTATAAACTCGGCTGTTTGCTTACCCGGCTTAATACCTGGAACAAACCCACCGTTTCTTTTCAAGTTGTCAGCAATGTCGTTTGATGGAACCGTAATTGCTGTGTAGAAGAATGTAAAGATCAAAATCAAGATGGCGAACAACAGGTTGTATTGCCATGATGTAAAGTCTGCAAAGGTAGAACCTACTGCTGCACCCAAGTCACTGTCTTGCCAGATCTGAGCAACTAATGGCGGAATAAACATTAATGCCTGAGCAAAAATAATTGGCATTACACCCGCTGAGTTCAGCTTTAATGGAATGAAATCACGCTTGCCACCGTACAACTTATTTCCTACTACTTGCTTAGCATACTGTACCGGAATTCTGCGCGTTGCTTGTGTCAGTGCTATTACTCCAACAACCACAAAGAAGAGTGCTAAAACTTCGATAATAAATAATAGCATTCCATTCATTCCTTTAGAATCAATCTCCATCCAGATAGCAGCCGGGAATCGTGACACAATGCCAATCATAATCAACATGCTGATACCATTACCAATTCCTTTATCCGTAATGCGCTCTCCAAGCCACATGCAAAACATAGTGCCGGCAATCAAAATGATGATTGAAGATACTGTGAAAAACAAACCTGGGTTTATGACTGCCTCTGGCGCAATGGTTGCCCGGATATAGCCATATGATTGCGCTGCTGTAATAATAATTGTAAGGATGCGTGTAACCTGATTTAACTTTTTACGGCCGCTATCACCTTCCTTTTGAAGTTTAGTGAAATGAGGCACCGCTACCGTTAATAGCTGCACCACAATAGAAGCAGAAATATAGGGCATAATACCTAATGCGAAAATAGATGCGCGACTGAATGAGCCTCCTAAGAACGTATTTAATAAATCGAAAATACCACCCTGGTTTCCACCTACCTGTTGTAGGATTACTGGGTCAACACCTGGCAATACGATATAAGATCCTAGTCTAAAAATGATTAGAAAACCTATTGTATTCAGAATGCGAACCCGCAGGTCTTCAATCGAAAATATGTTCTTTATGGTTGTAAAGAAACGCTTCATTATTTCACAGTTGTTGCAGTACCACCTAAGTTTTCAATTGCTTTTGTAGCCGTGTCCGAAAACGCATGCGCTTCTACACTCACTTTTGATTTCAACTCGCCTCTTCCTAAAATCTTAATGCTATCTTTCTTACCAACAATTCCGTTTTCAACCATCAATTGAACGGTGATAGATGCAGCTTTAGTTTTTTGAGCCAAGTCTTCCAACGCATCTAAATTGATTGCCTTGAAATAAATCTTGTTATTATTCTTAAATCCAAACTTTGGAATTCGTCTTTGAAGCGGCATCTGTCCACCTTCAAATCCAGATTTCTTTGAATTTCCTGAACGAGACTGAGCTCCTTTGTGACCACGACCTGCCGTGCTACCACCTGAACCTTGTCCTCTTCCAAGGCGCTTATTATTTTTTACCGATCCTTCTGCCGGCTTGAGTGTGTGCAGCTTCATCTTATAATTCGGTTACGCTCACTAAATGCTTTACTTTTTTTACCATGCCTTGTATCTGCGGGGTATACTCCACTTCAACAGAACGATGTACTTTTCCTAATCCCAATGATTGAATTGTTCTCAATTGAGTTTCAGGTCTTTTTATTGTACTGCGGGTTTGAGTAATTCTAACTTTTGCCATAACTCTTATCCGTTAAAAACTTTAGACAATGAAACACCACGGTTACGTGCGATCGTTTGAGGATCGCGCATAGTTGTCAATGCTTTGAATGTTGCCTTTACCACATTGTGTGGGTTAGACGATCCTTTAGACTTTGCTAATACGTTATGCACACCTGCACTTTCCAACACAGCGCGCATCGCACCACCTGCTATTACACCAGTACCAGGAGAAGCTGGTTTCAATAAAACGAAACCACCACCAAATTTTCCAAGCGACTCATGTGGCACAGTTCCTTTAATAATGGGAACTTTTACAAGATGCTTTTTAGCATCATCAATTCCTTTTGTAATGGCATCGGTTACTTCATTGGCTTTGCCTAATCCATACCCAACCACACCATTACCATCTCCTACTACAACTATGGCAGCGAAGCTAAATCTTCTACCACCTTTCACCACTTTGGCTACACGCTGGATGGCAACAACCTTTTCCTTTAGGTCTATTTCACTTGCCTTTACTGTGCTGACGTTACTTTGTGTCATGCTTTAAAATTTTAAACCTCCCTCTCTGGCTCCTTCGGCCAAAGCTTTGATATTACCGTGGTATAGATATCCATTGCGATCGAAAACAATCTCCTGAACTCCACTTGCCAATGCTTTCTCAGCTACTTTCTTACCTACGTTCTTAGAGATGGTCATATTAACACCACCTTTCTTATCTAATTCAATAGATGAAGAAGCTGTTACAGTTTGTCCTTTTGAATCATCAATAATTTGAGCGTAGATGATTTTATTGCTACGAAATACCGACAAGCGTGGGCGGGCTGAGGTGCCTTCCAAATTCTTGCGAATTCCTTTTTTTATCCGGGTTCTTCTGTGCTTAATGTTTGCCATGATTATCTATTATTTAGCTGCTGCTTTACCAGCTTTTCTACGAACATACTCACCCACAAACCGAATACCTTTTCCTTTATATGGTTCAACGCTGCGCAACGATTTAATCTTTGCTGCAACCTGACCGATTAATTGCTTATCAATCCCTTCCAAAATGATCAATGGGTTTTGACCTTTTTCCTGAATGGCTTGTACTTTAAGTTCTGGTGGAATTCCAACAATAACACTGTGTGAATAGCCTAAACTTAAATCAAGTACGTTGCCTTGAGCAACTGCTTTATAACCAACACCAATTAGCTCAAGCTGTGCTTTATAACCGTTACTAACCCCTTCCACCATATTGGCAATAAGCGAGCGGTATAACCCATGCATTGCTTTATGACGTTTCTGTTCAGTTGGACGTGTAACTAAAACAGTACCTTCTTCAAATGAAATTTTAAAGTCAGCGTCTATTACTTGCTTTAATTCTCCCTTAGGACCTTTTACGGTCACTTTATGATCGCTATCCGAAAAGGTGCATGTAACACCTTTGGGAATCTCTATTGGTAATCTACCTATTCGTGACATGACTTATCAATTAATAGATGTAACACAAAACCTCACCACCTACATTGAGTGCTTTCGCCTCCTTATCTGTAATTACACCTTTAGATGTAGACAGAATTGCAATACCCAAACCATTCAATACTTTTGGTAAGCTATCAGCTCCTTTATATTGACGAAGACCTGGTGAACTAACACGATGAAGTTTCGTAATAGCCGACTCTTTTGTTTCCGGATTATACTTCAACGCAATTTTAATATTGCCCTGACTGTTCGCGGTGTCCTCGAACATATAGTTAAGGATATACCCTTTATCGAAGAGAACCTTGGTTACTTCTTTCTTAATGTTAGAAGCAGGAACCTCTACCACGCGGTGACGTGCCTTGATTGCGTTGCGCAATCGGGTCAAATAATCTGCTATCGGATCTGTTGTTTTCATTCTACTTATTTATAAAAAGCAAACCCGTTTTTTTGAACGGGCTGCAAAGATATATAACAATTTCTGTTATTCAAACTGTTACTAGGTTTCGGTTTAGCCTGTTTTAAGGGGTGCCCCGACCTGAATACTCAGCAACCTAATATGTTGGAAAAAGCTCTCTTACCAGCTTGCCTTGGTTAATCCTGGGATTTTACCATCACTGGCCATTTGACGGAACTGATTCCTGCAAATACCAAATTTGCTCATGTACCCTCTCGGGCGACCGGTAAGTTTGCATCGGCTGCGCAAACGCACTGCCGAAGAACTTCTTGGTAGCTTATCCAATGCAACCCAATCACCAGCCTCTTTTAAAGCTTTGCGTTTGGCTGCGTAGCGTGCTACCAATTTTTCTTTTTTCTTGTCTCTTGCTATGATTGATAATTTTGCCATCGAGCAATTAATTTTTAGTTACAAATGGCATTCCTAAAGACTTAAGTAATTCATAGCTTTCTTCGTCAGAAGCTGCTGAAGTCACGAAAGTGATATCCATGCCGTTTATTTTATTGACCTTATCAATAGAAATCTCAGGGAAAATGATCTGCTCCTTTACACCCAAGGTGTAATTTCCGCGTCCGTCAAAGCCTTTATCACTAACTCCTTTGAAGTCACGAACCCGCGGAAGAGCTACATTCATCAAACGATCCATGAATTCATACATGCGATCGCCACGAAGGGTAACCTTTACACCAATTGCTTGATCAACCCGAAGTTTGAAATTCGAAATGTCTTTCTTCGAGCGCGTTGAAACAGCCTTTTGGCCGCTTATGGTGGTAATTTCTTCCAATCCAACATCAATAAGTTTCTTGTCTGCTACTGCAGCACCAAGACCTTTGTTGATACAAATTTTTTCGACTTTGGGTACCTGCATTACTGACTTATACTGAAACTTGTCTTTCAGGCCAGGAACGATTTCCTTGAGGTACTTTTCTTTTAATCTTGGAGTTGCCATTATTTAATTAATTCTCCTGTTTTCTTTGAATATCTCTGCAGTTTACCCTTCTCATCAAGCTTTCTGCCTGTGCGCGTTGGCTTGCCATTAGATGGTTCAAGCAACATCAAATTACTGATGTGGATTGTTCCCTCCATTTTTTTAATGCCTCCTTCAGGCTTTCCAGCAGAAGGCTTCTGGTGCTTAGTCACCATATTGATTCCTTCTACGATAGCGCGACTTTTATCGGTAAGAATTTCCAAAACTTTACCAGTTTTAGTTTTATCGTTACCAGACAACACTACTACGTTATCTCCCTTTTTAATATGCAGCTTTGACTGCTTGTTATACTTCCTTTCCATAGCTTATAATACTTCAGGGGCTAATGAAATAATCTTCATGAACTGTTTCTCTCTAAGCTCACGAGCTACCGGACCGAAGATACGGGTACCACGAGGCTCATCCTGTGCATTTAAAAGAACAGCTGCATTATCTTCAAAGCGGATATACGAACCATCCTTTCTTCTGATTTCCTTTTTAGTGCGAACAATCACAGCCTTAGAAACTGTTCCTTTCTTTATTTGGCTGGTTGGAATTGCTGACTTTACAGTAACAACAATGGTATCACCTACACTTGCTGAAGCTCTACGGGTGCCTCCTAATACGTGAACGCAAAGAACTTCCTTTGCTCCACTATTATCTGCAACGATTAGCCGGCTTTCTGTTTGTATCATGGTTACTTAGCTTTTTCAATTATTTCAACCAATCTCCATCTCTTGTTCTTGCTGGTAGGGCGTGTTTCCATAATACGCACTGTGTCACCAATACCCGCTTCGTTCTTTTCATCATGAGCCATGAACTTGGTTGTTTGGTTCATGAACTTACCATAGATAGGGTGTTTTACTTTGCGATTAATCGCGATAGTAATTGACTTAGTCATTTTATTGCTAACCACTTTCCCTACTTTCTCCTTCCTTAGGTTTCTTACCGTCTCCATGAGAAATTACTTTTGAGTTTCTTTTGCTTTCATTTCAGTCTTAAGGCGCGCAATAAGTTTGCGGGTCTCTTTTATTCTCATAGGATTTTCGATAGCAGAAACCTGATGAGCAAATCTCAATTTGCGTAAGGCCTCTCTTTCGCTACCGAGTTTCTCAGTAAGCTCTACTAAAGTCAATCCTTTAATCTCTGTATTTTTCATTTCGATGCTTGTTCTACGTAATCTCTTCTTACCGTAAAGCGTGTTTTAATTGGCAACTTTCCATCAGCAAGTGCCAACGCCTCTTTTGCTGTAGCCATGGTAACTCCACCGGCCTCAAATAATATGGTGCCTGGCTTAATAACCGCTACCCAATATTCTGGCGCACCTTTACCCTTACCCATCCGCACTTCTGCAGGCTTCTTAGTAATTGGCTTATCTGGAAAAATCCGAATCCACACTTGACCTTCACGCTTCATAGCGCGGGTAACAGCAACACGGGCTGCTTCTAACTGACGGGCTGTAATCCAACCAGACTCCAGAGATTTAAGAGCAAATGATCCAAAAGCGATTGAATGACCACGCGTGGCAATTCCTTTCACCTTTCCTTTTTGCATCTTTCTGAACTTCGTCCGCTTAGGCTGTAACATGATCTACTGCTTTTAAAACTTTCCTTAATTATTTTCTTCCTTTTCTTTCGCCACCGCGCTCACCGCCTTGTTCTCTTCTCGGGCCGCGTTCATTTCTTCCACCACGATCATTACCCCCTCTTCTTCTATCCGCTCCGCCACCTGGCTGACCACCTTTATTTTCTCCGGCTGCGTTGCTCACCATTCCTACGTTTGGCGACAAGTCACGCTTTCCGTAAACCTCTCCCTTGAATATCCAAACCTTGATCCCAATCTTACCATAGATTGTTTGCGCTTCTGAGATTGCATAATCAATATCAGCACGCAACGTATGAAGTGGAATTCTTCCTTCTTTATATTGTTCTGTGCGAGCCATCTCGGCACCTGCCAAACGACCTGACAATTTTACTTTTATACCTTCAGCGCCTACTCGCATAGTAGAAGCAATTGCTTGCTTCATTGCTCTGCGATACGAAATCCTAGCTTCTAATTGTTGAGCGATAGATTCTCCAACCAACCTCGCATCCATTTCTGGGCGCTTAATTTCATAGATGTTAATTTGAACATCCTTATTGGTAATCTTCTTTAATTCTTCTTTAATCTTATCAACCTCGTTTCCACCTTTTCCAATTACCACACCCGGGCGAGCCGTGTGAATAGTAAGTGTGATTCTCTTCAATGTGCGTTCAATAACGACTTTAGAGATTCCACCTTTTTGAATGCGGGCATCAATGTATTTCCTGATCTTCTGATCTTCAACCAACTTGTCGGCAAATGACTTTCCGCCAAACCAACTTGAATCCCATCCACGGACAATGCCTAATCTGAAACCTACCGGGTTAATCTTCTGTCCCATTATTCTTTTGTTTCTTTAGCTTCTGACTTAACCGCTGCCGCTTTTGCAGGCATGCGATCTACTGTTAAGGTTACATGGTTTGATCTTTTTCTCACTCGGTGAGCACGTCCTTGGGGTGCTGGTCTCAATCTCTTCAATTGACGACCTCCATCTACAAAAACTACTTTTACAAAAAGATCTGCTTCTTCCAACTTCACATCACTATTCTTTGACTCCCAGCTGCTAATAGCAGAAAGAAGTAACTTTTCCATTTTAGCAGCAGCATGCTGTGCTTCGTACTTCAAAATGTTCAATGCCTTACTAACCCGCTCTCCGCGAATTAAGTCAGCATCCAAACGCATTTTGCGTGGCGATGAAGGAACATTCTTTAAATAAGATGTAGCCGCTCCACTCTTCGCAGCCTCTTTAACGGCCGCAAGCTTCTCGCGTTTTGCTACTGATCTCTTCTTCTTTTTAACTACTTCTGTTTCCATGTTCAGGAATCTTATAATTCTCTTACTTATTTATTGTTTCCTGAGTGTCCTTTAAACGTGCGGGTAGGTGCAAATTCACCTAACTTATGCCCAACCATGTTCTCAGTAACATAAACCGGAATAAACTTATTACCATTATGCACGGCAAACGTATGCCCTATACAATCAGGAGTAATGGTTGATCTACGCGACCATGTTTTAATTACAGACTTCTTACCAGACTGTTCCATTACCTGCACCTTCTTTTCCAAGCGTGCATCTAAATAAGGACCTTTTTTAATTGACCTTCCCATAATTATTTTTTCCTTCTTGCAATGATTAAACCATCAGAATACTTCTTTGGATGACGCGTCTTCTTGCCTTTAGCTAGCAATCCATTACGTGATCTTGGATGACCACCTGAAGCACGACCTTCGCCACCACCCATTGGGTGATCTACCGGGTTCATAGCTACTGGTCTTGTGCGAGGGCGAACTCCTCTCCAACGGCTACGACCTGCTTTACCAACACTTTCATTCATGTGTTCTGCATTTGAAACTGCACCTACAGTTGCAAGGCAACGAACTAATACGTTACGCATTTCACCAGAAGGCATTTTCAAGGTTGCATACACTGCCTCGCGAGCTACTAGTTGCACAAACGAACCAGCACTTCGCGCTATCGATGCACCACCACCTGGCTTCACTTCTACATTATGCACTATTGTACCAATCGGAATTTTAGAAAGAGGAAGCGCATTACCAACTTCCGGAGCAATATTATCTCCAGAGATAACAGTTTGCCCTACTTTGATTCCATGGGGAGCAATGATATAAGATTTCAAGCCATCCGCATAGTACAACTTCGCGATGCGAGCTGTTCTTGTTGGATCGTACTCAATAGACTTAACTACAGCAGGGATTCCAAAGCGATCGCGTTTGAAATCAATCAAACGAGTTTTTTGCTTGTGGCCACCACCAATGTAGCGCATGGTCATGCGACCTGAATTGTTACGACCACCCGTTTTCTTGATAGTCAAAACCAAAGATTTCTCAGGCTTACTTTCTGTTATATCCTCAAAACCAGGAGACAACCGGTGACGGGTGCCTGCGGTAATAGGTCTAAGTTTTTTCAACGCCATTGCTTATAATATTATACGTTGCTATAAAAATCAATTACCTCACCAGAAGCCAACGTAACGATGGCTTTCTTATAACTTGGCTTGCGACCTGATAACACACCCGCTTTTGTAAAGCGAGATTTGAATTTACCAAGTACATTAATCGTGTTAACGTGCTCCACGTTTACACCATACATTTTTTCTACTGCCTGCTTAATCTCTACCTTGTTGGCACTGTCTTTTACAACAAAACCATACTTTCCTTTTTCATTTAAGGCAGAAATCTTCTCAGTAACCAGGGGTTTAATCAAAATACTCATTTGGATTACTGTTTATTTAAAATGCTATCAATCCTAGTAAGTGAACTCTCCACCAAAATCAATTGCTCAGCATTCATCACATCGTATGTGTTGATTTGATCAGCCGTAATAATTTTTGAGTTCTGAATGTTTCTGCCGGAAAGAACCACGTTCTTATTGGCTTCAGGAAGAACAAGAAGTATTTTCTTATCCGAAAAAGAGAGCGACTTAAGTAATGCTACAAATTGCTTTGTCTTAGCTGCTTCAAAATTGAAGTCTTCAATCACAGCAATCATATTATCCTTAGCCTTATAAGTAAGGGCAGACTTACGAGCCAGATCCTTTACTTTCTTATTTAGCTTAAATGAATAATCTCTTGGAGTAGGTCCGAATACACGACCACCACCTTTGAACAACGGGCTCTTGATGTTACCTGCACGAGCACCACCAGTTCCCTTTTGCTTCTTTATTTTTCTGGATGAACCACTAATCTCAGCACGCTGCTTAGACTTATGTGTTCCTTGGCGTTGGTTAGCCAAGAAACTTTTTACGTCCAACCATATTGCATGATCGTTTGGCTCAATACCGAAGACCTCACTCCCGAGGCTTATCTTACGGCCGGTATCTTCACCGCTTTGTTTTACAACTGCTACGTCCATCACTTTTGCAGAATTATTATTGAATTTTTTGAACCTGGAACGGAGCCGCTTACTAGAATTATGTTTTTGTCAGCCAGGATTTTTACCACCTTCAGGTTCATCACCTTTACGCGATCTCCACCCATGCGACCAGGCAAACGCTTTCCTTTAATTACACGGGATGCGAAAGACGCATTACCCATAGAACCAGGAGCACGAAGGCGGTTATGCTGTCCGTGAGTTTGACCACCCACTCCGGCAAATCCATAGCGTTTTACAACACCTTGAAATCCTTTTCCTTTTGAAGTACCAACAGCATCTAAGAAGTCGCCTTCAACAAATACATCTTGTACTTTAATTTCCTTTCCCAATTCTACCAATCCATCATACTCCGACCGGAAGTCTCTGAATTCAATGGTTGATTTTTTGGGGCTTGTGTTGGCCTTTTTGAAATGACCAACCAGCGGCTTGGGGGTGTTTTTCTCCTTTCTTTCAGAGAAAGAAAGTTGCACAGCCCTGTATCCGTCAGTCTCAGCGTTTTTAACCTGAGTGACAACACATGGGCCTGCTTCAATCACCGTAACCGATATATTCTCGCCATCTGGGCCGAATATACTGGTCATTCCTACTTTACGTCCTATTATTCCAGGCATGGTTGAAACCTATTTTGCTTGATTTTATCCTGTTTTGCGGGTTTTGTACTGCAAAAAGGACTGCAAAGATAGGAACTAAACTTTAGCTACCAAGTGGCCATTCAAAAAAATAAATGGGATGCACCAATACCCATTTCAAATTGCAAATAAAACGCTCATAATACGTTCATTAACAGAGTTTTATTAGACAAATAAATAATCTTAGAAGAAATCCACACAAAATCTGATTTCATTCAAATTTCAACAAAGCACGAAAAGGTCTTACTTTTCCAACCCACAAACTGAACTAAATGCGGCAAGCCACTTTTTTGAAGGAGAACTTATTATTAGTGGCATTACTTTTTGTCTTATTGATGGCTAACCTTTCCATCGGAAGCGTTCAAATTCCACTTTCAAAAATTTTGAGTAGCCTATTTGCAACCGATAATGGACTGTATTCTACCATTCTTTGGCAATTTCGAATACCAAAAGCCTTTACCTGCATTTTAGCTGGCAGCGCTCTGGCAACCGGGGGGCTTCTCATGCAAACCCTTTTCAGAAATCCGATGGCTGGTCCGGATGTGCTTGGCCTGACATCTGGCGCCAGTCTATTTGTTGCTATGCTTCTTTTGGCAGGTCAGTTTAATCCCGGCTTTACCGTATCACTTTTTCAAAACCCGTGGAGTATTGCCTTGGCCGCCAGTTTAGGGGGTGCGTTGGTATTTGTACTAATCATTTTCATCGCCAATTCGGTAAAAGATAATACCTCGTTATTAATTATTGGCCTAATGATTAGTGCAGCAACCTCATCAATCGTAAGCATAATGCAGTTTACAAGTCAGGCTGACGATCTTCAGGCTTTCATGATCTGGACGCTGGGGAGTGTGGGTAACACCGGCTGGAAGGAATTAAGTATTCTGGCTTTAATAATATTTGGAGGCTTGGCGATTTGCTATGCGCTTATAAAACCGCTTAATGGTTGGTTGCTTGGCGAGAACTATGCTAAAAATTTAAACATCAACTTAGACAGATCCCGATTTCTAATTGTAATAGCAACCGGTTTATTAACAGGTGGCGTTACCGCCTTTTGCGGACCGATCGCATTTGTTGGGCTTGCCGTTCCGCATTTAGTTAGACTGCTTATACCTGTTACCAATCACAAAATATTAATCCCAGCGGTGATGGTTGGTGGCTCCAGTTTGCTACTACTTTGCGACATGCTTGCGCAGATACCAGGAAGCACACAAGTTCTTCCTTTAAATGCAGTTACATCTATGATTGGAGCACCCGTTGTAATCTGGATGATTATTAAAGCCAAAAGAATAAGTGTCTGAACCTAAGAACATAGCACTATTGACAAAAGATTTAGCGGTTGGCTATGTTAAAGAAAAAAGACCGCACACTCTTTTTGATTCTCTTAACCTAAGTTTGAATACGGGAGAACTTGTTTGCTTTATGGGCTCGAACGGAGTTGGCAAAACAACTTTGATAAGAACCTTAACAGGCTTGCAAAAACCCTTGGCGGGAAAAATTGAAACAATAAACAATCAACCTATTGCAGTGGTTTTGACCGATCGGATTAATTCGGCTGTAATGACGGTTTACGATTTAGTTACCTACGGACGTTACCCCTATTTGAATTGGAATGTTTCACTTTCTGACCACGACCATCAAATAATTGAGCAAGCGATCAAACAAGTTCACCTTGAATCCATCGCTGATAAAAAGCTTTTTGAACTTAGCGATGGGCAATTACAAATGGCCATGATCGCTAAAGCACTTGCGCAGGATACTCCCCTATTATTTTTAGATGAACCCACTGCACATTTAGATTTAAATAATCGTGTGGAGATTATGAACATCTTACGCTCGTTGTGCCGAACTGCTAATAAAACAATTTTAGTAGCCACGCATGAATTGGATTTGGCCTTGCAAACTGCCGACCGCATTTGGTTGGCAACTACCGATCGGAAAATAATCTCCGGCATACCCGAAGATTTGGTGTTAGATGGAACCTTCGATAATGTTTTTCAATTTAAAGGCTTCGATTTAAAAACCGGAAAGATGAGCCACGAAACATTTCGCAACATTTCGATTTCTTTAACAGGAACGGGTCATCCGTTCCTGTGGACAAAAAATGCGCTGGAAAGATGTGGTTATGAAATTAAAGAGTTGGCCACAATTAAAGTTGAGGTTGTTGAAAATGAAGATAGGACTGCTTGGGTTCTTGACGAGGAGAAACTCTTCAGCACGATTGAAGGCTTGTTATTATTTTTGAAGTCCGCTTAACAATCAAATCCGCTCCACACCTAACCCCGGCTTATCAGAGCAATACATAATTCCATCTTTTAGAATAAATCCGCCAGTCACCGCATCTTTTCCTAAATCCAGACTTCCATCAAGATCAAGGTATTTTGTGTTGGCACAAGCAAACGCGGTATGCAACGCTGCGGTAATGCTAACAATGCTTTCATCGTTGCAGCCCCAGAATAAATCGACACCGACCAAGCGGGCAATGTCGGCAATCTTTAATGCCTGACTCACACCGCCACACTTCATTAGTTTAATATTAAAGATTCCGGTTGCCACGGGCGGAATAATTAGTTCCAAAGCATTCTCTGGTGAAAGCAAGGATTCATCAGCTGCAATTACTCTCCTGATTTCTTCTGGCAATTGCTTTGTCTCTGCAATAGCTTTGGCAGGAAGTGGTTGTTCAATCAATTCAATATCGAGCGATTTGGTACGGGTATAAAACTCAATTGTTTGTGCCGAAGTATAGCCCTGGTTTGCATCAATGCGAATAACAAATTTCTTTCCGAATTTTTCGCGCAACTTCACCACCCGTTCAATGTCTTCTTCAAAATCAATCCCTAATTTTACTTTTAGCACCGTAAACCCACGCTCGCCATATTCGGCTGCTTCCTTCAAAGTTTCCTCTACATTCTTAATACCGATCGTATTTGAAGTGGGTAGTGAATGAACTTTCTGTCCCAAATATTTTACCAACGGAACACCCAAGAGCTTTGTGAATGCATCGTGTAAGGCAATATCCAAGGCGGCACGAGCTGCCGGAGTCTTTGGAAATTTTTTCCAAACTTCGTAAATGAGTTGGTTAATCTCGTTGATATCTCGGCCAACTAAGAACTGAAGATCTTTTTCATTGAGTGCCGCCACACACTGCTCAAAGCTTTCGCCAGTTACATATTCGCTTGGTTCGGCCGCACCAATTCCCGTTACTCCGTTTTGCAAAGTAATCTCAACAAACGCATTGAACACCTGATCAATCGTTTTGAAGGCAATGGTGTAAGGCTTGGTGTTAACTAAGTCAGCAGTCCAAACTTTGATGTCTTTTATTTTCATTTGATTCGTTTTCTTAAAAGGTTAGGATTCCGAGAATGATGATAGACTGCATAGACTTTAATAATGCTTCCATAAACTCGAAATATAATTTTATATGGAAATCGTTGAAGAAAAATACTCCTTGATTTTTTATACCGAGAGAATATCCCAACGGATTACTCGACAAACCGATTTAAGGCTGCTTCGTAACTCAAAATAAATTCCTGTTCAAGCCCAGCTCTCTGCAAATAATACCAATCTGCAATATCAATTAAATCGACCAGGGCCTGCGAAGTAATTTCAATAAAATAATTGCTTGTCACGACTCATTTTTAGTCTTGCCTTCACCTCTTCCCAAGTATAGGTTTTACCTTTACCCGATTCATGGAGATCAATTCTTCGGTCAAGTTCCTTTTTCTGTTCTTCGGTAAGAAAATCCGCATCATTGCTATCCTCAGCAATACTATCCCAAATGGCTTCTACCATAAGAATACGCTCCTCAACGCTAAGTAGTTTTATTTCTTTATTGTCAACCATAATTATAAAATTAACATTTTTTTATAACAGCCTCTTAAACTTGTGCTATTGACTTATCAATCATGTCTTTGAAAATTGGAATCAACCTATCAACACCATCTTCCAACGGTAGTATAACGGGCATGCCTAATTCTTTTTCCTTTTGTTCAGCATAAGTTCGTGCTTGTTGCTCAGTCATTTTATGCGTATTGACGGTGATAGCAACTGTTGGCGCGCCATAAATTTTTATCAACGCAATTTCATCTTGAAGCTCTGGAATATTAGCAGGATAATCTTCTAAGCCTTTGTATTTTTTACGAGGCGGGTTGTGTTGAATCACAACTGCATTAGCATCGGCTGATACAATCCACTCGGCTCCAGCCGGACCGCTCGGGTTGCGCAACGAAGATTGACCTTCAATAAAAATAATATCAGGCTTGGCTTCTTGCCAGCATTGCACAATAGCATGCTCCATTTCGCCCGAAATAAAATCATTGAGGGTGCTATCAAACACAAAACCATATTTGGCGCCTTGCATCCAGCCTGTTTGGCCGGTATAAATCATTTCCGAACGGAACCCGGCCTTTCGCATAGCCTCCACCAAAAAGCGCGTAGTAGTTCGCTTACCCAATGCGCAGTCGGTGCCTAACACAGCAATCTTCGGGCAATGCACATTTTTTATTTCGCCCGACCAAAAATGTAAGTCTTTGAATTTTTTTGGTTTGCGAACATCAATGATGTCCAACCCGCGAGAACGCGCAAAATCGGCAAGCTCCGGAATGTCTGAAATGTATTCATGAAGTCCGTTTACCAAACTGTAACCATGTATGAGCGCATCCTTTAAAATTGCACGCAATGAATCGGGTATTAACCCGCCTTTGGTAGCAACACCAATAATGCAATAGGCAGCAGGTTGCTTAGATGTTTTTACAAACTCATCGATAGACGCAAACACCGGAATATTTCGCTTTTTGCCATCCAACACTTCACCGGCATCCTTACCGGGATATTTGGAGTCAATCACACCTATAATATTATATCGATCCGTACCGCGAATCAATCCATGTGCTGTTTTTCCATTGTTGCTATCCAAATAGCCGGCTGTAATTATAATGGCGTTACTTTTTTCCATAGTAAGATTAATGAAGGCGAAAATTACGCGGATTAATTACGATTCTCAAAGTCTTGGCGAAAGGAAACTTTCAAAGAAGACTTTCCTCAATTAATCCAATAGATTTAGCGGATCATTTTAATGTAAATTTGCGCTTTCAAACTCCAGAAAAATAAATGCTAGAACCAATCGTTAAGCGCGACATCCGCAAGCTAAAGCTTGAAGAGCTAAAGGAATTTTTTGTAGCTCAGGGCGACAAGCCCTTTCGTGCGCAGCAGGTTTATGATTGGCTGTGGATGAAGTCTGCCAAAAGCATTGACCAAATGACAAATATCTCCTTGGAGACTCGTGAGATGCTGAAGCAAAATTTTGTAATTAATCATATTAAGGTTGATAATATGCAGCGCAGCGCTGATGGCACTATAAAAAATGCGGTTACGCTTCACGATGGAATGGTTGTAGAATCAGTTCTAATCCCAACAGAAAAAAGAATTACCGCATGTGTTTCTTCACAAGTTGGTTGCAGCCTGGCCTGTAAGTTTTGTGCTACGGCCCGATTGAAACGGCAACGCAATTTAAGTCCTGATGAAATTTACGACCAGGTAGTAGCCATTAAAGAACAGGCCGAACTTTTTTTTGGAAGGCCCCTTACCAACATTGTATTTATGGGCATGGGCGAGCCCTTGCTTAACTATGCAAACGTAACATCGGCCATCGAAAAGATTACTGCACAGAAAGGATTGAACATGGCAAGTAAACGCATTACGGTTTCTACCGTTGGGGTTGCGAAAATGATAAAGAAAATGGCGGACGATCAGGTGAAATTTAACTTAGCAGTTTCACTGCACTCGGCACTTAACGAAACGCGTTCTTCCATTATGCCCATCAATGATACTAACCCACTCGAAGAATTAGGTGAAGCCCTTCAGTACTGGTATCAGAAAACAAAAAATAAAGTGACTTACGAATATGTGGTGTGGAAAGGAATCAACGATAAAGAAGAAGATGCACAGGCACTTTTAAAATTCTGCAAACTCGTTCCTTCTAAAGTAAACCTGATTGAATATAACCCGATTGATGATGGGGAGTTTCAGCAGGCTAGTGATCAAACATTATCTATGTATATGGATTTGCTGGAACGAAACGGAATAACAACCCGCATTCGCAAAAGCAGAGGTAAAGATATAGATGCCGCCTGTGGCCAGTTGGCAAATAAGAATTAACCCTATGAAACTGCTTCTGTCATTATCTATTTGTTTGCTAATGGCGTTTGCTTCCTTTAGTCAACTCGTCAATCAAACTGATTATGATATTAAAGATCCCGGGCGAGATGGAAATAAATGTAGAAGAATTTTAACTGCGTTTTCTCAATTACCCGAAGAAGTGCGATTAAATCCTGTGATTCGGAATGACAGTATTTACATTGCCATGAATAGTAAGTTTTGGTTCCAAAAATTAATTGAAGATAAAAATGATGGTATTGCTATAGACATTGTGCAACAATCACAATTTGCATGTAATACAACCTTGCGCCCTGCTTCATTCTCTCACACCGGCTACTTGCTAAAACCAATCTATCGCAATGACTTGTATCATGCCATTATAGAATTTCCAAATTCAGTAATTATTGTAAATATGGGCGCCATACCCGCTCAATTAACGAATGCTCCAATTGAAGCAAACTATCTTCTTTTACAAGACAAATACCTTTGTCGCAATGGCGTAACTGTTAATCTCGATTTTCATGGTTGGCAATTGCTTGAGAACGGTCTTTACTACGACACATTAACGCGAGAGAATTTAAAGGAACGATTTAAAGATGTATCTAAAACCCTAAACTTTGTAATTCCATTCGAAAAAGATAAGGGTGAATACAACCAGAATGATATCCGGCCGCTTAAAGATTCTCTTAAAATAACTGACTACTCCATAAAAGAAATTTCCATTAAGGCCTTTACTTCCGTAGAAGGCGACTATGGCAGAAATCTAAGACTTCAAAAAACTCGCGCTGAAAGTATTATTGCAGCCTTGCAAAGTTACCAAAACGAGAAAATTGAATCTACAGTTTCCACGCAAGAAAATTGGGTTGACTTCCTGAATGATATACAATTTTCGCCCTACAAAGATTTAGCGTTGCTTTCTAAAGACGAAGTAAAAGAGAAACTTAAATCAAAAATTTTACAGGAAAAACTTGAGCCTATTCTTAAAAATCACCGAAAGGGAATAGTAGAAATTAAACTCGAAAAGAGATTAACACTAAGAGAAGATAATCCGGTTGAATTACGAAATTATTTTTTGCAGATGGTTGAGCTAAAAAATCTTGAAGAGGCCCTTTATCTGCAACAAGTTATTTTTTATAAAATCAGAAAAAGACAACTACCCGAAACTTTCTTAACTGAACTTGATGTGCCGCAGTCTATTGTTAGCGGTAGTTTGCTTATTAACAATGGCGCCTTTCTATACGACAATGGAACTACCGATGTGTATGAGGCAATTCAAACTTTTGAATCTTTAAAAGCAATTCTTCCTAATAATGCTAAAATAGACTACAACCTCTGCGCACTAAAATTACAAGCATGGCTACTCTCGCCTTTACTTGAACAAAATGAGGCCCTGCGCAAGGAAATTGAAGCCCTGCGCGTAAAAAAGATTCCCGACTTGTTAGTCAGGCGCTTGCTCATCAATTACCATATTATTCTTTCAGAAATTCATTTCAGAAATCAAAACTTTGCTGCCAAAGACAAGGCATTGCTCTTCATCTACCAAACTTATCTTCCTCTTAAACTTAAAGATCCGGATTTAGTCAACTTAGCTAAATACTTCTCGCACTACAGTAAATATGAATGGGCAACCCGCATTCTTCAACCGAGGGTAAAGGCAATTGATGTTTCGGAGGATCTTGTTTTCTACTACCTCAACTTAACCATCTACAAACCTTCAAACACTAAGTCGTTGGCCTATAGAACAACCATGCTTAATGCTGTTAATGGAAATCGTGATAGATTTTGTCACCTTTTTGATGCTATGATTGATGGTGGTATTTCATTCCAACTTTTGGAAGACCCTATATTGAAAAAAACTTTTTGTGAAAATTGTCAGCAATATGATGTTACCGAACAAAACTAATTTGAGGCTCAAAGCATCATATTCAATATTGTTATGAGGTATCTTTTAGTTCTTGTTCCGCTACTTCTGGCATTAGTTTTTATTTCAAATGGCCAGAACGTTATTACAAAAATTTCAGGCATCGTATTGGATTCTGCAACCATGCACCCACTGCCCTACGTAGCTGTTCAGATAAAAGGAAAAAGCATTGGCTTATCAACGAATGACGATGGAACATTTGCATTGGAAGTTCCTCGTGGCGACACGCTTATTTTTACACGCCTCGGTCATAAACCATTTTTGTTTGCGGTTCAAAAAACAGAATCTACATTGAGAATTACGTTGGCTGAAGATGCTCGCTTACTGAAAGACGTTACCGTTTACGGTGATTATAACATAAAGGGTCTTGACGATTGGAAGAAAGACCTCCCTGCAAATACCGCAATCAAACTCAAGAACCAACCCTTGGCTCCCGAGCCAGGAAGTGTAGCCACTTTTGGGCCGGGTATTACCATTGGCTTTGGTGGAAAAGATAAGAACAAACCTAAGCGCGATGAGTTATCAAAAACTGAAACGTATCGCAAGACAATCACCTCACAGGAAGTAAAGAAACAGGTAATGGATCTTTATAACATCTCAGAAGAAACCTACAACAAAAAGCTTGAACGCTTCAATCGCGAAACCCCCGATGCGGTTTACCTAACTGATGAGAAAGAAATAGTAACACTGCTGATTCAGTTCTTTGCATTGAAATAATAGCGCACAGTTGGCGCTAACCCGTTCACTTTCCATTGCAAAAAGGAGGTGGCATCTATAGTTTTCCTAACTTTGATTTTAAGAAGTCAGTTGAATTGTGATTTGCTCAGCGAACCTCTGCGCACGTTAAGGTAAAAATTTAAAATCATGGAAGAACATTTTGAGAGCTCAGAAAAAGTAAGAGATTTTGTTATTGGCATGAGCGATGGACTCACTGTACCTTTCGCGCTTGCCGCTGGCTTAAGTGGCGCAGTTGATTCAACCGCCATCGTGATAACGGCAGGGCTTGCCGAAATTGCTGCCGGCTCCATTGCCATGGGATTAGGCGGCTACTTAGCCGGTCGAACAGAAATTGAACATTACGACTCCGAAGAAAAACGCGAATACGATGAAGTAGTGAACAAACATGAAGTTGAAATTGAAGAGACGAAAGAAATTTTTGCGGATTACGGAATCAGTGAAGACCTGCAAGAAAAAGTGGCGCGCGAAATGGCGATGAACCCAAAGAAATGGGTTGACTTTATGATGCGTTTTGAATTAGGTCTTGAGCGGCCTCACAAAAACCGAGCGTTGCAAAGTGCTTCGATCATCGGGTTATCATATGTAATTGGTGGGCTGATTCCGTTAAGCGCCTATTTTTTTACAGAATCATCGCAAGAAGGGTTAATCTATTCTTGCATTATCACCTTGATCTGTTTGATCGTATTTGGCTTAGTGAAAAGTAAGTTGACCGGTCAACCTCTATTTAAAGGCACACTACGCGTTGCCGTTGTTGGCGCTGCTGCTGCAGCCGCTGCTTTTGGTATTGCTAAGTTGATTACTTAACGCTACTTCTTGCTCGCATTGAACAACTTTTCCTTCTCTTCTTTGGATAGGCTTTCGTAGCCTTGATCAGAAATTTTATCGAGAATAGTATCAATCTCGTCTTGCGAGGCTTTGCTTGCTTTGGTGGTTGGGCGCGCAGCTTGATGAACTTTGGGTTCACTCTTTCGATAAGTAACTTTTACTTTGGGTTGCGATACAAAAATGCTTTTGAACCAATCCAGCAAAGTAGTAATCCAGCCGCCCCAGTTAACACCTATTTGCAATTGTTTAATGTAAACAAAGCCTATCAAAGCGCCACCTAAGTGAGCAATGTTACCACCTGCATTTCCACCAATCGATCCAATAAATGAAATCACGATATAAAACATCGCGATGTATTTGATTTTTATCGGACCGAGAAACATCAAAAAGAATGTATAGTCGGGAAGTAACACAGCCGTGGCGACCAACACTGCATACACGGCAGCTGAGGCGCCAACCATTCCATGAAGCGGAGTAAGGGCTTCGTAAAAAGGAATTGTATTATAAACCAACAGGTAAGAAATACCTCCTGCAATAAATCCTAAGATATAGATCGCAATCAATTTGTCACTCCCCAGATATTCAATGAAAAGTTTCCCAAACCAATAGAACACCAGCATATTGAAGAGAATATGAAAAATATCACCCAGATCATGCACAAACGCGTAAGTGATGATTGTCCACGGCTTTGCTAAAAAAGAAAAGAAAGGAGCCGGGATAGCAAGTTGGGTATGAATCAATTCAAAAATATCAGCATTGCCAGAAGCTGTAGTAAAAACTTTTACAACCGCCAGTGACAAAAACACCACCACGTTAATGATAATCAACTGCACATGTGCATTGTTGGGTTTTTGAAACGCATTTTTAAATTCGTCTAACACAGTTTTAAGTTTACTCTTTTAAAACAAAATTTCTTCTAAATAGATTATCAACAGGGGCCAGAACGCTTGGAGCGGTCAGACCCCTGTTAGTGCATTACCTAAAGTTACCAACTTTATCGCTGGCCCTGGCTACGCCAAATCGTAATTATAATAAATCCAACAAAGGCTCCGCCAAAGTGCGCCATGTGCGCTACCGTGCCGCTTCTATCCATGGCATAAGTTATAAATCCAATCAAAAAAACAAGGTACTTAGCTTTTATGGGAATGGGCGGAAAGAGTAACCTAACTTCTAAATTTGGAAACACCATTCCAAAGGCCATTAGTATTCCATACAACGCACCCGAAGCCCCAAGCATAATGCCACCCGAAGCGCCTACAAAATAATTCACCACAGCATAGATCACACCTGCGCCTATGCCAGTAGCTAAATAAAAGGTCAGAAATTTTTTATCGCCCCAGTGCGCTTCAAGAATAGGGGCAAAAGAGGCAAGGGCAAACATGTTAAAGAATATGTGACCCAATCCGCCATGCGCAAACATGTAAGTAAAAAATTGATAGGGCTTAAAAAAATCAGAGCGCACATTCCACAACGATAAGTATTCAGTGATGTGAAGATTGCTTAATAGGTTTTGAGCCAGAAAAACAGCTACGTTAATAATGATCAGATTTCTGACCATTGGAGTAAGTCTAAACATGCTTTCTATTTATCGGGTAAAGTAACTTTCTATCTTAGACGTTTCAAAAGTAAAAAATGTTGGCCTTCCATCAGGAGAAAAGTTAGGTTTCGAACAAGAAAACAATCCCTCTACAATAGATTTTATCTCTTCGGGCGCCAGTTTCTGCCCTGATTTAACAGATGAACGCTTTGCCAGAGCCAACGCCAAATTATCTTGTACCGGCAGTTGCAATTCAGATTGATTCTTTTTGAACTGTTCCAACAATCCTTCAAACAATTCTTTCTCAGAGCTCTCCACGCCAACCGGCACGCCCGTTACCAAAAAAGTATTCTTGCCAAAAAGATCAAACCGAAAGCCCAACGCCATTAACTCGTGTTGCACTTCGTTAACCATCGCAAAATCAGATGCCCCCAAGGTTACCGTTTGCGGAAATAAACTCTGCTGACTATTTCCCGGTTTGTTTTTCAAACGAAACAAATATTTCTCAAACAACACGCGTTCATGCGCTGCTTGCTGGTCAATAATCATCAGTCCCGTTTTTGATGCGCGTATAATATACTTCTGTTGAAATTGAAAAACTCCTGATTCTTGTGTTTGCTCCGTTGAATCTATATTTAATGAACTTTCAAATCGCAACGTTGTTGTCGCTGATTCTGATTTTTGAAACAACTTTGATTCTGGTGCCGCAAACTCAAAGGCCTTTTCCCAATTTTTTAGGTTCGCGCGATTAAGGCTCGTTGAAAATTGCTCGTCCATGTATTGCTCCTTGTTCAAGGTTTGGCCCAACTTACTCTCAATATTAATGTCGGCCTTAAAATCAATAGCCGGAGCTAAGTTATGCGTCCCCAATGCTTGTTTAACTGCAGCCCACACCACACCATATACTGCGCGTTCATCGTCAAACTTTATTTCCGTTTTGGTAGGATGAACATTTACATCAATATGCTTTGGGTCAATTTCAATAAACAAAACATAAAAAGGGAAACTTCCATCAATTAAAAGTCCTTCAAAAGCACTTGTTACTGCATGGTTTAAATAATTATTGCGAATGAAGCGTTGATTCACAAAAATAAACTGTTCACCTCTTGTCTTTCGCGCGGACTCTGGCCTACCGATATAGCCCGTGATTTTCACCAGCGTTGTTTCTTCTTGACAAGGTGCTAACTGACCTTGAAATGATTTTCCGAAAAGTGAAACAATGCGTTGACTTAACTTTGAGGGCGCCAGTTCATAAATCAATTCCGCATCGTGGTGCAAACTAAATGTAATGTCGGGATGTGCTAATGCCAATCGTTGAAACTCTTCAATGATGTGGCGCATTTCCACCGCATTGCTTTTAAGAAAATTTCGCCTTGCGGGAATATTAAAAAATAAATTCTTTATGCTAATGTTTGTTCCTTTCTCGCACGAAGTAGGTGATTGACTTTTTATTTCGCTTGCCTCCACCAGCAAATGTGTTCCTAAGTCATTGTGCTCCGCGCGCGTTTTCATTTCAAATTGCGAAATGGCGGCAATGGATGCTAGCGCTTCGCCCCGAAAGCCCATGGTGCGCAGGCGAAATAAATCATCGGCCGTTTTAATTTTTGATGTGGCATGGCGCTCCAAACTCATGCGCGCATCGGTTTCGCTCATGCCCAATCCGTTATCCACAATCTGAATTAACGTTTTGCCTGCTTCCTTTACATATACTTTTATGGAAGTAGCTTTTGCATCAATCGAATTTTCGATCAACTCTTTTATAGCCGATGCTGGTCGTTGTACAACTTCACCAGCAGCAATCTGGTTGGCAATCGAATCAGGAAGAAGATGAATAATATCAGGCATGAATTTTTTGAGTGCTATAGCCTGTTTTTAAATCTGGTGTAAAAATATAATGGAACAAGCGCAAAAAGGGAGTAAAGCACCGGCCGGCCCCATTGTAAAAATGCCATAATAAAAACAACCATAAAAAGAATAATAACTAAACGCATCATGGTTGCATTACCTCCAGCCGGGCTGCTTGAGCCACGCTTACGAGCCGCTTGAAATGAACCTGCAATTCGCGTGCGGTAGGTACTCTCTTCAATCGCTTTACCACGCTCACGCTCCACTTCGTTTTTAATGCGCGACTCACGCTCCTCCCATTCTTCCTTTACGGGATCGTAATAACGCGGTGTATAATTAAACCGCTGGTGGTTGGGCGCTTTGGTGAATAAGGATATAAACTTCATAGCTTTTCTTTCATTCTGATGTAGCTTCGCGTATTAGTTGACTTTTAATTCCGTTATTAACTAACTCTGCTTAAAGTTTCAAATCTTTGTAAAACCGAAGGCAATGTTCAAATGTTAGTCAAATGCTGAATTGAAAGAATTGTAAAGTTATAAAAAATCGACCGGCCGGATGTTGAAAAAAGTTTTCTTTAGTGCACTATTCCTATTTATTCAGTTCGCCATAACTGGTCAGGATCTTAAAAAACGATGGGTTGACAGTGTTTTTCAAACCTTGAGTACACAAGAAAAAGTGGGTCAGCTATTTATGATCTCCACTTCTACCTATCTGAATGACAATCAAAAAGACCAGCTTGCTGAATTAATAAAAGACTATCACCCAGGCGGCCTATTGATAACGCGCGGTGGGCCGCGGAGTCACGCCAAACTTGTAAATAAACTTCAAAAACTTTCACCACTTCCTATGCTGGTAGGCATGAATGCAGGCTCCGGGTTGGGGCAGGCATTAGACAGCACACTTAGTTTTCAAAAACCAATGCTTGTTGGTGCCATTCAAAATGAACAATTAATTTTTGAACTGGGCGAAGAAATTGCGCGCGAGATGCGCGTGCTTGGCGTTCATGTAAACTTTGCACCAAATGCTGATTTTGAAATTCATCAGCAACCCTACCCAAACTCGTTAGATTATTACAGCGATAACTATAATCGGGTAAGAAACAAATCACTGGCCTTTGTAAATGGACTTCAGCAAGGTGGTGTATTAGTATGCGCGCGGCATCTTTTTCATACAGAAAAAATAACTACACAAAAAAATCAAGACGCGTCATTATTTATTAACCTAAACATTGATACCCTAAAAGTTTCGGTGCTTAATCAACTGTCGAAAGCGGGTGTTGATGGCATCCTCACATCCAATCTTCACTTTTTAAAAAACACGGACGAGAACAATTCTAAAGTTTTAGAATTGTTTGTAGGCGATATCTTAAAATCCACCTTTCATTACAAGGGATTGGTATTTGGAGAAATTCCGCAACTCCAAAAAATTATTGGCGATCAGCCGGATGGAGAAATTGAAAAGCTTGCGCTTGAAATGGGGCACGATGTGCTCATCGATCCGGAAGATTTGGGTGATGCTGTTAAAAGAATAACCCGCGCCACAAGAAAAGACAAAAGTTTAGAAGCCCGGCTAGATGATGCCGTGCGTAAAATATTAAACTCAAAATACGATGCGGGTCTTTCTTCACCTCAATTCGTAAGTACCGATAATTTAAGTAGTCGTTTAAATTCAGCCGCAGCCAAAACCTTAAAACATGAACTTTCAGAAGCTGCCGTTACCGTGTTGACCAACACAAAAAATTCTTTACCCATCGCTTTGCTGGAAGAAAAGAAATTTGCTTCCATTAGCATAGGTAAAGAAAGCACTAACGAGTTTACCAAGTACTTATCGAAGTATGCAAATTTTAGTCACGAGGCCTTGCGCCTTGAAGTTGATACCACTGCGCTTAAAAAAAATCTCGCTAATGCGGATGTAATTGTAGTTGGTGTATTTCCGTTTGCTTCTTCCCTGTTAAAGCAGGTTGCTCCCTTTATCCGAAAGCTGGCATCTAAAAAAGAAGTAATCATTTGCCATTTCGGAAATCCGCAAGAACTTACCTATTGGGAAGATATGCCCACCGTGTTGGCGGGTTACACCGATGAAGATTTAATTCCTAAAATAACGGCACAAATTGTATTTGGCGGGTTGCCTGCACAAGGTGTTCTCCCGCTTACAATTTCAAATCAGTTTAAAGAAGGCCAAGGAATAGCTACTAAAGGATTGAATCGGTTTTCGTATGGCTTGCCCGAAGAGGTTGGCCTTGATAGTAAAACACTTGAACAGATTGAAAGCATTGCGCGCGAAGCAATTGACAGTGGCGCTACTCCGGGAAGTAATGTGTTGATTGTCAAAGACGGAAAAGTAATTTATGAGCAGTCGAGTGGTTGGCTTACCTATCAAAATAAAATCCCGGTAACGGAAAACACGATTTACGACCTAGCCTCTGTAACAAAAGTTTCGGCCACACTGCAAACCGTTATGTTCATGTATGAACGCGGGCTTATTGACGTAAACAAAAAGGTATCCGTTTACTTGCCCGAATTAAAAGACTCGAACAAAAAAGATTTTACAATCAAAGATATTCTCACTCATCAGGCAGGGCTGTGGCCCTTCCTTCCCTTTTGGGCCGAGACTGTAAAAAACGGTGTGCTGTTGCCGGAATATTATAGTAGTAAAAAAAGTCTTGAGTATCCATTCCCGGTAGCGGAAGATTTATTTGCATCAAAGTCGATGAAAGACAGTTTGTGGCATTGGATCATCAAAGCAAAAATTCGGGAAAAACCTGCGCGCACAGTTTATGATTATCGCTACAGCGATATGGGCTTTTATATTTTACAGCATTTGGCTGAAAAATTATTGAACCAACCGATGGAAGATTTTCTTGACCAAAATCTTTACGAACCACTGGGCGCATATACGCTTGGCTACTTACCTCTTCGAAAATTTCAAGCCACACAAATAGCGCCAACCGAAGACGATAAATTGTTTCGAAAGAAATTGCTAACAGGCTATGTGCATGATCAGGGCGCGGCCATGCATGGAAACGTTGCGGGGCATGCCGGCCTGTTTGGGGATGCGAATGATCTGGCAAAACTCGGGCAAATGCTTTTGCAAAAAGGTAGCTATGGCGGACAGCAATTTTACAAACCCGAAACAGTTGAATTATTTACAACCAAACAATTTGAAACAAGCAGGCGCGGGCTTGGGTGGGATAAACCAACCGTTAGCGATTGGGCTGGCCCAACTACTTTATTTGCATCGCCAAAAACATTTGGCCATACCGGGTTTACGGGCACTTGCATTTGGGTAGATCCTGAGTTTAACCTTGTATTTGTCTATTTATCCAATCGTGTGTATCCGGATATGACAAATAATAAACTATTATCAGGCAATATTCGTCCACGGATTCAGGAAGTGATTTATAAAGCCCTTTTTAACTATGGGCAGTATAATTCAATTCCATTAACTAAAGAGAACACGGAGGATGCACAAAGGACACAACAGAAATAATCCTTCATACTCTTAGTTTCTCAACTTTATAAGGGCTTTAAAGTTTAGATTTAACGAAACTAAAGGGGCATAATTCTGGTTAATGTTCAGATGCCTACGTTTTTAGGAAAGAATACTAAATTGATTTAAATGAAAATAGGGATTGTTTGTTACCCAACATTTGGAGGTAGCGGTGTGGTGGCCACCGAGTTAGGAAAGGCTTTATCACAAGAAGGGCATCAGGTTCATTTTATTACCTATAGCCAACCGAGCCGCCTGGACTTCCTGAATGAGAATATTTTCTATCACGAAGTTGATATTCACTCCTATCCGCTATTTGAATATCCCCCATACGAACTTGCTTTGGCCAGTAAAATGGTGGGTGTAGTTATGAATGAAAAGTTAGACTTACTCCATGTTCACTATGCCATCCCACATGCATCCGCTGCCTATATGGCCAAGCAGATTTTAAAAACACACGGCATTTATATTCCGGTAATTACAACACTACACGGAACGGACATTACCCTTGTGGGGAAAGACGCCTCGTACGAGCCTGTCGTTACCTTTAGTATTAACCAATCAGATGGCGTAACATCTGTCTCCGAAGATCTTAAAAGAGAAACCTATCACTCCTTCAAAATTACCCGCGATATTGAAGTGATTCCCAACTTCATCGATCTCGAAAAATTCAAAAAGCAGAAGAAAGATCATTTCAAAAAAGCAATTTGTCCTAACGGAGAATACTTGATTGTGCACACATCCAACTTTAGAAAAGTAAAAAGAGTAGGTGATGTAATGAAGGTATTTAACAATATTCACAAAGAAATTCCATCGAAGCTATTAATGATTGGCGATGGACCTGAACGTAGCACAGCAGAGTTAATGGCTCGCGAGTTTGGAATTAATGATGCTGTCCGTTTTCTGGGTAAGCAAGAAGCTGTGGAAGAAGTTTTATCGGTGGCCGATTTATTTTTAATGCCCTCCGAAAAGGAGAGTTTTGGTTTAGCCGCGTTAGAAGCGATGGCGTGCGAAGTTCCGGTGATCTCTTCCAACACTGGTGGATTGCCTGAATTAAATGTTCAAGGTGTTACTGGTTTTATGAGCAATGTGGGCGATGTGGAAGACATGACTCGCAATGCTATGCATGTGCTGGATAAAAACAACTTGCCCATGTTTAAGGCCAACGCTTTAGCACGAGCTAAAGAATTTGATATTACTAAGATATTGCCACTATACGAGCGATACTACGAACAAGTAATTAAAAGAGCTGCAGCTAATCAATCTGTAGAATCTACAGGTTAAGTTCCTTTCTCAATAAAAGCCAGGTTTTATTTAAAGATCTTGGGTTTGGCAAAACAGAAAGGTATTATTAATGGTTAATAAAGAATTACTCACACCTTATGTTAGGTCATCGCTTTTCCAAATATACTCCACCACCCGATAGCGAGAAAAGTGACTTCGAACGGTTGCTAAAAATTTTCATGCAGTTGATTTTGATTACTGCCGGAAATGTAGCTGAGGCACTTCAATGGCTTACTGAAGTTGACAAACAATATAAGTTGACTACCGATCAATACGGCATGGGCGATTTTATTGAAGACCTGAAAAAGAATGGATATATATCCGATGAAGGTCCTAATGGCGAATTCAAACTAAAGGCGAAAGGCGAGCAAAACCTAAGGCAATCAGCGCTTGAAGAAATTTTTGGAAAACTCAAAAAAACTAAAGGTGGCGATCATAAGACTCATCATAGCGGCCGTGGCGATGAAGCCACTACCGATAGACGCGACTATGAATTTGGCGATACATTGGAACAAATTTCAATGACGGATTCGCTGCGCAATGCGCAGATCAATCACGGGCTGGATGACTTCTTCATGACTGAAAACGATCTGGAAGTAATTGAAAGCGAATTCAAAACCCAGACTTCTACTGTGCTGATGATCGACATTTCGCACTCCATGATTTTGTATGGGGAAGATCGAATTACGCCTGCAAAAAAAGTGGCAATGGCTTTAGCCGAATTAATCACAAAAAAATATCCGAAAGACACACTTGATATTTTGGTTTTTGGAGATGATGCCTGGCAAATTGAAATTAAAGATCTCCCCTACTTACAAGTTGGTCCGTACCATACCAATACCGTTGCTGGTCTTGAACTTGCGATGGATATTTTAAGAAGACGCAAAAATTCTAACAAACAGATTTTTATGATCACGGATGGAAAACCTACGTGCATCAAACAGGGAATAAAATATTATAAGAACAGTTTTGGTTTAGATCACAAGATCTTAAACAAAACACTTGACCTTGCTACTCAGCTTCGAAAAATAAAAGTACCCGTTACCACGTTTATGATTGCCACCGATCCTTACCTAAAAGCTTTTGTAAGACAATTTACGAAAGCAAATAATGGTCAGGCTTATTATAGCAGCCTGCAAGGGTTAGGTAATTTGGTCTTTGAAGATTTTAAGAAAAACAGAACAAAGAATTTATAGATAATAGTTGCTCGTTCTTGGTTGTTCGCTGTTAGTAACAATCATCAATTTTCAACGAGCAACAAATAACCAGCAACCAACAACTACATGAACCATAAAGAAGTAAAAAATATTGCCCAACTTAAAAGTGTTGGCTATAAGTATAAAACCATAAAAGAAGAGTTGCGTGAAAACCTAATCGCTAAGCTGCGGAAAAAAGAAAGTGTGTTTGAAGGAATTTGGGGGTATGAGGAGACTGTAATTCCAGATTTAGAGCGCGCCATCCTTGCAGGGCATGATGTGAATTTGTTGGGCTTGCGAGGCCAAGCAAAAACAAGGCTTGCTCGGCTAATGATCAACTTGCTAGACGAATATGTTCCCATTATAGAAGGATCAGAATTAAATGATGATCCGCTCCATCCAATTTCACGTTTTGGAATTGATAAAATTAAAGAGCTTGGCGACAGTACACCCGTTGCCTGGTTGCATCGCAGTGAGCGTTATTCTGAAAAACTGGCAACACCTGATGTTTCCATTGCCGATTTGATTGGAGATGTAGATCCTATTAAAGCAGCAGCTCTAAAATTGCCATACTCAGATGATCGCGTTATTCACTTTGGCCTAATCCCACGTTCGCATCGGTGTCTATTTGTAATTAATGAGTTGCCCGATTTACAAGCCCGCATTCAAGTTGCCTTGTTTAATATTTTACAAGAAGGCGATATTCAAATTCGTGGTTTTAAAATAAGATTGCCACTGGATATTCAATTTGTTTTTACCGCCAACCCAGAAGATTACACAAATCGTGGAAGCATTGTTACGCCATTGAAAGACAGGATTGATAGCCAGATTATTACACACTATCCTAAAACAATGGAAATAAGCAAGCGCATTACGCAACAAGAAGCGTTTGTTCGCGATGAACAAAATAATCTGGTAACGGTGCCAGAAATTGCAAAAGATCTGGTGGAGCAAATTGCTTTTGAAGCTCGCAAAAGTGAATTTGTTGATGCGAAGAGTGGAGTATCCGCTAGGCTTACAATTTCAGCGTATGAAAATTTAGTGGCTGCCGCTGAACGCAGAGCACTTATAAATGGTGAGAAGAAAACAATTGCTCGTATTTCAGATTTCGCTGGTGTAGTGCCTTCCGTTACTGGAAAAGTAGAGTTAGTTTATGAAGGTCAGCAAGAAGGCCCAGGCATTGTAGCACAAAACCTTGTGGGCAAAGCTATCCGTACCCAGTTTGTAAATTATTTCCCCGATCCTGATAAATTCAGAAAGCAAAAGGATAAAAGTCCTTATAAAAAAATTAGTAATTGGTTTGGCGATGGTAATACCATCGACCTTCTGCATGACATGAGCAACGCTGATTATGAAAAGTCTCTTAAATCTGTACCCGGACTGGCTGATCTGATTTCAGAATTTCAAAAAGGTCAGGACAGTTCCTTAAAATTATTTTTGATGGAATTTGCGCTGCACGGTTTGGCCGAATACAGTTTAATCAGCAAACATAATTTATCATCAGGCCTACAGTTTAAGGATTTACTCAGCAGTATGTTTAGCTTACCTACCGATGAAGACGACCAATTGGATGATGACGAGGCCTTCGGTAGCAGCAAGCGATGAGGTTGTTCACCTGCGCGAATTAAAAAAATTAGTTTCCGAAGGTGAAGGCATTCAGTTGGAATTTAAACGAAAGGCTTCGTACCCTGAAAAAATAGTGCGCGAACTTATTGCCTTCGCCAATACCGAAGGAGGCACATTATTAATTGGTGTTGATGACGATGGCAGTGTTCCCGGCCTTAAATATCCCGAAGAAGAAGCCCATGTTGTTCGTCAATCCTTAACAAACTATTGTCGTCCGCTTTTAACGTACAACGAATCGGTTATCTCCCTTCCTGATAACCGCTATGTAGTTCGCTTCGATGTTCCGTCTAGTGCAAAACGACCGCACTATTTAGCATTGAATAAATCCGATCGGGAAGCATTTGTCCGTATGAAAGACATGAGCATTAAAGCCAGCACAGAAATGGAAGAGATTATTCGTAGATCCAAAAAGAAACGCGACATCCATTTTACTTTTGGAGAAGAAGAAAAGAAATTGATGGAATACGTTCACGCACATCCAACAATCACACTGGCAGAATATCGAATTTTTTCCGGGTTGAATCGTTTTCAGGCAAGCCGAAAATTGATTTTGCTGGTGTTGGCCAACGTACTCAAAATAACAGCTACTGAACGAGGCGATTTATACTCAAGGGTTTAAACAAACCTTTTTAAATCAAGTTCAAATCCAGGCAGCAAATCTTCACCACTTAATTTAGTATCAAAATCACTTAATTCTTTAAGTGGGAAATTTGGTTTATAGATATAGGCCTTGTTTTCAATAGGGTCAATTAACCATGCAAGTTGGCAACCATTGGTAATCCACACTTCCATTTTCTTTTTAAGCTGGCTTAACGAATCCGACTTTGATCTTAATTCAACAATAAAATCAGGACAAATAGGTGCAAATTTTTCCTGGGCTTCAAGTGACAACGCCTCCCAGCGCTTCTTCTTTATCCATGCTGCATCGGGGGATCGCATGGATCGGTCGGGCAAAATAAAACCACCTGACGAATCAAACCCAAAACCCAAATCAAGGTGACTCTCAACCCATTGTGAAAAGAGTCCATTTAAGATAAAGTTCTTATTGCTTATAAAGCTTCCTGTTGGTGACATGATTATAAGTTGACCTAATTCATCGCGTTCTATCCGAAGTTGTTTGTTGGCGGTGCAAATCCGAAACAATTCATCGTCCGTCAGGCTGTCTTCTTTAGGTATTTTAAGGATAAGCGATTCCATATTTCAAATTTAACTAAAATTAAACATTTCTACCATGCAGCCATTTTCCACCTTTAGGCGGTTTGCATGTTTTGTGCAGTCAGGACTTTGCCCCTTGTCAGAATATATCTAGGTAATAAAAAGATCAATTCAAATCTTTGCTTTTCTGCTTGTACTTAGTTTAGTTTAATGTAAAGAATGAGTGCTGCGAAGATACGTTTCATACTTACCAGAGATTTTTTGTGCCTCTGTAAGAAACGTGTCTTCGCTTTTTTTATAACCCATTTATTGTATGAGTAAGAAAGACAAGGAGAAGAAGGTTTTCGTTTTAGACACTTCCGTTATTATTTATGAGCACAACAGTATTCTCAATTTCGATGAGCATGATATTGGCATTCCGATTACGGTGCTGGAAGAACTTGACAACTTCAAGAAAGGAAACGACACAAAAAACTTTGAAGCGCGAGAATTCATTCGCCTAATTGACAAGCTGGCTAAAAACCAGATGCTCCATCAATGGAATCCGATCAACGGAAAGGGCAAAGGAAATTTCCGGGTGGTGATGGATACTGGGGGAAACGGACTAGTTGACGCCAATAAAGTCTTCAATGAAGACAAGGCTGATCATCGGATTCTAAACTCCGCCTTACTTCTTCAAAAAGAAGAAAAGGGTCGAAAGGTAATTTTAGTTTCGAAAGACATTAATCTTCGCCTAAAGGCAAAAGCCCTTGGCTTGCAAGCTGAGGATTATACAACCGGTAAAATCCAAAACATTAGTTCACTCCACACGGGCAACACCATTGTGGAAGATGTTAATCCTACAGTCATTAATTTGATTTACGAAAAAGGTTATTGTCCACCTGAAGATGCATTAGGAAAGGCTAAGCCAATGAAAAACCACTACTACATATTAAAGAGTGGAAAAAAATCGGTGCTGGCGTTTTATAATTCTGCCAATGGCATGGTGGAGCAAGTAGAAAAAAAGAATGCGTATGGCATTAAGCCGCGCAATGCCGAGCAAGCTTTTGCTATTCATGCGGTGCTTAAGCCTGAAATCAAATTGGTTTCTATGCAAGGCGTTGCCGGAACTGGAAAAACGCTGATTGCATTAGCTGCGGCTCTTGAACAAAAGCGTGAGTACAAGCAGATTTATCTTGCGCGGCCTATTGTTCCACTCAGTAATAAAGACATCGGTTTCTTACCCGGTGATATTAAATCTAAACTGAATCCCTACATGGAACCTTTGTGGGATAATTTGAAATTTATACAAAACCAATACAGCGAATCAGACAAAGAATACTCGAAGATTGCAGAAATGGTTGCAAATGAAAAATTAGTTATTACTCCGCTCGCTTACATTCGTGGAAGAAGTTTATCCAATATTTGTTTTATCGTAGATGAGGCACAAAACCTCACTCCACACGAAGTAAAAACGATTATCACCCGTGCCGGTGAAAATACCAAGATCATTTTTACGGGCGATATCCATCAAATTGATACTCCTTATTTGGATTCACAAAGCAACGGCCTTTCCTATTTGATCGATCGATTAAAAGATCATGAATTGTATGCTCACATTACGCTTGAAAAAGGAGAGCGCTCTGAATTAGCTAACCTTGCCAACGAATTGCTTTGATGTTAGCCACTGATTCTCAGATTAAAAGTGCCTTAAGCGTCTTCTGTTAAGTTGTCCTTTCTGGCGAGTGGAAAATCTTCAATAAAAAATAATCTTAACGAGACCCGAAATCTCAGCTTAATATTGTTACATCGCCCTTAACGGAGACGATAATTGAAAAATGAAATCCATACCCTGTTCCGAGATCGCGGGTCTCGTTTAGAATTTGCAAAATTTATAAAAGGCGCTACTCGCCCGCGAAGACACTAGCGAGAAAGTGAGTTAGGGATTTTCTAGAAAAAAATCAGTGAATCTGTGGCGTGAAATTTATTTTTTCAATGCCTTCAACATCGTTTCTCCAATTAATGCCGGAGACTCAACCACGTGAATACCACATTCGCGCATGATTTTCATTTTTGCTTCTGCTGTATCATCTGCTCCACCAATGATGGCACCGGCATGTCCCATCCTTCTTCCTGGAGGTGCTGTTTGACCAGCAATAAATCCAACAACAGGTTTTCTGTTACCATTTTCTTTAATCCAACGGGCAGCAACCGGCTCATAGTTTCCACCGATTTCGCCAATCATTACAATGGCGTCTGTTTCCGGATCATTCATTAATAACTCAACGGCCTCTTTTGTAGGGGTTCCGATAATTGGATCGCCACCAATACCAATCGCTGTTGAGATTCCAAGACCTGCTTTTACTATTTGGTCTGCGGCTTCGTAGGTTAACGTGCCCGACTTAGATACAATTCCTATTCTGCCTTTCTTAAATACAAAGCCTGGCATAATGCCCACTTTAGCTTCGCCTGGAGTGATAACCCCTGGACAATTTGGGCCAATTAATGTCGCTCCTTTCTCCTTAACATACTTTTTAGCAATCATCATGTCCTTAACGGGAATACCTTCCGTAATGGCAACGATTACCTTAATACCGCCTTCAGCCGCTTCCATGATGGAATCAGCTGCAAAAGCAGGTGGTACAAAAATGATGGAAACATCAGCACCAGTCTTTTCAACTGCCTCTTTCACTGAATTAAAGACCGGTCGGCCTAAATGAACCTGACCTCCTTTGCCCGGTGTAACTCCACCAACCACATTGGAGCCATATTCAATCATTTGGCCAGCATGAAATGAACCCTCAGAGCCAGTGAACCCCTGAACAATAATGCGTGAATCTTTATTAACTAAAACGCTCATAAGAAAAAGGTTAGCTCACAAAATTAGGATAATATAATTGCCAGCCAAACCGCCTTGTAGCAGCCATAAAATAAAAAACCCCATGCAAGCATGGGGTTTTCACGTATTAAAATTCTGGTTAAGGCTTTATTACTTTGAGTTTATTTCTTAATAAAAACTCTTCGTAATAGTCCTTATAGGTAGGATCATCAGGAGCCAACTTTATAGCCTCTTCATAGGCTGTAATGGCGTCAATCAATAATTTATTTTGTTCATAGAATGAAGCCAATACAACTTTGTTCAATGCAGTTTCCTCAGCTAATTCTTTAGTTATTTCTGTATACGGAGCTTTCATTTTCTCGCGCTCGCCCGCTGAAAGTCTTTTGATTAAATAGCGCTCGTCCGATTTCATGCCCGTAGACTTTGATTGAACTTCAACCAATATGGCAGTTTCATTGGCAAACTTAGGGTCGGCCAAATCCACATGCACTGAATTTTCAGGAGTTTCTACTTTTAATAAAACATCATCAAACATATTTAAGAAACTAACTGTATAAGGGCCCTTCTCAGTTTTGTCCCAGTTTACATAAACAACATTGTTGAACACACTGGCAAACTGATTGCTAGGAAGAAACACTTTAATCCCCAGACCTCCTCTATGAACAGCTCCGGTAGCACTCAATCTGTTTTTCTTTGCTTCAGCTGAGTTACTGCTAAGTATAAAATCGGTGTATTTGTTTAGCACACTGGAACCACCCGTCATTTGTGCCGCTAAGTCCGCTACTTTATAGGTATTTGCTTTCTTAACTTCCAGGGGTTTGCCTGAGGAATGCACAAGACCTATTGATGCATTTTCAGTTACTCTCAGTTCATCACCCAACTTTAAACTTGCACCCGTTTTTACAGGTTGCCAGCCATCACCGGATTTAATTTCATTAGCTCCTTTATTCGCAAGCACCCTAAAGGTGTAATCCTGAGCATTAACAAGAGTACTTACTGTGAAAAAGCCTACTAACAAGATAATTCTGCCTTTTTTCATGGTTTTTTATTGATTTGCAATTCGAAAATACTAAAAAATCGTGCCAAATTCGACTCATTCGTTTAATACTTCCTTGGGCTTTTTGGTAAGCCATGCTGTTATCTGATTTTCAAATCCCTTATAGATATCATAAGCTGGACCCACTAATGCAGAAGCAGCTAATGATAGACTTAAATCAAGTTTCATCGAGGACCATTTAAACGCAAAAACAATAATGGCTGAAGTAACAATTATCTGAATTACCTGAATGGTTACAGAAAGCGTATCAAACCACATTGGTAATCCCTTGTCTATTAGGATGAATGAAATAACTGTAAGGAAACAAACGACAATAGCAATGCCAATTTGAACCCAACCTGGAAGCTCATCAACGTAATCTTCATTTAAGATCATTGCCACAATATTAGCATGAACAACAACGCCAAACATATCCGGATTTGCCCGACCAGCTGCCTTTTTATTAAGTGGGGTAAAATATTTATCACTCCAGGTAAACTCTCCAAAATATGATCCTAAAAAACCAATAATTACAATCTTATCCTTGAAGAAATCTTGAAAGAACTCACCATTAGCCAATTGATCAACATCAATAGAGTAGAAACTTAAAGGATAGTTTGTTGTTTCTGTATCCTTCTCACGGACTGACTTTAATCTGATATCCTGAATCTCAATGTTACCTCTATAATTTATTATTTCTTCTTCTTTGTTTCTAGCGAGGAAACGCATTGTCTTTGCTGAATCATAGGCCATACAAAGTTGAACGGCAAATGCGTAATGATCTTCACTACCTACCTTATACCTGGGAATAAATGAACGGCATTGCTTTACATCGTCTTGATGCACTGCTGGCGGATTGGTGACTAAATTCGCAAAGCCATGCTTTGCATTGGTACTAAAAATCGAATCAGAATACTCAAGTGAATCGTAGAAGTCAATCAAACTTTCATCAAGATCAGTCTTAGTCTTTTGGAGCAATTTGGAAACTAAAACAACATTACCAGCCTCTTGAATTTCATAAGCCAACAATAGATTTCCAAGAGTATCAAGTAATTGTGGGCAATTTATAGAGTCCCTTAACCCACCTTCACAATCAAAATAGCTATCTATGCCAATTACTTTAGGCTTATATTTTCGAATAATGTTAATCTGTTGAGCAACTTCTCGCCTACTAATATTCCCCAAATTCACGACCACAATGCGTTGATCAACCAGAGGTGTTTCGCGCAGTTTCGAAAACACAATGTCAGTTATCTCAAATTCTTTAAATGCCTGCGACATTCCATCGAAGGCACTTACTAAATTAAGATCAGCGATCTTACTTACACCCGCCATCATTACAAATACAAACACGGTAATAGCAAGGCCTTGCAAGGAGAGTTTCTTCATAGTGTGTTAAGTTCACAATAAATTTAGAAATTTAGGCCAGCAATCAATAACCATATTGAAAAACATAGCCTCAAAACGTCCGGAACTTGCAAATTTTATTACTGAAATCCCGAAAGGAAATAAAGTGATGCTTGCGCAAGCAATTACCTTGGTTGAAAGCACACTTGCTAAAGATATAATCTTAGCAAATGACCTTGTGGAAAATCTTCTACCACTCACCGGTAAATCCATTCGCATAGGAATAACCGGTACACCTGGTGTTGGGAAAAGTACATTTATCGAAGCCTTTGGAAAGCACCTTACTTCTCAATCAAAAAAAATTGCCGTGTTGGCAGTCGATCCCTCCAGTGCTAAAACGAAAGGCAGCATTTTGGGTGATAAAACCCGCATGGAAGAATTGGCGAAAGACTCGTTTGCATTCATCCGACCAACAGCAACGCGAACTGCCTTAGGCGGAGTTGCTGATCGCACCCGTGAAGCTATATTATTATGCGAAGCCGCAGGTTTTGATATTATTATTATCGAGACGGTGGGTGTTGGGCAATCAGAAACTACTGTGCGCAGCTTAGTTGATTTCTTTTTGTTGCTAATGCTGGCCGGTGCCGGAGACGAACTGCAGGGAATTAAAAAAGGAATAATGGAAATGGCCGATGCGATTGTAATTACTAAAGCCGATGGTGACAATATAAAGCAAGCAAACCAGGCTAAAACGGATTATCAATATGCATTGCATTTATTTTCCGAATCAGAGTCGGGCTGGAAACCGAAAGTAATTAAATCCTCAGCGTTAGAGAAAAAAGGAATTACTGAAGCATCGAGTTTAATTGAGCAGTATGTTGCCTTCACACAATCCAACGGCTACTTTGAAAAGAATAGAACTCAACAAAACATAGTTTGGTTTCATGAGCAACTGCAATTGCTATTAAAATCAAAACTCTTTCAAGACAAGGATATTGCTACTAAGATCACAGCCTTCGAAAAAGAAATTAAAGAAAAGAAAATTCTTCCATCACGCGCTGCACAGGAAATCATTCAGACTTTCTTGAAGCACTAGGTTTATCATTCATCCCGTAAGGACAATGCCTGCATCTGTTCTTACAGCAAAATCCACGTTTTTCATGATAGGCAGAAGTGAACACCATCAGTCCGGCTTCAAAGTAGAAGTCAGTACCTTCTTTAAGCTGTTCCAACTGATTGGCGTTCTCTTTCAAGGATAAGTCTTTAAGAATTTTTTGAAAAAGAGTAAAGGGACTGGTTATAATACCGGCTGCAAACATAACTTAATTCCTTAATCTTGCACTATGATTTTTATCAACATGAAAAAGCTAAAGTTCATTCAACAAACATCAGTCACTTTATTAGTGATACTTATAATAGTGTCATGCAATTCCAAAAAGGGGCTACCAAGCAGTGAGGCAAAACAAACAAACCTAAAATATGCTGAAGGCTTTTCGGTGCGTAATGAAGGCAATGTCAAATTTGTAACCATTACCAATCCATACCCTGGCGCAACATCGAGTTATCAATATTTACTTGTACCTGTTGGTGAATCAATTCCAACCCATGATGATAGAACTGAAGTGATTCGCATACCTATAAAAAAAATAGTATGCACTTCTACCACACATATTCCATTACTGGACTACCTCAACGAAACAGATGCACTCATTGGATTTCCTACCACGGACTATATAAGTTCTGTACCAATGAGAAAGAGAGTTGATGCGGGTTTAATTACTGATTTAGGTATTGATAAAGGGATGAATGTTGAATTGCTGTATTCTCTAAGTCCTGAACTGGTAATGAGTTATACTATGACAAGCGATTTAGGTCAACTTAAAAAGGTAAAGGAGTTGGGAATTCCCGTTGTTATTAATGCTGAATTTTTAGAGAAACATCCTTTAGGCCGTGCAGAATGGATTAAGTTTATGGCACTTTTCTTTAATAAAGAAAAAGAAGCTGATTCAGTATTTAATGAAATTGAAAACGAATACTTAATCGCGAATGCTCTTGTGAAAGATATTGGAAAAAGACCAACGGTAATGAGTGGTATAGTGTATGGTGATGCCTGGTTTATGCCTGCTGGAAAAAATTATGCCGCTCATCTTCTTAAAGATGCGGGAACAACTTATTTATGGAACGACACCGAGACAAACGGGTTTTTAGAATTGAGTTTTGAATCGGTATTTGAAAAAGCTAAAGATGCTGATTTGTGGATTGGTGTGGGTTCATTTCATTCGCTGAAAGAAATTCAAGCAGCCGAATCACGCTATACTTTATTCAAACCTTTTCGCGAAAAGCAAGTTTACACGTACAATGCCCGTACCGGTGCAAAAGGTGGCAGTGAGTTTTTGGAACTTGGCTATTTGCGCCCGGATATAATCCTAAAGGATTTAGTGAAGATCGCTCATCCTGAGCTCTTGCCAAATCACGAATTGTTCTTTCATAAGAGGTTGGAGTGAGTGTGACCTTCGAGGTTAATAGGGCAATTTTGAAATATTAAGGTACATCAGTATCTTAGTCAAACCAACCCCCCTCACCTATGTTAAAGAAAGTATCCAAATGGATTGGAATCCTTATTGCAGGATTACTAATCGTTATCCTTGCTTTTTATACCACGGCTTATTTTAACACAGAAAGCCGAATGAACAAAACATATCAAGTAAATCTGCAACAACTCACTATACCGACTGATTCCGCTTCATACGTTTTGGGTAAACACGTTGCTGAGATAAGGGGATGTATTGGCTGTCATCTCGCGACATTAGAAGGACATGCTTTTGCAGATGAAAAGTCACCACTCGGAATTCTTTATACTTCTAATCTTACTTCGGGTAAAGGAGGCATTAACTATACCAGCGATCAGGATTGGATTCGCGTAATACGTCATGGAGTAAATCGTGAAAACAAATCAGTTTGGTTTATGCCCTCACACGAAGTTTATCATATTTCAAATCAGGAGTTGGCTGCCCTGATTTCCTTTTTGAAAGTTCAACCTCCGGTAGATAAGGAGCATCCTAAACATGAATTGAAACCAATTGGAAGAATTGTAACTTTTTTGGATGAGATACCTATGTTTCCTGCAGAACTAATTGATCACGATGCGACTTATCCTGAAACAGTTGTACTATCAACCGATGCTACGTCTGGCAAATATTTAGCAACTTCATGTAAGGGCTGCCATGCAAATGACTTTAAAGGCGCTGCTGCTCACTCTCCGGAAGAGCCTCCAATTCCAAACATATCTTCATCTGGTAACCTAGGTAAGTGGACAGAGGCTGGGTTCGTTGAGTTATTTCATACTGGCACAACTCCTGATGGAAAAGTTAAGAGTAAGTATATGCCGGTAAAAGATTTTCCTCATTCAGATGATGAACTAAAAGCCATCTTTTCTTACCTGCACGAACTTCATTAATGCTTGTTTTTTACAACACCTTTCTCAAATACACATTTCCATATTTAGATTCGAAAGCATACTTAGGCCCAGTACCAGGTTTGGCAGATACCACTGTATGGAAATCTTTAAACTCTGAACCGGTAAATTTCAAATCAAGGTTAGAATAGATTTGTCCGTAGCTGGTTTCGGCAGTTAACTCTCCAGTTGTCCTTTCTTGAACTGAAACATCTACACCTCCATACGTTGCTTCCACGGAAAGTGGGCCAGAAAAATTTTTCACCTCCGCCAATCCATACACACACTCCAATTTGGTCTCCATGTTTTTGGGAACTTTCACTTCCAACAATATATCCATATCAACACCCCACGACTTTACATTGAAATCACTTCCTGTTTCTTTACAATACTTTTTAAAGTCTGCCTCAGTTTTAAACATAAGTTTTTCCTCGCCACGTGTAACAGTAATTCGCTTGGGTAAATCTTTTAGGTTGCGAATTTTATTTTCAATATAAATTGTGTTACCTGAATTTGATTGAAGCAGCTCAAATGCATAATCGCTCTCACCCTGATTTATACTTACTGAGCCAACAATTGAGATTTCATTTTTATCCCACGTACTAATTTTAACTAACTCAGGATAATCAAATCGGAAAGAAATTTTTTGACCAGTTGTAACTGGATACGTTTTATTTACCGAAGTCTGCGCAAGCAAAACTCCGGTAATAAAGGTTAACAGAACTAAAATAGAAGTTCTCATTTTTTTCTAAGATAAATTTTACTGTAGTCAGATCGGAAGTCGACATTCATGCCGCCACCATTTATCTTTCCTTGCACCCGATCGTTGTATCGAACAAACTCTCCTTGCTTATCAATGTCAATCTTAATCTCTGGTGCTACCAAGATTTCTCCATAAGAAGTACTCATTTTAATATTAGCCTTTATTGAGGTCGGCATAGTAACATCTACATATCCATAGATTGACACAATTGAAATTGGCCCTTTAACATTAGTACTTAAATTCGCTTCCACATGACCATACACCGTTTTAACGGTTAGCGGACCAGTAACATTTTCCATTTCAATGCTGTTGTAGTTGGCCGAAACTTCAATTTCGTTTTCTAGATTTTTAAATACAGCCGTTCCTCCATATTGCGATTGATGCGAAAACGAAACAATGACACCTTTAGGAACCAGGATTTTTACATCAGGTGAGTTCATCTTCTTTAATTGACTCACTTCAATCGCATCTCCATTTTGAGTTACGTTTATTCCCAGACCAGTATTATCCTCCAGCCCAGAGCCGTTGATTGCCCGAAGTCCTTCTGCACGCTCATCCTTATTGCCACGAGAATCTCGTGATGAGAAAATGATTTCATTGCCCGTAGTTCCCTCCACGGTAACTCGACCAATGTTAATTTCCAATCGTCCCGAACTCTTGGCTACTTTAAATTCCTGCGCGGCAACTGCATTTGTAATCATCCATACAACTGCTACAATTAGTATTTTTTTCATGATTTTATACAATTTAAATTTTTTGTTTCTTGTTTTAATTTATCTATCACGCTTTCATAATTGTTCCCTCTCTGCAGTGAGATCACATCGTTATGAAAGTTTTAATATTCCAGTATACGCTTCATCCTTTACAGCCTTCATAACCGAACCATCTTTTGTTAATTTCTCCAATTGATTGACTACTCCATTCTCCTTAAGCTTTACAAGCATTTGGATAAGGGCAATTTGAACTACTGGATCTTTTTGAGTTGACAAGGATTTTATTAAAACTTGTCGAACAATTTCTTCATTGCTGAATTTACCCAAGGCCTCAAGTGCAGCTAATCGCACATTTGTATTAGCATCTTCATTCATCGTTTTCTCTAGCACATTTACAATCTCATCATCGGCTGTCTTCAACTCATACGCCACAGAAACTCCAATCATGCGCTGACTTGCTGACTGCTGATCGTCAAGCTTTGCTAACATTATTTGTCTGTTTTCTTTTACCTGCTTCTCAAGCTCCGTTAATCTCCGATCGCGTTCATTGTTCAAATTAATCCAATAGCCAATTCCCAAAGTCATCATTACAAACACAACACCGGCTGCAATTCTGTAAACTGCTGGTGAGAAGAAAACCTGGCGACCTTGCTTTTGCTTTTGAATTTCCTTTTGAAGTGCCCTTTCAAATTTAGATTTCAACTGGGAAGAGGGTTCAACAGGAGCTACTTTATCAATTGCCTGAATCACTTCGCGCAACTGCTCATAAAGAGTAGCAAGTTCTTTATTACTCGCTACCTCAAGCTCAAAAGCACTTCGCTCTTCAGATGTTCCCTTTCCATCAAGAAATTCGATGATTCGATCTTCCCACATTTCTTTTCCCATGCTTATAACTTTTCGAGTTCAAAATAATTTTCACGTAGCTGACCGATAGCCCGATGTACTTTTACTTTAACATTGGCCACAGTCATATCTAAAAAGCCAGCCACTTCTTCATACTTTAAATGTTGAAAGCGGGTGAGTACTAAAAGTTCTCGATAATCATCGGGCAGTTGCGCTAAAGCCCGAATCAATTTTTTTTCGTTCTCCTCTTGCTCCATCGCATCTAATACATCAGGTAATTGATCCATTATTTTTTCTGCTTCCAATTTTACTGGGCGTTGTTTCTGCTGTTTATAATAATCCGCAAATCCATTCCTTGCCATTTGGTATATCCACGATTGGAATTTCATTTCGGGGTTGTACGTATGCCGATACTTGAGCATGCGGAGAAAAACATTTTGTGTTAAATCCTCTGCTACTTCTCGATCAGACGCCATACGCGTTAAAAAATTAAAAACCCGCTTGTTATATCGCTCAAAAAGTATGGTTGCCTGCTGGAGATCTCCGTTTTTCACGGTCTCCATAATATGTTCATCGCTCATCAGGTCTATACTTTTTGTCACGTTTCGGGTTAATTACCAGTGGAGTGCTGAAAGGTTACAAAATGAAGTTGGGAAAGTATAGTTAATAGCCAGTTAACAATTAAGCCTGATCTGCTCGAAAGGTTTCTGGTGTTAATCCAATATATTTTTTAAAGAACCGGCCGAAATAAGAATTATCCTCAAAACCAAGTTTAAAAGAAATTTCTGAAACGGTAAGCTTAGTGTGCGCTAATAAACGTTTTGCTTCCAACAAAACACGTTGCCGAATAAGCTCACCGGCAGACTTGCCAGACTTTTTCTTACAAAGTGCATTTAAATAATTAGCAGTTACATTCATTTTTTCAGCATACTGCTTCGGAGTTTTCAAAGTCAAAAAGTTTTCTTCAATCAACTCCTGAAACACAAACAGAAAATCCTGGCCAGCCAATTTACTCTTCCCTTGCTTTTTTAAGTTCAGGCGGGTTGCCCGCACAAGTAAAGAACTGATTGCGTAGAAAATTGCATCACGCGTGTAATCATCGGCTCGTTCTTCTTCTTCTTCTATATATAGAAACTCATCTACCCACTTTGCTGCTTCCGTTGCATCCAAATCAAAATAGACTTCTTGATTAGGTCTGAAAAGCGGCCATGCGCTCATCATCTTTCTACCTTTCGATAATGCCATAAAGCTATCGTTGAACAAAACCACAAACCCTTTCACCTTTTTTAGTTCAATCCACGCATGCACCTGGCCGGGTGCAATAAGAAAAAGTCGCCCCGATTTTAACTTGTAATCATGAAAGTCGATGCCATGACTTCCTTCGCCCCCAGTTACCAAAATAAATGTATAAAAGTGATGCTGATGCGGTACACGCAAATGCTCGATGTCTTTGGCAAAAGACTCAAATCGAAAAAAATCAAAGTCCTTAGCTTCTGAATTTGTAGACTTGAGAGATTCAATTGTATACGCCTGAATAGGTTCAGTCATTGAGCAAGTTAAGTAAAAAGTGCCAGATCATCTCTTAATAGCACCACTCAAAATGGCCTCATATAGGTAAATTTGCATATATGATTCTGAAACCAGGATACATACTTTAAAAAGTTACATAAGTTAAAAAATAATGGATTCATATATAATTAATAAAGTGCTTGTCCCAATCGATTTCTCTCCAGTTTCGCTTAATGCATTGGAGACAGCGATTGCTATTTGCAAAAGACAACTTGCCACGCTCACCCTTATTCATGTGGTTGAAAATACCTATGTTCTTTTTCCGCCCGAAGCCGGGGGAGCTACAGGAGCAATTCTGCCTGATCTCGTAAAAAATGCGAATGAGAACTTAACCGAGTTGGCAAAAAAAATACGTACCCATCACGATTTGGTTATTAACCACATCGTTCAATCTGGAAATCCAGCCGATGAAATATGTCGCTGGGCACTTCACAAGAATTCAAATTTAATTGTGATGGGCACACACGGAGCTTCCGGCTTACGCGAATTCTTTTTGGGTTCCAATGCCTATCGCGTAGTAAAAAATTCACCATGCCCAGTCATGACGATGCCCGGTGATAATAAATGGATTGATTTCAAAAAAATTCTTTTTCCAGTACGCATGGTGCCAAATGCACTTGATAAGTATGATGTTATCAGACCAATCATTCAAAAGAATGGCTCCTCAATGACCATTGCCGGAATTGTAAAGAAAGATGATTCAACAGGATTTATAGAAATGAAAGCACTGGTGGAAACGGTGCAATCCAAAATGACTGAAGATGACGTAATCTGCCAAAGTGAAGTACACTATTGTGAAAATGTTGCTAAGCAGGTACTCACCATTTCAGAAACCGAAAAACCAGATTTGATTGTAATAACCGCTACGCTTGATTCGTCTTTGAAGGATTTCTTTCTAGGACCGTACACGCAAGACATTGTGAACCATGCACATTATCCTGTGCTAAGTATCCGACCCGAAATTTCTGGCGATTCAGTAAGATCAATAGCAACTAGTATCAGCCAAAATGCGAAAACAAAACATAAGGCACACGCGATTTTATAATGTACTTCTAAGAAAAAGTATTAATTCAAAACAATAAATAAATCTCAAAATAGAAATATATGAAAGTAGAAGTATCACATTTAACTATAAACGATTACCTGGGTCTTAAAGAAAGTATGTTGGAATCGTATGCAGCCTGGGGCGCTTACTGGCGCGATCATCAGATTGAACACTTACTCAAACTTTTTCCCGAAGGACAACTTTGCATTAAAGTTGATGGAAAGTTAGTGGGTGCAGCTTTGTCGCTCCTGATTGATTATAAAAGTCTTGGCGACAGCCATACCTATAGAGATGCCACGGGAGACTATACATTTAAGAGTCATGATGCGGATGGAGATGTACTTTACGGTATAGAAATTTTTATTGGCCCTGAACATCGTGGCTTGCGATTGGGCAGAAGGTTATACGATGCCCGAAAAGAATTATGTGAAAAACTTAATCTACGCGCCATCATAGCGGGCGCAAGATTGCCGCGCTATGGCGAACATGCAGATAGTCTTTCGCCCAAAGAATACATTGAAAAAGTTAAACATAAAGAATTGTATGACCCTACGCTTACATTCCAAATCAGCAATGGCTTTCACGTAAGGAAAATATTAAAAGGCTATATGCCAGGCGATACAGAGTCATTGGAATATGCCGCACTGATTGAATGGAATAATATTTATTATGATCCCAAACAAAAACTCTTAAATGAAAAAAAGACTGATGTACGGCTTGGCTTGGTGCAATGGCAAATGCGACCCTTCAAAGATTTTGAAGCACTATGCGAGCAGGTTGAGTTTTTTGTTGATGCCGCTTCGGGTTATAAAGCTGATTTTATTTTATTTCCGGAATTTTTTCATGCTCCACTTATGTCAGAATACAATAACCTGACGGAAGCGGAAGCCATTAGAGGTTTGGCGAAGTACACGGAGCCTTTAAAAGAAAAATTTTCGCAATTAGCCATTGCCTATAATGCTAACATTATTACAGGCAGCTTCCCTGACTTACGAGATGGAAAACTTTATAACATCGGGTACTTGTGCCATCGCAATGGAACAACCAAGGAATATCAAAAAATCCACATCACACCAGGCGAACGTGAAGCCTGGGGCATGGTTGGCGGTGACTTATTAAAGTCTTACGATACCGACTGTGGTAAAATTGGAATTTTAATTTGTTATGATGTTGAGTTTCCTGAACTACCACGTTTGTTAGCCGATGATGGCATAGACATTTTGTTTGTTCCATTTCTTACTGATACGCAAAATGCATACAGCCGCGTAAGGTATTGCGCCCAGGCACGCGCAATAGAAAATGAATGTTTTGTAGCCATAGCTGGTTGCGTGGGTAACTTACCTAAAGTAAACAACATGGATATTCAATATGCACAATCGGCCGTGTTTACACCTTCAGATTTTGCCTTCCCAACCAACGGAGTGAGAGCAGAAGCAACGCCCAATACAGAAATGACATTGATTGTTGATGTTGATCTTGAATTATTAAAAGATCTCAATCACAAAGGTTCGGTAACTAATCTTAGAGATCGCAGAAAAGATTTATATCGCTTGGAGAGTTTAAAACCAAAATCGTTAGTCAATAAAGATGCAATGGAATTTGCAGTAGCCTAAAATAAAATGATAGTAGAATGCCTCGAAAGTATCGAGGCTAGTTTAACCATAAATAAATAACACATGAAAACCACAACTAAAATAGCAACCGGATTTGTAGCAGGAACTTTACTAGGCGCCACACTGGCACTTTTATTTGCACCTATGAAGGGGTCAAAGACAAGAGCCCTCATTGTTGATAAAACAAAAGATGTTTCTGATTCGGTAAGCAAGTCGTACGCCAAAGCTAAAGACATGATAAGTAATGGCAGGCAACCTGTGAACGTATAAATTTATAAAACATCGGCTCGTTTTTTTGAGTCCAGATTTAAAACCAAAAGCCCCTTCCCGCAAAGGGGCTTTTCTAACTTAACTATTTCACCTATCAACTTATTTTCGGATGACCATTCTAATCATAACCATTTTTTGCTTAGGCTATTTTCTAATTGCCGTAGAACATACCATCGACATAAATAAAACAGCTACTGCATTAGTTACTGGCGTTCTTTGCTGGACTGTTTACATCCTGAACGCAGATGCGCATTTGGTGACTGAGCAATTAGTTGAGCAACTCGGTGAAATTTCAAGTATCCTATTCTTTTTGATGGGTGCTATGACCATTGTGGAGTTAATTGACTCACACGATGGATTTGAGCTTATCAATCGCACAATCACTACACGCAGTAGATTAAAATTACTTTGGATCATTTGCGCGTTAACTTTTTTTCTCTCTGCTGTTTTAGATAACCTGACAACAACCATTGTTATGGTTACGCTTTGCATTAAGTTAGTGCGCAATGTGCAGTATCGATTACTTTTTATAGGTATGATTGTAATTGCTGCTAATGCCGGTGGAGCATGGTCGCCCATTGGCGATGTTACCACCACCATGCTTTGGATTGGCGGTCAGATTTCCACCATGGTAATCATTTCAAAATTATTTTTTCCAAGTTTAGTGAGTATCCTCGTGCCATTAGCCGCGGCCTCTTTTATTATCAAAGGCGAATTACCCAAAGAAGATGTTTCTGATTTAAACACAAACAAAGTACAAGCGTCTTCTGCCGACCAAAAGTTAATTTTGTTTAGTGGAATTGCTGTTCTTCTTTTCGTACCTGTTTTTAAAACAACCACTCACCTACCACCCTTTATGGGAATGTTGTTGGGCTTAGGTTTATTATGGATACTAACCGAGTTACTCCATCGCAATAAAAAGAAAGAAGAAAAACAAAAACTCTCGGTAATTCGTGCACTCGAACACATGGATGTGCCCAGTGTACTTTTCTTTTTAGGAATTTTATTAGCCGTAGGTGTACTCCAACACACGGGGCTACTTACCCAACTAGCCGGTATGCTTACCAATACATTTGAAAACGAAAAAATAATTCTAACCCTTATCGGAATGCTCTCAGCCATTGTTGATAATGTACCTATTGTAGCGGCTACCATGGCCATGTATTCAATGGATGTATATCCCATGGACGATTCGTTCTGGCAACTACTTGCATTTTGTGCTGGCACAGGTGGCAGTTTACTTATCATCGGTTCAGCTGCTGGCGTAGCCGCTATGGGTTTAGAAAAAATACCTTTTGGCTGGTACCTAAAGCACATAACCTGGCTTGCTTTATTAGGTTACCTATCAGGTATTGGAGCTTTCATCCTTCAGGAACAATTATTTTAAGCCGACCTAACAAGTTCACTTTTAATCGAGCTATATTTATAGCAGACTAATTATCATCAACTCCAATTTAAGGTCTATCCTAAATCTATGCGCGGTATTTTACTATTCATCATTTCACTCATTTCATTAAACTTGGCCGTTGCCCAGTTTAATGAAACCATCCGAACGGGTAGGCCCGGCCAGGCAATTGGGGCTTTTACGGTTGGCACAGGAGTTTTTCAACTACAAAGTGGCTTTGATTATTTTGGAAATAAAAACTCTGCAAATGACGCCAGGCAAAAAGGTTTTTTAAATAATACTGTTTTTCGCTATGGGCTTACCGAACCATTTGAGATAAGTGCGTTAATCGAATATAAAACCGAGCGGACTTCGCAAGGAAATAATGAATCAGATCAAAAAGGTCTTCGTGCTTTTGATGTTGGAATACGCTATAATATCTATTCTGGGAAAGGCCTTGTTCCCAACGTAGGGTTTCAAATTCGCATGCGTTTACCAATCCTGGCCGATGCTTATCCCATTAATAATATGGCACCGCGATTTATTATTGCAACCAGCCAACAGCTTTCAAATACATTTAACCTGATTACTAACTTTGGAGCCGCCTGGAATGGCTTTGATAGTAAACCTTTAGGCACCTATGTTGTTAATCTTTCATTTCCATTCAACGATAGGTTAGGCTCGTTTGTAGAAGCGTTTGGAACCTTTGGTGGCGGAAACCTTTTTATGAATTTCGATTCTGGTCTTGCCTGGTTAATCACATCCAACCTGCAACTCGATATATATGGCGGCTATGGAAACAATTACAGAATAAACGATTACTTTGTGAGTACGGGCGTGTCCTGGCGCACAAAGAAAAATAAGTCTTAGCGAAACTAATCTGACTATGAACAAAACAATACTCCTTCTTTCATTCCTAGTTTTAGCGAATACCTCGTTCGCTCAAAAACAGCAGAAAGATTCAGTTAGAATTATCAAAGATTCCATTGTGCTAAACAACACGGCTAAGCTGATGAAGCAAATGGAAGATGAGCGATTTGCAGATTCAATAAAACGTATGACGTTATTGAAAGAAATTGAAAGCCTGCGTGGGTCTTCATCGAATCAGGAAAGAATAGATCTGCTAAAAAAGTTAAAGGAGAACGAACAACAAGATTCAATAAAAAAGTTAACTCAAACTCAAAAGCTCAATGAGTTAAAAGCTACAGCAAAAGGTTTTCCTGTTGCGCCTTTTGGCGATACTCTTTTTATGGTGTATACCCGCATTGGAAGTTTTAGCGCGAAAGATCGTGCCCAGGCGATTGAAAACAAGATTAAAACACTTTACAATGGCTATACTTTCAATACTGATTCCTTAGCGGTTAATGATTCAGAAGTATCCGCTGAGATTGTGTATAACGAGTTGATGGTTATGAGTGTGAACCAACTGGAAGCACGTTGGTTTGATAAGGAACCCGTTGCACTTGCAAAGGAGTACAAAGACTTAATTGCTACTGCAATCCTAGAACAAAAAAAATCGAATAGTATTATAAACATTGCATTGCGCATTTTGGCCATCATTGCTATACTTGGCGGTATCTATGCTATTATACGGCTTATCAATAAACTATTCAAAAAAATAAATGAGAAGTTAACCTCATTAAAAGATAGTGCACTGAAAGGAATAAAATTTCAAGGCTATCAATTTTTAGATAGCAATCGCGAGCTGCAAGTTATCCTATTTCTGGTAAATATATTTCGGTTGCTAATTATTGTGTTGGCGCTTTACATTGCGCTTCCTTTGCTATTCAGTGTTTTCCCATGGACACGCGGTATTGCCGAGACCTTGATTGGTTGGGTAACCGCACCATTAAAAAGTGTCTTTGGTGGTTTATTTGGTTTTTTACCTAACTTATTTGCAATTATTGTAATTGGTGTAATAACGCATTATGCGATAAAGTTTTTGAGGTTTGTAACAAGTGAAATTGAACGTGGTGCGCTTACTCTTCCTGGTTTCTATCCAGACTGGGCAGCACCAACGTTTAACATAGCTAAGTTTCTTCTCTATGCTTTTAGCTTCGTTCTTATGTGGCCTCATATACCAGGGTCAGGCTCCGATATTTTTAAAGGCGTTTCTGTTTTTGTTGGGATTTTATTTTCACTGGGATCTTCCGCAGCCATATCAAATGCTGTTGCCGGGTTAGTAATAACTTACATGCGACCATTTAAGGTGGGCGATCGGATAAAAATCGGAGAGCTGTCAGGTGACGTAATTGAAAAATCATTGCTGGTTACACGCATTCGCACGATCAAGAATGAAAACATTACAATTCCTAACTCAACAATATTATCGGGGCATACCATTAATTATACAACGTCTGCCAAAGAAACAGGATTGATACTGCATACAGGAGTTACTATTGGCTATGATGTGCCATGGAAACAGGTGCACGAACTATTGTTAAAAGCCGCACTTGCAACAAAAGGAATTATGCAAGATGAAAATCACAAGCCTTTCGTGTTGCAAACCAGCTTAGATGATTTTTATGTAGCCTATCAGATTAACGCCTTCACCGATCAATCGAATCGCATGGCTGGCATTTATTCAGAACTTCATCAAAACATTCAGGATTTTTTTAACGAAGGTGGTGTTGAAATTATGTCGCCACACTACCGCGCAGCACGCGATGGTAACATGGTAACCATACCAACAAACTATTTACCAAAAGATTATCAAGCTCCGTCATTCAATGTCAACATAAATAATTCGTCTGACGAAAAAAAATAGGTTTCTACAAACATATCATCCCTTTTCCCGCAGCGCGCTATTCATATTATTAAGCATTTGCCAGAGTAACATTATTTACTGCAATGACGTGAACACAAAAGGCCCTCCCCACGGTTTGCGAGGAGGTTAACCATGGATAAAAAGAATAGGTTTTTCCATATTCATACTTTAACAGAAATATAAACTCTTTCTACATGACAAAAACTACCCGCAGAGAATTCATTGCCACCGCTTCTTTATTAACTTTGGCTCCGGCTTATGAAGCACTTCCTATGAAAAAAGAAAAACAAGTACTTGCACACCATGTATTTTTCTGGTTAAAGAATGCGAACTCGAAAGAAGATCTGGCAAAATTGATTGCCGGAGTCAAGGGTTTGTCAAAAATTGAAACCATACGCATGATTCATGTGGGTGTGCCAGCCCCTACCGAAAAACGCGATGTGATAGATGACAGTTATTCTGTATCGGAGTTGATGTTCTTTGATGACGAAGCCGGACAAAAAACGTATCAGGATCATCCTATTCATCAAAAATTTATTGCAGAATGCTCACCTCTTTGGAAAAAGGTGTTAGTGTATGATGTGATTAACGCCTAAAAGATTACAAGGAGGATGCGGAGAATTAAGAATTTCCACCTTCTAAACCGGAATTGATGATCTCTTTGCTGTCATCTTGGTTTAATTTTTCTTGCTGTCCTTTACCAACTCTGCGGTTAACATAATTTTCAATCTGCCAAAGTTTAAAATTTTTTTGAGCAAGCTGAAAATTTCTGATGTAAGCGCTCTGGAAACTCATAGTGCCGGAGTGATTATTTGCTATCATGGTTAATTTGTTTTAACAAAGACAACTCTTGTTTGCTTCACCCCTATTTTGGTGATTCACCCAACCTCCTCTATCTTCCCGCTAGTGAAAAAAGAAACAGCACTCGGTTATTTTTGTCTTGCAGGTATCTCGCTTATCTGGGGCACAACTTTTTTGGTAATGCGCATTGGGGTAATGCACTTTCCGCCATTTTTGTTTGCTGCCATCCGACAGTTAACAGCTGGTTTATTATTGTCAGGATTTATGTTGCTGATACGCAATGAAAAGTTTCCCTCGCTCAGTACACTTCGCATTCAAGCCTTTCGGGGATTTTTAATGATTACCCTTGGAAATGGATTAGTATCATGGGCCGAAGTATTTGTAAGCAGCGGCCTGGCAGCAATCATTTGTTCAACCATGCCCGTTATGGTTATTCTCATTAATCTTTCGATAAACAAAAATGAACGTCCTACCTGGGTAATAACCTTAGGTTCTATTACCGGTTTGGCCGGAATCATTTTAGTGTTTAGCGAATTTCTTTCAGACTTTATAAATCCCAACTACAGCGTGGGTGTGCTCCTTATATTTACCGCAACGCTAACCTGGGCGCTGGGTAGCATACTCACCAAACGAACGAGTGCTAATAGCAATCCACTTTTAAATGCGGGGCTTCAAATGTTGTTTGGCGGATTTTTTTGTTTGACTTTTAGTTTGGTATTCGATAATCTGCACCACATTGTATGGACCCAAGAAATATTTTTTGCACTCTCGTATTTAATTGTGATCGGTTCGATAGCGGGGTTTAGCATGTACGCTTACACGCTTAGCAAATTACCCATAACCATTGCCTCCCTTTATTCATACATCAATCCATTGGTTGCCGTTGCATTGGGATGGCTTATTCTCGATGAGAAATTAAATTTTAAGATTGGAATTGCATTTATGGTAACAATTTTTGGAATCTATCTGGTTAACTATGGGTATCAACAACAGAAGAAAAAACAATACCTGCAATAAAGTACCCTGTCGGGGTTAGATTAATCACTCATACCAAAAACCTAAAAAGTTTAAAATACGATGGGCAAAAAAAAAGCTCCTAATGGAGCCTTTCTGCTTTAAGTTTGATTAACACTAAATATTTGGCTGCGGAGTAATTCTTAAGTATGGCTTAACCCTTGTATACCCCTTTGGAAATTTAGCCGCTATATCTTCATCCTTTACCGCACCCGAAATAATTACATCTTCACCATTTTTCCAGTTTGCCGGAGTTGCAACACTATAGCCTGCTGTTAACTGCAAACTATCTATCACGCGAATAATTTCATCAAAATTTCTACCGGTAGAGGCTGGGTAAGTAATAGTAAGTTTTATTTTTTTATCAGGCCCAATTACAAATACCGATCGTACCGTAAACTTATCGCTAACCTGTGGGTGAATCATATCGTATAAGTTCGATACCTTAAAGTCGGGGTCGGCTATAATTGGAAAATTAACGTGTGTTTTTTGAGTTTCGTTTATATCGCCAATCCACTGTTGGTGCGAAGCAACCGAATCGGTGCTTAAGGCAACTACTTTTACATTTCGTTTATCAAACTCAGCGCGCAGCTTGGCCACGGCACCTAATTCCGTTGTACATACTGGTGTAAAATCGGCCGGGTGCGAGAAGAGAACTCCCCAGCTATTTCCCAACCAATCATGAAATTTCATAGATCCTTCCGAAGTTTCCGCAGTAAAATCGGGGGCAATATCGCCTAATCGTATTGACATAATATTAGTGTGTTAAATGAAGGGCAAATATAACTCTACTAATTTTATATACTAATAGAAATTACTCTTTGGCGAGGATATTTTCGCGCTTAACAATTTTGGCAAGTGTACTTTCAGACAGAATTCGTAGGGTTTCATCCCTAATACCAAGAAAACTATCGCGAATGCCACAAATTTTTTCATCGTGGCACTCTTCACAAGGCTCATAATAATTAAGAGAAACACAGGGCAACATGGCAATGGCACCGTCCATCAGGCGGATGATGTCCATGAGGTTAACATCTTCAGGCTTTTTATATAAGTAATAGCCACCACCCTTACCTTTTTTGCTTAGCAAGATTTTTGAATTTTTTAATTCGAGTAAAATGGCTTCTAAAAATTTCTTTGGTATACGCTGCCGGTCAGCAATCTCCTGTATATGCACGGGCCCCTGCTGGTATCGTTCTGCCAAATAAATTAAGGCATGAATGGCATATTTACATTTTTTCGAAAGCATAATTGTTTCAAGATACATTAATTACAAATGAGACAAAAAAATTAAAGTTAACAGGCACATACTGCCAACCGCTGGCAATTACTGTATTATCTGGTTTAAGTTTTTTTTTGAATCTTTGAATCCACGATTAAAACCTATTGCCATTGGTAGTCTCTAAGCCACAAACAAACACGCTTGTCTCCTTCTCATTTTTTTTGATAATCACGTTTGGCGTGTTTACAATGAATGTGATTATTGCCTTTAGCAAAACCGCAGCCTGGTATAACTATGCTGTTGCGCTAGCCTTACTGCCTATTGGGTTGTTTGTTGCTTACAAAATTTTTATCCGCTATAAAGTAATTCGGGCAGGTAACAATTCTGTTGAGATCAGGTATCCGGTTATCGGAAAAACAGAAAAGTATGAACTTCAAGCTATTGTTGCCTGGCGCGAAAACATTATTAAAACGGGTAAGAAATCAGTTTACAAACAACTTGAAGTTTTATTCGACAATAAAACGAGGCTAAGTATTGGGCAGAAAGAACACACGGAATACGCGCGACTTGTGCAGTATTTGCAACAAAAGATTCCTAAGAAAAAGACTCCGGCAGCTTAAGCTGTTTAGATTGGTAAAGTTTTAAAACATTTTTACTTTTGCTGCCCCTTACCCGCATTAAGAATATTCGGGTTTGTTTAATGCCCAGGTGGTGAAATTGGTAGACACGCTACTTTGAGGGGGTAGTGCCGCAAGGTGTGCTGGTTCGAATCCAGTTCTGGGCACATAGCCTCATCGAAAGATGGGGTTTTTTATTTTCAAATGGCCAGATATACGAACGTTGAGCTCACAATCAAAAATGGTTACTCAATAAGAAAGCTTCTCCGAAGTTATCCTTTTTTTAGCATCAAAACCGGAAATGCCAAACTCCGCTTCCCCATGCAATTTTATAACTGTATAGAAAAACAAGGTGAAAAACGAAAAAACGGCTAGTAGACAAAACAAGATCATAGTGGTTGCGTTTATTGTTTTCAAAAGTCACTCATTCTAATAAATCATAAACAGCCAACAGCTAGTGCAACACACAGAAGTAATTTCTTTTGCATTTTTGACAAACTTCCACGCTATTAGTAGTGAAAACGGACGTGTATTTGAAAAAAAAATCTATTTAACGCTATAAAAACCCTTTTGTCGTCCTTTTTATAAAATACAATCCTATGATAAAGCGGCTCGCATATGTAATATTTTTTGTTATATCCTCCATTCCTACATTTTCTCAAACATTAGACAGTCGCCCAATACCTAACGACTGGTTTTTGCTCGATCCTGAGATGGATAGTGTGCAAGGCGTAAGTGCCGAACGGGCATATCAAACGGTTCTTAAAGACAAACCATCTCGCACGGTTATAGTGGCCGTTATTGATTCTGGTATTGATATTGAGCATGAAGATTTACAAAACGTGATTTGGAAAAACGAAGCCGAGATTCCGGACAACGGAATTGATGATGATAAAAATGGTTATATCGATGATGTGTTTGGTTGGAATTTTATTGGCGGAGCTAATGGAAATGTGGACGCTGATACGTATGAGCTAACCCGGGAATACATTCGTTTGAAAGCGATTTATGAAAACGTGGCTGAGAACAAGTTGAATAAAAAACAAAAAACCGAATACCAGCAATACTTAAAAGTTGCTGATAAGTTTACGAAACTAAAAGCGAAGAACGAGCAGCAATACAAGCTCTATAATGGAATCTACACCAACATGGCTGCCAGCATCGATACGCTGAAGTCATTACTCCATGTTGATACCATAACCCTTGACGTGCTTAAGAGTTTTGAAACACGTGAGCCCGGTTTGCTTTTCGCGAAGGGCTTTCTTCTAAATATGTTTCGCAACATGGAAGCAGGCGAAAGTATTGACGAATATTTAGCCCAGTTAAAAGAAGGAGTCGATTATTATGGTGTGATTGTTAAGTACGGATACAATGAGTCTTTCGATTCGCGCAAAATTGTTGGTGATGATAGTAATAACCCAAATGAAAGATATTATGGCAACAACCAGGTTACTGGCCCGGACGCTACTCACGGTACACATGTAGCGGGTATTATTGCTGCCGATCGTTACAATGAATTAGGTATTAAAGGTATTGCCGATAATGTTAAAATTATGGTTGTACGTGCTGTACCCAATGGTGATGAACGCGATAAAGATGTTGCCAATGCCATCTATTATGCAGTTGATAATGGCGCTAACATTATCAATATGAGTTTTGGCAAATCATTCTCACCGCAAAAAGAAGTAGTAGATAAAGCTGTGCGCTATGCTGAAAAAAAAGGAGTATTACTTATCCATGCCGCGGGTAATGATAGCGAGGATATTGATATAGAAAAAAATTACCCTACCCGAATTTATGCGGATGGAAAAGAAGCTAAAAACTGGATGGAAATTGGAGCGTCCTCTGCTGGTAAAGATGAAGACCTTGTTGGAAGTTTTTCGAACTACGGTAAAAAATCAGTAGCTCTTTTTGCGCCTGGTGTTGATATCTATTCAACCGTGCCGGGAAATAAATATAAAGATGAAAGTGGAACCAGTATGGCCAGCCCAGCAACAGCAGGGGTTGCCGCTTTGATAATGTCTTACTTTCCTGAGCTTACAGCAGAACAAGTGAAAAGCATATTGATGAATTCATCGCGGAAGTTTGATGGATTGAAAGTTCAGAAGCCAAATGATGGCTTAGTAAATTTTAATCAGCTAAGCATTTCGGGTGGTTTAGTAAACGCTTACGAAGCTGCGAAAATGGCAGAAAGTATGAGAACCCAGAAGCCCTTGAATAAATAACAATTATGCTTTTGCTACTTATGTCGCATTCAGACTTCAATATCTTTGGGTGCTCGGGGCATAGCTTTTGTGAGAACTTCCGCACCTTGTTCAGTAACTAAAATTTCATCTTCAGTAAATACTGAGATTCCTTTGTCATGATTATAATACCAAGGCTGAAGGGCAAACACCATGCCGGCAACGAGTATAACATTTTGCATCCGCAGGGTCAACAGAACGTAACCCAATATGATGTCCGAAATGAAGGCCAACTTGCCTACATTTATTTTCATTTACTAAGAATAGATGTCAGTCAACAAAGACATTTCTTGAAAATCCTTTTCCATCTTTGATTGCAAAAAAGTTTACAAACTCCGCGCCTGTATTAATCCGTGAGTTAATTTATGGTAATAATCGTGCGAGCGTAGCGGGTAAGTTTTGGGCTTCCATCATCTGTAACTTCGGTAATAATGTGGATGGTATCGCCAGGCTTTGAATCTTTCGGAATCTCGAACTCAATTAATTTTCTGGTTAGGTTGGAGAGATTAATTTTTCCATCATAGCTATCCACTTCAAAATATTGCCACCATTTGTAGTCCGCTTTATTTCCATCAGGATCTGAGACTTTTACTTCAAGTTTAATTTTCGATCCGGGTTTAGCCGATAAACGATGCGGACTCACGAGTTCAACTTTCGGGGCATGATTAGCTTTTGAATACGGTAGCACACACCAATCAGCCCGGGCTGCAAATTCATTTTGAAGAACATCAATCCATCGGGTTTGCGGATAAGCCTTATCGTACTGTTGAGTAAACGGATTGAAATCTGTAACATGATCGCCATCTTCCCATCGGTTAGGCAATGTTTTCGATTGAACTAATCTTCCACCCCATCCGCCATAAGATGGATTTTCAAGATTATCTAACCCAACATTCATCAAATGAAAATAGGCGGGAGAATCGCCTTCAGAAATAAAATCATATTTTGTGAAACTTCCCCACTGGTTCTTTTTTATTTTTTCAGGATCGCTATAGATGTCTTCTATCTCTCCAGCTGGTGGATTGCCATCACCGTAACTGTAGTACATTTTTAATAATGGACCATGATCATTAATGATCGAACCCATAAACTTTCCTTCTAGATAGGAATGCATTTCTTTTGGGGCGGCTGTTTTCCAGAAATAAGCAAAACACCAAAACTGATTAGCGTTGTAATAAACTTTTATATTCTTCCAGTTTATAGAGATGTATTTTTTATAGGTCGCGTCTTGATCCAGAATGGCATAGATGATTACCTTATCGCAAACTTTCTTATAAATCTTCGCCCATTGATCGGTATGCCTATATTGATCTTCAATTGATTTTAAAGATCTTGCAATGGTATTTGTGCCGCCCCAAACCTGAAGATAAAGGGGCTCCATATTATCATCTAATAATTTTGACTTGATGAAATCTGACCCATCGGTATCTTTTTCCATTTCGCCTTCAAAATCTATATTACCGATTTGAATAAGGCTTTTTAAATATTCAGGTTTTGGAAAGTCGGCAGCATGTAATTTTAAATTTGGATACACCTTGCCATATGCATCCACCAGATTATAAATCCAATCAGTGCCTGGCCAGCGTAATTCCGTTCGCTCGCCATACAGGTTCTTCGTCATTTCCAATTCGGAAATAAACTTGGTGCCTTTGTCATCGCCTTTATAATGCCATTGAGAACTGGAGATTACCAGTCCCTCAATCTTAAACTCATTGGAGTGCAGTAACATACGGATGAAGGAATCCACATCATCCAGTTCGCCATCAGTTGTTATAATAGTGCGTGGGTATGATTGAGAAAATAAGAGCGGAGTTATTGCGAGAAAATAAAGCAATAACCCTGCTCGTAAGAAATTTCTTTGCATCAAGTAGTTTTTATTTCACTTTATCTAAAAAGTAGTATCTAGAGTCATCCATGTTTACCGATTTAGATTCGGTATTCAATATCATAACAGGAGGATTTTTTTCATTTGCTTTTGCTGCAGGCCACTCTGGAAGTTTATCGCCATTAGGATTTCCGGTTTTAATGAAATTGGCGAAGAAGTTAAACATCGTTTCCGAAACTTTATAATCATCGGCTGTCCATGCATAATCTTTTACTAGATCCAGATTGCCCATACAATATTCAATCTCACACGCGTGTGGCGCTCCAATAGGCTCTGGCATTTTAAAACCACCTTGTTGTGTGCCACCAGCCAAACCAGAAGTTAGATTCTTATCAATCATTGAAGGGCGAAGTTTACTATATAAATAACGATAAACTGGTTGCGAACTATTTTTGCGATGTGCATCAAACCATTTCCAGGTACTAAAGGCAATAAATCGATCGGAAGCCAAATTGGTTGCGGCCCACTCTACTTCTTTAGAGTCTCCATGCGGGTACATCTTCAAAGCTTCTTCCCAATTATTAGGATAGGCTTCTTTTACTTTCTTAATCAGGTTCTCTTCTGTTATTGGGCCTTGCGTAAATGCCATTCCCGGAATTTCTGCCGAGTTCCAACCTACTAGCAAAGGAACTTGTGCCTGTTCTTTCGCATTGAAAATTTCCAACATACTTTTTGGATAGAAGTAACCATCAATAACCGATGAGAATCCAAACCTCTTGGATTCAGTATACACTTCATACAATTCGCGCGTAGATGCCGAACGCATTTGCGCTAAAGTTGTATAGCCAGCAGTCTTCGCAAACTCTAATCCTTGCTTCTCAGCTTCGGCCAACGGCACCGCAGCCAATGCACTAATGCCAGAACCACTTTCTCCAATAGCTCCCGCAATTAATCCTTTTGACAAAGGCGAAACCATTTGTGCGCTTACTGACATTGAGCCTGCCGACTCACCAGCAATTGTTACTTTTTTAGGATCGCCACCAAAAGCCGCAATATTTTTATTAACCCATTTCAATGCATGAGCTTGATCTAATAATCCATAGTTACCCGAAGCTTTGTATGGTGCTTCCTTACTCAACTCAGGATGTGAATAAAAACCAAACAAACCAAGACGATAATTAACAGTAACTACAACAATACCTTTCTTAGCCATAGCTGCTCCATCATAACGCGGTTCGGAACCATCGCCCGCTACAAAGCCACCGCCATAGAAATACACAAGTACGGGTAGTCCGGTAGTATTTCTTTTTGCAGGGGTCCATACATTTAAGTAGAGACAATCCTCGCTGATACCATTAGAGCGAGAGTTCATATCACCAAAAACAATTGCTTGAACCGGTCTTGGTCCAAAAGCTTTTGTTTCTTTAACACCAGTCCAATTGGTTAATGGTTGCGGAGCTTTCCATCGTAAGTCACCAACTGGTGGTTTAGCAAATGGAACCCCCAAATAAAACTGAAGGCCAGACTTGGTGTCATAAAGTCCTTCTATTACTCCATTTTCGGTTTTGGTTTGAACCGAAAATGCATCTTTCGGTTGGCCGGTAGTTTCCTTCATAAAAATTGTGCAAATGAAAAGAATGGCATAAAATAGTTTAGCTGTAGATAAATTTTTCATTATTGTCTCATTTTGTAACAATAGTAGTAAGTTATTAACATAAATGCCATATCTTTTGGTTTTAATATTGAAATGCCGTGCCTGCCAATCCATATCTACACCATATAGCTTACGATTCTGTCGTTTTCGGATTTTCGGGAGAGGATTTGAAAATTCTAATAACAGAATATCACAACACAAAACTCTTTTCGTTGCCCGGAGGTTTTGTTGGTCTTAATGAAGATTTGGATCAAGCCGTTCGAAGAGCCCTTGGAGAACGAACAGGGCTTTCAAATATATATCTCGAACAATTTTATACGTTTGGTAATGTATCGCGCTTTAAGCCCGAGGTGATGAACACCATCCTTAACGCAAATGGCCACAATCCAAAAGGAAAATATAGTTGGATGACAGAACGATTTATATCCGTTGGTTACTACGCCTTAATAAATTATAAAGAGGTAGTGCCCAAACCTGATGTGCTCACGGATTCATGCGAATGGTATTCGATAAAAAAGTTACCCAAGCTTATACTCGATCACAAACAAATTGTAGAAAAGGCCATTCATACGCTTCGTGATAATCTCGATAAAAAGTTGGCGAGCGGAAACTTGCTACCCGCCAAGTTTACCATGAAAGAATTGCAACATGTGTATGAAGCCATATTAGATACAAAACTAAGGCGCACAACCTTTCAAAGGAAAATGTTAGCTGCTGAAATACTTAAACGCCACGAAAAGAAATATTCTGGCAAAGCACACAAAGCGCCTTATTTATATAGTTTTAAGTAGATAGGTTAATTGATTCTATGGTTTATTTGGCATAGACGTAAATATTGGTCACTTAGATCATGGAATTTTATGACTATAAAGATTTTTTTGTGAAGTGATAATAATCGTAGCGTATATCATGTTTTTAAATCAAACGATAAGCGCAAGAGTTTGCGAAAAGAGAATCAAAGACATCAGTGATGTACAGAATCTCTCGACATGATAGGACTTGGATTTCGTTGATTGTTTATTTACATCCTTTACGATAACGCAATACCTACCCTTTTAACGTCTATTGAGGAGTGGCCAGTTCAAGATTTTGTTTAACGAGGCCGTGATCAAGAAAAGAATTAAATTTATGGCTTCAGTTTAAATTAATTATGAAAGCTTCTATTCTTATTGTTGACGATGAAGAGAATCTGCGAAAGTTACTGTCGCGTGTTATTGAACTTGAGGGTTACTCTGTCACTCAGGCTCCAACCATAAAAGATGCAATTAAATTATTAGGTAATAATTCATACCAGGTTGTTGTGTCAGATGTTAAACTTCCTGATGGAAATGGTGTGGACCTAGCGGCCAAAATCAAAAATGAATTTCCCGGAACCGAAATCATTGTACTGACTGCTTTTGGTACCATTGAAGATGGCGTTAAAGCAATAAAGAACGGAGCGTTCGATTACTTGACCAAAGGTGATCATCAGGATAAGATCATTCCTTTATTAAGCAAAGCTACAGACAAGGCATTGCTGCAACAACGTGTACTCAACCTTGAGTCAAAGCTTTTAAATAAATTCGGGTTTGATAGCATACTTGGAGAAAGTAAAATTATAAAGCAATGCATTGAGCTTGCTCGCAAGGTTTCAAAGGCTGATGCTAATGTTTTGTTACTTGGCGAGACAGGAACAGGTAAAGAGGTTTTTGCTCAGGCAATTCATTATGAAAGTACTCGAAAGTCAAAATCATTTGTTGCCTTAAATTGCAGCGCCTTTCCCAAAGATTTGCTGGAAAGCGAATTGTTTGGTCATGCCGAAGGTGCATTTACGGGTGCCCTAAAATCAAAGAAAGGTTACGTTGAAGAAGCACATGAAGGAACATTATTTCTCGATGAAATTGGCGAAATGAATATCGATCTACAAGCAAAGTTACTTCGAGTACTGGAGACCGGAGAATTCTACCGCGTAGGAGAAAGCAGGCCCAGAAAAGCATCTATTCGTTTCATTGCAGCAACAAACAGAAATCTGGAAAAAGAATCAGAAGCAGGTCATTTTCGTAAAGATCTTTTTTACAGGCTTTCCGTCTTTACCATCTCGCTTCCTGCATTACGCGATCGAAATGAAGATATCCCAGTATTTGCCAACAGTTTTATTAAACTCTTCTCTTTGAAAACAAACAAGCCTGAGTTTCCTGTATCAAAAGACTTTATCAAAGCTCTACAGCAACATCCATGGAAGGGTAATATTCGAGAACTGAAGAATGTGATTGAACGAAGTGTTATCCTTGCTGAAAGTGAAATAGATGCTTCAATTCTCCCCTCTGATTTTCTATTGGAAGAAGATGCAAATCAATTTGATTTAGCCTCGGCTGAAAAAAAACACATTAAAAAAATTATCTCCCATACCGATGGGAATAAAACTCAGGCTGCAAAACTACTAGGGATTGGCCTCACCACATTGTACCAAAAGATTAAGGACTATAATCTCTAAAGCATTTTGTTGGTAATCCTGATTTCTATTTTGTCAAAATATTCTTCAAAAGAGTTCACCCCAAAATATGCTATTTCAGCTCCTTCAGATTTCGGAATCTGAAATGACTCTTCGGATTTGGAAGGATTAAGAGACAAAGATTTAGCTGAGTTATCTGATTATCAATATCTTAAGATTTCAGCACGTTGTTTGGCAATAGGCGTGTTATGAAAGAAAAAACAAATCTAAAACACACAATTCCGCAAAGAGAGTAACTCCAGATTTTGCTCTGGGCTTCTATTCCATTGCTATGGTCACACTCGCAATTGCTGCGGTGTGCCACCTAATCAGTTTTTCACCATGAAATAATGGCTAACTAAATTTTTAAATCTATGATGACAGCACTCATGTTCCTTCTCGGCATCTTTTGCTTCTGGCTATTCTTAAAACTAGCTAATGTCTTTGAAAAAATATAATTCTTATGATGATCCTATTATTAATTATCTGTGTACTCGTGTTTGGCTATCTGATGTATGCTCTTATCAAACCTGAAAAATTCTAAATAATCTTTTAAACAATCAGTAAAATGAATTCTGAAATTTTAAGCGTTATCATTCTTTTTATCCTGACGGTAATGCTGGCTATCCCTTTTGGAAAGTATTGTGCCAAAGTTTTCAAGAATGAAAAAACCTGGCTCAATTTCCTCTCGCCCGTAGAAAGTTTTATTTTTAAGGTATGTGGAATTGATCCCAATCGCGCTATGGATTGGAAAGAAAACGTAAGGGCTTTACTTGTTCTTAATCTTATTTTCTTTCTGTTGGCTATGGTTATCCTGCTCACACAATCCTGGCATCCGTTCTGGAACCCGGATGGCATTTCAAGTATGGAACCAACCACTGCATTCAATACGGCAGTCAGTTTTGTAACCAATACCAATCTCCAGCACTATAGCGGTGAAACTGGTGCAAGTTATCTGACTCAACTAGTTGTATTTTGTTTCCTGCAATTTGTAAGTGCTGCCACAGGCATTGCAATAATGGCCTCGCTATTTAAAGGACTTGCACAACGACAGGCTTCTGATCTTGGAAACTTCTACAACTTATTTTTAAAAAGTTGTACGCGCATACTTCTTCCGCTGGCCATTGTTGTTGCCTTGCTGCTATCAATCAACGGAACGCCATCTACTTTCGATGGCGCATCGCAGATCGTTACCCTTGAAGGTGATACTATAAATGTGGCTCGTGGTCCTGTGGCACCCATGGTTGCTATAAAGCAATTAGGCACAAATGGTGGTGGATATTTTGGTCCCAATTCAACTCATCCTTTTGAGAACCCAAATTATATTACCAATGCAGTTGAAAACTTTTCTATTTTAATAATTCCAATGGCACTCGTATTTGCCTTTGGATTTTACATAAGAAAACCGAAAGTAGGCTATGCCTTCTTTGGTGCCATGACATTTTTGTTCGTAACCTTTGTATTCATCGCGGTTCATTTTGAAATGCAGGGAAATCCAATGATTGAAAAAATGGGAATTGATACGTCACTTGGAAGCATGGAAGGTAAGGAAGTCAGAATTGGTTCTGCTGCCAGCGCCTTCTGGGGAATTTCTACTACCTCTACGTCCAATGGCTCAGTCAACTCAATGCATGATAGTCAAACACCAATCTCTGGCGGAATCTATACTCTTGATATGATGATCAATGCAATCTACGGTGGTGTAGGTGTAGGCTTCATTAACTTCTTTGTTTTTGTAATCATTGCTGTATTCATTGCCGGTCTGATGGTGGGGCGAACACCAGAATTGTTCGGAAAGAAGATTGAAGCCAGGGAAGTAAAGATTGCAGCATTAGTTGCTATACTCCATCCGTTGCTTATCCTTATGGGTACGGCAATTGCTTCACACATTCAATCCAATCAACAAGACATTGGTTGGTTGGCTAATCCATCCTACCATGGATTTAGTGAAATGCTTTACGAGTTTACTTCGGCCGCTGCCAATAATGGCTCAGGCTTTGAAGGTTTGGGTGATGCAACACCTTTCTGGAATATTCTGTGCGGACTTGCTATGTTGTTTGGCAGGTTTATTCCAATCATTGGTCCATTGGCTATTGCAGGATCTTTGGCTACTAAGAAATATATTCCTGAGAGTAGTGGAACATTAAAAGTGGAGAGTCTTGCATTTATTGCCGTGCTGCTTTCCGTGATCATCATTGTTGCTGCCCTTTCATTTTTCCCGGCATTAACACTCGGGCCAATTGCAGAATACTTTTCCATTCACTTATAATTTATATTGTTATGAATAAAAGAATCAAAAAAGATATCCGGTTGTTTGAACCCTCATTAGTAAAGGAGTCCATCAAACAATCCTTCGTGAAGTTAAATCCACAACTGATGATGAAAAATCCTGTCATGTTTTGTGTGGAAGTAGGTACCTTTATTATGCTGTTTGTGTCGGTCTATTCCTTTACCAATTCCGACCAAGGTTCTCGGGCCTATAACCTTTCTATCTTCACCATACTTCTGATCACCTTGCTCTTTGCAAACTTTGCCGAGGCGATTGCCGAAGCACGTGGCAAAGCCCAGGCTGATTCACTCCGAAAAACAAGAGAAGAAACTCCTGCAAAAATTATGGATGATAATGGCAGAGTAACTACTATATCCTCCAGTCAATTGAAAAAGGGAGATGTTTTCTTTTGTGAGACCAATGACTTAATTCCATCCGATGGTGAGATCATTGAAGGCATTGCAACCATTGATGAGAGTGCTATCACGGGAGAGTCAGCTCCTGTTATCCGCGAGGCGGGTGGAGACAAAAGCTCTGTAACCGGTGGAACGAAAGTTCTTTCAGACCGGATCAAGGTTTTAGTTACTACTGAGCCTGGCCAGAGTTTTCTTGATAAAATGATTTCACTTGTTGAAGGTGCAAGCCGCCAAAAAACTCCTAATGAAATTGCCTTAACACTTCTTCTCTCTGGTTTTACAATTGTGTTTTTGCTGGTAACGGTAACCTTAAAACCATTTGGAGATTATGCCAACACACCTATTTCTATCGGGGCATTGATTGCTTTGTTTGTGTGCCTTATACCGACTACGATTGGAGGTCTGCTATCGGCTATTGGAATTGCCGGAATGGATCGTGCGCTTCAGGCGAATGTAATTTCAAAATCGGGTAAGGCCGTTGAAACAGCTGGTGATCTTGATACTATCCTTCTTGACAAAACCGGAACGATCACTATCGGAAACAGGAAAGCAACAAATTTTTATCCATCCGCAGAAGTTAATGAAGATGATTTAATCGAATGCGCTACTGTTGCTTCGCTTTCTGATGAAACACCAGAAGGAAAGTCAATTGTTGAACTTGCTGCTGGTAAAGGATACAAACATCCATCCATGATGGGAAGTCAGTCCGATTTGAATTACGGCTTGCCGATGGGCAGAGTCATTAAGTTCTCAGCGGAGACGAGGACATCCGGCATTGATTTTGACGGAAGAAGCATTCGTAAAGGAGCTTATGATGCCATCAAAAAACTAGTTGAGCAAGGTGGAAATAAAATGCCTTCTGAAGTTAAGGAAACTGTTGAACGTATTTCTTCCAATGGCGGAACACCTCTTGTAGTTTCACAAAATAACGTAGTCTTAGGGGCTATTGAATTACAAGACGTTGTAAAACCCGGAATCACTGAACGCTTTGAACGTCTAAGAAAAATGGGAGTAAAGACGGTAATGGTTACTGGTGATAATCCCTTAACCGCAAAATACATTGCCGAAAAAGCAGGTGTAGATGATTTCATAGCGGAAGCAAAGCCAGAAGACAAACTTGAATACATTCGCAAGGAACAAGCCCTAGGTAAACTCGTGGCGATGATGGGCGATGGAACGAATGATGCTCCGGCTCTCGCACAAGCGGATGTTGGCGTTGCTATGAATAGCGGAACTCAGGCTGCGAAGGAAGCCGGCAACATGGTTGATCTCGACAACGACCCAACCAAACTTATTGAAGTAGTGGAGATCGGAAAACAATTGCTGATCACCAGAGGAACCTTGACAACATTTTCAATTGCCAATGATATTGCCAAATATTTTGCTATTGTGCCAGCGTTGTTCATGGTCTCTATTCCAGCGTTCCAAGCGTTGAACATTATGCGATTGACCAGCCCGGAAAGTGCGATACTCTCTGCCGTAATATTCAATGCCATTATCATCCCGATGCTTATACCGCTTGCTCTTCGTGGTGTAGACTACAAACCAATAGGCGCTAGCGCGTTGCTCGCTAGAAATTTATTTATCTACGGCTTGGGCGGAATCATTGTGCCATTTGTTGGTATTAAGCTAATCGATCTTTTAATATCACCATTACTTTAAAGAATTGACGTATGAAAAATTATTGGATAATCGGATTGAAACTCACTTTTATAACCTTGATCTTTTTCGGTGTACTCTATCCGTTATTGATCACCGGCATTTCAAAAGTGATTGCTCCCAATGGAGGTAAGGGAGCAGAGATTGTTGTCAATGGAAAAGTAGTTGGTTATGAATTAATCGGGCAAAAGTTTGATGATGACCGATACTTTAATAGTCGGCCTTCAGCGGTTGATTACAACGCTGCTGCAACAGGAGGTTCAAACAAGGGACCAACTAATCCGGAATACCTTGCTCTGGCTCAAGTTCGAATCGATACATTCCTTGTTCGCAATCCATCCGTCCGAAAGGACCAAATACCAGTTGACCTAATTACCGCCTCTGGTAGCGGGCTTGACCCTCATATTTCACCTGCTGCAGCAAGGATCCAAATTCAAAGAATTGCAAAAATCAGAGGCCTTGAGGTAAAACGGGTAGAACAACTCGTTTTAGAATATACAGAAGAGCCTTTGTTGGGAATTTTTGGAATGCATCGCGTGAATGTACTTAGGCTGAATGTTGCATTAAATAATTTAGACAAATGAGAAGGATACAAAATTTGGGGTTGTTTATTTTTTTGGTCAACCCGATGATTTCTTCATTTGCACAGGTTATCAACACAGCAACGATGGATACTACCAGTTTAGCGTATAAAGGAAAGGTAAGTGTGGAGGGTTATCTTGATGTGTACTACGCATACAACTTTAATGATCCAACCTCTAAAGACCAACCTTATTTTGTTTCGATGAACCGGCATAAGGAAGTTAATATCAATCTCGCTTACATTGATATAAAGTATTCTTCTTCGCGTTTGCGCGCCAGGTTTGTTCCAGGGTTCGGTACCTATATCAATGCAAACTATGCTTCGGAAACTGGATCATTAAAAAACATTGTAGAAGGTAGTGCCGGTATAAAAATATTTCCAAAGAAAGAAATATGGATTGATGCCGGTGTATTCGGTTCGCCATATACAAATGAAAGTGCGATTTCAAAAGATCATCTGGCATACACCCGATCATTCGCACCTGAGTATGTTCCTTACTACCTTACGGGTGTAAAGCTCACGATGCCATTATCATCAAAAGTGACTGCCTATTTGTATCTACTGAATGGATGGCAGCAGATTCAGGATCAAAATAAGACTGGTGCAATCGGCACCCAACTTGAATACAGGCCTAATGAAAATTTATTGATTAATTGGGATACTTATATTGGAGACGAACGATCTGCCACAGATACAACTATAGGAAAACGCTATTTTTCCGACATATACTTTATCTATTCCAAAGGAAAGTTCTCGGCAACTGGATGTGCCTATGCCGGCATCCAAAAGCAAGCTAAAAATAAAAACGGTATTTGGTGGCAGGCAAATCTAATCGGGCGGTATAGCATGACAAAAAAGTTGTCAACTACTGCAAGAATTGAATACTTCGATGATCCAAATGGTGTACAGATAATACCAATTACTAAAATAAAGGGCTTCAGTAGCTATAGCAGTTCCCTTGGCCTCAACTATAAACTTGCCGACAATATCTTGCTTAGATTTGAAGGCCGAACTTTTTTTTCAGATAAAGAAGTTTATGCGAGAGATCGAGCAGCCGTAAAGAATAGCAATTCAATTACTTCTAATATTACAATCTGGTTTTAATGGACGAGAAAGAAAAATCGGTTCAGCATTTTCTAAATCTTATCCGCAAATCAAAGCGCGGAAAGTTTAAGATTTATGTGGGCATGAGCGCTGGAGTAGGTAAGACGTATCGTATGCTGATGGAAGCGCACAATCTTTTGAAGAATGGCGTTGATGTTAAGATCGGATATATTGAAACACACAACCGAAAAGAGACTGACGAATTGATTATTGGCCTGCCAACTATCCCAAGAAGAAAAGTTTTTTATAAGGGAAAGGAACTGGACGAGATGGATATGCAGTCCATTCTTAATATCCATCCTGAGGTAGTGATTGTAGATGAGCTCGCACACACAAATATTGAAGGAAGCAAGAACGAGAAGCGATGGCAGGATGTTATCGAAATTTTGGAAGCGGGAATCAATGTAATCAGTGCAGTTAATATCCAACACATTGAGAGCCTGAACGAGGAAATTCAACAAATAACGGGAATCGAAGTTAAGGAGCGAATACCAGATCGCGTTTTACAACTTGCCGATGAGGTTGTAAATATTGATCTAACAGCGGATGAATTGATTGTCCGCTTAAAAGAGGGAAAAATTTATCATGCTTCTAAAATAGAAACTGCACTGCGCAACTTCTTTCAGGTGGAAAAAATTCTACAACTTCGCGAACTTGCCTTAAAGGAAGTGGCTTCTCAAGTTGAGCGAAAGGTTGACACTGAAGTCACCATCAAAGCTAAGCTAAGACATGAGCGATTTCTTGCGTGTATTGGTAGTAATCATGAAACCGCGAAAAAAATTATACGGAAGACTTCCAGACTTGCAGGATATTATAATTCAAAATGGTATGTGCTTTATGTTCAGACGAGGAAGGAAGATGCAAACCGGATCAAACTTTCTGATCAGCGCCATTTGATTAATAATTTTAAAACAGCCACAGAACTTGGTGGCGAAGTTATTCAGGCGAAAAGTAATAATATACCCGGTATCATAGCGCAAGTAGCAGAAGAAAAGAAAATTACTACGATTTGTATTGGTAAACCTCATTTGAGATTGTGGCAGGTGATTTTGAAAACCAATGTCTTTAATCAATTGCTTAATAAATTATCAGATTCGGACATAGATATTGTCATACTATCATGAGCATAAAAACTAAAGTAGCGCTGGGAGTTGTATTTCTATTTTCTGTTATCCTTATTTTTGGGGGTCTTGGATTATATGATGTCAGAGCCTTATCCAATGATTCGAAAAATATTTTAACGGATAATTATGAGTCGTTAGAATATACAAAACATATAATTGAAAATTGTGACAGCCTAAAGCTAGATTCGACCAAAGCCTTTCAGCTCATTGAAAAGAATATCCGACTTCAGGAAGATAATGTTACGGAATCCGGTGAACGAGATCTCACGCATGAATTAAGAATTGCATTTGAAAAACTTAAAAATACTGGCATCAATGACAGCATCATTTTGACTTTAAGAAGAATATCACTTGCTATCCAGGGATCGAATATGCGCGCCATTATCAAAAAGAATGAGTTAACACAAAACACTGCACGTACTGCCTCCACTTACCTTATCGTCATTGTTACACTATGTACCTTATGTGCCTTTACTTTCATTGTCAACTTCCCCGGGTATGTTGCTAACCCGATTATCCAACTTACGGCAAGCATTAAGTCAATAGCCGGGAAGAATTATGAGGAACGATTACATTTTGATCGTAAAGATGAATTTGAAGAGTTGGCAATAGCTTTCAACGGAATGGCTGAAAAGCTCGATGAGTATGAGCATAGTAATCTGGCTAAAGTAATTTTTGAAAAAAAACGCATTGAGACAATTATAAATCGAATGACTGATCCGGTTATTGGCCTTGACGAGAACAACAAAGTAGTTTTTGCCAATGAACAAGCATTGAGTTTATTAAATCTTAAAAGTAAGGATGTTCTTGATCGTTATGCACCTGATGTTGCTGTTAATAATGATTTGTTCAGAAACCTGATTCGTCAAGATGAAAAGAACAATGAGATACCCGCTTTGATCAAAGCTGTAATGGTAGGAAAAGAAAATTATTTTTCTAAGGAATCAATCCCGATAATATATTCTCCAACAGGTGAAAAGAATGTTGTAAAAATTGGACAAGTCATACTCTTGAAGAATGTAACATCCTATAAGGAACTTGATCTTGCCAAAACGAATTTCATTGCAACAATCTCTCATGAATTGAAGACACCTATTGCGTCACTTCAAATGTGCTCCAAACTTTTGCAAGATACGCGCATTGGAGCATTGAATGAAGAGCAACAAAATATTGTGGAGACACTGAATGAGGAAGTCACAAGACTTTCCAAAATTACGAATGAACTCCTCGATCTCTCGCAGGTTGAAACCGGAAACATCAAACTGGATCTGCGCAGTGCAGATCCGGGCGTAATCGTTTCCCGTGCATCGGAAGCTGTTAGGTTTCAGGCTGAAAGCAAACATGTTGAAATTGAAACACAAATCAGAACCACAGGCGTTAGCCTCTTTGCTGATGCTGATAAAACGACATGGGTGATGGTTAACCTTCTTACAAATGCAATTCGCTACAGTCCTGAAAACGGAAAAGTAATAGTGAAATGTTATTTCGAAAATGATAGAATTAACTTCTCAGTTGAGGATCGCGGACCAGGCATCGCCACTAAATATCTAGTCAGGATATTTGAGAAATTCTTTCAGGTGCCAGGTACTCCAACGGGTACAGGGTTAGGGCTCGCTATCTCAAAAGAATTTATTGAAGCCCAAGGTGGAAAGATTCATGTTGCCAGCGAAATCGGAACGGGAAGTAAATTTTCATTTGACCTACCTAAATCTTAATTATTGATTTGCTCAATTTCCGTCTTAATCTCTTGTGCTTTTTTAATTTTAATATGCGCTGCTTCCAAGCCATCCGTTTGTTTGGTGATAAGATAGATTTTACTATTTGGTGAGCTACAATAATCAATGTCCGATGACTTGATAGTTGGTTCTCGGAATTTCATCATCAATTAATAAATTCCTGGATTATCGTCATTGACAACTTCAAACTGTAACCCATCAATTCTTTCATCAATAAGAATCTGGCATGATAGCCTGCTGTTGATTTTTATATTCTCCATCTTACTGAATGTTGTTCGCTCATTACCCTCCATGTTCAGTAGCTCACCCTTATAATCCATAATACGAACATGACACGTGCCACATCGACCAATTCCTTTGCACTCTCCAAAATCCTCCATAAAGAATTTATCATACAGCAACATCATCAAATTTCTATACTCACCTCGATACGTCTCAACAAAATGCTCTTCTTCGTGAATGGTTACCTTGAAACTAATTTTGGATGACGAATTCATCATGATGGGCCTATTTCCAAAACTCATCTCGCCACTCCTCTTGGATATGAGGTTGATTGGAATGTGATTCCATAATTTTAGTCAATTCTTCGGGCGATGCTAAACTTTGAATTTCATTAAACAGAACTCGTTCTTCAAACCGAATATGCTCTTCCAGTTTCTCCTCAATCAGTCCTATGTTTTTACTTATTTCATTAGCGCCTTCAAACAAACGCCTTAGCTTTCGATGATCGGACAGCGCCTGCTTCACAAGTTTATGTTCATCTCCCAAAATAGGAAACACGTATTTTTCCTCTACTTCGAAATGCGGTATCAGATGATTAGCATAAAACCAGTCGGCATAAGATTGGATGCGATTAGGTTCGACATTTTTCCGATAGCCAGTTCTAATTTTCCAGCAGAATAATAATCCTAAATGATGCTCGCGGCTAAGCGGCACAAGGAATTCATTTCTTTTAATCGGCATACTCGTTATACTTAAAAGAAGGTGTTTAACTTATTTCATTTCTTTTTCTAATGCAATCGCCTTAGGAAATAGTATGTTGTTTTCAAGGTGAATGTGAAGATGTAAATCTTCTTCATATTCCTTCAACAATTGATATGTTACGGCATAGGTATTACACGCATCGGCCGGAAGTTGGTACTGGTTTGCAAGGGTTGCAATCTTTCTGAATTTTTCCCCTTCAACCGCATGGTCGTCCATCATCATATCAATGGGTTTTTCTACACTCACAAATAAGGGTGAAGAGGCTACCGTTCTGGTGTCTTTAGCATGCTGAATTCTTTTAATAAAGGGAAACAACATGAGTTCCTCCTTCTTCATGTGAACGGTTAGTTCACCTCCGATTTCAAAGAAAATATCGCGTACCTGTTTGAGTTCTGGATGGTTTGCCCCATGAACGCTTTCAATTTTATCTAAGTAAGATTTTATGATCGGGGTCTTTTCTTCCACGTAAGCATGGTGGCGCTTGCGAATGTAATCTACAAGAATATCTAACGGCCAGGCATCAAAATCAACTGACTCATCTTTATCATTATTAACTTGTTTCAGCTCCTTTATTACACTAGATGGTTCAATGCCACCTTCTTTACAGGCATCATTGAAGTTCTGATTGCCCTTGCAGCAAAAGTCGAGACCAAATTTTTCAAATACCGGTGCCGCCTTATAATTATCCTTCACAATCTCTCCTAATGTTAGCGTAGCGATGTTTTCCATAATGTTAATTGTTTAATTCCGTAAATAAATAATGCTGCTGTTTTCAATACTTCTAGTGCAACAAAATATAAATGAATAGAAGACGGTGGCGGTGTATTGCCTGCCTGATAAACATCAATCCGTCCTGACAAAAAAGGCAGTATCCAAATACTTTGAGTAAATAAAATTATCACAGCAATCAAATAACTAAAATTGATTCGCCAGTTCTCTTGTTTTTCCAAAAATATAGCTAGAGCAAGAATTATAGCGAACAAAAGTTCAACCTTATTCAATGCTGAAAAAACAACGTGGCCAATAGACAATCCTGTAAGCAGGCTAACATTGGGTGCCGTAAATTTTATCCATGATTCCATGAAACTGATTGAACAAATAAAACCAATCCAAATAAATGGCACTATAACCCGCGCATAACCGAACATATTTTTCATGCTTTACTGTTTTTATGAGTTGGCACTAACACCACGGATACGCTGATAAAAGGTGTGAGCCATAATCATGGCTCTTCGTTTTGCTTCATCGGTCACCGACCCTTCGAAGTACTGGTCAAGAGTCTCATAAAACAAATTGATCCATTGTTCGAAGTGCGGGCCGTCAATCGGCAGCGTACTATGTTTTGCCATTGGATTTCCTACATATTCGCGAACTTGAAATAATGCCGCGTTCCAAAAGCGATACATTTTGTTTAAGTGAGGTTGCCAATCCGTAATGCGTGCGGCAAACACCGGTGCCAACAAATTGTCATTCCGTACTTTGATATAGAAGTCATCTACAAATGTTTTTATATCATCTATGTTTTCAATGTCTCTCATGCCGGTGTGTTTAAATAAGTGACAACATAGTAGGCGGCCCATCCTAAAAATAAAATAACAGAAGCCCATACCCAGGCGGGTATACTGCGGGGGGTTTCGCTGCCATCAATAAGAAATCTTTTCTGATCTCCTTTGCCATACGCATTTATCATAAGAGGTAAAACACCATCCACTACATCATTTTTACTTAACCCTTCAATAGCAATGGCGGGGCCGTTGCGCACGGTAAAGGGAACCAATAGTATCCCTTCTTTGCCCGATGGATCTTTACTTACCACCTTCAACGTGTGCTGTCCATCCACCAGTTTTCGTGTGTCGAGATCAAATTTTATAGGCGCATCAAACTCTCCCAAGGGTTGAGCCGCCTCATCGATAAAAATCAGCACTTTACTTTTCTGATTCATAATTGCTCCATATTAAAGATGCTATGTTTGATATGTTCACGCTCCCGTTCACCCGGGCGTACAATCCATTTAATAGAATAAAAAAGAGAAACCACTACAATAAGCGTGGTAACACCAACAATAACATAATCCCAATCACTTTGTGGCCCTGCGCCATGTGTAATTCCGCTCAATATTTTAGGTTGCTGCTTCTTGCATACCTCGCAGGCAATTGAAACAATATGGGTAAGCATCAGCGCAATAAATAGAATTGATTTTTTCATTTATTTATTGATTTGTTTTTTGTGCTTTAATAAAGCTCATGATTTTTTCAACATCAGCTAATGGTATTTTACTGGCGTTATTTCCCCAACTGGTACGTTCATGGTTAATGATAGCTGTTATTTCGGAAGGCGTTAACTCATTGTTTGTCCCTACCGCTGGCATCTCTGCATACTCTTCGCGTGCATTGTAACCATTCATAATAATGTTTATGAATATTTCCGGATTGTTATCTAAAACAATAGCACTGGCTTTAAGTGGAGGAAATGCACCTTTCAATCCTTCGCCATTGGCCTGATGACAGGCCTGGCAATTATTGGCATATAAAAGAGTTCCGTCCAATTCAGCAGGAGCCGATGTGTTGTCGGCACTATTCTGTGGCACTTCTTTTTTGTATAGAAAAGAAGGTGCCGGCTTTCCATTGGGCAACGGAGTTTGTTTTAATGATTGCAGATAAGCTACGAGTTGCAAGGCTTCTTCTGTTGCCACTACTTTTAAATTTTCATCTTTTAAAAACTCGGCCGGAACATTTACAACCTTGTCATTTTCGTTTACGCTCTGCTTCAACTCAAATAACCAGGGATAAGCAGGCATAATAGATTCTCCTACAACAGCACGCGGATTATATAAATGAAGCAGATGCCAGTCTGCACTTGGAAGTCGGCTGCCAATCGTGGTTAGATCGGGTCCCGTTCTTTCAGTGCCCATGAGCGTGGCCGTATTCATCCACCAATTCATGCGTTTGTTATGCGCATAGTCTGCAGCTATACTAGGTCGCGGTGCCCATGATTTATCCATGTCTATATTTCGCACTTGTTGTGAATGGCAAGCAACACAACCGTTGGCAATAAATACATACTTTCCCGCCAGGGCTTCACCACTTAGGGCTTCACTTCCCGGCAATGGGGCATTGTTGTTTTGATTAACGATGGCAGGGATTACTGCCACCATAACCGATAGCCCGGCAAAAAAAAGGAATGCAATTCCAAATAATTTTTTATGACTACTAAATATTTCCATGCTGTGTTTCTTTTGCTGGCACAAGTACGTTAGAGCTTTCTGATGTTGAGGTTTGTTTTATCTTTTCAAAAGCCATTTTTGTTATGTCTTCTTCCTTCGTAACCACCACCATCTTGTAAAAATTATAAGCGAAGAAAAGATGCGACATCCACATTAATGATCCGCCAATAGCACGCCATAACCAATATGGAGCCATCAGTGTAACACTATCAATAAAAGGTTTTCCATCCATCCACAACAATCCTTTTAAAGTTCCACCAATCATGAGTGGAATAGAATAAAACATCAAACCAAGAAATGCAAACCAAAAATGTGCACCGACAGTAAGTTGTGGTGGTTCATTTCCTGTAAGGCGCGGCACCAGGGCATAGATACTCGCCCATAGCATAAAGGCAATGATGCCATACATAGTAATGTGAGAATGGGCAACTGTAAAATCAGTAAAATGCCAAAGTAAATTGGTGTATCGAAAGGCTTCTGCTGTTCCCTGAAACGATCCGGTAAAATAGAATACAATACCAACGATATAAAACGGCAGTGTATAGCTATTGCCAATTTTTTTCCAGTCGCCTTTAAACGTCATCAGAAAATTGGTAGTGCCGGCCATTACCGGGATGAGCATACCCATGCTACCAACAATGGCTACCGTTTGTAACCACCATGGAATAGAGCTGAACACAAAATGATGCGAACCAATAAGAGTGTAGAAAAGAATTTGTGTCCAGAATGCAAGTATACCAAGGCTATAAGAGTAAATCGGTTTGTTTAATTGTTGCGGAAGAAAATAATAAACGATGCCGAGACTAAAGAGCATGAACCACATGCCTACACCTTGATGCATATAATACCCTTGTGTGATTGTTTCACCTAAACCATCTTGCCACGTTGGCCAATACGCAATGAATGAAATCACAATAGTGAAGATGATGGCCGAAACGATATACCAATTTGAAATATAAATTTCATGCGTTGTGCGTTTGGCAATAGTTTGAATGAAGTTGATTAAAGTAATGACCAGCCCTGCTCCAAATAGCGCCATTACTGGCCACACATATTCGCGATACTCTCCGCCACCATTGTTGATACCAGCCATTAAACAAATGGTTCCCAGTGTAACTGAAGCATTGATGAGATAAAGCGATATCCATCCTTTTTTTATGCTGGCTATAGGAGTATTACTTACGATGGATACCACATAATGCCCAAGCCCGATCATAGCCAGTGAGGACCATCCCCAAAACACAGCGTTGGTGTGAACAGGACGAAGTCTTCCGAAACTCAACCAACTGATGTGATCAACATCGGGTGATACAAACTTAATACCCAGGTATTCACCTATGGTTGTGCCGAACACAAGCCAGAAAATAGCTGTGCCCAGATACCATAGAATAAGTTTTGTAAGTTGTGGATCTACGTTTGGTCTTTTAACACCCTTCTTTTTTGTTGCCACGAAATGGATACCCATATCATTGCTTGGCCCGAGAATAATCCCTTTAGTGTCTGCAGGCAAAGCCGTACCCGACAATTCAGTATTTTCTAGTTGATACTCGAGTGAAGTTTTACGTTTGAGTAATGAAGGTTCAATCTCTTCGCCTTCTGCATAAAGCAAATAGTCGGCTAAACGTTGTGCTTCTTTCTCCTTTTCTCCAAATCGATGACGTTTAATAAGTGCATTGATCTTAACTATAAGAAACAATACAGCAATAAAAAGCGGAATCAAAATTAGTATCAACGTAATAATAATGCCGGGTTGACTGAAAATTGAAGGGTCAGCTATTTTACTTGATTGCGCTGGAAGGCTATTTGTTAAAAGTATTCCGATAAGCAATAGAATAATTTTTTTGGCAGCAGGCGAGGTGAGGTAACGCTGTTTCCTTTTCCGTCCATCCAGCAATGCTGCTAGCTCCTTTGCATTTAGATTTTGAACATAATACTTAAAATTTTCGAAGTGATTTTTTTTTGATGCCGGTGCGGATAATATGTTTTTTATTTTAAGTGCTACCCACAACACCAAGCACACCAAAACGAGGCATAGACCAATAAAAAGAAGCATCATCTTTGGAATTGTGGAGCCAGACGCAACAGATTGCGCTTGTGCCGATAGTTGCATGGTGAACACACTTATCATAAGTAGTCCGGATTTTAGTTTCATTTCGATAAACGTTAGCTATTAAAAGACAAATTAGTCTTTTAAATGAATAAAAATTTTTTACAATCGTTTTAAATGAAGAAGGCCCTGCTCTAGACTTCCTGCAAATTCTCCAACTGATGTTGTCTCAAGCATCGACTTCAATTTGACTCGAATGATTTTAAACTCATTGTGAATAGGACATGGCTTTTTCTCATTGCAGGCTCTTAACCCCAATCCGCAACCTTTAAACAATTGATCGCCATCAATTGCGGTAACAATATCGGCAAGCGTAGTTTTCATGTGTTTTGCCTCCATGTAGAATCCCCCGTTAGGTCCTTTAACAGAGAGCAGCAGTTCTCTTCGACTTAGATCCTGTAAAATTTTTGCCATAAAAGGCTCTGGAGAATCTATTCCTTTAGCAATTTCCTTAAAGCTCACACGCGTTCCTTCCCTTGATTTTTGGGCTACAAACATCATAGCCCGAATAGCATATTCACACGCTTTTGAAAACATTGTTTTGGTATTACACGACAAAGATAGAAACGGGTTACATTAATAAAAGATATTTTAGTCTTTTATTTACGTCCTGTACTTAAAGTTCAACCGACAAAATTTCGGTTCGATTAAGCGAAAACGTTTGCATTATCATTATATAGTAAAATTAGCTTGTACACTTTAAGCCGATGTGTTTACAAATAATGAATGTGGTTGAATTTCTCTTTATGAAACTTTTGTAAACTTGTGTCGCTGATCAATTCATTTTTCAAAGTATCGAATACTTAAATAAGCTGATCTGCTTTGTAACACCAGTTATTAAATATCTCCATGGATCTATCGCGATTTTATTTTATTAATAGTGCTGCCGATTTTCTTGGCGAAGCAGGGATTGAATTACTTAAAGAATATGTAATTGAAAAGCACTATTCAAAAGGGCAACATATTTATATGGAAGGTGCTTATCCTAAAGGTGTTTTTATTTTAGACAAAGGGAAAATTAAAATTTATCAGAAAACGCTTGAAGGATTGCAACAAATTATGAATATCCATGTTCATGGAGAAATTATTGGATACCGCCCTCTTTTATGCGATGAGAAATACCCCGTAAGTGCTACAGCCATTGAAGAATGTAAAGTGTCGTTTATATCAAAAAAGCAATTTTTAATAGCCCTCAACAAATCTTCTTTGCTTTCCAACGTACTTCTCAAGTTTCTAAGTTATGAGTTTACAGTTTGGGTAAATACTATTTCAAATTTGAAGCATCGAACGGTTAAGGAAAGGTTGTTTTTAAATCTGTTGATTCTAATTGAAAAATATCGGGGAAAGAAAAAATGGCCAGTAGAAATCACCTTGTCACGAGCTGATTTAGCGGCATTGATTGGCACTTCAAACGAAACACTTGCCAGGCTATTGAAAATTCTTAAAGATGAAAAATATATTTCAGTAAGGGGGCGAACAATCATTATACAAAGTCAGTTACAGGGAGATCGGATTCGCAAATTCTTAGATGAGCTGTTTTAACTAATCAACTTTTTTACGAAATAGATTTTTGCCTGTACGAAATGCCTGTTTTGCGCGCGTTCTTACAAAAATATGTTTCTCCTTATAATTCTCTTCTCTAAGTCGTTGTTCAAAAACTTTTAATATATCCTTGCTCGATAGGGTTCCAATGAACTTGCGTGTTTTTCGATCTACAATAGGCAAAATATCCTGCCCTGTTTTTAAGATAAACTCGACCGCAAGTTGCAATGAATTATCACTATATAAGGAATTTGGTTTACGGGTGATCATGGATTCAATCGAACCAAGATCATCGGTAGTATTTTTAAATAGCTGATCTTTTGAAATGACTCCGATCATTTCACTAGTTATATCGTTTACTATTATAATTACATTGTGCGGATAGGCAATTCCATTTCCTTGAAACCATTCTTTCAAATATCTGATGCTTGAGGAACCAGAGGTTGTCGGGACTCTATTTTCGATGGCCATAATATCCTTAACACATTGCATCTCTAGAAGATTAGGATAATAACTATCAGGCAGTTTAATTCCTCTTCGGTCAATCTTCTCTGTCATAATGGTAGTTTTCATAAAAATGAAAGAGACCAGATAAGATGCAACACAACCTGCGATGAGCGGAAGTAACGTGCTTTCCTGCATGGTTGTTTCCATGGCAAATACTATCGAAGTTAATAATGCCCGAGCAGCACCCGCAAAAAGAGCAGCCATACCAACCAGTGCAGCAAGCGGAAGAACAATGTTTGCTTCTGGAAAATAATATTGCCCTACCATACCCAACAAACATCCTAACGAACTGCCTATAGTTAGTAAAGGAGCCAGAGTTCCGCCCGATGTTCCACTACCTAATGCAATGCCCCAGGAAATAAATTTCCAGAAGCATAATGAGACAAGTAAGGTGACAGAAAGCGTACCTGATAGCGAGTGAGTAATATTTTGATAGCCCACACCAAGTGTATCCGGAGCAACTATTCCAATAAGTCCAACCACAATTCCACCAAGTGCAGGCCACCACATCCAATGAATGGGAAGTAGTTCAAATAAATCTTCTACCACATAGATTGCTTTTGTAACAATCACCGAGGCAAAGCCGATAACCAAACCGATGATCGCGTAAGCTAAAATTGATTGTGTAGAAGGGTGCGCCACCTCAGGCATGGGAAATGTTGGCGTAATGCCAAAGAGCAGAAAGTGCATGCATGCGCCCGTTACGCAGGCTATCATTACCGGAATAAAACTGCGTGATGAAAATTCAAACAGAAGTAATTCAATGGCTAAAAGTATTGCTGCAAATGGGGTCCCAAAAATAGCAGTCATACCTGCAGTAGCGCCTGCAGCCAACAGAACCTTTCTTTCCTGCGATGTAATGTGCAGCGTTTGTCCGCAAAAAGAACCTAACGCTCCACCCGTTGAAATGATGGGGCCTTCGGCACCAAACGGACCACCAGTGCCAATTGAAAATGCTGAAGAAAGCGGTTTTAGTATAGTTATGAGCGGATGAATTTTACTTTCTCCTTTAACTATTTTTTCCATGGCTTCCGGTATTCCATGCCCTCGAATAGCTGGAGACCCGAAACGAGCCATAACACCAACAATTAACCCTCCTATTGTTGGAATAAGAATCACCCAATACCCCAGCGTATTTTCTGAAGGAGAAACTTCATGAAATGAAAAATTACCAAAGAAAAAGAATTGTGTAAAAAATGAGATCAACAACACCAATCCTTTTGCAATAAACCCAACAATGATTGCATTGATTAGTGCTAATCCGGAAATGTATAATGTTCGTCTTACCTTTTTTCGATATTCAAATCCATCGATTGTGGTTTTGGTGGTGTCCGTTTTGCTCAATGAAAAGATTGATTAAGATCGCACTTGATCAATAAAATTGTATTCCATTTTAAATATTTCGACCCCTGAGTCAGCCTGATTTTAATTTTGCGCAAAATATTTCTTTTCAACTTGCCATAATTTGACTTAAGTCAAAATTGACAAAATATGTCTAAACTTAATCCTGAAATAATTTTTTGCTGCACGCGGAATATTTCCGCAACTCGATTTAGCAATTTTAGTATTGCGAATGAATGCCTTTAATGTGCTCGGCATCCGCGCACCTGTTAATCGAATCACTTCATCTTTTACAATTTCTTTAAAATATTCCTTAGCTAACTGCACTGTTAAGCAGGATTAAACGGAAATGATGTCGAATGATTATCCATAACTACTTATGAAATATTTAACGATGAAAGGTGATCGTCTATAACAAGGAATTCGTACGACTAGTCTATTTGGTTTCTGAAATCTTTTCAATGATAACGTCCAGCATGTGATTGACGAATGGATTGTAGCTTGGACCAAACCAGTTCATCAGCCGGGGCTCGTATGCATCCATGTGATAATATTCGCATGGAATAATGTAGCCTGTATAGCCTCCGTTGAAACTCGTTACCATTGTCTTTAGACCTTTTCTATACATGGCATTCTTAAAGACAATAGCTGTTTCTCCACTGAAGTCGCTTGGCGCGGTAGCCCAGATTAAATCGTTAATTCTTGCAGCCTGAACATAAACGTCACCTACATCGGGAAAAAGTTTTCTTGCAACAATGGGGCGAAGCCGGAGGCCATCACTCACACGAATATGAAATTCAGGCAGATCCAACTGCAGCGATATGGAACTCATTTCAAGAGAATCTTTCATCGCAATCTTTGGAAGGTAGTTCATAAGACTATCGGCCAAGGCTTCTCCAATATATTTTGGTCGATCAAATCCCTCACCCTTTCCATTGGAAGTATGACTGCCTACACTGCCTCCAAAAAAAGCAGCCATATCGAAGCCCTCACTTTCAAGTTTGCGTTGCCAGTAACCCGGATAGTCAGCACTGAATTCCATATTCTTATCACCCATCGTTGTGGCATGCGCATTAAAGGAACCAAGCACAGCTTTTCTTCCATTTTCCTGAATAGCCTGTAAGAACATAAAGTCTGCGTCTACTTTTCCTAATTCACCAACTAATCTATTTCGCACATAATCCTTTGCCGTAAAACTACCCGTACCTAATCTACCCGGCTTAAGATCATTGACTGCTTGCTGGATAGCCAGACTGATTTTTGATGCCAGCCATCGAGACATGTCTGGATTATAAGTTCCACCAAATAGTTCACCCACTACACCAGCAGACCACGAGCCCACACTGGAGTGCGTGTGCGAGGCCGAGAAGAAAATGTTTTCACGTTTCAATTGAGTCTGTTTCGATAGTAATTCCACAACTTGCTTACTTACCTCGGGCGGCATGATCAAAAGATCGGAGCCAATAAATACCAGTGTTTTGTCACCCGCTTTAAGGGCCACCGCTTTTACATACAAACTGTCGTGAACACCTTGAGCCGGCTTACCCTTTCTACCTCCAAAGCCCGCAAGTGGCACATTATTGAACTTCCCTTCCTGCCAGTTCTCTGGTTGAACAAATAGTTGAGGTGTGATATTTTGCTTACCAAAACCAACATACACTTTACCTTTTGTAATGTGTAATTGATCACTCAAACTATCCAGTCGTTTCTTTGTACTGGCGTAATATTCAGTTTTAAAATAAGGCGTGGTATCCAAACCCTTGATAGACCAAACAATAGTAATCACTATAAGAAGGATGATTGCAAGCAGTATCTTAAAAATCTTCTTTACCATAAATTCCAGTTAAAGGTATGCGCTGTCAATAGTAGCCAAATTACTTTAAAGTGATCGGCTTTTTAAGTTGTGATTCATTTATCATTTCGAATTTTATAGTACCGCCATTTCGAATTTCATCATGCTTAAACCAAGTCCGATCCAGCGGGGTATCATTTATCCAAACCTGCTTCACATAAATATTTTCTGGAGCATAATTTTTAGTAGTAATCTTAAGTATTTGATCGCCCACCATAACTTCAGCCTCCTTAAACAAGGGAGCACCTAACTGGTATAAATCGGTGCCCGCTACCGGATAAAAACCAAGAGCGCTAAATACATACCACGCGGAAAGCGTAGCGGCATCATCATTTCCATCCAGTCCGTCATACCGATTCAGATACTTAGTATCTAAAATAGATCGAACCCATTTTTGCGTTAAGTCAGGTCTGTCAACATAATTGAATAAATATGGCGCGTGAATGTCTGGCTCATTGCCGTGCCAGTAATATGAGCCGGGGTTCCAATGTCCTATCTCGGGTTCTGACTTAACAAAAAAGTCGTTGAGCTCGGTGGTGAAATACTCCTTGTTCTTAAATAGTTTGATAAGTCCAGCTGCATCGAAAAAAGGAGCCCAACGCCATTGCAGCGCGGTTCCTTCTACATAATCATTGGTGTACGTTTCATCGCCATCCAAATAGGTAAGGAGCAAGGGTTTAAACTCTTTCACAAATTCACCATTGGCATTTCGGGGATGAAAATATTGAGATTCAGGATTCCAGACATTTTTGTAGTGCATGGAGAGAGAATCAAAAAGTGTTGCATCCTCGGTATGACCTAGAGCGTTTGCCAACAATCCAATAGAATAATCAGACCACGCGTACTCGAGTGTTCTCGAAACAGCTTGATCCATTGAATCAGCAGGACAAAAACCATATCGAACGCAATCATCGTTTCCTCTTCTTCCTGAAAATGCGGAGCCTTTTGGTGTGGAGCCAAGCGCTGTTTTTTTCATAGATTGATAAGCGAACTCAACGTCAAAATTTCGAATACCTTTTTGATAGGCTTCGGAAATTAAAATATCTGAAGCTGAGCCTAACATAGAATTAGTATAGCCATTGCCCGATGGCCAGCGCGGAAGCCAGCCTCCTTCTTTGGCCATCTGTACCAATGAGACGACCATATCATGTTGATCTTCGGGTGCAATTAATGTATAGAGCGGATGCACTGTTCTGAAGGTGTCCCATATAGACATATCCGTAAAATATCTGAAACTATCTGCTGGATGGACTGTTTTATCAAAACCCATATACTGACCATTGACATCGTTGAAAACGGTGGGCATTTGAAAACAACGATAAAGAGCCGTGTAAAAATTAGTTCTTTGATCGGAGGTTCCTCCGGCCACGTTGATTGATGTTAATCGTTTCTCCCAAACATCAAGAGCATTCATGGCCACAGCATCAAAATCCTTATCGCTAACTTCAGCATTCATATTTTCCCACGCATTTGCTAGGCTAACATGAGAGATGGCCAACTTTAATTCGATAGGTGCTCTACGATTTTTATCGAACAGGAAGTATGCCTTGATCTTATTTCCGCTCTCTGAAGTAGAATGAAGCAAACTATCATTTCTTAGTATACGGAAATCGGAAAATGGAGCGGAGAATTTTGCGGCAAAGTAAACTTTGATGCCGCCATACCTACTCGCAAATGTTCCGAATGTTCGCGCATGGCCTTCCATCTCATTGCGCTCTGGTATGATTTTAATATACCCGTCTTCGGCTCTCTTTCCACCCATTGCGCTTGTTACATCCAACAAAACTCCAGGTAGCGCATTTTCTGAAAACGTGTACCGATGAACACCAACTCTTTCAGTCGCTGTTAATTCTACCTTTATACCTTGTTCTTTGAAGTCAACGGAATAGTAGCCGGGATAACCGCTTTCATTTTCATGAGAATATTCATAGTAGCCTTTATCAAAACTATTTTTCACTGCCGATCCATCAATTGGTATGACGAGAAAATTTCCACCATCAGTTGCGCCCGTTCCTACAAGACGGGTATGAGAAAATCCGATAATCTTCGGGTCGCCATAAAAGTATCCAGATTTGTTTGAGGCGGTTTCGTCAATAAGCCAGGCTTGCGTTTCTGGACTTAATCGCATCACGCCAAACGGAAGTGAAGGTCCCGGAAAATTATTAGCACACGTCCATGGAATTCCACCTGTTCCTAAAAAGGGATTTACCTGAGATGAAAGCGGGTATCTGGTCGCTAGCTGCTTAGGCATTGATTGCGGAATAATATCGACTAGGCTACGATATTTAAACCACGCGAATGAGATTGACAATACTGCAAGCAACAAGACACCAACAATGGTGAATAAAAGTATCTTGAAGAATTTTCGCATGTAATAACCTATTTATATTTTTCTGTTCGAGGAATTCACGATTACCAATGAATATGATAACTACCATTTTCATAGGTTGCAGTAACCACTTTTAATTTCTGAGTAACTGCATTGTAAGTAAACTCTTCATTTTCCTTAAGATGTTTTCCATCCAACTCAACCATGGTTGGTTTTTGAGATAAGGTAATGCTTAGTATATGCGGGCGTATTTCTCCCGATACGTTTATCTGTAGATCGCGTTCACTTTTTTCATACGCCAACAAAGTACTTGGAGCATTTTCCGTAAACACTTCGAATGAGTTTTTCTTGTTGGGATAAATCCTAAACGTAAGGAAACTCGAATCCGCTTCTACGCCAATGCCCGTGTAGGGCCGTTCTATATTCATTGGAATAATAGCGCCCTCTTTTATATAAAGAGGATATTCATTGAGCGGGAATTGCCGTTCAAATGATACTGGCCCTTTAATAATTTTTGAATCATCAAACCAATAACGCCAGTCTCCTTCCGGCAAATGAATTTCATTTTTTAAATCATCCTTATAAATAGGTGCTACCAAAATATCTTCACCAAACAAATAATGGTATTTGCCATCGATGGGAGTTTGCAATCGTTGGCCGCCCCGATGAGCTGTTGCTACATAGTGATACATATAAGGTACCAATTCGGTATGAAGCCATGAGTATTGTCGAATGATTTCAAGTTCTTCCGCACTTCGTTTCCAAAGTCGCCTTTCTCCATGCCCGCCATTCATAAACAATCCGCAGAAAGCCGAAAACTGAGTCCAGCGTATATACAAGCGCGGAGGAATTGTCTTCCCAGAAAAGCCTGCCACATCTGAACCAATAATATTGTAACCACTGCTGGCGCTTTTCAAAATACTTTTAATTGCCGATTCAAATCCTTCAATGCCATCCATTGCGATGTCAATTTTATCCTTACCCGTTCCGGCAATCATTTCATCGGTTATCCATTTATGCTCCTGATCGCCAACCCAGTTCACCGGACTCGCATCAATTGGGGCAAATCCTTCCGGATGAAACCCACGATCCATTGCCCGCGACAAGGTGGCAAATTCTGGATTTTGAGTTAATGCATGTTGGTATTCATCGCGATAGTAATGATCCATATACGTTCTGGTTGTCATGAGTCCCGCGTAAGTCTTTTTATAAAACATGGGGATGGGACCCAGATTACTCCAAAACAAGGTAGCGGTGCCATCCAATTTCCAACCATCAATACCCAGATCAAAAACGTGTTGCTGCAATCCATGCCACCACGTCATCGCTTCCGGATTGGTGTAATCAATAAACCCGCCTTTACCTTTCCACCATTTGTTTTGACTGTTACCTCCTGCCAAAAATCCTTTGCCCCGTGCCTCTTCATACCAATCTTCCGAATTCTTCAACTCCAGATCTTTATTGAAACCATTAACCATTGTCGTCATCCAAAGCACAACCCGATAACCATCCTGCTGTATTTTTCCAAACCATCGATCAGGATCGTGATATAAACTTGTATCAATTTTAAAATCATTGTAGCGATAACTCCACGGACTATCAATTATAATTGTCCTTACAGGAATATCACGCTCTGCATATCCCGCTAATAATTCATCAACAAAATCAGAATTATTAACATCATCTTCCCAAAGCCAACACTCCAACGCCCATGCGGGCGTTAAGGGTGGGTTGCCATGGCGTTGTGCATTGAATGGATATCCCCAAAGCGGAAGCACAAAATAAAAATATCCAATGATGGTTAGTGAAATTACACCGAAAATTATTCTCCTCAGGATTTTGCGAATCACCATCTTAAATTTTTGAGTCGATGCTAGTGTATATAAATTGGATTAGTAAAAATCCACGGAACCCACTTGTCGTCCAAATTAACATAAGCAACAATTCTATAATTGCCAACATTATTCTGAACATCATATTCAAACTCATATTGTGCTTCCGTTTCTTTCACTACTTCTCCTTGCTTAAATAATTTGAATTTGACAGGGTATGGAGAAACAGCCTTAAGGTTACTAGCTTGCTCTTTGGAAATTGAATCGCCAAGTATAGCGGTAACGTTACCGTGATCATCAGTTGCAAAATATTGAAACCCATCCGACATCGCCAGACTTTCAAACGCGATAAAGACATGACCCTTGATGATATTTTCCTTAATACCCACATTCGAAAACGTATCACTAAAGACATGATCATTCACATAATTGAATGAATTGAAGTAGGGATCCAACTCCCACTTATATGCCCAGCCATGCTTATCCGGTTCACTTAGTAATAATTTATCAAGCCAGTTTGATTCCTTAACTGAAATTGTTTTCGCGTTGGGCCCTACCCACTCTACTAATCCATCCTCCGTATAGCGAGCCCGAAAATTATTATTGTTATGCGCATCAACGCCAGCAATGCCAGTAACCCTTCGGGTATGATTTATAGAATCCCAATTAGCTAAAATTGCTGTTTGATCATCATAAATTTCCCTAAAGGACCAATGCTTATAGTTCTTTCCATTAACAATATTATTGATCACCAACGGTAAATAGCCACCCTTCTCATCAAGAAAATCGGAGTGGATATTATAAATCTCCATGGCCTGATAGTTTGGGTTTTCCCAAGGGTGTTTTTTTTCTGAATGCACATAGGTCACCAATCCATGATGAGAAACAACCTGATTCACCACCGAATCAAAACTCTGACTCCAATCTATAACAACACTGTCGAATGGAGTAACCATGAGTCCCCAATTGCCTTCGGTACCTGCTTCCAAAATGATGCCATCGAACACACCGCGATAACCTCGGGGCAGCGTATCCAATTTATTATGTGCATGATCTGCAAAAAAAATGAAATCAAATTTTGCCTTCTTTGCACCCTCCATAATCTCGGCCAGCGTGCCACGGCTGTCATGCGACCAATACGAGTGCGAGTGTATCACGCCTCGATAAGAATTAAGCGTAATGAACATGCCTGGTTTCTTATATTGTTTCCAGAGCGCTGCCCGCTGTTCTTCAAGCCGCGGATAGGTTACCCAATTCTTCCAAAGTGCTGGGCTGAAATAAATAACAAAAAGCAATACAATTATTCCGAGTAAAGCATAAAGGATTATTTTGACTCCTCGAATTAAGATGCGTGATAGTTTCATGTTTTGGTTTTATCATGTTTCATTTACTGGAGCTTGCTTAGATAATTTCCGGCAAACTCTTGTCGATAAATATCCGACAAAGTGTTCTTTACTCCTATTTTTTAAAGAGACTATAAAAAATTAAATCCTATCCTGAACTGATTTTTAGGCCAAGGATCTAGGCTGAATATTTTTTGATCGTTATCGGATGGTGTTTTCCAAAACAATAATTGAAGGGCCTGATGTGTACCATTTTTTACCCAAGCCAGTAGTGTCATCTTTAGCCAGAAAAGACACAAAAGAACCGAGTGCTAAATCAATATCGCCATCACCATCAAGATCACCGGCATCCATAACGATCCACCGGCCGTTGGTGGATTGGGGAAAAGAATGACCGACAAAATTAAAACCGCCTTTATTTTCCAAATAAACAAAACTCTCCTCGGGGTAGCTTCGGTAATCTGGAAAGAACGAGATCGCGGCAATATCTAAGTCACCATCCAAATCATAATCATTCGGTATAGCCTTATAAGCTCCATTCAATGGATAAAAAAACTTCGATGTAAAATTGTTTTGGCCGTCATTCAAGTAAATATAAATTCCATGGTAGCTCTTAAGGATTGGTGTCGAGTCGGCATTATCGCCACAGACATAAAGGATATCATCATAGCCATCTTTATTGAAATCCAACAATTCAAAGTATTGCGAACCATAAAGCGGAAGGAAGGTGAGCAGTCTTATTTCTTCGAATGTTCCGTTCCCGCGATTTTTGAACCAAAAGATTCCTTCATCACCTTGCGCCATTAGCGCAACCACATCTTTCAACCCATCATTGTTCATGTCTTTAATAGTAGCCTTTATGGCACCTGCAACTCCTTTCAATGGACGTAATGAATATTGACCATGTCCATTGTTTTGATACCATACCAACTTGCCGGTATTGTTTCCAAACTCACACGCCACAATATCCTCCAACCCATCGTTGTTCAAATCGCCATATTCCATATAAACAGGTCGCTGCAAGTCTGATATTAACACGCGCGCATTATTAAATGCCGGCTGTCCTTTGGACTTGATTATTTGCTGCACAGCACCATCGGGCGAATCGTGTGGATAAATGCTGTTGCCAATGGTGGTCAGAAAAATAGTATCGGCCCTTTCATAGTAATGAATGGGTGTTGATTTTGTTTTGATATTGTAGTCTTTATCAAGGTTGGCCTTTAGAAATGTTAGGTTGCTTAGGTCTGGCTTTCCATCACCAAAAACAATTCCTCGCTTTTCAGGAAGTATCTTAATCATTGTGGTTAAAGGTGGCCAATGTGAATACGTGGTCTCTTTATATTTAAAATGCTTTAAGCCCATCTTAATTTTGTTTTCCCGCACAGGCGGCAGGATGGTATCGGGAGCATTCTTTACATAGTAGTCAATTATTTTTTGCCAGTCCTCTTTAGCTAATATTGGTTTTTCAGGAAAGATATTGGCGTTCCGAATAATCTGGCCTCCTCTGCCGGCCTCAAACAAACTATCCGGTTGATGCTCACCTTCGTAAATTCCCATGCGATGCCCCATCGATGGCAGCACATCATCCTTCCAAATACTGGCAGTCAACAAATTCGGATTAGGAAATGTGTGGCAACTGCTGCAATACTTTATCGCCAGTACATTTCCCGTAAGGCCAGACCCTTTCAATTCAACCCCCTCGATGGACTCCTTGTTCCGGCCACAAGAAGAAAAAAGCAATACCAACACAATCAGAATGAAGTATTGAAAAGCTAGTCGACAATGAATTTTATTAATCATTTTTTTACTCAAGAATTATTTTGCGCACTTTGATTAATTCGATGCCAATATACATTCACTTAATGTAAATAATTGATCATTTTTACATTGAGCGGTTTTGATTAACGCTGCGGTTGATTCTGTGTCTTCTTTATAAAACCTTAATTCATGAAATTTCCATTCGTCAGTATTCTATTGTTCATCCTGTTAGGTTCGTGCACTCAAAAAAAACCCACTGACACGCCAACTTCTGCACTAACATCGTATCAGGATACTGCATTCGCGCAAGAGTACCATGAGGCCTACCCCATTTCTGAGAGCCCGCTGGCTAATGAAGTCCGCAGTATTGTTGTAGATGCTTCCGAAAATGTGTGGGTTGCAACAGCAGCCGGAGTCTTTGTAAAAAAGAATAATGATAAAAATTGGTTGTCGGCAATTCCTGAAACAGATCAGGGACCATCATACTCGGTAGAAGTTGATACTGAGTCCACCGTATGGATTAGCAACTGGAAAAGCGTTTACCGATTTAAGGATAACAAGCTTGAATCGCTACCAGGGACAGAAGCGCCAGTATCTGCACTATGTTCATCCCCGCAAGGGGTTTATGCCGTTGGTCCAAAAGGAATCTGGCTGTATAGCACTAACGGATTTGAAAAGAAAAATTATCCTATTGCTCGCTCGATCCGAGATGTAATTACTGATGATACTAATGGAGTATGGTTAGCCAGCGATGTGGGTTTGTATCATGCTACTCCAGAGAAAACGAGTCATTATTATAAGCCAGATACTTTAATCAGTGCATACGTTAGAGGCGTTGCGTTCGACACCGAAAAAAAATTATGGGCTGGCGGGTTGGGTGGAGTGACCATTCTGCAGGAAGCTGTAAAAGTAAAAATACTAAATCAGGAAAGTGGAATTCCTTCCAACATAGTGAACTGCATTAAGCGCGCACCGGATGGAGTTATGTGGGTGGGCACCGACATGGGCGTAGTGAGGTACCTACCAGACGGAAGTCATTCGCTTAGATTTAGCAGGCGTTGGCTATTAAATGATAAAGTGAATGACATCGCTTTTGATACGCGAGGAAACGCCTGGGTAGCTACCGCAGGTGGAGTAAGCGCAATCAAACACAAGGAGATGACCTTGGCTACGAAAGAAAAATATTTTTATGATGTGTTAATGAGAAGGCACATTCGTGAACCCTGGATTGCGGGACAATGTAGGTTGGATTCTCCGGGCGATACACTTAATTGGAAACCCGAAGACGATGATAACGATGGAGAGTTTGGCGGCAATTATTTAGCAATGGAAAGTTTTCGTTATGCGGTAACAAAAAGTAATGACGCAAAAGAAAAAGCAGCAAAAGCATTTCGCTTCCTACGGTTTTTGCAGGAGGTGACTGAAACTGATGGATTCTATGCGCGCACGATTGTACCCAGCACTTGGACTTTTGTTCATGATGTAAATCACACCTTCACTGAAAAAGAAAAGGCAGAAGAGCTGGTAAAAGAACCTCGCTTCAAACCTGTTGAAACACGGTGGCACAAATCGAAAGATGGCAAGTGGCTATGGAAGGGCGACACCAGTAGCGATGAAATGTGTGGACATGTATTTGGCTATTTTTTTTATTATGAACTGGTAGCCGATGAAAATGAAAAGACGTTGGTGCGAAACCATATTAGAAATGTTATCGACCATATCATCGCAAACAATTTTACATTAACGGATGTAGATCACGCGCCAACCCGTTGGGGTATGTGGTCGCCCGATAGACTGAACCGCGATCCGGAATGGTTGCCCGATCGCAGTCTTAACTCAATGGAAATGTTGGCCTTTCTTAAACTCGCCTATTATGTTACCAATGATCAGAAATACGAAAGCACTTATCTGCGACTCATCAACGAAGAGGGCTATCTTAAAAACATGGAAAACATTCCAAATCAAAACCCAGCCTGGTATATTTATTATGATGTTACGATGGCCTCTTACTTATACCCGATCTTGCTAAAGGAAAAGGATCCTACACTGCATAAGTTTTACGAAGATCATTTCGACACCCTCATGAAGCGTCATGCTGCGGATAAAAATCCACTCTTTAATTTTATCTATAGTTATTCGCGCAATAAAAAAATTGAACTTCAATCATCCGTGGAATTTCTGGTAGACACACCGTTGGATCTTGTTGACTGGTACATTGATCACAAGAAAAGAGAGGACATAAAAATTGTACATTCACCAGTTCTCGATGACGTTCAGGTAAATGAATTACCACCACCAAGCATTCGAGCCACCGTGCGTTGGGATAAAAATCCTTGGGGAATTAATGGTGGTGATGCCCGCGTGGAAAGGGAACCTGTGTTTTGGTTGTTGCCTTATTATATGGGGCGATATCTAAATATGATCGAGTAATTTCATCAGCAAGCATCCGGAAAAAATAATTAATAAAGTTTCAATACAAGCCATGCTCCCGAATATTCATCAATTAGTTTAACTTTAACGCAAACAAAACTTTCTATATGATCAAAAAAACTATCCTTATCCTCTTAGTTTTATTTTCAGGAATCCTTAATGCGCAGGACATGACCTACGCTGAAAAACTTGGCTTTCCGAAAGGCAAGAAAGTTTTAATACTGCACGTAGATGATGTAGGCATGTCTTGGGATTCCAACCAAGGTTTTATTCAAGCATCTGAAAATGGAGTAGCCAATTCGTGTAGTGTGATGATGCCGTGCCCTTGGGTTCCGGACTTTGTTCATTATTTAAAAAAACATCCCAACGTAGATGCTGGCCTGCATTTAACGCTAACGTCAGAGTGGAATAATTACCGTTGGCCTCCACTAATGGGCCAGGCCCAGGTACCGGGTCTTGTTGATGCGGAGGGTGCTATGCACCATGAGGCTGAAGACGTGGTGAAATTCGCTACAGCGGATGAAGTCGAAAAAGAAATCCGCGCTCAGTTGGCCAGAGCGAAAACCATGGGCTTCAACCCAACTCATTTGGACTCGCACATGGGCACTGTTTTTATGTCTCCCGAATTTTTACAACGCTACATTAAGGTTGGGATAGAAAATAAAATTCCGGTTATGTTTCCTGGTGGTCATGCAACTGTGATTGGCGCCCAATATTCCGAAGAAGATAAAAAGAAATTTCGCGAAGCCGGCAAGATGATTTGGGCCGGAGGCTTGCCAGTTCTTGATGACCTTCAAAGTCAGGGTTTCTCGATTCCTAAAAACACGGATGTGTCTAATGAAAAAGAAATCCAGCGTATTGCCACTGAATATTATTCGGCCCGAATTAAAGAACTAAAACCAGGACTAACAATGGTGATCGTGCATTGTACTGCACCCTCCGAGATTTTTCGTTACATCTCCGGTTCTGGTAATGTTAGAAAAGGCGATATGCTTACTATGATGAATCCAGACTTCAAAAAATTTCTTGAAACGGAAGGTGTAATCTTAACCACCTGGCGCGAATTGAAGGAGCGAAGAGATAAGGTGAAGTGAGGTTAAACGCTCACGCTCACCACCTCATTACTATAAGTACTTTTTAAAAAACGCATCCATTTTTTCCTGGTTGAAAACATTAACGCGTTTAATAATATCCATCGTGTGGGGCCAGCCCGGCACAGGGTAATACTCACACGGTACTCCCAGACTATCTAATTTCGATTTGAGTAATTCACTTTGGCTAATAGGCACGAGTTCATCACTAGTTCCGTGTAGAATTAGTGTTGGCGGATCATTCTTATCCAACCAGGCGGCAGGCGAAGCTTCCCAATATCGCGATGGATTCTCTTGGTACGATTGCGCTAAAAAAGAAGTGACGAGTGGATGATGTATCGAGTAGTCCGTAGTCATGTCAACCGGGCCATAGATATCAACAACTAACTTTATGCGATGTGCAGGAACAACGACCACGCTATCACTCTTAGCATCCGCACTCTTCCAACCATAGCCTGCAATCATTGATAAGTGCGCACCTGCCGATCCTCCAATCAAGGCAATTCTATCTGGGTCATAACCATATTCCTCGCCATGTTGAAACAACCATTGAACCGCATCGGTAATATCTTCGAGGCATGCAGGATAGGCGCCATCCTTCAACAACCGGTATGAAACGGTAGCTGTCATGTAACCTTTTTCAGCATAAGGAATAAGATAGGGAAGATAGTCGGATCGCTTGCCGCCCTTCCAACCACCGCCATGAATAAAAACCAACAGGGGTAGCTTTTGCTTCTGATCTTTGGATCGGTAAAAATCCAGTTGCAACGACTTCCCATTTATGTTTTTGTATTCCACATCTTTTGTCTCTTCAATGGATTCAGGAATCTTAGGCTCACGATCAATCAAACTTTCCAGGCCCACTGCAACGGCCAGGTAATCGGCATAGATAAAATAATAACCAATTGGCGCGCTTTGTGGACTAATCGCTGCCCATGACCTGGGAATTAACATGACCATTGTAACAGCTAGAATAACCGACAACAGGCTGTAAAGAATTCTCTTAAGAATTTTTGACTTCATAATTTGATTGAGTTAAAATAGATTTTGATTCTCAACTGACTTGTATCTTATTCTAAGTATAGAAAACTAAGGCTTCAACGCACGATAATATAAATCCTTTGATTCTATGCGCATGCCAGCATTGTGGCATTGAATGGCGAATCGTCCTGATTTAAATTCATCATCATCATAAGTCATTACTAATTGATCTTTCACCCAAATCTGAATGTGATTGCCTTCGGCCTTTACTCTCATTTCAAACCATTCATTATCCTTCGTTAATAGTGCTGTGGCTTTGCCGGTGGGGGTGCCCGGCTTCCAAAGCCAACCCGTATGAGCTTCCTGATTATGGCAAATCTGGGCCTCGTATCCTATAGGAAATCCATCCGGGTTATCTTTGGGTGGATTGGCTCGAAAATATAACCCGCTATTTGAACCACCGCCCAGATCAACTAATCGAAACATTCCCTTAACCTCAAGATTGGTTAGCTCAGGGCCACAGTAAATATGACCTCTATTTCCCTCACCAATAAGAATACCGTTTTCAACTTTCCATTCCGCCTTTCCTTTAATTGTCCACCCATCAAGATCTCTTCCATTAAATAATGAGATCCACTTACTTTTACTTTCGATTTTGTTCGAAGGCAGAAAAGCCATTAAAAGAAATGGCACCAGAATAAGTACAAATATTTTTTTCATCGGATTACATTTTGTGCAAGAATAGTTTTACTTGCGTTATCAACAGTCAATTTAATTAAGTTATGCAACTTTTGTATTGACCGTCCAAATAAATTAATTATCAACCACTTTACATCATAAGTAAGCCTCATCCAAAAAATCCATTATGAAAACTTTCTTTAAATACACTGGACTCCTCTTGCTTATTGCTGTGATAGGATTTTCGATTTGGTGCTATACCAATATGAAAGATCGGCATCCGGGATATAATGCCGATTTAAAAATCACCAATACTAAACCCTCTGGCTTAAAAGCCGGATTTGCTGCAGTGCCTATTACACCTGAAGTTCCTGATCGTTGGGTAGATAAAAACGGAGACGCAGAATATAATACGGATGACGGTGATTCATTTACCGATGGAAACGGCAACGGAGTATTTGATGGTGTATGGCTGGCTGGCTTTAGTAATAAAAGAGCAGCCAATGGAATTCATGATGATCTGTGGGCGAGAACGATGATAATCGATGATGGCACAACACGCATCGCCACGGTAGTCCTTGATGCCATTGGCTTCATGCATGACGATGTGGTTGATATTCGCAGTCGAATTCCTACCGAAGCTGGGGTGACTTATCTAATTGTTACCTCTACGCATACACATGAAAGTCCTGACCTGTTGGGATTGTGGGGAGATTCTCATTTCAAAAATGGAGTCAATCCTATATATATGGAGTTCGTAAAAAATCAAGTTGTTAAATCCGTTGTTACGGCTGCTAAAGGCATCCGTCCTGTAAAGTTTGCCATAACAGAGGATCTTATCAACGCAGCACCATTTGTGATGGATACCAGAAAGCCGGAAGTTTTGGATCCAGGTATTCGAATTATACGAGCGATTGACAAAGAAAATGGGCAAACGATAGGTTCATTGGTTGCGTGGGCCGATCATCCTGAAACATTGTGGAGCGATAATCTTCAGATCACATCAGACTTTCCGCACTTCGTTCGCGAATATATTGAGAAAGGTGTTTACAAAGGTGATAGTCTGGCAATGCCCGGCATTGGCGGAATAGTTGTCTATATGAATGGAGCGATCGGAGGACTAATGACAACACATCCCCGGCTACCGGTAAAGGATCCATTCACAGACGAAGTATTTAACGAACCAACATTTGGAAAAGCAGACGCACAAGGAAAGCAGTTGGCTTTAGTAGCCCTAAAGGCGATGGAAAAACCAATGGCAGAATTAGATAGTGCTTCAATCTCACTTATTGTAAAAACCATATCGCTACCTTTTTCAAACACGCTGTTTAGATTAGCTGCTGCACTAGGCGTAATAAATCGCGGAACCGATGGATGGATGAGTATGCGCTCTGAAGTTTCAGTCTTTAATATAGGACCGTTGGCGTTCGCTACCATTCCTGGTGAAATATATCCAGAGATTATTAATGGTGGCATTGAAAAACCCGCAGGAGGTGACATTGATACAGAGATATTAGAAATACCGCCTGTGCGCGACATGATGAAAGGTCAGTTTAAATTCATCTTTGGATTAGCGAACGATGAAGTTGGCTATATCATACCAAAAAGTCAATGGGACGCAAAAGCCCCTTATACTTACGACAAAAGTCCTTACGGAGAAGTCAACTCATTAGGACCTGAAACCGCCCCACTATTACATCAACATATCAAGGAGTTGTTAAATGAATTAAATCAGAAATAAAAATCTTCGCGGATCAAGGTTTCCAGCTCTTATGCCAAGCACGTAACATTTTAAACAGATGATGCCATCGACTACTTGTTGAAAAATAATGGATTGAACAAGAAGCGTGTTGGAAGGACTGCTTCTGTTTACACCTAAATTCTGATGGTCATTTTTAGCAATGAAATAATTGTAGTGCTGACGCAACTTGCCATGTCTTTTATTTTTTTGACTACTGGTCCAAATTATTTCGGATAAGTAAATTCTTTGTGCAGCTATTTCCTTTATAACTTAATGAACATGATCAATTAAAATAATTAGAGGAATGAACACTCTTTTACTGATAAGAATTTTATACATCTTTTTAAGAAGCCACTACATTGAATTGGATTTATCAAAATCCTTTATTTATTAAACCTAAATAGACTTTCCTTAGCTAAATATGGAAGGCGTTTGATTCATCATAAAGTCAGTTAGGTTAAGAGCATAGAATAAAAAATATTGGCGCAAAATTTAATTCTTGAAATCATCCAATTTCCGATAAAAAACAAAGCGTAATAGAATGATAATATGAAGATCAAAAATCATCAACAAAAGCATTATAATATTGGAAGATAACTCTTTGCTAAAACATCGTAAAAATGATTTTTCCTTAGTAATTTGGATAGCTTCAAATAAGATTAAGATTTACCCAAAATAACTCAACTTAAATACAAACTATGATGCGAATTCGACTAAAATTTCTTTACGTATTTTCTCTCTTTGCGATGATTTCGTTATCGTGCAAAGAGGATGATGTGACCTTTCCAACCTCCGTGCAACTTTCTTATAGTCTGGAGGGTAAGCAAGCCGCTTTTGCAGCTTTAGCAAACAGTACTACCACCTATTTATGGGATTTCGGAGACGGAACCACCAGTTCAGAACGAAACCCTGTACATGTTTATGAAGATGGTGGGTATTATACCGTAATAATAAAAGTGGATGGAAGCACGGGCACCGATGCCGATACTGCACAATTAGCCGTAGCAATTACCCCATATGTTTTATTAACGGGTGGCCCAACGGCTGCCAACGGAAAAACATGGAAATTAACGGGGAGCACTCAAGATAAGTTTGCTTTGGCAAATGCAAGTTTTACTAGCGTTCAGGCAACACCAGCTGGAACATTTGGCCAAATAGGATTTCCTGAAGTATATGAGGATCAATACACCTTTAAGTTTGATGGAGGCTATGTGCATACGGTAAATTCTACGGGTGGTGCTTTTGCGGGATATGTAAATCAGTTGCTTACCGATGGTGGAGCCAATCTTAAAAAAACAAATGGCTACACAGCCCAATTTGATTTATGCACGGCTAATTATACACCACAAGCTGGGGCTACATTTACATATACTGAAAATAAGAATTTTCTGATATACCCAGGGGTAAACACATTATCGTTTTCAGGAACCGAATTCATAGGGTTCTGGGATCATCAACGCGAAGTAATTGTACTGGACATTACTGACAAATCCATGAAGCTTGCCATATTTATAGCCGCAGATCCTGGTACTTTTCCTACTCCAGGTTATGCGCTAATTGCCACTTTTACAGCGCAATAATAGCTAACGCTTGAAAAGTGAAACATCAATCAAACACAACATCTGTCAAACTATTTTAACATCACTCTCAACTAAATTAAATCCCATGAATATAAGTTTTTACTGTAAACAACTGTTTGGAAATGGTCGGTTGACGGCCATTTTACTAGCCGGGCTACTTGCTTGGTCGGTGCCAGCATTGGCGGCCGATATCAATGTTACCGGTAAGGTTACCGACTCTAAAGATAATTCTGCCGTTCCTGGTGTAAACGTACTCATAAAGGGTACGCAAAAAGGAACGGTTACTGATGCCAACGGTCAATATACAATGACAGTAACCGAAGATGCCGTTTTAGTTTTCTCTTTTATAGGATACGAAAGCCAAGAGGTTTCCGTAAACGGGAGATCTGTAATTAACATTGCTCTTGAACCCAGTGTTCAATCATTAGGTGAGGTAGTGGTTACCGCTTTGGGTATTGAACGGGCTGAACAAACGCTGGGCTTTTCGTATACTAAAGTAAAGGGTTCGGATCTTACCAATATCGTACAGGAAAACCCTCTCAACAGTCTTGCTGCCAGAGTGCCTGGTGTAACAATTAATTCAACTGGTGGAGCCGGATCTTCGGTGAGAATGACGATTAGGGGAACCAAGTCTTTAAATAACGACAACCAACCCCTTTTTGTCATTGATGGAGTTCCTGTAATTAACTCATTGAACAATATCAGTCAGATTGGTAGCGATAACCGGGTTGACTATGGTAATGCAATTTCTGACATCAATCCAGAAAATATTGAGAGCATGACGGTTTTGAAAGGCCCAAGTGCTGCCGCCCTTTACGGTGCTCGTGCAGGTAATGGCGTTGTACTCATTACAACTAAAAACGGGAGCAAATCAAAAAAAATGACCGTGTCCGTGAGCTCAAACACAGTTGTGGACAGACCTTGGAAAACCGTGCGGTTTATCAATCAGTTTGCTCAAGGTGTGCGGCCATTTACACCTGATAATAATGGCTATCCTAATAGTGTTCTTGTTATAGATCCCAACTCTGGTGGTGCGCTAGGCCCTGAACTTGACAAAGGCTATTATGCTATTCAACCTTATGCTCCTTTAGATGCAAATGGCCAGCCCATGGCAACCTTGCTTGTTTCGCATCCTAATAACTTTAAGAACTTTTTTCAAAACGGAATTACCTCAACAAATGATGTTTCGGTGGCCACTAGTACTGATCAGGCAACCTACCGTATTTCTTACTCCAATATGACAAACAAAGGAATCATTCCTGGTTCAGATTTGAGAAGGAATGTACTCAACCTAAACTCTTCCTTTAAAATTAGTTCAAAAGTTAAGCTAAGTTCGATGGTAGACATTAGTGAGTCAGGCTCAAATAATCGCCCGGCCTCTAATAGAGGAACAAATCCTCTGCAGGCTTTATCTTATTTCCCATCGAATCTGGACATTAATCAGCAAAAGGATTACTGGCTACCTGGTCAAGAAGGACTTCAACAAAATACTTTAAGTCCAGGAAATTTTAACAATCCTTATTTTCTGGCACATGAAATAAAGAACAGTTTCGTGCGCGACAGGATATTTGGTAACATGAAAATAGATTGGCAAATAGCGCCACATCTTTCTTTAATGGGACGGTTTGCGCTTGATACATATAAAGAACAGCGTCAAACAAAAATTGCACAGAGTTATAGCCAGCAGCCAAGAGGAGGATATGGCATCATCAACATTGGTAATCTGGAGAGAAATGCTGATTTTCTTTTAAATTATGACAAAACTTTTGGCCCATTAACTTTAACTGCGTCCGTTGGAGGTAATAGCCGGTACAATCAGGGTTTTAACAATAGCGCGGCAACCAAGGATGGTGCCGGGTTAATTCTGCCCGGTCTTTATACGTTGCAGAACATTTCAAACACTGATATAGTATACTCCAGCAGTCTTTACAAGAAAGCAGTAAACAGTGTTTATGATTTGGTTAATCTTAATTTTAAAGATATGGTGTTTCTGGATGTTACCGGACGTAACGATTGGTCCAGTGCTTTACCAGTGCAAAATAGATCCTATTTTTACCCATCCAGCTCTATAAGTGCGTTGGTTAATCGCATTGTTAAAATGCCTGCTGCAGTTAGTATGCTTAAAGTTAGAGGTGGAATAGCAACTACTGGAAATGACACGGGTCCTTATAGTTTGATCCCGGTTTTAGGTATTGCAGAGCCTTGGGGAAGTACAACGCGACTTGGCCAACCTGGTGGATTGTTTAATCCGAATCTAAAACCAGAAAAAGCTACTTCGTATGAAGGCGGTATAGATTTAAACTTGTTTGAAGACAAAATAAGATTTATCGGAACTTATTATTATGTTAATAATAAAGATCAAATACTCACTAATCAAATTCCTGGATCTTCAGGATATACATCCCAGCAGTTTAACGCGGGTTTGGTGGTAAGCAAGGGTATTGAACTTTCTTTAGGCGGAACACTCATTGATAAGAGCAATGGATTTAAGCTCGATGCTTCAATTAATTTTTCAAAAAACAAAGCTTTCATCGAAAAGTTAGCGCCAGGCCAGGATCGCTTCTATTTCTGGACCGATGCCAAAGGCGGAGCATGGTCTTTTGTGGGTGACCGCATAGGTGATATCTATGACGCCAAACTGGTAACCGTGGAAGATAAAACTTCTCCCTATTACGGATATCCGATATTGGGAAGTGATGGCTTCTGGCAAAGTACAGCAGCTACTCAGGCAAGGAACAAGATTGGCAACTATAATCCCGATTTTACTATGGGGATGCAGGGCAATATGTCTTATAAAAGGTTCGCCCTTAATTTTTCAGTAGATTGGAGAAGTGGCGGTGTTTTTGTGTCGCAGACCATGCGATACACAGAATCAGATGCCCGGTCGCAAAGGCAGTTGGATCGTTTGATAAACCCTAATGGTTTATCAGGCGCAGACTTGGCAAACTGGCTTAAATCCGATCCGAATAATCTTATAATTCCAAATGGCAATCATTTCCCGATTATTGGTGGTCCTTCCGAAACGTATGGAGGCATTACCGATTACTTGGCGGGCCAATATTTTGCAGATGGCATTATACTTAATGATGGTGCCTTTATTCCAGGCGTTATCGCTCAATATGATGGTAGTGGAAATATTACCGGGTACACTGAAAATCTGGGGGAGCAAATTCCTTCAGAACAAAATCCGCCCGGTAGCCCCGGCACAACCTGGGTTTACCCATTTGCTGCTGTAAACACACCTTGGGATTTTACAGAGGCCGCAACATTTGATGCTTCTTTTGTTAAGCTAAGGGAAATCGCATTGAGTTATTCTATTCCTTCGGATGTTATTAGCCGAATGGGTATTCAGAGTGCAAGAGTGTCGGTCTACAGCCGGAACATCATGTTATGGACAAAAGCCGGCATTAACATCGATCCAGAGACTGCCTTTCAACAAGAGTCTGGTCTTCAAGGCGGTGGTATGCAATTCAAACAAGGTATTGAGCGGTATAATGTTACCCCTTGGGTATTTCCAATTGGTGTCAAATTAAACTTTACATTTTAAGGATTATTTAAAATTCTTTAGTTATGAAAAATATAAAAAGTAAAATATTCATTGCCTTGGGAGTCATTGTGTTTTTCTCGTGCCAAGACTTAACAGAGCTAAACGTTAACCCAAATGGTGCTAATGCTGATGCAGTGGATCCAAATTTGGTTTTGACGACTGTTTTGACAGGTGTGGGGAATAACGCTCTTGGACTTGGCTTCGGAGATGTAGCAGGCATCATGCAACACACTCAAAAAGACGGCTGGTACGGAGGTCATAACAGTTTTGCTTATGGTCGCCCCGATTGGACTTCTTTATACTCGCTATTGAACAACAATAAACTGGTATACGATCGGTCTGTTGAATTAAACTATGAGTTTCATCAGGGTGTTTCCTTGGTAATAAAAAGCATGTTGTTCGGTATGGTCACCGATCTATGGGGTGACGCACCCTATACTCAAGCTTTAAAGGGATCTGAAGTTGTCAGACCAGTATACGATGATCAGGAAACCATCTATAACGGCATCCTGGCGGATCTGGAAACTGCCAACACCCTTTTATCCAAAGAGAAATCGGCATATACAAGAATTGTTGACGAGGCCGATGTTATTTATAACGGTAACCCTGCGAGTTGGCGAAAACTGGCTAATTCACTAATGGTGCGCTACTATATGCGGATTTCATCTAAGAAGCCGGATGTGGCTAAAGCGGGAATTGAAAAAATTATGGCCGATCCAGCTAACTATCCCATTATAATCAGCGCTGATGATGACGCCACTATGGCGTTCCCGGGCACAAGTTCGGGTACATCCTGGCCAAGCAATACCGTGTATGACAAAAGTACTACTGGTAACTACTTTCGAACTAAAATGGACTCGGTGTTGGTGGTTGATCTTTTACAATTGAATGATCCTCGCCTAGGTGTTTTTGCTGAGAAAGTAAAAATACCATTAGTTGTTGATCCTAATCAACCGGCTAACACCGATAAAATTGTTAACGGTCAACGAATCTTATCTCCGGATAAAGTGGCTAATCTCTTTGTTAATACAAATCCTAATTATGTTGGCTTACCTAGCCAGACTGGAATTCCGGGACTGTATAACCTGAATCCAAATGGCACCAGCCAAGGTTCTGCCAACCCACATGTGTCACAACTTAACCCTAGGTACAAACTGGCTGGCACTGAAGATGATGAGCTGCTTAGAGCCAGAATTTTATCTGCAGCCGAAATGCACTTTACGTTGGCGGAGGCTGCACTAAAGGGATGGACAGTTGGCGATGCACAGGCTCATTATGAGGCTGGCGTAAAAGCTTCGTTGGAGACTTGGGGCGTGGGTGGTCAATATGCTACCTATATAGGTGGCAATGCTGCCTACGATGGAACACTCGCCCAGATTATGAACCAGAAATGGATCGCCAGTTGGACGGCTGCCACGGAGGCTTGGTTTGATTATCGCAGAACCGGCCTTCCTGTATTAAAAACCGGTGTGAGTTCGATCAGGCAAGTCTTACCTGTGCGATTTCCCTATGGAGACAATGAAACCGGACTAAATGTAGACAATGTGAATTCTGCTATAGGTCAACTGGAATTAACCAACTATTCGGCTGGAGAAGGACAGAACAGTAGCTGGTCTAAACAATGGTTATTACAAGGTACTAACAAGCCTTGGTAAAGGGCTTGTTTTGATTTTGGGTTAGTTTAAAATAGCGGAACCTCTTGTGTTCCGCTATTTTTTTTATGAAATGAATTTAGTGAAACAAATGAAAAAGGTAAATACCAAATTTAGGAGCACGAGAGGCATACTGTTGATTTTCAGCATAGCCCTTTTTTTTTCCTGTCAGGTAAGTGCTCAACAATTTAAAGCGGGCGCTTCAGTAAGAGTAATCACGCCAAATCCATTACTGGCAGTATCGGGTGGTGTCGGTAAACCAAAAGAAACAACCGAGCAAAAGGGAGATCTTTTTGTTCGCGTTTTGGTGCTTGAAAAAAATGGCGTTCGAATAGCTATCGTTGGCATCGATAATTTAGGATGGCCTGCTGTATTAGCTGATCGTACACGCGCGCTGGTGAAAGGCATTCCCCCTGAAAATATTCTAATTGGAGCAACGCATACACACAGCGCTCCCGATGCTTATGGTTTCCCTGATGAAAACAAAAAAACATATGCCAACCTTGAATACCTGGATTGGTGTGTAAAGCAAATGGCCGAGGCTATTAATGAAGCGGTAAAAAAGTTAGAACCTGCATCGTTAAAAATTGCGGTGGGCGAGGCTAAAGGAAAGATTGCATACAACTACTATGCACCGGAATTGTATGATCCACGATGCGGAGTGATACAAGCTATTGCTGAATCTGGAAAAAATAAAGGAAAGCCAATTGCTACATTGGTTAACTATGCTATACATCCAGAAGTAATCGGTTCGGGCCAGGGAATATTAAGCCCTGACTTATGCGGCCCTTTATATGATAGAATTGAAGCGAAAGTTGGCGGGGTGGCAATTTTTATGAATGGCGCTCAAGGGGGTATGGTTACAGCCGATGTGCGACTGGCTAATGGTAAAGAGGCTAACACATGGGAAGAATGTAAACGTATTGGCGAGCTATTGGCTGATCAAGCGTTAAGCATCATTGAAAATGCTCCCATTCAAAAAGATCCTGCAATGAAATGCCTATCGCGTACCATTAAATTTCCCATAACATCTCCATTAATTCAATATGTTTTTAAATATTCCTCAGTAGTAAAGGCCCCTGAAGATGTGAGTTCAGTAACTACCCGAATAAATTATTTGGAAATAGGAACTGCCAAAGTGCTCACCATTCCTGGTGAAGCTTTGCCGAACATTGGCTATTATGTTAAACGTAAGATGGATACTGAAAATACGTTTCTTTTTGGCTTGACAAATGATGCCTTTGGATATATACTGACCAAAGTAGATTTTAATAGTTTCAAGCGATACGATTATATTAGTAAAACCAGTTTGGGTGAAATGACGGGTGAAGTTTACATCGATGAAGTTTCCCAATGGCTCAATGAATTATCTAAAAAACAATAATTATTTTTTCAATTAAACAATTTATATAATGACAAAAGGATTTGCTACGCTACTTACTGTGTTTTTGATTAGCCTGTATGTACCACTTATGGGTCAAAAACAATTAACTCCCGAAACTGCACTTCAGGGATATTTGAATAATGGAGATAAAATGTATCACTGGGAATTGAAAGAGTCCTTTAAAGTTGATGACTTGAAAGTGTATAAACTTTTTTTAACCTCGCAACAATGGCACGAATACATCTGGACACACGAGTTAACCATAATCGTACCTCAGGAAGTTAAATATGATGGAGCTCTATTGTTCATTACAGGAGGCAGCAATAAAAAAGGAATTCCTAACTGGTCCAGTAATGATGATAGCTTTATTAAAAACCTCGGTACCATAGCCACAAAAAATAATGGTATAGTTGCCTTATTAAAGCAGACGCCCAATCAACCACTCTATGGAGATCTTACTGAAGATGAAATAATTTCATATACAATTCACAAGTTTAAAGAAGATGGTGATTATTCATGGCCATTACTTTTTCCTATGGTGAAAGGTGCTGTGAAAGCAATGGATGCAGTTCAGGAGTTTTCTAAAAAGGAACTTCATCATGATATAAATCGGTTTGTTGTGTCCGGTGCATCTAAACGTGGTTGGACAACATGGCTTACCGGTGCCAGCGATCCTCGTGTAGTTGCCATTGCCCCTATGGTTATTGATATGCTAAACATGCCGGTGAACCTGGATTACCAACTAAAAATGTATAAAGGTTACAGCATTCAAATTGAAGACTATGTGAAATTGGGCATACCTCAATCCGTTCATTCTGACAAAGGAAATGCCGCTACTACTATGATTGACCCATACTCTTACAGAAAAAAATTAACGATGCCTAAAATGCTTTTCATGGGCACCAATGACGAGTATTGGACTGTTGATGCTATTAAGAATTATATAGATAGCATTCCAGGGCAAAATCATATTCATTATGTACCTAATGCCGGGCATGATCTGGGAGATAAAAAGCAAGCGCTAACTGCCTTGAGTGCTTTTTTCGGAACTACAATAGCTGGTAAAGCTTACCCGGAATGCCAAGCAGATATTGCTTATGATAAAAAAGGAATAACATTAAAAGTGAAAACCTCACCTGATAGGTTGGTTGGTGTTTCCCTTTGGTCGGCCGATTCGGATGATACAGATTTCCGCGATAATAAATGGACTAGTCAAGAGGTGGTTTTGAAAAAGAAATCTCCATTAGTAATCAGTAAGCAACCCTATCCTACTTCTGGTTATAGGGCGTTCTATATTGATTTAAAGTATAAGGACTCTAATGGTGGCGAGTACTCTGAGTGCACACGCATGTTTGTGGCCGACCAAGATGAAGTGTTTGTGAAGTAGATCTTTAAGAATATTACTTAACAAGTATTGAATGCTTATTCGATCAAAAATTTCTTTCATTGCAAACAGGGTCATCGCTTGAACATTAATTTTATTGAACTGATCTACTAAAATAGTCAACCATGAAATCCAAAAAAGTAAACCAACTACCATCAGGAAATCTTTCAAGAAGGAATTTTGTGAAATCAGCAAGTGTGGCTGCTGCGGCTTTCACCATTGTACCACGCTTTGTGTTAGGAGGAAAAAATTTCAATGCACCAAGTGACACACTTTATATTGCCAGCATTGGCGCTGGAGGCAAAGGCGGCAGTGATATGAGCGAGATGGTAAAAATTATGCCGGGCGAAACAAAGTCTAAAGCAAAGATTATTGCTATGGCCGATGTAGATGATCGCAGGGCAGCTGGCTCACGAACTAAATTTCCAGATGCGAAATACTATAAAGATTTCCGCGTCATGCTTGATAAAGAAAAAGGATTTGATGCGTGTACGATTTCAACACCCGATCATACACATGCTGTAGCCGCGATGGCCGCAATGATGCGTGGTAAACATGTGTATGTTCAAAAACCATTAACGCATGATATTTACGAAGCCCGTATGCTTACCGAAGCAGCTCGAAAATATAAAGTAGTTACGCAAATGGGAAATCAGGGTGGCTCTGGTGATGACGTGCGCAAAATGAAAGAATGGTATGATGCTGGACTAATTGGAGATGTTACAAAAGTTACCGGTTGGACTAACAGACCTGTGTGGCCACAAGGCATTCCGGCACCGACCGGAGATTTTCCTGTGCCTGCCGAACTTGATTGGGATCTATGGCTTGGCCCGGCTCAGGCTATAAATTATAACCCAGCCTATGTTCCTCAAAGCTGGCGCGGATGGTGCAATTTTGGAACTGGAGCATTGGGTGACATGGCATGTCACATTCTGGATCCAGTATTCAGAATTCTGCCTATTGATTATCCTACAGAAGTAGAAGCGAGTGTTGGCGCCTTATACAAAGGATACTTCGATCAGTCTTTCAATGACGATAGTTATCCAACTTCTTCCATGATTCATTTTAAGTATCCTGGAAAAAACGGCAAGCCTGATATTTCACTTACCTGGATGGATGGCGGAAATCTTCCGGCACGCCCCAATGAATTATTGCCAGAAGAAGAACTTGGTAATTGGGATGGTGGCGTACTCTTTGAAGGCACTAAAGGAAAAATAATGGCTGACTGTTATGGTGAAAATCCAAGGCTATTACCAACGCGATTAATGAAAGAGATATCACTCCCGAAAGAAAATTTACCACGCGTACCTGAGGGTCATTATCTGCAGTGGGTAAATGCCTGTCTTAAAGGATTTGGTAAAGCTACCACAAGTTCCAATTTTGATTTTGCTGGTCCGTTTGTGGAAAGTGTTTTGATGGGCAACCTCGCCATTCGAACTTACAACTATCGTTCAGCAGGAAAGGATGGAAAAATGACTTTGCCAGGAAGAAAAAAATTATTGTGGGACGCAAAAAATATGAAGATCACAAACTTTGATGAGGCTAACCAATTTGTAAAAAGAGAATATAGAAGTGGCTGGAGCCTATAGTAAGTTCTTAAGAAGATCAATAAGCAAAAATATTTTTCTTCACTCCTTTCACACCGGGTTGAGCTATAAACACGCTGCCGCTATCTGGATATTTTTCTGATTGAGCAGCACTAAAACCTTCACGCGCGGTAGTAATAAAAAGTTGATCCATATTACTACCGCCAAAGGTACAGCTAGAGACTTGTGGCACTGGCACGTCAATCTTATCTAATAGGATTCCTCTTATTGGATTCCACCGATACACTCCAAAGCCATTCCAATGCGCAATCCATAGCATACCTTCTTCATCTATACACATACCGTCTGGTGAGCCTAACTCTTCAGGAACTGTGATCGCTACTTTTTCAAATTCGATAGAGCCGGTTTTACTATCGAACCGATAGGCCCGAACTTTACGGGTAGGACTATCAATATGGTACATAACCTGATTATCTAAAGACCAAACCAGTCCGTTTGGTATGGCAAGCGATTGAATTTTTTTTGTGATTGATAAATCAGCATCCACATAGTATAATGAACCGGCCCCTTCTTTAAATTTAACATTCATAGTACCTATCCATAGCCTGCCACAAATGTCAACCCCACCATCGTTGGTTCGATTATCTGGAATGTCCTTCTCAACGTCCAAGAGCCAACTCAATTTTTCAGTTTGCAAATCAACCTTTGCCACGCCACTTTGAAAGACAAGAACCAATTTGTCCTGTTTGTCCAAGGCAATCATACTGGGGCGATCGGGGAAATTCCAACTCGATACTTTCTTATCAAGGATGTTATATTCATGCAGTGATCTACCATCAATATCCACCCAAAAAAAACTTTGACGTGTTGGATGCCAGAAGCCACCTTCACCTAACAAGCACGGAATTTTATATAACAAAGAGGCTGTCATAATTGAAAAATTTCAAACCGAATTTTAAGGATCTTAGTTTCTTTTTTTTGCGGTTTCAATGTGAGCAAATTAATAACAAAAAGTCGTTTCATTAATAGCTGTTGTAAGGTACATTTGGGAAAGGACTTTATATGAAACCTATCGTACAAATATCACTTGACCTTACCAACATTGATGAGGCATTAGAAACCGCTGCCCTTGCCATGCGTGCCGGAGTTGACTGGCTCGAAGCAGGTACTCCGCTTATTCTGGCTGAAGGGTTGCACGGAGTAAAAAAATTAAGAGAAGCTTTTCCGGGGATACCTATAGTAGCCGATCTTAAAACAATGGACGGTGGCTACCTGGAAGCTGAGATGATGGCCAAGGCTGGTGCCACCCATGTTGTGGTGATGGCTCGAGCGCATGAAGAAACTATAAAATGTGTAGTAAAAGCAGGGCGCGATTTTGGAGCGAAAGTGATGGGCGATAACCTGGGCTGCCCCGATATGGTAGCTGCCGCCAAATGGCTTGAAGATTTGGGATGCGATTTTGTTGTACACCATATTGGATATGATGAGCGAAGGGGAATTGCAGCCCAAGGAAAAAGAATGCCAAGTCCCCTGGATCAACTTCGTGAGGTAGTTGGTGCTGTAAACATTCCCGTGCAGGCTGTTGGCGGATTGAGTTTAGAGCAGGCAATTCGATGTCCTGAGTTTGGGGCTCCGTTAGTTGTGCTGGGTGCTCCGTTAACTATTGATGCAGATGCGTTTAAAACTGCCGATGGCAATCTGGAAAGTTCACTCCGTTTAATCTGTGAAAAAATTCACGCTTATGGCGATATTAAAATCGGCAAAAGATCTTAATTATTTTTTTGACAATCTATTGTAACCACCTAATATGAAATCACCTGCTGTTGTAAATTATTCTTCTGAAAAAGGATCTGTAGAAATTCGAGAAATTGAAAAACCTACCATTGGCGAAGAAGATGTTTTATTAGAAGTAGTAAATGTTGGTGTGTGTGGCAGTGACCTGCATCAATGGACTGCCGATCATAGTTGGCATGTTAATTACCCCGTTGTTTTGGGCCACGAGTTTGGTGGTCACATTGTTGAAACTGGGAAGCGTGTTGTCAATTGGAAGGAAGGTGATCGTGTGGTAAGCGAAACCGCAGCCGTGATAGATCCCAATAGCCCCATGACGCGAAAGGGTTTGTATAATCTTGATCCCAATCGAAAAGGATTTGGGTATGGTGTTAATGGTGCCATGACCAGATTTGTGCGAGTGCCCGAACGTTGCTTACACCGCGTTCCTGATCAACTTGCTTTTGAGCAAGCATGCCTTACGGAACCAAGTTGTGTTGCCTTTAGTGCCGTAGTTGAAAACTCAAGATTAAAACCGGGTGATCGCGTAATCGTTCTTGGCCCAGGTACCATTGGTATTTTATGTGCAGCTATGGCTCGCTTATGCGGAGCCGAGGTAGCCATTGTTGGACTGGAAGCAGACGCGCACCGGTTAAATATTGCTAAAGCATACGGATGTGAAACTATTATTGGAGATGCATCCGAATGGGTAATGCAACGAGATGGACTTGGTGCTGATTGTATAATCGATGCAGCTGGTGCAAGCGCAACGTTAAAAATTGCTATGCAGTTGGTAAGACCAAATGGTCACATAGCGAAAGTGGGTTGGGGACCTCAGCCGATGGGGTTTTCGTTAGATCCACTCGTACAAAAAAATGTTAGCCTTCAAGGAAGTTTCAGTCACAACTGGCCGATATGGGAACGCGTAATTGCTTTATTGGCGAGTGGTCAGTTAGACGTGAAACCAATCATCGGTGGTGTATGGCCGATCGATCAATGGCATGAAGCTTTTGAAAAGATGCACAAAGGCGAAGTGGTGAAAAGTGTGCTCAAACCAATGGCATAAATAGTATTTAGTGAATTAGTTTTTTAGTTTGAATAGATGCGATTAAAAAATAAAATCATTCTTATCACGGGAAGTACAACAGGCATTGGTAAAGCGATTGCCTTGCGGTGTGTGGAAGAAGGTGCTTCTGTTGTGATTCACGGATTAGAACAAAATCTTGGTAACGAAGTGCTGGCGCAGATCGGAAAGGACAAAGCCGTATTACATATTGAAAATATTTGCGATGCAGGCGCACCTCAGCGCTTAATCGATCTGGCCTTGAAGACTTTTGGAAAATTAGATGCCGTTGTAAATAATGCGGCCATGGTTGTTTCATCGAATATTCATACTACTGATTTAGATTTCTTTCGAAAAGTTCTTGACATAAATACAATAGCTCCTTTTGCTTTAATAAAGGAAGCATTACCTCATTTATCCAAGACTCAAGGTTGTGTTCTAAATATAGGATCAGTTAATGCCTATAGCGGAGAGCCGAATTTATTACCATACAGTGTATCGAAAGGAGCGCTCATGACAATGACCCGTAATCTTGGGGACACACTTTTTCGTGAGCATAGTGTTCGCGTAAATCAGATAAACCCAGGCTGGGTGTTGACCGAAACCGAAGTTAAACGTAAGCAAGAGCAAGGGTTGGCAAGCGACTGGTATAAAGAGATGCCTGCCGTATTTGCACCAGCCGGTAGAATAATTAAACCCGAGGAAATTGCCGCGGCTGCAGTTTATTGGCTTGCTGATGAAAGTGGGCCAATTAGCGGACAAGTAATGGATGTTGAACAGTATCCATTCATTGGTCGCAATCCACCTAAAGACTTTTAGTATTCAGAAAACTATCATATAAAAATTTTAACATCACTCTCTACAATCCTATGCCAAAATTAGCTGTGTTTCCAAAAGCATTCATGCAAGCTTTATGCAAAGATGGAAGTATGACCGTTTCACAATGGATTGAAATGGCCGCAAAATTAAATGTCGATGGATTGGAATGGTATGCTGGTTTTCTGGAGATGGAGAAAGAAACCAATTGGCCCTTGTTTCGAAAACAAGTAGAAGATCACGGCAAGGTGATTCCCATGATGTGTTGCTCTCCAGATTTTACCCATCCAGATGCTGCTTTTCGCGCCAAAGAAATTGCTAAGCAAAAAAAATGGATTGACATGACGCATGTATTAGGTGGCACCTATTGTCGCGTGCTGTCTGGTCAACGAAGACCAGAGTTATCTATAGAAGAAGGCGTCAACTTTGCAGCCGAATGTATTGAAGCCTGTTTACCCTATGCACAAAAACTTGGTATCACACTCATTCTTGAAAATCATTATAAGGATGATTTTTGGGAATATCCCGAGTTTGCACAAAAGATGGATGTGTTTTGTAAACTGGTCGACAAAATAAATCATCCAAACTTTGGAGTGAATTATGACCCTAGCAATACTTATTTGGCGGGCGAAGATCCGTTGGATTTGCTTTATCGGGTATCGAGCCGCATAGTTACTATGCATGCCAGCGATCGCTTTTTGAAAGAAGGAACCATTGCTGATTTAAGAAATGAAGAGGGCGGTGCTGTCGGTTATGCTAAGCGACTAAGCCATGGCGAAATCGGAAAAGGATTGAATGACTACAACGCTATTTTCTCTGAACTAAAACGCGTTAGTTTTACAGGATGGATAAGCATTGAAGATGGTATGGACGGCATGGAGCAATTAGCCAGAAGCGTGGATTATGTGAGACGAAAAATGGCTGAGTTCTGGCCACAGTGAAAATAATTTTTTATAGACGTTGTGGCCGACTAAAACCTAATTTCTTAACAGTATAAAAACGCAATGATTTCTAAGTTAAAGATTTTAGTTTTTCTCTTCATGGTTGGAGCGGCTGATCGATCACTTGCTCAACCAGAAAATAGTGGCGTAAAACTTCCAATGATTTCCTTGCATCGGGGTGCAAATCGGGAAGCTCCTGAAAATACATTAGCCGCTTTCGCTTACGCGATGGAATTAAAAATCAATTTCATTGAATTGGATGTGCGCACAACTTCAGATGGCAAGCAGGTTATTATGCATGATGGATCGCTGTTGCGCACAACTGGAAAGGATGCAAAAGTTCAGGATGTGCGTTGGGAAGAAATTCAAAAGCTATCTGCAGGAGCCTGGTTTGCCAAACGATTCGCAAACCAAAAAGTCCCTTTGTTTGAAGGCGCTTGTAAATTGGTAGCAACCGAAAACAAAAGGCGTGAGGTTCCTGTAAATCTTTACGTGGATTGCAAAGCCATCAATTCAAAAGAGGTGGTAACTACGTTGAAAAAATATGGACTGCTTGAATCTGCTGTATTCTATGGTAGTGTTGCAACCTTGTTGCAGATAAAAAATAATTATGGCAATGCCCGGCTTATGCCGTCCTATCCCGGAGAGAAATTATTGGACGAGTTGATTAGTAAAATTAATCCTTACGCGCTGGATGTTTCTCCAAATGAGTTGAATGAAGCCACTGTTGCCTTGATCCATTCAAAGGGAGTGAAAGTATTTTCTGATTTGCTTGACAATTATGATAATGAGAGAGAATATGCCAAAGCCATTAAATTGGAGATAGATTTAATTCAGACTGATGATGCGCGCGCGGTTCTGTCTGTTATTAAAGAACTTCAATCCACCAATAAGTAATGAAATATTTTCTCGATAAATTTCAAATACATCACTCGTTGAATTAATTAAAAAAATAAACTAATGACTAGAGTTTGGGTAGCAATGGCAATTATCGGCATCCTCGCATCCTGCCGCAACGAAGTAAAGGATCAATTTGATTTATCAAAATCAAGCATCCTCATTTCTTCAAACATAAACTCACCGGTTAAAGAATCAGCCGCTGCAATACTTATTGAGGAAATTGAAAAACGAACTTCACTTCACTTTGAATTAAATAAAGAATGGATTGGCGAAACAGTTATCGCGCTCGCGCTTACGAGTGAGGACACTTTATATGGTGAGGTCGTTCCAAAAAGTGGCGGGATAGATTCTCCGGAATTAAAAAAGGAAGGCTTTCGTATTTTTCACGAGAATAAGAATGGCAAAAATATTTTATGGATAATTGGAAATGATCCGCGGGGCACTTTGTTTGGAATTGGAAAACTATTGAGGATTGCTGAGTTCGCTAAGAATAAACTAACGGTTGCTAATAATATCGACTATTCAAGTTCTCCTGAATATCCAATTCGCGGACATCAATTCGGATATCGCATGACGGCAAATTCATGGGACGCATGGACCATTGAACAATTCGATCAGCACATTCGCGAACAAGTACTGTTTGGTGCTAACAGCATCGAGGGCATTCCATTTCAAGACACTCGCATTGATACGCTGATGAAATATCCTCGTGATGTAATGAATGTTGCGTTAAGTAAAATCTGCGAAAAGTATGATGTTGACTATTGGATATGGGCTGCAATAGAAGTTGATCTAAAAGATATAAAGGAACGCCAGAATGCACTTGATAAAATGGAGAGCTTCTTTAAATCATGCCCTCGGTTTGATGATGTATTCTTTCCCGGTGGCGACCCAGGCGACAATCATCCATCGGAAGTATTGCCGTTTCTGGAAGAGATGACCACTATCATGCACAAGTACCATCCCAATGCCGGCATGTGGATTTCTCTGCAAGGATTTGAGGAAGAAAAAGTAAACTACTTTTTCAACTATCTGAACGAAAAAAATCCGGATTGGTTAACTGGTGTTGCGAATGGACCGAGTAGTCCACCCATTAATATTGAGCGGGAACGATTACCTAAAAAATATAAACTTCGCTCCTACCCCGATCTAACGCATACGGTACGATGTCAATTTCCGGTTAAGCGTTGGGATCAAGCCTTTGCATTAACACTTGGGCGCGAGTGCACCAACCCCCAACCAATGTACTATGCTGACGTGCACAATCATGATGCACCTTTTACTGATGGATTTATTTCTTACTCCGATGGGGTGCATGATGATGTTAATAAAATTCTATGGAGTCAAATGGCCTGGGATACTAAAACTGATGTCAAAAATGTGATGAAGGAATATGGCAACTTCTTCTTTGGAACAAAAGTAGCTGATGATGCTGCACAAGGTATTCTTGATCTAGAACAAAATTGGGTTGGTCCTATCACTAACAATCCAGTTATTACAAACACATTAAACCTGTGGAAAAAATTAGAAACAGAGAATCCGCAATTGGAAAAAAACTGGAGATGGCAGCAACTGGTAATGCGAGCCTACTACGATGCTTACATTCAACAGCGATTGGCTTATGAAAAAAAACTGGAGACTGAAGCCAATACTATTTTGGCTGATGGAAAAAATCTTGGCGCTGAAAAAGCGATGGATCAAGCGTTGGCTCATGTTCAACTTGCCGATAAGGAATTTGTGGGGCAAGATTTGAAACAGAAAGCGATCTATTACATCGATGAACTATTTAAATCTGTTGGTCTACAAACCAGCGTTGCTCTATACAATGCAGCCGGGCCTGAACGAGGAGCTATTCGCGATTTCATTGATTACCCTTTGAACAACCGATGGTGGCTCGAAGACGAGTTTAAAAAAATTAAAGCATTGAAATCGGAAGATGAAAAACTGGCAAGGCTTGAGTCTATCCGATTATATGAAAATCCGGGAGCTGGAAGTTTTTATGACAATATTTCGAGTTCGGATGCTAAACATGTAACCTCTGAAACAGAAGATGCCATCGACTACTTATGGGAAAATAATGGGTTGAGCCGGAAGCGTTTGTCGACACAACTATTTCAGTTTACGCCTGAATTACAATACAACGAGTTAGATCCCAATGCGAATTATCTAATCCGCATAGCTGGATTAGGCGAAGCACTGTTGCGCGCCAATGGCGAACGCTTGAAGCCTACCAAATATGAAAAGGGATTTGAGCAGTTTAAAGAATTTCCGTTGCCGAAGGAGTTATACAAAGACGGCAAATTAAAAATCACCTTCGACAAACCAAACGAAGAACACTTAAACTGGAGAAAGCAAAGCCGCGTTACTGATGTTTGGATATTGAAGCAAGTGAACCCTTAAGCACAATAATTTTTTTCGCTACTTCTTTAAAGCAAACAGCTTAAGATTACGCATCGACCAGGGTGCTTCATCTTTTGCATTCAAAGAAATTTTTAAAAACTTCGCATCAACGGGTGCAAAGGCAATGGTTGTAAATTCTCCCACTCCTTTTCCTTGCGTAACTTTTGTCCAGGCTTTTCCATCATTCGATACTTGAACAATGAAATCTCTTGGATGTGTAGCGTAGTTTACTTTATCTCTTTTTTCTGGAGAAGTAAATTGTATTTCAGTAAGTTTTATTGGTTCAGGAAATTCAACTTGAAACCACATACCCGGTTCCTGTCTCACCCCTGTAGTCCATCCTTCAAAGTCGAACGCTGCTCTTGGTGAAGCCGTCATTCCAATTCGCATCACTCCACTTTGACTTGCTTTTATAGTCCATCCGGTTTGCGCATCAACAATTTGCGGAACGGATGCAATCAACATCTGATGTGAATAGGGTTTGGTTTGAGTTTCTGTTTCTTTACGAACCCGCGCAACATCCGCTACAGTTACTGGCTGGGCTTCATTATTAAGATTTGTTCGAATGAATGAAGACACTGAGGCAATCCATTCGTCAGAATTAGACCCCATGGGTACCATTACACTACCGGCATAGGACTTTCCATCTATAGTACCCGAAAGGCCATGTAATAAAACTTTAATCACGTAATCCTGATGGCTCTTCACGCGATCGGACGAGGTAAGCGCTGGCGCCATAAGTTGATCGCCTACCATAATGCCCGTTCCGTTCATACCATGACATGTTGAACAAAGCTCATTGTAAATAGTACTACCCTTAATGATCAATGGTTTTTGATCATCATTGAAGTCGAGTAAAATAGATTCTCCAAAAAGTCCGTCTGCAACCGGGTTTAAAATCTGTTCTGTTACCAATTGCACACCTTTAGCTTTGTTAATATTTTTTATTGATTTAAAATCAGCATTAGCATTAGGGATTTTTAAAATGTTGTTGGTTAGAATAGCTTGAACGAGAACATCGTTGTTTTGGTCCTTCAGTGCATTCTTATAATCCGATGCCAAAGATTTTTCTCCGGCCTTATATAAAGTTTCGCTTGCGCGTAAGGCCTGAATGCGAATGCGTGGATTTGAATCTTTTAATAATTCCCGAAGCAATGAAACATCAAGCGCACCCAATCCTTCCAGTGTCCAAAGTGCATGAAATCTGGCAAGCGTATTTTTGGATGATCGCGCTATTTGCTGCAACGCAGGCACTATCGACTTATCTTGCTTTTGCACGAGTAATTGTTGCGCCATATCGCGCCACCACCCATTGGGATGGTCGAAGTGTGCCACCAACTGAGCGGAAGTTTCGTCTAGCATGTGTGGTTGTTCTTTGTCGCGTTCAATTCCTTCATAGCGTACGCGCCAAATTCGTCCCAGCCCAATTACTTTATCCATTTGATACTGGTCTATTTTTGTTCGTAAGTAAGATCCGGGTTGTGTCCAATTGCCTTCTTGAATGATGCCATGATACATATCAGCAATGTATAAGGTTCCATCTGGTGCGGTGGCCAAATCTACTGGCCTAAACAATGGATCGTTGGAACGGATAAACTCCGATTTCCAATCTTGGAAATAGTTATGAAGTGTTGTGAATCCGTCTTTTACAATCGGATTTATTTGACGCACAATACGCGCTACGGGTTCTCCATAAAAATATTGTCCAACCATATTAGCAGGCAGTCGATGGCCGCGAAACACATCATTACCAGCTGCACCGGTTACATGATTTATCGAACCATCAGGCTGCCGCACTTCGTCCATACCACCTTGCACATCGGATAAATGCATCGGCATTCCCCAGGCAATGTCAAATCCATCTGCGTATTGATCTTCATCTTGGATTTCAAATTCTCCATAGTGAATAGGAAATTGAAAATAAGAAGGAACGCCACTCGCTCCGCCCTGAAACCAAATCTTTCCATCATCATCTTGAGTTACTCCCCATTGGGCATGGTTCTGGCCTGTTGGCTCGCGCAGTATTCCATTAGGTGTCCATTTTATCCTGAAAGCATTTACCGAACTGTACATCCAATTATCCATACCCCAGTATAAAAAAGCTTGCTGATGTTCTACATTGCCAGACCGACCAAAGTTGGTTGTGAATAATTCTTTTTTATCGGCAACACCGTCATTATCCGTATCCGTATACTTATAGATATTATCAGCATTGGATTCCATTGTTAGGATACTATTGTTCCCGAAAGGCAAAACAAATCGGGGGAATATTAAATTTTCAACAAACTTAGTTCCCGTTTCATATACGCCATCGTTGTCTTTATCTTCCCATCGTGAAATGATGCTGATTGAATCAAGCTCATTATCCGAATCGGCTGTGAGCATATAAGAACGAAGTTCCAAAACAAACATTCTTCCGTTTCCATCAAAAGCGATTGCAGCGGGCTGCTCTATTTGTGGCTCCGTTAAAATAGGTTCGATGCTATAGCCCACCGGAAGAAAAAGTTTTTTGGCCTCCTCTTGCGGAGAAACCGGTAACACCGGAGCGCTTGGCGTTAAGTCAATACCTTTCCAATCAGGATTTTCTGGATCGGCATCTGCTGGTAGTTTTACAACTGGATACGATTTAGAATCGGAACTGGAATTACAATTGAAGAGTGTAATAGTGGCCATGACCATTATTATTGCAACAGGAATGGAACGAAACATGAAGCGCATATTTTTAAAGAATGGAGTGACTAAAGTATTTTATTATCTGATGGTTTGTTATTCCTTACGCTGATTTATTTTTCAAAACCTTATTATCTATTTCTGCACTTTTATTCCAAGTCTATCGTGCCACATTGATAGATCCGTGTAGATTACATTGAGTTGTTGTTTTTGTTCAACCGTTAGCTGATTATTATTCTTTCGGCAAATCAACTCAATAGGCAGTCCACGCTTCTTAAGAAAATACTTTGAACTGAGCGGATAATTTGTTGATATGATAGAATCTGCACGGGTCAACTCAGATTGAAGCCAGTTAACATTTTCGCCTTGACTTGCATCATTAACATTTTTGCACATCCACGCGAAAATTTCAGGATAGAAATTTCCTGCAATACAGGAAATACCCCGCGCACCATGTTGTAAAGAATTAACCGTATTTGGTGTATGTGCATCGTAAAATTCTAGATTGCTGTTCTTTGCCATTTCTAATTTCACTTTGATTTTATCAAAATCAATCGTGGTATCCTTATGATACACTAATCGATTTGTTGAAAGTAAATATTGGAAAACTTCAGGCGTTAGAATTCTTTTGTAAGGAGATGGACATTCATACGTGCCCAAAGGAATAGTACCTGTTAACTTAAGGTAGTGCTCCAGGTTTTGAATTAAGATGGCATCGCTCTCATTCGCTTCTGCAAAATGACTGGTGATGAGGATTACAGCATTGACTCCTGTATCATACATTTTTTTGGTAAACTCAGCACGCTCTGCTATGGTATTTCCAAATGAACCCGTTGCCACAATAGGAACAGCTCCATTTACCCGCTTAACAACATGCTTCACCAACGCCAATCGTTCTTCGGCATCTAATGAATACATTTCGCTGCTTAAGCAATTCGCAAAAAAGCCTTTAACACCCGCAGCCTGATAAAAATCTACAAGCTTTGATAGGCCTTTATAGTCAATCTTTAAGTCCGATTGAAAAGGCGTGATCATAACGGGTACAAATTTCTTGTCGTCTTTCATTGGTAATGTGAATTGATGATTAGTTTCAATTTGATCAAGTAAAGAAGGGTAAGCGGTAAGTTCTTTTGTAAACATGGCATTAACACCAATTGTAGTCATGGCTAGTTTTCCTAAAAAAGCTCTCCGTGAAGTTTCAGTTGAATTTTTCATGATGAATAATTTTTGATCTTACTTATGTAGTTCTGATTTTATAGGCCGAAGTTGCGTAGTACAGTATGAAAAAGTAACAGGGTACAACAATCCAATAGGCCACATGGGGATTGATGTCTTCAGCAATTCGGCCATACAGCAAAGGAATTATAGCGCCTCCTCCAACGGCCATAATTAATAACGAGGAACCGGTTTTCGTAAATCGACCAAGTCCATCGATTGCCAATGGCCAAATGGAGGGCCAGATCAATGAGTTAGCTAAACCCAATAGGGAAATGAATACAACAGAAACAATTCCATTTGTAAATAAGGCAACAAGTGCGAATGCCACTCCTGCAATCGCTGAAAACTTTAACGCAACATTCTGTTTAATGAATCTGGGTATACAAATTATTCCAATAATATAACCTGCCAGCATATTCAAAATAGTAAAGCTTGCAAAGTAAGTGGCCTGCGAAGTTGAAACTCCTTGCGCCACCGCAAAGCCATAGACTGTATCAACGGCAATCACCTCCACACCTACATAAAGAAAGAGTGTTAAGACACCTAACAAAAGATGTGGAAATTGAAAGATGCTTGTTTTTTTTGCGATAGCTATACCCGTAGCTTCATCTTCTTCATCCGTATCTAATTCAGGTAAGCGCGAAAAGTAAACAACGGCAGCTAGTAAAATCAATAAGATCATCATGATGATGTATGGCCCAATAACACGATTTGCAAGCATCTCAAGTTCATTAACTTTTTCAATAGCACTTAGACTTTTTAGTTTTCCCACAATTAAGTCCGTATCACTAAGAATGATCGCGCCTAAAATCAAAGGCGCCACTACACCGGCAACACCATTGCAAATACCCATGATACTAATTCGTCTTGCAGCACTTTCGGGAGGACCTAACTTCGTTATATAAGGATTTGATGCTGATTGCAAAATGGTAAGTCCGACACCTTGAATAAACAATCCCAATAAAAACAAAGGATACAATCGGGTAAGTGCTGCCGGAATAAATAATAACGCACCAATTCCCATAATCAACAGTCCCAGAGACATACCCTTTTTTGACCCCGTTAATTTCAACACCCAGGCAGACGGAATAGCCATGGCGGTGTATGAAATATAAAACGAGAAAGCAACCAGATACGATTCGAACGTGGTTAGCTCGCAAGCAATTTTAAGATAGGGAATCAATACTGATCCTAACCAGGTAACAAAGCCAAATACAAAAAACAAAGCGCCAATAATAAGTATGTCAATGTTTATCCAGGTTCTGAGGGGCTTCATCTGCTATAGCTTAATAAATATTTTTTTCTTGTACAGGAAGTACACCGGAATGAAATTGATGCATACAAAACAGAATGCATAGATCATACTTGCCAGCTCACCCGGAAATGAAAGTTGAATGAGCGCACTCACGGCATAATCATTTAGCGATTGGCCACCAATTTTTAATTCATAAAAAAGCAATGCCAGTATTTCAGCAAGCACATAAGCGGCAATAGCATTGGACCCAAAGACAACGCCAGGCCAACTACCCCAAGGTTTTTTTAAAATATCAATTCTAAAATACATGGCTCCTAATAACAGGCAAGCAAACCCTGACGTTATCAAAACAAAACTGCTTGTCCAGATATTTTCATTTACAGGAAAAAAAAGTCCTACAAAAAAACCTACTATGGACGAGGCAATTCCAAAAGACATGAGATAATTTATCTTCAGGTTTTCTGAAATATTTGTTTTCAATAATGTGCCAGCTAACATTCCTGTTATACATGAAACGATGGCTGGGAATGTGCTTAATATGCCTTCAGGATCCCAGGTGCCTTGCCACATTTTTCCAGGCAAGTATTTACTATCTACCCAGGCTGCAATATTTTTTCCGGGTTCAAATATTACTTCTCCAATGCCTGGTGTTGGAATCGTCATCATAACGATCCAATAAAGAATTAAAATACCAGCCGCAGTCCATGCCTGCTGTTTCCAATTTGTATTAAGATAAAGGATGGAGGAAGCAAGAAAAACTATAGCAATGCGATGCAATGTGCCTGTCCAGCGGATATCACTAAAAGTGAAATAAGGCATGAGGTTGAGAATCATACCAACGGCAAATATTTTTAAAGCCCGAGTAATAATCTTTTTGTAAACACTTGATTTATCTCCGCCTGCTTGCTTAATCTTTGAGTATGAAAAACTAATTGAGACGCCAATAATAAAAAGAAAGAAGGGCGCAACCAGATCAGTAAAAGACAACCCATTCCAAACCGTGTGGCGCAATTGAAAGTATACATATTCGGAACTACCTGGAAAATTAACCAACAGCATGGCCGCGATGGTGTAACCGCGAAAAGCATCCAGTGAAATGAGGCGATTTTCTTTCATGTTTAGATTTTACTTTACGGAATCTACCAGTTGTCTGATAGCTGATACTATTTGTAGATCACATCTACCACCCTGCTCCTTGGCTTTATCTAGCGCTGCTCTTGCTTTCGACTTCCAAGCTGATGGTGGTCCTTTTTTAGAATCAGCAAACTGAATTGCCTCAACACCTAATACAGATATTATGGAAAGATTCGCGGAAAGAATTTCTGCTTCTTGAAGAATAGGAGATCTTTTTACAAGCATTAAAAAATCCTGATGATTATTTTTCCATAGCAACAGCTTGCCAAGAATTTCCTTTCCAAGGTTTTTGTCGTGCGACTGTACATAGGTTGAAACGTTTTTTCTAAATTCTCTTGCTACTTTTTGATCGGGCGTAGCCACATCGGCAATTTTTGTATATGGAGAAAACACGGTGTACATCGTATCACCTACATTTCGTTCATAAATTTTTAAAGGCTCAATAACATCTACCAAAACTTCTAAAGCTTTTGTATCATAGCCATTGGCCAACCTACGCATCAGCATTCCTTTATTCTTAATATGAGTTGATCCCAACTCCTCAAGTCGTAAGCTAATGATGTCAAGCCTACGATACATGTCATCAACATCTCTAACAGTTTCATCAGACCATAATCGTTCAGCGATGGCCGCTGTTCTTGGCCATATCCGTGAATCTACAGTTTCAACGGTTGTGTGTTCGGTCCACATAGTAGGCTCCCCTCCTAAAATTAATTTTCGCTGCTCAGGAGTCAACTTAGCATCTGCTGGCGAAGGATCAACTAAATAATGAAAGTCAGTCGGCTGAATTAAATCAATATAATATCCACTGGATAAAAGACTGGTGTATCCTTTCTTTAAGGATTCGTAATAGGGTTCACCCCCACGCCACGATTGAATGACAATATCTTTAGGCACACCCGGTTGAAGGATTTCGTCCCATCCCATTACTTTCTTTCCATACTTGGTAAGCATTGGAAGAATTCGTTTGTTGAACTCCGTTTGAAGATCAAACGTGGATTTAATATTATTCTTCTTCATGTAGTCACTGATCGTTGGGCTTTTCTTCCAATCTTCACCTGTGTTTTCATCGCCACCAATGTGAAAATATTCATCCGGAAAAAGCTGAGTCATTTCACCGAAGAGTTTATCCAGAAATTCGTAGGTGTATTCTTTCGTTACATCAAGTGTTGGATCAAACACACCGTAGTACCGCTGCAATTCGTAACTACGAGGAATGCTGGCCAACTCAGGATAAGCCATAATCATGGCAGTGGCATGACCCGGAACATCAATCTCTGGCACAACACGAATGCCGCGTTGACTTGCATAGGCAATAATTTCTTTTACATCTTCCTGTGTGTAAAAATTACCTTCGCCACCAACCTCAGTTAATTTTGGAAATACTTTTGATTGTACCCGAAAGGCTTGGTCTTCACTAAAGTGAAAATGAAATACATTCATCTTCACAGCGGCCATGCCGTCTAACGTTCGCTTCACAACATCCATCGGCATCCAATGCAGGCACACATCAAGTAACAAACCCCGCCACGGAAACCGTGGAAAGTCCTTTATATCAACTCCAGGAAAATAATATCCACCATCGTCAACGCTCAGCATCTGAAGTACCGTTTCCATTCCACGAATGGCACCAAAATCAGTTTCGGATTTTATAACAATTTGTTTGTCATTCACCGTTAACTCATACGATTCATCTTCATTCAATTTAAGCTCAGCAGGTCGCCCTACTTGTATAAGTAAAGTTGAATTAGCATCCTTGTCTTTATTGGTAATAAAACCTTGTTTAAAGAATAACCCCACCCGCTCATCTAATCTTCTAAGCATACGCGATGCTTCCGCGTAAACGCGATCATCCGGATTGCCAACAACTGATACAGAAAAACTTTTCTCAACCCTACACTTTTGTTTGTTTGGCTTGACCGACTGCGGCAGAGGCATAACATTAAAAGTATTGTCTTGAGCCAGTAGACTTATGCCAGATAAAAGAACAATCCCGATTAAAATTATTTTCTTCATTTTATTTTGATGATAGAAGAGTGTCACAAATTAAATTTCAGTCAGTGATTAAAGCTTAGTAAACAGTTGTTGCCAAAGTTGATCGTACTTTTTCCATTTCACCAGATTAATTCCCCAATGCGGACTGGCACTTGTTGTAAAGGCTGACACCTTTCCCTTTCCGAAATCCCTTGCGGCCAGCAAAGGATACCAGTTACCCATGTATTGAATATCAATAATGCTTGTGCTGCCTTCGCGGAGTTTTGTTTCGTTAAATCCCAGTAGCGGAGGAATTTCATCCAGCGTTATTCCTTCGAGTACCGGATGATTTGGGTTTTGCATGCGCACCGGAAAACTAGATGTTGATTCAATTAAATCATCACCATCGAGGCAAACAACAGGAAGCACTTCATGAAAAGGAACCCGTTTCCATCCACCCTTGCCAATCTCTCCGCTGAAACTGTACCAGCCACCCATCATGTGAAAGTGTCCGCCATTTTTTACCCACTCTTCAAGAAGAGTAAACCGATCAGGGAAAGTCACGTACTGATCGCCCCACTTGTTGCGATTAAAAAAATCGGGATGCAGCATAAGTACTTTCGTTTCTACATCGCCAAACACGATTACGTTTGCCCACTTCAATCTTGCCTCAAAATCTTCAGGCGACAAGTTGTACAATTCCCACGATGGTTGAGAAAATACGTCAGCGCCTTCAATGCCTTTTACGGCATCCACAAATTGCTGGGCGTAATTCAAAATTTCAACACCCTTTGTTGCCGCTAAAAATGGCGACTCGATATACTTTTGACCTGTATGGATACACCAGTTGCCAACATGCCAGATATTTAGATTCTTTTTTTTCATATTAATTTTGACTAGAAATAATTGATTGAGTTAAGTTTCATTTTAAATTTTAGAATTCAAATCGATGTTGAGCGCCTTTTATTTCATCATGCGAATTAATGGCAATGATAGCCAGCACAGCGATGATTAGCATGACGATTAAAAAAAATCTTCCCCATTTTCCGGCATTAATTTCTCTTGGTTCAAACTCAGGGTTTAATTTAGGAAGTAGCACAAGAATAATAAGATAGTTAACTAAGTAGAGATACTGCTCAATCCGATAGATGCTAACAATAGCGCCTGTCATCAGAAAACTATAAACCATATAAATTCCAAAGTGACTCAGGAAAAACGTTTTAACATCCCGTCCAGAATATTGAATCTCATTGCCCTTGGGTAAGAAGTAGTAACGGGACAGTACAAATGCAGACTGTGTAATAATAAGTGCTAAGGCAATAATTTTAATTGCCCAAACAACTCCATCAATATCACCGTCAATTAATTTCGCGTAAGTCTCCTGAACCCGTTCGCCCACAAAAGATTGTTGCCATACTACAAACGGAATGAATAAAACTACAAGAAGTATGGGAAGTAGATTCGAGGACTTTTTCTGAACGTTATCTGCAGGCTCCCAAGCAGAAGTGAACGTACCATAAGCCATACCGATACCTCCAAAAAAGCCGAGCGTGTATTCCATAACATTCCAGAAGTTGAAATGAATTTCGGTTACTCTGCCCATCACCTGCAAGAAGTTACCAAAGGCAAATCCAAACCCACCACCCAGTCCGGCAAAAACGGCCACCCGTAATGCTGAATTGAATTTATGATGAATTAAAAACCAAATCATGAACAACGCCATCCCCAGGCATATCGCCCAATCTTCAGAACGTGGCGGAGTCATTAGCCATTCCCATTGCATCACCAGAAAAAAATAAGTGATAGCTCCACCGGCAGTCATGCCAGCTAATAACATAGGCCACTTGACTTTATTCTTTGTTGAATCTGTAAGGGTTAATCCGAATAAGCCGCCTCCGATAAATCCATAAAGCCCGCCTATAATAAAGAGCATTAGAAATCCATAGTACACATTGATAAAGTCGTTGCCCCGTCCATAACCTACCACAACTCCATAACTCATTATGCCACCCAGGCCCCATCCTATCGCAGCGGCTAATGTTGCTTTAAACAGTTTGTTATACCAATCTTGCCGGTTGGAAATTAAAAGAATACAAATAGCACCCACAGCTCCAGCCCATGCGGCTCCGTGCTCATGACCAAATTGACCACGGATAGCCCACGTTGTGCCAAGTGTCATTCCAACTACAAGAAGATTAATCAGCAGTCCTTTTGATTTCATCTTTCAAGATTTAGAAATTCTGTTTGACTGTATCATAGAAGAAATGGATTGCCATTATTTTATTTTTCGATTAGATGATGATACAGTGACATGTAATACGGCAAGAGATAAAATGTGCCTTCATGCTCGGCCATTCCACCACCAACTTCCCGCGAACGCAATAAAAATGCATCTCTGTCTTGTCTTACATGGCCACGTTCGTCAATGGGGAGTGCATAGGTATCATTTCTCCAACCAATTGTTGGCTCTTGTCCTGGGGTTGGGTCAATTTGAATATCAAGCCTATGCGTGTTATCCATTTCATACCCAATCAGATCAAGTGGAATGCGTTGCAATGTTTCTACAATATCATTTGTATGCGCATCCCATGTTTTATATTCATTGATTTTAAACGGAGCATAAAGTTTATTTTCAGGAAATGCTACTTTCGGATCGACCACACCAGCATTGACTTTATCTTGAAACTTCTGGCACAACCCACCATAGATAGCATTCCAGAATGCGTTTTTTTGTTTACTGATATGAAGCCATGCATTTTGAAGTGACTCACGATACATGATTAGCAGTTCGGGATTTTGTTCGTAATTAATTAATCCATAATAACTCATCAAGGCAAGATTATTATCCCAGGGAACCACATTACTTGGAGGAAAAAATTCTTTGCCATGCATGGCGTTTATATGATAGTTATATTTCGTTCGCAGCATCTCGGCAACTTCATCATACTTTGCCTCTCCAGTAACGTGCTTTGCTACATTCAAAAAGGAAAGCATCATCATAGAGTTTAGGCCACGTTGATCCCAGCCCCAAATAGATGCGAAATACTCCGGAGAAAAATTTCCCCATCGTGTGGGTTTTCCATCGTAATCAACCAACTTAAATCCATGGCGAATCAGGTGATCCGTAATGTCAGCTACCACTTTTCGAACATCAGCCTTCTCCGCATCTGATTTTGCTACCAAGTCATAATAGATTCCATAAAAGAAATAATGTGCGGCCAACTCATCTGAACTGGTATCACATTTCCAACGATAGTTGCCATCTTTACTTAAGGGGAATCGTGGATAAATATCTTTCCAGAATGGATCAGACTGTTGATGTCTTTTATTGTATTCCTTACTGTATTGTTCATTAACCGGTTCGCGATAATCAATGGGTATAATTACTCTGGCTGGAAAACCCGGCTCGTGAGTAATATCTACCAACCACTTGCACGCTTTTAAACTTCGATCGGCTAATGCTTTAGCTTCTTTATCTCCCGTGGCGGCATATCGGAAAGCTTGCGCAGCGCCATACATCGCAGTGTACATGCCATCGTTGTCGGAAATACCAAGTTCAAACGAACTGAAGTCGAACGGCACCTTAAGATTATTAGGTGCAATAAAACCCATTCTGTTATGTCGATCTTCCGTCTGCTTTGTAAAGTATGCGGCTTTTTTCTCGTATGTGGTGGCAACTGATTCTATCCTACTCACGCCATTATTAGTAGCAACCCACGCAGTTCCTGTTTTATCGACTACTATATCGTTAACATAATCATTAGGAAGCCATCTTCTGCTAAACCGATAATAAAAATAATCTCCATCAATGCGAATGGCGCCTTTTGTAGAGCCAAACCAAACTTCACCCGTTGAACTAGAGGCCGCACAAGTAAAATCATTAACAGGCAAATTTTCTTTTCCAGTATATAATTTCCATTGCGTTCCGTCATATCTAGCGATGCCCTGTTGCATGCCAACCCATAAATTTCCTTTGGCATCAACAATCATGGCTGTAACCATGCGAGGTTCCCAACTGTATTTGGAGTCGGCCGGAAATATCGCTTTCAATTGTTTTCCTTTTTGATCAGAAAAAAACAAACCGTTGTCACAACCAATGGCAAATCCTTGTCCGAAGGCTACATAGCTTAATAGTTTTTGTTGTGACGGAACAGCTGGTTTTATGAGATTTCCAGATTTATGATTTTCATTTATCTTTTGCCATGCCTTTCCATTCCAATCAAACCATGCACTCCCCACAAGAATTTGTGGCTTGTCATTCTGAACTTCAATTTTCAAAACTTTGGGCTCTGGTAATCCTGAGTTTGAATAAATTGTTGCAACATCTTGATTGAATTGCTTCTCTTGTGCTAACGAAATAAATGGAATACTAAGGATAACAGCTAGTAAATATCGCATTGATTAAATCTATTAATAGTTAAATGGTAATGTTTCCTGAATGTGAGGACATGATATGATCATCTCCTGAAGCTGTTCTAATTTGATTTATATCGACACGAAGCCGTTGACTATATAGTGCCATGTCTGAACTGTGAACAACAATATTTACACCTTCTTTAATCCAGTTAATTTGCCGTTGCGGTTCCAGCGAAAAATGAATTCCTACGCCAAGCGTATATTTTCTTGCCTTTTCAATGATGACTTTTACCATCTTAATAAAGTCGCGATGATCATATTGTTCGGGGATGCCCATATTTATAGAGAGATCGTGTGGGCCAATAAAAACTGCATCTAATCCATCAATACTCAAAAGCTCATCTAAGCGTTCAATGGCTGGAACGCTTTCTATGTTTGCGATGCAGAGATTTCCAAAATTGTAATGATCGAGGTACGTTTTTAACGTTGTGGAAGGTTTAGTAATGCCATTCAAAATGTCATTTAACTTTTCTCCTTTTAGCGGTCGGTATTTAGTTGCGCCAACTAGTTCTTTAATCTGATCAACCCGCTCAAGATATGGAGCAACCACGCCAATGGCACCATCATCAATTACCTGACTGGCCCGGTAAGGATCGGGCTGCGGAATACGGACGATAGGCGTAAGCCCATGAGCACGATAAATACGACACATCGCAGATAGTTCGGACCGATCTAATGGAATATGCTCAGTGTCCAAAAAAACAAAATCGAGATTTGAACCCGCCACCAGCTCTGACCACCGTGGCGAATGATTAGTAATGCATGTGCCATAAACGAGTTGGCCGCTTAGCAATTTCCTTTTTAAATCATCGGGTTCAAATTTTGCCATCACTTTCCTCGTCTACCAGTATAAGAATAGATATTGAAGTATGCCTTTACTCGTTGTAATAATTTCAATTTTTTCACGGTTCATTAATCGACTCTAAGGTAGAGGTCGCATACGCATTTAAGGATGTATATGCTTAGCTTAAAGATGTATTTAATTTTTCCTATCCAATTTGTAAAGCGTGCCTCATAGAGTCAATGTTTGAATTCGATTAAGAATTATTATCTGCGAATTCAAGATTTTTTTTAGTTAATGGCCAATTGAACAGATAAGGTTAGAATCAAAAAATGCTACCCTATCGGTAGCATTTTTTTGAACGTGTCTATTTAGTGTTTACCTATTGCAGCAGCCACATTTTAGCATATTGAGAATCTTCTGCTGGCAACAAGGTAGCAACTCCCGCATCATATGCAGGTTTGTTTTGCCCAAGTTCGCTTGCCGGGTAACGGAAACGTATCGGAAACTGATTATTATTGTTACCAATTATATCTGGCAGATTTGTTCTACGTAATTCCAAATAGGCTTCACTTGCCACAGAAAACAAGGCTATCCATTTTTGTGTAGCTATTTTTTCCAGATCGCCTGCTTTGTTACCTGGTAGTGTGATAATGGGCTGAGCCAGGTAAGTTGTAATGTCTGCATCACTTACACCCCAGCGTTTCAAAGAATACGTGATTCCTTTTCTATAGTATGTATCGGCACTGCCGGCTATCCAACCCTGAGCAACCGCCTCGGCAAGTATGAATTGTACTTCGTCCTTATTCATAATCTGTGCCGTTAGCAGTGCGTTACTATTCTGGCCAAATAAATCAGACCATGGAGAAACTTTGAAATTACCGTAAGCACCACCATCAGCGGTGTTGTAATGACCATTACCATTCTTGAAATCGCCTAACATACCAGCTACATAGCCTGCATATTTTTTATCAACATCAAGAATGTTTCCGTTTGCAATCTGGGTTTGAATTTCCGGACTGTTATTAGCTGGTACAGCCAAATCAACATACTCCCAGGTAGACGTATAATCATAGCCATTAGAGCTTGTCTGAAAAGATACTCCGTCTAAAGCTATATTGGTTGTCCAGGGTTTTTCAATTGGCGCAAACCAAATACTTGTGCGTGGATCACTGTAAGTAGCCAGCATATCCACTAACGTTTTGCAAGGTCTTCTCCTTACAAATTCGTTACCTGTAGTGCCGCCCCAATTGTTAGAACCGCCAACCCATGAATTCCTTGAAGTCGTGCCTTCGTAGGCAATAGAAGCATTCATATCAGCATTTTCTGATAACAAAGGTTTTGCAGCCGTTGCAGCAATCTGAGCAGCTGCATTTGGCAGCTTTGCGGAAGCATGTACAAGCAAACGCAACTTTAAGGAGTTATTGAATTTCACCCACTGATCTTTGTCTCCGCCAAACATCAGATCATAGGTTGGACTGATTGACTCATTCCCACTACTAATTAATGTAGCCGCTTCATCCAATTCAGCTAAAAGGGCAACATAAAGATCAGACTGCTTATCATACTGTGGATATAAAATACCTTCCCGCCCCTGCAGAGCCTGGCTGTAATATACATCACCATAAAAATCAGTCATAAACGAAAACATCAAAACTTTGAATGTTTTAAAAATACCGACATGCGTGTTCGATCCTCTTTCGTTTGCTCTGTCGATAGCTACCTGAACATACTTGAGCATATTCATAGCGTTGTTCAAATCATCTGATGGTGCTTTAAACGAGCTGTAAATGTTATCGCCCCCCTGATAATTTTTCATCATTACCTGCGCAGCACTTGGCAAACGCGAATCACCCCATCCAAGATTCTGATAGAATAAAGTGGAGTTGGTAATTATCGTAGATAAAAGTATCGGGTCAGCCTGATTTTCGATGGCATTTTTCTGTGCCAAAACATCGTGCTTCCGCAAGTCATCATCGCTGCAGGAAACACCTACCAGCAGAGTGAGAATGAAGATTGATTTAAGAATATTTTTCATAATATCTTTTATTTATTCAAGTCAAAAAAATTAGAAACTTAGAGAAAGTTTGAATCCAAGTGATCGGATAGAAGGCAGTGTTGCGCGCAACACCCCTTGTGCTCCTGCTCCACCACCGGTCCCTGCCACGTTCGTGAAAGCCGTTTCCGGATCTTCATTGCGACCAGATTTGTTCCATTGGAACACGTTACGGGCAATGAAGGAAAGATTCACGTTGGTCAGTTTCATCTTGGTAGCCAATGCCGTTGGCAAATTATAGTTAAGAGATATTTCCCTCATTTTAAAGTTGGTTGCATCATAAGAACGCAATCCTGCAAAATTCCAGATCACATCACCAAACGCATTGTAGGTAAAATCATAAAAGGTGTTTTTAGGATCAGCACCATTCACAACATAATTGGCATCGTTGCTCGCATCGGAACCGGGAACCAACCATACACCTTTAGCATAACCAGCATCATTCAGGTTATCATTATGGTTAGGATCGTTGTAATCGTTCATTTCCTGATAATCGCTGCTACCAACGGCAGGCCAAGGCAATCCGCCCATAGATGCATCTCGTCCTCCTTTCCAATAAGGATTATTATCACCAGAACTTAATGATTCAATCGATCTTCCGTTAGAATCCATGTACTGCTGGTTAACTGATACATATTTTCCACCCACACGGAAACTTCCTACCATGTTTAAGGAGAATCGCTTGTAGGTTAAAGTAGTATTAAGACCCAATATGTAATTGGGATTATAATTACCGATCTGCTGGCGATCAGCCGCTCCTGAATTTTGAAATTTACCATCATCATCCAACAAAGGCATACCTGCATATTTACCAGAAGTAACTCGAAGGATTGGGTTTTGCTCATAGATATTACCAATCACCTCACCGGGAGCCACCTTCACCATTGTCTTACCATCATAATTCGCAAAATAGTATCCACCCGATCCAAGGAATTGATCCGATAAGGATGTCATCGTTGCTTTATAATGTGTGAAGCTGCCGGTAACACTCCAATTCCAATCATTTGATTTAAGAGGGTTAATGGTTAAGCCTATTTCAATCCCCTTGTTGGTAACATCCCCAATATTGGTTGTCATAGATGTATATCCAGATCCGGGCACAACAGGTACACTACCCGTTTGATTAATCTGTGATTTGCTGAAATAAGTTAAGTCAAGCATGATTTTCTTACGAAACAACCACATATCAAGACCTACTTCTTTTGTTACAGACGACATTGGTTTAATGCTCGGATCGATCAGGGTACTGCTTACTGTTCCTGTCTTTACCGAACCCGACCAATCTGGCACTGTATAACCAAAGGTGTCAATATTTCGATAGTTAATTAATCCATTACCAACATTCGCATACGCCAGTCTAACTTTAACCATGTCGAATTGTTGTGGTAACACAAATGATTCGTTTACCAACCACGAAGCTGAAACAGAAGGATAGAAGTAATTAATCTTTTCTTCAGATAGGTTTCCAATATAATCCTGACGACCTGTTAACCCTAAAAACAACTGCTCTTTCCACGATACATCAAAGGTTCCGTAAAAACTGTGCTGTGGCCTTGCGCTCCAATCGTAGCCAGCGGTTAACTTGTTAGGGAAGGCATTAGCCGTATTGAACCAATTAGGAGTTGAAAGTGCTGAAGCGTTGGTATAGTAACTGTTTGCTGAGTTATAAACATAATTTACTCCTGCTGCTGCCGCAAACGTAAAGTCGCTAACCGTTTTGTTGTAAGAAATGATTGCATCCGAAACAACGTTAAATGCATTGCTGGTATTGGCATTAAATGCACCGTCACCAGAACCAGGTCTGTTACTCAAGCGTTGAATTCCAAACGATTGTCTGTATTCATAGTTCTCATTCAAGTTATTCAAACCGCTGCGTAACAGTAAGCTAAAGTTATCGTTCAATTTCCAATCCATCTGAATCTTGCCAAAGAAATTGTTTCTAGTAAAGATGTTCAGTTGCTCATTTGTAATCCACCACGGGTTAGGTTCGGATTGATCGATACCATTGTCTCTTTGAATAGCTCCATTCATTAATAAACCATCAAAACCTGTTAACCAATAATTCTTCATATCAGAAAGAGGTTGAAGGTTGGTAGGTAAATTGAATAGCAACCTGTTCAAGATACTGTTGCTACCGGTTACGTTGGCCTTATTGGGAGAATAGGTGCGTACATAATTAGCGTTGGCAGTAATTTTTATCTTGTCTGTCAATCTATAATCTGAATTGAAAGAAATTGAATTCTGCGTTGTTTTGGTATTGGGCATTACCCCAGTATTTTTCATGTCGGTTACTGACAAACGGAAAGAGCCCTTGTCATAATTTCCGTCAAGATTGACATTGGTTGTAACGGTGGTTCCAGTTTGCAGGTAAGCTTTCACCCGGTCTTCATTAGCAGATCTTTGAGGGCCATTCTCCCATTGTTGGGTTTTTGTATTCCAAAAATCACCTGTAAAAGATCCATCTAATTTAGGTCCATACGTATCGGTATTATCATATTGCCAGGAGTCTGCACGCTCACCTTGACCATATTGATTTTGCTCTTTAATAAATCTATAAGGTGAGTCGGCAGTGGTAGCAACTGATGCCGAAACTCCAATTCCCTTTTTACCACCTTTACCTGATTTGGTAGTGATCATAATTACACCATTACCGCCCGCTGAACCATACAATGCACCAGCACTACCACCCTTCAGCACGGTTATGCTTTCAATATCTTCCGGGTTTAGCTGTGAAAGGATATTACCAAAATCAACTCCATTCTGAGCAGCAATTGAATTTCCAGAAGCTGTAGAATTATACATGGGAACACCGTTGATAACATATAGGGGTTGCGAGTTTGCGGCACCGCCCAAAGTTGGAAGCAATGAATTACCACGGATGTTCACTAAAACCGATGAGGTAGGATCGCTGCTTAAACTGGTCAAGTTTACACCACTTATTTTACCGTCAAGCGATTTCATTGCGTTAATAGCACCACCCTTAACCAAATCCTCGGATTTGACATCACTAATTGAATAAGCAAGAGATTTTTTGCTCCGCTCAATACCAAGAGCTGTAACCACAACTTCATCGAGTCCGCGTGCTTCGGTGGTCATTTGGGCATTGATGATTGTTTTTTCTCCAGCATCAACCTCTTGCGTTTTAAAACCAATAAACGAGAATACCAACGTTCCTCCGCTGGAGGGAATTGATACCGAGTAATTTCCGTCACTATCCGTTACGGATCCATTTGCTGTTCCTTTCAGAACAACGTTAACACCAGGTAAAGCTGAACCGTCTTGAAGATCGGTCACTTTTCCTGAAACCACCCGATTCTGTGCCCAGGCACTGAGCGCAAAAAGGAGGGTTAAGGAAAACAGTAAAATTTTTTTCATAGAAGCGAGTTAAAAGTTGTAAAAGTGAAGAATTAAGGAGTTAATAAATCTTTATGAAGGTAAGAGATTCCCTTGCCGAGAAAGATGTACAAACTTCGTTTAAAGATGTATTTAATTTCTGTCCTACTTATTATCTGAAGATTATTAAATACCCGTTTTATTATGACATTCCTGTAGAAATTATAAACACAGGCTTAATTTGATTCCTTTTCATAGTGAACTTTTCGCTCTACCTCTTCATCATCCATCGGTGGTCCTTGTTCAATTTTACGCCAGTCAATTGTTTTATTATATTTTTTCATGGCTAGTTGTGCATCAAAAACTCGTTCGTCATGCCGTTCCATAGTATAGGGTGTAAAATCAGGAATTGGTGTGAAGAAATCTTGCAGCAATGATCCAGTAACATCAAATTGATTTACATAAGGCACATCAAGAATATTGTAAATAGTTTTTAAGATTGACCCAAAGTTGGCATGGGTATGCGATACATATCCTCTCTTCACATAAGGGCCAGCCATCATTAATACTGAACGGTGAGCATCCACGTGATCTTCCCCGCCTTGCGGATCATCTTCTGTAATAATAACCAACATGTCTTTCCAATATTTTGTGCGGGATAAAAAATGTAGAATTCGGCCAAGGGCTAAATCATTATCTACCATAAAAGACTGTGGGTAAGGATATCCATCTTCTGGCCGGATGCCAGCACCATGGTCATTAGGAACCTGCATGGTAATTAAAGAAGGCATGCTTGCATCACCTTCAATCCACATTTCAGTAAATTCCTTTTCAAATTGATCCATCCGATACTGATCAGGAATGTTCATATTAAATCCTGCGTAGTTATGGCTCGTTCTGGTAAACAAGGCTTTTTGCATCGGCACCATTACTCCATGACCTGCGCCTGTAGCAGTGTCGTACCAGGCTTCTCTAACATGGCCTGTTTCATTTGCCTCTCCAAAATTGTAGAACGCAACATTTTTTCTTTCCAGTGCTTCCCAAATGCCACCAATCTCTGCATAATCCTCAGGATCTATACTTCCTGTTGAGCCAGGCGACCGTCTGCCGGGAGCTGGTGAAAATATTTTATTGGTTTTAGTTACACTTGAATTAGTCTCCACCCATTCATTAGGAATTACACCCATCATCCAATGATGGCCATGAATGGAGGCATCACTATCGCAATAAAAATTATCGGAGAAGGAAAATGTTTTAGCTGCTTTGTGATGATTAGGACTGATGCGAAGATGGGCGAATTTCTGTTGAAGTGAATCCGGCAAGGTGTATTCATTGTTCACACCAAAACGTGCCAATGTGCTATCCCCTCTTGCATTTTTTAATTGGCCAAAAATCTCATCGTACGTTCGGTTTTCTTTTGTAATGTATACGATGTGTTTAATAGGTGATTGGCGCAAACCCTGTAAAGGAGGAAGTGGATTTTTTCCATCATCCTGCACATTAATAGTTTTGAAGGTATTGTCTAGGCATTGCTTTGTATACGATGCCAGTTGAGTATCGTCTGGCATTTTTATTTTTTGGAAACTTCCCAATTGAATGTCGCCAATATAGTCACCTTGCTCGGGAGCAATAAAATCTTTTCCCCCATTGGGGCCAGCCCCTAACCCACGACACGTAATTATATAAAGTTCTTTTTCGTCTGCCGATAATTGAACTCGCGTTGGCCCCCAGCCTGATGGAATTAATCCCTTTGTTTTTTGAGTCGTTACATCAACCACGGCCACAGCATTAAATCCTAACAAGGCAACGTAAAGAGTCTTTTCATCTTTACTCAAGGTCAATCCGAAAGGGAGCAAGCCACGATACTTATCAATGCGAGCATCTACCGAAATCGGTATGTGGCCAATGATCTTATGATTTTTATAATCTAGAATAGAGATGTTGTCATTGGTTGCGTTCGATACATAAGCAAATTGTTTTCCTACAGCAATAGAATTAGGACTGGCTCCACCCACAACTTCGGCCTCTTCAATCATCGTTCCTATCTGATGTCCTGTTTTAAATTTGTCCATCACTTGATTTGTCTCAAGGTTGATCGTAAAAACACTCATGGCATCAGGGTGCAACGGACTGCCTACACCAGGAACTTCGCGGCCCTCCACTACGGTTCCATTAATTGACTCTTCTGTATTGTTTCCATAAGGATGATGCGAAATCAGCAGCGAATCATAGTTGGATGGAGTTGCTCCAGTTATAAGAGGGTATTCGTACAACCCAACATTTGCAACAAAGGCTGTTTTCTTATCAGGACTAAGGGATAACCCAAATGGTAAACGCCCTACTTTAATAGATGCGGTTTTCCTTTTAGTAACAAGATCAATTCGCACCATCCTGTAATTCGCTCTATCCAACACGAGGAGCTCGTTGTCTATTTCATTAAGCACTAAGTCTGACGTAAAGCTGTCTTGATAATTTACACCATCCACCGAACCATTTAAGGAAATTGAATCTAGCCTTACAAAATTCTGAATGTCGTATGAAAGAACTGCGCCATTATCGCCACCACTTAAAAATACCGTCTTCGAATCCTTTGAAAAGGCGATACCTAAATAAGAACCCCGAGTAAACGGGGATTTAATTTTATTATCATAGCTAGGTACGCGGGTGGCACCCAACGATGGAATATCGATAATGGTAAATACACCATCATGAAGCGTTATTGCTTTTTGTCCATCGGGTGAAATGGCAAAGCCAAAAGGATCATCCGTAATTCGAATCATTTCTCCGGCTGGTGCAACAAATCGCCCGCTGGGTAAAATAGAAATACCCTTTGCATTTATGATTGAGAACTGATCTCCGGCAGGTACCGAAAGTATTTCAACTTTTTTTGTTTGGCAGCTCGATAAGGTGATAACAATTGCGAGGACGATGATGACAATACGAATAGGATTCATTACTAAAATTATTTAGTGATTGGTTGAGTGAGCTTAAGAACAAATATCTGTTTTACACCTTCATTCTTATTTTTTATAATTCGGTTGAAGGCCATGGTACCGCCATCTTTTGACCAAACTAAATTCGATGGTGGCTCATCCGTTCTTTTAGTTAGTCTTTTATATCTATCTAAAAACGGTTTATCAGAAATCTCACAAAGCATAACACTGTTATCCCAAATGTAGGCGATGGATTTATTGTCTTCGCTCCATCGAACGCCATTGGTTACCGCAGTTTCATGTTCTGTAATTTGCACGGGTGTTCCTCCCTGCGGAGAAAGTGTGAAAATTTGTGGAATTCCATTCTGATCTTTTTTTAAAAAAGCAATCTGGCTTCCATCAAAAGAAGATCGAACTATTCCAGCGCAACCGGGATACTGCGTATCGGCCGTAAAGGTTAATCTTCGTTGTTTGGTTCCTTTAGGTGGCATAGGAAAAGAATTTTCTGTGCCCTCAAGCGGGCCAAACTCTCCTTGCACGTTGATGGAGTCAGGAATATCCACAATGAATAATTCATCAATGGCATTTCCTTTTTGGTCTTGCACTTTTCCTAAAAATGCGCGTGCAATTTGTTGTTTACCTTCTTCATTAATGTATCCATTGCACCCAACCCAACTATCGGAGGCAGCATAACTTATTTCATCACTGCCTGGCAGCGGATTGGGAGTAACACGCACCACTACTGCGCTAAACCAGGTTCCATTTATATTTTCACCATCTTCTTCGTGAAGAGAAGTTACCTGATGTTGTTGATTGGAGACCCCTATTGTTCTTAAGTTCCATTTTATGTTGGTTGAGTCTTCCAACTTTTTCATGATGGCATCATTGTAGGTGAAGCCCACCCATTTGCCATCGCCACTCCACTCATGCCGATGGGTTCCACCGCGTAGTGCTCCTGGTATAAAAGGAAATGTAACATTCCGGGCGTCCATGTTTATCGGCACATTGGGTTGGGCATCATTAATAATAACACCGGTTCTTCGCCACTGTTGATAAGGATTTTGCTCGGTGCACAAAGGCAAGCCATGAATAAAGATTACTTTATTTTCTTTTGGATGATAACTCGCTGCTCCAGCTCCGGGGCCGTAGACATGATTATTTTCAATTTCAAAAAGCACTTCTGTTTTGCCTGTCTTAATATTTACCCTTTCAATGGAAGGACATCCGGCAATAGCCGTTTTATCATTGCGCGTGTCATACACTAACCATTGTCCGTCTGGTGAAAAGTTGTCGTTATTATCCAGGTCATGATTTTTTTTATCATCATGCGTGATCTGAGATTCTTCAAGTAAAGATTCAGGAGTTGTGCAAGACCCAATCATAAGTATACTGACTAGTAAAATTTTTGAATTCAAAAATGACATGTTCTGCCCGGCTGATTTCGTTTACCCTTCTCTATTTTTATTTATCAGTATTTTAATAATCTATACTTATTACAAATAGCGCTTGGGTATTATCAAGAGGGTGAAGTTGATTTTTTACCCCGCACCAAAAATCCAAAAAGAGCAGCAGTGAAAAACATGAGTAGGCCATAAAGTGCAGGCGGAATACTCATCTCAGAGTTATTGAGAATATTAAGCGCAATAAAAATTGCTAACGTGCCATTGTGAATTCCAATCTCCATGCCAATGGCAATAGCTTGCTTTCTTTCCACTCGAAATAGCAAAGGAAGGTAATAGCCAATGGCCATACTAAGTGCATTGAATACTAATATGGGTATTCCAATTTTTCCGAAATTATTGGCGAGCATTTCTCTTTCGCGAATAGTAATGGCAGCAATAATCAGCACAAGAAAAATAGCTGATAAAATTTTCACCGGCTTATCCATCTTAGCTGCAAATGATGGGAGTTTACTTTTGAGTAACATACCAATACTTACAGGCGCCAAAACAATTACAAATACTTCTATCACTTTGGCAAACTGCATGGGTACATATTGATCGGAAGCAAGAAAATAACCCAATGAAAAGTTAACCACTATCGGCAAGGTAAATACGGTAAGCACACTATTTACTGCTGTAAGTGTAATGTTCAAGGCTACATCGCCATTATATAAATGACTATAAAGATTGGCCGTAGGCCCACCCGGTGAAGCGGCTAGCAACATAAGACCAACGGCTAATGTTGGTTGAAGTCCAAATCCTATAGCTACAAAAAAACAAACCATAGGTAGCAAGATGGTCTGGCAAACCATGGCAATGGCAACAGCCTTTGGATAATTTAAGATTCGTTTAAAATCGGCAATGGTTAAAGAAAGACCGAGGCCAAGCATGATGATGCCTAAAGCCAGGGGCAGAAAAATTGAGGTTAGGGTAGAGGATGATTGCATAGTAATGGCTGTTGATGGTTTAAAGAATATATCTGTAATTTATTTTTTCTGAAGTTTTGAAATTAATACGCCACTGAGAAAAATTGAAAGCGTGCCAATCACGATGACCATGTTCATGTGCAACGGGTTTCTTAACATTTCTAAATCATCGGGCAGTAAGTAGGAAAAGGTCATCCAAAGAATAACCAAAATTCCGATAGCTGTTGCCATTTTTGAAGCCGCGTTACTAGCCTTACTCAGGTTACCCAATAAGAACAACCCCAACATGCCGCCAGAAAAAATTCCAGCTAGCTGCCACCACATATCTAGAATACTCTTTACACCAATCATGAAAATTCCGGCAGTAATAGCCATTACACCTACCGTTGAGGTGGCTATGTATAGCACCAGCATCTCTTTTTTAGGGGTAATGTTTTTATCGATGTATCGCTGATAAATATCTTTTAGAAAAACGGTGGCACTACTGTTCATTCCACTGCTAATGGTGCTCATGGCAGCCGATAAAATTGCCGCTATGATTAATCCTAACAAACCATGCGGCACTTTTGTAACCATAAAATAAGGAAGCACCCGATCCGAATAATCGGTTGGTACTAATGCTTCAATGCTCACTCCTTTCTCTGCGGATACTTGTTGTTTTACAGCCAGCAATAAATCCGGATTTTGTTGAAAATACGCGAATAAGGCAGTGCCTATAAAAAAGAAAACAACCGTAACGGGAAGAAACCAATACACACAAAGCCAAATACTGCGTGCGCCTTCGCGTGCACTTTTCGCGGCATGATAGCGTTGCACATAGTTTTGATCAACACCAAAATTGTTGAGGTTAATAAATATTCCATACAGAAATACAACCCAAAAAGTGGAGTTTGTAAAATCCGTAATCTTAAAGCTGCCTAAGCTAAACTTGTTTTCCAGGTTTCCGATTTTAATAATATCGGTTACTCCATTATCCATTTCGCTTATCACAATCCAGAGTATCACAAAAGCGCCAATCGTCTTGATGATTCCCTGCGCTACTTCTGTCCAGATAACGGCTTCCATGCCGCCAAGTATGGTATAGATAAGAATGCAAATACCACTGACTACTATAATAGTGCTCACATTAATTCCGGTGAGGGCCTGCAGCGTGAGGGCAATACCTAAAAAGATGGAACCCATGCGTGCCAGTTGTAATAAAATAAAACATACCGTTGCATAGGTGCGCGCCCAGGGGCCAAACCGATTTTCCAAATGGGTGTAGGCACTGATCTCGCCCGTTTTGCGATAGAAGGGAACAAAATATTTGGCGGCAATCCAGGCGGCAATAGGCATGGACAAACTAAACACAAACGAATTCCAATTGCTGCCAAATGCTTTGCCGGGCACACCCAAAAAAGTATTGCTGCTTAGAAACGTTGCATACAAGCTTATACCCAATGCCCATCCAGGAATATGCCCCGATGCTTTTGTAAACTGATCGGTGTTTGTATTCTTCCGTGAAAAATAAATGCCCACACCAATCATACCCAGAAGATAGATGGCAATAATGAGCAAGTCGAGAATGGGAAGAGAACTCATAACTATTTTAAATTGATTACAACCTACTTCTTATTTAACTATTCGTTCTTTAAACTGCTTTGGCGAAATGCCCATCGTTTGCTTAAATACTTTTGAGAAATGATATTGATCAAAAAATCCAAGATTATACGCCACATCTTTAATGGTTTGATCGGGATTTTGCAACCATTGGCAAGCCCGTTGAATTTTCATTGAATTAAAAAACCGGAGTGGCGTTTGGGCGGTCTTCTTTTTAAAGACCGCACAATAATTTGAAACTGAAAAATTTACCGAATCAGCTAACTCTTCCAAGGTTAATACCTTACTCAGATTCTCGCGCATGTATTCTATGGTTTGAATTACCCTATCGTTTTCTCCAGATTTTTTTGCTGATAAGATTTGTAACTTGAATGAACAGAGAAAAGAATAAAATCGACTGTTGGCATAAACGAGGTTTTCAATGTTATTCATAAATTCCAAGTGGTGAAGAATATCATTGAACTGAGCAATTCTTCCCACCAGGGGTTTCGCTTTTTTAGGTTGGTAATTTCCAGCCATCAAAAAACGGGTTATCTTACTAGCCTGCAATCCTGAAAAGATTGCCCAATAGATTCGCCAAGGATTTTCTGTAGAGATACCCATCGCAGTGAGGTGCCTGGCTGGGAGAACAAAAAAATCATTCTCACCCACCAAGTATATTTCCTTTTCAAATTCATACCAGCCCTCGCCTTGTGCTACATATACCAGCACATATTGGTTAGGAACTTTTTTCTTGGGGATGGGATAAAATTGCGCTGTCTCCTCATAACCAATTTCAGACACAAATAAATTGCCACACAGCGGATGATTTCGCAATGATTTCTGAACATCATCTGGAACAATGAAGTAATTATGATGCGCTACTCCATCGGGTTCTGGTACACTCTTTTTATCTTTTGTTTGCGCAGATTTCACTTTTTCAAATAGATAAATTTATTGGATTTGGTATTCGTTCAAATTAGCGGATAATAAATTTCCTAAATAAAAATCAATTCGAACAACATAGCAACCTTTAAAAGCGCCATACTCTCCAAAGTATGGCCAATGTCATCAAAATGATAGTGAAATGAAAATTGTTTTCGTCAGTAAGAATTATATACATCTTTTTAGTAAACCACTACATTGAATCAGGGGCATCAAACTCCTTCCTTTCCTAAAGCTATTCATACGCATCACCTCAGTAGGTTTAGCTCACAAATAACTAATGTAGATATTAAATTTTAAGAAAGTTGAAGGCACAAGCAAACACAATAAAAATCAACCAAGCTGAGAAGCGCACGACCGAAATTCTCTTTGCTGTTTTTACACCATTCCATGAAGATGGCTCCATCAATTGGCTTCGTATTCCAGACTTGTTTCAACATTGTGTGAAATCAGGTGCCAATGGTATTTTTTTAAATGGAACTACTGGCGAGTTTGCCTCGCTTACCATAACGGAACGACTTAAGTTAGTTGAGGCATGGATTAGCTGTCGCGAAGACAACCATGCATCAGACTTCAAGATTGTAGTGCACGTAGGTAGTGCCAACTTACAAGAGGCCGCAGAAATGGCTAAACATGCGCAAGAGTTGGGTGCGAGTGGTGTTGCCATGGTGGCCTCTTTTTACTATCGCCCTAAATCACTTGCGGCACTTATGGAGCAATGTCAATATGTGGCAGCGGCCGCTTCTAACATACCATTCTATTATTACAATATCCCATCGTTTACGGGTGTGAACTTTCCCTTGATCGATTTTTTTGAAATGGCGGTTGAGCAGATTCCCAATTTTGCAGGAATGAAAAACAGTTCGTCCGATATGGTTGATCATCAGCATTGCATTCACTTTGCCAAAGAAAAATATGCATTGTATTGGGGTATTGATGAAGCATTTATGATGCTTTTCTCAGCGGGCAACAAAAGGTTTGTTGGCAGCACCTATAATTATATGAATTTCATCTACACCAGTATGGTAGAAGCCTATAACCAAGGCGATTGGCAAACCGTGTTGAGTTTGGAAGCCGATGCCGATGCCATTCATCGCATTGTGTTATCCAGCAACAACGGTATTGCGGTAGGTAAAGAGATCATGCGATTTATGGGAGTTGATTGCGGCCAGGTTAGAATGCCTTTGAAAAAAGTGTCCAAAGCAGACAGTGAAATTCTATTCCATAAGTTACAAACAACTGCCCTGTTCAGTCAGATTTTAGTAAACCAATAATCATGCTTTTAAAATTAACAAAACACGTTGCGGTTTTAGGCTGCACTATTTTTATTTTGGCCGCTTGTACAAAGCCTCAACCAAGTACCAACCAATCGGTATATCAAGATGTTTCGTTCACTCAGGATTTCAGCAAGAAGTTTGACGTATCCGATAATAAAATAATTCTTAAGAAGATAGCCGCTGATCGGAATAACGTGATTAAGATCCTTTCATCGGAAGGATTGCTGAAAACCTTTGCCGGAGAATTTCTTTATCCAGGTACTTTAGTTTCAGACAAAGTTTACCGTCCCATTGCTGATAAAAAAATTCAAGGCCTCACTCTTTATAGAGATCAGTTCGTTTATGTGGATGATAAGGCGGTACTAAGTAATGCCTGGGCCGGCAATGTTTATTTAAAGCACACCTTACCTAATGCTTTCCTTATAGAAGGTGGTGATGATTTTTCCTTTCTGATTTCAGATGGATCCGCCCTTCAATTACTAAGTGCAGGCAAAATAATCTGGCAAGGTAAATCGGATAAGCCAGTGCTTGATCTGGTCTATGATAAAACAAGAACTGGTTTCTGGGTGCTAAGCGAGAATACAATTCATTTCGTATCTGTAAAAGATCAATCGCTAACTGCAGCAATAAGTGGAAATGGGTTTACCTGTTTAACACTCGCCAATCAAGACAAAGAACTGGTGGTAGGAACCAACGATGGATACAACATAGTTGACGCTAACACCAAGCAACAAAAGGGTGAGACCTTTAAAAAATTGCCATGGACAGAAATTACTACCATACAAGAACTTGATGGCAAGCTTTGGTTTGGCACAACAAAAGGCGCTTTCAACATAAACGCTGATGGCACTTTTAATTACTATGCTTCTAAGCGTTGGTTGCCATCAGATTACGTTGTTGAGATACAGAAAGGGCCCGACAATTCTGTTTTGATTCTTTGTGATAAAGGCTTGGGGCAGATTGTGTTTAAAGAAATGACGCTGGAAAGTAAGGCAATGTATTTTGAAGAACAGGTAAGGTTACGCCACATTCGGCATGGCTTTAATGCAACATTAGGATTCATGCAAGATGGAAGTCTGGCAACTGGTTCGTTGGAAGATTCTGATAATGATGGGTTATGGACTACCATGTATTTAGGTGCCGAAGCCTTTCGCTATGCGGCTACAAAATCGGAAGATGCGTTAAGCAATATTCGAGAAGGCATGGAGGCTATGGAACGCCTTTATACCATCAACAAAGTAAAAGGCTTTCCTTCCCGTTCTTTCGAACGAAGAGGGTACAAGTATGAAGATGCCGCCTGGCGAAGAGCCGATGATGAAGAGTGGGATTGGAAATCAACAACCAGCAGTGACGAAGTGATTGGGCATGTCTTTGCCTTTGGTGCCATTGCCGAATTAGTAGACGATCAGGATTTAAAGACCCGGGCTATCACACTAATAGACTCGCTCATGCAGCATGTTATCGATCATGATCTGTATTTAGTTGATTGGAATGGCAAACCTACGTTGTGGGGCAAATGGAATCCGGAATACGTGAATGCCCGCCCAGAAATTGTGGGCGATCGAAAACTGAATGCCTCCAACATTACTGCCATGCTACAAACGGCTTATCATTTTACTAAGAAGGAAGTTTATAAAGAAAAGGCATTTGAACTGATGACCAAGCATGGGTATTTCAAAAATTTAATGAAGCCTATTAAAGAAATTGGCAGAGCGCCAGAAGATGCTGATGCGTTGAGTAAAGACTTATCAGAATATTGGAATCATTCGGATGATGAAATGTATTTTGTTGGCTACTGGGGTTTATATCGGTATGCTTTTAACGACACGCTAAAGGCGCGATATAAAGAAGCAATCCTTGACCATTGGCAAGCCGAGCGTCCTGAAAAAGAAGGTGCATGGAATATTTTTGCGGCATTAACCGGAACGAATGAATTTGATTTGAACGAAACCATTTGGTATTTGAAGGAATATCCGCTTGACCTTATCCATTGGCGCGTAACAAATAGTAACCGCAAGGATATTAATCTGATAGAGCCAAATTTCAGAAGGCAAACTACGCAAGCCGTATTGCCACCGGATGAATTACCAATTAACCGCCATAATGCAAATCGTTTTGAATTAGATGGCGGAGACGGAGGCACATCTGAGTATAGTGCAGGTGATATCTGGTTATTACCGTATTGGATGGGTCGGTATCTGAATGTGATTAGTGCACCGGTAGCCGAAAAAGCAAAGTGATTTGATTGAGCAAGAAAGCCTTCAACGTGCGATTTACTGACTTATGCATTCGAGCGCACTAACTTAATAAACGAAAAACGCCCCAATCTTATCGGGGCGTTTTTCGTTTCAGTTTATTTGATCTGGTCTTAAAATTTACCGCACATCTATTTCATTGATCAATAGATAAACTAAAACACTTATCCATTCTGAAGCCATTCCTTCAGGCTCTGCTGCTCTGTGCGTGTTAAATAATTGAAAGTCTTTTTATATTCCTTCCTGAACAGCCGCTTGTCAAAACTCATTTTTTTCATAATAATTTTGCTGTATTCAAGCATGCTGGTTTTGATCGGTTTTTTCATGACAAAATAATTATTTCTAACAAAAGATTTTACACTTCTGATAAATCTACCTGCCCGTGCAGACGAACTGATTACAATAAAAAATTTCACAATGAGTAATCGCCAACCGCTTCTGGCTGATAGGTGACTTTTAGAATTTCAAAACTTCCCTTTCCCTTGGGAGTTTTCCACGAGGTTACATCGCCCACTTGTTTGCCTAATAAAGCAATACCAATAGATGAAAATACAGAAACCTTACGCTGGCTCGGTTCGGCATCTTGCGGATAGGTAAGTGTTAGCTCTGCATTCGAATCTGTTGCAAGATTTTTTAAAAGAACTCTTGAGTTCATGGTAATCACATTTTCTGATACTTTCTCTTGCGCAAGAATCTTAGCTCCCTTTAGTTCTCTATTAAACAACGTAACGATTTCAGGCATTTTCGTTCTTAACGAGGCGAATTCCACAAAGCCGGTTAGTCGTTGATAGTCATTTACAGTAATAATCATAACATATTGAATTTAGCTTTTTGACATGGCAGTATCCGTGCCAGAGAAATAATTACCTGTTCGGCTTGAATTTAACAACCACCAGGCGGTTTATGGATGAGTAAAAATTACCCGTTGGGTAGAATTTCCTCACTTACGAGTATCAGATAAAATTTGAACCGTTTAGAACGGTTTATAGTTCCTATCTTTGAGTAATAGACTCCCGTGTATGAATGCCCCTGCTCTAAAACTTAAAGAAAGAGTAAAAGAATTAAAATGTCTTTACGACATTTCAAAGATTGCACAGAACAAAGATACCAGTATTGGCATTTTAATGACTAAGGCCTTAAGTATACTTCCTAAGGCTATGCAGTTTCCAGCATTGGCTGAGGTTTGTATTACAGAAGGTAAAACAAGTTATGCAACAAACGAATTTAAACGATGTAAGCATCACATCACTGCGAATATTAGCCATGGTAAAAATAAATACGGCACGCTTAAAGTTGGCTATCGGCCTTCTGCAACAGTAGCCTCTAAAAATTTATTTCTGGTAGAAGAAAAGAAATTAATTAAAATGGTGGCCAGAGAGCTATCGTTATTTATTAAACGTGCAAGAGCCGAAGAGAACAGTAAACTTTTAGAAATACAACTTCAGCATTCTGAACGATTAGCCTTTGTGGGTGAATTATCGGCAGGCATAGCCCACGAGCTAAATGAACCGCTGGGTAGAATTCTTGGGTTTGCACAATTGATCAAAAAAAATGCCGGGCTAAACGAACAACAGGATATTGATATCGACAAAATCATTAAAGCTTCGCTTTACACGCGGGAGATTATTAAGAAACTAATGATTTTCTCAAGGCAAATGCCTTCACAGATAAGCCTTGTAAATCTTAACACCACGGTTTCAAACATCTTGTATTTTATTGATGTTCGTTTTCAAGCCCGTGAAGTTAACATCATTCAAAAGCTTGACCCACGGTTGCCCTCTATTCAAGCTGATGCCGTTCAAATGAGTCAGGTGTTGGTTAATTTAATTACCAATGCGATACATGCCCTGCTTAAAGGCGGCAAGATAACCGTGTCCACCAAGCGGAGGAAAAACGATGTGAGTTTGATCGTAACCGATACCGGAATTGGAATGTCTAATGAAGTGAAACGAAAAATATTTGAACCCTTTTATACCACAAAACCTATTGGACAGGGCACAGGCCTGGGGCTTTCGGTTGTGCAAGGTATAATAGAAGAGCACCAAGGGAAGATAACCGTAACCAGCGCCCCAGGAAAGGGTTCAAAATTTGAAATCATTTTGCCTTTGAAACAAAAAAAATAAAAATATGACCAAGAAGCAAGTTGCTAATGTTCGTGTACTGGTTGTAGATGATTCGCCCGAAAGTGTCGAACTCATTAAGCGTAACCTGGAGTCAAAAGGATATCAGATCTATACGGCAAATAATGTTCAATCGGCTATAAAACTATTAGCCTCTGTAAGTATTGATCTTCTTATTACCGATTTGAAAATGCCTGGGGAAAATGGTATTGCCTTGGTGCGTCACGCTTATGAAAATTATAAAGGCATTGGAATTCTTGTTATTACCGGGTTCCCTTCCATACAAGGTGCCGTTGAATCAATTAAGATTGGTGCAGAAGAATATTTAGTTAAATCGTTTACAGACGAGGAATTGTTTGAGGCCGTTGGACGCGTGTTAACCAAGGCGAAGAAAAATAAAATTGAAACCGGCCTACCATCACTTCAGACCTATGGAATTATAGGTGACTCTGACGGAATGAAAAAGGTTTTTAATATTATTAATAAGGCAAAAGCAACCAACGCCACCGTGCTGATTTATGGTGAAAGTGGAACCGGCAAAGAATTAGTAGCACGGGCGTTGCATTACGGAGCGTCTTCTACAGCAGCACCTTTTGTACCCGTAAACTGTGGCGGCATACCGGATGCACTATTAGAAAGTGAATTGTTTGGCCACGTGCGAGGAGCCTTTACTGGAGCTACCGAAACACGCGCAGGTTTTTTTCAAACCGCTGATGGCGGAACCATTTTTCTAGATGAAATCAGCAATACAAGTTTAGCCATGCAGGCAAAATTGCTGCGCGTACTTCAAGAGAAGGAGTTTTACATGGTGGGATCAAAAAAAACGTTTAAGGTAAACGTGCGCGTAGTAGCCGCTACCAACGTGGATCTAATGCAATTAGTAAAAAAAGGTTTATTCAGAGAAGACCTGTATTATCGTTTAAACATTATCACCATTGATTTACCTCCCTTGCGAGAACGCGGAGACGATATACTGAAGTTGATTTATTTCTTTCTGGAGAAGTATGTGAAAGAGCTAGGGAAATCGTCAATGAAATTTACAACCAAAGCATTAAGCGCCTTGAAAGAATATTCATGGCCAGGCAATGTGCGCGAACTTCAGAATATGATTCACAGGCTGGTTATCATGGCCGAAGATACCACCATCGACATATTCGATCTACCCGATCTTCTTCGCTTTTCCGGCAAACAATCAAAGGGACTTGATCGTAAGCTTGAAGATGTAGAACGGGAATATATTCTGGACGCCCTGGCTGCCAATACGAATAATATTTCTCAAACCGCTTTAGTTTTGGGTATAGACCGAAAGACGCTGCGCGATAAATTGAAGAAATACAGCGCAACCTGAACTGGTACAAAAAGTACCAGTGATTAATATCTCATCACCGCATCCTAAAAGAAACAGCTCAACAATCCTTCATTCGAAGTTTTTTAATGGTACGTGTTTTGGATACTCCTTTACATGAGTCATCTTCTGCAAGCGGAAACATTTGTTAAAAATGAATTGCGCGACACATTACATGGGCTCTGCAGAAACTGTGACCTGGCAAACCGATGTACCTATCGCAAGACGACTACTAAAATAATCATTCAGTGTGAGCAATATGAACCATCACATTCGGTAAACGGCATGGCAATGCTTATGAAGCCAAGCGGGCTTTGCAGCACGTGCAGTAATGCAAAAATCTGCCAATTGTCCGGAAGAGATGTAGGAGTTTGGCATTGTAAAGAATATGAATAATAATGGATAACAAGAGGCGCTATGTTTGAAAAACTATTTGGTATCGAAAAAACTTCTCCCAAGGAAGGCAAGTGGAAAGAATTCAATAAGCATGCGGTGTTGATTTCCGTAGGGTATTATCAACAAGGCTCCAAACATGGCCATTGGAAGGAATATTACGACACGGGCGAACTAATGCTGGAGGAGAATTATGAAAGCGGTGTAATGCATGGACGATTTGCAACCTATCACCCCAATGGAAACCCAATGAGCGAAGGAACCTATGTAATGGGAAATCGTGAGGGCTATTTTAAAGTTTATGATGAGGGCGGCCGATATATTAAATCCCTCCTGTTTATCGAAAATAATTTAATGGAAGAAGTAAAAATATCTAATACGGATTATGAACATTAAGGAGTCTGCGCGGTTTAACTACATAATAATCTCTATCATACTTCTTTATTGGGTAATTTCGTTTTTACAAGCTATCTTAGGCAAATGAGCGAATCTTTTATTTTATGGACAGCATTTAATTTATTCGTGCTGGCCATGCTGGCATTAGACCTTGGCGTATTCCATAGAAAGGCTCATACCGTGGGCGTGCGCGAAGCCCTCATCTGGACAGGCGTATGGATAACGTTGGCCATGCTCTTCAATCTTTTTATTTATTATTATTTCGATAAGGAAACAGCCGTTGAATTCTTTACCGGTTACGTTATTGAAAAATCGCTAAGCATTGACAATATTTTTGTCATGATTATGATTTTTTCTTATTTCAAAGTACCCGCTTTGTATCAACATAAGGTTCTGTTTTGGGGCATATTAGGAGCGTTAGTTATGCGTGTTGGTTTTATTTTAACTGGCATTGAGTTAATCCATAAATTTCATTGGCTCATCTATATTTTTGGTGGATTTCTAGTGTTTACCGGCATTCGTATGTTTACTGCAGGCGAAATAAAATTAGAACCGGAGAAGAATCCTTTGGTTAAGTTAGCCCGAAAAATATTTCCCTTTACCGAAAAGTTTGAAGGCGATAAATTCTTTGTAAGGGTTGAAAGCAAACTCTGGGCAACCCCGCTATTTCTTGTGGTGATTCTCATTGAAGCAACCGATTTAATTTTTGCAGTAGATTCAATTCCCGCCATCCTGGCCATCTCAGATGATTCATTTATAGTTTATACCTCAAACGTATTTGCCATTCTCGGGCTTCGCTCTTTGTATTTTGCCTTGGCCGGAGCAGAAAAATATTTTCAATATCTTAAGTATGGACTCTCAGCTATTTTAATTTTTGTGGGCGTTAAAATGTGTATTGCAGACCTTTATAAAATCCCTGTTGATTTATCATTGATTGTAATTGCTTTCATTCTTGTGATTGTGATGATCGCATCGGTTGCCATGAAGAAGCCTGAAAGCCCCAAATAATTCTTACTAAATCACAACGTCACTAATCCATTTTCCAAGGATAGCTTGAGTAGGTTTGTTATATTTTTGACTTGTAACTTTTGCATGAGACTCTTACGATGACTGTCAATGGTGGATTGACTTACAAATAATTTTTCTGCAATCTGAGGATTGGTTAATCCCTCTGCGATGAGTTGAAGCACTTCCTTTTCACGTTTGGTTAAAACGGGTAAGCTGTCAGCGCGTTGTTTCTCCTGACGCATCGCATAACTCGCTTCATAATTCAAATAGATTTCACCATTAGCAACTTTGGTGACCGCTTGAAGAAATTCTTCATTCGAAACATTCTTAAAAATATAGCCAGATGCTCCATGCTCCATCATCTGTTTTACATAACTGCCTTGATTGAGACCGCTAATGGCTAAAATGTTTATTTCAGGTTTGTGCTTCTTAACCTCACTACATAACTCAATGCCGCTTTGGTCTGGAAGATTGATATCCAATAATAAAACGTCCGGTGTATTCTCAAGTAGAAAGCCCAGGCATGATGCGGCTGTTGTTGCATATCCCATCAACTCAATGGATGGTTCCTTTCGAATCATGGAGGACATTCCTTCAATAACCATTGGATGATCATCAACCATGAACAGTTTTATTTTTTTCATGTGGGAATAGTAATGTTTATCGCAGTGCCTTTGCCCCGACTTGTTTCAACATCAAGCGTTCCTTTTAAATACTCAACACGCGATTTGATGTTAGGCCATCCGGCACCTGTCGTTTTTTGAAGAATGGTTTCATCAAACCCAATACCATTATCCTCCACGGTGAGGGTAATTACATTTTCGTCATAATGAAGCTGGACAATTAACTCATTAGCCGAAGAGTGACGCATGGCATTGTTGGCCAATTCATTTGCAATGCGATAAAGAATGACTTCGGATGAAGTATCAAAACGTCTTTCTATGCCTACTTGCTGAAAGATCACATTCATTATTTTGGCATTGTTTATAAAATCACAAAAATCTTTTAAGGCTTCGGTAAGTCCAAATTTTACAAGCGCCTCAGGCATGAGGTTATGAGCAACTCGCCTCAACTCGGTGATAGAGTTATTCAACATATCGAGCGACCGTTCAAAGGTTTGAACCTGATCGCCCTGCAAGATCATATCTCCTTTCATAGTGGATAGTGATGTTTTAACGCCCCACAACATTCCACCCAATCCATCGTGAAGATCTTTCGCCAAACGACTTCGCTCCTCCTCTTCACCCTTTAAAATGGACTCAGCTGCCAATAATTGTTGAGCTTGTTTCAGTTGACTTATTTCCGTTTCAATTAGCCGGTTTTTTTGCTCTGTGTTTCTTCTTCTGCTTTGCAAATTACTATAAATTAAAAAGCCGATAATCGTCAGAATAAGAAGGATTAAAATTAATCCTGTGATGAATAAGTTTTGATTTTCCTGCTCATGCTTTAGTTCCAGAATTTGCTTTTCTTTTTGTGCCGTTTGATAAAGTATTTCCAACTGCTCAATCTTTTCGGTTACCTCTTTTTGATTGACAGAATCTTCAATGTTATGACTGATCATCAAATTTTGAAAAGCTGCTTTGTAGTTTCCCAATGCACTATTAGCATTGGCCAAAGCCAAATAAATCTGATCTAAATTACTTTTGATATTATTTTTCTTACAGAACACAATTGCTTCTTCTGCACTCTTTATAGTCTGTGCTGGATTTTCCATAAACGAGTATGCAATTGTCAGCGCCTTTAAGGCATCCATTTCATTATACAGCGATCCCACATCTCTTGCAGCCTTAAGCCCCAACTTTGCATATTCAATGCTCCTACTAAATTCCTTTTTGAGCGTGTAGAGTTCTGCAAGAAAATTATAGGCTTGCATTTCAATTAAGGAGCTTTTTGAATTTTTAGCGATTGTTAATCCTTGGTTTAAATATTCATCAGCATTTTCAAGCTGGTGCAAGTGTGTTGCACAGATGCCAGCATTTATCAAAAAAGTTGCTTCTTGATTTACATTTTTTGCTTCTCTTGCTTTTGCCAGTGCTTTTAATGAGTAATCTAATCCTTTACTGTATTGTGTAATGTTAATGAATACGCCACCAATGTTTCCGTACGCTATGGCAAGGTTATTGGCAAGACCGAGGTCTTCAAAAACTTTAGCTGCCTGCAAATAATAAACAATAGCCTCATTATACAGGCTCATATTATTATAACTGGAACCCGTATTAAAAAGACAATTTGCCAATTGGGTTTTTGTTCCTTTCCTTCTTGCAAATTCAACACTCTCTTTATTCAGCTTTAAACTTTCATCAAATTTTCCTTTATGATTTAAGATGAAGGTGTAGTTGGCATAATACTTCAATTGGCCTTCTGTATAGTTTATTTTTCTTGAGAGTTCTCCAAGCCTTACATAACAATTGGCGGCACTATCCATGTTATAGGTTTCCCACCACCATCCAAATTTCAAAAGAGTCATTACCTTATTCGAGTCATTTGGAATGCTTCGCAGCACCAATTGAAAACTATCTTTTTCAATTTCAAATCTTGTTTGACTGATACAGGTGATAGAAGCTGCCAGAAAGACAACCGCAGCAATCAGAGACTTAAGGTGCAATAGCGTAAGGTTTTGTTTTAAAAATTCAATAAGATGGTTGAATAAAGAACGTGAAGAAATTTAACATTCAAAAAATCCAAATGACATTCGTGATCATTTCCGCAAAAGAATCCCAAATATTCTCAGTTCAAGTTCAAAAGATCAGTTCAGGAACAAAATTCGTTCGCTATGATTGAGAAACATAAAATCCAATTAACGATTGAAAATAATTTGTAATAAAATCCCCGATTGAAAAATCAACCGGGGATAAACCAAAAACTTCCTATTTATTATTACTGCACAATCTTACGAATGCGATTCGTTCCATCTGTTATGTATAGATCACCTAGCGCGTCAACGGCTATTCCAAGTGGTTGATAGATAGAACAGAATGGACCTAAGTCATCCTTGTACTTATCGCTATCTGGAAGATTAGGGCGGCCAGCTACTGTGGTGACAACACCTGCCGGAGTTATTTTCCGAATAAGACCATTGCCGTTATCCGCTACATATAAATTTCCGTCAGCATCGGTAGCTAAACCCGATGGACCATTAAATCGTGCCCCTGTTCCGGTGCCATCAGTAAAACCACCTGCGCCATTGTCCGCTACGCTTGACCCTGCAAAAGTAGAGGCATCAGAACTTCCTTGTATAACCAGTTTACGAATGCAGTTATTGGTATGGTCAGCTATATACATGTTGTCGCCAGAAGGATCGATGGCAAGACCATCCGGAAAATAAAATACTGCGTTTGCTCCGTTTCCATTTGCGTAACCGCTGGTATTGTTTCCCGCCAATGTTAAAACATTACCACCAGAGGTTAAATCACGAATGAGTGAATTCCAACGATCAGCTACATAGATGTTATTAAATCCATCGATCGCTATGCCTTGAGGTTGATAGAATTGTGCATTGGCAAGCGCAGTGCCGTTTGCATTTCCTTCCGTTGAACCGGCATAACTACTCACGTAACCTGCGGAATTAATTTTACGGATATGATCATCACCTCGATCCGTGAAATAAATATCGCCTGTTGCCTTGTTTACGGCTATACCCCAAGGTTGATTTGTCTCGGAGGCTGTGCCTTGTCCATTCAGATAGTCATAAGAACCATCACCCGCAATACTGGAAACTACACCCGCTGAAGTAATTGATCTTATTCGATTGTTCGCGTAATCAGCTACTAATAAATTGCCCGAATTATCAAATGCTAAACCAGCCGGAGTATAGAATTGCGCTGCTGTTCCAGTTGCATCTTTCCAGGCTTGTGTTCCATCACCTGCAAAAGTTGTAACGGTTGCATATTCTGTAAACGTTCCTTTAGTCGCTGTCTTTCCGGCAACGGCAACGGTAATGTTTCCAGCACCGCGAGCACCGCGCGGCACAAGAACGGTAAGCGAAGTAGAAGAAACGTTAGTTGGGGTGGCGGTTTGCACACCATTAATTTTAACAACATTATTAGCAGCGGTTGCTCCATCAAACTGCGTTCCTGTAATAACTACAGTGTAACCAACGCCACCAAATTCAGGTGCAAAGCTGGTGATTGACAATCCTATAATTGTAAGCGCATAGGTTGCAACACCTAGTTTGTTTTTTCCTGCCATGGCTGCCTGAGTAGCGGTAACGGTAGCCGCACCTGCCGATACAGGAGTGATGGCACCTGTTGTTGAATTTATTGTTGCTATACTTTGATCACTAATAGAATAACTAATGGGGCCTCCTGTTGGAATAGAGGATGTGGCCACATTTGAACAACCTGCCGAACATGACAACGCTGTTGGGGTGGCAAAAGTGAGAGTGGGAACGGGATCAGCTGGTTTGGGATCATCTTTCTGACAAGCCCATACCAGAAAGAGAAGAGTCAAAACGACTACCGAAGTGTACCCAGTAAAAAATAATTTTTTCATAGTTCTTTTTTTGTTTTGCTCAAAGGTGGGCAACAGCACAAGTTCAGCGCCTCCCCTGAAGGGGGGATTTTTTTAAGACTTTAGCTATTAAGAATGATGATAACAATTTCTCATACCTTTATTCTTGTATCGAAATAGACAGTATTAAAATATAAGCATAGCAATGAACAAAGGAAGATTAGAAGCATTTAGCGATGGTGTGCTAGCCATTATCATTACCATAATGGTGTTGGAAATTAAAGTGCCCCATGGCCAGGAGTTTGCCGATCTTATGCCTTTGGTTCCGGTCGTGCTTAGCTACATTTTAAGTTTCATTTATATCGGCATCTATTGGAACAACCACCATCACATGATGCACACGGTGAAGAGTGTAACCGGTAGTATTCTTTGGGCCAATCTTCATTTACTTTTTTGGCTTTCGCTTATTCCTTTCGTTACCGGATGGATGGGCGAAAATCATTTCAGTTCCAAACCCATGGCGTTGTATGGATTTATTCTGCTGATGTCAGGAATAGCGTATGTTATTCTACAAAGTAGAATTATTAAAAATCAGGGTAAAGATTCAATTCTATCAAAAGCAATTGGCACTGACTTTAAAGGAAAGCTGTCTCCGGTATTGTACATAACAGCAATAGCTTCAAGTTGGATCAGTCAGTGGATTTCAGGAGGCTTGTATGTATTGGTTGCCCTGATATGGCTAATACCCGACACCCGAATTGAGCGCGCAATAAGTAATAACTTAAATGCAAAAGAATAAAATCACAACTAGTGTAATACTCGCTCAGTACCTGTGCTTGCTACTTACACAGTAGTTGCCAATGCCATGGTAGTTTACCCTACTACTTCACTACAAAAATATAGGCTTGATTATTTTTATGATAGCGGCTTTTGGTAGCGCCCTTCTCCTTCATAAAATGGGTAACAATAGTTTCTGAAAACTCGCGCTTACATTTAAAAAAAGTAGCTTCCTTTTTTGGAGTCTGCCCCTTGAGTAAGGTGTTGAGCAACGCTCTGTCATGTGCGCCAATTTCACTTTTGGGCTTCACTACTTTTTCAATCTCCGCAATAAGCTCGTTGATTTCTTCTATTTGATGTGCGTTAAATGCTGGCATGTTCTACTTGTTAAATAAGGATGTGTGTACTTGAGTCTTCTATTTCCAGAAAACTTTGGCCAAAGGTAGGGATAATTGCCTGAATTAGAATCTGTGTCCATGTCCCTTGCTAGTATTCGAAGAAACGTGGGGGTGATTCAGTAACAAGCATAATGCTCGTTCAATCTTTTGTTGGTGAGCTGCGGCACAAAGTTAACTCACATGAAACTTCAGAAAGCTTGTTGGGAATGACAACTATACATTCAACGTCTCCTTAAAGGGATTCATTCACGTTTTGAATAACTACTCATTAAGGGAACCTATAGTAACTCAAATTATTTTTTGAATACAAAAATATGGTTGCCCTTAACCGAACTCTTTCGTCCTCCTCCAAATGTAGTGCTGTTCCAATCCAACGATAACGAAAGCTTATCATCAGTCAATTCATTTATATTAAGTTGTACACCATCACCGCGATCGATCAATGTGCCCGCATCGTCCTTAAACAACCACGTGCCCGATGAAGGCCACACAGGCTTTCCTCCACTTGAGACAAAAGAGGCAGATGTAAACTTGAGGGTGAGCCCATCATACATTGAAGTTTTATCTACACCATCCACAGTTACCACTTTTACATTCCAAGTAACAGAAGTCAATTTTCGTTTTGCCTCCTCTAGTTCATTTGGTTTAGGATCATCACCGCTACAAGCGGCCGTAAGAAGAATAAGTATTAAAGCAATTGTTTGCGGCATTACCTTGAAAAGATAAGCTATATCGATTTTTATATTCATAGATCAGATTATTTTTTAATGAATCTTAAATGATGATTTCCTTTATCGGAACGAATTGCGATTAAATATAATCCTGGAGAATAGTACTCAACATCAATACTCATCTCGTTACCTGCTGTTGTTCTATCCATCATAGGCTTGCCATCTGTTTGATAAATTGTTACTTCACTATTACCTGATGAAGCTGGCCAGGTGATGTAAATCTCTTTTGCTGCGGGATTGGGATACAGTTTGAGGCTGGCTTTCACATTCTCTTCTGCTACCGCTGTAATGATCAATGGAGTTTCATCCGAGAAAGCACTCGAACAGGTTTCGACAGTTACCTGAACCGTATAGATTCCCGGAGTTGTTGTTACAAGTGTATTCTTTGTTTCTGCCGAAATAGCAACACCATTTAAAAACCATTGATTGCCATTGATACTACTCGAAGTTAGCAATGGCGTTTCAGTATTGTCTCCTGATAAGTTAATTGTTGGCTTAGCAGGATTTATGCAAAAACTTAGTTCAACAGGAGTTGCCGCATTAAATGATCCGTTTCCGTTTTGACTTGCTGTAATGGTTGCTCTGCCTGCCGCAATGATAGAAACTTCACTTCCGCTAATACTGATCTTTGATGATGACTCGCTAAACCCAACGGTTAATCCTGAACTCGCTGAAGCATTCAAAAAGAAAGGTAAATCTCCGATCGTTTTATCGCCTATTGAGTTAAAACTAATAGTCTGGCTTTGCAAACCATTAACTGTTAACACCCGATTAACATTCGAGGCCGCAGCGTAATTTATATTACCTGTTTGTGATGCGCTGATCGTTGTTGAACCCTGCGCAAGAATGGTAACGGTGCTTCCGGAAACAGTAGCCACCGAAGTATTCGAACTGCTATACGATATCGCTAAGCCCGAACTTGAAAATCCGGTTAAGGTAAATGGAGCATCATTAAATGATTTCGAAGGTAATGCATCAAACGTTATCGTTTGGCTTGCCTTATTCACAGTGAGTGAACGATTGATATCAGAGGCAGCATTATAATTTGAATTCCCCGACTGCGATGCTGTGATATTCGCAGAGCCTGCGCTAATAATGGCAACCGTACTTCCGGATGCTGTTGCAACCGCTGTATTGGCGCTTGAGAATGTTATGGGTAATCCAGATGTTGATGTTGCGCTTACGGTAAAAGCTGCATCACCAAATGTTTTAGCGGCAAGTGTATTGAATGTAATGGTTTGATTGGCTTTATTAACTGAAAGCGTTTGATTGACATTCGGAGCAGGGTTAAACGTTGCGTTACCGGCTTGTGATGCTGTAATGGTGGTTAATCCAGCACCCACGATCGTGATTGTATTTCCGGTAACGGTTGCTACATCCCCATTTGAACTGGAGAACGTAACACCCAACCCGGAAGTCGCACTGGCTGATAAGGAGAACGAGGCATCCCCAAATGTTTTAGCAGCAAGTGATCCAAAGGTGATCGATTGATTTTGAAGCGCGGCAGAATTTACAGTAAGAATCTGTGGGGCCGGTGTGGCCGAAGAATAATTTGTATTACCACTCTGTGAGGCCGTGATCGTAGTTGATCCTGCGCCTACAAGAGTAACCGTACTTCCAGAAACCGTAGCGACTGCGGTATTCGAACTACTGTATGTTACCGATAAGGCGGAACTCGCGGTAGCGGTTAACGCAAAAGCCGCATCACCAACAGACTTAGCTAGCAAAGCATTAAACGTTATCGTTTGACCTGCTTTATTCACCGTGAGTGATTGAATAACCGGAGTAGCCGCACTGTAATTTATATTTCCTGCTTGTGATGCTGTGATATTCGTAGAACCTGCGCCAACAATGGTAACGGTGCTTCCTGAAACAGTGGCCACAGCTGTGTTAGAACTTACATACGTAACCCCAACACTTGAACTGGCCGTTGCTGTGAGCAGAAAACTTGCATCACCAAATGTTTTTGATGCCAGTGTGCCAAACGTGATCGTTTGACCCGCTTTATTAACTGTGAGCGCCTGAACAACCGGAGTAGCAGCATTGTAATTTGTATTGCCAACTTGTGAAGCCGTGATGTTTGTAGAACCTACACCCACTATGGTAACCGTATTACCCGAAACTGTAGCTACCGCTAAATTCGAACTTACGTACGTAACACCTAACGTAGAACTTGCGGTTGCTGCTAACGCAAAGACGGCATCGCCAAAAGCTTTTGCCGAAAGTGGAGCAAACGTGATGGTTTGATTCTTCTTATTAACCGTTAATGCCTGCACAACAGGTGTGGCTGCGCTAAAACTTCCGTTGCCCGATTGTGAAGCTGTAATGTTTGTAGAACCCACACCAACAATTGTAACCGTACTGCCTGTAACAGCTGCTACAGTTGTATTGGAACTCGTGTACGTAACGGCCAATCCGGAACTAGCTGTTGCTGTTAGTGCAAACGCGGCATCGCCAAACGTTTTCGCAGCAAGCGCATTAAATGTAATGGTTTGTGTTGAGTTGCTAACGGTGAGTGATTGAACGACCGGAGTAGCGACATTATAATTTGTATTACCTGTTTGTGATGCAGTAATGTTTGTAGAACCTACACCTACAATCGTAACCATGTTTCCCGTTACATTAGCTACCGCTGGGTTAGAACTGGTATAGGTTACTGCTAATCCAGAGTTGCTTGTACCTGCTAATGCAAACGCAGCATCGCCAAATGCTTTCGCGGCCAATGCAGTAAATGTGATTGTCTGATCTTTTTTATTTACCGTTAATGGTTGAACAACAGGAGTAGCCGCATTATAGCTTACATTCCCTGCTTGTGATGCTGTAATATTTGCTGAGCCCGCACCAACAATAGTTACCGTACTTCCTGATACCGTTGCTACGGCTGTATTAGAACTTGCATAGGTAACAGCCAAACTTGAAGAGGCCGTTGCTGTAAGTGCAAATGCAGCATCGCCAAATGTTTTTGCAGGGAGTGCATTGAATGTGATGGTTTGATCGGAAAGCGCTGACGAAGCGGTGGTAAACGTAACAATCCCTGAACCATAAAAGGTATGACTCCCGTTTGCATCCTCTAATGCACCGCCTGCAATAGACACTATTACTTCAGTATTTGCGGGAAGATCAGACGGTGGGTTAATGGTTACCACCGCATTGTTAATAGTGACATTAGAACTCGTAATATCAAAAGTTTGTAAAATATTACTATCACTCTTTCTTACCACGTTCACCACTCCGCTGGTATTTTTCTTCATATTCTTGTTAAACGTAATCGCAATGTTTGAAGAGATGGGCACGTTGGTGGCATTGTTCACCGGTGAGTAGCTCACTATCGCAGGAGCAACATTATCATACGTTATAGAAAAAGGAGTTGCGGCTGTATTCCCAAGCGCTCCGGTATTGTACGCCACATTTTCAGGAATGGCAATGGTGCCTATACCCGGAGCCGTAAATGTAAATTTACCAGTAAGCACTTTGTCGCCACTTACAAAGTTAGATACCGTGCCGTTTGTGAGAACAAGTTCGGCAGCGGTGAGTTCTGTAGCGCTGGCAAGATTCTGATCAAATGTTATTGTAAAATCAAAACTATTGCTGCCGGTTACGCCTCCATTTATCAATGATGGTGGCGAAGTAATTGTAACAGCAGGTCTGCTAACTCCATAAGTAATGGATAATAAAGTACCTGATGCCGGGCTTGGATTATTCAATGCGTCCGTTACGCTACCCGTAGCAATGGAAAATAAAAAAGTACCAAAAGTAGAAGCGCTAAAGGCTACATTAAACTCTGTCGGGCTAATCTGGGTAAGTATGGAAGGAAAACTTCCTGTACCACCTGAAAAGATAATGTCCGTTTTTGCAAAACCAGTAACGGCTTCATTAAAAATTATTTTCAAGGGAATAATATTGTTTGGTGTTGGGTTGGGCGCAGTGGTGGTGATGGTGGCCACAGGGCCAGTTGCATCCCACGTAAAACTATACGTGGCTGCTATGTTACCTGTTGACGTGTTATCAAGCGCTACATTGGCCTGTATTTCTACTTTCGATAATCCTTCTGCGCTGGCCGTTAGGGTAAAGGTATATTTCAATGTGTTTACTGCTGTAAAAGCAGAAACAACACCATTTGTAACTACAAGGTCGCTTTGCGTAAAGCCGGTAACAGCTTCACTAAAATTAACGGTTATCGTTTTTGAGTTTGTTAAGGATGGATCATTGCCGGTAGCATTAAACAAGATCGTTGGATTTGCATCCACGTAGGTCATCTGCAGTTTATTGGAAGCCACGACTTCGTTCTTTTGCCCATCGGTACATTCATGTAACCCCGTACCAACCTGCAAACTGAAAGCTCCGAATGAACTGGGAAGAATATATCCGGTGTAAACCAAATTATTTACTTTCTCAGGCGAACTGGTTTCACAATTCACACAATCACCCCCCTGATCAAAATTGTAAACCGGTTCGTTGAATGTGTACGTAATGGGTATCAGTCCGTTGGGGGTTGAGCTTGGCTCAGTGGTGGTAATGACACACGTGGGCCCTGCTTTATCCAATAAATAAGATACCCACACTACATCGGAGTAAGAAGCTGATGAAGAACTTTTCAAAAAGCTTTCCAGGTTAAAGGCAACATTCTTTGAAGTACCTGTAAGGTTTGTACCAATGTAAACAGTACTTCCGCTGATGAGTATTTTCTCGCCCACAATTCCTGCTCCCCCAGCTTGTGGAATAATGGAATAGTTTCCAAAACCATTCGCACCACTCGATGTAGTGTATTGTGCCGCCAACAAGCCGGTGCTTTTGCTTCCGGTGATCATCACATTGCTACCTGTCAAGGAAATAGCGTTGCCTTCTCCCGTTATAGTGGTCTCTTCTTTTTCCCATTGCTTCACCATCGAGCCATTATACTTTACGGTGAACGGATGCCCTGCACTGGCTCCAGTGATGTACACATTGTCGCTGCCATCTACTGCTATATCTGCAATGGTTCTTACCGTACTCGATAGTTCATTAATAACACCAATCTGAGCGGTGGGTACTGTGGGCAATGTGCTTACATCCACACGCGCGGTAAATATGCCACCCGTTCCGCTGGTTGAGGGATTGGTAAAAACACCAAAGTTAGTGCCTGTTTGATTTGCGAACCCGGATATGTTGCTGGCATAATCACCTGTAGCATAAATTTTTCCATTCTTATCAAAACCAATGGCGCGTATTTGAATATTAGTATTTCCCGAATTCGTTCCAAATGCTGTATTAATACTATTGCCAACATACGCACCAGCTGCGGCTGTATAAGCTGCCAGGTAAGTGTGTGTAAGAAAAGTACTGGTAAACGATGTGATGCTCGAATACACCACACCCGCTGCCGGGTTAATGTCAACACTCGTCTTTGCACTTGCTGATATCCAAATATCTCCGCTTGTGGGTGAGATGGCCACATCGGTAACACCAATCAAACTCGTTCCAATATTTTTTACCCATGTAAGCGCTCCTGCCGAGCTGTACTTGGCAAGAAAACCACAACCTGTTAAATTGCTTGTGCCTGCTCCGGGATCAAAATCAAATGTGCTACTGTTTGTGTTTCCTGCCACATACACATTGCCGCTGGCATCGGTAGTAATGCCGGAGATGTTGATAACACCCGTGGTGGACGTACCATTGATTTGTATCCGCCAAGTCACAGAGCCATCTAAAGCAACTTTGGCAACATAACCAAATGTATTTCCGCTGTTGCCCACGCTTGCCCCCACTAAATCGAATGTCTGATTTCCACTACCACTCCAATACATGGTTGTACCATCGATGTGTGCAGCGCCCACAGCCATATTATGCGTAGCCGAAATGCGTGAAAAATGAGATTGGCCTAGAAAATCAAGCCCGCCTTGCGAAAAAGCAGTGCTCCCCGAAACGAGCAACACAAACAAAAGGGCTATAAATAATCTAATGAAGTAGAGTAGTTTCATAAGTACGCAAGGTTATTACGTACCCAAGATGATGCGCTAAAAGGATGGTCTCAAGGGACTTTTAGTGAACCCGTCTTTTTTTTTAGTGAAGCTGGATAGTGTTCGAGTGAAGAAAAATGGGCTAAAGGAAATTAATACGACTGATAAGTTCTTCGCGGTACGATTGACCCAACGGAATTTTAGTGAGGCCGATGTAAAGATACCCCTCTGATATAGAGCTTATCTTTTGAAAGTTGACAAGGTAGGAACGATGCACACGCACAAAGCCTTTTGTAATGAGCTTTTCTTCCACACTCTTCAATGTATGGCTTACGATGTACTTTTCTTTTGCCGTGGCAACCTTCGCATAATTATCAAAGGCCTCTGCATACAAAATCTCCGACACATCCAACGCAATCATGTCCTGATTGTTTTTTACAAAGAATTTATCGGATGTCGCTGAAGGAATGGAAGCCTGTGCCCTATTACGTGTTTTGTAAAGTGCCATTTCTACATTGATGACCAAATCATTTTCGTTAAAGGGTTTTACAATGTAGCCGGCAGGTTCCGTGGCTTTAGCGCGGTCTACTGTTTTAGTATCATAATAAGAAGTGAGAAAAATAAAAGGTAGGTTAAATCTGGTTTTGATTTCATGTGCCAGCATGATACCATCTTTGGCTCCTCTTATTTTTACATCGAGCATCACAAGATCAGGTTTCGCGCGATTTAAAAAATCAAGAGCCTCCTCAGCATTGTCAATGATAGCAAGAACGGTATATCCTTTTTCTTTAAGTGTAGCTGCGATGTCATCAGCAATGATGGGTTCATCTTCTACAATCAATATCGATTCGCTCAAAGTGGTCTGGATTTAATCGGCCAAGATAAGCAGTAGCCGTGAGTTTAAGCGAGGACTGGTGTTTTTAAATTAACAAGTTTAAAATCACTAATAGTCAGCTCAATACGTGTACCGTTACTCTGAATAATATTCATTTCGGCCCTTAATTTTTTTGACAACGAGCTTACCAGGTTCAAGCCAAATGAATTTTTCGATTTATCCTGTTTCGCATCAATGCCTTTGCCCGTGTCGGCAACCACCAGTAAAAGTTTTTCGGCTGATCGTTTTAATGAAACAGAAATCTGCCCTTCGTGATTTTCTGTAAACGCATACTTCAATGCGTTGGTAAGCAACTCATTTAAAATGAGCCCCAGCGGAATGGCGGTATCCACATCCAGCACAATAGCCTCTGAGTCAAGCTTCCATTCAATCCGTTCTGAGTCAGCACCATAAGAGTGTGCCAGGCTTTCCACCAGATGTTGAATGTACTCCGGCATAGACACGCCACTGAGTGCATCTTCCTGATAAAGTTGTTCATGAATCATCGACATCGATTTTACACGATTACGGCTTTCCACGACAGCCGCCTGCGATGCCTTGTCCTCCATGCTTTTAGATTGGAGATTCAATAAACTTGATATGATTTGCAGATTATTTTTTACGCGGTGGTGAATTTCGCGAAGTAATGTTTCGCGTTCGCTCAATGCTTTGCCAATCACTTCATTTTTTTCGGCAAGGAGTGTATGTGATTTTTTCTTTTGTGTAAACTGGAAGTAAATAAGAATAGAAATGCAAAGCAGCGAGATTACAACACCAACAAGAAAATTTTGCTCGCTGGCTTTTACTTCGCTTTCCTTATTCAACAAGGCGATGGCTGCATCCTTTTTTTCTGTTTCACGTTCGGCTTTTTCTGTTTCATACATGGCTCGCATGCGCGAGATCTGCAATGTTTTGTCAGTAGAAAAAAGACTATCCCTTACAGAAGCCATTTTCTTTTCAAAAGAAAGTGCATTTTTGAAATCCTTCGTCTTTTCATAAATCTTCACCAAAATGTCATACGCATCTTTCATTTGCTCTTTGGCACCTATCTCTTCGGCTATCTTTATACTTTGATCGATGTATTCCTTTGCCTTTTCAAGGTTATTGAGGTTAAGGTATGTTTCAGCAATGTTCTTCAGTGAAACGGCCGTGCCTCTTTTGTCGTTCATCTTTTTCTTAATGACTAGGCTCTTATCATAATACACAAGCGCTGTTTTATATTCCTTTATTTCCTTGTGCACGTTGCCAATGTTATTGTTGGCAATTCCCATCCCAATCACATCGTTGGTTTTTTCAAAATACTCCAATGATTTTTTATGAGCCTCAAGCGCCTGCTCAGGCATCTTAAGTCTGTTATACGCAGCACCTATGTTAACCAATATTTTTGAAGCCGATGCCGTATTATTTTGCTCGAGGTAATCCTTATAACTTTCGTTAAAATAATCCAAGGCCAGTTTATAATCTTCCTGTCGGAAATACACCATCCCGATGTTTTCAACAAGGGGCGCTATTCTTTCTTTCTGATTCAACTGTTGCCTGATCTTCAACGATTTTGTAAAATTCTCTAATGCCTGAGGATACTGCCCTTGTAAATTATAAACCATTCCAGTTCGATTAAAGACATCCGCCAGGCCAGTCATAGAGTTGAGGCGCGTGAAGATAGACTCTGATCTTTTGCACATGTCAAGCGCCAGCGCAAACTGACCTTGTTGATTGAGGATAGCGCATAAAATACTGGCAGACTCTGCTTCGCCTTTTGAAAAATTATTTGTGCTGGCAATCTCCAAAGCCTGTTCTGCAAACTGCCGGCTTTTCGTAATGTCTTTTTGGAAAAACTGAGTCGCCAACACATTTAGTGTTTGAACTTTGGCCGAATCGGCAAGATGAGGTACAGAAGCTATCAGGCTGTCAGTTTTTGTTTGCGCGGAACTGTGAAAGACTATTCCGAAAAAGCACACAAAATAAACTATCGTTTTCAAAATATTCCTCATGATCACTACTCCTGCCATTTTCTTTTGTATAAAAAATATTTCATAATTAAAAACGATTTCAATCTTACCATCATCTTACGCTGTTGCAATGTATTCTCCATAATCAGGGTCAAGATAGAAAATAATTGTAGTTGAAAAGGCGCTGATTAAAACGTTACCGGAACTAAGCTCCTGGCAAAGATTTCATCAAACTTAAATTTCTCGTACTAGTACACGTCTTCCTGCGTGGGTTTGGGCCGATGGCGCATTTCCAAAATGAAGTCTGGGTATTCATGCTTAACAGTTAAGAATTCCTCCTTAACTTCTATAACCATATGCAATTCCTCAAGTATTTCCCTCTTGATTGTTTCGGATTTACTCTCACCTGATTCCATTTTACCTCCAGGGAACACATAAAATTTTATTTACATAAACAATAATGGCCGCCACTACTTCAATATGTTTCATGCTTTTTTAAAAGGCTCTTCTCCTAGTTTATCAATCATAAGACTAAAAATTTAAAATAAGCAATGCAACTCAATGACGCAACCTGTGTTTATGAATGCTCTTTTATAAAAAATCCTAAGCCATGCCAGAAACAACCATGTACAAAAATTACTGTTTTGTATTTGTGAAGGACAATATCAGGCTTGCCAGGAAGGGTTTTAACATGCACTCTATACCGAAACCCATTTGAGAAAAGAAACTTCCTTACAATCAGCTCAGGCTTTGTGTTCTTGCCCTTGATCTGGCTCATGTTGTAACTTCTTACTTCGGGTTCATGAACATCCATACTTCAAGGTACTCAGTTTGCGTGTGCGATAGTAGCGGAAACCCAAATTGAGTTGGGTTGAGCGCGGCCGGAATTGCCCCGCAGAATCTAGAGGTTACTGCGGTAAGAAGGACCTGAGGTGATACCTGGTTTAGGTATTCAGGAAATCAAATTATACACCCAAGTTAAATCGTGGCGAGCTTTGAAGTGACTTTTTACTTAAATTTGTCGCAGTGAAAATTTACTGCATTTTATTATCTCTTTGGATTGTGCTTTTGTCAACAGCTGCCTGTTATGCAGACGACAATTGCCGTGGTGACGTAAAAACAGAACAAAGCGGGCATCCTGAAGACAGCTGCGCTAACTGCTCACCCTTTTTAACCTGTGGATCTTGCACTGGGTTTATTTTTAATGCAACGCAGTTCAGTTTTCAGTTACCTGTTGTTACCAAGAATAAGGCAATCACTCCATTCAAGGTCTCCCTTTTACAAAAAGGTTTCATAAAAATCTGGCAGCCACCAAAGCTTGGTTAATGCAAACCATTAGACAATCAGTCTAATCTAAAAATCGGTTTACTGATCGATCCAATCACATTCTTTTCTTTTACTAATTAATCAAAATGAAACAGACAATTTTGTCATTGCTGGCAATTTTATTAATGTCGGTAGTCTCGGCACAAAATAATTTTAAGGCAACTATAAAAGACAGCGAAACCAACGAACTTTTAATTGGAGCAACGGCCATCATTCAAGGTACCGCGAATGGGGTCTCCGCAGACAGTAATGGTTTGCTTGAGCTCAAAAATATTCCAAACGGAAAACAGGTCATTGAATTTCGTTTCATTGGGTATACTTCGCGGGTTGATACTATTTTATTTCCTTTAGAATCCATTCTTCCCCTTGAGATTTTATTGGAGCCTGATTCTGAAGAAATGGAAGAAGTTATCATAATGGCTACACGTTCCAGCCGCACCATTGCCGATATTCCAATCCGCGTTGAGGTAATCTCCGGTGAGGAATTAGAAGAGAAAGGAAACATGAAGCCTGGCGACATACGCATGATGCTCAATGAAAGCACGGGTATTCAAACTCAGCAAACCTCAGCTACCTCGTACAATTCCAGTATTCGTATTCAAGGTCTTGATGGAAAATATACGCAGATACTTAGAGATGGACTTCCGCTTTACTCCGGTTTTTCGGGCGGGCTAAGTTTACTACAGATTGTTCCACTTGATTTGAAACAAGTAGAAGTGATCAAAGGCGCATCGTCTACGCTATATGGTGGTGGTGCCATTGCGGGTTTAGTCAATTTGGTTTCAAAAACACCAACAGAAAAAAGAGAAATCAACTTTATGTTAAACGGTACGTCAGCTTTAGGGTTGGATGCCAGTGCATTCTATTCACAAAAGTTTAAGAAGGTAGGCACCACCGTTTTTACTTCTTACAATTTAGGATCACCGTATGACCCGGCTAATATCGGCTTAACGGCTATTCCAAAATTCAAACGATTAACCATTAATCCAAAATTATTTTTATATCTCAATGAAAAAACAACGGTGAATGTAGGGTTCAATTCAACGATTGAAGATCGCATAGGTGGAGATATGACTTACATTGAGAAGGGTGGTTCAAACTTATACTATGAGAAAAATAGAACAAATCGTTTCAGCACTCAATTTGTAGTCGATCATCAATTCAATGCCGATTCAAAACTCAATTTCAAGAATAGCATCAGCTACTATGATAGAAGTATTGACATACCCGGCTATGAATTCGCTGGCGACCAACTATCGTCTTTCAGCGAGGTGTCATACACTAAGAAACAGCAAAAGGCAGAATGGATTGGAGGTCTAAATCTCTGGACTGATAAATTCACGCAAGCGAATGTTACACCAGCCGAGGCGGTGGATTATAACTACACAACGGTAGGAGCCTTCATTCAAAATACCTGGAATGCTTCTGAAAAAATTATTTTAGAAACTGGTTTGCGCGGAGACTACCAGAATGAATATGGTTTCTTTGCACTTCCTCGAATCTCTGCCTTATTTAAAATCAATTCGAAACTAACCGCGCGACTTGGTGGTGGCTTAGGGTACAAAAGCCCGACCGTATTTACTGAAGACTCAGAAAAGATACAATTCAGAAATGTTTTGCCCATCAACCCAGCGACAACGAACGCTGAAAGATCAAGTGGTGGGAACCTCGATATTAGCTATAAGACAATACTATCATCTCATTCAACCTTTAGCATCAATGCGTTACTGTTTTACACGCGCGTAAATAATCCGTTGATTCTAACCCCGATAGCCAATGGATTCTATGAATATCAACAGCCCGATGGTTTTATTGACACAAAAGGAATTGAAACAAATGTTAAGGTAACGTGCAACGATTTTAAACTTTTTATTGGCTATACGTTAGCGGATGTTAATGAGCATTACAATGGTTCTGTTACTCAATTTCCTTTGGTTGCCAGGCACAGGTTGAATAATGTATTAATGTATGAGGTTGAAGAGAAATGGAAGATTGGACTTGAAGCTTATTATTTTAGTCCTCAAAAACTAAATGATGGTGCTACTGGAAAACAGTACTGGATCTGCGGTTTGATGGTTGAGAAATTATGGGAACATCTTTCGCTCTTTATAAACTTTGAAAACTTCTTTGATACCCGGCAAACCAGATTTGATACCATCTATACGGGGCCAATTACCAATCCGACATTCAGAGATGTTTATGCTCCGGTTGACGGCTTTGTTATCAACGGTGGTCTAAAAATTAAACTGTAGTGATGTAATTCAGATCTCTGGCGCTTCACCCGAAAGAACTTTGTAAGGTTGGATGATGTGGATTATAGTTCCCGAAAACGTTTCCTATTCGTACCATAATTCTCAATTGAAAAGAGACTTGAAGCTAATAGAGAGAAATAAACGGTAAATTTGGTGATGAGTCTATTGGGTATCCCCCCCTCCCTTGGTTTAATAGACCCCTCCCCCTAGCTATGTGGGTGCTACATGATAATTTTCTTTATAGTTGGAATTTTCAGGGAAGTTGGATTATAAAATTTTATACATTTTTATAAGTAACCTCTTAGTCAAAAGCACCGTTATTTCAGCATATGCTTACCCTTCCACTTACCCCAAAAGAAAAAACCCTTGCTAATCTATTGATCAGCAAGGGCTTCATTTCATTAGTGGTGATCCCGCTGGGATTCTTAACTTCTTCTCTAAGCCTCTAGAAAGCAAGATATTGGCTTTCTATTAATTTCTTGACTCCCGAATTACTCCCTTTTATTTCGTCTCAAAGCATATCAAATGCTATGACCAAGATATTGGTTTGATTAAGAAAAGAAAATTACTGCTTCAATTATTTAGACCACTTTACGCGCAAAGTGAATAATTTGAAATCTAGATTTTGATTTAAGTACAATTACGGGGAATCGAAACATTCGATTATCAACCTGCAAATCAAATTATTGCTGTTGTTGATTTTTTCTGTCCACCGAATTTCCTCCTCTTCAATTTCAATCAAATGGAATCAATCCGTATTAGACTATAAATATAATAAATATCGAGGACAAAATTGTTTAGATGCCGCGACCTTTTCTTTGTATGTTCTTTCTTTCAGGCTTGAAAATCTTCTTGCTATCAAGGCTAGCTAACTGTAACCTTCGTTCTATTATCTTCCAATCTAATTGCTTTTCAATGAGATTAACAGGTATATCAAAGTCAACGTCAGAGAAGTAAATCAATGCCTTTTGGGCTAAGGCAGAATTCGTTTCCGGATATTTACTTTGGTAAGCCTTAATTAATTCTTTGCTCGAAAGATGTTCCAATAAATAGTAAACATCCACAAAATCTTTCAACCGTGAACCGCTTTGAACGATTGCATGTACTTTCATGGCGCCAATATCTTCCAATGATGCCATTCGAATTTCTTCAACTTTATTTACCGGTTGTAGCCATGGATACTGATGCGAAATCAAATCAATTTTAATATCTTCGATAAGCCCAAAGACACCATTTTTTATTGCTCTTAATTTTTCGCCTTTATAACTATTTAGGAGATGGTTGTAAAGTTTGGGTGCATCGAAATCCTGGTTCGTAAACAGATCAATATCAATTGAAATACGGTGACCAATGCATAACGAAAGTGCAGTCCCTCCAACAAGACGAAAATTCTTTAGTTTCTCATCTTGCATTAATCGTTTGATCAGATCCAGTGTCCTGGCCTCGACTGTTTCCGAGTATAACATAACAAATCCTCGGGGTTTAGATGATAGTATTTACAAACATCACCGATAGAATAATCCGGAAGGAACACTATTTCATTTCTAAGCGCATTAACGATTTTTTCTTCACCGTAGAAACGGGTGATCTCTTGCCAGTCATTATTATCACCGCGTTCGATGATTCGGGCAATAATAGTTTTATAGCTCTTTCTCCAATCGATCTTTCCAAAATCGAAATCCCAAAACCATCTGGGGTCTACATTAGGTCTGTCAATATGTGTTGGTATTCCCACACTCAAAGGTAAGAATTATTATTACCCGTTTCCGTCATCAACTCAAAAAAAGGAAACAGCCGAGTTAAATAAAATAATTGAAGTAGATAATGACTCTATCATGAAGCAAGCACTTAAGGTTTATAATGAGCTAATCCTTGAGAAGAAAAAGAGGAAAGCCAAATAATTAAGACTATATTATTCTACTTTATAAAATCCTTTGGATTGAAAAATAAGGATGACAAATAAGAATAAGCTATCAGTTCTCTTAATTTTTTACCTACTCTCTATTACTAATCTCGTAGGTCAAAATATTCCACGGCCACTGAATAAGGCAGGAGGATTTATAAATTTTACTCATCCATCAGGATTTGCAGGATACTTTATAAGTCTAGAAAATGAAAGAGTATTTAATAGAAATTACTCATTCACCCATGGACCTAGATTGGATTACGATAAGTCTAAGAGAGATGTGCAAAAGAACTTTTCCGGCACTGAAAATCTCGTGCTGGGTTATGAATTAAAATATTATCCTTTTCATCATAAATCGAGTAAACTATATCAGGGAATTTTCATTGGAATATATCCTTGTTACTTTCTTCCGGTTAATAACCTATACAAAAACGGACCTGGGCTAGCCTCCCCGATTGGATACCAGTATGTTTTCAAGGATAGAATTTCACTTGGGATTGAGACTAGCATCATCTATATGCAAAATGTAAATGAATCTTCTCCTTATAGAACTAATTCGCAAGATCGATACTTCTATATCACCCCAGCGATAAAATTTGGTTTTAAGTTAGGTGCCAATAAAATTTGAAGTAGGGATGATTCACATCTCTGTGAATCAAATAAATAAAAGAGGAACTATATAAGTCCCTCGTCTGCAAAAGAGTAAAACCCCTCACTGGAAATAATAACGTGATCGAGGAGTTGAAGTTCCAGGAACTTGCCGGATTCTTTAAGCTTTCGGGTAAGGTCAATGTCTGCCTGGCTGGGCTTGAGATTTCCGGAAGGGTGATTATGAGAAACGATGATCCCGCTTGCCATACCTTTGAGCGCAACACCAAAAATGATTTTAGGATCGGCAGCGGTGTTGGCAATTCCTCCTGATGATACTTCACAAATTCCCAAAACTTTATTGGCCCTGTTGAGCAGCATGACCTTGAACTGCTCTACCAATTCAATCTTGTTGAAGTCCCAGGAGTTTTTGAGAATCTGATAGGCATCTCTGGAGTGACTGATTTTCGGAAGTAGAGAAGGCTTGATCCGAAGTGAAGAAGAAAGTTGAATTTCTGAAACTTGTGCATGTTGATTTTCCATAATCGTAAGAATTTAAATTATGGAGCACTCATCGCGTAGGACAGCCGAGCAGGCAACAAGGAAACGGAATAAATTTGGCCGCCTTTCGCCAAGGCTTTGGCGGATAGAAATAAAACAATTTTATGCCGTAAGCTTTTGACTGCTCGAAGCTGACCGCAGCATTTTTGCACCAGAATTAATTCGCAACGGTTAGGGTTTATGCAAATGAAACACAGGATTCGAGATGGTGCCAACCCTCCTCTCAATTGATAGATTTAAACCAACGACTTATCGTATTCCTCTCGCTTTCTTGCATCTGCTTGTAAAGAAGTAATCTTAAACGACTTTTCCTGATGCAATTTGGCGATGGAACCAAACTAAATGAATTGGTATAACGTTAAAAAATGACGAAATTCGCAAACACTAAGTCAAAGACAGATCACGATGATCAAACCAATAGTATATCACAGTTTTGAAGAAAAGGAGCTTTTGGAACAACAGCTCCTTGCTGGTGTTTCCAAAAAGAAAAGGCTTGCTGACGCAAAAGCTTTGATGGATGTTTTTTATGCTACTCGTGAAGTTCCGTTAAAGGATCACAAAAAATCAAAAAAGCAACATGCTAAGTGATGAGACCAAGTTGCAACTGGTCAAAGTGTGTTCTATTCTAAATTCACGTAAAGTTGATTATGTAGTTGTTGGCGGTTCGGCAGTAAGTCACTATGGATACAATCGCCCATCCGGGATTGGGCAACACAGCACTGAGTTTAAAGCTGACCTTGATTTTTGGTATAATCCTTCCATAGATAATTTTGAAAAAATCATTGTTGCACTTGATGACCTGTCCGTTGACACAGCAGACTTGAAGAACCTGGTCTTTGATAAAAAACACACTTTCCTTAAGATTCCCCGAAGCAATTTTCACATGGATTTTCTTCCAATCATGGAAGGTCTTGACTCCTTTCGAGAATGCAGAGGTAGGGCTACGAAGGTAATTATTGATGATGTTCCAATGTTGATAATTTCCTATGATGATCTGATAACTAACAAGCGAGCAGTCAATCGAAAAATAGATCAATCTGACATAAGTGAACTTGGCAAGATCAGACGGAAAAAGCGGGGAAAAGGAATCTAGCATAAGTGATTATTACTAACCTGACTTACGATATCTATAATCTCTTCCTTCTTTTTTTTCGCCTCCTTTTCTTCAAGTATTCAACACCCAGATCAGGTTGGTTAACAGGGTCGATAGGATTCCCATGAGAATGGCCATCCAGTAGCGTTGCCAGACTGAGGCCTTTTGAGTTTTCTGAATTAAGGTTGTTGAGGCGAGCAGTTTTTGAGTTTGCAGATCGAGTAACGTGTTTACCTCGCGAACCTGTTTGAGGTTGCCTTCGATCATGCTGTTTAGAATTCTCGCGTTGATGATTTGCTGTTGATGGCTGTCCTGAGCTTTGAGATAAAGCGATTGGATTTCTTTCAGGATCAAGAGCACCTGTTCGGAAGATAGATGAGTTGGATTTTGTTCTATCATTTGCCTGGTGAATTGCTGCGCGATCTCTTTCTTGTTCATAGTCGATAGTATTTTTTATGGAAGTCCATTTATAATCATGGCCAAGCTTTGCTCCAGTGATTATCATTCCTTCATAGGAATAACTAATCCCACTGACGAAACCTGTGGAAGCTTGATTGAATAAAAGATTGATGCCTTTCTTTTCGAGTGCCTGTATAAATTCTGAACAGGTCAGTTTTTTGTGGGAGTTGATGGTGTCCTTGATGAGCACTTGCAAAGCCATCTTGTGAGAAGGTGTGTTGGTGCGCTTCATCATCTCGAGTTCATCTTTGGTAATTGCTCGTTCATGCGCCTGCTTGCTGGAGATTACCTCGGTGAGGTTATATTTCTTTTCAAGGTCGCGGAGAATTTTCTCACAACGCGCAAAGTCATTGCTGTCTGAAAGAACCTTGCCATCATAGTTGATTCTATTTACCAGAATGTGAAGATGCGGATGGTCGGCATCATGGTGACGGAACATGATGTATTGGTTCTGCGTGAATCCGCTTTCCTGAAGGTAGTCCTTTCCGATCTGAGTCATCCTTTCATCAGTAAGATCTTCTGAAGGTGGAAAGTTGATGGAGGTATGGTAGAAAAACTTCTGAAGGTTAGGACGCAGTACTTTAATCATCTGAATTTCTTTGAGAATACTCTTTTCAGAAACGGTCACAAAAGAATGGTCTAGCACTTCAGCCAGTCCCTTATCTACTTTCTCCAGGTTATAACGCAACGCTCCCTTGAAGCCTTTACCCTTGATCATGTTTGCGGTCATCGAGTAGTAGTTTAAGAATCGTGTTTAGTAAAGAGACCAGTTCAATTTGCAGTACAGAAAATTCTTTTGGAAATTCTCCAAGGTTGAGTTTATGTGTGGCTTGGTTGAGATTGACTCCGATCTTTTTTAACTCCCGATAGATGGAGACATCTAAAGGCGACACCTTGGCAGGGGGATTTTTTCCGATGAATATTTTATACCGAATCCAATTGGCCGGACTAAGGCCAGCCGTTGTTGCGAACTCATTTATTTTTTCATTCTCAGAATTTGTCAGTCGGATGTTCACCTGAATGAGTCGTTTGTTTTCTTCTGATATTTTTGGTCTGCTCATGACGTTAAAATTCGAACGAAGTGGTAGAATTATTTATAGCAGTCTGGGGCAAGCAGGTTGAAGCGTAGCGGAAACATTGCTTGCTCCGACATTAGAAGTATCATCTAATCGCTGACCTTGTCTGTATTTACTTATGATAATATGGATCATATTGCCTATGGTTGTGGCTGTTGATGAATATCTGCCTCTATTCTATTCTAATTTGAACCTACCTGCCGTTGATTGCCCATCTTTAAGTTCATGGCTGTCTTTGAACTCCCACTTTCTATTTTGACCAACTGTAGTAGAGTTATTCTTTTTAAATTTTGCGATCGCATGGGCAAGACTGTGATAGTTAAGATCTACTTTTTCTCCGGCTTCTTTTTCGAGGTCTTCTTTGATTATCTCCAAGGCAAGAGCTATTCCCATTGAAAGAACAACCTCCGAATACAACTTCACCAGCAAAGGGTAGACTCCTCTCTTTTTATCCTTCAGAAATTTTATGATGTGTTTCTTTTCCATGACTGCACTTGTTCAGTGAAGAGAAAACCTATTTGATCTCCTTGCCCAGGTATACTCGAACCGTCTTGGTATTTAACTTTTGATACTCTTTAAAATGTAGGATGGAATCTCCTTTGGCTATTGTGAAATCGATGAAGTAGTACCCTTGATTATTTTGCTTTACGAGTTTCATCAATTCACTCACATTATCTGAACCGTGAATAATTGATCTTGCTTTGTTCATATCCTTGGCCATAGACCAATACCAAACACCAAGCACAGCAAATAGCAGAACAATTAATCCAATTACTACCCACTTGAATATACTTCCCATCTGAAACTTCCAGGCCTCCCCTGCTACATTGAAATTAAAAACTCTCGGATTTATTTGTGAAGCTGCCTTTTTCACTTGTGAGGAAAGCTCATTATTTTTTTGGCTGTTGAGCTGCATCTCCTTATGTATTATATAGAGTGCCGGGATCACAGGATCATTCGGTGAAAAATGAAATCCATACTCTTTCAGTAAGAAGGCACAGTATGTGCGTAAATCTTTTTGTTCCTGATCCGTCATTGACATAGCATCTTGTAAGAAGTAATCAGAGATTCAGTTCTTCAATAGGCTTTTTAAAGTAGATCGCTGCGAAGGGACTAAGTGCTGAGATACCGTTGCCGTCTTTTAGGACATTCTCCACTGTGCGAAGGGCTATTTCACCTTTATCTTTGACCAGTTCAAAACTTATCAGGCCAAGTTTATTAGCTGCGACATATTCAAACAACATACTACTTTGTTCTGCAGAGCAGGGATAGAAACCATTATGAGCAACGGTTATTTCAAGAAAGCCTTTGGTGGATTCAACCAACTCGGTTAAATATTCCATAGTGGCTTTGAAAATATTCCCACCACCGATTACACAAACGAGTTGCAGTTGAATCTCACTTGCTTCCAGTATTTCCATAATCGCTTCGATTCCGTTTAATGAAAAGTATTTTGGCAATTGCTCCGCTACACTGGCCCCCAGGTCAGCGATAAATAATTCTTTGTTAGCTGCTATGACACTTTCAAAGAGACTGTTGAATGCTCCGCGATCGATTCGTTTTGTGGTGGCGTCAAGAAATGAAATTTTAACAGGCTTGCGATAGGCAAGCTGCTTCATGGTGGTTGTAGTGGCATCATCCAGATCAAGGATTACTGCTTCGGGATATTTTTCCGCCAGCATGAACGTCAGCACTGATTTTCCGGAACCGCCTTTCGCTTGCGTGATAAAATGGATTTTCTTTTTCATGGTTTATTTATTTAAGTGATGAGTGATTGTCTATTTAAAAGCTATCTCCGCATTCCTCGTGACCTTCTGCGTTGCTTGAGTTTATTGATTGATTGCTCGGGCTCTTCAACGTTTGATTGCTTTGCTTTTTTGATGGCCGTGAGGTACTCGTTCACATCTTTGTATGTTCTGTAGAGTATGGAGGCATCGTTGAACCGGATTCCTTTTTCAGAAAGATTTTTCTTTGCATCCTCACCCGGGGAATCATTATCGAGAAAGAGGTTTACTTCTTTGTGATCTTTAAGGATTGGGATGGTTCGATTGAGCAAGCGGAGTGAATTTAGGATCAGGAAATCAGATTTGGCTACCAGCTCCTTAACTTCTTGAGTATCGATTTTCACAATGGATAAGAAATCAATAAACCCTTCCAGTAGGGCTACTTTCTTTTCATTGTTATCGATGAAAGAAAAGTCTTTAGGAGAAGAAGAACCTTTGAACCAATGATTGCGAAGTTCGAAGGCACCTTGCTGATTCGGAAAGCCGATGGCCGAATAAACCCGTTCTCCAATCCGAAATTCTACCTCCTTACAATATGAACGAGCAGTCTCCAGATCAATGCTGCGCGTGGTGAGGTAATGAATCAAGTCCGGATTTGTTAATTCATTTATAGAAAGAACTTCTAGTTTATTTTCAGCCGTATGAATCTTTGGAGGTTCCCGGTGAAGAGAAAGAGAGCTCAGATTTTCATTGGTAAGCTTTTCTAAAAACTCCGACAAGGAACATTGATGAAGCTTTGCCCCCAGGTCGATGATCGTTCCTCCATCACCGGTACCGTGATCAAACCAAACGTTGCGATGCGTGTTTACTTTAAACGATGGTGTGCGTTCTTCTCGAAGGGGTGAATGATACCATGAATCGTTACCACGATTATATGCCGGTTCAAATCCTAAACGAGATAGATAATCGGTAATAGGAATTTGTTTGGCTTCGGTGAACGTAAGTTTCTTCATGAGTTAACAGTTGTTAACTCTGAACTCATGCGTAATGAAATCGTACTTCCTTTCTTAGGATGATAAGAAGGTTTGTAGTTGATGTATCCAAAAGCGTGTAACTCTTTGATGACTTTATGGTAGGTGGCAATGGAATGGATGTGAGAAAGACGCATGAGTTGCCTTCTAGAAACTTGAATAGTAGAAGTAGAAGGATTCAATATCCAGTTGTAACAGATGGCTGTAGTTAAGGAAATATGGGTTGCTGTAATCCTGGGATCAGAAGTAATCCTGAAAACAAACGCTCGATATAGGCATAGAGGCTCCAACTCACATTGATTTCGAGCCTTCCAATAATTTTAGAATATCTTCTTGCTTATCGTAAACAATACTTCCAATCTTGGAATACGGAAGAGTACCATTAACACGCAGGTTTTGTAAGGTACCTGGTGAGATGCTAAGAAGCTTTCGGACTTCGGAAGACTTTAACCAAGTCTTTGCTTGTGAATGTGATGAAGGTTGGATGATGCTAACCAGTTCATCTAACAAATCTGTTTTGAATTGATCCAGATCGCCCAGTGTGATGAGCTGATCCCGATAAATTTTCCTTTGAGCAGCTGGTTCTAAAACTTCCTTTCCCATGTCTTCTTGTTTGAAAGTCAAAGGGAAGGATGATTAGATTCTGATATTCACACGTTGGGGGGAAGTTGGGATAGATTTAGCTATGGGAGTTTCTCCTATTAGGTTGTTAAGGGGAATGCTTAAACTCATACATTACTTAATTAAATCAATGTGACAAGAAGTGGAAGAATTCGAAAAAATTAGTTTAAGAAGTGAAGAAGTTCAAGAGATAATTAGCCATGTACCGAATGGATTGATCCGATGGGGGGTTACAGTAATTTTCATTGTGATGGTTTCTTTAATAAGCACTACATGGTTTATTAAATATCCTGATTTGCTGATAGCAAAAGTAGTTATTACAACTAATCCGGCACCCGTTAATTTGGTATCACGCACCGATGGAAAAATCACACTACTCAAAAAAGATAACCAATCATGTCATGAAGGTGAAATTATAGCTTACATTCAATCTAACGCAGATGTTGAAACTGTGCTTACTCTTGAACAAGAATTGCTAAGCAAGAACCATGATCTTATTCTAGTAATTTCATTGGGTGATTTACAACCATACTTTTCTGCGTGGCTCAAAGCTCAGAGTGCCATTTCGTTATTTCATGAAATCGAAGCTTTCGATAAACAGATAGAACAATTAGACAGGCAATTAAATACCTATAAGAAACTTAATAAATCATTGATTAGTCAGGAACACATTACAAAACAAGAATTACAATTGGCGTTAGAGAAATTCAAAACCGATTCAATTCTTTATTTACAAAAGGTGACGGCTGCCATGGACTATAACCAATCAAAAACAACCTGGCTTCAGCAGCAACGTGCAGCCAAGACCATAGAAACCACACTACTAACCAATGAATTACAAGTGAACCAACTGCAGAAACAGATTACGGAACTAGAAATACAGAAGAATGAACAAGAGCAAACGTTGCAATTGAATGCTGCAAATACAAATGACGAATTACTTAGCCAGATAGCACGGTGGAAAGAAACCTTTTTGCTAACCGCAACCAGCAACGGACGCGTAGGCTATCTTGGCTTTTTGGAGAACAATACATTTGTTGATGCTAATCGAGCCTTGTTCTCTATTATACCCGAAGCAGGCACTTTAATAGCACAGGCTGAGTTGCCTATCCTTGGTTCAGGTAAAGTAAAAACCGGGCAGGCCGTAAATATCAGATTAGACAATTATCCCTTTGAGCAATTTGGTTTGCTACGTGGCACTATCACTTCCATCTCTGAAATACCCAACGAAGAAAAATATTATGTAAGCATTGAATTACCTAACCCATTAATAACTTCTCAAAATAAAACCCTCGCCTTTAAGCAACAACTATCTGGCACCACCGAAATAATCACAGAAGATTTAAGACTCTTAGAGCGGTTCTTCTATCAGTTCAGAAGATTGTTAAATTGAGCGCAGCTACTTTTCAACCAATCTATTTCGATCAATCTAGAATTTAGGAAATGAGTTGTGTTTTGTGATTGGGAATAGACTCCAATAATTTTCTGATTTGAAACTTTAGGTCGCTCAAAGTATATTCATCCATGTATTTTCTTCCGTTGATAAGGAGGGTGGGTGTTTCGGCTATGCCTGCCTTTATGAACCAGTTTGCGTATTCCTTTAATATTAAATCAACTTCCATCTCTTTTCCATTGAGTTCACCTACTGGATTTTTCTCTATCCATCTGTCAAAGTCTTTTCTTCCGCCATGTAAAAACCAATCGGAAAGCGCCCTCCTACATTTGTTAGGTTCTGTAAGAGAGAGACTAATTATATGCCTCACCATTTTATTGGATACAGAATCTTCTTCTATAGAGTTCACGGTAAAGCGAAAGTTAACCTTCACTCTATCCTCAAAGCGATCAAGCAAATCTTCTATGGCTGCATGGGCGGTCGAGCATGGACCACAGACTGGATTGCTAACCATGGTTAATGTCAACGGTGCCTCCTTATTCCCAGTCCTAATTTCATGTGTGAGTTCGTCCATATTCGTTTCCGGCTGAAGTGATAACAATGATTGAAAGACCTGTTCGCTACGGGTGAATTTATAAAGTGTATGTTCCAAATTCGGTATGCGATGCGAATCGATGAACCGCTCACGGACAACCAGCCAAAAAACAAGAGGTAGTGAATAACTAGTAAATGAAATTATCATAGCTCGAAATCCAAAAGAAAAACTTGGTATGAGTGGTGTAAGGGCAAGAACTTCCAGCCAAATAATAGCCATGACCATGAGGCAAAGCGGGCACCAAGCTCTTATTACTCTCCATTGATAATGAACAGACACCAAGGTAAATGGAAATGCAATGTAGCTTAATACAGCCATTGAACCAGGAAAAGAATTATTGCAAAAAGATGAAAGAGGCAATGAAAGAATACTACCCAAGAAATAGAGAATTCCAACCTCTGAAAGATTAAAAATCCCAAAGAGTTTGGCCCTTGGTGAATAAATAACAGCATCACAATTGGATTTTGATCCCAGCGTGCAAACTGCAGATAATGATTTGTTGACACTGCCCAATTGTTTTTGCAGCAGCAGAAGACAAAAAGCTCCACCAGTGATTTTTAGGAAATAGTATGGAAGAAAAATGGAAGGAATAAGAAAGAAGGGCAGAGTCAAGAGAATTATAGAAAGACCCCAAGCGAGGTATTCACCAGACTGAGAAAAGATTTCCCGCTTCTTTTTTTCTTCATAACCATCTTCTCCTGATTTTTCATTAGCCTCTACCAACAAAACTACTCCGTTCCATTTTATTTCAAATTCAGTAATAGATTCCCTTACTTCACCAATTTCAGAATCGAAATAGTGAACTTGATTACCTTCAAATTTTTGCAGAACTACAAAATGGCCATTGTTTTTTGTGAGATGGGCAATAGCCGGATAACGAATTTCATCAAGATCTTGAGCATTTATTTTTGTTGAATATGTGCTAATATTTAATTCCTCCAAATAGTTTGAAAGAGCAAAAAGACTTGGATAATATAAAGTATTCCTTAAACTCAATATAGTCCTTCTTGTGATTGGGATATGTAATATTTTTGACAAATGAAGTATTACACTCAAACTATTTTCTGTAAACAATTTTGGATCGGTTATCATCATTCAAAAAACTTAATTTATTATTAAAAAAATAATTGAGAATTCCTGATCTCTGGCGTATCCATTCAATTTATGGACTGTTTGAAATACGTTTGAATAACTCTTACGGCACCTACATAGTTACCAGCAATTCATTGTTGTCAATTGCATCTTTATATGTTTGATGAAATTGAATTGGAATTCCTTTATTTCAGGGAATCATTCAAGAAAATATTTTTTAGCTTTTCATTCTCACTTGGGCGAGGGGCATCGTAACTATATAATAGTCCGATCTTATTAATAATACCGTACCGGGGTATCGAACTAAAATCAAAATAACTCTTAATAGCTTCAGCTGTTACTTTTCCCGCACGATAGTGATATTTACCAACTTTAATTTTTTGTAGGCCCTTTTGCCAATTATCAGGATTTTTATCTATAGAAACATAAATAAATGCTACGTTTGCGCTTTTGCTTAACTCGGCATCAAGCTTTTCAGATGCAGGCATCTCCTCTATGCATGGTCCGCACCAGCTCGCCCAAAAATCGATGTATATTGATTTTCCGGAATGATTCTTTAATACATTACCAAGCGTTTTTAATTTTCCTTCCGTGTCAATCAATTCCATCTGGAGTAACTCTGGTGTAAGCGGTTTTCCAAGCCTCGAATAAGTATCCATCATTCTATTCAGCATAGTCAGGTTATACTGATTAGTTGAAGCGTTTTCTTTTATCTCCAGATAAAGCTTTTGGATTAAGTTTTGATGGTCGATTCCTTTTAACATGAGGTTCGATAAAAAAAACAACTTTTGCGCGAACTGCACATGGCCAACATAGATTTCCTCTATCGTTAAAGATATTAATTCAGGAGAAGCATTTGACCCTGAAGCTTGCAGGACGCTAAAGATCGAATACCTATTTAGAAATAGAATGTATTCTCTAAAAGCCAAAAGACTTTCTTTATTTAGCATAGCTGAATTAATATCTTCTAAATAATTAATTGGAAGCGTATTAATTGCTCTGTTGTAAAAGGGGTAAATTAGATCATTCAAATATGAAGTGATTAAATAATCCTCAACTACCTCCTCAAATAGAAATGAATGGGAATTTTCTTTTAAGTAGTCTTCAGCAAAAACCAATTCGTCATTGCGTTTGCGAATCAGGCTTGTCTTATATTCTTGCAAGGAAGCTTCATCAAACTTGATAAGAACCGGATTATTGTGTGTTTTTCGGAATTTTCCAAGTTCCGAAAATAAAGTATAATGTGCGCTGTTTTTCCCTGAGAAATAGCCTTGCTCGTTAGGGTTGTTAAGCATTAGGCTAATTGAATCACCTGGAGAAATATAAATTTTTTGATTATTTATAAACCCAATAACAGGCGTATTAATATTCAGAATAAAGGAGAAACTATTGTCTTCAGGAGAAGTTTTTTTTACTAAATCGGTTTCATGAATTAAAATGGCATCATCTTGAACTCTTAGACTAATTTGACTGCCCTTCTCGCATGCACAACTCCCAGAAATTATGACCTTGTTTTGACCATTGCAATGAACTAGTGATACACCAAGAAAATAGATAAGTGCAAGAATTCTCATGTTAACATGCATTTATGTTGTTAAATGTTATATAGCGATTTGATCAACGCATTCAAGTGTTTCTTCAAAATACAAAAGACAAAGGAGGGATTATTCCCCTCCTTTGTCTTTTTGGTATCATTCTTCACCACAAGAGCAAGCTGATGAATCAGTTTTGTCATAACCAGCATCTTTGCATTTTTGAACATTGCTACCTGTATTGCAAGAGGTTGTGGTGGTGCTACCGAGTACTGTATTATCCTTATCTTTACAACTTATTGTGCAAGTTCCGGCAGGGTCAACGCCACCTCTTAGTGATAATTGTTGTTCTCGTGTTAATTGAATTCAATTGGTTTCATATCAGTAAAATTATTTTTTTATGCCTACTCATTCGCTTTTCGGCACCCGCGGTAAATTATTGAGCTAGCTTTCAAAAATTCACACAACGAAAATAACTGGAGTCATTCCGATAATTCCGGAATGGAATAAATTCTTCAAAATAATTTTGACCACCCCGCAATTCTTGTTGTTCATGATTATCTAAAGTACCAATTTTTAAAATGAATTCCTGTTTATAGTAATATGATTGGCTTTCGCGGCTATAGGTAATCACTGCCCCCAACTCTTTTAGGTCACGTAATTCATCCATTAAAATCGATTTCCCTAACCCAAGGCGCATAGCAAATTCATCTGGAGTGCCCGTTGCCTTTCTCCTAATTAAATCATCCATTCTCTTAAGGCGTTCGATATATTTTAGTAAACTCATTGTGATAGTATTTAGTAGTGAGTGAGTAGTCCTTAGTTTAGCTGCCCAGTTCCAATTGATTTTTTACCAGTTCAAAGTATTTTCCTTTTGTTAATGTCAGTTCCTTATGCGTGCCTGCTTCTACAATCTTTCCTTTTTCCAATACTACAATCTGATCGGCATTTTTAACCGTGCTTAACCGATGGCAATTACAAGAACCGTTTTACCGTTAAAAAAATCGTTCAGGTTTTCCATAATCACCTTTTCATTGTTGGCATCCAGTGCACTGGTGGCCTCATCAAAAAAGATAAATTCAGGATCTTTATATACCGCACGTGCAATGAGCAATCGCTGCTTTTGTCCCTGGCTTAACCCAACGCCATTGGTTCCCACTTTAGTATTGTAACCTAATGGCAAGGATTCGATATGCTCCCTTATATTCGCAACCGTTACTGCATGTAGTAATTTTTTTCGATCGATTTCCTCATCGCCAAGGGCTATGTTTCGGGCAATGGTATTCGAAAAAATGAAACCATCCTGCATTACTGTGCCGCAGCGCTGCCGCCATAATGAAGCAGGCACCTGTGGTAATGGTACTCCGCCCATTGTTATTTTGCCTGCTTGTGGATTATAAAACTTTACCAATAGTTTTAATAACGTGGTTTTACCACTGCCGCTGGAACCCACAATGGCTGTAATCTTTCCTTCGGGAATAATCAAATCAATGTCTTGCAACACTTTTGGAGAATGAGGGCCTTCATATTGAAATGAAAGGTTTTCGATCATCAGCGTCTTGCTTTGTGGAAGCAGGAGAACTTTCTGGAAGTCATCTTGTGTTGTTTCCTCATTCTCAAGTGCGTGAATTTCCCCAATGCGTTCGAGACTAATCTTGGCATCTTGCCAATCGCGCGTAAACGCAATAAACTCATTTACCGGAGCATTGAGTTGGCCGATGATGTATTGCACGGCCAGCATCATCCCTAATGTCATCTGTCCATCCATTACAGCCAATGCGGCCATTACCGTAATCACCATATTTTTAGATTCATTCAAGAACATGCTTCCTGCATCTTGAATTTGTTGAAGCTTAGTTGAATCAATATTTACTCTGAAGAGCTTTGCCTGGATGCGTTCCCATTCCCATCGCTTCAAGGTTTCGCTGCTATTCATTTTTATCTCGCTCATGCCTTGCACAGTCTGGATAAGGTTACTTTGATTATCGGCCATCTGTTGAAAACGCTTGTAATCGAGTTCTGCCCGCTTCTTTAAAAATAAAAGGACATAGAGCACATACACACCGCTAACTCCAAAGAATACCAGGAAGATGGGGATGTTGTAGATCGCCAACACAATCCCAAAAATGATCAAGTTAAAAAACGAAAAAAGAATATTGAGAGAAGAAGTGCTGAGCAATCTTTCAATACGGCTATGATCTTCAATCCTGCGTAAAATGTCGCCAATCATTTTTCCTTCAAAGAAGGACATGGGTAGCTTGAAAAGCTTCACTAAGAAATCAGAAATAATAGAGATGTTGATGCGGGTACTTAGATGAAGCAAGATCCACCTGCGGATAAAATCTACTGCAAGGCGACTTATGAATAGCATCATTTGACCTGCCAGCACTAAATAAATAAATTGAATATTTTGTGTATTGATCCCAACATCAACAATTGACTGCGTAAGAAATGGCAATGCCAGTTGAATTAAGCTGCCTGTGAGTAACCCAATGATTAATTGAACAAGCAGTTTGCGGTGGTTGGTGAGGTACCCAAATAAGTAGGTAAGACTTTTCCGCTTATTCTTTACCGTTTCCGGTTCGTGCTCAAAGAACTGAGGTGTAGTTTCGAGGAGCAGGGCAACACCAGTCTCCTGACCATTGGGGTCTGTAAAGTAAACTGTGTCAGTTAATAATTATTGTAATCATATCTGATGTTGGAATGTGGTCAACTCCCCTGCAGTTGGCTTGGTGCAATGTTATAAAATTTAGTTGGGAGTTGTC
>Ga0154020_10000010_pt1 | contig 213939 bp, 188 predicted proteins | sample Klosneuvirus_201_FD_109709 | JGI IMG/M metagenome (GOLD analysis project Ga0154020, IMG submission 109709) | Active sludge microbial communities from wastewater, Klosterneuburg, Austria - Klosneuvirus_20160825_MG | ecosystem: Engineered > WWTP > Aerobic digester > Activated sludge | place... | reverse complement strand
GGGACCAAGTCCTCAGGGAACAGTAACAGGAGCATCATCTTACAGCTGTTATGTACCAGGTGTTTATTCACTTACAGTACAGGATAGCCAGAACGGATGTAAGCATACAGGAACTGTGAATGTGTTGGACAGAACACAACCTCCGGTGCTATTGAATCCGGTTTCTGGCGCGACGCTTGATTGTGGATCAGATAAAGCAAATATTAATATCGTATTGAGTGGAACCATGACGGGTGGTGCTAAATACTTGATTACTCGTTATCCTCCGGGTGCTTCTTTCAGCCCAACAAATGCGATCTCATACAATACAAATCCATACTTAAGTGGAACCAACTCTCCAAGTATTCAAGTTTCAATGAGTGGTGAATATGTGTATGTGGTGACAAACACATTGACAGGATGTAGAGCAACCGGAACTGTGGTAGTTTCTAATGGAGGATTAACGGCTGCTTTTGATGCCGATCCACCAAGTGGATTCGCTCCTTTGAATGTAAACTTTACAAATAATTCTACGAGTAGTCTTGGTTCTGGAAGTATTGTCTCTGTTTGGAGTTTTGGTAATGGAAGTGTACTTACCAATTCAACTAATCTGACAGCTTCGGCAAGTTATACTGCTCCAGGAAATTATACCTTGATGCTGCTTACTACAAAAGGCATTTGTGTGGATACTGTTTACAAGGTGATCAAAGTGGAAATGCCATCCAAAATGGAAGTTCCGAATATATTCACTCCAAATAATGATGGAAGCAATGATGTATTCTTCTTAAAAGCAGCGAATCTCACCGAGATCAACGCAGTCATTCTAGACAGATGGGGAAATAAAGTGTACGAAACAAAAAGCACAACAGGTAATATTGCCTGGGACGGAAAGAATTTTGGTGGTAAAGAATGCGCCGCCGGAGTCTACATGTACATTATCAAGGGAAAAGGAAAGGATGATAAGGAGTATGAGCAGAAAGGCAATGTCACACTCATCCGATAAATACTAAAGTTAAAGAAGAGCCCGGTCATGTACCGGGTTTTTTTTTTGCCTGATATTATTTTACCTTTGAGCAGTGAAGAATCTTAAGTCTCTTAATTCCTATTTCATAAAATACAAGTGGCACTTTCTCGGGGGACTGATCTTTGTTTTGCTGTCGAGTATATTTAAGATCTACCAGGGCGTTGTTGTAAGGGAAGGAACAGATCATATCATGGCCATTCTCAAGAACAATGTGCGAGCTGAGCCGGAGATCTTTGTCAGGCACGGACTTGTATTGATCGGTCTGGCACTTGCAAGTGGCTTCTTCCTATTCCTTATGCGCCAAACCATCATCGTGATGAGCAGGCATATTGAGTATGATCAGAAAAATGAGATCTATGCACACTATCAGAAATTGGATCAGCAATTCTTCAAGACACATACAACAGGAGACCTGATGAACAGGATCAGTGAAGATGTTTCAAAGGTGCGAATGTATACAGGCCCTGCGATCATGTATCTGGCCAATACCGTAGTTACAACTTTTACCGTTTTGGCTTTTATGATCAATGTGAATCCTAAATTAACATTGATGGTTTTTTTACCATTGCCGGTTCTTTCTCTCATCATCTATATTGTATCGGACAAGATCAACAAGCAAGGCACAAAAGTGCAGGAAGAACTTGGAAATATTACTTCTCAGGCACAGGAAACCTTCAGTGCTATTCGTGTAATTAAGGCCTATGCGAGAGAACGTTTCTTTGAAGGTGAAATGCAGGATAAAAGCAATATTTACCGAAGAGCCGCGTTGCGCATGGCCAACATCGAAGCACTTTTTAGTCCGGCTATGATGTTAATGGTTGGAATGAGTGTTTTGATCACTGTTTGGTACGGAGGTATCATGGTTCAGCGCGGCGAAGTAGGAGCAGGAAATATTCCGGAATTTATTTTGTATGTCTTCAATATGACCTGGCCTTTTGCAGCTTTAGGATGGGTAACTTCTTTGATACAAAGAGCATCTGCTTCTCAAAAGAGAATAGATGAATTTTTGAAAACAAAAGTTGCTTATGAAAGAAAAACAGGAGCGCCTTATCAAGTAAAAGGAGATATTGAATTCAGGAACGTGGATTTTATCTATCCTGAAAATGGTATCAAAGCTTTGAATAATATTTCTTTTAAGGTGAAGTCAGGACAGATACTGGGAATCACGGGGCCGGTAGGTTGTGGAAAATCGAGTATCATAACGGCACTGACAAGGCAATACGATGTGAATGGAGGAGAGATATTGATCGATGGAAAGAATTTAAAAGAACATGATCTTAAAGTGGTAAGAGATCACATGGGAATCGTTACGCAAGATGTTTTTCTTTTTAGTGATACAATTGCTAATAATATCAGTTTCGGTTCAAAAGGAAAAAAGATCAGCAGGGAGAAGATCGAAGAAGCTGCTGAAAAAGCAGGTGTGCACGAGAATATACAATTGTTTCCAGATAAATACGAGACAAGGGTAGGAGAGAGAGGAGTGACTTTGAGTGGGGGACAAAAGCAGCGCATCTCTATTGCCAGAGCCTTGGTCAGCGACCCGAATATTCTTTTATTTGACGATTATCTTAGTGCTGTTGATACAGAAACTGAAGAAAAGATATTGGGTAATTTAAAAAGTGAAATGAATGGAAAAACGGCAATTATCATAAGTCATCGCATATCCAGTATCATTCGTGCGGACAAGATACTTTACGTCAAAGACGGAAAAGTGACTGAAGAAGGATCACATGAAGAGTTAATGAATCTGAAAAAGGATTATTATCAGCTCTATTGTTTGCAGAGCAATTGATCAAAGAAGTGTTTCGATAGCAGCCGGCAGTCCTTCAAATTCCAGTTTTCTGATCTTGGCAGAAAGAGAATCAGCAGTTTCATTTTCATCGATAGCACACGTAAGCTGTAGGATCACTTTGCCTTTATCATATTCTTCGTTCACAAAATGTACCGTAATACCGCTCGTTTTTTCTCCGGCAGCCAAAACAGCCTCATGCACATGATGTCCGTACATGCCTTTTCCTCCGAATTTAGGCAAAAGAGAAGGATGAATATTGATGATCTTATTTGGAAAAGCATTGATCAATGGAACGGGGATCTTTAGCAAAAAACCGGCCAGCACAAGAAGATCGATCTTCTCTATTTTCAGAAATTCGATGATCTGGTCTGTGTAAGTTTCCAGCGCCTTTTTACTGATGATCTGAACATTCTTACGGTATTTTTCGGCACGGGCAATTACGCCTGCCTTTTCATTATTCGTAATGATGAGCTTTATCTTAACTCTGCTGTCGTCTTTAAAATAATTGATCAGATTTTCAGCATTGGTACCTTCACCACTGGCAAATATGGCCAAGTTCTTCATGTTTCAAAAATAAGCTTAATATCTTCTTCCAGGAAACATTTTTTCACAATCCTGCACTCAAAAGATTAAGTGAGGTTCAACTAATAATCGTTATTTTTGTTTCGATGATGAATCTGTTCATACAATGGGATCCGGCCCCTGAGATCTTTACAATACCCGGAATTGACTGGCCGGTGCGCTGGTATGGGCTGATGTGGGCTGTCGCTTTTATTGCGAGTCATTTTTTCATGAATCGAATTTATAAGTTGGAAGGAAGAACAGATAAGGAGCTTGACACCTTAACACTTTATATAATTTTCGGAACTATTTTAGGTGCCAGACTAGGTCATTGTTTGTTTTATGGCCCCTGGTTTGATGAATTCGATCAAACGGGAGAATTGATTTCAGAAGGATATCTTTCACACCCATTGAATTTATTGAAAGTTTATGAAGGTGGTTTGGCAAGTCATGGTGGTGCCATCGGTATTTTGATCGCCATGTGGTTGTATTGCAGAAAAACAAAAGAGAGCTGGTTATGGTTATTTGATCGTTTGGTTGTTGTTGTTCCATTAGCATCCATGTGTATACGTATTGGGAATTTGATCAATAGTGAGATCATTGGAATTCCTACCGATGTGCCTTGGGCATTTATTTTTATTAAGGAAAGTCCATTGCCTCGTCATCCCGCACAACTTTACGAAGCAATTTTTTGTTTTCTTCTTTTCATTGTGATGTATTGGATGTGGAAAAACAAAAGAGATGTACTTAAGAAAGGATTTATGTTCGGATTTCTCTGCGTGACCTTTTTCACCGAACGTTTTTTAGTTGAATTCCTGAAGGAGAATCAAAGTGATTTTGAAAGTTCTTTGCCAATAAACATGGGTCAGATCTTAAGTATACCTTTTATTGTGATTGGAGTGTATTTTATCTTCCGCTCAAAAAGCCAGGAAGTTCACGCTAAGAGAGTGAGTTCTTAAATAATACCCACTTCTGAGATCTTCACCCAACCTTCGTTTCCATTATCGAGCTTGATGAGCACCCAGTCTCCGTTTGTTTCTACAATACGAACTTTTGTGCCTTCATGCAGACTGAATTTTGAATTCGCAGTGGTGGTGGGTTCATTCATGATCTTGGATTCTCTTGCTGTGAGGATCGCAAATTTATTTTCGTTCTTGGATCGATAAGCAGAATAACCAAGAAAGTAAGTGAGGCAAAAAGAGCCTAGAAAAAGTATGATTAGGAAAAATGTGAGTCGTTTCACGCTTGTTTGAGATGTGCTGATAAAAGCAAACAAGGAAATGCATAACAGTACAATGCTTAAGATGCTAAGCCAAGCCCATCCTTTTGTATCAAAGGAAGCCAGAACATTTGTCTTCACTGCTGTAATGAAAAAATTCTCCTTCGAATCTATTTTGTCAACCGTTTTTGCGGCTGCTATTCCCAGATTGATCCTTACATCTTCATCATTTGGATTTAATTTGCGTGCAAGCTCGAAATTGTAAATGGCCTTTCCAAGTTGCTTGTCCCTGTAATACGCATTTCCCAAATTATAATACAGCTGCCATGACTTCAAGCCTGTGCCCAATACTTTTTCATAGGATTCTATTGCCTCTTTGTATTTTTTACTGTCGTAAGAATTCTGCGCTTTTAATATCAGATCGTTGTTGCCTGCACGAAATAAAGCAGAGCACATGATCGCTAGTATGAAAATGATATTTCTCATGACATCTTTCTGTTTATTTGTTCTTCCAGTGTTGTTATCAATTCAATGGTATCATTGTATACTGATTTCAGATCTCCACTTACTGCACCGGGAGCATATTTGGCATATTCGCTTGTTTCAATTGTTTTTAGTGTTTTATTTATGACCTGTTCCTCAGTATTCTTTATAGACAATGAGTTCTGGATCTTTTCACGAGAAAGTTCTGCTACAGGAATATTCAATTTACTTCCTAAGTAAAGATTAATGGCATTCAGAATTTCTGTATAGAATTCATCCTTCTTATTTTGTCCCATCAGCTTTTCTGCATTACTGAGTTGTTTTTTGGCAATGCGAACAGCTTTACGCTGTTTCACGGCAACTAGATCACTGTTCTTATTGATGTGATTTCTTCTAACGGCAAGCGAAACAAATAAAAGTAATACAGGACTGATCATCAAAGCCCAGTGAGTACCGGAATGAAAGAATTCAGTATCTGCCTGGATCAGGTCAAAGTCGCCTTTCTTAATGTAACGAATATCATTCTCACTTTCTTTGATCGTATTCTGTGGCGTGTAAACCTGCGCACCTGCGCTGTTCGGATCAGGAGGAAGAACTGTTATGTGGATCTTAGCTGCCGGAAGCACTACATACTTTTTTGTATCCAGATTAAAATAGCTGAAGTCAAGATCAGTAAGATCGTATTCTCCTTCTGTTCTGGGGATGATCAGGTAATCAAAAGTCTTTGAATTCCCATTTTCAATGATCTTCGGATCATAGGTTTCAAATCCTTCCGGCAAATTCAGTTTTGGAGCGTCCAGTAATTTTAAATTTCCTTTTCCACTGATCTGTAGTTTTAAATTGAAAGCGTCGTTGGCTTTTAGTTCTGTACGACTGCTTTCTGCTTTATAAGAAAAATTTCCGACAGCTCCATTAAAGTTCAAAGGCTTTCCTTCTTCAGGCAGGGCAAGAACTTCAACTATGTAAGGTTTACTCTTTGTTGTTACAGGAACATCTTCGTACCCGCCACCTCCAAAGAATTGTTCGAAGATATTTCGTGGTTTTGACTGACTTTGTTTTCTGATGACAATATCACCTTCAATGGAATTTAAAGTGATCTTACCTGTTTTGTTTGCAATGCATACACTTCTGAAAAGTTCGTAGGTATAATAATTAACTCCGTCAACGATCTCCATGGCCTGCTGACCTTTGCTGGATGATTCCTGAGCCATTGCATAGAATCCATCGTAAGTGGGTTGAGAGAATTTTTGGAATCCAACCAGTTGATGACGGGAATATACTTTTTGAGTGATCGTTACTTGTTCACCGATATAACATTTGTTTTTGCTTACGCCGGTTCTGATGAAAAGATCACCGCCACTTACCTTATTGCTGTATTTAGGATCTTCGCTTGTTGTTCCTGCATTCTGATTTACTGCTCCTTTTACTGCTTCAATAACAATAGCGTTGGTTTCATGCTTTTGATTGGCACCGTTTACTACTGCAGGGCCAATTGTGAATTTTCCTTCTTTTTTCGCAACTAATCCCCATGAAAGGGTCATTTGCTGACTCACTACACCATTCACCCATTGCGTGCTGCTGCTTTGATTGGGTCCGCTGATGACTGAGAAATCGCTGAAATTGGGAGGAGAATAATTATTGGCATTAACAGTGATCACTATCGCATATTCAAATGGAACACCTACTTGAACTTTTTTTGAACTTACCTGCGCATAAACCGGACTTTGTGCCTGTGTTGAAAAGCCAATAAAGAGCATAAGTAGCACAAGTACCGTCTTATTTATTTTATTGTTCATTTTCATTTTTAATTCCTTTTCTTTATTCGTGATTCGTACTTCGTCAATCCTTATTAGCTACCAATCTTTCTCTACCGTCGTATTCCCCGCATCTTCCTGTTTTTGCTTTCTTTTTTCCTGCAGCTTCTTCTCTTCACGCATCAAGGCTTTGAGTAATTGTTCCGCCTGGTCTTTACTCATTTCGTTCTTAGGCTGCGCATTCTTATTCTTATCATTCTTATCTTCTTTTTGATCCTGCTGATTCTGTCCGCCACCCCCTTGTTTGTCTTTTGGAAGATTCTTCAAGGCATAGGCAAGATTGTAACGCGTTTCTTCATCTTTCGGATTGAACTTTAATGATTTTTTATAAGCATCTACCGCATTCTTGTATTCTTTTTTCTGCAGATAACAATTTCCAATATTATGCCAGGCTCTGTGCAGCGTGTCTTTATCGCTTACCGAATTGGCCACTTGCGCAAAACTCTGGGCTGCTTCTTCAAATACCAGCGAGGCCATAGAATCAGGAGTTACTTTTTTTCCTGCCTGAATGAAATTTTCTTTACTGTCTCGAAGGGCAAAGGCATTTTTATACAATGAATTTCCAAGATTGAAATGTGCTTTCGGATTGTGTGGGTTTTCCTTTAATGCATTTCTGTACAATTCCGTTGACTCGAATGTTTTTCCGGTTATATAATGATCGTTCCCATCATAGATCAACTGTGCATCTTTTTGTGCTGCAACATCTAGTCCTGCCAGGGCCAAAATAAATATTTTAATCAACTTACTTTGCATGCTGAAACAATTTAAGCTTTCTGAACCATTCGTTCAATCGTTCTGTGATTAAAAAATCAATAAGCAGAAGGATCAGGGTCAATGCAATGAACCATTGAAATTGATCTTCATAATCTGTATACATTTTATTCTCCAGTTGCGCTTTATCTAATTCGCCGATCTTATTGAGAACTGCGCCTAGTCCAACATCCGCCTGACTGGCCTGAACAAAAACGCCGTTCGCTTTTCCTGCGATCACCTTGAGCAGATCGCTGTTTAGCTTAGTAACCACAGTCTGACCTTGCTTATCCTTACGGTATCCTTTGATTACTCCGTTCTCCATTAATGGAATTGGAACGCCATTGTTGGAACCGATTCCGATGGTATTGATCATGATGCCTTTTTTCCCGCAGATCTCGGCTGCTTCTACTGCTTCGGACTCATGATTCTCTCCATCCGTGATCAGAATAATTGCTTTGTTCTTGCCTTGATCGTTGCTGAATGATTCACTAGCTTTTGTTATGGCTGCAGCTAGATTTGTTCCCTGAACGGGTACCATACCGGTACTGATGGATTCTAAAAATAATTTGGCTGCACTATAGTCGGTAGTGATCGGTAATTGAACATAAGCTTCTCCGGCAAAAATCACAAGTCCCAATCGATCTCCCTCTAATCCGTCGATCATTTTCTCTAATGCATATTTGGCACGAGTTAATCTGTTAGGAGTGAGATCCTGTGCCAGCATACTGTTACTGACATCAATACAAACAATAATGTCAGCACCTTCTCTTTTCACTTCTGTTAGTTTACTTCCGGTTTGCAGATTGCAAATGGCCAGGATCAAACTTGCGAATGCAAGTAAGAAAATGAAAACTTTAAGAGTTCGTTTTCTTTTGGCTTTAAATGGGGTTAACTGGGTGATCAAATTGCTGTCTCCGAGTTTGGCTAGTTTTCTTCTATTGGAGATGAAATAGATCATTGCCAACAGTGCCATGATCGGAATAAGGGCAAGACCGTAAAAATATATTTCGTGTTCGAACTTAAACATTAGGGAACGGCTCTGAATAAAGTGAAACGTAATATAAACTCTAGGAAAAGTACAAGTGCAGCAGCTATGGCAAAGGGAAGAAAGTGTTCCGCTTTGTTACTGAAACTTTTTTCACTCACAATGGTCTTTTCCATTTTATCAATTTCTCCGCAAATGTTCTTCAGACTTTCTGAATTGGTAGCTCTGAAATATTTTCCACCGGTCATTTCCGAGATCTCCGTCATTACTTTTTCATCGATTTCCACATCCACATAATCGTATTCGTATTCTCCTTGCGCATAAATAGCAACCGGCTGAAGTGCTTTTCCTCTCGATCCTGTTCCAATGCAATAAACACGAACGCCATAGGTTTTGGCAAGTTCACCTGCGGTAAGTGGCGCAACTTCTCCCACGTTATTGACTCCGTCGCTTATCAGAATGATCACTTTACTTTTTGCTTTGCTCTCTCTTATTCGAGCAACGGCATTCGCTAATCCAAGTCCGATCGCAGTTCCCTGATCTAAACTTCCGGCTTTGATCTGAGGAAACATATTCTTTAATACTTTGTGATCGCTGGTCAACGGACATTGCGTAAATGCAACTCCTCCGAATGTAACCAAACCAATTCTGTCGTTGGGTCTTGCATCAATAAAATCCAAGATCACATCTTTTGCCACTTCCATACGGTTAGGCTTAAAATCCTTTGCGAGCATGGAAAGTGAAAGGTCCATACTAATTACGATATCGATCCCTTCTGTTTTCTGGTCTTTCCAGCTGCTTCTGGATTGAGGTCGGGCGAGTGCAGTGATAAGCAATGCAAATGCTATCAGTCTCAATGCAAAAAGAGAATGACGGAATTTTGCCTTAAGGGATTGTTTTGTGTTTTTCAAAAGATGAAAAGATGAATAGTTGATCTCACTTTCATTTTTCTTTAAACGAATGATATACCAGATCAGCATGGCAGGAAGGATGCAGAGCAACCAGAACCAGTGCTTCTCAGCGAACATGATATCATTGAAGTAACTAAACATTCTTCTCTTTATTTGTTTCTTCTTTTGGTGTTTCTTCTATTGTCACAACTTCTTCTCTCTTGGTCCCGTTCACAAAATCAAAAGCATTCTGCAATGTAAATTCATTTTCCGCCTCAATCGGTTCCATCTTCGCAAATTTCACGAGATCGGCAAGCTGCAATATCTGCTGTAGCTTCGCTTTACTTTCTGCATCTACTACTTGTGTTCTGAATGCAGTCATGATCTCATCCGTTGTACTCTCAAGTGCAAAGACAGAAAATCGTTCTTCAATGTATAATCGTACTGCATCGGAAATAGAAGAATAATATTCTTTACTCTTTCCATCCTTCCAGATCTTCTCGGCAGCAATTTTTTCCAATGTTGCCAATGCAGTAATATGCGCGGGTATTTTCGGTTTGGCCGGCTCTATTACCTTGTTCATATTCTTTTTTGTATAATATCGTGTTACAAGAATGATGATGATGATTGCGATAAGTATTCCGGTTGTCCAGTAAATGTGTGGTAGATACCATTTCCAGTTAAAGGGTTCATTGAGTACCGTTTTTATATCTTTTATTTTTTTAGCACTGGTGTCAGTTGGAACCGTATGCACTTCTAAAAAAAGAGGTTCTGTGAATCGTATGTTATTTGTATCATTATTGATCGTGAATTTGAATCCAGGAATGGCAAAGTAACCACTGTCATAGGCACTGATTACGATCTGTTGATGTTGATGGATGATATTTGGATTGTTTTTATCAGGAAGGGTAGTGTCGATGGGTGAAACAGAGATCACTTCAATTTTTCCGGTTAGTGTATCACCCAGCTTAGGCCACTCCACATTCATTCCTTTTTGCGATGCATCGTAGGTAAAATAAAGATCCAGTTTCACTTGTTCACCGATCCTGATCTTGCTGGTATCTAAAACGGCATTCACTCTCACATCCTGTGCTACCAGTCTGCAACTAAGCAGTAGAATAAAATAAAGTATGTGATTTCTGATCTTCACTTATCGGTTCTTGAAAAGGTTCATCAATGGTTTTACGTAATTTTCATGCGTCATGATCCTGGTCGAATCGATACCGCTCCGGTTGAAGGTGTCTTTCAGTTCTTCTTCAAATTTCAGCTGATTGATGCTGAACTGCTTTCTGAATTCTTTATCACCTGTATTCACCCAGATTATTTTACCACTTTCATTGTCTTTTAATTTGATAACGCCAACATCGGGTAATTCCTGTTCTGCTTTGTCTAATATTCGTAAAGCCACAAGATCATGTTTTTTACCTGCGATCTTCAAAGCGTCTTTGTAATTGTTCTCTGCGTAGAAGTCGCTGATCAAAAAAACAATGCTTCTTTTTTTGATCACATTGGTCATGTATTTCAAGGCGACCTGCAGATCGGTTTTTGTATTCTCGGGTTTGAATTCGATCAACTCACGTATGATACGAAGTACATGTGATTTTCCCTTTTTCGGTGGAATGAATTTTTCGATCTTGTCACTGAAGAAGATCACCCCGATCTTGTCATTGTTCTGTGAAGCAGAAAAGGCAACAACTGCACAAAGTTCAGTGATCATATCTTGTTTCATCTGAGAACGTGTCCCAAATGCTCCACTGGCACTCACGTCCACCATCAAAACAACACTTAACTCTCTTTCTTCTTCAAATACTTTTACAAAGGGAGTGCTGAATCTTGCAGTAACATTCCAGTCAATTGTCCTCACATCATCTCCCGGTGTGTATTCTCTTACTTCCGAAAAAGCCATCCCACGTCCCTTGAAGGCACTATGGTATTCACCCGAGAAGACCTGACTGCTTAAGCCTCTGGTCTTGATCTCGATTTTTCTGACTTTCTTTAAAAGTTCGGAGGTTTCCATTCTTTAATTTTAGATTTTTTGAATTTTAGAGTTTCACATTCTAAATACTCACTTTGGAATTCAATAATTCTACAATGCTAAAATTATTAAGGAACTTCAACCGTGTTCAATATTTCAGCAATGATCATTTCAGATGTGATGTTCTCTGCTTCTGCTTCATAAGTAAGACCAACACGGTGACGCATCACATCGGTACAGATCGCACGTACGTCTTCCGGTATAACATATCCTCTGCGTTTGATGAATGCATAAGCTTTTGCTGCCAGTGCAAGATTGATACTGGCACGAGGTGATCCTCCATAGGAAATTAATCCCTCGAATTTTTGAAGTTTGTATTCTTTAGGGAAACGACTGGCAAATACAATGTCAACAATGTATCTTTCAATCTTCTCATCCATGTAAACATCTTTTACTACGGCTCTCGCTTTCACAATATCATCCGGTTTCAGAACGCTGTTGACTGTTGGCATTCCATTTGGATTGATGTTCGATGCAATGATCTTTCTCTCGTCTTCTTTGGTCGGATATCCGATCACTACCTTCAGCATGAAACGGTCCATTTGCGCTTCAGGTAAAGGATAAGTTCCTTCTTGTTCAACCGGGTTCTGCGTAGCGAGTACCAAGAATGGATTGGGTAATTTGAAAGTTTGATCGCCAATTGTGACTTGTTTTTCTTGCATGGCTTCCAGCAAGGCCGACTGAACTTTTGCCGGAGCACGGTTGATCTCATCGGCGAGTACGAAATTCGCAAAGATCGGACCTTTACGTATGGAAAACTGTTCTTGTTTTTGATTATAGATCTGCGTACCGATTACGTCAGCCGGAAGGAGATCGGGCGTGAATTGTATACGACTGAAAGCTCCGTCTACACACTTTGCAAGTGTATTGATCGCAAGTGTTTTTGCAAGTCCCGGTACACCCTCGAGCAAAATATGTCCGTTACTCAATAGTCCAATGAGTAATCGCTCTACCATTTGTTTCTGGCCAACAATTACTTTGTCCATTTCAACTGTGAGCATGTCAACAAAAGCACTTTCGCGCTGAATGCGTTCGTTTATTTCTTTAATATCTACCATAAAAAGGGTTTCTGTGAATGGAGGTAAAGATAAGAAGCATGGATGGGAGGAGTTTTTTAGGGTAGTTAAAATATGTTAATCAGACCCCCTAAAAAAACTTAAAATCTCCAATGAAAAATGCTGTTAATTGTGTATCTGTCAAAGCGCGAAAACAGCTTTCAGAAATTCATCAGCTTCTTGAATGGAATTGTATTTGCTGAAACTGAAGCGAAATGAATTTTTTATGTCCTTTTCCTCCATTCCCATAGCCTTTAGCACATGCGATGGTTCTAATAGTTCACTCGTACAGGATGAACCCTGTGAGAATGCAAATTTTTTCAGCAAATTGTGGATAGCAAGATGTTCGGGAAAACAAATATTACTGGTCGTGTGTAATCTGGAACGGGTTGAGCCATTAATCCTCAAGCCCTGTATCTCAAGCAACTGATGTTCGAAGTGATTCTTTATTTTTGAAATATGCGTACTGTTCTCCCAATACTGAGAACTTGCAATTTCAAGTGCTTTCGCCAAGCCTACGATCAATGGTACATTCAATGTTCCTGCTCTTTTTCCGTTTTGTTGTCCACCTCCATGGATCTGAGGCAGGATGTTCACACGAGGATCTTTTCGTTTCAGAAACAACAAGCCAATACCTTTCGGGCCATGAAATTTATGTCCACTTAGTGCCAGTGCATGTACATTGAGTTCACTGATATCACATCTTTCTTTTCCTGCGTATTGTGTTGCGTCGGAGAAAAAAAGAATATTTCTTTCTCGGCAGATCTCAGCGATCTTTTCAATAGGATGAAAGACCCCGGTTTCATTATTGGCAGCCATCAAACTGACAAGAATAGTATTTTCGTTGACCGAATTCTTTAATCCATCAAGATCGATCATTCCTTCTGCGTCCACATCGAGATAAGTAACAAGCGCTCCTTGCTCCTCTAGGTAGCGACAGCAGTCAAGTACTGCTTTGTGTTCTGTTTTGCAGGTGATGATGTGATTGCCTTTTTTTTTGTAGGCCTGATAGATACCTTTTAAAGCCAGATTAATGGATTCAGTGGCACCCGAGGTAAAATAGATCTCAGATGGCTCGCAATTTAAGAGTGAAGCAATTTTTATTCTTGAAGTTTCTACGGCTGCTTCTGCTGTCCAGCCGAAGGCATGTGATTTACCTGAAGCATTGCCGTAATGAGTTCTGAAATAAGGTAACATCGACTCAATTACTTCTTCATCAACACGGGTCGTTGAATTATTATCGAAGTAAATCAAATTATTTGTCATAGTTTACCTTAAATTTGGTCTCTTGGTCAAAGGTATAAATAAACATTATTTTCTACTGCATATCATTGTGTTTATTTGGGGATTTTCTCCTGTACTTGGACGATTTATTACTGCAGATGCCTGGCAGTTGGTCTGGTTCAGGATATTGATCACCGTTTGTGGCATGTTTCTCTGGTTGAAATTCAGAAAGGTTTCTCTGATCACCAGTACAAAGAATGCATGGAAACTCGCAGGTATCGGTCTTATCATTCTTGTTCATTGGATCGCCTTCTATATGGCTATTAAAGTTTCCAATATTTCGGTGACAATGGTAGCTTTTAGTACAGGTACATTGTTCAGCTCTATCATTGAACCTATTTTTTACAAAAGAAAGATCCGTACTTATGAGATCGTCATTGGGATCATCATCATTGCAGCCATTCTTCTGATCTTTTCAATTGAAACGCAGTACTGGTTTGGTATTTTACTAGGAATTTTTGCCGCATTTACTTCCTCTCTTTTTGGTGTCTTGAATGGTTTGCTCATTAAGGAAATTCGTTCCGGCGTCATCAGCTTCTATGAATTAAGTACGGCATTTATCGGACTAAGTATTTTTCTTGCAATAAGTGGTGGATTCAGTTCAGAATTCTTCATTCTGGATGACCGGTCCATTATCGGACTTCTTATCTTGAGTCTGGTTTGTACCATTTTCCCTTTCCTTGCTTCGGTCGATCTGGCCAAACACATCAGTCCTTATACCATCGTTCTTACAGTGAATTTAGAAACGGTTTATGGCATCATCTGGGCCATTCTTTTCTTCAGTGAGAATAAAGAGGTGAAACCCACGTTCTATGTAGGTGTTTTTATCATATTAGCTGCTATTTTCTTAAATTCGTTTCTGAAGCAATTAGCGGAAAAAAGAACGCAGGAATTAAATCATGAAGCCTAAAAAGATCTTGATCATACGATTCAGTTCAATTGGAGATATTGTTCTTACAACTCCGGTGATACGTTGTGTAAAGGAGCAATTGAAGGCAGAAGTGCATTTTGTGAGCAAAAGTGTATTTGCGCCTGTATTGAATGCAAATCCATACATTGATAAAATTCATCCATTCACCAATGAGATCACCGAACTTTTTGATATTCTTAAGAAAGAAGAATTCGATCTGGTCATCGATCTGCATAATAATCTGAGAAGTCTGAGGTTGCGTAAAAAATTGGGTGTTCCTTCTACCGTATTCAGTAAGATCAATGTGAGAAAATTCATGGCAGTGAATCTGAAACTTACCAATATGCTGCCGGATAAACACATTGTCGAAAGGTATCTCGAATCGGTGAAACATTTGGGCGTAAAGGATGACGGAAAGGGATTGGATTATTTTCTCACGAAAGAGGATGAAGTGGAGATTCCAAAAGAGAATTACAGTGTTCTTGTGGTCGGTGGATCTTATTTCACTAAAAAGATACCCATGAAAAAGCTCGAAGAGATCTGCTCGATAGTGAACCATCCCTTGCTTTTAGTTGGAGGGAAGGAAGATGTTGTAGAAGCAAAAGTTCTAGCAGAAAAATTTGGGCATGTAAAGAATTGTTGTGGTCAATATACATTCGGACAAAGTGCCTTTATTATCGGCGCATCTTCACAGGTGATCACTTCCGATACCGGCATGATGCACATTGCCTCTGCATTCAATAAGAAGATCGTTTCCCTTTGGGGCAATACCATTCCTGAATTTGGCATGTCGCCTTACCTTCCCAATAAAAAGAACGTAATTCTAGAGGTGAACAAGTTAAAATGCAGACCTTGCTCAAAGTTAGGCTTCAAAAAATGTCCCAAAGGTCATTTCAAATGCATGATGGATATTGAATTGAAGAAGAGTAACCTTGAATTGTGAAACTATTCGTAATTTTGAAGTATGAGCACGGCGAACATTTTACTCGGGAATGCAATTCAGAATGCATTAAAAGAACTTTACGGAATTGTAGTTAACGATGTGTTGCTTCAAAAGACGAGAAAGGAATTTGAAGGCGATCTTACACTTGTTGTTTTTCCCTATGTAAAAGATTCAAAGCGTTCTCCGGAGAAATTAGGAGAAGAGATCGGAAGTTACATTCAGGAAAAGGAAAAGCAGATCAAAAGTTTCAATGTTGTCAAGGGCTTCTTGAATATTGCAATGAAGGATGAGCATTGGCTGACTTATTTCAATTCTGTGAAGGAAAATGCTCAAATCGGAAAGAAGAAGCCAAAGAGCAGTGGAAAACAGATCATGCTGGAGTATTCTTCTCCGAATACCAACAAACCTTTGCATCTGGGACACATCCGCAATCATTTATTGGGTTATTCTGTCGCTGAGATCCTTCGTGCCAATGGAGATGAAGTGATCAAAGTGAGTATCATCAACGACAGGGGAATTCATATTTGCAAGAGCATGATCGCCTGGCAAAAATTCGGAAAGGGAGAAACGCCGGAAAGCAGTGGATTAAAAGGGGATCATTTAGTTGGGAAGTATTACGTTGAATTTGATAAAGCCTATAAGGCAGAAGTGAAAGCACTGATGCAAAGTGGACAGAGCAAAGAGGAGGCAGAAAAGAATTCGGCATTGATGAAAGAAACCCAGGAGATGTTGAAGAAATGGGAGGAAGGGGATACAGCAGTGATCGAGCTTTGGAAAAAAATGAATGCATGGGTGTATGCAGGATTTCAGGTGACCTATGATACACTTGGAATTGATTTTGATAAGATCTACTACGAAAGTAACACCTATGTATTGGGCAAGGAACATGTGCAGGAAGGATTGGATAAAGGCGTTTTTTATAAGAAGGAGAATGGAAATGTTGCAATCGATCTTACTGCTGACGGATTGGATGAGAAAGTGGTTTTAAGAGGTGATGGGACCAGCATTTATATTACACAGGATATAGGAACTGCAATTGAACGATTTAGGGAATTTCCTAAATTAAATCAGTTGATCTATACTGTAGGTAACGAACAGGATTATCATTTTAAAGCTCTTTTTAAAATTCTTGAGAAACTCGGTTACGATTGGGCAAAAGAGTTATACCATTTGAGTTATGGTATGGTAGAATTACCTGAAGGAAAAATGAAGAGTAGAGAAGGAACGGTTGTGGATGCAGATGACCTGTTGCAAGAAATGTTTGATACCGCAGCTGCAACGACGAAGGAGTTAGGGAAAGTGGATGACTTTACCGAAAGTGAATTGCAAAGTTTATACCGTACCATTGGTCTGGGTGCATTGAAGTATTTCATGTTAAAGGTCGATCCGAAAAAGAAGATGTTGTTCGATCCGAAAGAGAGTATCGATTTTAATGGGCATACCGGTCCTTTCATTCAATATACGCATGCAAGGATATGTTCCGTTCTGAGAAAGGCCGATATTGCCTATGATCAGAATGTAAACGGACTTCAATTGAATGCACTTGAAAGAGAACTAATTCAATGGATCTATGGTTTTGAGGATGCTGTGAAGGAAGCGGGAAAACTTCACAACCCTTCTGTTGTTGCGAATTATATTTATGAATTGGTTAAATGTTTTAACCGTTTCTTCCATGATCATTCCATTTTGAAGGAAGAAAATAAGGAAATTAAAGTATTCAGATTACAACTGGCAAAAAGTTGTGGACGTGTGATCGCAAATGGAATGGAAATGCTGGGTATAAAAGTTCCTGAAAGAATGTAAGGCAGATTTAAAATGAAATTCTTTAAAGATATATTTCAAGGAATTGGTAATTGCTTCAAAGGATTTTCCATTTTATTTGAGAAAGGCTTATGGCCTTATATGTTTTACCCCCTATTGCTTTGGGTGCTATTGTGGGTGGCCAGTTTTTACGGGATATTTCTTTTGGCAGATGGAATTTCGGAATGGCTGAAATCCTATTTTCAATTTGAATCCATACCGGAAACCGGACATTGGTTGTCTTTCGCAAGACCTTTCTTAGTTAGTAAAGTGGGCTTTATAATTGGTTGGGTTATCAAATTTTTATTCTGGATGGTGAGTGGAACGTTTATTAAATATGTGCTGCTGATCATTCTTTCTCCTGTTTTCTCTCTGCTTTCAGAAAAGACAGAAGAAAAGTTAACAGGTGCTAATTTTCCATTCAACTTTTTTCAATTGCTGAAGGATATTGGAAGAGGAACATTGATCAGCCTTCGAAACATGATACTGGAGTATTTTTTTATTTTTATTTGTTTCATCGCCTGCTTATTCTTTCCTCCACTTATTTTCATTACAACTCCCTTCTTACTCCTCTTGGGCTGGTATTTCGTAGGTTTTGCCTTATTGGATTACAGTTGTGAGCGTCATAAAATGGGGATCGTTGAAGGAATTCAATTCATCAAGAAAAATAAAGGTTATGCTATTGGGGTAGGAATGGTGTACAGTTTCTTTTTGATGCTGCCTTTTATTCCTGGTCAGGTAATTGGAATGATGTTCGGACCTGCCGTTGCAGTTGTGGGTTCTACTTTGTCATTTCTGGCCATCAAGAAGGAAATGCAAAAGCCTTGAAAAACTTTTCAATCTCTCTTCCCTTTTTTCATTGCCTCTCTGTCTGGAGGAATGATGTAGTTTTGTATGTTCTTGACTTCTTCCGAGTTGAATTCCGTTTTCCCTATTGTCAACAGATAAGCCTCCTTGGTCATTCCATCACTGGCAATGATTCCGTATTTGTAAAGCCAGCTTTGGTCAAGATTCAGATCGATCATAAAGACAAGAGCAACTCCAATAATGATCTGTGATGTCACTCTGATGAATTTCTCCTTGAAAATTTCGTTCATGAAATTGAAAAAGGAAGCGAGAGGGAAAAGCAGAAAAGCATAATACTGTATCATTGCCCTGCATCCGAAGGATCCGCCATAAGCCCAGTCCCACCAGGAGCTTAACAAATAAATGGTGATCAGAAGAAGGAGTAGCATGAAGGAGCGCATACCTTTTACTTTCCCTTTCATCAAAGGGATTCCAAACAAGGCCAGCAAGATCATTGGGGTATATAAAAACCAGCCTTTTCTGAAACTGAAAAGAAAATTAAAGAGCTGTGGATCCTTGAAAAAGAATTTCTCATCTTCTCCATAGGAATAAAAAAACCACGATCCTGCGTGTATTTTCCAATAGATCATTTGAACGAAGAAGGGCAGTAGAAACAAGAACAATGCAAACATCAATTTTAATCTGTAAGAAAATACCATACGTAATCTTTCTTTTAGATCTGCTGCATTATTAACAAAGATCAAGAGTGGAAACAATAAGATGATGATCTCTGTTGGTCGAATTAAGACAGCGTATCCGGCCAAGAAAGCGAGGAGGTAAAGTGAACGAGTCTTTTTTTCTTCCAGCCATTTGAAACAAAAATGAATGAAGAGGGAAAAGAGAAAGAACAAATAGGCATGTGGCATTTCTCCCAGTCCATAGGTGTAATAGAATAAATTGGTGCCAAAATAAATACAGATCAGACTGATCGCCGTGATGTATTCATTGAAGAATCGTAATAAGTTCTTCCTGCAAAACCAAAGCCCCACCATCGAGAATAAAATAGAGCCGATGTGCATGGCCATTTTGTAAGGAAGTGAATAGCCGTCGGCCTTGTAGTTACTGTTCTTGGCAATGGCATGAGCCGTCAGGAAAAACGGACTATACAAAAGAGCCATTCCCATAGTAACCTTAGGAATGTGTTTTCCATTGGGTAAATTGCTGGTCCAGTAATTGTGTTGGAAAGAAAAACTAAGATCATGATGAACAAAATAAGCAGGGAGATAAGAGTAGTACTGGTCTACATCGTACACCATCGGGAAATTTCCATTTTCAAAATCTGACCATCTTTTGAATCGGTCGACTGAAAAGATCAAAATGAAAATAAATAAATAGAAAGAAGGTTTTAAAAAGACCGAACGTATGAAGTTGAATACGATCTGCATGAAATCAGTTTATGCCTAACCAGTTCTTTGCGTTAGTCCCCATGATCTTTATCTTGTCGCTTTCACTTAATGGTGCTGTTCTAACAAGTTCTCCCGGCACCGCTTCTCCCAATGGAAATGGATAATCTGAGCCTTGCAAGACTTTATCTGCACCGATCAGGTCGATCACATATTGCAACATTTTATGATCACATACGTGACTATCCACCCAGAATTTCCCTAAGTAATTCTTTGGATTGTTTGGATTATCAATGGCTACGAGATCCGGTCTGCAATCCCAACCATGTTCAATTCTGCTGATGGTAGGTAAGAAGGATCCTCCTCCGTGAGCAAAACACACTTTTAAGTTCTTGTATTTTTCAAATATTCCTCCAAAGATCATACTGCAAATAGCACGACTGATCTCTGCAGGCATTCCAACCAACCAAGGCAACCAGTATTTACTCATGTGCTCTTGTCCCATCATCTGCCAGGGATGAACTAATATAGCAGCATTTAAACTTTCGCAGGCTGCCCAGAATTCATCGAACTGCGTTTCATTCAAGTTCAAATTATTTACATTGCTGCCGATCTGAATTCCCCTGAAACCATTCTTCATGCTGCGTTCTAGTTCGTTTATGGCAAGTTTGGTATCCTGCATGGGTACGGTACAAAGACCGACAAATTTATCGGGATGTTCATTCAATGTCTTGGCAATATCATCATTTAAGAATTGACTTACTTCCAAACAGTCATTTGCCTTTGCCCAATACGAGAACATAACGGGAATGGTGCAGATCACCTGTTTATCTGCTTTGTGAGCATTCATCTGTTGAATACGAGTTGTAGCATCCCAGCAATTTGCTTCTATTTCCCTGAAACGTTTATTGCCCTGCATCATCCATGCTTTTCCATCGGTATGATGATCGAGCTGAATGAATTCTCCATAACCGAATTTCTTATTGAAATCAGGAATGTGTTTAGGAATGATGTGAGTATGCGTATCGATCGTGAACATTCTATAAAGTTAAGAAAATTATGTGGAAGCTTCCATGCAAATTGCAGGAAGGAGATGCAATCCCTATTTTTTAAGAGCGTAGATCAGAATGTCTTTTCTGCTGGCCCAGTGATAACCCAGGTGAAATGGTATTTTCCCTACATTCAAGCTGTCCTTATGAAATGCTTCTTGTAATGGTTTTTGTAAACTTAGATATGGAAAATCAGTTACCGGTTTAATGTAAACTCCGTACAATTTAATATTGAATTTATCCCCTTCGGCAATGTATTTGTATGGCATTCCGGTATCATCCTGTATCAAGGCAGTGGAATTTTTCAGGATCAGGTCTTTCATGTTACTCATGAAGTTATTGTGAAGAAGGTAGGATGCGCTTTTGATGTAAGTAATACAATTTGTGGTATTGGTTTTTAGGTATTTGTAGAAGATGCAGGTATCACTGAAATTCTTATTACTCACATCGTATTTGAAATAGTATACTGATTTTACTTTTCCTTTCTGTAAGAAATCAACCCGCACACCAAAAGGTTTTCTTTCCGGGTCTTTGTGATCGTAACTTACTTCTGCTATACTGTCCTGATGATAACGCATGAGGTATTTCACATCCAATATATCATACCCGGATCTCTTAATGAAAAATGTAAGTACGGGAAGCAATCCATTCACTTTTTGAGATTGAAAATCCTGAAGCATTTTGCGTGTGATGAAGTAACTTTTATCAAAAATATCTCCTAGTGATTTTCTGAAATCTTCCGAATAACCACTGTGATCGCCGGGCTTGAATCTTTTCAGATCAGGTAATTTGCCTACCGGTTCAAGACCCAACATAATGTATTTGTCGGCTTCAGGAAAAAAGGCATGGGCTGTTAGGTAGTCCGGACCACTGAAAGGGTAGAAGACCATTTTCGTTCTGTTGTTAGCTGCTTCAAATTCCTTTCTTCCCCAGGTTTGCATGGCAACTAATCTTCTTCTTTCCAGTTTTTTCCAGCTGCTGTCAATAAATTTAGCATGATTTTTCCAGGCCATGCTGTCGAATAGGTAATTGAGATTTCCCGCTTTCCCTTTAAAGCCACATAATACAGCTGTAATGTTGTTGTAGGGATTGTTGGTATTGGCTACAACCGTCGGTTCTGTAACAGGAGTTTTCTGAAGTGTATCGGGAGGAAGTTCTTTTTTTACGGCCAGTGTTTCAGGAGCTTTAACGACTTCTTTCACTTCTGTCTTCTCTGCAGGAGTTTGATTACAGGAAAGAAAAAGCACAATGAAAAGAAGAATTGCCTGGGTGATTCTGAACATGGGGGCAAAAGTAGGAATTTTGAGGGGAATACAAACAAAAAAAGCGAGTTAACCTCGCTTTAATTTGAATGTTATATGACTAAAGATTGTCTTTTATCTCGATCAGTTTCTCTTTGATCTCCTTTAATTTGGCGATCACTTCGGCAGTATGACTCGGCGAAGCAGTAGAAAGCTCTCCACCTTTGAGTTGCTCTCTGGCTCCTTGAATGGTAAAGCCTTTTTGTTTCACCAATTCTACGATCTTGGCAATACTGTCAATGTCTTTTTGAGTAAAGAGACGATTGCCTTTTTTGTTCTTCTGTGGCCGAAGAAATTCAAATTCTTTCTCCCAGAAGCGAAGCGTACTTGCGTTGAGCTCAAACATATCAGACACTTCGCTGATACTGTAAAAGAGCTTTTCGGTGGTTTCTTTATTTTCTGCCATTAAGATTAAAAGTAGCTTAAATTGAGAGCTTGTCAATATTTAGTTTTCAACAGGTTAGGGCAGAAATTAACTATTGTGTGGATCTCTTGATGGGATTCAAGAATCAAGACAAAAGGGAGGCAGGATGATTTTTGTCTTGTCTCTTGCCTCTCTTTAGTCTTGACTCATTTCATTTACATGTAGATCCAATATCCCCTCGCACCCTTCTTCGATAATTGCAATGCCGGGGCTGGGAATTTTAAAACATTGAATGCTGAGAAAAGTCCTTTCAGGAATTTGGATCTGGTTTTAATTCGGGTGAGATCCACGTCCAGACTGAAATAATACCTTCTTTCTCTATCGTAGCGATAAACATTTCCCTCTTTATCCTGAATGGCGAATTCATTCGCAAATCCTCCTAACATTCCGTAAGAACTGTAACCAAAAGCCACATTCAGCCATTTGGGAAATTTGTTTTGCTTTTTCATGAAACTCGATGGATTGACACTTAGCCAATAGGTTTGTCCATTGTAATCTTTCAAAACCTGCGTGTAAATATTTTCACCAAGTAAAGAAGGATCGTATTCTGCCAGTCCGCTTTGTGAATAAGAGAATTTCAAGAGTATCCTTTGTTCTTTCCATGCTGCTTCCTGTGAAACAGCCAGGCCTGCACCCAATGCATTTGCCGCAACATCGCCAAATGAAAATCCCCATCCTTCACTGAATCCATCCATCACTTCGATTGCAGTCATATAGTATAATCCAATTCCACCGGCCACGATCAATTTTGTTTTTCTGTTGTATCCTGCCCAATCAAATGCATCCATCATCAATCGTCCGGTTTGATAACAGGTAAAGAAATGCCCACATTTATCCATCTGATTCCATTCCTTATTATCATTGAAGAAATGAAATTTTCCGGTGTTATAAGGCTCGAACCAGGCGTAATTCAAATAAGCAATGGATCCGGCAGAGACAACAGCAGCTGAAGTTCCAAGGGTGATCTTTCTGGCTTTGTAATTGATCTTTTTTAGACTGTCGTTCTCAGCATTCGTTGCCTTTGCCTGAAGCAAAAGAAAAGAAATAAGAATGATGGGCAGACGAGGGGTCATACGCAAAGATAGTTCATTCCATTGAGAATGGGATCAACTGTGATTGCGAATCAATCCTGATCAAAAATCATTGTAATCGATCAGATCCTGAACGGAATTGATCTTCAACTGATCGTTCCTTTTTTTGGTCTCGATCGGGATCTGCAAATTACCATTGCTGACATTATTGTCTCCTCCACTGATGGTATTATTCAGATCAATGGCATCATAAATATTCTTATTCTTATAATAAGACCTTGTTTTTCCGAATTTGAAAACGAGACCGAAATTCACAAAAATACTGGGTGTTGGATCGTATTCGTAAAAGTATTTATTGTATGGAAGTTTAGAATTTTTGTTGTTGGCAGCGTTGGAATAAAAAGTGATCTTATTCTTGGTGCTGAAGCCGGTTGCGAAGTAGAAATTGAGCCAGTTTTGCAATCTTCCGTCAATTCGTAAACCGGAATTCATTTCGTACCGGGTGAAATGAACAGTAGATTCGGGATGTAGAGTGTAAATTGAATCGCTGTTACTGAAGTTCCACATTCCACCTTGTGGCTTGGTGTACAAACTTAAACTTACATATTCATTCATTGGAAAATTAAGATTCATGCTTCTTGGGAACTGAATACTGAAGTTGATCTTATCCAATCTGCCGAATCGTAAACCAATAAAAGGCATGTATAGTCTATTGCCATATAAGAACGACTTTGTTAAGCCCAGTCTCCAATTGAATCTTTCATGCTTGCTGTGACTGTAAACGATGGTATTCGCCATTCTGAAATATGGTTTTGAATCAGGATAGCTGGCATCTCTAGTCACAAATGGCGAGATGTCAAAGAACCAGATCCCTTTTTTACCCGGATTGACAATGATGCGTGTGCCTAGACCGGTTTTAAGTAGTTCATGTTCGCTGATGCCGTCGAATTTCGGACGAAGGCTCATGCGGTTAAATGTAAGTAGTATGTGTGTGTTCTTGCTTACGCCACTATCATGACTATGGTGTTCGATAGTAGCTATTGGAGTGCAAAGAGAGAAGATGCCTTGTTTAATGCCATAGGTCTTTAAACGGTTGCTCATCAGTTCCAGTGTATCCGTTATTTTTTGCGTGGGTTTACTGTAGGCATCGAGCAGAATGCTTGTCTGAAAATAATGTTTCGGCATTTTTATTTTAAGACTGTCGTAGGTTTTTTGTCCCTTCACTAAGCCCGTAAATAAAAAAACAGTGCTGAGAACTATCAGCACTTTTAAACTATGTAGCGTTATTTTCAATCTTTTCCTTTGATGCTTTCCAGTACTTTTTGTTTGAATTCGTCTTCGGCCGATCTGAGCATGATGATTTTTCTTGCACCTATCACTGCTTTTATTTTTTCGCTGTAATTTTTATGAAGTTCTGCTTCCGCTGTTTTTGTTTTGATATCGAGTTGATACAATTCCTCTGCCTCTTTTTCATCCATATTTTCAGGAGCCTTTCGTAAACTTTGACGCAGGTTCTTTCTCAATGCTTTTACCTTATCATTGTATTCATTGTAAAGAGGCCAGAATTTTTCTGACTCAGCCGAACTTAGATCCAGTTTCTTTGAAATAAAGGATACACGCATTTCTTCCACCTTATCCTTGTTACCCTGCGCATGCACGGAAGAAGAAGTGATCAGAAGGATCAGGAATAAGAATATGGTAACTGCGTTTTTCATTTAGATCTCATCCGGCAGATCCTCAGTACTTATCTGATCACTGCTGTCATTTGTTTTTTTATTCTCACTTGGTTTCTTGTTGAGATTTTCTTCCAGTTTCTTGGTGTCTACTACTTCATATAATTCATCATTCTCTACATTCTCCAGATTCTTATTCTTCAATAATTCGCTTTTATCGATGCAGGCCAATGATCCACAATCCTTCTCAACCGGAGAGAAATAGGAATAGAAAAGCCAGAAACCAAGCGTAATGACAAGAATGGCTGCTGCAGAAACAGTCCAGGTTTTAACACTGAACAAATTGATCACTTTCGTTTTTGTGCTGAGTTGCGATTCGATCTTTTCGGCTGTAACATGGAAATAATTCTCGGGAACACGAAATGAATTTACTTTTTGAATTCCGTCCAAAATTGGGAAGACCTCTTCCTCATTGCCGGAATTCAAAGTAGTATCCAGCCCCTCAAAATAAGAGGTAGGAACTTCAAAATTGTTTTGTTTCTTTGTAGCAGAAAGCAAAGGGTAGAGCAATAGTTCTTGTTTTACTTCCAGTTTTTCGAAATAGTCTTCAGGAACAACAAATCCATGCTTTTCTTTCATTTTTTCAAGTAAGGGAAATTCTTTATGTTCCTTGATCCACTCGATCTTGTTCAATACCGAAGCCGAGAAGTCATTGAAATAATCCTTCGGCAAATCAAATCCTTTTGATTCATTGTTTTCACCTCTATTTTCTGACTCTTTGCTCATTGCGGTAATTGGACGTGATTTACGGTGAGAAGTTTAAGCTTTCATTAAATATTCTTCCACTTTCTTGGCGGCGATATGGTAACTGGCTTTTAAAGCACCGACAGAAGTTTCCAGTATTTCCGACATCTTTTCATAGGGTGTTTCATCGTAATACCTCATATTGAAGACGATACGCTGTTTTTCGGGTAAAGTAAGTATGGCCTGTTGCAACTTTAATTGAATCTCATCCCCTTTAAAAAAGTGGTCGCTTTCCAAACTTTTACTTAACTGATATTCAATAGGATGAAGAGAAGTTGTGTTCGCTTTCTGTTTCTGACGCAAATGGGTGAGGGCCTCATTCGTGGCTATTCTGTACATCCAGGTATACAATTGGCTTTCCTCTCTGAAATTCTCTAATCCCTTCCAGACTTTGATAAAAGTGTTCTGCAAAACATCATCACTGTCGTCATGATCGATCACAATTTTGCGAATGTGCCAGTAAAGTTGTTTCTGGTATTTAGCAATAAGTTGACTCAGAGCCGCATTTCGGGTCTTTTCATCCTTAAAAAGTTCTAATATCTCCTTATCTTCGGGTTGAGCCACAATTTCCTATGAATTAGACGTAAAAGTAAAGTAAAAGTTTAATTTTGAATCCTGTCAATGACTCTTTTTGATAAAATACGTAAATACGAAAGTATGCACATTGTGTTCTGGCTTGTAAAAGACAGTTGCTGGATGCTGGAATATAAGTTGCTTGGAGCATGTATGATCCTGCCAACAATTTTTCTTGCGTTTTATCTTGCCATTAAAACCTATTCCACAAGAGATTTTTATATCAACATGGCCATTTTGTTCTGGATAACAGCCAACTCTTATTGGATGATCATGGAATTTTTCTTCGCGAATCATTACAAAGAGTTAGCAATCATACCCTTTACCTTAGGGTTTATTTTTGTCGCACTTTTTTATGCCAACGCAGGCAAAAAAAGGGAAGTGCATGAACATTCAGCTGCTCCTCAACAAGGTGAGAAATCACCATCAAAAAATGTATAATTTACGGGGTATTTGCTTAAATTTATGGCTCAATTTTCTGCCATGACCGAAACAAAACCATATCAAACCAAGAATAAAGTCAGAATTGTAACTGCAGCTGCATTGTTCGATGGACACGATGCAGCGATCAATATCATGCGCCGCGTTTTACAAAGCAGTGGAGCAGAGATCATCCATCTTGGACATGATCGAAGTGTGAAAGAAATTGTGGATTGTGCGATTCAGGAAGATGCGAATGCAATTGCGATCACCAGTTATCAAGGTGGACACAATGAGTATTTTAAATACATGTATGATCTTTTGAAAGAAAGAGGTTGCGGGCATATCAAGATCTTTGGTGGTGGTGGTGGAACAATTTTACCTGAGGAAATAAAAGATCTGCAGGATTATGGAATTACAAGGATCTACCATCCGGATGACGGAAGAGCGATGGGATTGCAGGGAATGATCAATGATGTATTGATGAAAAGTGATTTTCCAACCGGAGCCAATCTGAACGGAGAAGTGAATCATTTGAAGAGCAAAGATCATAAGTCGATCGCAAAACTGATCTCGGCCGCTGAAAATTTCAATGAAGAAAGCAAGGCAGCACTTGAAAAAGTGAGAGCAAGTGCCAAGGAATCGAAGACGCCGGTAATTGGAATTACAGGAACAGGGGGCTCAGGAAAATCTTCTTTGGTTGATGAATTGGTTCGTCGTTTTTTATTGGATTTTCCTGATAAAAAAATTGGCATCGTTTCGGTTGATCCGAGTAAAAGAAAAACGGGTGGTGCTCTTTTGGGTGATCGAATTCGAATGAATTCCATCAAAAATGACAGAGTTTTCATGCGTTCTTTGGCAACCCGTCAGTCGAATCTTGCCTTATCCAAACATGTACAGGATGCAGTGGATATTCTGAAAGCATCAGAATTCGATCTGATCATTTTAGAAACGGCTGGAATTGGACAAAGTGATACAGAGATCATCGAGCACAGCAATATGAGTTTGTATGTAATGACCCCTGAATTTGGGGCTGCAACACAATTGGAGAAGATCGACATGCTGGAGTTTGCCGATATTGTCGCTATCAATAAATTTGATAAGCGTGGAGCACTGGATGCTATTCGCGATGTGAAGAAACAATTCAAACGCAATAACAATCTCTGGGAAGCAAAAGATGAAGAACTTCCGGTATACGGAACCATCGCTTCACAGTTCAATGATCCCGGAACCAATCGCTTGTACAAAGCGGTGATGGATAAACTGGTGGAAAAGACAAAATGTAATTTGAAGTCGGGCTTCAAGATCACGGAAGAAATGAGTGAGAAGATCTATATCATTCCTCCCGGAAGAACTCGCTATCTATCTGAGATCTCTGAATCTTCCCGTAATTATGATAAATGGGCGGAAATACAAAGTGATATTGCTGAAAAATTGCAAGGAATTCAAACAGCCATAACAACAATTAAGAATTCAACTGCTACTGATAAGGATCGTTTGATCAAGGCGTTGGAAGAAGAGAAACAAAAGATCATTCTGGAACTGGATCCTAAGAATTTGAAGACGCTTGAGAATTGGAATGATAAAAAGAAAAAGTACAAGGATGAATTTTACATTTTTAAAGTAAGAGACAAAGAAATTAAGATCAAAACGCATTACGAAAGTCTTTCGCATTCGCAGGTTCCAAAAGTGGCAGTGCCTGCATACAAAGGATGGAACGATATTTTGAAATGGAGTTTGAGAGAGAATTTTCCGGGTGAATTTCCTTACACTTCCGGAATTTATCCATTTAAGCGAGAAGGTGAAGATCCAACAAGGATGTTTGCAGGCGAAGGGGGACCGGAAAGAACAAACAAACGTTTTCACTATGTAAGTTTAGGAATGCCGGCCCATCGTTTGAGTACTGCTTTCGATTCAGTTACGCTATACGGTAACGATCCTGATCATCGTCCGGATATTTACGGAAAGATCGGAAACTCCGGTGTAAGTGTTTGTTGCCTGGATGATGCTAAAAAATTGTACAGTGGATTCAATCTGGCGGATCCGAAGACATCGGTATCCATGACGATCAATGGACCAGCTGCAACCATCGCTGCCTTTTTCATGAATGCGGCCATCGATCAGCAATGTGAATTGTACATCAAGGAAAATAAACTGGAGAAGGAGATCGACAAAAAGATCGAGGATATCTTCAAAGCAAAAGGAACAAAAAGACCAAAATACAACGCCGACAAATTACCGGAAGGAAACAATGGGCTTGGTTTGATGTTGTTGGGTGTAACCGGTGATATGGTTCTTCCGAAAGATGTATATGAGAAAATAAAAACAAACACCCTGGCACAAGTACGTGGAACCGTTCAGGCCGATATTTTGAAAGAAGATCAGGCACAAAACACCTGCATCTTCTCAACGGAATTCAGTTTGCGTGTAATGGGCGATGTGCAGCAATACTTCATTGATAAGAATGTTCGAAATTTCTATTCCGTTTCTATCAGTGGTTATCATATTGCGGAGGCAGGTGCAAATCCTATTTCGCAATTGGCATTCACTTTATCGAATGGATTTACTTTTGTGGAGTATTATTTGAGCAGGGGAATGAACATCAATGATTTTGCTCCGAATCTTTCTTTCTTCTTCAGCAACGGAATCGATCCGGAATACAGCGTGATCGGAAGAGTAGCAAGACGTATTTGGGCAAAAGCGATGAAGAACAAATACAATGCCAATGAAAGAAGTCAGATGTTGAAATACCATATTCAGACCTCAGGAAGATCCTTGCATGCACAGGAAATTGATTTCAATGACATCCGGACAACTTTGCAGGCACTCTATGCGATCTACGATAATTGCAATTCACTTCATACGAATGCCTATGATGAAGCGATCACCACACCAACAGAAGAAAGTGTAAGAAGAGCGATGGCCATTCAATTGATCATCAATCGTGAGTTAGGACTTGCCAAGAATGAGAATCCATTGCAAGGAGCATTTATCATTGAAGAATTGACCGATCTGGTAGAAGAAGCGGTGCTCACCGAATTTGATAAGATCACAGAAAGAGGTGGTGTATTAGGTGCAATGGAAACCATGTATCAGCGAAGCAAAATACAGGAAGAAAGTTTGTATTATGAAACATTGAAACATAATGGTGAGTATCCTTTGATCGGAGTGAATACATTTTTGAGTTCAAAGGGAAGTCCGACTGTTTTACCACGTGAAGTCATTCGTTCAACAACAGAGGAGAAAGAAGCCCAAATTGCAACGAGAAATAATTTATGGGCAGGTAACAAAGAAAAAGGAACAGAGGCTTTGAAGAATCTTCAGCAGCTTGCCATTCAGAATAAGAATTTATTTGAGGGATTGATGGAAGCGGTGAAATATTGTTCCCTTGGTCAGATCACTTCAGCTTTGTTTGAAGTAGGTGGGCAGTACAGGAGGAATATGTGATGTGGATTTTAGATTTTTGATTTACGATTTTAGATTTGTCACTCGTACTCCGCCAATCGTAAATCGTACTTCGTCATTCGTCACTCGTACTTCTAAAATCTACAATCTTAAATCGTACTTCCCTAAGGTCTGTACTTACTTTTGGTCAGGATCTTCTGTGCATCTTTCTCTTCCATTAATTTCTCCAGTGTTGCTCCTTCATTGTTCTTCATATAACTTCTCACGATCTGCAATCCGACCCACATCGCAATTCGTGGTGGACATTCCTTGCTGATCGCTCCGCTGAAAGGTCCGTCGCTGGTAAGTTCCTGGATGGTTTTCATATTTGTTTCATACAAACGATTTTTTTCCGCAAAATAACCCCATAATTTTTTTTCGTATTCCTTGCAATATTCCATTTGTTTTGGGGTGTAACACATGAGTGTAGTGTCAGCAATATCAGGAAGCAAAGCAGTTACCGCATAATAGATCCTGCCATAAAAAATGGTGTGATACAGCAAGGTATTGGTGGGTTCTGCATTGTCGAATTCAGTTACTAACCATCCGCGTATCATATCCGGGATCACATAATTCTTATTCATGCATCTTGTTCTGAATTGGGGTAATTGAAGCATTTGATAATAGATGCTAGTGTCGCCTAAATACATGTCAAGTGATGTTATCAAAGTGCTATCCGTATAAGCGAAGGCATAATTCCATCCACTGGTGCAAGTAACAAATCTTACCGGCAATTTACGTTTTGGAAAATGGTGATGAAATCGTTTGATACAGTCGTTCACTTGAGGAGTCAATTCATTCATTGCCTCATCCGGGTACACTTTTTTAATTTGCGCATAACAACCTTTGATGTCTTTGTCGTTTAAGAAAGCGACCAACCGTGCTTCGTAAATACTATCAGAAGTGTTGTTCACTTTTAACAGATTCATCATATAATGATCAAAGAAACTACCGTATTTATTCTTTAATTCAATTGTTCCCTTTTTTATATCATTCTGTGAAATGTTAAAAAGATCTTTCTCAAAACGCTCTCCCGGTACGGATGCGATATTCACCTTGTTAAGATCAACATCCAAAGGGTTGTGAACGCAGGACGTTAATATTAAGAACACAATTAAACTTGCAAATATCCTTGTCGGCATAGGCTAATTTTTTATATTTGTAAAAATAACCTTAATTATAAGTAAGATGAAAAAGTATTTATGCACCATTCTCTTGTTGAGTTCCATGTCAGGCATCGTCTTAGCACAGGAGCCGGCTTCTGAAAAAAAGGATTTTGATAAGAAATTTCGTTTCGGTTTAAGAGTAGCGGCGCAGCCATCCTGGTTTACAACAAATGAAAATAACAATAAACCATACGGTGCTTTTTTTGGAACAGGATTTGGTTTGAATATGGAATTCCGTTTTTCTGATATCATCGCTCTTTCTACAGGTATTGGAGGAGATTTTGAAGGAGGAAAAATGACCTTTCGCCAGGATACCAAGGAAAACTATTCCGTTTCTTATTGGATGGATGAAACGAACAACTTTGTAGCCGTTGAGGGGAAAAAGAATCCTACTGATATTAATAACACAAGTAACACGCGTTATTACTTGAAGGAGAGAACCATCAAGACCACTCATGTTACAATTCCTGCTATTCTTAAAATGTCCACTAAAGAATATTCCGGCATGAAGTATTTCGGTATGTTTGGGGCCGAATTGGGGATCAGGATCAAGGCAACAGCAAATGATTCCTACTGGACTTCCTACAAATACGATGGCAATGGTTTGGTAACAAATGGCTCAAAAGGTGATGAGGCCACTCCTGATCAGAAGAATATTAATTTAAGTAAAGATGCTGCCCTGATTCCGATGCGTGTTGGTTTCAATGCCGGAATGGGATTTGAATACAGGTTAGGTGGATCAACATCTTTCTTTACGAGTGTTAATTATTTCAGAAGCTTTACCAACTTCTCCCGAAACGAATCAAAATTCCTTATTTCTGATATCATTTCTGACCCAAGTGGGACTCAATCCTATAAAATGGTTCAGCAAAATCTGATCATGAATGCGATCCGAATCAATATCGGAATTCTGTTCTAAGACCCTTATTTCAATGAAAAAAAGCTGTTTTAATAAAAACGGCTTTTTTTATACCATTTTTCATCATTTTAATCGAAAATCACTAAAAAATCCCCTTTTTTTGTTTAAAAACAAGGTAAAAAGCTCTTTCTTTTAATTAAAATACCCTTATTTTTGCCCCACTAACTAAAACACACACACATGAAACTTAACGAAATTCAGGACCTTATTAAGTTTGTTTCAAAAAGCGGGGTAAGCGAAGTTGAGCTTGAAACAAAGGAGATCAAGATCGTTATCCGTACGCCTAAGAACAACACGCAAGTTGTTATGCAGGCTCAGCCAATGATGCAACAGCAGATGGCTCAGCCGGTACAACAGATCAGTCAGCCCGTTCATCAAGCGCCGGTTACCAATCAAAGCCAGGAGACAAAAGCTCCGGTAAATAATACATCTGACGATAGTAAATACATTACCATTAAATCCCCTATGATCGGTACATTCTACCGCTCTGCCGGACCAGATAAACCACCATTTGTTAATGTAGGTGATGAGATCGCAGCAGGAAAAACAGTATGTATCATTGAGGCGATGAAGCTTTTCAATGAGATCGAAAGTGATATTAAAGGCAAGATCGTAAAAGTTCTAGTGAACGATGCTACTCCGGTAGAATATGATCAGCCTCTTTTCCTTGTGGATCCTTCTTAATGTGAGCATGTGCAAATGTGTTAATGTGAGAATTGCAAAGTAAAGTTTGCTTTGATCGAATGGATTGAATGAATTCTAACCATCAAAATAATCCAATCCTAAAACATTCACTCGATTTTGCACTTGAAGTATTAAAGCTTTGTGATCAATTACAGGAAAGTAGAAAGTTCACGATTTCAAATCAATTAAGTAGATCGGGAACATCAATTGGTGCAAATATTTTTGAATCACAGAATGCAGAAAGCAGGTCTGATTTTATTCACAAGTTAAAAATAGCAAGCAAAGAAGCAGAAGAAACAAAGTACTGGTTAATTCTTTGTTTAGAAATGAAATATATCAAGGATGATGAATTGTTAAAAAAGTTAGAGGTTATTTCTAAATTGTTGAATAAGATCATTGCAACATCAAAAAAGAATTTGAAACAAAACAAATAATTATCACATCAACACATTCACACATCAACACATTAACTCATCAGCACATTAACTCATCAGCACATTAACTCATCAGCACATTAACTCATCAGCACATTAACATATTAACATATTAACACATCAACCCTATGTTTAAAAAAATCTTAATAGCCAATCGTGGCGAAATCGCCCTTCGCGTAATTCGTACTTGTCGCGAAATGGGAATAAAAACCGTTGCGGTTTATTCGACAGCTGATAGAGAAAGTTTACATGTGAAGTTTGCTGATGAAGCTGTGTGTATAGGTCCACCACCAAGTAAAGACAGTTACTTGAACATGGCTAATATCATTGCTGCTGCTGAGATCACCAATGCAGATGCTATTCATCCTGGTTACGGTTTCTTAAGTGAGAATGCTAAATTCTCTAAGATCTGTCGTCAGAATAAGATCAAGTTCATTGGGGCAAGTCCTGAAATGATCAATCAGATGGGAGATAAGAGTAATGCCAAAGCAACCATGTTGAAGAACGGAGTACCATGCGTTCCGGGATCAGATGGATTATTGGAAAGTGCAGAAGAAGGAATGAAGCTTGCAAAGAAGATCAAGTATCCTGTCATCATCAAAGCAACTGCCGGTGGTGGTGGAAAAGGAATGCGCATCATCTGGAAAGAAGAAGATTTTCAAGCTGCTTGGGATAGTGCAACGCATGAAGCTACCGCAGCATTCGGTAACGGTGCTATGTATCTTGAGAAATATATTGAAGAACCAAGACATATTGAAATTCAAATTGTGGGCGATTCACATGGAAAAGCTTGTCATTTAAGTGAACGTGATTGCAGTATTCAACGCCGTCATCAAAAACTGGTAGAAGAAACACCTTCTCCATTCATGACGCCTGAATTACGTGAGGCCATGGGTGATGCGGCCGTTAAAGCTGCTTTGGCCATTAGTTATGAAGGAGTAGGGACAGTAGAGTTCTTAGTGGATAAGCACCGTAATTTCTATTTCATGGAAATGAATACGCGTATTCAGGTAGAACATCCTATTACCGAAGAAGTAATCAATTATGATTTGATCCGCGAGCAAATATTGGTAGCAGCAGGTGTTCCTATTTCAGGAAAGAATTATTATCCGCAGTTACACGCCATCGAATGCCGTATCAATGCAGAAGATCCCTTCAAGAATTTCGTTCCTTCTCCGGGTAAGATCACCACATTGCATACACCGGGTGGACATGGAATTCGTGTTGACTCCCATGTTTACAGTGGTTATACCATTCCACCGAATTACGACAGTATGGTAGGAAAATTGATCACCGTTGCACAAACCCGCGAAGAAGCCATTGCAAAAATGCACAGAGCTTTAAGTGAATATGTGATCGAAGGTGTGAAGACAACTATTCCATTCCATTTGAAATTGATGCAGAACGAGGATTTCAAAAAAGGAGTGTATACCACGAAGTTTTTAGAGACCTGGGATTTTAAAAGTTAAGAAAAAAATAAATGAAACGTAAAAGCAGTAATAGGATCGCAGTATTCATTACTGCTTTTTTATTTTTTACAGGTTTAAAGATCTATTCTCAGAATCAGGGAGTGGAAGTAATTACACAATTGATGATGAAACAGGAAGCGGCCTGGAACAAAGGCGATATTGATGGCTTCATGGAACATTATTGGAAAAGTGATAGTTTAAAATTCATTGGAAAATCAGGCATCACTTACGGATGGCAAAAGACTTATGATAATTACCGGAAGAATTATCCCGATACCAAAACGATGGGGAAATTGCAATTTCAATTGATGAGCATGGAGCAACTCTCTCCAACGGCAGTTTACATCATTGGTTCTTGGCATTTAGAAAGGGAGAATCCGGTTGGGGGACATTTTACCTTACTCTGGAAAAAGCTGAACGGCAAGTGGGTGATCGTTGCAGATCATACGAGTTGAATCGATTGTTGTCATGACCCTCTCACGATTACAATTGCGTAATATAGAATTATCAAAGCTAAAACCAAATTGATCCTTCCCATATACCTTGCCGCAATCACAAATATTTTTTTCTCAGAATTATTATTTATCTCTTTTATTCCTTTTGGACCTATTATAAAGTCATGAAAAAAGCTTAGGGTAACTATCAATAGAAATAGCAATACTTTATATCGATAAATGGAAAGTCCTGGTTCGTGAAGGAATGTAGTCCACGAAATCCCCCTATAACTTAGATTTATTATGCCAGTGGCAAGGAGCAAACCTAAACTCGTCCATCCGGCTTTCATGAAATTCAATCCGATTTTATGTAGGAGTTCTTTTTTATCCGGGTGTTTCCGAACAGATGGCATCAATATCGCAACGAAAAAGAGCATTCCTCCTACCCAGAAACAAGCACCCAAAATATGCAGATACACGGAGGTATGGTAAAGAAAAGACATTTTTCGTTCAGTTATTTTTTCCATCCGATAGTTCAATGAGGATCTCGGAAGAAAGATTTTCTATGAAATAATTATATTTCTCTTTCTCCTCCTTATTTGAATGTAAGGGTTTATGTGCAAGTGCCCTGTTCAGTTGACTGATCTTTTGATTTAAGCTTTGTGTTGTTTCTGAGAAGAAGGTATGCGAAAATTTCTCCCAGACATAATTGATCGCTTGTTCGTTCGGATGAGCCAGATCTTCTTTGTAAAAACGATGGTCGCGCAGATCATCGCTCACCAATTCATAAGCAGGAAAATAATTGCAATCTTTATTCTGCTGACAAATGGTTTGTGCTGCAAGGATGAGAATGGATTTGCTCAATGAATTGTTCTCCACTCCGTCTTTCAAGTATTTAACGGGAGAAATCGTAAAGATGAATTGGATGGAGGGATTGATCTTTTTTATACTTGTAAGCAATGCCCCGTATTTGGAAACGATGCTATCATAAGTACAAAGCTCTTTTGCAAACAAGGTGCTTTTTTGTTTGTGACAATTGGCCACCACTGCATTTAATTCTATTTCTCTGTAATAAAAGCCAGTGCCAAATGTAAAGATCAGCACCTTTGCTTCTTTTAAGAATTGTAATGCTTTTGTTTGTTCTTCTTTTATTTGGTCTACTAATTCTTTCTTTGAATTTGCCTTCACGGAGGAGTGATGATCGTAACTGAAGTAGTCCGATCCTCGTTCAAGTATCTTTTTTGTATCCACACTTCCTGAAAGAATATCATTCAGGCACTTTTCCATACTCAGTGGATTGAATAAAATGCCATTGGGATTTTTGTATACCTTCATGCGCATTTCGATCATGCGTTTTCCTATTTCTTCTGAAAAACAAGAGCCTATTAAAAAGATTCCGTTTGAATGACTTAATTCAAATTCTGCTTTTTTAGGAGTATGATCTAAATGAAATTTCAAGGATTCAGTTCTTTGAATTTTGAATCTAAGAAGTTCTTGGCTGCTTCGTAATTGTTTTCAATGATCCCATCCAGCACGGCATCTTTTAATGCATTCTTCAGTATTCCGACCATTCTTCCTGCAGGTAGTCCGTATAAACTCATGATCTCTTCTCCTTTAATGATGGGTTGCCAGTTGCGGATCCTGTCCTTTTCTTCTAATTCCACCAGTTTCTTTTTTACGATCTCAAAGTTCTGCATGTAACGCTTCACCTTGTTCGGATTCTTGGTGGTGATATCACTTTCACATAAGATCATCAGATCATCCACATCATCTCCTGCTTCAAACAATAATCTTCTTACTGCGCTGTCTGTCACTTCTGTTTTTGCCAATACAATGGGACGTAAATGCAATTGCACCAACTTTTGTACATACTTCATCTTTTCATTGAGCGGAAGTTTTAAGGAAGTGAAAATTTTCGGTACCATTCTGGCGCCTTTGTCCTCATGTCCGTGAAAAGTGAAACCATGTCCGGGTTCAAAACGTTTGGTCGCCGGTTTTGCAATATCGTGTAAGATGGCGGCCCAGCGTAACCAAAGATCATTTGTTTTTTGCGCTGTATTATCCAATACTTCTAAGGTATGATAGAAATTATCTTTGTGTGAGAGACCATTGATGGTATCCACGCCATGTAATTTGACCATTTCAGGAAAGAACGTGTGTAAGAGACCTGTATCAAAAAGTAATTTGAATCCTTTGGATGGAACGGGGGAGAGGATGATCTTATTCAATTCATCGCTTATCCTTTCTCTGGAGACTATACTTAATCGTTGTTTGTTTTTGGTAATGGCAGTTAATGATCTTTCTTCAATGGTAAAATTCAATTGAGAGGCGAAACGAATGGCGCGCATCATGCGTAAAGGATCATCACTGTATGTTATATCCGGATCGAGAGGAGTGCGAATGATGCCGTTCTTGAGGTCTTCCATTCCTCCAAAAGGATCGAGTAATTGTCCGAAATTCTTTTCCGAAACACCAATGGCAAGAGCATTGATGGTAAAATCCCTTCGATTCTGATCATCCTGTAAACTTCCGTCTTCTACAATGGGTTTACGAGAATCGCGACTGTAACTTTCCTTTCTTGCTCCAACAAACTCTACTTCTATTTCTTCAAATTTTATTTGTGCAGTACCAAAGTTTTTAAAAGTGCTGAGGTGAGCACCTTCGCCAAGTTTTTTATGAACGAGTTCAGCCAGGTCAATTCCTTTTCCCAATGTTACAATGTCAATGTCTTTGCTGGTTCTGTTCAAAAAGATATCGCGAACATATCCTCCAATAGCATAGCTGTCCTGTTGCAGCTCATCGCTGCAGGATTTGATGAGTTTAAAGATAGCTTGTTCCAGAAAAGGGTACATGGAACAAAAATAAGCTTAAAATCAGAAGCAAAGGAATGAAAGCACGAATAAATAGATAAAAAAAGCGCAAATCTTACTTTGCGCTTTCGTTAGTATTATTTTTTTATGAACCTTGTTCGGGTTTCTCCTATTTCAATAAAGTAGAGTCCAGGTGCAAGATCGCTGACATTGATCCTAGTTTTAATACCTTCTTGTTTGTTTGTTTTTACAAGAGTACCTAAGCAATTGTAGATATTTACATTGTCTATTGTGTATTGTTCGTTTTCGATATTTAATTCCGTTTCAGTTGGATTTGGAAACACGGTGAATCTTGAACTTTTTGATACTTCTTTTAATCCGGTGACATTGAAACATGGTAAATAATATTTTAGAACCGAATCCATATAAAGGGGTGTATCGCTTAAGCCTGAGTGACCCAAAACAGGATCTTGTATGAATAATCCAACACTTCCGCCATTGGCCATGACCCAATTTGTTTTTGCGGAGTTCATACCTGGGCAACCGTCTCTTGCGGGATTAGGATCTTGACCTCCACAAAACATTGCCCATCTCTTTCCTGCGCAGAAGGTATGTCCATATATTCCGGTATTGATCTGCTGATACAAAGGATAAAGTGAATCCGGTTTGCCAGCGTTAGAAAGAATAGTGCAGAAGTAATTCTTCCCTCCGGGCTGAACATCTTTGAATTGTAAAGCATAAGTTCGCGCTGAGCCCCTGCTGAAGCCATTGAGTAAAGCTTTGTTGGAAGGATATTTGATTCTTTTCAATGCAGTGTCTATATATGTGTAAAGGGTTGTATCGTCAAAGTAATCATTCGGTGAAACGGAAGCCGCGCCTCTGTACCACTGGAATGCTATAATGCCAACCCCTCTTAATAAGGCTTTTTGATGCCAAAAATAAAAGACATTGAAGGCGTTACTACCGGTGCCATGAAGTGTTACCATTAATGGTGTACTCGAAGGAGTTGTAGCGGGGGGAAACCATTTTAAATAAAATGAGTTTCCATCGGCTGTTGCAACAGCTTGCGCGCCGTTATTTATGCAGTATTGGGCAACAACAGTATTGCTATTGTAGAATTCGTTATAAAGCGCCTGTGCGTTTGGCGGTAATTGGGAATAACCTGTTTTAAAGATTAGTATGAAAGTGATAATAAAGATATTTTTCATAGTCGAATATTATTTTTAATTATTTTAGATTGTTGATATTTGAGATGTGTTTTCACTTTGATGTTATTTATTGCAGATAATTCTTGAATTAAAAGTGATTTGATATAAAATTAGCATTTCTTATTTGATAAATCAGGTTTTGAAATGTATCATTTATGACTAATTTTAGTTTTCCATACTCAGATTTTAATGCCAATTAATGATTTATTAGGTGATAAAGAGCTCGAGATCATTTTGTGTTTACCAGTTGACCTTTTTTCGTAGGAATACCCTGATTGTTTAGTATGGTATAGAAATAAATTCCTTCCGGCTGGTTTCTGATATCAATGAGTTTGCCTTCGCCTTTTGAGATCAATTGTCCATAAATGGTCTCTACGATATAACTGATGAATTTTCCGTTTGTTGTAGTTATTTGAAAAACGCCATTGCTTGGGTTAGGAAAGACATTGATTTCTGATTTGTCGTCTAATTCGATTACATGGTTAGGAGGTGTGTTGATCTGATATACTTTTACTCCGGCTTGCCAATCTTTTGCATTCACCCAATTGGTGTATTTTTCAATATCATACGAAACATACAGGTTATTTCCCTTTAGCATAAGGAAGGGTCGGTTGGCATTGTAACTCGTTCCACATGTATTGCAAGGCACGGCAAAGGCAGTAACAGTTGTTGTGTTTTGCAAGGTCCAGTTGTTATCATAAATTCCAATTAGCACATTTCCACGATTGTGCTCACCTGTATGATGTGCAACGTAATAGTATCCGTTGTTCCAAAGAACACCCTGACTCCATTGCCCATCACTATGCAATAAAGTTTTATTTACATAATTGAAATTAGCATCGTATTTGTAAGCATATAAATCTCTATTGTTAAAGTTATCCATTGTAATTTCATAGTAGTTACCTGCATTAAAGATCATGCTTGCTCCCCATGTTACTTTATTCTGAGAAAGGATAGTTGTGGAAGTCAGTGCATTTAGGTTTAAATCATATTGAAGTATCTCGGATTGTGGAGTCATTGTCGGACTTGGTGGGTTAACGGGAGGACAAATATTAGATTCATACATGGCTCCGATAATTAGCCTGTTGTTCGTATAATTCAATTCTTGATCAATATTGGACGAGCAAGCATTCAGAGTGATTGTTTTGGAGCTTAAAACGGTAAAATTATCATCATATTTTGTGATCTTGTAATTTGCAGTTGGACTTGCTAAAGTGATGTGGTAATAAGTTGAATCGACCATCACCATAGCAAAATCCCCGGCCCCAGTTTGTGAAGGTAGAGTTCCTTTATTGCCTGTAAAATTCATAGTAGCATCATATTCTCTCCAAGCGAAGTTTGTCAATTGCCCCGAAGGAAGTCCACTATTGGCAGGACGTGCTGCATAGATAACATAGAATTTGTTTCTGGGAGTGTGGTAGTAAATTCGAGCAAAAGCACCAATTGTATCAACGCTATTCGGTGTTAAAGTGTATGAATTTACCAAGGTTAAAGTTGGAGCCTGGCTGAAAATTGTGCCAATACAAAGGAACATGGCGATAGTAAATAGTTTTTTCATGTTTTTGAGTTTATGGTTTAGTTTAAATTTATCTTTCCCTTTATTCTGATATTAAGTGGTATTTCTTTATTGCTTGTTTAAAATGAGATTTAAAGCTTCGATTTTGTTAATCACCCGTACTGTGATCTGCTGCTTGAATGTGAAAATATTTCCATTTTGCTGTGATGTTATGGCAAATGTAATGGAGCTTCGAGAGAAATAATTAATTTGTATACAAATAGGTTATTATTGTATACGAGCACTCATGATTTGAAAAGGGACCTAAGCTCATTTTTATACGCCTCGCCTAAGGGAATGGAAATTGAAGACAGTTGTATTTTATCGGTTTCAATTTTTGTGATTGAATCTGTATTGACGATATAGGATTTGTGAACCCTTTTGAACTTATTAAATGGCAATTTGTCGCCTATGGTCTTTAAATTGCAACGTGTTAAATGAGGTTTGGAACTATTCTTAACATGTATTTTTACATAGTCCTTTAGACCTTCTATATACAATACATCAGCATACATTAATTTAATGAAGCTATGCTCTGACCGAATGATAATGCTGTTTTCTTTATTTTGATTATCTGACCTTTTAAGCTCAAACCATTCTTTGGCTTTTGCACATGCCATTTCAAATCGGTCGAATCGTATTGGTTTTAGAATATAGTCAATTGCAGAAAGCTCAAAGCCTTCCAGAGCGTAATTTTCAAATGCAGTAGTAAAAATGAACATTTTGTCATTTAGTTTTCTCGCAAATTCAACGCCACTCATAGCAGGCATTTGTATGTCAAGAAAAAGCAGATCCACCGAAGTTGAATTAATAAACTCTTCTGCCTTGATAGCTGAGTTGAAAGTTCCAATGCATTCCAGAAATTCAATCCTTTTGATGTTATCAACGATCAATTCCAGAGCCAATGGTTCATCATCAATTGCTATGCATTTCAATTTGTTCATAATTCCAATTTCAAATTTACTTCATAAATACCACTAGTCTCTGTTGAAACAAGAGAGTATTTGTTCTTGTATTGAATTTCCAGTCGTTTTTTTGTATTCTCAAGCCCAACACCGGAAATGATCTCCTTGATATTGTTGAGCTTATGAATTTTATTTTTTGTATTCAATACTAAAGTGTTTTCTTTAATGCTTATGATGATGTGTATCAGGTCTTCATCCATTCCTGAAATACCATGTTTAAATGTATTTTCAATGAATCCTATTAATAGAAGTGGTTCAATTTGCTGACTATCTGCTTTTCCTGTCAGCTCGTATTTTAGGTTAAAGTCAACAGGTAGTCTTAATTTTTGAAGGGAAATGTAATTTGTAATGTATTCCAATTCTTTACTTAATTCTACCGTATCATGTTTGCTTGTGTTTAGCATATAACGCATCAATTCAGAAAGGGTAATCACGGATCGTTCTGCTTCGTTGGGTCTTAATCGTATTAAGGCATTGATATTGTTGAGTGTGTTGAATAGAAAATGTGGGTTGATCTGTGATCGTAAAAAATTTAATTCTGCTATTCTGTTCTGTTCTTCCAGTTTTTTTTGGGTTCCCAATTGCAAAAAATAGTCTTCAACGAGTCGGAAAGTAGTACTAACGGCGAAAACCTGAACGATAGCTACAACAGAAAAGAAAAGCAGAAAAGGAGCATCGCTGGGACGAATCAATATAAATTCAACTAGGTTGCAAAGAAAAAAGGTTGATAGAAGTGCTATCGTGGATACGAGAAGATAAGGTTTAAGTCCTCTGGATTTAAAGATCTTCGGAATAAAATAGAAGTAATTCGCATAGAATAACAGGATGCAAATGATTTGTTTTAATATGTATTGGAGAAGAAAGTTCTCTTGATCAAATTGACGAGGATCATGTAAGTAAGGCGTGAAAATGAAAAAATACCATAATACAAGTTGAAGAAAATATGAAATTATCCTGCCTTTCATTGCATTGTAAATGTAGGCAGATATTATTGTTTTTTTAGCGCAAAAAGTGGATAGATAAAAGGACTTTGTATATAAAATCAGGGGGATTCTATATTTGTTTTCCTGTTTAGTAAATATTTATTTAAATTGGAAGTAATTATGGCAAGATCAACCCTTTTAATGTTTATCGTTTTTCTGTTAAACAATTCATTCGCGCAAAATTCTCCCTGGCAATCGCCTTTAAGAATTTGTACCGGTTCGAACGGTATCACATTCGGGACCTCAAGTTTATTTCAAGATTCTGCTGGTGTTGCCTCAGTTATTCGAATCGGTTCTTCTAGCAGTGATACACTTCTTTGTGCATTTCAATGGTTCCCTGCTCCTCAGGGAAATCCGAAGTGGGACAGAATAGCCGTGAAGTTTTCATACGATGGTGGTTCAAGTTGGACAACACCTACGAAATGTATTTTTATTGGATTACCCGGAGGGTATCAGCGTCCGTTCGATCCGGCTTTGGTAAAATTGTCGAACGGTCAGATCAGAATGTATTTTTCTTCTAGTTCAACAACTAATCCACCTGCAGGTGGCATTGATACTTATTCAGGAATTTCAAATGATGGAATTACTTATACGATCGACCCTTCGGTAAGGTTCGATAGTCCAACTAAACATGCCATTGATCCTACGCTGGCATTTTTTGGAGGAACTTGGTATTATAATTCGTGGACAAGTTCGAATGGTGACGGGGCACATAGAGCCATTTCGAATGATGGACTTACATTTACTACGCAAGCTATGAATTCGTATGATGGCAGTCACTTGTGGTTGGGAAATTATTTTGTTGACGGAAGTTTATTGAAATTTTACGGATGTGGGAGTGGTATGTGGGTCAATGCAAGCAATGATGGAAGCACTTGGGGAACGTATACAAATGTTGCTGTAATGGGAGCCGATCCTTCAGTTACAAAGAACAAGAACGGCACTTATGTTATGGTCTATACAGGACCTCCAAATAGCACAGGAGTGAAAGATCCTTTTGATGCGAATGCAGGATTCTCTGTTTTTCCCAGTGAATTTGATGACTTTTTAATGATTGAAAATAAGGAAATGAAATGGGATCTGCACCTTGAACTCTTTGATTTAAATGGGAAGTTGGTTCACGAAACGGAAATAGAAAAAGGAGCATTGACTACGAAAGTTGAATTAAGTTTTTTAAATGCAGGTGTATATTCCTGTATACTACATAGTGAGGAGAAGATAATCTGTAAAAAGGTGATTAAAAGAAGTTGATCTATTTCTCGGCTCTTCTTTTCTTCTCTTTTATAATGAGGTTCAATTCTCTTCCTGTCTGACCTTTCACACTGGTGTTCTCCTGCGCTCTGCGAATCAAATAAGGGAGTACATCTTTCACCGGACCATAAGGAACGTATTTGGCCACATTGTAGCCGTTAAATGAGAGATTGTAAGAGATGTGATCGCTCATGCCGAGCAACTGAGAAAAATAGATCCGCTTATCGGAAGGTTGAATATTGTGTTTTTTCATTAAATCAACGAGGTACAAAGAACTTTTTTCGTTATGCGTTCCGGCACACAATCCAACCATATTGATATTCTCCACACAAATTTTCAACGCCTCATCGTAATCCCTGTCACTGTTCTCTTTGGTTTGTTGAATAGGGGAGGGATAATTCATTTCCTTTGCTCTGAGTCTTTCTTTTTCCATGTAAGCACCTCTTACCAGTTTAGCACCGATGTGATAGGATCCTTTTTTTGCTTCTTCAATGCTTTGTTTCAAATAGGCAACACGGTCATGACGATACAGCTGAAATGTATTGTGAACAATGGCCTTTGTTTTGTTGAATTTTGCCATGTTCTCATTTGCCATTTGATCGATGGCAGGTTGTATCCAGCTTTCTTCTGCATCAATAAAAAGACACTGATCATTTTGGTACGCAGCCGCGCAGATCTTTTCTACTCTTGCTTTTACTCTTTCCCATTCTTTGGATTCATTTTCATTCAATTTTTCACCGGCGCTTACTTTCACGAGCAGATCGAATCGTGCCAGCCCCGTTACTTTAAAAACACAAAAAGGAATGTGCTTGTCTTCTTTTGCTTTTTTAATGGTCTCTAATGTTTCATGCAGGCAATTATCAAAATCAGCTTCGCTTTCCTTTCCTTCTACACTGTAATCCAAAATAGTGCCGATATTGTATTTAGCTAGTTGGGCAATAGCATTTCCACAGTCGTGAATATTTTCACCACCGACAAATTGTTTGAAAATGGTGCTTTTGATCAGACCTTTAAATCCTATATTTAATGCTATGGGAGCAAAGGTAGCGCCGAATTTCACCATGATGGGATTGCCAATCAATTTGAAAAGAAAGTAAGAGCGATTCAATTCACTATCGCTTTTTGACTTGAATGCATTTTCTGTATTGTCGAACGAGATCATTTTAGAACTTTTTTATTTAATCAATAGCCAAATAATTCTTTTAAAGGAACAAATTTAACCGGACCGTACTTTTCAAGTACTTTCAAATCCAGTAATTCCTTTTTTCCAACTATCACCACGGTTTTTTCTTTTCCCTTAATGCTTTGATCATAGAACTTCTTGATATCGGCAAAGGTGTAATTTTTCACTTTCGTATAGATCGATCTTCTTATATCTCCATTGTGTCCAAGATCAACAGCCTGAAGGTAATTGAAAATAATGGCAGAGCGAATGATGCGTTGTGAAGCAATTTCCTGCAGAACCATGTCTTTCGCCGATTGGAAAGCACTTTCGGCTTTCGGCATTTCATTCAATAGAGCATTCAAACCCTTCATTGCTTCATTTAATTTATCGGCCTGAGATCCTATGTAGGAAACATTAAAAGTTTGTTTATTTTTTTTGTTTGGCAGAGAGAATTGAGAATAAGCAGAGTAGGCAAGCGCTTTGGATTCCCGAAGATCCTGATACAAGACACTGTTCATTCCTGATCCGAAATAAGCGTTGAAAAGAAAAGTAACAGGAACCAGTGTCGAATCATACAACTTACCATTGGATAGAACCATGATCTCTGCCTGTTTCATGTCAAAATCCGTATATAGAACTTCGTTATTTAGTTTTTTAATTTGAAAATTGCGGCTTTCCGGTGACTTCTTCAATTGAGTTGGAACGCGATGGAATTTTTCTAAAGTTGCCGTGATGTCATTGATCGTGGAAGGTCCATAATAAAGTACCTTATGTTCATAACTGAGCATTCCGGTGATCTTATCTTTTATGATTTCCGGATTCAGTTTTAGCATTTCTTCATTGCTGAGTACATGAGTGAATGCATTATCGGGACCGTAGATCGCATAGTTAACCAATGCGTTTTTAAGAATTACCTCTTTATTGTGTTTTTGATCTTCACGTTCCTTTAGCAGGTCATTGATCAGTGCTTTTAGTTTCTCATCTTCAACTACAGGTTCGGCAAGGATCTTTTCCAGTAAGGTAATGCCTGCTTCCATATTATCATTTAGTCCGATCATTCTCACCCAGGTATTCTCATTATCAGAAAATACATCCAGAGTACAACCTAATTTGTAGAATTCCTCCTGAATCTTTTCAGCAGTCATGTCTTTTGTGCTCACATAAGGAATGAAATCTACAGCAATTGGTAATACCTTGTCTGCATTTTTACCGAAGTCAAATTTATAGTAGAGTTCAAAGAGTTTATTTTCTTTATTTTGATTGTACAGAAGTGTTGTACTCGTCTTGATCTTTGCTGACTGAATGTCTTTTGTATAATCAATGAAAACGGGTTTAATGGGGTTTACTTTTGAATTTAGAATAGCAGAAGCAAAAGGAGAGATGTCATTCGAATTCACTTCAACAGGAGTGATCTCCGGCTTTTCAACTTTCTGAACGGATTTGTCTTCTCCGGAACGTTTGTAAACGACAACATAATTGTTCGAATTCAGATTAGTTGCTGCGAATTCCATAATGTCTTTTTTGGTGATCTTCGACATTTGTTCGATCTTGTTAACTTGCTCGGCCCATTTTATTTCTTTTGTAAAGGATTCCAGCATTAGACCTGCTCTCGAATTATTGTTCTCCAGTTCTTTCGTTTTTCTAAGTTTGATCTCTGTGAGGACAGCATCAAGGATCCAATCCGGAAAATCTCCTTTACCCAATTTCTCGATCTGTTCAATTATTAATTTTTCTGCTTCTTCCAGGCTTTGTCCCTCTTTCGGTTGTGCGCCTACACTGAACATACTATAATCTTTGTTTGGCCAATAGAAGGCGTTGCTGCTAAGTACTTTTTGAGTTTGATTCAAATGAAGATCAAGTAGCCCGGCTGTACCATTGTAAAGAATAGAGCTGATCACAGACATCAGTATATCTTCCCTTGTTCCAATGCCTGCTGTTCTCCATGCAAGACTTACATTATCCGGATCCGGGCCATAGATCGTGATCGGAATCTTTGATTTTATTTCATCTTCTTTTGCAACGTTGAAGGCAGGGACAGGTTTTGGTTTCAATTTACCAAAGTGTTTTTCGATCTGTTTGATGGTTTTATCAGGATCCAGGTCGCCACTTAAAATGATAGCCATGTTATTGGGAACATAATAACGATCAAAATATTTATTGATCTCCACCATGGAAGGATTCTTCAAGTGATCAATCGTGCCAATTGTGGTTTGTGTGCCATAAGTGTGTTTTTTCCATAAGGCTGCCATAGCAGCTTCAAATACTTTATCCTGATCGCTGTCTAGGCCCCGGTTCTTTTCTTCATAAACTGCTTCCAGTTCCGTATGAAATAAGCGAAGTACCAGTTTACTGAAACGCTCTGATTCGATCTTTAGAAAATTGTCAATTTGATTAGCTGGAATATCATTTTGATAAACTGTTTCGTCTAACGAGGTAAATGCATTGGTGCCGCTTGCTCCTATTGAAGCCAACATTTTGTCGTATTCATTTGCGATCGCATAACGTGAAGCAACTCCACTGATGCTGTCAATTTGATGATAGATCTTCTTTCGGGAAGGAGTATCTGTTGTTTTTCGATACGTTTCATACAGGTTTTCGATCTTTTTAATTTCAACGCTTTCCTTAGCCCAGTTCTTGCTTCCAAATTTGTCAGTTCCCTTGAATACCATGTGCTCGAGGTAATGAGCAAGACCGGTTGCATCGGCCGGATCATTCTTGCTTCCAGCTTTTACGACAATATAGGTTTGTATACGTGGTTCATTTTTATTGACGGTGAGATAGACCTTCATTCCATTTTGCAAAGTATAGATCCTTGCCTGTAATGGATCGTTGGCAACGTATTCAAAATTGAGAGAAGAAGATTTGACGTCTTTGATAGGTGTTGAATTTCCACCCGGTTTTTGTTGTGCCTTTATTGAAAGTGCACATAAAAGTAGCAAGCTAATGCTTAGCGTAAATGTTTTAATAATCGATCTCAAGGTCAAATCTTTTTTTCAGATCATTAAGCGCAGGGTTTTTTTCAATCATGGTCTTAAAGATATCTGATGGTTTATATGCTTTTGTTACAGATTCCGTTTTTGTCATTGAAACTTCAAGGCTTACGCGGTTGTCTTTGAGACTTTTTCTTATCTCATCAAGCAATTCCTGTTTCATGTTCTGTATCTTTTCCATCTGCGTAGCATTGGTAAGGTACAAGGAAATGACATTATCCTTAAATGTGATCGTAGAGGTGGTTAAAGTGACAAATAATTGTTTCGCTCCTTCTTCCTGTTTCTTTTCCGCATAAGATCTGACGGCATTCAGCACATCTTCTTCTTTTAATTCACCGGCATTTTCGTATTGTCCTTCATCCTTGTTGGAATTTACTTCATTACCGGGTGAAGGATTTCCGTTCTTGATCTCATTTAAATTAAAAACAGATTTGAATTTAAGTTCCTGAATATTGATGGAAGGTTTTGCCGCGGTTCTAATCTCCGGCTCTTCCAATTTCGTGATCTTTGTCTCGGGTGATTTTGGTACTGCAGGTTTATTCTCTGCAAAAGGTTCTAATTCATCTTTTTTTTTTCCGCATCATTCGATGCGGTAAGAAAAGTTAGCTGTAAAAGGGCCATTTCGATCAACAATCGCTGATTTCTCGCGCTTTTGTAATTAACGTCGGTTCGACTGATTAGCGCAAGTGCTTTCAGTAAAAAGGAGGTTTCTGTTTTCTGTGCTTGTTGTGCGTAACGTTGCTTCAAACTTTCGCTTACTTCCAGCAAACTTAAGGTTTGAGGATCTTTGCTCACAAGCAGATTTCTCAAATGTTCTCCAAGGCCGATAATGAAATTATGCGCATCAAATCCCTGCTTCAGGATCTCATCAAAAATGAGCATGATCTGTGGCATGTTGTGTTCAGCAAAATGATCAGTGATCTTGAAATAATAATCGTAATCGAGAACATGCAGGTTTTCTACAACTTGTTTGTAAGTTAGATTGTTGCCGGTGAAGGCGATCATCTGATCAAAGATCGAGCAGGCATCGCGTAATCCTCCGTCAGCTTTCTGAGCAATGATGTTCAGCGCTTCCTGTTCGTATTTCACATCTTCACTTTTCGCGAGAAACTCGAGATGTTTTCCAATATCATCCGTCTTGATTCTGTTGAAATTGAAGATCTGGCAACGAGATAAGATGGTCGGTATGATCTTGTGTTTTTCAGTCGTCGCTAAAATGAATTTGGCATGCGCAGGAGGTTCTTCCAAGGTCTTTAAAAAAGCATTGAAGGCCTGATTACTGAGCATATGAACCTCGTCAATGATATATACTTTGTATTGTCCGAGTTGTGGTGCAAATCGAACCTGATCCACCAGATTACGAATATCATCCACCGAGTTATTGCTGGCAGCATCCAATTCGTAAATATTCAAGGAGGTTCCTTCGTTAAAACTCAGACAGGATTCACATTTATCGCATGCTTCTCCGTCCTGACCAACATGAAAACAGTTTATCGTCTTTGCGAAGATTCTTGCACAAGTGGTTTTACCAACTCCTCTGGGTCCACAGAATAAATAAGCTTGTGCGAGTTGTTTGTTTGTAATGGCATTTTTAAGCGTATTGGTTATATGCGATTGCCCTACAACAGTATTGAAATGCTGTGGTCTGTACTTACGAGCCGATACAATAAAATTTTCCATTAAGGATTCTAAAAATACATGAATAAAGCCTGCTTTTAAAATGAAAACAGCACAAAAAAAGGTTAAATTTATTAACCTATGTTTATAAATAAAGACAATAAAACATACTTTTAAGGCATTGAAAGCCACCCTCTTTATACTTATTTCTCTTTTCGTTACAGAAATAGCTTATGCTCAGCTTACTTTACGAGGGAAAATTGTTGATTCTGATACCACTACGGCCATGCCATTTGTGTATGTGATCAATAAAAGTTCCGGTAATGGAACGATGAGTGACAATGATGGTCGCTTCACTATTTTCACTTCTGATTCAGATACGTTGATCTGCACCTTTGTAGGGTATTCTAAATTGATCATGCCGGTTCGGCAATTGAAGAGGAACGAAAAAGGAGAAGTTGTTCTGGTAATGAATAAACTGCTCATTCAGTTGGGTGTTGTAAATATCACAACATTCAAGATCAAGCCTTATGAAAGAGATTACATGCGTAAGATCATCGACGAAAGCAAGATGCCAACATTGAATTACCTGGGAAGTCCGATCACAGCCTTGTACATGACCTGGAGCAGAGAGGGAAAACAAATACGCAAGCTGGCAAAGATATTTGAGGACCTTTTAATTGAAGAGCAAGTGCAGAAGAAATTAAGTCCGGAGATACTGCGAAAACTGACCGGAGATGAAAAAGTTGATTATGCTGCCTTCCGAAAATTTTGTGTGGAATGCAATGATGATTATATCGTTTCGCACGATGGAGTTGAATTGTATAGCAGAGTGATGGGGTGTTATAAACGTTATAGGTCAGAGGGAAGAAGATAGAATACGAACACCTCTATGTTTTTTCATCCATTCGTACCCGCTCACATTCAAGATCAGCAGCAGGAATCCGTAGACCAGATCTTCAATTGGTATTGTTGTAATGCGAATGCCAAGGTTTTCGGAGTTGTTGTAGATCACTACGGCTTCATCAGTGAAATTTCCTGTTAAAACACCATTGCTGATCAGAAAAGGAATTTGTATTAGCAAATAAGTGATGAGGAAATTCCGCTGAAATTCAACTTTTAAAACGAGGAGGATAAAGAGTAAGATGGAAGCTGAGATAAATGTTATGCAAGTGTAAGCCAGTTTTAAATTCAATAGCCCAACGCTAAGTAATAGAATTGCAATGAAAAGTAAAATAACAGAATCTAAGCCACGACTTTTTTTAGCCGGAAAATACTTGTCAACACAAAAATACGTAAATGTGCAGGCATAAGGAATAAAAAGGAAAAACAGGATCTCTTCAATAGGCAAGTTGTGGAGATAAATGCCTAGAATGTAATTGGGGTTGAAGGTCCAAATACCCATGTCTGTAAAAATAAAATCCCACAGAACAAATACAAATGCAATGACTAAGGAGGGTAAAATGAAATTCTTGAATTCTGAAATGAATTTGAATTTAGGGTGAAAACTAAAAATAAGTGGAAAAAGCAAACATAAAATGTCTACGAGTAAATAGGTATAGTTAGAGATGGCCATTTCAATTCTTGATTTTTAGAGCTTCCTTGAAATATTTGACCGGCACCAACAGCATTCCAAAACACTCACCTTCGTCTTTTCCGAGATGTTTGTGATGGATCTTATGTGCTTTTCTGATTGCCCTGAAATAAAAGTTATTGATCCTTGTGAAGTATTTGATTCGTTGATGTATGATCACTTCATGCACAATAAAGTAAGCAAAACCATACATTGTTATTCCTCCGCCTACATATGCGAGTTCTTCTCTTCCCAAGGTAAAAGTTCCTAAAAAGAAAAGCAACATGGCAGGTATTGCAAAAATTACAAAGAACCAGTCGTTCTTTTCAAGGACGGAATCGTGATCTTTATAATGATGATCACTATGAAGAGACCAGAGAAAACCATGCATCACAAATTTATGTGTCAGCCAGGTAACACCTTCCATCAGTAAAAAAGTGGTAAATAAAATGAGAATATTCATTCTTTTAAATTTATTAAAATATTTTCTTCATCGTCGCTTAACTGAACCTCATTTTTCAACATGAACTCGGCTATGGTCGTCATCGTGTCTGATCTGTTTCCCTTCTTTATCTTAGCAATATTTTGAAATATCAGTCTTTTATCTTCTGAAATTTTGTTTTTATATCCGAGCAGAGACGGACTTTTTTGTTGAACGGAAAGGCGAAAAAAATGAAGCAAAATATCTTCCGGTTTATCGGTCAAAGCCTTTTCCAGCCATTTTTTTCCTTCTTTGAAGTAAGTTATTTTTGTCAATGGATTCGCCACGTGGTTGCACATCATGAAAGATGCCATACCGCGGTATCCTTTTAGAATTGCCGGCGATCTATCATCAAAATTTTTAGTTATTGCCATTAGTTTTTCGGCAGAGGCTGATTCCGTTGCGGCACTTTTGAATAGATCCCAAAGCAAACCTGTATTGGCTATAGACTTCAGTGAGAAGCAAAGAAGAAGAATAAGAATTGAATTCTTCATGTTAAAGTAAATTAAGTCTGAATTTGAAATAAGAAGAGAAAAGTAAACCAAATTTTTGATAGTTAGGCACTCTGATCCTTTCATTAAGAATATCCTTTGAAGGAATGCTCTTGATCTTTTTGAATAATGTTCTGTAATAAATGTAAGCCACATACACTCCAAAACGGGAACCGGCTGGTAATTTCACAAGGCCTGTCAAAGCATCATTAAAGTCATTTTCTATTTCCTCTTCAATTCGTGATTTAGTGAGTTCATTGAATTCAGTCATTCTTAATGCAGGAAAGTAAACTCTTCCCAACTGTAAGTAATCTGCATTCATGTCTCTCAAGAAGTTTACCTTTTGAAATGCAGCGCCCAATTTCATTGCTGCCGGTTTTAATTTCAGATACATTTCTTTGTTTCCTTCAGTGAAAACATGCAAGCACATTAGTCCAACTACTTCTGCTGAACCCAGAATGTATTCTTCATAGCTCTGTCTGTTATGTGAATTGGTATCTAGGTCCATTTCCATACTTTTAAGGAAACAATCGATCAGCTCATGATCGATCTTGTATTCGTTCACAACATGCTGGAAACTGTTCAAGACAGGATTCAGACTGATCCCTCTTTCAATGGCAAGAAATGTATCTCGTCTGAATTCGCTGATCAGTGTTGCTTTGTCATAACCTTCAAAGGAATCAACGATCTCATCCGCAAAACGTACAAAACCATAAATGTTGTAGATTGGAGCATGCTGTCTTTTGCTCAGGCAATAAATGCCAAGTGAAAAACTTGTACTATAGGTTTGCGTCGTGATCTTACTGGTACGCATGGATACTTTATCGAATATAGATTTCATATTAGTTTGGTTAATTTTTTAATAGGTTAGCTGCTATTTTTCCGGAAATGATAGAAGGTGGTACACCGGGTCCGGGTACAGTTAGTTGTCCGGTGTAGATCATATTGTGAACTTTTTTATTGATGATGCTTGGTTTTAATACTGCAGTTTGACGTAAGGTATTGGCAAGGCCATATGCATTTCCTTTGTAGGCATTGTAATCGGACTTGAAGTCTCTCACGCAGTATGAACGACTGTAAACAATGTTCTCTTTAAATGATACTCCACAGTACTTCTCTAGGCGGCTGATCAGACTATCAAAATATTTTGAACGAAGTTCTTCTTTGTCATCAAGATCAGGTGCAATAGGGATCAAAAGGAAAAGATTTTCGTACCCTTCCGGCGCAACGCTTTTGTCTGTTTTACTCGGACAGCAAGCATAGAAAAGTGGTTCCTTCGGCCATGCCGGTTGATCATAAATATCAACTGCATGGGTATTGAAGTCTTTATCGAAGAACAGATTATGATGAAGCAGCTTAGGGAGTTTTTTATTTACGCCAATGTAAAAGATGAGGGAAGAAGGCGCGAAGGTCTTTTTATCCCAATACTTTTCTGTGTAGTTTCTGTGTTCCGGATCCAGCAGGGTTTCGGTGTGATGATAATCGGAAGAAGCGATCAATTGATCTACTTCAAAATTCATGTGCTCAGTCTTCAAGGAATAGGCTTGCTTATTTTTTACTTGAATTTTTTTAATAGGACTGTTCATGATGAAATTAACACCAAGTTCTTTTGCCAGTGAATGCATGGCTTCAGTTATCTTACACATCCCTCCCATAGGATAGTAAGTACCCTGACTTAACTCAGCATAATTCATCAAACTATAGAGGGCAGGCGTATTCTCAGGCTTCGCTCCAAGGAAAAGAACAGGAAACTCCATTAAAGTGATCAATCTTGGGTCTTTGAAGAAGGAACGTACGTATTTACTAAAAGAACGAAAGATGTGTGTTTTGCTTACACCGGCGAGAATTTCGGCATTTATGAACTCTCCCCAGCTTAAGCAAGGTTGAAACACCAATTTATTCATTCCTACCTTGTATTTGAATTCAGCCTCCTTTAAAAACTTCTTCAATTGATCAGCACTTCCTTTTTCAATACCCTCGAAAAGTGAATAGAGCTCATTCAAATTGGCAGGTACCTGAATTGTATCTGCTTCAGAGAAGATCATTTGAAATCCCGGATCTAATTTTACGAGATCATAATAATCAGATACCTTTTTATTGAAGTCCCCAAAGAAATTATCAAAAACATCCGGCATCCAATACCAGCTTGGACCCATATCGAATGTAAAACCATTTGAAGAGAAAACCCTCGCTCTTCCGCCAATGTGTTCGTTTTTCTCGAAGACGTTTACGGTATGACCGTTTTTGGCTGCATAGCAGGCGGCTGAAAGGCCTGAGAAGCCACTGCCTATTATCTGAACCGATTTCTTTTTGTTTAACATTTAAGCAAATATCTTAAACAAAAAGATATTTGCCAAATTATTTTATGAAATTTAACAAATCTTCTGGTTGATTCATTAGTTGTATTCTTTTATGATTAGGCAGAAGTGGTCTGTTTTGTTCGCTTGCGGCTATAAGCAAATTCAGATCCCGGTTTTTATCTAAAAGTAAATTGATCGAATGGTATATCTCTTCTTGGCTTTTACGTGAAATAAAGAATGTGAATGCAGTGGAAGCTCCTGTGCTGTTCAATACCACAGATGCATTTTCGTAAGGAACATTTTGCCCAAGATTATATACATGATACCCATTACTCCTTAAAATATAGTCAGTGAACAAAAGTCCTATATCATGCCATTCATCCGGTGGTAAAAAAACGACTGCCTTTTTTCTGCTTCTTTCATTTACAACTACGCCGTCAATTGCTGCCATTAATTTTCTGCGGATGAGTCCTGAAGTGAAATGTTCCTGCGCAGGCATTGCATCTCCTATAGTCCAAAGAATCCCGATCCGATAGAGCAGGGGATAGATCACTTTCAATATAGCATTATAGAGTCCTAAACGATTCAGGACACTTGAATAGGTCTTTTCAAAAGAGAACTCATCATAATTCAAAGTTGCGCCTATTAAGGTGTTTATCGCCCCACTGCAAAAGCTGTCCGTTTCCTCTGAATTGGAACTAAGTGCGATCAATTCATTTAGTTCCTCGTCTTTCATTTCTGAAAGCTTGGATATTTTATGACCTGCATTCAATAACGTTACCACGTTCAGCAGTTTACGTACCTGTTCATTATCATAGTAACGAATGTTTGTCTTTGTTCTGTGTGGTTCAATCAAACCATAACGTTTTTCCCAGATACGTATGGTATGAGCTTTGATGCCTGATAGCTGTTCCAGGTCGGTTATTTGATAAGTGTCCATTGTTTAAATAATAAAACACAAAGTTAAACAAAAAAATCGTGTTTGCAATTCGCCTTATTTCATATATTTACTGATATTAGTCAGTGATCATGAGTCAATTCATTCAAACCAGCATCAAACAATTTGCCTATTACAAGTTGTTAGGGGAAAAAACATTTGAGCAATTAAAGGACGAACAGTTTTTAGTTTGTCCAAATGATCAGAGCAACAGCATTGCCATTATTGTGCAGCATCTGCATGGCAATATGATGAGTCGATGGTCAGATTTTATGAATAGTGACGGAGAGAAGGAATGGAGGAAAAGGGACGAAGAGTTTGAGATCATTCTAAATACAAGAGAAGAGATGATGAGCAAATGGAATGAAGGATGGGCATGTCTTTTTAAAGCCTTAGGTCAGTTAAAGGAAGAAGATCTCAATAGGATCATCTATATCAGAAATGAAGGACATACTGTTTCGGAGGCAATCCTTCGTCAATTAGCGCATTATCCTTATCATGTTGGTCAGATCGTTTACATCGGAAAGTTGCTTAAGGAGGATAGCTGGAATTCACTTTCTATTCCAAAAAAAGCTTCTGCAATGTATAACGCTGCAAAATTTTCGAAAGAAAAGGGAATCAGGCATTTTACGGATGAACAATAAGAGCAGAGAAAAGAAGAAAAGTAGAAACTTATTTTTTAAGAATGAATTTCCCACTCAATGATTCATTTGTTTTATCGGACGATATTCTGTAGAGATAAACTCCATCTATAAGACATTGTGAATCAAGGATGATCTTATTAGAAAATAAAACTTGACTTGTAATAATTTTTCCTTCCAGTGAAAAGATCTCAATTTTAAAATCATTATTACTGATATCTGTCACAAGATTCAGCTCACCATTTGAAGGATTCGGATATAACTTCCAAACACTAAGATCAAAATTCAGCTCCTCCATTCCAATTGCCGTCATACTTACAGTTGTGGTCGCAGCAGAAATACACCCGAACTGATTAGTGCCACTAACCGTGTAAACAGTGGTTATTGTTGGATTCACAATAATATTAATATTGTTTGCGCCTCCCGGTTGCCATGTATAACTGGATGCTCCCCCTGCAGTGAGTGTAAGAATGGAACCGGGAAGTATAGCAACAGGTGGTGTCACACTTATCGTTGGACTTGGATTTACTGTTAAGGCAAGTGTATAGCTGCTGATCAAAGAGCATGAAGGAATAGAGCCAAATAAGGTGTAAGTGGTGTAGGCTGTCGGAGATGCCACGACCAATGATGCGTTTTGTGATGGACTTAGATTAATAAAGGGTGTCCATGTGTAATCTACAGCTCCAACACCAGTAAGTGTAACTCCGGACCCTGAACACAAGGCACTGTTGGAAGAAATGGCACCTACAGTAAATCCGGGAACAATAGAAAATGTAGCTGGCACTCTGGGACTCTGACAACCGGGTCTTTTATATCGTACAATACCGTTAAAAATTCTTGGTGTAATGTTCACATTAAAATAAGTCCCTCCTCTACCTTCAAAGATCTGAAGGTCTGAATTGGAAGCAAATAAATTTCCGAGCCCTGTTCCGTTGCTGTAATTTACTCCCGCTCCTCCATTACTGGTCACATAAATGCCTGCAGTTTGTCCTGCGCCAATTGGAATTGCAAATGTTCCGGGCAGCGGACTTAATGTACCACTTCCCGCAGGATTCAACGTTGTGGTCAATGCCAGTGTCCAACCTGCATTTGATAATTCATAACCTACAAAACTTCCGTAACGGTACCAAACTTCAACCGTAGTGGTTACATTGCTGTTAAAATGCATGTCCATACCATCTACTGTCATGGAATTGGCGGCAGTTATATCAAACATATTTCCCTGTGAACTGTTTCCGCCGTTTACCGTAGTGAACAAAGATCCCGGTTTGGTAGAAACTGCTTCAGCATAATAAGTAGTAGTGGTGGATATATTCACGGCCAAAGCAGATCCTGTTCCAATCACAACAGTTGAAACCGGACTACTGTACCAGTTTACAATGGCAGTGGAAAATGCATTCGCCGTCACAGTTCCATTTGAAGGTACATTACAGGCAATTCCACCGTTTGTTATAAGAGTTGGGTTTTGTACACTCAGATTCATTGAATAAACAGAAATACAACCTGTAGTACTTGTTCCTGCGACAGAGTAAGTGGTGCTGATAGTTGGAGAAATGGTAATGGAATTTGAATTGGCGCCGGTACTCCAGGTGTATGTATTGGCACCACTCACAAATAAGGTTGACGTATTTCCGATGCAGGCAACAGATGGTCCGGAGATCTGAACATTCGGACTAACGGTTCGTGTTGTTACGAAACTGTCATTATTTGAATTTCCATCTCCAATTAAATTGGTTGTCGAACTGAATGTGTAAACTCCACCCCAATTCAAGACTGCATTTCCTACCAAGAAGTTGGTACTGGCTCCGGCTGCGAGTACTCCCGTATAAGTAGCTGTAATGGTCTGTGGTACGGGCCCACTGATGGTCACTGAAACAGGAATGTTGTTCAAACTATTTGTTCCAAAATTCTGAATGCTTACTACCACCTGAACACTGGTGCCGTAACAACCCGTCAAACTAGGTGAGATGAGAGCAGAGATACCTGCATCATTTGGTACCGGATTTGGAAATGCGAATGAACCAAACGAGAAAAGCACTAAAATAAAGGCAAAAAGTCTGCGTTGCATGGGCTATGCTAAAATTAATGAAATTATTTTATAAAAGCATCTATTTTAAAAAGTAGATCGGATTCCTCTCATTGAATTTTCGAATGTATCGGGAGATCTGCTCTTTTTTCTTTTTTCTTTTCAATGCATTGTATTCTGCATAAAGTTCTTTGTCTCGACTAAGTAAAAGTTCGGCCTCCTCCATATTGAATTCTTTCATTCTGCCATCATAGTAATTCATCAGAAAATTACGGATCTCCGTTGTTTTTCCGGATCCATACATGCCGTAGCCGGGGGTATAGTAGGTCGGTGTGATCACTTCTACATTGGCAATCAGATAGGAGATAGAACCAAACAAAGGAACTCTGTAAAAATGTCCCTCATGATTCAAGTGAAGAACATTGTTCTGGCAGAATCCCCAAATGTTCTTTGTTTCGATCACATTCTTGCTTCCTGAGGATGAATAGCTCAGTTTCTCTTCGTTCAATACCTTCGAGTAGAAATCAATTGCTGATCTGTCGTGGTCACTTACTATAAGGTCTTTTTGTAAGGTATTTCTCATTCTGAAATCAGACCAACTGATATAAACACCCTCCTTCAATTCACAATTCAAAGGGCAGATGACACTGTCCGATTGAGAAAAAACAGCCAGATTGAATAGTACTATGAAAAATATACTTGTTAATAGTCTTAACACCATACAAATGTCGTTTTTTTTTAATACTTTAGTTTAAAATAAGGGACAAATGTTTCAAAGACTTCTTACTATTATTTTGATACTGATCTTTGGCTTGATCAAAGGTCAGAGCAATTTCAATAACGCCTTAAAATTCAGGATCGAGAATCGCACATTAGGCGAAGAGTTTACCATTGCGGTGAGAGGAAATACCGAAAAATTAAAGCAAAAAGCAGAAGAGATTGGCTACAAATTCAATTATGGCTACGGAGATGTTTCATCTATTACAGCCAATTTAAGCTCATTAAGTAAGTTGATTGAATTAAAAATTGTAAAGTATGCCGAGTTCATAGAGCCACGTAAACAAGTAATGAGTGATACGGCAAGAAAGAGAAATCGCTTTGAGTGGATCAAGACGGGACAGCCGCCTTTACCTCAGATCTATGACGGAACCGGTGTCGTTTTCGGGATCATTGATACAGGAACAGACTGGAGACACTATGATTTCAGAACCCTAACAGGTGCAACAAGGATCAAATGGATCTGGGATCAGAAAGTAGGTGGAGGACCAGCTCCCCAGCCTTATAATTATGGAAGAGAATGGACAGAAGCACAAATCAACGCCAGTGTGTGTACGCATGATGATGTAACCGGAAATAGTCATGGTACGCATGTATCTGGAGTGGCTGTAGGTAACGGACTTGCAACAGGAAACTTTGAAGGTTGTGCGCCAAATGCAGATATCGTTGTGGTTGCTTTGAATTTTAATATGTCAGGACCAACAATTGCAGATGGCGTGAATTATATTTTCAGTAAAGCAACACAATTAGGAAAACCCTGTGTGATCAATGCAAGTGTAGGAGAATATTATGGAAGTCATGATGGCACTGATCTGGAAGCAAAACTGATCGAGGCAATGGTGACCAATGTGCCTGGCAGAGTGATGGTGGCTGCCGGAGGGAACGCGGGTGAAGCTAAATATCATACCTTAACGCAACCACCAGCAGGAGATACTCTTTTTACATGGTACACAAATAACACGCCGAATTTATATTATTATGCCTACGGCGATACGAATCAGGTTAAGAATCTTCAATTCAATATTGGGGCCAATCGTGTTTCAGATTACACCAATCTTGGAAGTACAGGATTTAAGAACTACAATTACGGTATTCCAGGTTTACAGGTAGATACCATCAAATTGAACGGAAACAGGATCGGGATCGTAAAAACATCAGCCAGCATTAACAGCTACGGAGTATATGAACTCGCCGTACATGTACAGGCCGATACATTAGGATTATTATGGAGGACGGAAACAAAAGGAACAGGGCTTCATCATTCCTGGAATTTCGAATTTGTAAGTACAGGACTTCCTACCGTTGGGCAATATCCTCGAATGACAAAGTATCTTAAGCCAGATACATTGTTTTCCATTGTAAGTGGATTTCAATGTTCCGATGAAATTACAACCGTTGCCAATTACTGTAATCTGAACAGGTATTATGACTACAATTTAAATTTGCAACTCGCGTTCGATAGACCAGGTGGTTCGAAAGTTGGGAATAGTTCAATTGGCCCAACCCGCGATCTTCGCAGAAAACCGGATATTGCAGCAACCGGCAGTGGCGTTTTCGCAGCGGCAGCTGTGAATCTTCAGCCATCTTGGAATATGTTGTATCCTACCGGAATGGCTCCGGGTGGACAACATGTTTATGGTAGTGGAACTTCAGCTGCATCACCTGTTGTAGCGGGATTCGCTGCGCTCTTCCTTCAATCGAATCCAAATCTAACAAGCAGGCAGGTGAGAAATGCAGTAATGAATTGCGCCTATTTTGATAATTATACCGGGAATGTACCAAATGATGCATGGGGAGCCGGTAAGCTGGATGCTTTCGCTTCTTTGTTTTGTATCATTACCGGGAAAGAGGAATTAACGCTTGTGAATGAGGCCAATGTATATCCTAATCCTTTTACGGATCATGTAAAAATGAAATTCAACAAGGAAGTGCATGGTACTGTTGCCGTTTATTCGGTAGATGGAAAATTATTAATGCAAGAGAAGATCGATTCAGATACATTCGAGATCCGAGAGAAAGGTGCATTGAAGAATTATTACGGATTTCTTATCGTTCGCGTTTCTGATGCATCCGGCATGAACACTTTCAAATTGATCAAGAATCCATAACATGAAAGTGGCAGGGAATAAGATCTCTCACCTTGCAGATTTTTTTCATTCCGAATTAGACGAGGTTTTCGGTAAAGAAGAAGTAAATGCAATTTTTCTCAATGCAGTTCATAATTATCTTCATATTAAGGGATCAGAATTAAAACTTCGCTTCCATGAAAATGTCAATCAAAGCGATCTTATTTCGATATACGATTGCGTTTTAGAATTGAAAAAAGGTAAGCCCTTGCAATACATTTTAGGTAAGACCTTCTTTTACGGTTTGGATCTGAATGTGAATGAACACGTTTTGATACCACGACCGGAAACAGAGGAACTGGTCGATCTGATCATAAAGGAGAATAAAGATTGCGAAGACTTGCTGGATATTGGCACCGGAAGTGGATGTATTCCAATCGCCATCAATAAAAAATTGCCGTCCTGCCATGTTCTTGCCTGTGATATCAGTCGAGATGCACTTCATGTTGCGAGACAAAATGCAGATACGAATGGTGTTTCCGTTCAACTTCGAATTGCTGATGTGTTAAACAAGGAAGAAATGCTTCGCGTTTTCCCTGAAAAATTTGAGGTGATCGTAAGTAATCCGCCTTATATAAAAAGATCTGAAAGTGCTACACTCTCGAAACAAGTGATCGATTTCGAACCACACCTTGCCCTTTTCTCTGATGAAGATGATGCTGTCATTTTTTACAGAAAGATCATTTCGTTTTGTGGGGTGAGTTTGAAACGCAGGGGTAAACTTTATTTTGAGTTGAATCCACTAACTGCTGATGCGGTAAAAGACATTGCGATTAATTCAGGATTCTTTGATGAAATTGAACTCATAAGAGACATGAGTAACAATGTCAGATTTTTAAAAGCAGTGAGAAATTAGTAAACTGAATATTTAATTTGTTGAACGAGCATGAAGCTGCTGTCCTTCGAACTTTATTTAAGTACGTAATTGAAATCTACACCAAGATTCTTTTCTAGAACCTTTCCAAGATCCAAGGCATCCAGATCTTCTTCTTCGTATAGCCAGGTGATAGTAAACGATTTCTTGGAAGCTATTTCTTTCAGTAATTTTAAAATGTCCATCATTACTTTTATACTGGAAGAGTTTACATAATCTAGGTCTAAAGTAAGATCGATCTTTGCAGGAGAAGTTTTTTGTATTCATTTATCCAGGCAATGAAAGGCTTGTAGAAGCTGACCGAATTTTCGGGTCTTGAGCTGCCACTGATCATACATACTCCTGTGGTTAAGAAAACGATCTCCGGTGATTTGGTGTCAGCATGTACAATGTAGTTTTTCATGAGTTCTGAATAAAGCTAGTTCATTATTAACAAGGATAAATATGCAGAATTTATCATTAAAAAGCAAAGTTTTAGCTTAATCCTACTGTAACAGAAGGCTTTAAGTGTTGAATGAAATGTTCTAAAGTGAAAATTGAATAGGAGAAGCGAAATTTGAAAATTAGTTTTCTTTTAATCCTCTTCCGGTCTTATTGATCTTTCCTTCGTGTTTTAATTCGGCAATTATTTTATCCAAAACGCCGTTCACAAAGGTTTTGCTGTTGGGAGTACTGTATTCCTTTGAAATATCGATGTATTCATTGAGTGATGCTTTCACCGGAACATTTGGAATGTAGAGGATCTCAGCCAATGCCATTTCCATCAGCAGCATGTCCATATTCGCAATTCGTTCGATCTCCCAGTTCTTGGTATGTTTATCAATGAGCTCTTCAAAATTCTTTTTGTAGAGTATGGTCTTATTAAAAAGAATGCTCATGAATTCCATATCATCTTTCTCGTCCTTTAACAAAGGAAGAAGTTTGAAATTCTCAGTGCTGGTCTCAAAATTCCGGATCACAGAGTTGAACGCAACAAAACTATCATCTGCCCAGTGTATATTTCTCTCTTCAAAAAGAGATGCCAGTAGTTCATTCTGACTTAAATATTCAGTGATTAATGTCACGAGAAATTGTTTGTCTTCTTCCAGATTCTGTTCTTTGGACTGCATATAATTCTTGTACAAATCACTGTTACGAATTTCATTGTACAACTTGCGAACCACATCAAAATCACTTTGCCATGAGATCTTCTTTTTGGCTACAGCATCTGTAAGCGCTTTGTTTCCATCCAGACTCACTAGTAGAAGATTGTTGACGAATTTCAAATTTGGATCCAGATCTTCTTTTGTAGGTAATCTTTTATTTTTATTCTCATCAATGATCACAAGTGCAACATGCCTCAGGTCAATAAAGAGTAATAGAATAGAAAGATAGAGTTCATTGATTTTGTCGATACTCTTAAAGAGTTCTTTCTCGAAAAAGGCCGGACTGGCCTGTTCGTGCTGAAAATAGGAATACAGCGCCTGCATTACCTTTATTCTGAGAAATCTTCTATTGAGCATTTATTTATTTTTAGTACGTGGATGACGTTGGTATTCGTGATCAAAGAACTGCATTGATCCTTGCGATTGCCTCAATCCTTTGTTCTGCAATTCGGTTTGCGGCCATGTAAGTAGGTATACCTTCCTTTTTTGCAATTTGAAAGAGGTTGAATGTTGTATCATATATCTTTTCAGCATGGGCTAAGGCTCTTTCTCTATTATAACCTTCCAGTTCATAATAAACGTTGATGATCCCACCTGCATTAACAACAAAGTCAGGGGCATAAAGTATTCCTTGTTTACCTACTGTTTCTCCGTGCACTTTTTCATTCAGTAATTGATTATTCGCTGCACCACAAATGATCTTGCATTTTAATTTCGCCAATGTATCATCGTTCACTGTTGCACCTAAAGCACAAGGAGCATACACATCAATGTCCAGATCGAACATTTTGTCGACACTCACAACTTCTGCCTTGTATTTCGCGGCCACTTCTTTTAATCTTTCTTCACTGATATCGTTGATATAAACCTTTGCTCCATCTTTCGTCAAATGACTAACGAGTACTTCTCCAACATGTCCGATACCTTGTACCAACACTTTTTTTCCTGATAATTTATCGCTTCCCCACACTTCTTTGGCAGCAGCTTTCATGCTTACATAGACGCCGTAAGCTGTAACCGGACTCGGATCTCCGCTTCCACCCATGTTCTCAGGTAGACCACTAACGTATTCCGTCTCCATATGTATGATCTCCATATCACGGCTGCTCATGGCCACATCTTCTGCTGTTATGTATTTTCCGCCAAGACTATCCACAAACTTTCCGAATCGGCGAAGCAAAGCCTCGTTCTTTATCTTTTTCGCATCACCAATGATAACAGCTTTACCTCCTCCAAGATTCAAACCTGCAACTGAAGATTTATAGGTCATCCCACGAGATAAACGCAATACATCCGTCAATGCTTCCATTTCATTGTTGTAATTCCACATTCTGGTTCCGCCCAAAGAAGGACCCAATACCGTATTGTGTATCGCTATGATGGCTTTTAGTCCAGTTGCATTGTCATTACAATAAACAATCTGCTCATGGTTATTTAGCATCATTTGTGCAATAACCGGATTTTTCGAAAGATCTGTGTCTTTAATGTCTTTTACTTCCATGGATTTAGTGTTTTGAAGCGTGGCAAATATATCGGTTTTAAATCTTTAAACTGCAATAAATATAATATTTATCTTAATTCTGCTAAACCTTGTTTTTTATTATGAAAGACGAGTCAAATTCAGTATTTTTCTTGTGTAAAATACTGACCATTATCATGAAGGACGAAACAGAATACCGACAAGTGAGTTATTCAAGGACCACACTCACTGAACTAATGATCCCGGCATATGCTAATTTCGGGGGCAAGATACACGGAGGCATACTGCTTTCACTAATGGACAAGGTAGCCTATGCCTGTGCCTCAAAGCATGCCGGTTGTTACTGTGTAACGGTTTCAGTTGAGAATGTGGATTTTTTACAGCCGGTGGAAGTAGGGGAGATGGTGAGTATGAGCGCTTCAGTCAATTATGTTGGGAATACATCCATGGTAGTTGGGATAAAAGTCATTTCAGAGAATTTTAAGATCGGTACTGTTAAGCACACCAACACATCCTATTTTACTATGGTGGCGAAGGGAGATGATGGCAAACCGACCAAGGTTCCGGGATTGATACTCGAGAACAAGGAAGAAGCAAGGCGATTTGTGGAAGCAATGAAAAGGAAAGAGTTGCATGCCCCTTATAAGGAGGAACTTCGTAAGGTTCGATTGATGCTGGAGGAAGATGTGAACCATGGAATACTGGAGTCCGAACGATGCAAATTAACCTTTGATATTTGAGTCAGAGAGAGGTGACAGGTTACATCAGTTGATAGTTTGTTGAACACTTCTTTCGGAATCAGTCCAAAACAGAGAGGAATAGCGTCCTACTTCTTTAATTTTTAAATAAATTTGTCGGAGTTATGCATAAAATAGCCCCATCCATTCTTTCCGCCGATTTTTCGGACCTAAGAAAAGACATTGAAATGATCAATCAATCGGAAGCTGATTGGTTTCATGTGGACGTGATGGATGGAGTATTTGTGCCGAATATTTCCTTTGGATTTCCTGTTCTCAAGGCAATTCAGAAGTATGCCAAAAAACCTTTGGATGTGCATCTGATGATCGTGGATCCGGATCATTATGTAAAACAATTCAAAGATGCAGGTGCAGAATTTTTAAGTGTTCACATTGAAGCTTGCACGCATCTTCACAGAAGTATTCAGAATATTAAAAGTCATGGGATGAAAGCCGGTGTGGCCGTTAATCCACACACAAATATTAATTTACTTGAAGATACCATACAGGATATTGATCTGATCTGTTTAATGAGCGTGAATCCTGGTTATGGTGGACAGAAATTCATTGAGAACACTTACGAAAAAATTGTAAGATTAAAACAATTGATCGTTCAGAAAAATGCAAATACCCTTATAGAAATTGATGGGGGCGTGGATCTGAATAACTATCAGAAACTGATCGGTTGTGGAGCAGATGTGCTAGTGGCAGGAAATACCGTTTTTAGTGCTCAAAACCCTTCTGATACAATTACTGCACTTAAGCGAAAATAGTTTTTTCGCATTTACTGAACTTAATTTTTTTACTTGCACAATGAAGACGATATGCTTGATTTTTTTACTTTTCTGTGAACTACTCCTTTTAGCGCAAACTAAGGAGATTGAAGAGTACAGGTTGAAGATTAAAAGTGAGACAAAAGATTCCTTGCGTATCAAAATGTACAATTACTTGGCTTGGAAATTACTGGATGCAGGACTCAATGATCAAGCATTAGAAATAAACAGGCAAGCTTTCAGAACATTTGATGCATTACCCATTGAGCAACGCTCTGTACGAAATATTAAGATCACAGAAGCTTATTCGCATATGATGAAAGGAATGATTCATCGTCATTTGAACCAGTATCCTGAGGCATTGCATCATTATACAGTTTCTTTGAATAGAATGGAGCGATTAGATAATGAAGATGGAGTGCGTAGAGTTATTGTCAATATAGCAACTGCCTACAGTGATCTTGGTAAATATCCTGAAGCTTTGAACTATCAATTAAGATCCCTTGAAAAACTCAGACAAAGAAATGACTCGGTGAATATGCCGTCGACTTTATTGAGTATAGGTACAACTTTTATGTATACCGGAAAGAATGAGAAAGCTTTGTTTTATTATAAGGAGGCATTGGAAATTGCACGTAGAAATAAGGATTCAGTTCAGATTTCATTCAGCTTGGTTAATGTTGGAAATATACAGCAACTCACCGGTGAATTGCAGAGTGCTTTAACGTCTTATAAGGAAGGGGCGCACATCGATAGTTTGATTGGGAATGAGAATTCGTTAGCAGCCAATCTTCTGAATGCAGGACTCTTGTATTTTAACATGAAGGATTTTGATAAGGCGGAGTTGTTTTTTGAGAAAGCTAAGAATTTATATGTTAAACTAAATAATCATATTGAAATTGCCACGGTGTACATAAATCTTTCTCGAATACAGTATTTCAAGAAGAATTTTAAAGAGTGTAAAAGCCTGTTGAATCAAGGTTTGCAGTTTGCAGAGATCACAAAGATGCCTGAAGCACAGAAGAACATTTATGAACAACTTTCAAGCGTAGACAGCGCAATGGGTGATTTTAAAGGAGCCTACTATAATTACAGGAAATTGACGGATCTGCAAAGTAAGATCATATCAGAGTCTAAGATGAATGAGATCACAAAGCGTGAGTTGAATTTTGATTTTCAGGTTAAGGAAGAGGCAGCAAAGGCTGAACAGCAAAAAAAGGATCTTATCGCGAACGAAGAAAAAAGGAGAGAAGCTGTGATCCGGAATGCTTTTATTGGAGGATTTATCTTGTTACTTTTTCTTGCTGTAGTTGTTTACAGAGGCTATTTGAATAAGAAAAAAGCCAACAAAGTGATCTCTAAGCAGCATGAAGAGGTACAAAAACAAAAGGAAATGCTCGAAGCAAAGAACGCCATTATTGAGGAGAAGCAACAAGAGATCATAGATAGTTTGAATTATGCAAAAAGAATTCAAACTTCGCTTTTGCCAACTGATAAGTACTTGAAGAGAATATTTAAAAAGTACTCATAGTTGTAATAAAAAACACGCTCACACTTACAGGCATGAGCGTGTAAACCAATAAATGAAGGAATCATCCTTGAGTATTGACGCCTCAACCCGCTCTAAATCGCCGGAGGATCGGCCTCATCTCTTTACATATTGTACGTTAATGGTTCAGGAAGGTTTCTTTTTATTGAAGATCCTTTCAATGAATTTATCTGTCGGCAAGAGAGATCGTTGAATTCTTTGAGCATAATGAATACTTGATAGGATCTCGTTTTGTTTTTCTTCTACCAATTGCTTTTGTTTTGTGATCAATTCATTTTGTGTTTGCGTTAATTTAAATCGTTTGTAGAGTAGAAAGGAAAAAACACCAATAATAAGAACTATAATTAGAAGACTAGTTCTAATGAGTTCGTTCTTTGAGATTTGTGCATTTTGCTTTTCGATCTTTGCTGATTGAACAAGGCTGTCTCTTAGGTGATTTTGTCTGAATGTTGCCATCATTTGCTTTTGCTCTACCGTTCTTTGTAATTCATTTGCAAAGGTTTCTTTGTGAATATTTTTCAATTTCCAGTTGTAATAGTTGGCCATTTCGAAATTCTTTTTAAGCTCATAAAGCGTGGCGAGATTGTTATAGATCGCTTTCAGATCAGAATTATACACATTGGTGTCAGTATAAATCAGAGCTTTATTCAAATTTTCAATTGCTTCGTTTTGTTTTTTCTGATTCATGAAAATTGTAGCCTGGGTTTTATAGGCATCAGCTTTATCTACGTTAGTGCCATACTTTAGCTTAAGTTCAAATGCCTTCTTAAAATAGTCCAATGCTTTCTTGCTGTTTTTTTTGCCTTGATAAACACTTCCAAGATTATTATATGTTTTTGACAAACTCAACAGATCATTGTCTTGTTTATTCAGTTCTTCCACCTGTAAAAGATAGTTCTCAGCCTCATCGTATTTTTCGAGCATTCCACATGCACTTCCTACATTATTCAATACATTGGCCATTGAAATATTATCTTTTGGACATTTTAATTGGATCGCCAGTGCTTCTTTGTACGTGTCATATGCCTTTTTTATTTCTCCCGCGTAATAATAGGCATTGCCTATATCCAACACAACACTGGCAATACCCGGAAGATATTTTGCTTTTTCATAGTGAATTCTCGAATTTTCAAAAGCATCCAAAGCCCTATTCAGATCACTCATATAATTATAGGTATTGCCAATATTTATATAAACGTAACCTATCAGCCTTTCATTTTTCAGATCTTTTGCCTTTGTTAAAGCTGTATCCATGTATTTGAAAGCACCTGTTAGATCTCGCAGTTCTACAAGTTCGTCGGCTAATTCACAAGCATTATGTATATACAAAGAATCATTGCTTGAATGAAGGATCTTTAGTAAGCTATCTGCCTTTCTTCTGTTTTGAGAAAAGAAAGTGCTACATACCAATAGCCACAAAGCTGAAATAAGTATTTTTTTATTTAAGGTCAAGTAAATACGAAGATATTATATTCTTTCGAATCTTTGCTATAAAGCTGAAATACTTCGATTTTATTCTTGAATCACTTCAGGTAGTGGCTGAATTCCACATGAATTCATTTGATAAAGGACTATCAATTGACCCATTCTAACCTGATGTGATGCAGTTACAATGCTGATCTTTTATTGATCAAAGTTTTAATCCAATGATGCAAACATCATCTATCTGTTCCTGATCCCCTTTCCATTGATTGAACGCTGCTTCCAGTTTTTCTCTTTGTTCCTTCATATTAAGATTCCTGATAGAGTAGATGAGCTCAGATAATTGGCGATACATGAATTTTTTTCCTTTAGGTCCTCCGAACTGATCTGCAAATCCATCGGTGAAAAGATAGAGTAGACTTCCTTTCGCCAATTTTAGAAAATGGGTGGTGAACGAAGATCTTTTGTCGCATTTACCTACCGGTTGTTTGTTTGCCACAATTTCTTTCAATCCGATTTTACTCTTATCCTGAATTTCCTGAATTGCTGTGTTCTCTGTCCTCTGAACCGGACTATGAGCTTGTTCTTCGGCAGGGATGTACCACAGTGGATTGTTTGCTCCTGCCCATAATAATTCGCTTGTTTTGATATTGATGGCTGCAAGGGAAATATCCATTCCGTCTTTCACGTCCAACTCATTGCGATTAAAGGATTCTATCACTAATTCTCTTACTTTGTCAAGGATCTGTCCCGGATCTTTCAATTTGCATTCGTCAATCGCTCTGTTGAGTGCATTGCTGCAGACCATACTGACCATTGCGCCCGGAACGCCATGCCCGGTGCAGTCTGCCGCAGCGATGAAAAAATGATCGCCGTTCTGCTCAGCAAAATAGAAGTCGCCTGCAACTATGTCTTTTGGTTTATAAAGTATAAAACTTTCAGGAATTTTCTCTTCAATATTCTTATCGGGAGGCATGATGGCTTGCTGCAATCTTCTTGCATACGTGATGCTGTCTATGATCTCGTGATTCTTTTCGTGAATGAGTTTATTCTTTTCTTCCAGTTCCTGTTCATATTCTTCGCTGTCTTTTCTGAAATACTGAACAACAAAGAAGATCACGGCAAAAATCGTTAATTGAGCATAGATGAAATACTGTTTTTCAAAGAATTCAGTTATTTGTATCATGGGTTCAAAATTGGCCTGATACAATTCAATTAGAAAGAAAGTGATCACATTGATTGCAAATAGACCGTATATGGTCTTTTTATCTTTGAACAAGATCAATGGAATGGTGGCAGTGGTCAAAATAAGGTATTTATCACCGAGTGCAGATCCGTTGTGTATGCAAACACCACAAATGAAAATAAGCGGAAGTATGGAGAAATAATAGCGACAATAGTATAGCAGCCCCATACGGTTCAGAACCGGGGGCAATGCAAATAGAAACATGAAAGGAAGTATGAATAATAGAAATCCTGACATGTGAAAGCAAAGAACAGTGAGCGAAAAAGCAAACATGAGTGCCGTATTCACAAGACTCATTTTATTGATGAATAGAAGATTCTTTCGGTCCTGTGCACCCTGCACACGGCTGATTCCCGCGCGTGACACTTTGTGATAAATTTTATAGAGGTAAATCTTGTTCATCATTACGACTCTAAAAGGGTTGTATAGTTTTTACCACCAATTAAGTTAAGGGTTGCGCGTTTTATGTTAAAAGATAGGCGGAACTATTTAAACGCAAAAAAGCCCGTATGAACGGGCTTTATAAAGAATTAGTGAGTTGTTTTTTAAATTAACTCTACACTTCGCTTGATAAAATTCGTAAGGCCTTCTCCCTTTAACAATCCCTGCGACAAGAGTGCAAGATCGGTTGCCTGTTTCGTTAGATTCTTTTGTTTAACAACATCTTTTTCTTCTAATATACGGCTGATGAGAGGATGATTGGAATTCACGACCAGGTTATACATATCCGGCATACTTCCATAAAAGCCCATAGAACCACCACCTAACTGATTCATGTCTTTCATCCTTCTCATGAATTCAGGCTTGGTGATAAGCATGGGTGCGTCTTTCTCGCTTAAATTCTCAAATTGCACCATGAATTGTTCTTTGCTTACTGTTTCTTCAATGATCGGACGTAATTGATTCTGTTGTTCTTCGTTCAGTTTGCTGACACTGTTTTCTTCCTTGTTGATGAGTTTATCAATGGTATCAGCATCTACCCTTACAAATTGAGTATCTTTTAACTTACTCTCCAGGTGATTGATGTAATGAGGGTCAAGCATGGTGTCCATAATCAAAACTTCGTAGCCACGATTGGTGGCCGCATCAATATAGGCATGTTGCTCCTGCACATTGCTTGCATATAGATAAACAAGCTTTTTATTCTTATCGGTTTGATTCGGCTTGACATGATTTTCAAATTCTTCGAAAGTGAAATATTTCCCTGCTGTATTCTTGAATAAGGAGAATTTCACGGCTTTTTCATAGAACTTCTCATCGCTGATCATGCCGTACTGAACAAAGATCTTGATGTCGTCCCATTTCTTTTCAAATTCAGCTCTGTCTTTTTTGAATAATTCCTCCAGCTTATCTGCTACTTTCTTCGTAATGTGTGATGAGATCTTCTTTACATTCCCGTCGGCTTGTAAGTAACTGCGACTAACGTTCAGGGGAATATCCGGACTGTCGATCACTCCTCTCAGTAAGGTCAGGAAATCCGGCACAATATTTTCTACATTGTCTGTTACAAAGACCTGATTACTGTAAAGCTGAATGCGGTCTTTTGGCATTTCCAGTTTATTGCTGAGTTTCGGGAAATACAAAATACCGGTGAGGTTGAATGGATAATCCACATTCAGATGAATGTTGAACAATGGATCTTCGAACTGCATCGGATACAATTCTCGGTAGAATGATTTGTAATCCTCATCCTTCAGGTCTGCCGGCTTCTTTGTCCATGCCGGATTTGGATTATTAATGATATTATCTACTTCAACCTCTTTTTGCTTTACTTCTCCTTTTTCATCTTTCTCCTCTGTATCGATCCACGATTTTTTGGTTCCGAATTTGATCTCAACAGGTAAGAATTTGCAATATTTTTTAAGTAGACCTTCTATCTTTCCGTTTTCAAGATATTCTTCACAATCATCTGCAATGTGCAAAATGATATTCGTTCCTCTTGAAGTTTTGTTCGAGATCTCTTCGATCTGGTATTCCGGACTTCCGTCGCATTCCCATCGAACGCCTTTGCTTCCTTCTTTAAAGGATAAAGAGAAGATCTCCACTTTTTTTGCAACCATGAATGCCGAATAGAAGCCAAGTCCGAAATGTCCGATCACCACATTTTTATCTACTTTATCTTTGTATTTGTTCACGAATTCCTCCGCGCCGCTGAATGCGATCTGCGTAATGTATTTTTCAATCTCATCCTTGGTCATTCCAATTCCTTTATCCTTAATGGTAATGGTTTTGGAAGCCTTGTCAACTTCTACCTCAATTTTAAGGTCACCCAGATCACCTTTGGCTTCGCCCAGGCTGGCCAGTGCTTTTAGCTTTTGCGTGGCATCAACTGCATTGCTTACTAATTCCCGTAAAAAGATCTCATTATCACTATAAAGAAATTTTTTAATGATTGGGAAGATGTTTTCGGTTTGTACATTGATTTTTCCGGTTGTGCTCATTGTGTAATACTTTTGACAGTGGATAGCAAAGATAGTACCAATGGAAGCTTTTATGTCAAATTGACAAGGAATTAAGCAAAGAATGAAGTTTTTACAGTGAAAATGTCCGATGCCGGCGGCTTAAGCAGAAAGATCAGCTTATTTACACCCGTTCTTGATCAGCGCTTCAAAGGCGTTTTCATAGCCCAGTTGTTTGGCTTTTTTAAGGTCTTCACAACTGCCGGCTGTATCCTTGTTGAAGTTTTTTAGTTTTCCCCTGAAATAATAGGCCTTTCCTGAATTCGGAAGAAGTTCAATGGCTTTATTTAGATCCAACAGAGCCAGTTCATCTTTTTCAAGCATGTAATAGCTCACTCCTCTTTCCAATACAGCAAGACTGTAATCCGGTTTAAGCAGAAGACTCTCATTAAAATCAGAGGCAGCACCTGCGTAGTCTTTCAGCGCATATTTAGCAAGACCTCTGGTATAGAATACATCATAGGTCTTTTTAAGAGCAAGGGCTTTATTGCAATCTTCAATACAACCTTGATCATTTGTAGAAGCGTAACGAAGTCTGGCGCGGTGATAATAGGAAAATTCATAGGAGGGATTCAGTTCAATTGATTTGTTGAGGTCAGAAGCTGCCAGATCATCTTTTTTAAGCATGTAATAAGTTGCTCCTCTGAAGCAGTAGGATTTATAGTCAGCAAGTCCCATTGCTATTGCAGAATTAAAATCCACTTCCGCTTTATTGTAATTGCCAAGGTAATAATGGGAGAGGGCACGGTTATAATGAGCTTTTGAATGCAATGGGTCGAGTTCGATGCAACTTGTATTATCGGCGATGGATTTTTCGTATTCACCCATTTCGTAATAAGCAAGACCACGATTGTAATAAGCCTGTGAATATTTATTATCTTTTAATAGAACATAATCATACTCAGAAAGGGCTTCCTTGTATTTTTTCAATCCGATGAGATTAACACCTCTCCAGAAGTGAGTTTCAATATTGTCCAATAGAGCAATGGCTTTATCGCAATCTTCAACGCCGCCTTTGTAATCCTTCAAGTTGTATTTTGAAATGGCTCTGCTGTAATAAATTGGTTCATATTTTTTTTCTATCTCCCAGGCTGCATTCAGGCATTTCAATCCTTCTTCGTAGCGTTCAAGATTATTGAGGGAAGCACCTTTGTAAGTAAGGGCTCTATAATGGTCCGGTTTTAAATTCAGGCAAACATCAAAATCGGCAATTGCTTCTTTGTAATTCTTCAGTGCATATTTACTCTCACCAACCATGTAATAAACATCGGGTGTTTTTCTTCCCAAACTGATACTTGCATTAAAATCCCTGATGGCAGTTTTGTAATCTTTTAGTGAATAGCTGCAAAGCCCACGGTTATAAAGTGCAGCCTGATGATCCGGAAATTTATGAAGATAGATGGTGTATTCTTCATACGATTCTTTGTATAATTTCTGTTCGTATTTCTCGAATGCAGATTTGAATACAGGATCGGAGCCGGATTCATCTTTGTCTCTCTGTGAAAACAATGCAGCTGATAAAAAAACAAACAAACCGAAATAGAATTTTTTCAGCATAACTGATTGTTTAGAAATTATTTTAAAAGAAGAATTAATTTGTTGTCTTGATCTTCTCATTCATCTCTTTCGCTTTTGCGTCATTCCCGGTTAGCATGTACAGTTTTCTGAGGGCGACCATTGTTGACTTATCATCGGCTTTTAAATTGAGTGCTTTTTCAAGGTAAGGAATGGCTTTCTTGTAATACTCCTGACTTTTTGCATCGTTCTCTTTCTGCAGTTTTACCTGATCGGTGATCTTTGCTGCTTTACGGCTTTGAAGATAACCACCGTAATTATTGTACATTGCTCCGATATTATAAAGTGCGTTGTATTCTAATTCCTTATTGGTTCCGGCAAATTCCAGTGCTTTTAAGTAGTGTGATTCGGCATTCTTGAAGTAGTCTTCAAAGTTTGCCGGCTTTTCAAGTTCTTTTCCACTAACCTTATCTTTCGGATTGGCCATGTTATCGTAAATATTTCCGGTCACGAGATTCAGTAATGGATTTTTCGGGTCTTTCTCCAAAGAAGTTTTTAGATTTTCCAATGCTTTCAAATGCTTGCCGGTTGAGAGATAATGATTGGTCTCTAAATTCATCAAGCTTGCATCATTCGGAAGAGCTGTTCTTCCTTTTGTAAGTTGAGCCATTGCTGCTGTGGTGTCACCTTTGAACAATTCGGCATTGAAAAGTGATTCGTAATTGTAGGAATTAGCAATATTCAGATCCACCATCTTTTGATTGTATTCAATGATGCGCGCTGTATTGCGGGATTTAGCTGCTGAAACACAAGCATTGTAAAAATTAGCTGTATCCTTTGTTTTTAGAATAAGTGTATTGATGAGAGCCGTTTTATGAAAATAGTCGGCAGCTTCGTCGTATTTTCTGGCTTTGTATTTCCCTTGAGCAATATTGCCTGCTTCCATTTTCAATTGTTGCACCACCATTAAGAAACGAATGTCATCTTCATTCATGGAGGAGGTACCTTTGGTAAGACCCTCTGTGATACTGTTCATGTATTTCGGATCCATTTCAGAAATGGCAGTTACTTCATTGGAGGCAGTTTCGAAATTCTTAAGGGAAGTATTACCGTAGGCTGTGATGTCTCTTTCATTCTTATCATGAATGCTGGATTCCAGTTTCTTCTTCTCTGCGTTCAATTCATTTTTGTAGTACGCATAACTGATCCTTGCCTTATAGGCATGTGCTTTTCCCTGGAATTTTGTGTCGGGATGTATCAATGCAGCATCTATCGCTTCATTCGCTTTTTTGAGATAGGTCTCATCTGGTTTGCCGTCTTTTTCAGTGACTTCATAGTCACTTAAAGCGCGCCAGGCGGCCTGCACCTTGGATTTTTGCGCTGAAAGAGAAAGACTCAGCGAGCAAATGAAGAGAAGAGAATACGATCGTTTCATGGTTCTGTTTATTTGTACTTGTCTGCTTTTTCGTTATCGCCTAATCTTAAATATATCTGACGAATGGTTTTTTTAGTAGCTGCATCTTTAGCGATATCATAAGAAGTTTCAAAATAGCCAACTGCTTTTTTGAAATTCTCTGCTACTTTCCCCTCATATTCCTTTGTTTTAGGATCTTTCGGAGCAAGTCCATTCAATTTATCATTCCACGCTTTCGCATCATTGTAATACAATACTGCAAGGTTGTAAATAGCAGGCTCATAGTCTGACTTCAGTTCAATTGCTTTCAGATATTCTTTTTCAGCATCTTCATTCTTCCCTGTCTTTTTATAAAGGTTGGCTAGTATCAGGTGTAATACTTCGTTGTCAGGAGAAACAGCAATTGCATTTTGAACTTTTGTTTTCAATTCATCTGTTTTTTTACGTGCAAGATAAATATCCAACTCTGCTGTAATAATGTCCATGTTATCTTCGAACAAAGCTTTACCACTCTCAATGTAAGATAAAGCAGCAGCTGTATCCTTTTCGATCATCGAGATCTTGATCATGTCTGTATAGAGTCTTGGTTCCTTGTATTTTTTCTCTATCAGTTTATTCGCATACGCTTTGGTCTGTTCTTTGTTTCCAGAATTCTTATAGGTTTCGAAGCGATAGTACACCAGTTTTTCAATTGTGATGTTCTGGCGCTTGATACCATTGTCGAAATCAAAAGGAATAGCCGTTTCCAGCATGTCGTAGCATTTAATAGCTTTCTCATATTCTTTATTCGTTCTATAGAATTGTGCTTTGTTACTTGTAGCTGCAGATGCTTGCACTAATGGTCCTTTTGCGTCTTCTTTATAGATATCCTTTCCCTTATCTAAGGTTAAACATTTCACGTAGGCTTCAAGCGCTTTTTCTTCTGCTTCATTATCCAAGGCTCTTACTTTGGCTGAGGTATCTGAAAAAATAGCCTGATAGACCTTACCTCTGTTCAGCCACATTTTAGCGCTTTCTTTTGTGTCGTTATGTACAGCAGCAGCATCTGCCGCAGCCTTCGCCTTATCCAGCTCTTTACCTCTGGTATAGTTGATCATGTTCTGAATATTCATGTTCTGAGATAAGGCAACACCTGTACTTAGCAAGAACAGATAGATAGGAATTAATTTCTTCATAATAGTGGTTTTAAAAAGACGCATTGCTGCGTCTTTTATTGTTTCGTTTTATGTTTAGATGCAATTCTTATGCTAAAAGCATATTAATCGATGGATATCTTCTTCAATTTAACCTTATTTAAGCTTTCCTTGAATTTCTCATCTTTCATTGCTTTTTCCATCTGGGTCTCAATATAGTATTTGTCTCCAACGACTACAGTTACCAGTTTATTGGCATCGAAATACTTTTTGATCTGTGCGTTCACATCTTCCTTTGTCATAGCATTTAGTATTTGCTTTTGTTTGTTCGGATAATCTTTATCAAGATTGTGAGTTAGGATCGATCCAAGGAATCCTGCTTTCTGGTAGGGAGCTTCGTAAGAGATCGCTTCTTCATTCAATAAGGAGTTCTTTGTGAACTCAAGTTCCTTGTCTGTAATACCTTCTGTCTGATATTTCTTGAACTCTTTTAAGATCTCTGCCAAAGAATATGCAGTTGCAGGACGTTTCACAGATGTACCGATCGTGAACATACCATTGTATTTTCCACCTGAGAATCCAGAGTAGATGCCATACGTATAGCCTTTATTCTCTCTTAAATTCAGATTCAGACGGCTATTGAAATTCCCGCCGAATACGAAGTTAGCAACACGATTCTTGTAAAAATCTCCCGTTGCATCAAATTTAAGTGATGGATATCCCATTGTGATCACCGAAGAAGGTGCCAGTTTTTTGTGATAGATGAAGAATTTTGGTTCGTTGGATGGAAGTGGTTCTGGTAATGGAGGAATCACAACATCTTTCGGTTGCCATTTGGATAGGAATTCAAGTTTGGACATGGCTTCTGTCTCGTCAATATCACCAACGATCACTAGGTTAGCTACTTTAGGAGAATAATATTTTTCATAGTATTCTTTCAGGTCGGCCAATTGAATTTCTTCAACACTCTTTACGGAAGGTTGAAGTCCCATGATGTTATCTCCGTAAACAGCGTAAGAGAACATTTTATTCGCTACAGTGTTCGGACTGTAATCTTCATCTTTGATTCCTTCCTTTGTTTGTTTTTTAGCTAATTTGAAATCTTCTTCACGGAATCCTGGATTCAATAGTTTTTCTTCCAGTAATTTCAAAGTTGCATCAAGGTTCTTTTTTAAACAACGTACGCTTACGCCTGAAGAGGCTTTACTTCCGTAGAAATAGATAGAACTTCCTAGTTTTTCCAATTCTGCACTGATCTGTTCTGTTGTCATATTCTTGGTTCCTTCATTCAGCATGGATGCTGTTAATTCAGGAATTCCCAGCTTTTTCAGTTTGTCAGCCGGTAACACCAAACTTCCTCCTTCGATATTGATCGAGATCGTTACTTCCGGTGTTTCGTTTGTTTTAGTCCCAATGATCTTTAAACCATTCGCCATCGTTTTGGTAAAATAGTCAGGGATCTTTGGCGTTCTGATATCTCCCGACTTAGGACATTTCGATCTGTCAAAAGTTTCTGTTGCCGGAACATATTTTAAAGCAGCGTATTCCGGATTCTCAGGGAATTTTTGTCCTGCAAACGGATTGATACTTTTAACTGAATCTTTATCGTCAATGATAGGGTACGTGTTAAGGATAGATGCTCCTGCTCCTTTGATGTATTTATTGAAAACACGAACGATATCTTCTTTCGTTACTTTATTATAACGATCAATTTCATCGCTGATGGTTGAGGATCTTCCAAGTAATCTTTCCCACTCTGCTATTGTTCCATTCTTACCCATTACAGTACTCATTTGTGAGTAAGCTCTTGTTTCGATATAACCTTTTGCACGCGCTAAAGCTTCATCTGTGATCCCGGTGTTGCCGAATTCTTCAATGGTACTTTTTACTTTTGCATCGATATCCGTGAATAATTTCTCGAAATTGAAATCTTCCGGAGGAAATGCAAAAATACCAATGGTAAATTCACCGGAAAGTTCTTCTGAACTATGTCCTGCACTTGCACTTGAAGCGATCTTCGTTTTCACAAAATTCTTATAGAAAAGGGAGTTATTTCCTCCACCCATCATACTTCCTAAAAGATCTAAAGCGGGCTCATCACGGTGATACTGTGGTACGGTTGGGAATACACGCATATTCAATGGCATATAGGTCTTATCCTTGTAGGCGGAATATTTATCGGAAGCCAGAGTAACAGGAGGCACACGTAATTTTTTCACTTCCGGTCCTGCTTTAATAGGACCAAAATATTTTTCAATCAATTTTAGCGCGTCAGGTGAACTGAAATCGCCTGAGATACTAAGAATAGCGTTGTTTGGTCCATACCAGCGAAGGAAGAAATTCTTCACGTCATCCAAATTAGCACGATTGAGGTCATCGACATAACCGATCACCGGCCAGCTGTACGGATGTCCTACCGGATACAATGCTTTTGGCATTTCTTCCACATAGGCCATTGCGTATGGTTGATTCTCTATGTTCTGCGATTTCTCGTTTTTTACGGCATCACGCTGATTCTCGAACTTTTTTGAAGTCAATGAGTCTAGCAAAAATCCCATTCTGTCTGATTCTAGCCATAATGCCATCTCCAGATAATTCGAAGGAAGGGTTTCGTAATAAACCGTTTTATCATGTTGTGTGAAACCATTCATATCACCACCTGCATTCGACACCATTTTAAAATGTTCTTCATCTCCAACGTTCTTGGATCCCTGAAACATCATGTGTTCGAAAAAGTGAGCAAAGCCGGATTTCCCAATACTTTCACGGTTAGAGCCTACTTTATACGTCACCATTACATTGATCACAGGATCTGAATGATCTTCATGTAATAGCACGGTGAGTCCGTTCGGTAATTTCCATCTTTCATAGGGAATTACAACTTTATCTGGTTTTGCCTCTACTTTTTCAATTAGTGTTGGCTGTGCGATCATCGTACTTAATAAAGTACAGGCAAGGATCGCCAGGATGCTTTTTTTCTTCATGATTTTTTGTTTTAAATATTGTTATCCATTGGTCCTGTTTCTTCCGGACCGTTATCTGGTTTATCTGTGTTCGTTTCTGTTGTTTCTTCTGTTTCTTCTTCGTGGTCTACTTTTGTCACAGCGGCAATGGCATCCGTTTCTGAAATATTGATCAGGCGAACTCCTTGTGTTGCACGACCCATTACGCGAAGTGTTTTCACATTGAGTCGGATGGTAATGCCATTCTTCGTAATGATCATCAGATCATCTTCATCTGTTACAGATTTTATTCCAACAAGATTTCCGGTCTTGTCTGTGATGTTAATCGTTTTCACGCCTTTACCACCTCGGTTGGTGACACGGTATTCTTCAATGTCACTTCTTTTTCCGAATCCTTTTTCAGAAACAACAAGCACATTTGATTGAGGATTGTCGATGCAGATCATTCCGATCACTTCGTTCTTACCACCTTCTTCATCGTTCAGATCAATTCCAATCACACCACTTGCATTTCTGCCCATTGGTCTAACTTTTTCTTCATTGAAACGACAAACCTTTCCTAATTTGGTTGCAAGCATGATCTCATCTGTTCCGGTAGTCATTGCGGCTTCAAGCAACACATCTCCTTCGCGAATTGTGATTGCGTTGATTCCACTAGCGCGTGGACGGGAATAAGCTTCCAGCGACGTCTTTTTAATGATACCTTCTTTCGTACAAAGGATAATGAAGTTGTTGTTGATGTAATCTTCATTATCGAGATTCTTCACGTTAATGAATGCTTTTACTTTATCATCCGGAGCGATACTTAATAAATTCTGCAATGCTCTTCCTTTGCTTTGTTTGTTTCCTTCCGGAACTTCATAGGCACGCAACCAGTAAACTTGCCCTTTCTCCGTAAAGAGTAACAGGTAATTGTGTGTAGAGGCAATGAACATGTGCTGGATGAAATCTTCATCCCTCGTACTTGAACCTTTGCTGCCTTTGCCACCTCTTCCTTGCGCGCGGTATTCATCGAGGTTGGTACGTTTAATATAACCTAAGTGTGAAATGGTGATGACCACATTCTCATCTGCGATCATATCTTCTATGCGAAGATCATCTCCAACATAAACGATCTCACTGCGACGGGCATCTCCGAATTTCTCTTTTACTTCGAGCAATTCGTTCTTGATGATGGTGTAACGCAGCGCTTCATTATTCAGGATGTCATTTAAGTTTGCGATGGTCTTCATTAACTCATCGTATTCAGCTTTTAATTTGTCACGCTCAAGTCCTGTGAGAGTTCTCAAACGCATGTCGAGAATGGCTCTTGCCTGAATTTCCGAAAGTGAATATTTAGAGATCAACTCATCTCTGGCAATATCCGGAGTGGCACTCTCTCTGATGATCTTGATCACAGCATCCAAATGATCGATGGCAATCAATAATCCCTGTAATATATGCGCGCGTTTCTCGGCTTGTGCCAGTTCGTATTTTGTTCTTCTTACAACAACTTCGTGTCTGTGTTCAACAAAATAATGGATCTGTTGTTTTACATTCAGGATCTCTGGTCTTCCGTTCACAAGAACAACGTTGTTGATCGAAAAAGAAGTTTGTAGTGCTGTGAACTTATACAGGTTGTTGAGAACCACATTGCTTATTGCATCTCTTCTTAACTCATACACAACGCGAATTCCTTCTCTGTTACTCTCGTCGCGGATCTCGCTGATACCTTCAATTTTCTTTTCATTGCAAAGTTCCCACTGACGCTTGATCATCTCAGCTTTGTTGATCTGATAAGGAACTTCTGTAACAACAATTCGTTCACGGTCGCCAACTTGTTCAATGATGGCTTTGGCACGCATCACCACTCTGCCTCTTCCGGTTTCGAATGCTTCTTTCACACCTTCGTATCCGTATATAATTCCTCCTGTTGGAAAATCAGGGGCTTTGATGTGTTTCATCAAAGAAGGAATATCAATATCTCTGTTATCAATATAGGCAATTGTACCATCGATCACTTCACTCAGATTGTGTGGGGCCATATTCGTGGCCATACCCACTGCAATTCCGGAAGCACCATTGATCAATAAGTTCGGGATCTTTGTAGGGAGTACTGTGGGCTCAGTCAAACTATCGTCAAAGTTCGGACGGAAGTCAACTGTTTCCTTTTCAATATCCGCCATCATCTCTTCGGCGATCTTGCGGAAACGTACCTCCGTATAACGCATTGCTGCAGGAGGATCTCCGTCCATACTTCCAAAATTTCCTTGTCCGTCCACCAGCATGTAGCGTAAGCTCCAATCCTGTGCCATACGAACCATAGTGTCATAAACACTGGCATCTCCGTGTGGGTGATATTTACCTAAAACCTCCCCTACGATACGAGCCGATTTTTTATATGGTCGATTGTGCAATACACCAAGATCAAGCATGCCGTAGAGTACGCGTCGATGTACCGGTTTAAGCCCGTCTCTTACGTCGGGTAATGCTCTTGAAACGATCACAGACATCGAATAATCGATGTAAGCGGTTTTCATTTCATCTTCAATATTGATAGGAATTATTTTTTCTCCATCTGCCATAAAGTTCCTTTTTATTTTTAGTTTTTGCTTTCTGTTTTCTGAGCGACTCTGCCTGCCTGCCTTTTATCAGTTTTTCCAATGAAAAGAGCACTAATTTCACGCATTTTATCGAACTGTTGAAAGTACCTAAAAATCACTAAATGGGGTATAAACTTATCAACAAAAAATTTGTTAAAAAATGTGACCGGAAAAAACTTCCTTCGGTTCAGAATAAACTATTTTTGAAATTGGCATTATTTGTGTAACTTAACTATTGAAAGACTTATTTTATGGAAGCAAAATTTTCACCAAGGGTTAAAGATGTAATTACTTACAGTCGCGAAGAAGCTTTGCGCCTTGGACATGATTATATAGGAATTGAGCATCTGATGCTGGGAATGATCAGGGACGGAGATGGAGTTGGAATGCGATTGCTTAAAAATCTCGGTGTGGACTCACAAGAGCTACGCAGAACGATTGAACAGAATCTAACTCCTGGACTTCGCAAATCAAACAACCTGGCCAATATTCCATTGGTAAAACAGGCAGAAAAAACATTGAAGCTGACCTATCTCGAGGCAAAGACGTTCAAGTCAGTGCAGATCGGTACAGAACATTTGTTGCTTTGCATTTTAAAGGATAACGATAATATCGTTACAAAATCTTTACTGAAAAGTGGAGTGGATTATGATGCAACCCGTGCAGAACTCGAAGGATTTTTAGATAATCCAGGAAAGATAGAAAACTCGACTGCTGGTAACGATGATGAAGATGCAGATGAATCAGGATTTGGCGGAGGAGCCGGTGCAAGCAGTCAGAAAAAGCCTGGAGAAAGCAAGTCAAAAACGCCGGTTTTAGACAATTTTGGCAGAGATCTTACTAAAATGGCAGAAGATGGAAAATTAGATCCTGTTGTGGGTCGTGAAAAAGAAATTGAACGTGTTTCTCAGATCTTATCCAGAAGAAAAAAGAATAATCCAATCTTGATTGGTGAACCTGGAGTTGGTAAATCTTCCATTGCAGAAGGATTGGCTTTGCGCATTGTACAACGTAAAGTGAGTCGTGTTCTATTCAATAAAAGGGTAGTGACACTTGATCTTGCTTCTTTGGTAGCAGGTACCAAATACCGTGGACAGTTTGAGGAGAGAATGAAAGCCGTGATGAATGAACTCGAGAAGAGTCCGGATGTTATCTTATTCATTGACGAAATACATACCATCATTGGTGCCGGCGGTGCCAGTGGAAGTTTGGATGCAAGTAACATGTTCAAGCCTGCGCTTGCAAGAGGTGAAATACAATGTATTGGTGCTACCACTTTGGATGAATACCGTCAGTACATAGAAAAAGATGGTGCTTTGGAAAGAAGATTCCAGAAAGTGATTGTAGAACCTGCAACTCAAGATGAATCTTTACAGATCCTGAATAATATCAAGTCAAAATACGAAGATCATCACAATGTGAAGTATACCGATGAAGCATTAAAAGCGTGCGTTACATTAACTTCACGATACATTACAGATCGTCATTTACCGGATAAGGCAATTGATGCATTGGATGAAGCTGGAAGTCGTGTGCACATCACAAACATCAATGTGCCACAGAACATTCTTGAGATCGAACAGAAGATTGAAGATATCAAAGAACTGAAGAATCAGGTAGTGCGCAGTCAGAAATACGAAGAAGCTGCACGTTTAAGAGATACTGAAAAACAATTACAGAATCAGTTAGAAGTTGCCAAAAAAGCCTGGGAAGAAGAAACGAAACAAAATAGAGTCACCGTTACAGAAGATAATGTAGCCGAAGTTGTGAGCATGATGAGTGGCGTTCCGGTTCAGCGTGTGAATCAAAACGAGGGTGAGAAACTGGTTAAGATGAATGAACTTTTACGTGGACGTGTTATTGGTCAAGATGCAGCTCTTGCTAAAGTGGTGAAGGCAATACAACGTAACAGGGCAGGATTGAAAGATCCAAATAAACCAATTGGTTCATTTATATTTTTAGGTCCAACCGGAGTTGGTAAAACACAATTGGCAAAGGTACTTGCCAAATATTTATTTGACAATGACGATGCATTGATTCGAATAGATATGAGTGAGTACATGGAGAAATTTGCAGTAACAAGATTGATCGGAGCACCTCCGGGATATGTAGGTTATGAAGAAGGAGGACAGCTGACTGAAAAAGTTCGTCGCCGGCCTTATGCTGTAGTGCTTTTAGATGAGATCGAGAAGGCTCATCCCGATGTTTTCAATATGTTGTTGCAGGTATTGGATGACGGACAATTGACAGACAGTTTAGGAAGAAAGATCGATTTCAAGAATACGATCATCATCATGACTTCGAATATAGGTGCTCGTCAGTTAAAAGATTTTGGAACAGGCGTCGGGTTTGGAACTGCGGCAAGAACAGATGCGCAGGACGATGCTGCAAAAGGAGTAATTGAAAATGCATTGAAGAAAGCCTTTGCTCCAGAATTCCTGAATCGTATTGATGATGTGATCATGTTCAATTCGCTTGTACGTGAAGATATTCATAAGATCATTGATATTGAACTTGCTAATTTATTCGGAAGAGTAACCGGTTTAGGCTACACCATCAAGATCAGCGATGCCGCAAAGGATTATATTGTCGAAAAAGGTTTCGATCCAAACTACGGAGCAAGACCATTGAAACGTGCGATCCAGAAATACCTTGAAGATCCAATGGCAGAAGAGATCATTAAAAGTAATTTGAGTGAAGGAGATGAAATTGAAGTGGATTACAACAAAGAAAAGGATGAGATCATCGTTTCAGCTCACAAGCCGAAAGGAAAGAAAAGTAAGAAAGAAGATAAATCTTAATTAAAAGGCCCTCAAGTGAGGGCCTTTTTTATTTCCCGTAATCTCAGCATTACATTTTTAATTAGCTGTAATTCAGATATTTAAATCGTTAATTGAAAAAACTCCCAACCAATGCATTTTAGTGGGCGTATAAATGTACAAGTTAATAATACTCATACTGTTTTGTTGAGTTCCGTACTTCGGTACATTTTAAATCCCTTCCGTGTGTGTGTCGGAGGGGATTTTTTTATTAGAATGCTTTATTGATCCCGATCATCCAGCGAAACTGTACATAATCATTCTCTTCGTAAGGAAGTCTATTAATGAAGAACGGACAATCTATTCGAATACTTAATGGTTTGAGACCACTCAGCTGACCCCATCTAACAATATTGAAAGTTGCACCAACACCTGCATCCACCATCACATCTGTCATTACATTGGCCGTTCCGGGTGCATTTTTATTGATGATACCTGCGTCTCCGAATAGATAAGGTTGAAATTTAATGCTGTTGTGTAAAAAGCGTGGATTGAAAAAAGAAAATAGTTCCCCGAACTCAAGTTCCGTATTAAAGGAAGCGCCTGTTGTTCCTTTGTAATTGTAAGAATAAGTACCATCCTCATTTAGCTCAGCAAGTAAATAACCGGAATAACCTCTCAGGTTCAATCCTCCACCGGCAGTAAAGTGATTCGTTACATTTCCGTAGCCTCCCCACTCCGGTGGAATGAATCCCATCGCACGCGTGTACTTGTTTTCCATTAAGTCTTCATTGTTAGCGCCTGCCGCAAACAACATCGATTCAGATGGTAATTTTGTTCCGAATCCGATCTGACCAAAGACCCTTGTATTGATGTTGATCTTGCCAAGATCATTCTTATTCACAGCACAAATACTGGCTGAAGAGAAATCATAATCATGGGTAAAAGCAGCTGTTCTTACGTTCATCAGAATATTTCCGGATCCTCTTCCGTAGCGGTAATTGTGTTCAAGGCCCATGTGAATTGCGCTGTTCAGTTTCTGGTAACCCCACTCTTTGTTATTGATGAGGTAAACCATGTCTTGTGGCAGATCTCTCAGCATGGCTTTAGCATGTGCATACACGCGGGACTTTTCATTGTTACTGAATTTCTCGAATCCAACTGTTGCCCCATCCAATCCATCCAGCGATTTAGCTTGTAAATAAATGTTTGATTTCTTTATGAAGTTGTGTGTACTTGTTTTATAATTGAAAACGAAAGAGAGCAGATTGAATTTATTGATGGCTATTGTTGTATCAAGATAAGCTTGTCCTAATCCGGAAGAGAACCAACCCGTAAGATCAAATACATGTTTCGTTTGCAGGTAATCTCCACTTAGTGCCGCTCCGAATTTTAAACCATCGTATCCGTTGTACCAAAGTGCGGGTCTAACGCGCATATCATATTTTCTCCAGTTTGGCGAATTATAAACTTTGGAATCGAAACGCAACGAGAATTTTCCTTTTTTAATGTTGTTGGTCATATCCACGTCTGCCAGTCTGTAAGACGGATCGATGATCACATTCTTGATCCCATTGTTGATCTGAACCGAGGCTGTGTAAGTTGTTTTTAATTTAGGTCCCCAGCCGATCCAACGTGGCAGCGTATTTGCTTTTGTTGGTTTTTCGAACCAGGTATTTGGTATATAATAGTGACGAGCAGAATCATTTTTATCGATCACAACAAAGTCAATAGGCATTTGCATGCTGCCTTTGCGTTTAAAAGTGATCTCGTAATTTCCTTTTCCTTTATTTTTAATACGACCAATTTTATAGTCTATGGTTTTAGAGGTCTCCAGCCATTGATCAAAGAACCAGTTGAGATCAACTCCTGTGTATTGTATAATGGAATTCCTGAAGTCTTCAGGGTAGGGGTGACAGAATTTCCATTGATTGAAATAATGTTGCATGGCCTTGTCGAATAAAGCGCGACCTAATACATATTCCAGATTCTTCAGCATGGCTGCTGTTTTTGTATAGACTTGTCCGTAACCACCGCCATGTCTTATTCCTCCGTTAAAATCATCGCTATGTGTATTTAATGGTGTTTCTTCATTTCGCATCATGGCACTTCTGTAATAACCGCCATAGATCTCGTTATCAAGAACACGCTGAGGTTCCATGAAACGTTGTATGTATTTACTTTTCGGTTTAGGCGTTATTTCTATTGCGCCATCAATGAACTGATAGGTGTCTGCTGTATAAAATTGGGTAAAACCTTCATCGAGAAAAGCTCTGTAATTTTCGTTACTTCCCACCATGCCCATGAACCAATTGTGGGTCATTTCATGAATGATCAATGAACGGTAACCTGGATCGAATCCTCCACAAAGTGTAAGCATAGGGTATTCCATTCCGTCCTGTGCATCTGCAACGATCATTTTAGGATAGTGATAAGCGCCAATATTATAGGAGTTCACTTCCATGATCTTGGCAATGTATTGGGATGCATTGTACCATCCTGCTGCATGAGGTTCCTGTACCAATGCAATACAGCGTACTCCGTTCCAGTTGCTTTCTCCTATTCGGTAATTAGGGTCGGCTGTAAACGCAAAATCATGCACATTCATCGCGCTGAACTTCCAGGTTTTTTTTGTTCCGTCTTTTGGTGTTATAACAGAGGGAGGAGAGTTGAATGGCTTCTTTAAAAAATTACTGATGTCCAGTTTCTTTCTCAATTCTTCCGGCAAAACTTCTGCTTCATTTGTCAGCACTCCGGTACCATCGGCCACATAATGCGAAGGCATGGTGATCTCAACATTAAAGGAACCAAAGTCTCCGTAAAATTCATGATCCATGTGCTGATCGGTGTTCCAGACAAATTTTCTGTCGATAACAGTCACTCTTGGGTACCAATGTACCAGGTCATAATGTTTTGAGCCGAACGAATTGAATAGTTTCATTCGGTTACGAATAACTTCTCTGTCGAAGTACGTCTTGAATTCCAAATTAAGCGTTATTGATTCACCCGATCGAACGATTTTAGGGAGATAAACTTTCAAGATCGTGTTATCTAATTCTGTCTTTAGATCAACTCCTCCACTGCTTACTTTTTCCACCTGTGTTCCAAGTCCCTGTTCTCTGTATTTACCATAAGGTAAACGATAGGCATTGTTCTTGTAGAGGTCAGATAGGTAAGAGTCTTTTACCTGTGCATTGCTGAAAAGGTGAAAATAGACGAAGGAAATGTCGTAAGGAGAATTGTTCCAATAGATCAGTTCTTCAGATCCACTGCAGATATCGGTGCTGTCATTGATCTCTGCCTTGATGTTATAATGAACATCTTGTTGCCAATATCCTTCAAACGGTTTTCTGTTCTTCCAGTAAAGGGGATTGGTAACGGAGCGATAGTCAATGTATTCATTCTGTGAAAAAACCGAGAAAAACTGAAGAATGAGAAGGATGAATAGAAGTACAGTTCTTTTTTTCATGGTTAGATTTGCTTTCCGAAAAATAAAGGTAATCTTTTAAGGCAAATGAAGGTAGAGTTGTAAATGAAATAAAACAAACAGGAAAGTGCCGGAAATGATTCAGGAATTGCTTTGGTTAAAAATGGTATATTTGTCTTGAGAACGTTAAGCAATTGATGGCTTTTCGCGGCACTTTTGGCCCTTAAATGCTAAATAGGCACTAAAAGGGGAAGATTTTTCTCAAAAAATCATCTATTTTTCGGTGATATTACATTATTTCTCTATATTTGCACCCCATTAAAATTAACAAATGAGCAAACGCTACGAGACGGTCTTCATTTTAACTCCCGTTTTGTCTGATGATCAGGCAAAGGAGGCCGCAAAAAAATTCAAAAAAACCATCACAGATCTGGGAGGCAAGATCGTGAATGAAGAGCATTGGGGCCTACGCAAATTGGCCTATCCTATCCAGAAAAAAACCACAGGGTTTTATCAATTATTCGAGTTCTCAGGTGAGGGCGAAGAGATCATTGGTAATCTTGAAGTGGCTTACAAACGTGATGAACGTATCTTACGTTTTCTAACTGTTGCACTTGACAAGCACGCTGTTGCCTATGCAGATAAACGCAAAGGAAAAGTTGCTGAAGCAAGAACAAAGAAGAAAGAGAACGCGGCTTAAGTTTAACCAGAAAGAATTAGAAAATGAGCAAACAGAACGACATCCGTTATCTTAATCCTCCAACAGTTGAGGCTAAAAAGAAAAAATACTGCCGCTTTAAGAAAAGTGGTATTAAGTATATCGATTACAAGGACCCGGATTTCTTATTGAAATTCGTAAATGAGCAGGGAAAATTACTTCCTCGCCGTTTAACAGGAACATCATTGAAATTTCAGCGTAAAGTGGCTCAGGCCGTAAAACGCTCTCGTCACCTGGCTTTAATGCCTTATGTAGCTGACTTGTTAAAATAAAATAGGAGGAAAGTAAAATGGAAGTTATTTTAAAACAAGACATAAAAGGATTAGGCTATAAGAACGACATGGTAACAGTACGTAACGGTTACGGAAGAAATTACCTGTTGCCTAAGGGAATGGCTATTTTAGCCACTGACAGCGCGAAGAAAATGCATGCTGAACTTATCAAGCAAACAGCTTTTAAAGACGAAAAACTTCGTACAGAAGCTGCAGCAAATGCCGAGAAACTTGCAACTGTTTCTATTAAAGTAGGAGCAAAAGCAGGAGAGAACGGAAAGATCTTTGGTTCAGTTACCAATATTCAGATCGCTGATGCACTGTTGAAGTCAGGATTCAATGTAGAACGCAAGAACATCGAGATCAACGGTGAAAGCGTGAAACAACTGGGAAATTACACAGCGAAAGTACGCTTGTACAAAGATGTTTCAGCAACTGTTAATTTTGAAGTGATCGCCGAATAATTTATTCTCACTGTATTAAAAAGCCTTCTTACAATAAGAAGGCTTTTTTTATGACTTAAAGCATGATTCTGATCTTTTGCGTGGGCGACAAGCGTTAATTTCTGCTTAAAATTACTGTCAATCAAAAATTCGTTCTAATATTGTGGTTAATTATGGTAAAGATCAATACCCATAGCATTGAGATCACTGTTGAGACGAAATACCTTTCGCAGCAAAGCATTCCCCGTGAAAATCATTTCTTCTTTGTTTATTTCATCAAGATCCATAATAAGAGTGAGTATGCTGTTCAATTATTAAAACGTCATTGGGATATTTTTGATTCCAACGGAGAGAAAAGAGAAGTAGACGGAGACGGAGTTGTTGGTGAAACTCCTGTATTGGAACCGGGCGAGGAATTTGAATACAATAGTGGTTGTAATTTAAGTACAGATATGGGATATATGAAAGGGTATTACACCATGATGAGAATATTGGATCAAAAAGAATTTCAGGCCGAAATTCCTCGTTTCGAATTGATCGTGCCGGCTAAATTAAATTAAGCACATTATTTTAACGGGGTCAACTTTAATTCACGCGACAAAAACGATCAAAGTACTTATGCGCGTCTGGGTCACCTAAACTTTCGGCTTTGGAAAGATCATCACAAGCACCAGCCTTGTCTTTACTGTTTAATTTAATACAAGCCCTTCGGAAATAAGCTTCTGCATAATTGAATTTGAGTTTGATGGCCATATCCATGTCTTTCAAGGCTTCTACATAACTTTTGTTCTGATTTTTTGCAATTCCTCTATGGCAGTAATTGACCGGATTTCTTGAATTCAAGTCAATTGCTTTATCAAAATCTGCAATTGCCCCACTGTTATCTCCAATATTTATCTTAGCATTTCCTCTGAATGTATAGGATTCTTCATCCTTTGGATCATTGTCTATCACAATAGACCAGTCTTTGATAGAGCCTTTATAATCTTTGATGTTGAATTTTGAAATGGCCCTCATTTTATAATAGTAGTAGTCCATCTCTTTTTCAGGCATGGCTTTTATTGCCTCATCCAGTTCTGGAATGGCGCGGTTATAATCCTTCATCACATAACGGATCTCTGATTTCAGTTTGATCGCTTCAAGGTAGTTAGGTTTCCAATCGAGTGCAGCGATCAAAGTTAAAATCGCTTCTTTGTAACTTTTTCCCACATACATGAGTTGTGCCTGATAATAATATAATTCGGGGTCATCGATCTTTTTGATTTTTGAAACGGCAACGGCACTATCCAGGGCAATTTTGGCAGCAGGGTAATCTTTCGTGTCGAAATAGATCATGCCTTTCACTTTCAAAGCCTCAAAGCTCAAAGGTCTTATCTTTTCTGCCTTGATTATATTCTTTTCTGCTTCATCAAAACGTTCCAATTTATAATAGATATAAGCGATCTCCACATAGGCTTGATAAAAGTCGGGGTGATTTTTGATGATCTTTTTAAAGACCGGCCAAGCCTTGTTGTACTCTCCTGAATCAGCCAGCTTTACACCGGCGCGATAATCCTTTATGTATTCGGCTGATGTATCTACCAATACCTCTTCTTCAACGTAATCGCTGATCTCTTCCTGAGCCTGTAGTGACCCCGAAATGAGCAGAATAGCAAAGATGAATCGGAATTTTGTTATTATTTCCTTAAGCCTGAGCATTGTTTTGAAATAAAATCAAATTTTACTATCTTTATAACAAATATACTTTTTTATGCCCGGTTCAATAACAGTTGTCGTACTCGTTTTAGTAACATTAACAATATTGCTGTCTTTGGTTACAGTACAACAAGGAAAGGTAGCTGTAACGACCATTTTCGGAAAGTTCAGCCGTATCTTAAGTCCGGGATTGAATTTTCGCATACCCCTCATTGAGAGAGTATTTAAAAAGATCTCTGTACAGAACAGAAGTGCTGAATTGGGTTTTCAAGCGGTCACCATTGATCAGGCGAATGTGAATTTCACTGCGATGCTCCTCTATTCGGTTATTAATAGCGATCCTGAGACCATTAAAAGTGTTGCCTTCAAATTTGTGGATGAAAGAAATTTCATGCAGGCATTGGTTCGTTCCATTGAGGGTTCAGTAAGAGCCTTTGTTGCTACCAAAAAACAATCGGAAGTACTTTCTCTAAGAAGAGATATAGTTGATGCCGTAAAGGATCAATTGGATCAGATCTTAGAAGGATGGGGTTATCATTTGATCGATCTACAGTTGAATGATATCACGTTTGATGAAGAAGTGATGCGTTCAATGGCAAAGGTTGTTGCAAGTAACAATTTAAAAGCAGCAGCAGAAAACGAAGGCCAGGCCTTGTTGATCACAAAAACAAAAGCAGCTGAAGCCGACGGGAATGCAATTAAAATTTCGGCACAGGCTGAGAAAGAAGCTTCTCAATTGAAAGGACAGGGAATCGCTTTATTCCGACAGGAAGTTGCGAAAGGAATGGCAGGGGCAGCAAAAGAAATGAAAGAAGCGGAATTGGATTCTTCATTGATCTTATTCAGTATGTGGACAGAAGCTGTTAAAAACTTCGCTCAAGAGGGGAAAGGAAATGTTATATTTTTAGACGGAAGTCTTGATGGCATGCAAAATAGCATCAAACAAATGATGGCTTTGAATCAAGTGAATCAACTTAAAACGAAATAAACAAACACAAACACAAATACAATGAAAAAAAATCTATCTAATCTAAGCATGGTTCTTGCCATTTTTACCACGGCATTCGGCTTTGCGCAAACGGATAAAGTAATGCCGTGTGGTACTTACGAGGCCATGGACATGCATTTTGCCAACGACCCTGCTGCAAAAGTTCGCTATGAAAAGATCCAGGAGCAATTGAATAAGGCAGCTCTTGATTTTGTAAAAGCACAAAGTAAAACTATGGCTCCACCGGTATATACGATCCCGGTTGTATTCCATGTATTGCATCAAGGTGGACCGGAGAACCTTCCGGATGCTGATCTGATCAATGCTGTTCAGTGGGTGAACAATGACCTTGCCAAGGCACAGTTAGACGCTTCCTTGACTGCAGCTCCATTCAGTTCACTTTACATCAACTCAGAGATCCAGTTAAAATTAGCAAAGAAAGATCCTAGTGGAAATTGCATCAATGGTATTGTTCGTCATATTGATTCAAAGACCAACTGGAGTCAGGCTTCTGCAAACAGCGCTGCATACTGGACTTATACCTGGGATCCTACAAAGTATTTGAATATTTACGTTGTTGCCAACATCATCTCCCAAGGAACTGTAACAGGTGGTGGTCAAATTGTAGGTTATACCTATAAGCCCGGAACATGGGGGGTGGGTGATGCGCATGATGCGATCGTTTATCGTTGGGATTACTTACAGGGAGCTGAGGCACGTTCCTTAACGCATGAGTGTGGGCATTGGTTCAACTTATCTCATACATGGGGAAATACCAATGCACCGGGTGTTGCCTGTGGTGATGATAATTGCAATGATACACCTCCGACCAAAGGGAATTTCACAGGTTGTCCATCGAGCTTATCAGGAAATACCTGTCCGGGGAGTGGTGGATTGGATAACATTCAAAACATCATGAACTATTCTGACTGTCCAATTAACTTCACAACAGATCAAACAAACAGGATGCGTACAGCATTAGCTGACAATTCAGTTGGAAGGAATAATTTATGGTCACCTGGAAATTTAACTGCAACAGATGTGAACGGCGCAGGTAATTGCGCGCCAATTGCTGATTTCATTTCAACTACAAATACCTATACAGTTTGTTCTGGAAGTCCATTGATCATGAAGAGTACTTCTTATAATGGAACAATTTCCGCTTACTCATGGGCAACCAGCAGTGGAACTGCCGCTACACCAACAGGAACTCAAACGTCAATCGTGTTCCCTACACCGGGATCAGCCATAGTTACACTAACTGTAACCAATGGTCAAGGTTCAAGCACCGTTTCTAAGACAGTTACCGTATTGGATGGTACTTCACCGGTTCCTAATAATTATTTCGAAAGTTTTGAAGGAGGACCAATCCCTGCAAATTGGCAAATAGTGAACCCAAATGGTGGATCGGTTACCTGGGAACAAACATCTCTGGGTGCCATTGAAGGAAACAATTCATTCTATATAAATGGTATTGCTGATTTTGCAAATCACATTGATTATTTGCAAATGCCAATTATCAATCCACAATTATTGACAAACAATACTGTATTTACCTTCAAATATGCATATGCTAGAGCAAGTGCAAGCAATAATGACAAGTTCGAAGTTCAAGGTTCTAAAGATTGTGGTGGAACATGGCAAACCATTATTGGTTTAACAGCAGCTACAATGCAAAATGGTTCTGGAGGAGTTTCCGCAATTCCTTATGTTCCTCAAGCAAGCGAATGGAAAACGGAAGATATTTACAACCATCCAAACTGGTTCCCTTACACAGGTTATTCTAGTGTAATGGTTCGTTTCATGTTCCAGGAAGATGTTGGTGGAGTTGGATTTGGTAATCGTTTCTATTTGGATGATATCATTTTCTCTGATCCAAATGGTGTAAATGATCTTACCAAGAGTATCTCTTTCAGAATGGCGCCAAACCCAACTACAGGTCAGGCTAATTTGATGTTTGTATTATCAGATGCGGCCAACGTAAAAGTGAATGTGATGGATGTAACAGGAAGAAATGTATTACCTGCAACTGAATACAAATTGCAACCTGGAGAACACAACATTGAAATAAATAAAGGTCAGCAATTAAGCAAAGGTATCTACCTTGTAAATATGAGTGTTAATGGTGCCGTTATGAGCAGAAAACTGGTGATCGAATAAATCATCGATTAATTAAAGATCCCGTCTAAGAATTCTTAGACGGGATTTTTTTTGAGTGAATGAACGTTTTTAAAAGCATACCGTTTTTGAGGATCTTCCTTCCTTTTGCGATGGGAATTCTACTAGGACTTTTTTTCCTTATTGAAAAAGCTATCAACCAAGTAGCACTTCTGTCTTTTTTACTTGCTTTCACCTTGATGTTCTTTGAGAATCAACAGAGAATAGTAAGAGTGATCTTTATGATCCTGACCGATGTATTTCTGATCTCGTACGGAATATTATTGGTCAATTCAAACAAGGTTCAGAATATTGCTAACCATTACAGTCATTTTACAGGCAGCGGCATCAATTCTCAACTTCTTGTTACGGTGAATGAACTGCCTGTTGAAAAGGAAAAAACGATAAAATTCATTCTAAAGGTCAATGCTGTAAAAGTAAAGGAGCAATTCCTTGCTTCATCAGGAGAAGTGATCGCTTATATACGAAAGTCGGATAAAGTGAATAAAGTGAAAGTGGGGGACGATCTGTTGCTTCAGACGAAACTTGTAGAACCGGATCCTCCCATGAATCCCCATGAATTTGATCATAAAAGATCACTGGAATTAAAGCACATTCAGCATATTTGTTTTGTCGATAGCAATTCATTTGAAGTATTATCCGACTCAAAAAGAATTTCCTCACTTTGGTACTACGGCTTGAAAGCGAAAGAATATGTACTTTCTGTTTTGCATTCAAGCGATCTTTCCCCTGTTTCAATTGCTGTTTGTTCTGCATTGCTAACTGGATACGACGATGAAATTGACAGGGAATTAATGAATGCGTTCTCGCACAGTGGTACTTTGCATGTGCTTTCTGTTTCCGGACTGCATGTTGGTCTCTTCTATTTTCTATTCTCTTTTCTGTTTGGTTTTGTTGATAGAAAAAAACGATTCCCACTGTTACAATTCACTTTTGTAACAATGGGATTATGGATGCTTGCTCTAATTACCGGTTTTTCAGCTCCTATCGTTAGAGCGGTGCTCATGTTTAATCTATTTGGAGTCGGAAAGATCTTTTTTACCGGCAATCCGAAGAACACCATCAATCTTTTATTTGTATCTGCTTTTGTGATGTTGAATTTTGATCCGAATCTGATTTTGGATATTGGTTTTCAGTTAAGCTATTGCGCCTTACTGGGCATGATCTATTTTATTCCGAAATTCGAGAAGCTCTGGCCGGCAGAAAACAGAATTCATCTGCTCATCCGAGGAAGTGTGCTCACTTCTATTGCTGCCACCATCAGCACCCTTCCATTCACACTGTTCTATTTCAAACAATTTCCGATCTGGTTTGCATTGAGTAATTTGATTGTGGTTCCGGCTACATTTCTTATAATGATTTTAGCGTTCTTGCTACTTTTCAAGTTGAAGTTCATATCGACCTTTATCAATGCAGTCGTTTATCTTTTAACTGAATTCATCACCTTATTCAATCACCCTGAATTTGGGTATCTGGATAGCATAGATTTTGATCTGAAGGACGCTTTTTTTATGAGTCTTTTTTTGTTGTTAATCAGTATTTGCTTTTACAGAAGATCTTTTCGTTATGCTGTTCTGTCTTTTGTACTGGTCTTTTTCTGGGAAGTGAATTCTATAATTATCTCTTATCACGCGAAGAATAATTGCAGTGTAACTGTCTATCAAATAAAGAAAAATTCAGTAAGTGCTGTGAAGAACAAGACAGAGGTGATCATGCAGGCAATTGACAGCATCCATTATGATTATCACCTGAAGCGACATTTCATTTCTTTTAATCATCCGGATGTTGAGGTGCGTGATTTCAATTATGTCAATTTCAAAAGGAAAGAATTTCTTTATCTTACCGGAGAGGGAAAAACACTTTCATTTCAAGGCGTGAAGCCATTTGCACTTATTCTCAGTCAAAACTTCCAATTAACGGAAGAATTGGTGCAAAAGTTACCGGAAAATGTGCTTATTATAAGCGATGGCTCAAATGACAGGAGAACAAAGATCAATTCACGAAGAATTTGCAGTAAATTTGGTCTTCCGTACCACGATACAGCTAAAGAAGGTGCTTACGAGAAAATATTTTAATCATGAAACTGAGGATTGGAGATAAAGTAAGATTCCTGAATGAAAAAGGAGAAGGCGTAGTGACCAGGATCAAGGACAGCAAAACTGTTTTTGTGGAAATGAGTGATGGATTTGAAATTCCCTATGCTGCAAAAGAACTGGTTCCAATTCATACAGAATTGATCCTGGATAAGGACAGAGAAAATATTGAAATGAGTACCGAAGCCGGGGAAGCGGATGCGATCTATTTTATTATAGAACCGGATCATGAATTGAATCTGTTGGTCAACGAATACAGGATCTATCTTTTCAATGCTTCTGCTTTTCAATTGATGTATACGTATTCAGTCAAGGACGGGGAGTATTATCAAACGCTGAAACACGGAGAATTGGGATCCTTTCAAAAGGCATTGTTAAAACAAGTCAAGTTGCCATATTTTAAGGAGTACAATTATCACAAGATCGATACCATTCTTTATAAGAACGGACATTTCAAAGCGCAGCTTCCGGTAGCTGAGATACTCTATCTCACAGAAAAGACTTTTCAGACCGAAAACACAATTCAGCACGATGAGTTCAAGCATCCTGTTTATGGTTTTGTTTTGAAAGAAGAGTTTTTATCCACGAAGGAGATTCCACAGTCATTGAATGAAGAAGACATCAAACGCATCAAAAGCATCAAAGAATTCAAAACGACCTCTTCCGTTTCAAAAGGGAAAAAGGAATTCTTGAAATCGCTTGAAAAGGAAGTGGATCTTCATATAGAAGAATTGGTGAAAGAAAGTGCAGGCATGAGCAGTTACGATAAGTTGAATGTGCAATTAGAGCGATTTGAGAAAGAATTGGACAAGGCGATCGAAACCAACATGAAGAAGATCGTTTTTATTCACGGCGTTGGAAGTGGAAGATTGAAACAAGAGATTCTGCAGATCTTAAAAACAACAAAGGGAATTACTTACCATGATGCTTCCTATAAAGAATACGGATTTGGGGCTACGCAGGTGAATATCCTTTGATAGCTGCTTTTTTAATTTGAACAAGATTTCCTTTTTCAATAAGTTGTCAATAATTCTTAGAACGATCTATGTTAAAAACAGAATTATTTACGATATTAGATAAACATTACTACTATGCTGCCATTTTCACCTCCTCGAATTGACGACAAGATCTGCAACGCAGTTGTTGAAGCGCTAAAGAGCGGATGGATCACAACGGGTCCACGCACCAAAGAATTCGAAAGAAGGATCACGGATTACTGTGGAAATAAGGCCACGTTGTGTTTGAATAGTGCAACAGCAGGACTAGAGATCATGCTGCGATGGTATGGAGTAGGAGAAGGCGATGAGGTGATCTTACCTGCCTATACTTACAGTGCCACTGCGAATGTGATCATGCATTGTGGAGCGAAGCCTGTTTTTGTAGATGTGAATTATGATGATTTCAATATCGATGTGAGTGAGATCAGTGAGAAGATCAATGAAAATACAAAAGTGATTATGCCGGTTGATTTTGGTGGCATGCCTTGTCAGTATGAAGTGATCAATCAATTGGTAGAAGCCTACAGAAATAAATTCGTCGCAAAAAGTGAGAATCAGAAGAAGCTGGGAAGGATCTTGGTCTTGAGTGATGCGGCCCATAGTTTTGGTGCGAGTTTAAATGGAAAGAAAACAGGATCATTATGTGATGTAAGTGTTTTCTCTTTTCATGCCGTCAAAAATTTATCTACAGCCGAAGGAGGAGCAGTGGCTTTGAATTTTGATGAGAGAATCTTTAATAATCAAGAGATCTATCAGGAACTTTGTGTTAAAACTTTACACGGACAAAACAAAGATGCATTGGCGAAGACACAGCGAGGAAACTGGCGGTATGATATTGTGGAAGCAGGATATAAATGCAATATGACCGATATAGCGGCGGCGATTGGTTTGATCGAACTGGAAAGGTATGACAATGATAATTTGAGAAGGAGGAAAGAGATCGTTACATTGTATCTTTCCCTCTTGAAAGCTGTACCGAAATTAGAACTTCCTATTTTTGAAGACACCAACAGAAAAAGTTCCTACCATCTTTTTCCATTAAGAATACGTGGCATCAATGAAGCACAACGTGATGAGATCATCAAGGAGATCTTTGAAAGGGAGATCAGTGTTAACGTGCATTTCATTCCCGTACCTTGCATGAGTTTCTATAAGGCATTAGGTTATTCGATCGATGATTATAAAACGACCTACGATAATTTTAGTCGCGAGATCACATTACCTCTCTATTATGATCTTACAGACGATCAGGTGCGAAGCGTAGTGAAAGCAGTTGCAGATAGTATTGCGAAAGTACTGGGATGAGCAAGAAATGAAAAGGATCTTTGATATTGTACTTTCTTTTATTGGATTAATGATCCTTTCTCCTTTCTTTTTAATAATATCCTTCTTAATTGTAATTGGAAGTGGATTCCCTGTTTTTTATTTGCAGAGCAGGGTAGGGAAGAACGGCAAGGATTTTAAATTATTTAAATTCCGAACCATGCGAAAGAATGCCGATAAAGCCGGATTGCTGACTGTAGGAGGAAGAGACCCACGAGTAACAAGCATTGGATATTATTTAAGGAAGTATAAATTAGATGAACTTCCACAATTGCTCAACGTTCTATTTGGCACCATGAGTCTGGTGGGGCCTCGTCCGGAAGTTAGAAAGTACGTCGATCTCTATAATGAAGAACAACGCAAGGTACTTCAGGTAAAACCCGGAATAACGGATTTTGCTTCCATCGAATATTTCAATGAGAATGAATTATTGGCGACAAGCAAAGATCCCGAAGCGACCTATATCCATGAAGTAATGCCAGCGAAATTGGAATTGAATAAGAAATATATCAATGATTCCGGACTACTTTCTGATCTCAAAATTATTACAAGGACCATTTCAAAGATCCTGAGTTAATTTCAAGCAAGAAGTTTATTCTTGTCGATTTTTAAGAATTTACTTAACCACTCAATCGCATCTTCTTCCTTATTGAACATTTTCGTGGGTACAGTTGGTTTGTGAAAATTGATGTAAACATTCCCCAGAATACGCACAGACATGGATTTGATGATAATAGCCTCTGCCAATCTTCCGGGTACCGGGTGGGTGGCAGCATAATCCCTGGCTTCTTTTGTTGCAGAAGTATGATGACCTGCAATTACCAAGATCACGTGGGGCTGACCCTTTGTCAATTCATAATATAATTTTCGTTGATCTATAACATCCTCTATACTTAATTCTACATCATCTGCTAGTGTAGAGATGAGAATCCCTTCAGGATAGTAACGAACTGTACAATGATTGGCTTTGTATTCCTGTGTATTAGTTAAAATTTTCAATTTGTTTAAATTAGGTATTTTTTAAATTCTAACCAATTTTGCTCCAATCTTTTTTGTTTTCTGAGATTGTCTTGAGTTTTAATGATATTGGAAGATTTTTTTCCTGAACCAGATCCGGATCCTCATCGAGTAAAAAGGAAGCACTCTGTCTTGCCATCTGTAATATCTGTCCGTCACGGGCCAGATCAGCCAGTTTCAGGTCTGTTATGCCACTTTGTTGAGTACCTTCTATATCACCGGGCCCTCTTAATTTCAAATCTACTTCACTAATTTCAAATCCATCGTTGGTGCGTACCATCGTTTCCATTCTCATTCTGCTTTCTGTACTTAGTTTTACTCCGGTCATTAAAATACAAAAGCTTTGTTCAGAACCACGACCCACCCTGCCTCTTAATTGATGGAGCTGTGATAATCCAAATCGCTCTGCACTCTCAATGATCATCACCGATGCATTGGGAATATTTACGCCTACTTCAATAACAGTCGTTGCAACCATTATCTGTGTTTCGCCTTTTATAAATCGTTGCATCTCAAATTCCTTTTGTTCATTCTTTAATTTTCCGTGCACAATGCTTACCTGAAATTCGGGGGGTGGAAATTCAGTCACAATGTGATCATAACCTTCCTGCAAATTTCTAAAGTCCAGTTTTTCACTTTCCTGAATCAATGGGTACACAATGTAGATCTGCCTTCCTAGTTCTATTTGTTCACGTATGAATCCGAAGACGCGCAGGCGTTGACTTTCCATGTAGTGAACTGTTTTAATTGGCTTACGGCCCGGTGGCATTTCATCAATGATACTGCTGTCGAGATCTCCATACAAGGTCATTGCTAAAGTTCGTGGAATGGGAGTAGCTGTCATGAGTAACACATGTGGTGGAATTTTATTTTTGGATGCGAGTTTAGCTCTTTGTGCTACTCCAAAACGATGCTGTTCATCAATGACAGCTATCCCCAGATTCAAGAACTCTACATTTTCTTCGATCAGCGCATGAGTTCCAATTAGTATTTTCAGGGCGCCACTGCGAAGATCTTCCTGTATCTGTTTTCTTTTTTTCGTACTGCTGGAACCTGTAAGCAACTCGATCTTCAGTTCCATTTTACCCAGCATGTTCTTGAAAGTTTCAAAATGCTGTTGCGCTAGAATTTCTGTCGGCGCCATTAATGTGCATTGATAACCGTTGTCCACAGCAATGAGCATACTCATTAAGGCAACCAAAGTTTTTCCGCTTCCAACATCACCTTGTAAAAGGCGATGCATTTGCCTGCCACTTCCGGTATCTGTTCTGATCTCCTTTAAAACTCTTTTTTGCGCACCGGTAAGTTCGTAAGGTAAATGTTGACTGAAGAACTCATTGAAATTTTCACCGACTCTTTTAAATACAAATCCTTCGCTGTGTAAATGCCGGTTCTTATTGATGCGAAGCAAGCGAACTTGAATAAAGAACAATTCTTCAAACTTCACGCGCATCAACGCTTTTTTCAGTTGATCATGTGAATCAGGAAAATGGACAGCTTTAATTCCTTCGTAACGTGACATCAGCGAATGATCTTCAATGATCTGTTGACTCAAGGTTTCAGGAAGATGCTTGGGCTGTAGTTGCTGAAAAAGATTTTTTATTAATTTTCTGATTCCTTCACTGTCGAGTCCTTTGTATTTTAGTTTTTCGGTACTGTTATAGACCGATTGAAAAGAGGATCGACCGGAGAGCAATTCGTTACTAACGATTTCAATTTCGGGATGTGCAATATTGAATCGTCCGTTAAAACTGCTAGGTTTTCCGTAAATGATATATTCTGGGCCCACTTGCAGTTTGGAAGCCATCCAGGCCGGAGCCTTGAACCACACCAGTTCAATTCTGCCACTATTATCTTTAAAAGAAGCAGTAAGTCTTTTGCCTTTTTTTTGTCCGATCAATTCTATTTTCTCTATCACACCTCTGAGTTGAACATTTCCTATCTCTTCATGTATTTCGGAGATCTTTTGAAATTTACTTTTATCGACGTAACGAAAAGGATAGTACTCCAGCAGATCTCTGTAAAAATAAATTCCCAATTCACTTTTAAGTGCATCCGCGCGGACCGGTCCGACTCCTTTTAAATATTCTATTGGTGTATCCAGCAAGTTCTTAAAATTACTACATCGTTTTGTTGATACAATTAAGAATGAGTTGACATATTGCTGATTTATAAACCTAATTTTGTTTGTATGAGACGTTTTGTCTTGGTCATACTTATTTTATTCGCCGGGAAAGGAATGGCTCAGTTTATGGATACCTTGCATGAGGTGTTCAGGCAGAAGTCAAATATTGATGCAAGAATAGAAACAAGATGGAGTGTTATCGATAATCGGCTTGCAACAGTACAAGGTGTGCGTTTGGGTGTGGCCTTTAAAAGAAAACTAAGATTAGGAGGAGGGGTAAGCTGGCTGAAGAATGATTATAAAAAGCCGATTCTAACAGTGAGTGAGAACAATGAAACGATAATTAATTATCGCTATTTGAAATTTGTATACATGTGTTTTTATGCTGATTTTGTTTTTCATAAAACAAAACGCTGGCAGCTGAGCGTGCCTGTTCAGGCAGGAGGTGGTGCTGCATGGTATCAGGATAAACCGGTTTACGATCTGAATGCTTATCCTAAATACTTTATTTTCTTTTATGAACCCGGTATCACGGTTCAATTCAAGATATTCAGATGGATGGGTGTCGGCTCGGATGTGGCTTGCCGAATGGCATTGAAGGATAAAAAAATTGGCGAACATCTCAGTTCGCCTTTGTTAAGTTTGAAAGTGATGATATGGCCTGATCAGCTTTTTTATATTCTACTGCCTGAACACAGGGTTTCGAAGAAAAAAGGACCGGCGATCTGGTGATCTATCAGGAAACCTTAACGGCTTCGTAGCATTTGAATTCTCCGGCATTGCCCATGAATTCTGCATCAACATCAACCAATCCAACCTTCTTCAATTGTTCTTTGGTTAAAGGTTTATTTAAGAACCAACGATCATCTTGAACTTTAAGATCAATATCTTTATTAAGTAATACCTGATTCAATTGCTTCTGGGTTAAGAACAGAATCCCTTCTTCTTCATCCTCACTTTCTGCGTCAAGAAGCGTGCCAACTAACTTCAGTTTTGGTACCTCGGGTTTGTATTTGAATTCCAATCCTTCTTCCGCGTTAATTTCAACGTATTGTATCCCAGTTATATGAATTTCTGCCATTGTAACAATTTTGTGCAAGTTTACAAAATATGGGTAATTTTTGCAATTAAAATGGTAAAAAGCAATCATTTCTTTTCAAAAAAGAGAAAGAATCCTACGTGAAAGCCATTATTTATACGGAATGATTATTCCGGGGCAGCAAGGGAAAATGTGAAAGTAGTACCATTACCCAATGAACTTTCGGCCATGATCGAGCGTTGATGGGCATCAATAATATGTTTAACAATGGCAAGACCAAGGCCGGTACCACCTTGTTCACGGCTTCTGCCTTTATCGACCCTATAAAACCGTTCAAATATTCGGGGTAGGTGTTTGCTGTCAATTCCAGGCCCGTCATCACTTACCTTTATTACCACATCATCATTCAGAAAGTTAAAACTTAGAAGGGTTGTTCCTTTTTCTTTTCCGTATTTGATGCTGTTTGTGATGAGGTTAACCAGCACTTGTCGGATCCTGAATTTATCTGCTTTGACCAATATTGGCTTATCGTATTTTTTTGCGAGTTCAAGTTGAATGTGCTTTTTGGAAGCGGCCATTTCAAGTGATGCATAGATCTCTTTCGCCAGAGCTGCAATATCAAATGTTTCGAATTCAAGATGCAGGTCACCTGTTTCTAATTGGGTGATCGTTTCCAAATCGTCAATAATATTGATGAGTCGGTCAATGCTCTTTTCTGCTCTGGAAAGGTATTCTCTGTTGATGCTCGGATCTTCGAGTCCGCCATTCAACAACGTATCTATATAACCTTGAATGTTGAACACAGGTGTTTTCATTTCATGGGATACATTTCCCAGATATTCTTTTCTGTAACTATCCAGATTCCGGATCTGTTCTAATTCTTTTTCTCTTGAGGTGATAAGTAGGTCTACCTGCTCATCCAGCTCACTTATACTGTCAATTTCTTCGAGCTGATTTCTCTGCCGAGGAATTTCTTTTGTGAGAAAACGATTTTTGATCTTATCCGCCAGTGAATTTATCTTGGCAGCAATTTCTATATAATAGAAATAATAGAGCGTAACAATTGTACTGACGAAAAAAATGAAGATAGAAAGCAAAAAATAAGTAAGGTCCACATTGAATTTACCGATCTTGAAAATAGCAAGATAGGCAACGGCACTGATCAAGGTGCCAAGGAGTCCAAGTACAAAGATCCTGACCGATATTTTTGTGTTCTTAGCCAATACTTTCAAAGTTATGTAAAAACTGACTTATTGCTAAATAAAAAAACCCCGCATTTATAATGCAGGGTTCTTTCGAATGATTCAAATTATTCAGCAAGAACGATGACCCCTTTTTTTCCTACCTCTACTACACCACCTTTTACATCAAACTCAAGAGTCTTATTGCTTTCTTCGGTTAGTATAACTTTGCCGGCTTTAAGTGTCGCAATCATAGGAGCATGTCCGTTCAGAACACCAAAACTACCCTCTTGCCCCGGAAAGACAGCGGATATCACTGAGCCTTCAAATAATTTTTTGTCGGGTGTTACAATTTCAAGTTTCATTTTTTCGGATTAAGGAAATTAGCCTGTTTGTTACTTACTTTCCGATAAGATCTTTTTACCTTTTTCTATCGCTTCTTCAATGGTTCCTACCAAGTTGAAAGCAGCTTCAGGATACTCATCAACTTTTCCGTCCATGATCATATTAAAGCCTTTGATAGTATCTTCAATACTTACAAATACACCTTTTAACCCCGTGAACTGTTCCGCTACGTGGAAGGGTTGAGAAAGGAAACGCTGAACACGACGTGCGCGGTGTACAACCAATTTATCTTCCTCACTTAACTCGTCCATACCAAGAATGGCAATGATATCCTGTAATTCTTTATAACGTTGAAGAATTCCTTTCACGCGTTGAGCGCAATTGTAATGTGCATCTCCTAATACAGCCGGTGTTAAGATCCTTGAAGTAGAATCCAATGGATCCACTGCTGGATAAATTCCTAACTCGGCGATCTTTCTGCTTAATACTGTTGTTGCATCTAAGTGAGAGAAAGTAGTTGCCGGAGCAGGGTCGGTCAAGTCATCTGCCGGTACATAAACTGCTTGCACGGAGGTGATGGATCCTTTTTTAGTGGAGGTGATCCTTTCCTGCATCAATCCCATTTCAGTGGCAAGCGTTGGCTGGTAACCAACAGCAGACGGCATACGTCCTAATAGTGCGGATACTTCTGATCCTGCCTGAGTAAAACGGAAGATATTATCAATAAAGAATAAAATGTCTTTTCCCTGACCCGAACCTTCTCCGTCACGGAAATATTCCGCCATGGTAAGTCCTGAAAGTGCAACCCTAGCTCTTGCTCCCGGAGGCTCGTTCATTTGTCCGAATACGAAAGCGGCTTGTGAGTTTGCCAGTTCTTTCAGATCTACTTTGCTAAGATCCCATCCACCTTCTTCCATGCTGTGCTTGAAAGCTTCACCATATTTCACAATTCCTGATTCGATCATTTCTCTTAAAAGGTCATTTCCCTCACGAGAACGTTCTCCAACCCCTGCAAATACAGAGAATCCTGAATGTCCTTTTGCAATATTGTTGATCAACTCCTGAATCAAAACAGTCTTACCAACTCCGGCACCACCAAACAATCCGATCTTTCCTCCTTTTGCGTAAGGCTCGATGAGGTCAATTACTTTGATACCTGTAAAAAGTACTTCTGTTGAAGTTGAAAGGTCCTCGAATTTGGGTGGCTGACGGTGAATGGAGTACCCACCTGTATTATCCACTTTGTTGATGCCGTCGATCGCTTCTCCAACTACATTGAAAAGGCGTCCCTTGATCTTCTCGCCCGTAGGCATGGTGATAGCGCTCCCGGTAGCAATCACTTCCATTCCGCGATAAACTCCGTCAGTACTGTCCATTGCAATTGTACGAACCGTATCTTCCCCTATATGTTGTTGAACTTCTAATACGATTTTTTGTCCTCCACGCACGATTTCAAGTGCTTCGAGAATATTTGGTAAAGTGCCTCCATTCAGATCGAAACGAACGTCAATAACGGGACCAATTACCTGAGCTATTTTGCCAACTTGTTTAGACATAAAAGATGTTGTTTTTAATTTCAGGCGCAAAGGTAGTGCTTTTCTTATAAAATCATTATCCTTAAGAGTGATTTATTAAGGTATTCTTAACAAAAAAACATCCAATTTTTTCATCAAAAACTGAGTAAAATCATTTGTCACTCCACTGTTTACTCAATTTATTTGTCTTTCATCCCTCTAAATGAGCCAGATATTAGGCATTTTTACAATCCGAATCAAGTCAAAAACAGTAAATTTACAGAGTGCTAACCATACGAAATACCAAGCATTTTCGAATTGAAAGTCCAACCATTGTGACCATAGGCACTTTTGACGGGGTTCACTTAGGTCATCAAAAGATTCTTAGTCGCTTGCAGCAGCTTAAACAAAGACATGGGCTTAAAACGGTTGTACTGACTTTTGAGCCGCATCCAAGAAAGATCCTGGATCCTGATAACAAGGACTTAAAACTTCTTACCTTAATTGATGAGAAGCTGGATATGCTGGAGAATTATGGTGTTGATGTAGCTGTTGTTTATCCCTTCGATAAGGATTTTTCAAATATTGAAGCGGTTGATTACATAGAAACGATTCTGTTAAAAAGTTTGCAGGTTAAATACCTTGTAATTGGTTATGATCATCATTTTGGCAGAAAAAGAGGAGGAAACATAAGTCTTTTGCAAGAGCTGAAGGGCAGGTATAATTATGAGGTAGAAGAGATCGATGCATTGGATATTGATAAAAGTGCCATCAGCAGCAGCCGAATCAGAAGATCATTGGAGCAAGGACATATTAACATGGCCAATAATTTTCTTGGACATAATTATTTTTTATATGCCCGAGTGATTCATGGCAAGAAACTTGGACGTACCATTGGATATCCTACTGCTAACCTTCAAATAGATTCACAGGACAAACTCATTCCTAAAAAAGGAGTGTATTTTGTTTCCGTTGTTGTTAAAGGAAATGCATATTATGGTATGATGAATATTGGAATCAATCCAACCACAGATACTAGCCTTGATCTTAAGATTGAAGTTAATATTTTTGATTTTGAAGAAGATATCTATAAGCAGACAATAAGAATAAACTTTTTAAGTTATATACGGGAAGAAAAGAAATTTGCTAGTATTGATGAATTAAAAACTGCGATCGACAATGATAAACGAAAGTGCATGAGTTTGATTGAAGAAATTAATAATACACTTTGTGCTGTTATAAAGAAATGAAAGCGATCAGGTTTTTTTTCTCTATGACTCTCTTGCTTTACGCAGGATCATCTCTTCATTCTCAGGATGTACTCTTGGATTCAATGACCCTTGCTGGTTATCAGGAATACACTGACCTTGATGAAGCATTGAAGAACCCAACGAATGTGGTGAAACTTACTTTACGTAAAAAGAAATACAAAGTATTTCCAAAAGAAATACTTCAACTTAAAAACCTGCAGTACCTCGATCTAAGTAAAAATTCTATTAAAGAGATCCCTGATAGTATTGTTACGCTTAAAAACCTACAGCATTTCGTGATCTTTAAGACCGGATTGGAAAGATTACCCGTTAACTTCGGACAAATGGAAAATCTGAAGTACCTTATCATCAATCAAAATGAGATCAGTACACTTCCGTATAGTTTTGGACAACTTAAGAACTTACGTTACCTGGATATGTGGAGTAATAATCTCGATTACCTTCCGGAAAATTTCGATAAGCTGACAAACTTAAGATGGCTTGATCTACGTAATATTCTTATCTCAAAAACCGTGCAGGATAGCTTTTATAATGCGCTTCCGGGCACAAAAATATATTTTAGTCCACCCTGTAACTGCGGTGGATAGGGCGTTCCGGGGCATTTAGACTTATTAAGAAAGGACTTTTAATAAGTTTAGGTCAGGGGCAGGATAAACCTTCTTTTTAATTGCAAATTTTATGCAGGTTTATTTAAGCCTTTTTTATGATTGTTTTAAATCGTCTCCTTGTTCTCATTTTATTCTTGATCGGAACTGTGTTCTATCTTAGCGCACAGGACCTAAGCAAACGAGAGCAGGAAGAATTGGCTTATCATTTATTCGGACAGGGAGACTATGTAGAAGCATACCCACTGTTTGATCAGCTTTCTACTAAAAATCCGAAGAACATCGATTACAAATTCCGTCTAGGTATCATTTGTCTCCATTATCCTCAGAAAAAAGACAGATCCATTGAGATTTTTTCGGATCTGAGAAAGGAAGTAAAAGGACCGGAGATAGATTATTATCTGGGCAAGGCCTATCACCTTAATTATAAATTCGATGAAGCCATACCTTATCTTGAAAAATATGCGGAAGAAGTAACCGGAACGAATAAAAAGGATGAAAGAGATATGATGGAGGATGCAAGGCATTCAGTTGAACAGTGTAAACACGGGAAGTTTTTGGTCGATAACAGGGTGATAGCAGAGATAGTTAATTTAGGTAATCCTCTTAATACGGAAGAACTGGAGGGTTCACCTATTATCACAACAGATGAATCCATGATCATTTTCACTTATGCAGGCAAGAACAGTATGGGTGGAAGATTGAACGAAGAGTTGAAACCTGACAAGGACGGACATTTCCGAGAAGACATCATGATGAGTTTCAAGGAAACAGATACTACTTACGGACCACCGATTCCTATCGAATCTGTAAATACATTGGGGAATGATGCTGCTATCGCGATCTCTCCCGATGGTATGGTTCTTTTCACCTTTGCAAGTAATAATGACGATGGAGATATCTATGTGAGCCACCTTAGTGGATTTGAATGGACAAAACCTGTTAAACTCAATAAAAATATTAATTCTGAGGCGTGGGAAGGTTCTTGTTCTATCTCTGCTGATGGAAGACATTTGTATTTCTCAAGTGAAAGACCCGGAGGAATGGGAGGAAAAGACATTTATGTGAGTGAACTTGAAAATGGAGACTGGGGTCCTGCAAAAAACCTTGGTCCCAAGATAAATACGAAATACAATGATGATGCACCATTTATTCATCCCGATGGCATCACTTTGTTTTTCAGTTCTCAAGGACACACCAGTATTGGTGGCTATGATATTATGTTCTCTGTGAAGAAAGACAATGAATGGACTGATCCTAAGAATATGGGATTGCCTTTGAATACAACAGAAGATGACCGTTATTATGTTATCAATTCAAAAGGAGATAAAGGATTTTTTAGCAGTGACAGGTCGGGTGCAGGTGGAAAAGGGAGTCAGGATATTTACATGGTTACACCGGGAGTATTAGGTGATAAACCTATCATTGCCTTATTGAAAGGACACGTGTACGGAAATGATAAGCCGATAAAGGCAAATATTGAAGTGATTAAGATCGTTCAAAAAGAAATGATAGGACCCTTTGAATCCAATGATAAAACGGGTAAGTATTTGATGGCATTGAGTCCGGGTTATATTTACAGGATCAAAGTAGGCGCCGAAGGTTACGATCCGGTTGAAGAAGATCTCGATATTGAAAATCTGGACAAATACATGGAGGTGAACAAAGACTTCTATCTCTATTCTCCGGGCACTCAAACTTCAGCAATAGCAACCAATACAACTGCACCTGCGAATACAGTTGTTGTTACGCCAACTGTAACTCCAACAGAAACTACTGTAGTAGTTGTAACGGAAACAACAGCACCAACGCCAACAACAGAGATAACACCTACTATTGTGCCAACTGAAACGGTAGCTGAATCCGGACCATGTTCTACGCAACCACTTCCTGATTTCTCACCAATAAAAGGCAAATCACTGAACGATCCATCTGTTTACGCTCAATTAATGAGTATGGCCGGAGATTATTGTGCAGAAGGAATGGTGTTTAAAGTTCAGATCGCTGCTTATCGCAATCCACAGAATTACAAATACAATCACTTGATTCAATATGGTAAACCGGAAGTGGTGGATTACCCTGATGGTATTACCCGTTTCACACAGAAAGAATACAAAACAATAAAAGAAGCAGAAAAGCACAGACAAAAAGCAATAGCAAAAGGTCAGAAGGATGCCTGGATCGTTGCCTTTGTAAATGGAAAACGTTATACCCTCGAAGAGCTCATAGCGGTTGATTTTCTTGGTAGATCTATAAACTAGTACCGTTTGTCCCAATGTTCTAAAATGAAAAAACCCACTCTGTAAAGTGGGTTTTTTTTTTGTGATTTATTCTGATGAATGATCACACCGTCATGATCTCTTTTTCTTTCTGTTCAATGTGTTTGTCGATCTTTGAAACATTGCCATCCGTTAAATTCTGGATCTTTGTTTCTGCATCCTTGATTTCATCTTCAGGTACACCATGTTTCTTCAACCCTTTGGCTGATTCCATAGCGTCTTTGCGCAAATTTCTTACAGCAACTTTCGCTTCCTCACCCAAACTCCTTGCGGTCTTAGTTAATTCCTTTCTTCTTTCCTCAGTTAATGGTGGAACAACAATGCGAATAATAACACCATCGTTTTGGGGATTAAAGCCCAGATTAGCTTGCTGAATGGCTTTCTCAATTGGAGTCAACATCGATTTTTCCCAAGGCTGAATGATCAGTGTGCGTGAATCCTGTGTATTGATACTGGCCGTATTGCTTAAGGGAACTCTGCTTCCGTAGTAATCAACCTGAACATTTTCCAGCATAACAGGGTTGGCTTTTCCTGCCCTTACTTTTTGCAATTCAGATTCTAAATGAGTAATGGCTTTTTCCATCAGGCTCTTTGAATGATCCAATATGCTCTTTACGTCGTTCATGTTCTTTCGTTTTGTTTAGTGAATACTATGTAAATATAATAAATTTTGATTTTATAACGATTTTAGGCGCTTACCTTTTGAGCAAGCAATTCTTTTAATTTGCTCAATACAAACTCTATTTCTGCTAGTGTATTGTATTTTGAGAAACTGAAACGAACGGAAGCTCTTTCCATATCGCATCCAATTGCTTTTAATACGTGACTTCCTTGATTACTTCCACTGCTGCAGGCACTTCCTCCACTGGCGGCAATGCCGGCAATATCCAGATTGAACAAAAGCATTTCGCTGTCAGGATGTTTCGGGAACCTGCAATTCAGTACGGTATAAAGCGATCTTTCAGGTGAAGTTTCTCCGTTGAATTCTATTCCCGGTATTATTTTAGGAAGTTCTTTCAACATCAGATCCTTTAATGCTCTAATGTGTATTTGATGTTCTTCCATTTCCAGATGACAGATCTCGAAAGCTTTTGCCAGACCAACGATCCCGTATAAATTCTCTGTTCCTCCCCTCATATTCCTTTCCTGTGATCCACCGACGATAAATGGCTGTAGTTTATGTTCGTGATGCATATAGAGGAATCCAACACCTTTTGGTCCGTGAAACTTATGTGCGCCACAGGTTAAAAAATGAACCTTTATTTTCTTCAGGTCCATTTTATAATGTCCCATCGTCTGAACGGTATCACTATGAAATAAGGCATTGTATTTTTCACAGAGTTCTCCTACTTCTTTCATAGGAAGCAATGTTCCCAGTTCATTATTGGCGTGCATGAGTGAAACCAATGATCCGGGATGAGCCTTTAAAGCTTCCTCCAGTTCCTGCAAACTGATATTTCCTTTCCCATCCGGTTTCAGCCAGGTGACGCTTACTTTTCCCTGCTTTTCCAGATTAGCTACTGTGTGTTCTACTGCGTGATGTTCTGTCGGTGAAGTGATGATGTGTTTGATGCCGAAAGTATTCACGCTTTGCACAATGGCGATGTTATCTGCTTCTGTTCCGCCGGAAGTAAAAAAGATCTCTGCAGGAGTTACATTCAGATGTTTTGCTACTGTTTTTCGTGCCATTTCAATGGCAGAACGTGTTTTTCTTCCGAAAGAATGAATTGAAGAGGGATTCCCAAAGTCATCTGTCATGTAAGGCATCATTGCCTTCAAAACTTCCGGATCCATTTTCGTGGTAGCTGCATTATCAAGATACACCTTCATTGCCATTGCTTTTCATTTTAGTTTTTGATGATTTCCTTTATGTCAGAAATTATTTTTTTTGCCAGACTTTCTGCTGTTGAGTGTGTCTGACTTTCGCTATAGATACGGATGATCGGCTCTGTATTGCTCTTACGTAAATGCACCCATTCTTTATCAAATTCAATTTTCACACCATCAACCGTATTGATTGGTTGATTCTTATACTTTTGTTTCACTTGCTCAAGCACTTTGTCAACATTGATCTCCGGAGTGAGTTCTATTTTGTTTTTGGATATAAAATAAGACGGATAGCTACTCCTCAAAACGGATACAGGCTTACCAAATTTAGCCAGGTGTGTTAGAAAAATGGCGATGCCAACCAATGCATCCCTTCCGTAATGCAATTCAGGTAAAATAATGCCTCCGTTTCCTTCTCCACCGATCACCGCCTTGCTTTCTTTCATCATTTTCACAACGTTCACTTCTCCAACGGCTGAAGCAGAATACGTGCCCCCATTCAATTCTGTAACATCGCGTAAAGCACGCGTACTGGAAAGATTACTTACAGTATTTCCTTTTTTGTGTTGCCTCAGAACATAATCTGCAACTGCAACCAAGGTATATTCTTCACCAAACATTTCTCCGTCTTCCGAAACAAAGGCAAGGCGATCAACATCCGGATCAACACTTATGCCAAGATGTGCTTTTTGTTTTAATACTGTCTGACTGAGTTCATTTAAATGCTCAGGAAGTGGTTCCGGATTATGTGCAAAATCTCCGTTTGGTGTTGCGTTGATTGTTTGGATCTTTCTTACACCCAACTTCTCAAGCAGCGCTGGAACTGCAATAGAACCGGAAGAGTTGATGGCATCGATCACAATTGAAAAATTGGCCTTGCTCACAGCATCTATATCAACGTAAGGTAGTGCCAGGATCTTGTCAATATGTGTATTCAGAAAATTTTTATTCTCCGTATACTTTCCCAACTCATTCACATTTGCATACTCAAAGTCGTTCGAGTTGGCAAGTGCAAGTAATTCTTTTCCGGTTTCTTCACTGATGAATTCGCCTTTGGAATTAAGTAATTTTAAAGCATTCCACTGTTTCGGATTATGGCTTGCGGTCAGAATGATGCCTCCATCTGCCTTTAATTCGGTCACAGCCATTTCTACGGTAGGTGTTGTGCTTAAACCAAGATCGATAACATGAATGCCCATTCCCGACAATGTGGCGCAAACAATGCCCGAAACCATAGCGCCACTCATTCGGGCATCACGGCCAACAACTACTGTCACAGACTTTGAATTTGCTGTTTGGGCGATCAGTTTACCGAAAGCTGAGGTATATTTTACGATATCAAGTGGAGTAAGTGCCTCATCCGGCTTTCCGCCAATGGTGCCCCTTATTCCAGAAATGCTTTTTATGAGAGTCACAGGTTCTTTTTTTAGATGGGTAAAGATAGAAAACTGACTGATATCTTAAGGGAATAAAATCAACAAAATCATAAATTTTATTTAAATTGGCATGTGCTAATTTTTCGCAAGGTGCATTATTTTGGAAGGCCATCTTCCTTGAGTTGTTATGTGCTAACGGCTTTTATTTTTTGTTTTTTTCATGGCCATTCCACTCAGTCCGACACGATCGTGTTAACCTTCTGTGAACCGATCAATTCGAACGCGACTGAATTTCATCAGGAAAATATTAAAGAAAGACCCTTCCCTGTGCTTGAGGTAATGAAGTTGAAGCGCAAAAGAAATAAGCGAATTACGGCTGCGGTGCTTGCTTTCCCAATTCCATTTGGTATCGTGGGACTTCATAGGATCTATCTCGGAACTGCGCCTTACGTTCCGGTTGTGTATGTCGCCAGTCTCGGTGGAGTACTTGGTATTCTTCCTTTCATCGATTTTTGCGTTCTTATTCTTGACAAGGATCCGGATCGATACTTGAATAACAAAAAAGTATTTATGTGGGTCAATCAATAAACGATGTGTGGTATCACCGGTATAATTGTAAAGAGAAAAGGAACGATCTATCTTGTCGATAAGATCCGTTCCATGAATCGTGCAATTGCACATCGTGGACCGGACGGAGAAGGCTATCTTCTCGTATCAGTTAATGAGAAACCAATTCCTTACTCAGGAGAGAATTTAGCGAACAATTCTTCTTTCAAGTCGCCTTATATTCCAAGTGAAAAGATAGTGAATGCAAGTGGTGAACATTCGATCGCATTGGGACATCGTCGGCTTTCCATCATCGATCTTCAGTTGAGCGGACATCAACCCATGTGTGACACAACTGAGAATTATTGGATCGTTTTCAATGGAGAGATCTATAATTACATTGAGTTAAGGGAAGAATTAGTTAAAAAGGGTCATCGTTTCGTTTCTACAAGCGATACGGAAGTGGTGATCGCGGCTTATAAGGAATGGAAAGAAGATTGCGTGAATCATTTTGACGGCATGTGGGCCTTTATGATCTACGACCAAGAAAAGCAGATCTGTTTCGCATCCAGAGATCGTTTGGGTGTCAAACCATTCTATTACTTGGAAAACAATGATTTTTTCGCATTCGCCAGTGAACAAAAAGCTTTTGTTAAAGCAGGACTCATTAAAGGCCAAACTAACGAAAAACAGTTACACGATTACTTGATCAATGGAAGGGTAGAGGATGAAAAAGATAATTTTTTCAATGAAATAAAGGAGTTGTTTCCCGGATATATGCTAACCTATCATTTAAAAGAGCATCATTTCAAGCTGAATCGCTATTATCATTTAAGTGAATCAAAAGCGAATGAGACATTAAGTGAGAATGAACTAACGGAAAAGATAAGAAAGGCATTGGAGCATTCCATTCAATTAAGAATGAGAAGTGATGTAGAAGTTGGAACCTGTCTCAGTGGTGGAATAGACAGCAGTGTGATAGCCAGCCTGATGAATGCTATTGGTAAGCAAAGAATCCATTGTTTTACTTCTATTTTCAAGAGTGAAAGTTTCAATGAAGAGACTTACGCTGACGAGGTAGCAAAGAGTATAAATGCATTTCATCATAAAGTGGAACCTGATGCTTCTTCTTTTCTAAATGACATGGATGCATTGATCTATTCTCAGGATGTGCCGATTTGGGATACGAGCACGTACTCGCAATTCTCTGTCATGAAACTTGCTTCCGAGAATAAAATAAAAGTTGTTCTTGACGGGCAGGGTGCAGACGAATTATTCGGAGGCTATCATCATCATTACATTGCAAAATGGAAGAGCTATCTGTTCGAAGGAAATTACAGTGAATTGTTTCGCGATATGAATGATAGCAAGATCAGTATTCCTCGTCCCTATTTGTTTTTCGCAAAGGAGAAAATAAAAGAAAGAGTGAATCCGAATTTAAAAGATCTTTCTCGATTCTTTACTTCTGAATTTATTCGATCAAATGAAGTTGTAAATCCGGTTGTGTATTTCGATTCTGTAAATAAGCAACAGATCCACGATATTGAAAAAGCCAGATTGAAATCTTTTCTGAAATGCGAAGATAGATGTGGCATGTGGCACGGAGTTGAAAGCCGAACTCCTTTCAGTGACGATGTGCAATTGATGGAGCTGATGTTCTCTTTTAACGGCAATAAAAAAATAAAGAAAGGAGTGTCAAAATCTCTTTTGAGAAATGCATGCAAGGACCTTCTTCCGGCAAAGATCTACAAACGCTATGATAAGAGGGGATTTGAAACGCCAATGAAAAAGTGGATGAAACAGCTTTATCCTCAGATACTGGTAGAGCTAGGATCAATAGAGAAAGGGATCCTTCGTCAAGATCTGGTTTCAAATATTAGTATGGATGACGATAAACACATGCGAATCCTCTTCAAGCTGTTCGTTTACTCCAGGTGGAAAAAAGTATTTTCTACTTAATCCTTTTTTGTTTCCTTTTTTGAGTCTTCTTCTTTCTTCTTTTCCTTCAGAAATCTGAATTGAATTCCCAAACTAAAACTCCAGCCGGGCAATCCACTGAGCTTATAGGATTGATCTTTGTTAAATTGTTCATTATTGGAGTCTAAGCTTGGATAACTGTAAAATGGCAATGAAAGTTTACCATTGAATCCAAATCTTCCTATGTACAATCTTGGATTCAAATAAAAAGAATAAGAAAGTCCATTGTCCCATAGTTTAGTACCATCTTTATCTCCGGTATTGAATTTGATGGACGATAATCCTATATCACTCCCCAAAATAAGATCAAATCCTTTAGAAGAGTAGGGGTGATAGTTCAATTGTAATAGTAAATCGCTTGATTTTATACTTTCTCCACTTTTGGTACTATCATCATCTACGAAGTAATTACTACCTCTGTAACGAATCCCCAAGCCAAAATTCTTGTGCAAGCCGTATTCAAGTCCGAAATGGTAATTAAAGTTACCTGCTTTATCATTTAGGAGCGTGTCCTTACTTGTATTTTTATCATGTACAGATAGTTTTGTATTGTAAATATCAATACCTCCATTTGCATCAAAAACCAATGCATTTTTATGAAATGATTGCGCGAACGAAATTGCGCTACTAAGTAGGAAGAGAATTGCTAGTTTTTTCATGTTATATTCCCGTTACTTTAAATTCTGTTCTTCTGTTCAATGCTTTGTTTTCAGGACTGTTGTTTGGAACTTTAGGTTTGGTATCACCGTATCCTTTAAAACTCAATCGAGTCGATTGAATCTTTCCGCTGGAAACGATGTAATCGAACACAGCTTTCGCGCGATTAGCTGAAAGAGCAAGGTTTGCTTTTTTGTCACCATCACTGTCGGTATGCCCACTCAATTGAATCTTTACCGATAAGTTAGAGGCAAGAAAAGAGATCAATTTATCAAGTTCGGCTTTACTTTCCGGTTTCAGATCCCATTTGTTCACATCAAAGAAAACATTCTTCAATTCAACTACATTTCCTGTATCAATTGGTTGTAATGGAATATCAAGTAAAAATGGCTTATTGAAATCAGTGACCTTGCCTTTGAGTGAGAAGTTGTCACTGTAAAAAAGGAAACCGGCTTTGTTCACATTCACGATGTAATTTTTATTGGCAGTAAGTGTCACAAGAAACTCTCCATTGCTTCCACTATACGAACGGGTAATATTTTGTCCGGTTGCAAGATCGATCAGTTCAAAACTTGCCTCAAGTGGTTCTTTCGTTTCTGCATTGTAGATCTTTCCTCTGGCAAAAGTGATCTTTTCGGGCTTGAATTCTTCCGGCACTTCGAATTGGTACAGATCCAGTTCTCCTGATCCTCCTTCTCTGTCTGATGCAAAGTATGCGAGTTTTCCACTGGGAGAGACAAGTAAACTGTTCTCATCTTTTGAAGAATTGATAGGATAGCCCAGATTGATCGGGTCGCCCCAGTTTCCATCTGCTTTTCTCTTCGACATAAAAATATCTGCTCCACCCATACCAACGTGTCCCTTACTGCAAAAATAAAGTGTCTGATTGTCGGGGTGAATAAAAACAGACTGTTCTTCTTTTTTTGAATTGACATTATCAGGAAGCTTCACTGCCGGTCCAAACTTTCCGTCCTCGCCTACAGTAGAATAATAGATGTCTATGTCTTTCACGGCACCACTTCTCATAGGAGTTCCTCTTACAAAATAAAGGGTTTTTCCATCGCTGCTAAAGCTTGGCTGACTTTCCCACATTGCGGAATTGATCTTTGAGCCGAGGTTAGCCGGCTTCGTCCATTTACCGTTTATTTTTTGTGTAAAGAAGATGTCGCAACTGCCAAGACCTTTTGCTTGACCTCCCAAATAAAGTCCGTCTATTTCCTGAGAAACCGTAATGAACATGTATTTTCCATCTGCAGAAATAGAAGGAGCACCCTCATTTCCTCCACTGCTTAATTCCTGAATAGGATTTGACATCATCCAATTTCCTTTCGCATCTTTTTGCGCGACATAAAGATCTTCCTGATAACGTGAACTTCCGTTAGGGGAATCAAGTCTTCTGGTATAATAGAATTTACTTTCATCACCAACGATGGATGGGAAATATTCAGCCATTGGCGAATTGATCGCTGTGCCCATATTGGAGAACGTTATCTTTTTCGGATTCTTTTTCGCATTCTCGGCAAAGTCAACACACTTCAGAATGAATTCTGCTTCTTCTTTCATGTTTGGATCGATCCGCTGAAATTTGAGGAATTGGTTCAGGTGTGTTTTTGCATTCACATAATCTTCCACATAAAATTCAGTATCTCCCAGATCAAAGTAATTCTGAACGTGCATTGTTGGTGCTTTTTCTGTAGCCTGTTTCAAGTGATAGATCCTTTCTTTCAATCGGTTTTGTTCAGCACATAAAATGGCAAGGATCATGTGGGGTTCCATGAATTTAGGATCGGCATCTATTGCTTTTAACAGGAGTTCTTCTGCTTTCTTATCCTGCCTGGCGTCATAGTATTTTCTTGCTTCTTCAAAGTGTTTCAGGGCTTTTTTATCCGTGCTGGTGTATTGTCCCGGAGGTAGATTGTTCTGGGAAGAAAGACTGCCAATGAATAGAAGCAGTGTGAATATTTGTAAGATGATTTTTTTCATTTTTACATTCCTAACCATGTGCGAAGTGTGAGTTTCTCTGCGTCTGTCATGGTTTCCTTTAAAGAGATCTTATTGGTTTCTGTTATTTTCACTTTCATTGCTTTTGCCTTCAGTACTTTCACCTTGTATTTTCCCTTTCTCTTTTTCGGACGATAGACCTCAACTGTTACATCATCTCCTTCTTTTACATTGGTGAAATAATCCGCAATCACTTCTTTTGCAGATTCCATTTTCAACTCTTTACCGTTGAGTTTGCTGATCTCATCGCCACTTTTGTAACCGAGTTTTTTTCCGAATTCATCCAAACTCCAGATGCCGCTGACAAACAAGCGCTGCGTATTTTCGTTATAATCCAGATCCGGATTTCCGAATGTAAATTCGTAGCTTATCTTTTCTTTTTCAAAACCGATCCCGATCTTATCAAAGACCTCTTTCATTGGTAAAGGTTCTTTACCTGCCACATAACTTCTTAAAAATGTTCCTATCTCCGGATACGTTAGTTTTTCTATATCGTTGAAAATATCTGCATCATTGAAAGCCTTATCCTTACCGTATTTTTTAGAAAGATCCTTCATGAGATCCTGAGTTCCATATTTACCTTCGCTGTAATGACGAAGGAGAATATCAAGACACATGCCAATGACAGCACCTTTTTCATACACATTGTTGTATTGTTTGTGGATGTTCGCATCGAGTACGTTCTTACTCATCCAGGTAAAGCTCATGGTGTCATTGTACTGAGTCAGACTGTTCTCGTACTTTGTCATCATTGTATTTAGTAATTGATCAACATCTGTTAAACCACCTTTCGCCTGTGCGTGGTGAGCAGCGTACTCCGTCATTCCCTCATAAAGCCATAAATGCTCGCTCATCTTTGGATCATTGAAGTCGAAATCCCCTATTTCCTTCGAGTGGATATTCAATGGTGTAACAATATGAAAGAATTCATGTGCAGCAACATCTCTGATCTCCTGACGGATGAAATTACTGTCTACCTCCGGCATCACATAAAAGGAGGAGTAGGAGTGCTCGAGGGCACCAAAACTTCCGGAACGGGTTCCTCTATTGCTAAAGTAGAACAGAAATGCATATTTGCTTACAGGCAACTCTCCACCCAAGTAATCTTTCTGAACATTCAGTAATTCTTTTAAAGTTTTAGCTATGAAGAAAGCGCTGATCTTCTTTCCCGGCGAATAGGAAGATACAAGTACTTTGGTATTGGCTATCTGAACGGTGGTCGTGTCCGGTTTCGAATAAAGGATCGGTGAATCAACCAAATGGTGGTAATCGAAGATACTGATGATGTCTTTGTCCTGATTGACGACAATATCCGACATGCCGGTTGAAGGATAAAAATCTTTTGGCTTATCGAATTCAAGAATGAAATTTCGTGCGGTGAGTGTTTTAAAATAACCAAAGAATCCATGTGTATTGATGCAGAAATTCTTATCTGAGTCTATATTGGTTCCTCCAGGTTCAAAGATCACTTTCTGTTTATCTTCCTGCGCATCTTTCTTGTCAAATGTGTCATCCACTTCGTATGTGATCTCAGCGATCTGAGAGGCCGGAGAAAGTTTCCATGTGTTTACATCCTTCTTTACAATGTTGATCAGTGCTCCGTTCTTTCCTGTCACTTTAAAATTACTGATGTACCTTCCAAAATCATAGACCTCATAGGTTCCAGGCACCATGGCCGGAAAGGAGAATTCAATTTCATTGGTGGAAAAATCAGGTGGGATCAATCTAACACTTACCTTGTCGTCTACTACCTTTTTCAGGTTGATAAAATACCGGTAGTCATTATCGGCGGTAGACGATAAACAGAACAGTATGAAAGGTAAAAGAAGACGCATTTATTTAAGCATTAAGTTAAAGTTTTTCCAGCGATATTTCAGCCAAAATATTGTAAAAGTAATGATGGCCATGATGATCCACAGAATGAATTCTTTGCCCGGATCTTCTGTCTTGCTTTCAAAGATCGCATCTGTTTGAAGAACGCCATTTGGAGATGTGATCAATAAGCTGGAAATTAAATTATTGGCGCAATGTATTCCTAAAGATAATTCCATGCCTTCATCCAGCAGTGTAAGCAGTCCGAGAAATAATCCGAAGAGGGTATAATAAGGAAGCATGATCATCCATCCAAATGTCTTTGCTTCAGGATTAGCCATGTGTACAATTCCAAACAGAAGGGAAGTGAGTATAACAGGGACAATGCCATTTTTGAATATGACGGCTAATCCCTGTACCAGATACCCCCTGAAGATGAATTCTTCCGTACTTGTCTGGATCGGCATTAGTACCAAAGTGATCAGTAACAATAATAAAAATTGTGAAAAATTGAACTGTAATTTCATGCTTTCAGGATCGAACAAGTAGCTTGTAACTACGGTTATAATCACCAGGCCTCCCCACACTGAAAAAGCGAAAAAGGATTTTTTCCACCTGAATTTCTCATAAGCAGTAACAATAGAAAGAAAAGGTTTTTTGTGAACCTTGCTCAGAACCAAACGCAGGCCCAAAAGTGCAAAAATGAACATGCCGAAGAGCATGGCAAGCAACAGGTTCTTGTTGATCCCGATCTTTGATGGATCAAAGATGATATTCGGATTGGCGACGATATCTTCAATCGTAAATCCTTTGTTGAGAGCCAAACTTACAAGAGGAACCTGTATGATGATCTGAAATAGGAAGTAGCCAAACAAGGCTGCGCTTATACCGGTTAAATACATCCACCAATGATTGAGGCCATTCACCGCTCCAGAATTCAAAAAAAGATTATTGAATGGAAGTTCTGGTTTTGTGTTGTTCTCACTCATAGAAGCCTGTTGTATTTTTTTGTAATTTTAGAAAGCCCTTAAAAGTAATTAAATTCCATGAAAGCTAAGCTTTATCATTCTTATAAACTTCAATTTGTATTGTTGGTTACAGTTTTATTCGCGGCATGTGAATCCAAAGATAAAACACCCGCCATCTATTCTGAGATCGAATTGGGTGAAGCATTGTTTTTTGATCCCATCCTTTCCCGTGACAGCAGTGTCAGTTGCGCCACTTGTCATAAACCGGAATTTGCTTTTGCAGATAATACGCCAACCAGTAAAGGAGTTTTTGGGAGAAGTGGGAATAGAAATACGCCATCTGCAATGAACATGACGGGCAGGAATTTTTACTTCTGGGATGGGAGGGCAGAATCATTGGAGGCCCAAGCCTTAGGTCCTATTGAAAATCCTGTTGAAATGGATCTCCCTTTGAGTATTGCCGTTAAGCGATTATTCAGAAATGAAAAGTACCGGAATGCATTCAAGCATGTGTATGGTAAGGAACCTTCGCGCGAGTTGCTGGCCACTGCCATTTCTAATTACGAAAGAACACTTGAGACGTCAAAAAGTCCATTCGATCTGTACATGAGCAAGGAAGATACAACGCTTTTCAGCGAAAGTGCGAAAAGAGGTTTGACTATTTTTAACGAAAAAGCAAATTGTTTTGACTGTCATTTTGGTGTTGATTTTACAGGCAATGACCAATTCAGAAGTCTGGGTCTTTATAATGGGAAGGAACTCAATGACAAAGGGCGTTATGATGTTACAAAAAAAGAAAAGGACCTGGGAAGGTTTAAAGTGCCCGGACTTAGAAATATTGCACAGACTGCTCCATACATGCACAATGGAATGCACAAGACTCTGAGAGAAGTGATCGAGTATTACAATGAGCCGGATAAGTTTGTTGCTAATAGCATTAACAGAGATACTTTACTGAATAAACCACTCGGTCTAAGTGAGGAAGAGAAAAAGGACCTGGAAAATTTTCTACTAAGCCTTTCTGATTCTCGTTTTACCGAAAAGAAGAGAGTAGGAAAATAAGTTTTTGATCAGTTGAATTGTCTGTGCTCAACTTTGTTGAGCTCGTCCTTACTCAGTGTTTTAAAGTATTCGTAAGTGATCTTCAGTCCTTCAGCGCGATTTACTTTCGGTTGCCATCCCAATAATTTTTTAGCAAGGGTGATATCCGGCTTTCTTTGTTTTGGATCGTCTTTTGGGAGTGAAAGAGAGATCAGTTTCTGCTTGGCTCCCGTTAACTTCAAGATCTCTTCTCCGAATTCCTTGATGGTGATCTCATCCGGATTTCCAATATTCACAGGTAAATGATAATCACTCATTAGCAGGCGATAGATTCCATCCACCAGATCATCTACATAACAGAAACTTCTTGTCTGACTTCCATCACCAAACATCGTGAGATCTTCACCTCTTAATGCTTGCCCAATGAATGCCGGAAGTACTCTTCCGTCGTTCAGCCTCATTCTTGGTCCGTAAGTATTGAAGATACGAACGATCCTTGTTTCCAATTGATGATAATCGTGATAGGCCATGGTCATTGCTTCCATGAATCTTTTTGCTTCGTCATAACAACCACGTGGACCCACCGGATTCACATTACCCCAATAATCTTCGGTTTGTGGATGTACATGTGGATCTCCGTAAACTTCACTGGTAGATGCAACAAGTACCCTCGCTTTTTTTACTCGAGCGAGACCTAAGATATTATGAGTACCAAGTGAGGATACTTTTAGTGTTTGAATAGGGATCTTTAAATAATCAATAGGGGAGGCCGGAGATGCAAAATGCAAGATGTAATCCAGATTTCCCGGAATATGTACGAAGGTAGAAACATCGTGATGATAGAATTCAAAATCTTTCAGCTTGAAAAGGTGTTCAATATTCTTCAAGTCTCCGGTAATAAGATTATCCATTCCTACAACTTGAAATCCTTCTTTGATGAAGCGATCACATAAATGTGATCCAAGAAATCCGGCAGCGCCGGTAATTAATACTCTTTTCATTTTTTCGTATTGATTCCTATACAATAATAATCAAAACCCATTTTTTTCATATCCTGATGATCAAATATATTTCTGCCATCGAAGATGACTTTGTTCTTAAGTTTGTTGCTGATCTGATCAAAATCCGGCGCTCTGAATTCCGGCCACTCCGTAACGATGAGTAAAGCATCGGCTTTATCCAAAGCAGAATAAATGTCATCGGCGAAATTTATTTTGTTTCCCAATATCCTTTGCGCTTCGTGTTTCGCTACCGGATCATACGCCGTGACATTTGCACCTGCAGCTACTAATTTATCAATGATGACCAAGCTCGGCGCTTCTCTCATGTCATCTGTTTTGGGTTTGAAGGAGAGTCCCCACAACGCAAATGTTTTTCCTTTTAAGTCTTTATTGAAATGCGTTTCTACTTTGTTGAACAGAACTTCTTTTTGATCCTCGTTCACATCTTCAACTGCATTTAGAATGCGCATGTTGTATTTTTGTTCTTTAGCGGTTTTAATAAGTGCTTTCACATCTTTTGGAAAACAACTCCCTCCGTATCCAACTCCCGGGTAAATGAATTTATTTCCGATCCGTGCATCACTGCCGATCCCTTTTCTGACCATGTTCACATCTGCACCCATTATCTCGCACAGATTCGCTATGTCGTTCATGAAACTGATCTTGGTTGCGAGCATGGCATTTGCAGCGTATTTGGTCATTTCCGCACTTGGAATATCCATGAAGAAAATGGGATGGCCATTCATTAAGAAAGGTTTATACAATTTCCGCATGATCTCTTCAGCTTCCGGATGATCGATCCCTACAACAATTCTGTCCGGCTTCATGAAATCTTCAATGGCAGCTCCTTCCTTTAAGAATTCCGGATTCGATGCCACATAATATTTCAACTGACTTTTTCTTTTATCCAATTGAGCTTGTAAAGCAAGTCTTACTTTTTCAGAAGTTGTAACCGGTACAGTTGATTTTGTAACAACAACCAGTGGTTTTTGCATGTGTTCTCCAATGGAAGAAGCAACTGCTAAAACATATTTCAGGTCGGCTGAACCGTCTTCATCCGGAGGAGTTCCCACCGCAATGAAAGCAACATCAGCATCCTGAATGCTGTCTTTCAATGAAGTTGAAAAATGCAATCTTCCCTTCTGAACATTTCTGTTCACCAATTCATCAAGACCAGGTTCGTAGATGGGAAGAATTCCTTTTTTGAGATTGTTTATTTTCTTTTCGTCAATATCAACACAAGTAACATAAACTCCTACTTCGCTGAAGCAGGCTCCTGTTACGAGCCCAACATATCCTGTTCCTATTACGGTTATTTTCATCAGGCGAGTATTATGCTGTTAATTCATTTACGGTTTGAGTGATGTAGGCAAGATCTTCTTCCTTCATTTCTGTATGCATAGGAAGTGAAAGTACACTACCACACAATTTTTCTGTGACTGGAAAATCTCCTTTTTTATATCTGTCACTCTGATAGGCTTTCTGCATGTGAAGAGGGATCGGATAGTAGATCATTGCAGGGATTCCTTTTTCCGCGAGTTGTTCTCTTAATTTTGTTCTGTCAACACCAACCAATTGTAAAGTGTATTGATGAAATACGTGGGTGGAATTGCCTGAACGTTTTGGCGTAATCAGTTTCTTGTTGGATGCAAATGCCTTGTCGTAATAAGTTGCCGCTTTGTTTCTAGCTTCAGCATATTCATCCAGGTGTTTTAACTTTGCTTTCAGTACTGCTGCCTGAATGGTGTCTAATCTCGAATTCACTCCAAGCACATCGTGTACGTATTGTACGCTTTGTCCGTGATGAGCGATCATTTTAATTTTCTGTGCCAGATCACTGTTGTTCGTGTACAATGCGCCTCCGTCCCCATAACATCCCAAATTCTTACTTGGAAAGAAAGAGGTACACCCGATATCTCCTATCGTCCCTGCTTTCATTTTTGTTCCATTACTGAAAGTATAATCTGCACCAATGGCCTGAGCTACATCTTCGATCACATAGAGCTTATGTTTCTTAGCGATCGCCATGATCTTTTCCATATCTGCGCATTGTCCGAAAATATGAACGGGTACGATCGCTTTTGTTTTCGGAGTGATGTTTCGCTCTATTGCTTCAACATCAATATTAAAAGTATCAGGATAAACATCAACAAGTACAGGAACCAGCCCTAAGAGACCAATAACCTCCGCCGTGGCTACATAAGTGAAACTGGCTGTGATCACTTCATCACCCGGTTTCAAATCAAGTGCCATCATTGCAATTTGCAAGGCATCTGTTCCGTTTGCGCAAGGGATCACGTGTTTCACATTCAGGTATTTTTCCAGGTCTGCCTGAAATTCTTTTACGGCCGGACCATTGATAAAGGCGGTAGAATCGATCACGGCCTGAATACCGGAATCTATATCTTGTTTGATTTTCAGATACTGCTCCTTGAGGTCGACCATCTGAAGTTTTTTGGTTACTGTCATTTGAGTAAAGTGCTGTAGTGTAAGCCGTGAAGATAAGAATAAAATGCGGGAAATCAGTCAAAAAAAGGACTCATGGCCTGATTGAACCAATCTGGAATTGCCGTAGGCTTACCCGTGCTTTTCTGAATGAATACAAGGGTAACATGGCCTGAGTTGATGAGTTCGCCCTTAGCATTATACGATTCGTAATGGAAAGGAAGTTTTACTCCGGTGGGTTTTTTAGCAATGGTCGTTACGATCGTGATCTCATCATCGTAAAAGGCAGGTTGGTGATAATGGATCCCATAATCAACAACTGGCAAAAGGATGCCTCTTTCTTCTACTTCCTTGTAGCTGAATCCAAGAAGTCGCATGGCTTCCACGCGGCCAACCTCATAGTACTGAGCGTAAACTCCGTAATAGGCATATCCCATTTGATCGGTCTCTCCATAACGAACTCTTAACTTTGTTTCTGCCTTTATCATCTGATTATTTATCTATTTTTACAAAAGTAAATTTATTTTATGAAGGGAAGGCTTGTTCCGGGAATAATTATTTCATTGTTGTTCTTATCCTGTCACAGGCATTTGGTCAGGACAGAGGAGAAGCAGCAACATTATTCTTTGAAGGGGAATCTGACCAATTCAGTAATTGATGATTCACTAAGACGTTTCAAAAAAAAGGTGGATGCTGAAACCTCAAGGATCATTGGAGTTAGCGACAAGGCATTAACGAAGCAAGGTGATGAAAGCAATCTGGGTAATTTTGTTTGTGAAGCGCTATACAACGGAGCAGTGAAGCATTACTCGTTGATTCCGGATATTGTGATCGTGAACCGGGGAGGATTGCGGACGGATCTGCCGGAAGGGGAAATTCGTGTTTTGAATGTATTTGAGTTGATGCCTTTCGAGAATGAGCTTGTGATCTTGCGGATGAATGGGGAAGAGCTGAATGGGTTGATCGAGAAAATACATGAAAAGAAACATCCCTTTCGGGGAATGAAATTAAAGGCAGAGAAAAGATCGGAAATACTTATTGGAGGACTCCCACTCGATCGGACGAAGGAATACAGTATCGCAACCAGCGATTACCTGGCCGAGGGAGGAGACGGCTTCATCTTTTTTACCGGAGCAAAAATGGAAACTAAAAAGGGCATTAAGATAAGAGATGCGATCATTGAGTATTGTGAACAGGAGACAGAAGCGAAAAGAAAAATAACAGCGAACAAAGACGGAAGGTATGAATAGCCGAAGGGATTTTTTAAAATTTACAATGGGAACAGCGGCATTGCTGGGAACCAAAGGTCTTTTTGCGACAGAGGAGTTGCTGAGAAAAAGGGGAATTAAAAAGCTCACAGTTCTATACACGAATGATCAGCATAGTCGCATTGAAGCTTTTCCTGCGAATGATCCAAAGTATGCAGGTGAGGGAGGATTCAGTGTAAGAGCCTCCCTGATCGAGAAGATAAGGGGAGAGGAAGAGAATGTGCTTGTATTGGATGCCGGTGATATTTTTCAGGGGACACCCTATTTCAATTATTATCAGGGAGAGTTGGAATATAAACTGATGAGCATCATGAAATACGATGCTGTTACACTGGGGAATCACGATTTTGACCTGGGATGTGAAAATATTTTGAAGCAAATGCCACATGCGAATTTTGACTTTATCAATGCAAATTATGATTTTAGTCAAACTGTGCTTTCGTCATCAAAAAGGATCGCTCCCTATAAGATCTACAAAAAAGGAGCAATGAAGATCGGAGTGACAGGAGTGGGTATCGATCTGAATAACCTGGTTAGCAAGGACCTGATCAAGGGAATTCGGTACAATGATCCTATTTCCATTGCGGAAAAGTGGGCTTCTGTATTGAAGAACGATGAAAAGTGTGACCTGGTCATCTGTCTTTCTCATTTGGGATTCAAGTATGAAGATAAAAAGATCTCTGACATTGGGTTAGCGTCCCTCTCTAAGAATATTGATCTTATCATAGGAGGGCACACACATACTTTCCTAGAGGAACCACATCCTGTAAAGAATTCAAACGGAATTTTTGTTCCTGTAACACAAGTAGGATGGGCGGGAATTTGGCTGGGCAGAATTGATTATTATTTTTCTGAATGTGGAAAATACAATTCTCAGAACTGTTCCATTCATCGCGTTTTATAGGGAGAACAAAAATTTTTCAAACTTCCAAATTTTAAATGAAAATTTTTAAATTTTTTTTTTTGAAGTTTTTTATTGCAAACACAAATAATCGCATTATATTTACAAACAAGTTACAGTTGAAATCGATCTACACACACAATATTATTTAACTTATTTAGAATTATGATGAAGGAAAAGACGGCAGAGCAAGTATGGAACGGGTGCCTGGAAATTATAAAAGACAATTTAAGCCAGCAGAATTTCAAGACCTGGTTTGAGCCAATCAAACCGATCAAATTAAATAACAACGTTCTCACAATACAAGTTCCCTCGCAGTTTTTTTATGAATGGATCGAAGAGCATTACATTACGCTTATCAAAAAAGTGATCCGTAAGGAATTAGGTCCGGAAGGACGTCTGGAGTACAATATCATTATGGATAATGCTTCAGGGAAAACGGAAACACCTATTACCTTCAAGCTACCAAATATCAGCACTAACTTGAAAAACCCTTCAGTGTCAATGCCGATCGAAGTTGGTAATTCTATTAAAAATCCTTTTGTAATTCCGGGACTTAAAAAAGTTCAGGTTGAATCTCAGCTTAATCCGAATTACAGTTTCGATAATTTTGTAGAAGGAGACTGTAACCGTTTAGCTCGCAGTGCTGGATTCGCAGTTGCGCAGAAACCGGGAGGAAATGCCTTTAACCCATTGCTTCTTTATGGGGGTGTAGGTTTAGGAAAAACACATTTGGCTCAGGCTATCGGAATTGAAGTAAAGAAGAATTACCCGAACAAAACAGTACTTTATGTTCAATCGGAAAAATTCATCACGCAGTTCATTGAATCCATTAAGAATAACAATCAGAATGATTTTGTACATTTTTATCAGATGATCGATGTATTGATCATTGATGATGTACAGTATTTTGCAGGGAAAGAAAAGACGCAGGATGTATTCTTCCATATATTCAATCACCTCCATCAATTAGGAAAACAGATCATCTTAACAGCTGACAGAGCTCCGGTTGATATTCAGGGAATAGAACAACGTTTACTTTCCCGTTTCAAATGGGGATTAAGTGCAGATCTTCAGGCTCCGGGATTGGAGACCAGGATCGGCATCTTAGAGAAAAAGGTTTACAACGAAGGAATTCAATTACCTAAGGAAGTAGTGGAATACCTCGCTTACAGTATCACATCCAATGTACGTGAACTGGAAGGGGCATTGATCTCCTTACTTGCTCAGTCAAGTTTAAATAAAAAGATCATTACACTTGAGCTTGCAAAGGCAATGATCGATAAGTTCGTGAAGAGTACTGCCCGCGAAGTGTCTATCGATTATATTCAAAAAGTAGTTTGCGATTATTTCGATCTTGCTATCGATACCATGAAATCAAAAACACGTAAGCGTGAAGTGGTTCAGGCAAGACAGATCGCAATGTATTTCGCAAAGAACATGACCAAGTCAAGTCTGGCAACGATTGGAATGCATTGTGGAGGTAAAGATCATGCCACTGTATTACACGCTTGCAGAACAGTCAATAACCTTATGGATACGGATAAGAGATTCAAGGCTTACATTGAGGAGCTGGAGAAGAAGATCAGTATAAGCAATTAATGAGAAAAGCCCTAAATGATTTAGGGCTTTTTTTGTTCAAACATTCTTTTGTTTAACCCAAAATTCTCTTATAGCTTTAATCTCTCAAACCGGTGTAAAAACGGATCATTGTCAAAGAAGGAAAAACGATTATCATGAAAAACATTACAGTAATAGGTAGCGGAACAATGGGTAATGGAATTGCTCATACTTTTGCTCAATTCGGATATAGAGTTAGTTTGGTTGATATCAGCGAAAGTGCTCTGCAAAAGGCAATCGCTACAATCACAAAGAATTTAGACAGACAAGTTCAGAAAGGAAGTATTTCTGCAGAATTGAAGGAAAGTACTTTGGCCAACATCACAACATTCACTGATTTGACTAAAGCAGCACCAGGTGCGGATCTGGTAGTTGAAGCAGCGAGTGAAAATGTTGATGTGAAATTGAAGTTGTTCAAGCAATTGGATGAGATCTGTCAGCCTTCTGCTATTCTTGCCAGTAACACTTCATCTATTTCGATCACAAAGATAGCTTCTGTTACAAAAAGAACTGACAAGGTCATTGGAATGCATTTCATGAATCCGGTTCCAGTGATGAAACTGATTGAAGTGATCCGTGGATACAATACATCGGATACTGTATGTGATCTGATCATGGATACGTCAAGAAAACTGAATAAGATTCCGGTGGAAGTGAATGACTATCCTGGGTTCGTTGCCAATAAGATCCTTATGCCAATGATCAACGAAGCGATCATTACTTTGTTTGAAGGTGAAGCAGGTGTAGAGGAAATAGACACGGTAATGAAATTAGGAATGGCTCATCCAATGGGACCATTGCAATTGGCTGATTTTATCGGATTAGACGTTTGTCTGAATATTCTTCGTGTATTGCAGGATGGATACGGAAATCCGAAATATGCACCTTGTCCATTGCTGGTGAATATGGTAATGGCCGGACATCTAGGTGTTAAATCCGGAAAAGGATTCTATGATTACAGTGGAGGTGGAAAAGAACTTGTGGTTGCCGAAGGATTTAAAAAAAAAGTTGAAGCACGCGTTTGATCTGATTTGACACCTTACAAAAATATTCTACCGATTGAATTCCCGAATATTCCCAGCGCGGGAGTATATTATTTCAATACACAGAGTGGACTTCGTTATGAGGTACGATTCGGACGTTTGCAGGACAATATTCTTCATGCGAATATTGTTTTTGGCGTTGTGAACGATGAATTTGAAGGAGAAGAATATGTGACAACGAACAGGGGAGAGGTTTATCAGGTAATGAATACCATTGTGGAGATCATCAAGAATTACATGAAAGAGCATCCCAAAGTGAATATCTATGAATTCAATGCCGTTGGCCGAGAGAATGAAGATGAGAGCGCGGAAAATGCTCGCATGGTACTTTACAAAAGATTTTTACCGAAGATTTTCGAAGATGGATGGAAATTCAAGATCGACGGTAATTTTGCCTTGGTAACGAAAGGTTAATAGCAGAGAACTGTAACCCCTTCCTTCTTATTCGTTATACAATCCTAAACAGTTTTGAAATTTCCTTAAATTGAATTAAATTCGATTGATCAATTTATGAAAACCTATTCAGTAGAAGCTATCAATCATTTCACTACACATTGCCTGAAAGATGTGGGTGGATTCAATTGGCTCATGAACAATAATCACAGGGAATTACTGGCTGTTCTGGATGCCATTCGGGATGATAAGAAAGCATTTCAGTACTTATTGGATGGTAAGCATTTCGTACTTGCCGCTTTTGTGAATTCTATCTGGGAAGATCAGAAAGCATTCAAATTCTTAATGGATGCTAAAGCATACGATTGGGCAGCATCAGCCAATATCATCAATGGTGATGAGAAAGCAGAAGCAGCGCTTAAAAGAGCGGGTAAGGATCATTTCATAAGACTGGCACATGCCATTCAGAGCAGAATTCATGAAGACGGAGACAGGGCGACGAGTCCAATGGGGGTGATGAAGAATATTTTTGATTTCAAAAAAGCGTTCAAAAAAGAATGAGGATCATTGATTCAATTCCTCATCCTGCAATGACGATCAGCATCTTTCTGATGAACAACAAGTACATTGTCAAGTTCGAAGCAGGTCCAATGGAACAAAGTTATAAATTTCCTGTTGATGAAATAGGAGGAACAGAGGCATTGAAGCAATTGATCACCGATGAATTTCTTGATAAAACACTTCTGCGTTTCAAGGAAATGTTTTTGCTTTACAAGGACTTGAAATAAATCTTCGCTTTACTTGAAGAATAGTTCCTTCGTCAGTACGCTGATACCCACGATAAGAGTAAACCAACCAAATGCTGGCTTGAGTTTTTTTGATGAAACTTTTTTAGAAAGCATACTTCCAATGAGTATCCCGACTATTGAAATTGCAGAAAGTATTCCCAGTAATTGCCAATCGATCACCTGATCTTTGATATTTCCTGTAAAACCCACCAGCGAGTTTAAGGCAATAATGGTCAGTGAGGTGCCGATCGCTTTCTTGAATTTCAATTTCATGAAGGACATTAGCACGGGTACAATAATGAAACCACCACCTGCACCAACAAATCCGGTAAGAAGACCAACCAATAATCCTAATACAACAATAAAGGGAATGCCAAGGGGACTTCTGCTGAATTCAAGCCATTTGGTGTCACTCGCCAGGTTTGGTTTCCTCTTCTTGATCATGTTGTATGCAGAGGAAAGCATCAAAACAGCGAATAGGATCAATATAATGGAGTTTTTAGTGATAAGGGAACCAAAGACATGGATCGTCTCAGGAAAGGCCGGTAAAATGAATTTTCGGGTACAAAATACGGATACCACTGAAGCAATGGCAAACTGAAGAATGGCTTCTCCACTTATTTCACCATTCCTGAGATAGGTGATCGCCCCAATGAGTGAAGTGATGCCAATTATGAAAAGTGAGTAGGTCGTAGCGGATTGCGATTCAATTCCATTGACATAGACCAATACCGGTACGCCAAGTATTGAACCACCTCCACCTATCATGCCCATGATAAGTCCGATCAATAAAAAGCAGATATAGGTTAGCCAGTTCAGTTTTTATTCAAGGCTGGTTTGATTGCTAATTCATTGAATTGTTCTTCGCTGATCTCGCTTGGAGCGTCGATCATCACGTCTCTTCCGGAATTGTTCTTTGGAAAGGCAATAAAATCACGAATACTTTCTGCACCACCGAATAATGAACATAAACGATCGAATCCAAAAGCAATTCCACCATGTGGCGGCGCTCCGTATTCGAAAGCCTGCATCAAGAAACCGAATTGTTTTTGCGCTTCTTCATTGGTAAATCCAAGCGTTTTGAACATTTTGGCCTGAAGGTCTTTATTGAAGATACGTATACTTCCTCCACCCACTTCAACTCCATTGATCACCATGTCGTATGCATTCGCTCTTACTGCGCCCGGATCGGAATCCAATAAAGTAATGTCCTCAGGTTTTGGCGAAGTAAAAGGATGATGCTTCGCATGCCACCTTCCCGCAAGAGATGCTAGCAAATTGGGATCTCCTTCATTCCATTCGAGTAGCGGAAAATCGATCACCCAAAGACAGGAAAATTTATCTTTATCTCTTGCGCCAATTCTTGTTCCCATTTCTAAACGAAGTTCGCTCATTGCTTTTCTGATCTTATCATCTTTTCCGGCCATGACCAAAATGAGATCACCGGCAGAAGAGCCACATGCTTCACTCCATTTTTTCAATTCTGTTTCATCATAGAATTTATCTACACTTGATTTAATTGTACCATCTGAGTTGTGTCTGGCATAGATCAATCCTGTTGCGCCTAATTGTGGACGTTTTACCCATTCCGTAAGTTCATCGAGTTGTTTCCTTGTATATTCAGCGCATCCTTTCACACATATCGCAAGCACTGTTTCTGCATCATCAAAAACCTTGAAATTCTTTCCTTTTACCAAGGAAGTTAAATCCACCAGTTTCATCTCGAAACGGGTGTCCGGTTTGTCATTCCCGTAATATTTCATTGCATCTGCATAGGTCATACGAGGCATTGCAGGAATGTCAACATTCTTTATTTTTTTGAAAAGGTATTTTACCAATCCTTCAAAGGTTTGAAGTATATCCTCTTGCTCAATAAAACTCATCTCACAGTCAATCTGCGTGAATTCAGGTTGCCTGTCTGCCCTGAGATCTTCATCCCTGAAACATTTCACGATCTGGTAATAGCGGTCAAATCCACTTACCATTAAAAGTTGTTTGAATGTTTGAGGCGACTGAGGAAGTGCATAGAACTGTCCTTGATTCATTCGACTCGGCACAACAAAATCTCTAGCTCCTTCCGGTGTGGATTTGATCAATACCGGGGTTTCAACTTCAATGAACATTTCTTTATCCAGATAGTTTCTGGTCTCCAATGCCATTCGGTGACGTAGTTCTAAATTCTTACGCACGGCATTCCTTCTCAGGTCGAGATATCGGAATTTCATTCTCAATTCATCACCACCGTCGGTTTCATCTTCAATGGTGAAAGGTGGAGTGAGTGATGTATTTAATATTTCAATGTTTTGAAGTTTGATCTCAATTTCACCGGTTGGGATATTCTTGTTCTTACTTTCTCTTTCAATTACGATTCCACTAGCCTTTAATACCATTTCTCTTCCAATTCCTTCCTGGCCCAGTGTTTTACTGTTCTCATTATCTCCTAAAAAGACAAGCTGAGTAATTCCGTAACGGTCTCTCAGGTCAATAAAAGTTGCACCTCCCAGTTTCCTGGTCTTCTGTACCCAACCACAAAGGGTCACAGTCTTGTTCACGTCGCTGATTCTTAATTCGCCGCAAGTATGAGTTCGTAGCATAATGTTTAAAAGCTTAAAGTTATTGAAAAAAGGCGAATTTGGGGATAAAACAATTGATCTTTTTAAGAGGAAAAGGGTGGGTGGAATGAAATTAGAATTCCAGTTTTAAGCCGAAAAGAAATCCATTCCTGATCGTTCCATCGGGCATATAGCCTAAAACGTATTCGAGACGAATAAAACGGAACAACTTTTCGATGCCGAAATTCAATTCGTAGTACTGACTTAGTTTTTCATTGAATAAAAAATGAGCACCGGCTACTTCCTGTATCTTTAGTTTTTTAAGCAAGGGGATCTTATTAATGATAAATCCATTGAAGTGGTGCTCTGCGTGAGCTTCTGCGAACCATTCAGAGGAAGAATAGGTGTAATAGGGCAGTAGTCGATAACTTGCGAGGTAATCACTGGTAATCATAAGGGTTTGATTGCCCAGAAAATGTCTGTAATCAGTAAAAGGCAGGTTCTTGTGCGAAATGAAATAACCTGCTTTGAAATTGTAAGAAAGAACACCGAATAGACCAAGTCGGATGCGATCATTTATTCCCCCCAAAACCAGGTCATAATCTGTTGTTGAATTCAGGTAAGGCAATGCTTTTTTATAGGTAATGCTCAATCTTGGGTATTTGGTTCCATTCACGAACTTCTGATCAGGCAAGGTGGAATATTTTTGTTTGAATCGAAATGAAAAAGTGAGCTCCGCGGTCAGTGCATTGTTCAACTTAAAGAGCGAGTCGTGTGTGTCGGGGTATAAGGGATCATTGGAGGTGAATAACTTTTTTTTATCATCGATGAGAAGCTGATCACTTGTGTTTTTCAGGGATTCTCTTTCAGCGTATTTGATAACCGGATTCATGAAGATCCCATTGGTGAGTTCTGTGAAATAAGAAATCTCTCCCGCTGTTTCTTTATACAGCTTCATGTGATTTTCATTCAATAACAAGGAATAGATCGAATTGACAGGTGCAATAATAGGTTCTCGCTGATTGTATTGTTCAACAATGCTTTTTACATTCATTCCTATTCGGGAAAAATTCTTGGGATTGTATCGGTAATTGAATCCGGCTTCTCCTCCCCATAAATAATTGGAAAAACCATAACGTGCTTTTCCATTCACGTTGAGTTGTCTTTTATCTTCAAATTCTTTTTCCAGCGAAAATTTGTAACTGAGATTCAATCCTTCCACCGTATTGTATTGTATTCCGTTCGCAATGAGTCCCGGAAAGCGAATGAACAAATCATTCTTGCTCTTCTGATACGTATATCCCCTGAAAATATCGCCAAACTCAAATCGATTTCTTCTTTTGTCAACTGAATCCTGATACCTTGGACTTTCATGCACTACTTCAACACTGTCTTTCTCGCGGTAGTCGGACTTTTCTTCCTCGGTGAGTGGAACAGGACGATAGGCATTCCAAAAGGTGGTGTCTTTTTTATTGGCATTCTCTTCTACTCTCAATACTTCATTTTTGAAAAAACCTGCAGGGAAAACCGGATTCAGATCATAATCCTTGATCTGCGCGTTGAAGTATCCGTTGCCTCTTACGCCAAAAGCATTGAAATCAAATGCAAAATTAACGGATACAGGCATCCATACGGAGTCGCCCTTAACCGGAGCGCTGAGTTGTTTCACTCGTAACGTATCTGCAAAATTGATCTTGCATTCTTTTGTGAGCATCAGGTCTGCTCCCGTGATCCTCCAGGTACTGTCCTGAATATAAATGATGCCTCTGAAGCAGGGATCGGTCTTTCTCTTTGGAACAACTTTTATTTTATTGATGATCTTGCCTTCATTCTCGATCTTGCCCAGTAGAAAATATTTGTAAAAAATAAATGCGTTCTCATTCAAGGGAGAAACGATCGGTCTCGGACTAAGACCACCCATATTGATCAGGTTCTCATAGAAATTGATGTCCATGTCGCCAAGCTTATTGAAGCTGAAGGCACTGTTGTTGCCACTCACTTTACTTGCAAACATGATCTCTTTTTCATTCTCAGGTTTTTGGAAATGGTATTTGCTGATGCATTCAGAAAGATAGATCACACCTTTGATCTCAGAAGTATCTTCTTTTTCACCGCCCCCTAATTTTAGTAGTGCTCCAATATTTTTCGGAAGTTTGGTTATTCGCTGAAGTCCCTTGATATAAGCCATGCAGGTAAAGGCATTCAGTTGTTCGAGGTAAAACTTCCTTTTTTTAATAGCCTTACGCATGATGGGGTAGGCCGGATCTTCTCCTGCATTCACTTCCACTTCCTTCAGTGCAATACCGTCCGGTTTCAATGTAACATCCATTGTTTTGTTAGAACTCAACTCAATGTTTACTATTTTTCGACTGTATCCAACATATTGATAGATCACTTCGTAATTACCGCGAGGAAGTTTCAGTGAATATTTTCCGTTCTCATTACTGTTAGTGCCATAGGTTGTGCCTTTGATCATGATCGTTGCAAAAGGCAGCGGTTCTTTTCCGTCATTGATGTTTCCAGTTAGTAGAAAATTCTCCTGAGCCCTGAACGAAAACAGGAAGAGAAGAAACAACTGAATGAACAACAGCTTCATTTTGATCAATTGAATTGGAAAAGGAAGAAGTGTTTTCAAAATAACATGTTTAGCCGGATAAGTGCAAAGATTTGATTATTCATTCTTCACATAGTGCGTAAAGGCATAAGAAATGATATTCGCACCCATTCTCAGGGCTTTTGTTCGTGTTTCTTCACTGTTCTTGTGTACCTCATAACTTTCCCATCCATCGCCCAGGTCACATTCGAAATCGTAAAAGCAAATGAGTCTGCCTTTGTAAATTAGACCAAAGCCCTGTGGGGGTTTGTTATCGTGTTCATGTATTTTGGGTAAGCCATTGGGAAAATCATATTTCTGGTGATAGACAGGATGATCGAATGGTATTTCAACAAGATCCAGTTCAGGAAAAACCTTTTTCAATTCAATACGAATGAATTTGTCCATTCCGTAATTGTCACTGATGTGCAGAAATCCACCGGCCAGTAAGTACTTTCTGAGATTCTCTGCCTCCTGATCGTTGAAGATCACATTCCCGTGTCCCGTCATATGAACAAAAGGATAATTGAAGATCTCGATGCTGCCCACATCCACTACGGCCTGTTCGGGATTAATCGAGGTCTTTAAATTATCGTTGCAGAATTTGATCAGATTAGGTAACGAAGTTTCCAGATTGGCATACCAATCGCCACCACCATTGTATTTTAGCAATGCGATCTGATAAGAAGAAGGACCTGAACGAAAAGCGCAGAGCAGGTATATGGAACAAATAAGAAGAAGAATTTGTTTTCTCATTCCTTAAAATTAGTGGTTTTTATAATAGCTCACCAATTCTATTGCCTGTTTTGCTTCTACAACATCATGTACCCTCAATATTTTAGCACCATTTAACAAGGCAATGCTGTTCAGAACACTTGTTCCGTTCAATGCCGATACCGGATTTGTACCGATCACTTTATTGATCATGCTTTTTCGTGAAAGACCAGCCAGCACGGGATATCCCATCTCTGAGAATTTAGAAAGGCCTGCAAGCAGATCGTAGTTGTGATTCAAATCTTTTCCAAATCCAAATCCCGGATCGAGAATGATCTTATGAAAGTTTTTTTTCTTCAGGGTGGAAATGGCCACCGAAAAATAGTCTGCCACCTCTTTCACCACATGGGTGTAGTGTGGCTGCTGTTGCATTGTAGCCGGAGTACCTTGCATATGCATTAAAATGTAAGGGAGATCGAGTTTCGCAACGGTATCGAACATTGAGGCATCCATTTTCCCTCCACTGATGTCGTTAATGATATCTGCTCCCAGTTCTGCTGCTCTTTCTGCAATTTTGCTTCGATAGGTGTCAATGCTGATAAAGACATGCGGAAAAGTTTTTCGAATTTCCTTCAGAGGCAATTCCAGCCTTTTCCATTCTTCATCTTCACTGATTGCACTCGAACCAGGTCTGGATGAAGCGGCACCCAGATCGATAATGGCTGCCCCCTGCTTTATCTTTTCCTCTGTATCTCTCAATAGATCGCTTATGTCTGCATATTTATTTCCATCGTAAAAGCTATCAGGCGTGATATTTACGATTCCCATGACCAAAGGCTTATTAAATGTTAATGTTTTACCTTTGAAGCTATATTCTATTGGTATTATTTCCTTACTTTTAGTGTTCATTTCATTTATGCAGAATACTTCTCAGCAATACGACGCCGCCATTCTACAGTGCAAAGATATCTTTTTAAAGAAAATGAAGGATTACGGAACGGCCTGGAGAAATTTAAGACCCACTTCACTCACCGATCAGATCTTCATCAAAGCACAACGCGTCAAGAGTATCGAAGAGAAGGGAACGCAAAAGGTGGGGGATGATATCAAGGGAGAATACATTGGCATCATCAATTATTGTGTGATCGCTTTGATGCAGTTGGATCTGGCTAATGACACAAGAGTGGATATCCCTGTCAATGAAGTGGAAGCATTGTACGATAAACATCTTTTGATCACAAAAAAACTAATGATGGATAAGAACCATGATTATGGGGAAGCCTGGAGGGATATGCGAGTAAGTTCATTGACAGATCTGATCTTAATGAAGATCTTCCGTGTGAAACAGATAGAAGATAACAAAGGCCAAACCATTATCAGCGAAGGAGTAGATGCAAATTACATGGATATGATCAATTATTCGGTATTTGCTTTGATTAAACTTTCCGAAACCTGAGAAGCTTCATAAATATTTTAATTTTCTTGGTAGGCAGTTTTAGCTGTTTCTCTCAGGGGTATTTGGATACGTTTCGTGTGAAACTGAAGAAGGCAGTGAATGATAGTGCGCGAATTGAGGTACTCTATTCCTTTTCTTTCAATAAAAAACTTCCCTCAAGGACCACCGATTCATTAAAAGAGCAGATCAAACAATACGTGAATTCGCCGTCTTGTCGAGTAAAATGGCTGGCGGAACTTCGTTTAGCCATGTACGAAGATTTCAAGGGATATGACAAGGTAGCACTCTCACATTATCTCGATGTTTTCAATCTCGCTGAGAAATGCAAGGATACTTTGGGTATGTCGTTGGCAACGTCAAGACTTGGCATGATCAATGTGGAAATGCAGAATTATAAATTAGCCATTAAATTCTTGCATGAAGCGATCGTTCTTTCTGCTAAGGCAAAAGATGAAGATCAACTGGCTGAGAATTATTTAGTGCTTGGAACTTCATTCAGGGAATCGAAATTCAATGATTCTTCTTTGCATTATACAATGAAAGCTTTGGAATTAAGAGAGAAACAAGGGAATAAAAAGAAGATTGCAAATGTGTTGAATAATATTGGTCTGACATATAAAATGTCAAAACAATACGAAAAGGGAGTGGAGTTTCTTAAACGGGCTTTGGTTATAAGAAGAGAAGTGAAGGATCAGAGAGGAATCGCAGGTGCCTGCATCAACATTGCAAATTGTTTAAAGGCCCTGGGAAAATGTGAAGAGGGGATAGATTATGCAATTGAAGGAACAAGGATTGCACATGATAATAAAGAAGGAGAATTTTTCAGAAATGGTGTTTGGGCCCTAGCAGATCTTTATCGGAAGAAAGGGGATTACAAAATGGCCTCTACTTTTTATGTTCGGCATAAAGAAGTGAATGATTCAATTCGAATGGGAGTAATTGATAAGAATATGCAGGAGATGATGGAGAGATTTGAGAGCAATAAGAAGGATATGGAATTGAAAACCAAAGAACATGATCTTGCGATGGTAGAAGCGGCAAATTCTAAAAAGAACGTTTTGATCATTTTTTCTGCTATTGCATTGCTAATGACGATCGTTGCTATTGCATTTATTTATCGCAGTTATCTGATCAATAAAAATAGCGCAAAAGACCTTTTTCAAAAGAACAAGCTTATTGAAGAGAAAAACAAAGAGATCACCGATAGTATCAATTATGCCAAGAATATTCAGTCCAGTTTGCTGGCAAGTGATGAGATTTTTTCAAAGAATGTGAAAGAACATTTTATCTTTTTCCGTCCAAAGGATATTGTAAGCGGTGATTTTTACTGGGCGCAAAATACGGAGGAAGGTTTTCTTGTGATGTGTGCTGATTGCACCGGACATGGTGTTCCTGGCGCTTTTATGAGCTTGCTTGGCATCAGTCATTTGAAGGAGATTTGTGGAAAACTGAAAAACCTTAAACCCGATAGGATATTGAATGAGTTGAGGAAACAATTCATTGAGAATTTCAGCTTAAGTAATAGTAAAGATGGAATGGATGCTTCGCTCATCAAGATCAATGGAATGGAGTTAGAGATGGCTGCAGCCAACAATCCGATCTGGATCATCAGGGATAATAGCTGTATTCACATGAAGCCAAATAAATTTCCTATTGGAAAACATCATGGGGAAATACAAGAATTTTCTCTCAATACATTTGAACTTAAAAACAACGATCTTTTGATCTTGTTCACCGACGGTTTTGCAGACCAGTTTGGAGGGCCAAAGAATAAAAAATACAAGTACAAGCAACTTGAAGAATTCATCCTTAAGAATTCACAATTACCACTCAGGAATTTGAATGCTATGTTAGAGGAAGAATTGAAGGTCTGGAAAGGGAAAAATGAGCAGATCGATGACGTACTGGTCATAGGGATCCGGATCTGAGTATTAACACCTCTATCTTAGTTAAAAAAAATTAATCGCTTGGCTGAGACAGGCTTACTGATTAACTTTAAGGCAAAAGCCCGAAAAATGAAAAAATTCTTAGGATCAAAAGTGTTTCGCTTCATATGGTCAGCAGGACTGGCAGTTTTATTTTATTTCACCTGTCCGCCTTGTTTCAGTAAAACCACATTAGGCATCATCCTTGCAATTCTTTTGGTACTGGTCAATGCAGCTGAACTGATAAGCAGGTTTGTATGGTTGACGCATATTGCAAGATTTCTTGTGGGTGCATTATTCATATTCTCAGGATTCATAAAGGCAAACGATCCATTGGGTTTCAGTTATAAACTCAAGGAATATTTTGAAGTATTTCAAAATGATACCGGAATGGCATTTTTCGAATGGTTCGCACATATTGCTTTGCCGCTCGCTATTATTGTTTGCGCCAGTGAAATCATTTTAGGAGTCATGTTGTTGATCGGCTACAGAGTTCAATTAACTCTTTGGTTGCTTTTCGCGCAGATCGCTTTCTTCACATTTCTTACCTTTTATTCGGCTTGTTTCAATAAAGTAACACATTGTGGTTGCTTTGGCGATTTCTTAAAGCTGAAGCCATGGGAAAGCTTCTGGAAGGATATTGCCTTGATGATATTGATCACTTTGCTCTTCGCAGGAAAAGATAATATTAAAGAGATCTTCCGTCCACTTGCCACAAGTACTTTGTTCATGGCAGGATTGATCTTTTCAATTGCTTTTCCGGTCTATGCCTACCGGAATTTACCTCCTCTTGATTTCAGGGCCTATGCACCAGGAATGAGTATCAAGGAAAACATGAAATTACCTGCTACCTATAAACCTCCTGTGATCGAAACCGGATTTATCTATGAAAATCTGAAAACCGGAGAAAAGAAACATTTTGACCTGAAGAATTATCCATGGCAAGATACATTGAACTGGAAGTGGTTTGCAACGGACAATGTAGTTGTTCAAGATGCTGTCGATCCACCAAAGATCACAGATTTCACTGTGAATGATCTGGAAGGAAATAATTTCACGGATATATTGTTGAATGATAAAGGATACAGCTTCTGGTTGATCATGCATAACCTTTCTGAGACGGAAGACGATGAGACCCTGATGGCGCAGATTAACGATTTTGTTAAGTTAGCGGAGCAGGAGAAAGTAAGATTCGTGGCATTCACTTCAAGTGATTCTAAGTTGATAGAAGCATTTAAAGCGAAGAACAAAGCGACCTATGAATTTTACATTGTGGACGGAATTGTATTGAAGACCATGGTGAGAGCCAATCCCGGATTAATGCTTGTAAAAGATGGTACAGTGATCGAGAACTGGCATCACAACAATTTTCCGGTTTACGGAGATGTAAAGGTAAAGTTCATGAAGTGAAGGTAATGTGCTAATGTGCTAATGTGTTGATGTGCTAATGTGTTGATGTGCTAATGCGTTGATGTGCTAATGCGTTGATGTGCTAATGCGTTGATGTGCTAATGCGTTGATGTGCTAATGCGTTAATGTGCTAATGCGTTAATGTGCTAATGTGTTGATTCGAACATGATGTATCTGTAAAATTCTCACATTTTCTCATTCTTACTCTCTCTCATTCTCACATTCCCACATCAATAAGCATAATCCTTCAGGTAGTCAAAATTAGCAGTTAATTTTCCGTCCTTGCAGATGGATGCTCTTTCAATGACCTTGTCGCGATCTTCTGAGAATAGAAAAGGCAATACTCTTTCGGAGAGATCTTTTCCGAAATCTTCACTGGCATCTCTCGGCAATTCACATGGAAGATTATCTACTGCCATAATACAGATCGTATCCTTGTTGAAGGGGAGATCTTCATGATGATTCAGAATATTGTATCCGTAAAATGGATTGGTGATCGTGCTTGAACGGATCGTGGTGGGTACAGAACCGTCAATATCACAGGTGATATCAGCGATCACAGAGATCCTGAAATCCTTAGCTTCCATTTCTTTTTTAGTGAACATTTTTGGAGATCGGGGATCCCAGTAATGAGCAGACATGTACAGGTCTGTTACTTTTGTATAGGCTTCAAATTTTGAAGTGAAATGTTCCGGGTGCTTGAAAAAATCATTAAGGTCGAAGTTATGATCATTCGGCCTTTCCACATAATCTCTCGGGTTCAATTGACAATACACAGGTTCACGGAAGGTCATTGTTAGAAATTCTTCTCCCGTCACTTTTCTGATGCGAAGAGCACTTAAGGTTTCAATGGCGCCGTTGGCAACTCTTCCTCCTCCGGTCAGAGCAATTTTTATATTCGGCAACTTCACCCTTTTTAATTCTTCTTCCATTTCTGCACGATCACGACACAAATGTGCAGGCTTTAAGCGAAAGAGATCATATTTCAATCCATATCCTAAAATTCCATTGTATGCACCTACCACTCCAGCATAACGCCCAAATCCAATGATACGGTTGTGGTTCTTGTCCGTCAAGGTCTCATAGTCTATCATCTGTATCTTCTTCTCGATGAGAGCATGCATGAGTTTCTGATTGTGGGGTTGTTTTTTGATGGTATGAGAAAAGAAGAAATATTTTTTTCCAGGCATGAGTTTATCCGTTGGAACTTCTTTCACGCCCATTAAAACATCACAATCGCTAAGGTCTTGCTGAAGCGTTACTCCAAAAGCGGTGTATTCCTCATCGCTGTAGCAGCGGATCTTACTAGGTTGAACAACAATATTCACGTTACTGTATCTTCTCGTAATATCAGCGCAAATAAGCGGGGTTAGGGGCACTCTTTTGTCCGGTGGGTTTTTTTCTTCGCGCAATACGCCTATTTTGATATTTTGCATGATAAAATGGATTAAATTGTAACTTTACAAAGATAGCATTTATGTTTTTGCGCCTTGTAATTTTCTGGCTTTTGACCTTTATTTTTCTGACAGAAATCACTGTTTTTTCTCAGAACAACAAGGTAAATGTGATGAAAAGAAAATATTCTCCTGCTCAGCTAAAGGAGGATGCTTTGATCATGAAGAATGCTATTCTGAAGGTTCATCCTGTGATCGGGATCTACAGAAGCCGAATGTATTATGAAAAATTATTTGACGCATTTATTCTTAACCTGAATGATAGTTTAACCGAAAAACAATTCAGGATCAGAACAAAGATGATACTAGATGAATTGAAGTGCGGACATACGGAAGCAGTTTCATCCAAAGAGTACCTGAAAGCATTTGATAATGAAAAAACAGCTTATTCCCCTTATGTATTCCTTCCATTGAATGATAAAGTTTACGTTCTTGCCGGTGTCAACAGAAAAAAGGACACATTATTGAAAAGGGGAGAAGTGGTGAGAAAGATCAACGGAGTAAGTGTTGATACCATGGTGATGGTCTGCAAAAAGATCATAAGTACGGATGGAAATAATCAAAGTGGAAAAGATCATTATTTGAAACTGGGCTTCAATAGTTATTTTCCAGCTTTGTTTGGCAGACCGGATACATTTACTGTAGAATTGGATGGAGAGAAGAGTGTTCGTAAGGTTAAATATCCAACCATAAAAACAGCACATTATTCTTCTATGCCTATTTCACCGAAAGAAGATACTGATCTCGTTGTTTGTAAAAGAGCGTCCATGAAGTATAAGTTTTTGGATAAGGATAAAAAGACCATGCATTTGAAGATCTATGCTTTTACTAGGAAAAGATATACCAAAGCGTATCGGAGAGTGTTCAGGAAAATGAAGGAAGCAGGAACCGAAAATCTGGTTATCGATCTTCGTTACAATGGGGGAGGTAGTTTGGAAAATACATACAAGCTCCTTACTTATTTAATGGATAAGGAAACGACCCAGACATTAAGGACAGGGATACGGTCTTATCCGGATAGAAAATATGTGAAGGGAAATATTTTCTTTAAGTTGATGCGTTTTGGATTCAGTGTGATCGCTACGAAAAGGACTGTAAATGATACCGATCATTATGAGTATCATATCAAGCCCGGAAAGAAGAATCATTTCAATGGTAAAACATATGTTCTAATTAATGGCGGATCCTTTTCTGCTTCCAGTATGGTGGCAGCCTATCTGAAGGCAAATGGCAGGGCCGAGTTCATTGGTGAAGAGACCTCAGGAGCAATAGAAGGATGCAATGCGGGCATAACTCCTTACTACAAACTTCCGAATACAAAGATCAAGATCCGTATTCCGGCTTTCCGAATCATTCATGATGTTAGTCCTGCTATTACAGGCCACGGCATTTATCCTGATCACCCCATCACCTATACGATTGAAGATGTTTTGAAAAGGCGGGATCTTGAGTTGAATAAAGTGAAAGAATTACTTGGATTAAAGCCTTGAGATTAATATCTTGTTCATCCTTTAATGAACTTAAAATCACAAATAGAACGGGTCGCTAATATTGGAGTAAGATCCAATTACCAGCCTTGGGAGATCTTTCTAACAAGAAAACAAAATCTCATCACTTTGCTTGGAGTTTTTAACCTGATCATTGCTGTTGTTATTTTTTTGCTGATCGATTATCCGGATATGGCTTTAGAAATCGGAAGTTGCATACTTATTAGTCCTTTTGTTCTTCTCCTTAATCATCGTTTTGGTTATATTTCTGCCTCATATGCGTTTGCTGCAGTTGGTTATGTTGTTTTTTTTCTATTATCTGTTCGCTTAGGTGAAGAATCCTTATCGGTACTGTATTATTTTCCATTGATCATTGGGCTTACACAAATGTTGGGGAGAAGAGAGATGGTAAGCCATCTGATCATGCAGTTGAGTATCTGTTTTGTTGCAATATTTCTGGCGGTCTATTTTTCCAGAACAGGGGTTTTTAGATCACATAATTATGGAAAGAACATTGAACAAATTAGAATGATCAACATTGTATTTTCCATTTTTACAACTATGATCTTTGTGATCATCATAACGATAGAATCCATTGGGCAAGAGAAACAACTGAAAGCTGCTGTCAAACAAAAGGAGATCTTGCTTGCAGAATTATTTCATCGCGTAAAGAACAATTTGAATCTGGTGACCAGTTTATTGAGTCTGAAAAAGAACACCATCACTTCGGAAGACGGAAAGAAGGCCCTTGAAGAATGCAGGGATCTTGTTTTTACGATGGCCATGATCCATACCAAAGTGTATAGTTCCGGTAATATGGACAAGATCAGTTTTGACGAGTACATAAAGGAATTGACTGGAGAATTGATCCAAAGTCTTTCTCACGGTGAAAAAACAACATCAGATGTGAATTCAGATGCAGTGGTCTTGGATGTGTCTCAGGCAATTCCTTGCGGGTTGATTTTAAATGAACTTATCACAAACTCCTTTAAACATGGAAGAATGGAGGGGCGGGCTTTGCATATAAAGATCTTTTTGCAAGCAAAGGAGAATGAGTTGGAACTTACATTTGAAGATAATGGAGTCGGAATGAAGAAAGAAGATAAAAGCAAGGGAACTTTAGGACTTGAGCTCATTCAGTCTTTGTCAGATCAGTTGGAAGGTAAAATGACAATTAAGGACGGACCAGGCTTTAAATTTGTGCTTGGTTTTCGTCGCTTAAATTAAACTCTAAAGAGGTTCAATTGCATTGACCATTTCGTAGAGAAGCTTTTCGTTCGTGGAATTAAGAGTCTGCATATTCTCTTGCCATGCGTAAATGATGTAAAAGTGGGTATCCACTTTGGTCTGATAACGGATCACCTCGTACGATTTCGCTTTTGTTTTGCTATCGGTAAAGTAGGATTTTTTTCTCTCGAAGGAAAAAGCTTTGTTCTTGGTTCTGTCCCATTTCTGAACATCTTCGAAATGCAGGCTGCCAACAAAATTACGTTTGGTAGAATCAAGACCGGATTGTGTACTCGCATAGACAATTACGTTCATTTTTCCGTCTCCGTGTGTACGGTAGAAATAAACGCCACCACATTTACAAATCCGATAGCTATCGGATTCATTACCACTATCTTCCCAGGGAGAGATCCCGCCAAACTCTTTCGCATTCCAGCCTGCCGGAGGAGTGTATTTCAGAAGAAGATTCTTAGATTTTACAGTTTGGGCATTGGAGAACGCCGAGAGTAGGAGAAAGAGGATTGCAATTTTTTTCATGACATTAACTTTAGTTAAATATACTAAATAGCGTGATTTCGCCCTATAAATATAGTAACTTTGTACTATAGTTCTTTGAAGGATTTTCAGGTAGTTTATGAAGTTGTGTCATTCGTACTTCTTCATTCGTACTTCGTAAATCCAAATGGGTCCGACCGGTTTTGACAGTAAGCGCATTAGATAAGTAAGCAGGTAGAGCGTTGTAAGACGAGCTCTTAAAACTGAACTTTCACAACTTTAATTGGCGAAGATAACTCTTACGCTATGGCTGCTTAATTTAGAATTAAGTGTCCTTTGCTTTCCGAGGAGCTAAGCTGCTCTGCGCTTCGGGTAAAGCATCATAAATGTGTAGTTTGATCTTGTTGGGTTACGAGCAAGATCAATATTAGTAACTAAGTTTAAGTTTGGTATGAATTAACGCCTGGCTTAGATCGAAAATCAAGTTAGTTCTAAACTTGTAGAAGGCTTATCTCTTCCTTATTTGGACGAGAGTTCGAATCTCTCCGGATCCACAACTAAGAGCAAAAAGCCTCAACTTTGTTGAGGCTTTTGTTTTTATGTGAATGAGCAGAAACTTTAGTTTCTAGCGAAATGAACATAAAAACAAAAGAACTTTTGCGAAGCAAAGTTCTTTTTGCTATTGCAAGATGGGAAAGGAGAGCTCATTGCAAAGCAATAATCTCTCCGGATCCACTATTAAAGCAGAAATGAAGTCCCGCCTTTGGCGGGACTTTGTTGTTTTCGGAGGTTTGAAAGTTTACTTTCATAACCGCAGAAAATGACAAGGGCATTGGGACGCAATGACTTCATTTCTATTTTCAGAATTGGCTCCAATGAGATCAGCGTAGCTAATCTCTCCGGATCCACGAATGAATGCAAGGCCAGCCTCCTAGGGCTGGCTTTTTTATTTTATGACTGAACGTTGAAAGCTTGCTTTCATAAGTGATGGCCTAAAATAAAAAACCAATGCATAGCATTGGACATTGTATTATCAAAGCTGGAAAGGAGAGCTCTTTTCCGAAGGAAAAAATCTCTCCGGATCCACAACAAAGCAAAAAGTCAAATCGATCAACAGATCATCAACAATCTTTTCTCCCCCTCTTTTTCCTTGGGGGCACGATGAACGCAAGGCAGTACCGGACTTCCGGGATGATCGACGGCTAAGCGACATAAATACCCCTGTCTTATTTTGATAGGATTTGATCTTGTTTTGGCTTGATAGTGCAGATCAAAAAAATGGGAACTTAAAAAGAATTCGAATTCTTCTTCTTTGCCTCTATGAAGTTTTTTGAGTTCTTCTCGTATTTCCGGCACAAGTATTTTTTGCTCGGCTTCTGAATTGGGTAGAATTTCACTCGACTCTCCATAATACGTGCATAAAAAAGTATCGGTCGGTATGGGAGAACGATCTACATGAAAGGAATAAACGTCGGTCGGGAAGAACGGATAGGCATGATCCCGCTCATAGTAGGTGATCAAATTCAGGGTAGGGGATGCCCCATGCTCCTTCAATAGTTTCATATCATTCAAAATGAGTTCACGGGCAATTTGTCCTTCTTCACTTAATTGTAGTTCGGTAAGATCTTCTTCGGTCAACACCACAATATTTTCATACGATGTAATTTTCTCTACGATCTCATAGAAATTTCCTTTTAGTGTCCGTGCCCAGAAAATGGCGTTCGTCTCGTCTTGAAAAGGAGTTGAAACGAGGTCTTGAAAGTTCGTGACGCTTTTGATAGAATTCATATCAAGGATTTTTGTTAGAAGTAAAAGCGGTATGAATGATGTTAAATGAAGGGAAGTTTTTTTGTCTCTGAAAACAAATATATAGAAAAATCGTTTGCGCCGAAATTGAAAAGTGCGCTAGTCTTTGAATCTGATTTTTTACTAGTGGGATAGTAACGATTTGTTATTGGAGTCTACGGATGCTCTAAACGATCTGCCAGGTATGATCGCTTAGTAGTTTAACGCTTCCCTGGAATTCGAGCGTTTCTTTCTTTGAATTTCCCCATTCATCCTGAGCTATCATCATCAAATAATATTTTTCTTCTTTTTTGTAGAGGTGGTAGGTTTGTCCAACAAAAGGTTCAAAGGAAGTTTCGGCCTGATACACTTTTTCACTGATCTCAACACGCTTTTTTATTTCATTCGCCTGTAAAGCCAGCACTTCCACTTGTTTTTGAATTTGCATGAGCTGTGTATTGGTTTGCTCGTACATCGACGATAATGCCCTTGATTTAATCTTCCCTACATCTTCCGGCTTAACAACAATACTCCCAATATTATGAGGGTAGGGAAGTAATCCCGGAAATTCCGCTACTTTATCTTTATCAATTGGATTGATCATTAGTAATTTGTTGGAAGGCTGATGTATTTTAAGAATTCATCTTTGGTCTTGCCATCTTCAAATTTACCTCCGTAAAAGGAAGTAACTGTTGCAGAGCTATTGTCTTTTATTCCACGTGATGAAACACAAAGATGTTTCGCGTCAATGAGTACAGCCACATCTTCTGTGCCGAGAATATTCTGTAGTTCTTTCGCAATTTGTATCGTTAATCGTTCCTGAACTTGTGGACGTTTAGCAAAATAATTCACTATTCTATTCAGTTTAGAAAGACCGATCACTTTTCCTGATGAAATGTAAGCTACATGCGCCTTGCCAAAAATGGGAACGAAATGATGTTCGCAATTACTGTAGAATGTAATATCCTTCTCAACCAGCATTTGATTGTATTGATACTTGTTCTCAAATAAGGCCACTTTGGGTTTCGTTAAAGGCGACAAACCGCTGAAGATTTCTTCCACATACATCTTTGCAACACGTTTAGGTGTTCCTTTTAAACTGTCATCTTCAAGATCTAAACCAAGCAACTCCATGATCTCTTTAAAGTGATATTCGATCCCTGCGATCTTTTCTGCATTACTAAGATCGAATGCATTTTTCCGAAGCGGCGTTTCAATACCTGTGCTTACATGCTCATCACCTATTTCATCAACGCTTAATGTGCCAAATGATATTTTTGTCCCGTTGATCAGTGACTTGAGGTTAATTTCATTTTGTTTCATAATTCGGCTTATAATTAGGTTAATAACGTATTTAGTAATGTTTAACTATTTAATAAAATAATTAAACAAATATACATCTTTTTTGTCTAACATTGTATATAAAATGTTAAACAAAATAAAATGTTACACACATTAAGAACCACCCAGCTATTGAAAAGTGATATGAATACTGTTTGGGAATTCATGAGTTCACCCATGAATCTGGCAAAGATCACTCCCTCCTATATGCATTTCAACATTCTTTCAGATAAAAATGACCTGAAGGAGATGTATCCGGGTCAGTTGATCGAGTATACCGTTACGCCTTTACTCGGAATTAAGATGTATTGGGCAACAGAGATCACGCATGTGCAAAACAAGCAGTACTTCGTGGATGAGCAAAGATTTGGCCCTTATAAGCTATGGCATCACAAGCACTTTTTAAAAGAAGTGCCCGGAGGAATTGAAATGACGGACGTAGTTCATTACAAGATCCCTCTTGGATTCATTGGGAGAATGGCCAATAGATTGTTCATACAAAATAAGGTGAAAGAGATCTTTGACTATAGATTCAAAAAGCTGGAAGAATTATTCAATCATGGAACGTGAAGGATCTAATCAATGTTATTAAACCGGATTGTGTCATCCATTATACTGAGAGTTTATTAGTAAAAACAATATATTGACTTAATACCCAAGCATGCTTCATAAGGCAAGCAGCATCTAAGAGAGATTATTTAATAAAAACAACATTGTCCTTTTTACGTTCATGCAATATGGGTTCTTCTGCTGCATGTCCGAAAATGATCGCCAATCGTATTTCATGATCTTTTTTTACATGCAATTTTTCGTAATGGGATGTTTTTTCAATGAAAGTAGCTAATCCGATAGGACAGGAGGCTAATCCAATTGAATAAGCAGCGAGCATCATGTTCTGAGCACACATGCCAAGATCTAATGCCGACCAGGTATTATTTTTCGGACAGGAAAGAAAGATCACAAGTGGAGCACCATGAAAGATGGGATCCTGACCTCTGAAAAAATTCATGGCGTCCTTTAAACTGAATCCTTTCGGGTGAAGCAAGGAGTCGATCGCTTCTTTCAATCCCTCCTTCAGCATGGCAAATTTTCCGTCATGCAAAATGGAGGCAGATAGAACAGCGATCAATTCAGGATCATTCGCAACATGAAACATCCATCCTTGCTTGTTCATGGCAGAAGGCGCCATTCTACCGGCATCTAAAATGATCTCCAGTTCGGTTTCTTTCACTACTTCAGCTGTGTATTTTCTTACAGCTCTTCTTTTGTAAATGGCATTGAGTACTTCGTTCATAGTAACTAATTGTTGATATACAAAGTTCTGTATTCCATTGAAAGTTGTGGTGACGAAAATCAGCTGAGAAGATTTAATCAGTAACGATCCTTCACCCAAATTACGGTACTCTTTTGTTCTATACTTTAAGAAATGCATTAAAAATAAACTCGATTGTTTCGTACAACCCATCAATTTATTTCATTAGTTTTAGAATTTATATTCAGTTATGAAAGTTGCTAAATCCACACTATTCTTCTTGCTTCTTGCATTTTGTTTGCAGGCTCAAAAGTCCAAAGAAGTAAAAGTCAATGCAGATAGTATTTTGCTCAAGAACACCAAATACCGTCTCATCGGACCATTCCGTGGTGGAAGATGTGGTGCAGTTGTTGGAGACTTCAAACAAAAGAACCTATTTTATATGGGTAGCACAGGTGGTGGTGTTTGGAAAACAATTGACGGAGGCAGCAACTGGAGAAATATTTCAGATAAGTATTTCGGCGGTTCTATTGGTTGTGTGGCTATTGCTCCAAGTGATCCAACGATCCTTTATGTGGGTGAAGGCGAAAATACCTTAAGAGGGAATGTAAGTGAAGGAAATGGAATGTGGAGAACGGAAGATGCAGGAAGAACATGGAAATTCATCGGACTAAAAGATAGTCGTCACATTTCACGAATAGTAATTCATCCCAAAGATCCGAATACAGTATGGGTAGCTGTGATCGGACATTTGTTTGGACCGAATTCGGAAAGAGGTATTTATAAAACCATTGATGGAGGAAAGAACTGGAAGAAAGTTTTATTCAGTGATGAACAAAGTGGTGCCGTTGATCTTATAATGGAACCCGGAAATCCACAAACACTTTACGCAAGTACATGGACCGTGATCAGAACTCCCTATAGCTTGGAGAGTGGGGGTAAAGGTTCTTTTCTTTGGAAAAGTGTTGACGGAGGAGAAAATTGGTTTAAACTTAACGAGAAAAAAGGATTTCCTAATAAAGGAGTAACAGGTATCATTGGTGTTGCAGTAGCTCCATCCAATCCCGATCGTGTTTATGCGATCGTAGAAAATGAACAGGGTGGTTTGTACATGAGTGAAAACGGAGGCGAAACTTGGACGCTTCAGAATAGCAACAACGACATTCGTCAAAGAGCCTGGTATTATTCGAAAGTGCATGTGGATCCCAAAAATCAGGATATCGTATATATTCTCAATGTGGAATTTTTAAAGAGTACCGATGCAGGAAAAACATTTCGTTCAATTGCAACGCCGCATAGCGATCATCATGACCTTTGGATCGATCCCGAAGATGGAAATCGCATGATCATTGGTGATGATGGTGGAGCTCAGATCTCCTTCAACGGCGGCGCGCAATGGAGTACCTACGGCAATCAACCCACTGCTCAATTTTACAGAGTAAGTACTGACAATCACTATCCATACCGTGTACTTACGGCACAGCAGGATAATTCTACCGTCAGGATCCTGTCTAGGACAGAAGGAAATGCAATTACTGAAAATGACTGGACATCCACTGCCGGTTTTGAAAGCGGTTACGTGGTCGCAGATCCAACTAATCCTGAAATTGTTTATGGTGGAAATTACGGAGGTTATCTTTCCAGACTGGATCATACAACCGGTGAGAACAGGGCCATCAGTGTTTGGCCGGTTATTCCAATTGGACAAGGAGCAGACGTACAGAAATACAGATTCCAATGGAATTTCCCGATCTTCTTTTCGCCTCACAATCCTAAAAAATTATACGCAGGCGGAAATATTCTTTTTGCAACCGAAAATGAAGGTGCATCCTGGACCCAGTTGAGTGGTGATCTCACCACCAATGATAAAGGAAGACAAAAACCAAGTGGAGGTCCGATCACCAAAGACAATACAGGTGTTGAGACCTATTGTACTATTTTCACAGCAACTGAGTCTGCTTTAGAGAAAGATCTTTTGTGGACAGGCAGTGATGACGGATTGATACATGTAAGCCAGGATGGAGGAAAGAACTGGACAAATGTAACACCTGCAGGAATTCCAAAATGGATGATGTGGAATTGTGTGGAAACCGATCCATTCGTAAAAGGAAAGGCTTATTTTGTAGGAACAAGATACAAGAGTGATGATTATACACCTTATATTTTCAAAACAGAGGATTATGGTAAGACCTGGAAACAAATCACAAATGGCATTGCTTCGAATCATTTTGCTCGTTGCATAAGAGCAGACAGGAAAAGACCGGGTCTCTTGTATTGTGGAACAGAATATGGAATGTATATTTCTTACGATGATGGAGCTAACTGGAAAAGCTTTCAGCTCAACTTGCCTAAAGTTCCGATCACGGATCTTTGCATAAAAGAGAATGATCTTATTGTTGCAACGCAAGGAAGAGCAATTTGGATCCTGAACGATCTTGGCGTGATACAACAATCCGATCCATCCATTCTGCAAAAGAATATCTTTATCTATGATATCGATCCTGCTTATCCCTACAATGGACATCAAAATCTGAAAGCGGTGAATGCGGGTATCAATCCTCCTAATGGAGTGGTGATGAATTATTTTGTGAAGGAAATGAGTGATTCAGCAACGGTAACGATTACAATAAGGAATTCTGAAAAGAGACTCATAAGGAGTTTTTCAAACAAAGGGGGGAAAGAAGATGCACCCGGTAAGAACTTGAAGATGGAAGCAGAGAAGGGAATGAATCAATTTGTTTGGGATATGCATTGGCCCAATCCTGTAAAAATAGATGGCATGATCTTCTGGGATGGAATGAACAGAGGACCGAAGGCAGCCCCCGGTAAGTATTTTGTTTCCATCAAAGTGGGTAAGGATAGCGTTGAGAATTCATTCGAGATCAAAGTCAACCCAACTTATAAAAGCACAGTGGCCGATCAGCAGGCGAAGGAAAAATTTCTATTGAAGGTAAGTGATAAATTCAATGAAGTGCAAAAGACGATCATTTCCATTCGAAGCTTAAGGACACAGATAAGTTCTTTCACTTCAAAATCCGGAAAGGATTGTCCAAAGGAAATTAAAGCAGCATCCGATAGTTTGAGCAAACAACTTACGGTCATTGAAGAAGCGCTTTATCAGACCAAACTAAAAAGTGGTCAGGATATGTTGAATTATCCAATGAAGCTCAACAACAAATTAAGCAGCCTTTACAATTATGTAGATGGTTCAGAAACAGCGCCGAATCAACAGGCGCAGGATGCGTATGCTGAAATCGAGCTGCCGGTCAATGCCGAACTCAATAAATTCAATTCGTTGATATCATCCGATCTTAGTAAATTGAATAAAATGATATCCGAAAAAGCATTGCCTCTTCTTCTGCCTGATAAAGACCAGTAGAAATTCTTTTCTAAAATTATTTTAGTAACAAGGAAAGATCTCTAGCTGACTAATTGATACAAAAGAGCAACAAACGCGAACAGAATATCGACGGGATTTTATCTTGATAAATGAAATTTTGTTATCTTGAGAAAGAAATTATTCATTATTTAATTTGAAACGCCTTTTATTTTTCTTCCTGTTCATTTTATTCTCTCTTGTTGGAATTTCACAAACGATTTCTTTAAGTGGATTCATTCTTGCCTTAAAAGGGGAGAAGGTGAAATTGATCAAGAATGCACAAAAGAATATTTCTTTTGAAGGCACTCTGGGCGATGTAAACGTTTCGTTGAATGGAATTGGCTACTCAAGTTCCATGACAACGAATCTTTCCGGAAACTTTTCTTTTCTTCTGAAAACTCCGGGTATTTACACTTTGAGTGTTTCAAGAATTGGTTTTTCTTCCCTTTCCATGGTCATTGATTACAGGGATGCAGGTATTAAAACGCGATTTGAATCCATTTATCTCATCTTGAAAGAAGGCGAAAAATCAGAGATCGCACTTGGCGATCTTATCATTATGGATAAGGGAAATCTTCTCTTCAATTCAAATCCCAAAGGTGGGGGAGATGCCGTATTTCAGTCCAATTCTCATCTGATGGAAAAATCCTGCGTGATCAACAACGCTTCCAATTATGCGAAAACAGTCCAGCCGGTGCAACAGTTTAAAGCAACAGGTATTCATCTTTCTCCGGAGGATACCATCGTTCAAAAATCAAGTTTGATGAAAGAATCAAAACCGGAAGTTTCCGTTCCTTCTTTCACAGAAGTCCCTGTAGAGTTAAATGAAATGACGCTACAGTTGAATGAAGCAAAGAATGCCTTGGCCGCTATGGATCCTGCCAGTGATAATTATTCGCGACTGAAGGCTCAGGTCACCCGAATGGAGCAGCAGATAAAGGATAAAGAACAATTGATCACCTTGCAGGATAAAGAGATCAGCGCAAATAAAAAGATCATGGCCTTTATGGGACTCTTCATTGCTGCACTCGCTTCACTTGCACTTATCGTCTTTTATTTTTTCCGACAAAAGAAAAAATTTGCTTCTGAATTGAAAGAAAAGAATGATCGAATTACAAAGATCAATTCAAAATTACTTAGCAGTATTCGTTATGCTGCACTCATTCAAAATGGATTTTTTCAAAGTAAGAATGAGTTGAAGACTCTTTTTAAGGATTCATTTATTTTCAATAAGCCAAAGGATGTGCTCTCCGGTGATTTTTACTGGTTTGTACAAAAAGGCGATCATATAATAATTGTCGTTGCGGATTGTACCGGTCACGGCGTACCGGGTGCTATGCTTACTGTACTTGGCCACAACGCCGTGAATGAGATCGTGAACGTTCAAGGCGAAGTTGTTCCAAGCCGGATCTTATCGGGTTTGAATCGCGTTATTAAAAATACTTTTTCCAAGAATCCCGAGAACCTTGAATATGGAATGGACATTACCGTGGTGAGCATTCATAAAAATGAGCGCGAAATGGTGGTGTCCGGACTATCAAACGGACTTTATGTTCAAAGCAAGGGTCAACTGGTCTATCATGGGGTGAGCGCACTCTCATTCGGATCGGATGCAAATGATGGCGATTTTGAAGATAAACGTATAGCATTCGAAAATGGTGATTGCCTTTTCCTTTTTTCAGATGGTTTTCAGGATCAATTTGGAAAAACAGAGAAAGGAATGGAAAAGTTCAATATCACACGCTTTGAAAAATTGTTACAGGAGATCGCCACTACGAAGGATCTCAGTTCAGCTGAACTGAAACTGAATGGTACAATAGATGAATGGAAAGGAGATCTTGATCAGATCGATGATATACTTATTATGGGAATAAGACTTTAGGTAGTCTCCTGAACCTGAACTTCTAAATTCGAACAAATAGACCTGATCTCTTCACCCTTCATTTTGATCAATGTATCTCCGGGAGCATATCTCCAGTTCACTTTTACCTGAGACGAAGCGTCAGAAATCTGCTTGATCAGTTTTAATACTTGTTTGTTTGACATGGAATTCATGTAAAACAACTCGATCTCTATTAATAAAGTAGCTTTCGTGTTTTTAAATATTTCGAGTGCTTTCTTCTCGATCGGGTCATAGAATTCGAATGCATTTTCAGGCATGGAAATTCCCTTGATTCGAATCTCATTATTAACAGGATCCAATAGGATGGAAGGAGTATCTTCTGTACCCTCGATATGTACGATCTTACTCATAATTGATACAGCAGGTTAATTGCATGCAGTCCCCTAAATTACTGTTTTTTACAAGATCAAACTCAAGTTTATTGGGTCTGCTCAATAGTGCAACATCAATGAGTCCCACGCCTCCTGTAGTTGAAAAATCAGTCAATACCTTCTTGCTGTAACTCATTAATTCTTCTGTCGAGTTGTGATTGATGTATTCCAGTTTTTCCGTGAGTTGACCGATCTTTTCCTTGGAAATGAGGTTGAAAGTACTCAAACACAAGCGATCTTTTTTCCATTCAATACATAAGTATCCGAGTGTTTTTTTATCGATCTGCGTTCCATGGCGTCGTATATTCTGTGTCAGTTCGATCAATGCGTGATGAAAGTTAGTGCTTAGTGAAAGTTTCTCCGATCTTTTCGAATTCTTAACCATCATCAGCAGCGACTGAAGAAAAGTGTTTGAAAAATCCCCGCTGTAAAAGAGCGTGCTTCTGTGGGATAAGAATTTATCAGTTAGTTCATTAATTATTCTTGTTGTTCTTTCTTGATTGACCATGTGGATCCCATCTTCAGAGATCGGGATCTTAATGTGTAATCTGTAGGATGAAAGTTCGTCATTCTTTTTTGTGAAAAGATAACTGAGGTTATTTTTACTTTTCCTGGCCATATCGATCAGTCCTAGTCCTGCACCTTTCGTTGTGTATTCACCTGAATTGAGATGTTGTAGGTAAAACTCGTTCAGCTCCTCCTCGTGTTTCGCATTCACAGAATCCAACCGGTTCTTTAATTGTTCCACATTCTTATTCTCAATCAAATTCTCTGTGATCACGTGAAATGTTGTTACATCAGAGAAGATAAGTGAAAAATCTTCCTGCTCATTGGTTTGATAGCTGTATCTTTCAATATTTTGAACCGCTTCAATAATGATATAGGATAGTTTTTTTACAAGTGCTTTTTTTAATGTAAGACTCAGGTTATTCTCTGCAATAGTAACCAGATTAATGGATGGATTCTCGCTATGACTTCCTTTGTAAAAAAGTGTGAAATTGGTGTGTATGAGTATATCTGCCAGCAATTGAAAGTTCCAGTAAAGTTCTTAGATCAAAGATAGGAATATTGCTTAACTGGCAATAATGTAATGTCCATTGAGTCCTAAATCGGATTTAGATATTCATACGTGAAAAATTGATGGAAGAAAACATTATTCTGACAGAAAAACAGTGTGATTGATAATTCAAAAAGGATGTTTCATAGAATTTTGATATTTTTATTTTGATACCATGCAAATTTTGATTTTCTTTAAGTGAACAGTTTAAACGTATTGTATGGAAGATCTCATCATTCCCCGCACGGATGGAACACCACGAATCAACTTCAGTGCTAAATCCGGCATTCTCCATTTTTCAGGTAAGGCCAATTCAAATAATATTAAAGTGTTCTATAAAAAGCTGGAAGATTGGCTCAACCTGTACTGCGAATCACCATGCGAAACAACGATCATAGAACTGGATATCGAATACATCAATTCTGTTTTCAGTAAACTCCTACTTAATTTTCTTGAGAAAAGTAAATCGGTGCTCCTAAAGGATAAAAAACTGATCATTAAATGGTTTCATTTTGAGGAGGATGAGGATGGTCTGGAGGAATGCGATCTCTATTCTCGTATTGTAAATTATCCATTCGAAAGAATTGTGCGAGATTAGACTTGAACTCCCCTCTTAAATATTTTTTCTCTTTTGCTTCATTCCTGTTTTTTTTGAATGTAAGTTCACAAAATTCAAAGAACAGCGATTCATTGCGTGAACGTTTTAATAACACGCTCAGTGAAACGGAACAGATCTTTCTTCTGCATAAGTTATATCAGGCGACTGATTCTATCCGTTATGCCGAAGATGGCATGGCCAAAGCAAAGAAGCTGAATGATCAGGCTGGACTTGCACATACGCTTGCAGATCTGGGAAAGTGGAATTACTTCCAGGGGAATGAAGAAGTTTCCCTGAATTATTTAATTGAAGCAAAGCGTTGCGCAGAGAATGTGAATGATAAAAAAACGCTTCAAAGCGTTTACCGTTATATCGGTTTTGTTTACAGGCCCTATGATCCTTATAAAGCAAAAGAGTATTATGAGAAAAGTCTTGAGCTGTGCATCGAGATCGGCGATGAGCTCGCATCATCCTACGCCTATAGCGCGATCGGAAATATTTACGAGGGTTTTCAAGGGAAGAATAAGTATATCAATGATGCTTTGGATAATTACTCTAAAAGTCTGGCAATTCGTGAAAGATTGGGAAGTAAATCTGAAATAGCTGCTTCCCTTAATGAAACAGCGCGGGTTCAAGATGCTGTAGGGAATTATAAAAAGGCAGAGGAATTGAGACTCCGTGGATTAAAGATCGCTGAAGAATCAAACGACAATGATAATATCGTTTTCCTAAGCAATATTCTTGGCAATAATTTTGAATCGAGGAGCAAAGATTATAACAAAGCGCTTGTGTACCTTCAAAAGGCCTTTGATCTGGCAAAACAAAAAAGTAACAATTACGATGTGCTTCATGATATTACTCGTTCTATGGGCAATTGTTACCATGGTCTGGGTAAGGAAAAAGAGGGAAGTGAATTTTATCGTATCTCGAATCAATACGATGATTCGGTGAATATAAAAACGCAACGTCAGATGTACAGCCTTTCCGGTATGAATCAAAAGCTGGAAAAGGAATTGCAGGAAGAAAAATTGCGCGTAAAGGATCTCGAGATCGCACAACAACAATATGAAGTGGGCAAGCAAACCAATCTTCGTAATCTTTTTGTCGCAGGATTTGGTGTTGTGTTGATCCTGATCGGTCTTCTTTATAAAGGTTATAAACAGAAACTCAGGATCAATGCAGAACTCGACAAACGAAATAAAGAGATAGAAGAGGTGAATACTACCCTGGCAAAAAGTGAGAACATGTTCAAACAGATCACAGAAACCATTCATGATGTGTTCTACTTATATAATATTCAAGAGAGAAAATACGATTATGTAAGTCCGAATTGCAATGAGATGCTGGGCATCGATGAAGATTATTTCTATTCAGGAAAAAGTACTAAGGCGATCGTCTATCCCGAAGATCTTCCAATTGTTATTGAGGCGAATGTGAAAGTGGACAATGGAATTGCTTACGATATTGAATATAGGATAAATTACAAAGATGAGATCAGATGGATCGCTGAGAAATCTTCTCCGATCTTTAATGAGAAAGGAGTTTTGGTACGCAATTCGGGTATTTGCAGGGATGTTACACAGCGGAAACGAAATGAAGAAGCTCTTCGTATACATGGAAAAGAGCTGACCGATAGTATTCTTGTTGCCAAGACAATTCAGGATGCTATTCTGATTTCAAAGGAAACGATCAGTAAAAAATTCAGTGATTTTTTTGTTCTCTCAAGACCGAAAGAAATTGTCAGTGGTGATTTTTATTTCTTTAAAGAAACCAAAAAGGGAATGTTCATAGCGGTGGCCGATTGTACCGGGCATGGTGTTCCTGCAGGTTTTATGAGTATGATTGGAAATGCATTTTTAATTGAGATCATCAGCAACAATGAATTGATCAGTCCCGCAGATGCGCTAAATGAGTTGCGTTCTGTGATCATTCGTTCCTTGCATCATAATGATCCGGATGCTGAATTAAAAGATGGAATGGATATTGCTTTACTTTATTTCGATAAGAAACAAACCTCCGTTCAGTTTGCCGGTGCATTTAATCCATTGTATACAATTCGGGACGGAGTTCTGCTCGAAACAGAAGCCGATCATTTTCCAATAGGTACACAATTAGGTCATGAACTGAAGCCATTCAAGAATCACAGTCATTTTGTTCAAAAGGGCGATCAGATCTATATATTCAGTGATGGCTTTGCGGATCAGTTGGGAGGAAGTCAGGGTAGGAAATTTGGCAAAAAGAAATTCAAGGATCTATTGATCACGGTAAGTACCAAGCCCATGAATGAACAGGAAATTATGTTGGCGAAAGCGTATGAAGACTGGAGGAAGAAAACAGATCAGATTGATGACATGATGGTAATCGGAATGAAGATCTGAGAGGTGGAAAACTGAAAATTGTCAAAAGGTAGCCCTGCCCTATTATGAAATTATTGATAACTTTAAAGCTGATCTTGCACCAATGCAGATTCAGAATTATTTAAACTTCTATGTGGAAAAAAATTTTTCCAATACTAAGTTGGCTTCCGAATTATAATTTCGATCTGTTTAAGTCGGATGTAGTTTCAGGCTTCACGCTTTCTGCTTATGCCATACCGGTTTCACTTGCCTATGCAACACTTGCAGGTTTACCACCACAGTATGGTATTTACGGCTACCTGATCGGAGGCGTGATGTATGCCATCTTCGGAAGCAGTAAACAATTAGCTATCGGTCCAACTTCCGCTATTTCTATTCTTATAGGAACTGCAATTGGTGCTTTGGCGGAAGGTGATGAACATAAATGGGCCGAGATCGCTTCAGTTACAACAGTTCTATTTGCTGCCATGAGCATTCTGGCTTACTTTCTTCGCTTGAGTAGTATCATCAACTTCATAAGCGAAACAGTATTGGTTGGATTCAAGGCCGGCGCAGCTTTAACCATTGGGCTTACTCAGGTTCCTAAAATATTCGGCGTTCCGGGGGGAGGTCACGATTTTGTGGAACGCGCCAAAATTCTTTTTTACCAATTGCCCGATACAAATTTCATCATTCTCATTTTCGGAATCAGCGCTCTGCTTCTTTTAATTGCCGGCGATAAATTTTTACCGGGCAAACCGGTAGCAATCCTGGTGGTGATCATCGCCACATTGCTCATGACTTTTACTTCATTAGGAGAAATGGGGTTCAAAACAGTCGGAATCATTCCTTCCGGTTTACCACAGTTATCACTGCCTCAATTTCACCTGAAGGATTTCGAGAGTGATGCTACTCTTGCCTTTGCCTGTTTTCTTCTTGCCTTTATCGAAAGTGTATCGGCTGCTAAAACGCTGGCAAAGAAATCGGGACAGGAAATTGATGTACGACAGGAGTTGTTAGCTCTAGGAGCGGCTAACATGGGCACTGCTTTTGGAGGAGGGTATCCTGTAAGTGGTGGATTGTCGCAATCTGCCGTGAATGAGAAAGCAGGAGCGAAAACACCGATGTCACTTGTTTTTGCCTCTTTCAGCATCGCCTTGTGTCTCTTGTTCTTCAGTTCCTTAATAAAAGATCTGCCAACTGTCATACTGGCCGCAATCGTAATTGTTGCTATCAAAGGTTTAGTTGACTTTAAAGAAATCAAGCGATTATGGAAGGTGAACAAAATAGAGTTCTTCATTGCAATGACTGCGCTCGTTTCCGTGTTGGTTTTCGGAATACTTCATGGTGTAGTATTGGGTGCAGTTGTTTCACTCATTCTTATTATTAAAACGGTCTCCACTCCTCATATTGCATTTCTGGGAAGGATACCGGGTACCAATCGCTTCAGTGATCTTGCTCGACACCCTGATAACGATACCATTCCGGGGATGCTATTACTTCGGGTAGAATCTCCATTGTTGTATTTTAATGTGAATAATGTTCACAAAGGTATTATGGAGAAAGTGAAGAGAAGTAATGATCTGTCTGTTGTCATCATCGATCTCAGTACTTCTGCATACATAGACTCTGCCGGTGCAAAGTTCATCAAAAAACTGTATCTTGAACTGAAAGTAAGGGGGATCTCCTTACGAATCGCCGAAGCCCATGCGGTAGTAAGGGATGTATTACGAGTGGAGGATGTAGAACATCTATTCGGACATGTTGGTAGAAGGGACTCATTATTTGACATTGTTTCAGTAGCAATAGAACTCCATTCCATTTCCTATAATCTCAGAGATTATTAGTTCTAAAGTATTATTAATCAAGATTTTATATCCAATAAAAAAGGTAGAAGCCGGAAAAGATCCCGAAACTGATAAATATCAGTTTGAGTGAATCATTCCATTGGGTTATTCTATCAGAGTTGGTGGTTAGATAAATCGCATTAAAAATGGGCTACTTTGTCTTAAATTAGTACTCTGAAAATCAACTAGTCAAACACTATATTTCATAAAATGAAAAACCTGAAAACCTTTGCCTTTTTAATTGTAATGTTCTCTGCATTTACAATTTCTGCTCAGAAGAAAGTGGAAAAAACAACTCCTCCTTCTGATGTGAACAGTGGTTACACTTATAATTTTGAAAAAGCGAAAGCACGGATCATGGATCGACTCAGCAATCCCAATATATCAAATGAAGATGCACAGGTCCTGATCTCACAAAGCACATTTCCTCAATTGGGAAAAGACATGAAAATGGATAAATCGTATCATGAAAAATTAAATCTTTGGATAGAACAGAATCCGAATTTGATCATCAATGCATTTAAGAACAGAAACGATATCGTACAGCAATTTTAATTTATCAAAATGAAGAAATTAATCATCGCCTTTTTATTAGTAACCTCTGTGATTTCTAGATCACAGACAGCAATGCCGATCGGGCCACAAACCAATTGGTTTACAGGTATGATCAGAGGGTATCACTTTACTGCTCCAACCAATTTTACGATGTGCGGACTTTGGATACCACCGGATGCGCCAGGTGCAGCCGGACAAGTTCAGCATTTGCGTGTAGTTCGTTTCACAGCAGGCCCACCTCCCGCATTTCCGGGTGTGACAAATTCATTTGTTCAACTATTTACCATCACTAATGCTGCTCCGGGAGCTACTGTGCCTTGTAATATTCCGGTTGCATCTGGTGATGTGATCGGTATTTATGGAGCACGTGCCGGAAATTGTATCAATAGTTACGATGGTGTGGCATTTAATTCAAATATCCTTGGTTTCCCAACTATCTTGAGAAGAAGTGGAATGCAGTCTTGTCCTTCAGGTGGCCAGCCAATGACAAATATTTGGTCAGAGATCGGTTACAACATCGGTAGAATTCAAATGTATTACAATTGCTGTCCAACTCCAACCATTACTGCTGCAGCTAATCCTACTTCCGTGTGCAGTGGACAAACAGTGACATTAACTGGTGGTGGTGCAGGTATAGGAGGAACGTATTCATGGACTCCAGGAGGAGCAGGACAGGTCATTACTGTAACACCAACAGTGACGACTACGTATTCAGTTGTTGGGACCACGAGTGCCGGTTGTTCAAATACAGGAACCGTACAAGTAGTGGTGAATCCAACTCCTACCATCAATGTTGTTCCTACTGCAACAGGTATTTGTATCGGACAAACTGTAGGAGTCACTTACAATGGAGCAAACACCTACACCACAAATGCAGGAAATATTATAGGCTCCAATATCATTCTTAGTCCAACAGTGAATACAACCTACACCGTTACCGGTACTTCAATTTCCGGCTGTGTAGGAACCAATACTTTTTCAATTGCAGTAGCTCCGCTTCCGGTTGCAACGGCAAGTAACAACGGACCGGTTTGCGAAGGTACAGCTTTGAATCTGTCTGTCACTGCAGCAGCCACTTTCTCCTGGTCTGGTCCGGGTGGATTTGTAAGTAATCTTCAGTTTCCAACTATTCCTGTCACTACCATGGCTAATAACGGTCAGTTCACGGTTTCATTCTCTAATAATGGGATCTGTACCAATACGGCAGTTACAAATGTGGTGATCAATCCATCTCCGACTTTGAACATCGGAAGTAATAGCCCTGTTTGCCAGAATCAGGCTCTCAACTTAACAAGTGGTGGAGCGAATACTTATTCATGGACAGGACCGGGTGCTTTCATTTCCAATGTTCAGAATCCAGTCATTGCTTCTGCACAAGCAAGTAATGCCGGAGTTTATACTCTAATAGGATCAAGCATCAACAATTGTACTGCTATGGCAACAACCACTGTTGTGGTGAATCCATTACCAGTTGTTGTAACAGCCAATCATGTGGTGTGTGAAAATAGTCCTATCAATCACACAGCGAATGGCGCTTTGAATTATGCATGGACAGGTCCGGGTGGATTTGTGTCCAATCTTCAGAATCCGGTGATCCCTGCAGCTTCTCTTTCTCATAACGGTCAGCATCTTGTCATAGGAACAAGTGCAGCAGGATGCACTGCCTCAGCCATTTCCAATGTAACAGTGATTGCCATGCCTCAGCCAAGTATTTCAGCAAATACACCTTGTGTGGGTGGAACACTGAATCTTTCCGGATCGGGTGGATCGTCCTATAGCTGGAATGGTCCAAATGGTTTTGCAAGTAATTCACCTACTCCGAGTGTAAATAATGTGACTCTATTCAACGCTGGACAATATTCCTTAGTTGTAACTGTTGGGATCTGTACCAATCAAGCTGTTTACAACGTAACTGTGAATCCTTTACCAACACCAACTTTGTCTTCGAATAGCCCGGTTTGCGCCAAACAAACAATACTTATTAGTGGTTCCGGTGGAATGGCTTATGTTTGGGCAGGACCAAATAACTTTTCTTCAACAGGAAACAATTTGATCATAAGCAATGCGAATGTAGTTCATATCGGAACTTATACAGCAACAGCAACAGATTTGAATGGTTGTACCAATACAGCAACAATAGGAGTGAATGTGAATCCACTGCCTGCAATTAGCGCAGTTGGTTCTACACTTTGTGCGACAAGAACGATCACGATGGCTGCAAACGGCGGGACAGCTTATGCTTGGACCGGACCATTAGGATTCTCTTCTACAGGAGGAACAGTTTCTATTCCAAATGCTCAGAATGAACACAGTGGCGATTATACGATCACGGTAACCGATTTGAATGGATGTTCAAGTACATCGCTTGTTAACGTACACATCAATCCAACACCAGTACTGAATCTGAATGCAAATTCGCCATTGTGCGCCAGTCAGGATATCAATTTCACGGCGAATGCAAATGGTGGTGTACAATATGTATGGAGTGGTCCAAACAGCTTCTATAGTTTGTTGCAGAATCCAACATTAAAAAATGTAGGAACAGAAGCAAGCGGACTTTATACGGTGATTGTTACCGATAACATTGGTTGTACAAAGACAGAATATGTTTCAGTGGTTGTTCGCTCACTGCCGACTGTAAAAGTGACTTCCGATAAAGTAAGCGGTTGTGTGCCGGTTTGTATTAATTTTAATAAGGAAACAACATCTACTTTATCACAGATCAAATGGGATCTTGGAAATGGAAATTTAGGAATGGGAAATACAGCGTCGGCTTGTTATTCTCAACCGGGTAAATACACTATCACGGCGAATTTCACAGATGTGTATGGATGCTCGAACAAAGCAGAATATTCAATTGAAGGCTTCCCGATCCCGGTAGCGGACTTCAACATCTCGCCTGCAAAACCGATCATCAATGAGAATGTTGAATTCGCTGACGCTTCGTACAATGCAAACATTGCGGGCTGGACCTGGAGTTTTTCAAATTTGAAAACGAATCAGATTCTTACTAAACCAGTTGTGAATCAGGTTTACGAAAACGCAGGTTCTTATGCCGCAGTGTTGATCGTTACAAGCGATAAAGGCTGTGTGGATACTGTAATGAAAGCTGTGCTGATCGGAGAAGATTACGGATTATTTGTGCCGGATGCATTCTCTCCAAATGGTGACGGACTCAATGATGTTTTCCGTGCAAAAGGATATGGCATCACGAAATTTGAACTCTCGATCTTTGACAGATGGGGTGAGAAAGTATTTACCACCAACGATATTGAACAGGGATGGGACGGCAATTTTACAAGAAGAGCCAATACCGAAGTGAAACAGGATGTTTATGTATGGAAGATTCGTTTAACAAACGTACACGGTGCTTCAAAAGAAATGACCGGTAAAGTAACCATACTTAGATAAGAATTAAGATTGTGTAAATAAAAAGGGCATTCCGAAGGGAAGGCCCTTTTTTTATGCTTTTTTACCACACCAGAGCTCATTTCAGGGCTAGACCGGACTTATGCTATGATTCTAATCATATTTATTGGAATCAATTGGGGGTAGATTTGTTAGATTTAATTTAAGGAATTCATGTTACATACTTTTCATATACCGGTCATGGGCCTGGGTTATACTGTTGATACACCGGTGAAGGTTGCAAAATACGGAATAACATCTGTGGTATCCATCATTGAAGATAATCTGATAGAACAGATGCGTAAGTTCTATTCGAATAAATTCGGATATCCCTACGAGTTCATAGCAGTTGGGGATGATAATCACAGGGCGAGAAGAATTACCGGTTATCTTAATCTTATCAATGATATAGTTAATAAACAATATGCTGAACTGTTTTCGATGAATTTTGGAACAAACTCAGAATTAGATAAGTACTTCATGATCCTTCCTGCAGCATCTCCCCTGAAACAAAAGTACATGCGAATGATTACCATGGAGGAATCTGCCGCTAAATTGAAATTACAGGAAGAACTTCGGAAAGAAATGGTGAAGGGTGATATCGATGTGAATATAATGACCAAATGCGATAATCCTACGTATGATAAGGATGGGAACAAGCTTGGAGATGAATTCTCTGATGCGCACTCTGCCTTGCGGGGATATGCATTGAGTAATGTGAATTCTTCCATGGTCTTTTCAGCAGGCCTTAATCCTAGATTGTATTCCTATTGTGCCACTTTTAGTGATTTTCTTCCCAACGAAAAAGGAGAAATAAAAAAGAAGATCATTCTCAAAGTATCAGATTACCGATCTGCCCTGATACAAGGAAAATTTCTGGCAAAGAAAGGTTTGTTTGTTTCTGAATTTCGAATTGAATCGGGATTGAATTGCGGTGGCCATGCATTTGCAACAGACGGATTGCTATTAGGCCCAATACTTGAAGAATTTAAGGAAAAGCGAGATATAATAAAGAGTGAACTGCTCGAACTTTGCAATGCCGCTCTCGAAGCAAAAGGGCTTTCAAAGATCCCAAAGGATATTGAATTGAAGTTGTCCGTGCAGGGTGGTGTAGGTACAGCTAATGAGCATCAGTTCCTGCTGGCCAATTACAATGTGAATTCGGTTGGATGGGGAAGTCCTTTCCTTTTGGTCCCTGAAGCAACCTCAGTCGAAAAAAACACATTAGAGGCGCTGGCTACGTCAAAGCCTGAAGACTTTTACCTGAGTGATGCTTCACCTTTAGGTGTTCGTTTCAACAATTTCAAAAAAAGCACATCCATTAAACAATTGAAGGAAAGGATCGCTCAGAATAGACCGGGAAGTCCGTGTGTGAAAGAATTTCTCGCATACAATACCGAGTTCACTGAAAAACCAATCTGCACTGCTTCACGCCAGTACCAGGATCTGAAGATCAAGCAGCTTGAACATGCCGGTTTACCTGAAGAAGAATTGAGTTATCAAATAAATAAAGTGATGGAAAAGGAATGCTTGTGCGAGGGCTTAAGTGTGGGTACGCTTATATTGAGTGAATTGTCCGATAAGCGAAGACCACAGGGAGTTGCAGTGTGTCCGGGACCCAATCTTGCTTTCTTCTCAGGTGTTCACAGTTTATCTGAAATGATGGGACATATTTACGGACAGATCAATTTACTAAATGGAATCAAGCGTCCAAGTATGTTCGTGAATGAGACTGTTCTTTATATCGATTATCTTAAAGCTGAAATTGCGAAAAGCAAAGCTAACTGGAATAAAAAGCAAGAAGCTTATTTTTCTTCATTCAAAGAGAATATGCTCTCCGGATTGAAATACTATCAGGATCTTGTTGATAAAATGAGTAAGGAAACCGAGGAATACAAAAGGAATATTGAAAAGGATATTGATAATCTGATCAACAGGGTGCTTTCTATTACCACTCAATTCAGTTAACACCCGAATCTTAAAAGAATTGCTTTAAGACTTCAAACAGTCTTTTATTAGAACAAAGAAATCTGCTTGTAACGAAAGGCCCTTATCTTTTGCATACCAAAGATGCAATTCTTTCACAAAGTCATCATGACTTATTTCCGGATTTTCTTTCTTGAATATTTTTACTTTATTCCCAATTTCACTTGGTCTGGGTCCCCATTCACCAATGATCTTATCACTTAACGAATCGTAACAGATCAGTTTCGGGATTGATCTGGAGCCACCTGTTGTATGAGCATTCATGAATTCATCGTTCTCATCCCTTAAAATGATCTTCAATGAAATATTCGGATTAAGTTCAGCTAACTTAGCGATCATTGGCAGACATTGGGCGCTGTCGCCACACCAGGCCTCCGAGATCACCACCCAATCCATTTTCTTTTTTATGGAACGAATAAGATCTGCCAACTGAGGGTCAGGTTCAAATTGTTTATTGATCCTTTGCATCCTGTGTGCATTTAACTTTGTTGCTTCAATCTTTTCAGGTGTAAGCACTGGACCGGTTGTACTTCCATTCAAAGCGCATTCAGCAACTAATGCATTGTATTCATTGTAAGTAAACGATCTCGTCTTTATCAAATGGTCCATAATTAGTAGATTGTAACTGTAAAGTAATCCCAATACAGAAGGAATAAAAATGATTACAATCATATTTTAATTTTTCATACTAATACAATTTTTAAGTTTTGTTAAATGAAATAAATATTTACAAAGCATGACCAAAGTCAATCAGATTCACAACATTCTGTTCTATGTTTGTACTATAAAAGAATAAAGGATCTGAATATCCGAATTTATTAATCCAAAAAAAAATCATATGACAACACTTGAAATTATTGATGTAACCATCATCGAACCGAAAAGAAAACATCCAACCATTTTTGAAAAGTTTGACAGCTTAGATAAAGGAGGGGAATTTGTGATCCATAATGATCATGATCCAAAGCCATTGTATTATCAGCTGGTGGGAGAAAGAGGAAATATTTTTAAATGGGAATACCTGGAAAATGGTCCGGATTTCTGGAAAGTAAAGATCTCTAAATTGAAAGACGGTGAGGCGGAACCAACCATAGGTGAATTAGTAAAAAAGGATTTCAGAAAAGCAGAAGTATTCAAGAAGTATGGATTGGATTTCTGTTGTGGAGGAAAGAAGACCCTAAGCAAATCCTGCGATGAGAAGGGAATAGATATTGTGGAAGTTGTGCGTGAATTAAAGGAAATTGATGCTGTTGACACCAAATTAGGATCACAGGACTACAATAGCTGGGAGATCGATTTTCTTGCCGATTACATTGTAAACACACATCATAAATATGTCACAACCGCGAATAATGTGATTTTCGAATATACCCAAAAGGTGGCAAGAGTTCACGGCGAAAGGCATCCGGAGGTTGTAGAGATTGCAGAGATCTTTATGGAAATCATGAATGAACTGAATTGTCATATGATGAAGGAAGAGAATATTCTTTTCCCTTATATCAAGAATCTGGCCATTTCAAAAAGGGTAGGTAAAGGACTTGCAGCCGCCGGATTTGGATCGGTTCAAAATCCAATTCATATGATGGAGCATGAACATGAAACGGTAGGACAGATGTTTGAAAAAATAAAAGTACTTTCTGATAATTACACACCTCCTTCAAATGCCTGTACAACTTATCGTTTATCTTTTGCCAAACTAAAGGAATACTACGACGATCTTGTACAGCACATTCACCTGGAAAATAATATTCTTTTTCCCAAAGCAGTTGAACTAGAAAAAGAGCTCTTGAGCTGAGTAGAAAACAGCGTTTGATTATTCATTTTAACTTGTAAATCACAAGTAAGGACTTAGTATGCACATAAACGAAAATACAAAGATAGCTGACCTGATAAAATTCAACTTTGATACGATTGAAGCTCTGGCGTCAATTAATTCTCACTTTGAAAAATTAAGGAATCCCGTGCTGCGAAAGATACTGGCTTCTCGCGTTAGTATTCGTGATGCCGCAAGGATAGGTGGAGTAGAAGTAGAGGTGTTTTTTTCAAAGTTGCGATCTTTGGGATTTGATTGCAAACTAACTGGACAGAAAAGCAATCAAGAAGTAAAGAATGATCAATCAGATATGTTGCGAATACACACAAGTACTAGGGATGTTGATGTTCGTCCTGTTCTGGCAGCAGGTAAAGATCCTTTTAATTATATCATGGAGTCTATTAAAGAACTTCCAATTGGGGTTAGCCTGAAAGTGATCAATACTTTTGAGCCTACGCCATTAATAAGAATTCTTGAGAAAAAAGGATTTGTTTGTGGTGTTGTTCAAATGAGTGAATCTGAATTCCATACTTATATTAAAAGAACGGATTCTTCCGAAAAACTAAATGTAACAGAGGGAAAAACAGCCGGAGATGAGCATGCCTTGGTTAAAAAAAGATTTGAGGAAAATTTCATGTATCTTGATGTAAGACATCTCGAAATGCCCCAGCCTATGATCACCATACTTAAGAGTCTGGAGACTCTTCCACAAGGTAAAGCACTGTTCGTTAAGCATAAAAAGGTTCCACAGTTTCTTTTTCCTGAACTAGTAGAAAGAAACTTCAACTGGTCTGTACATGAGCTGAGTGAAAACGAAGTTGATCTTATCATCTATAGAAAATGAATCTAAACGGAACAAAGAAGGCGCCTCCGGCAAATGTGGTTTTGCCACATTATGCATTTGCCGCCATTTCATTTTTTGTTCTTTGCGTTCTGATCTTTTTAGCTTCATCTTCGTTTTTAGGCCATTATTTCGATCCGAGATTGTTAAGCATCACGCATCTTGCTGCTCTAGGATGGATCAGTATGATAATTTTTGGCGCATTGTATCAATTGATACCGGTCATTTTACTCGCTGAGTTATTCAGTAATTCTCTCGCAAGGATCACATTTTTTCTTTTTGCTGTATCACTGGTGCTTTTTGGATTTTGTTTCTGGAATTTTTATCTGGGGTGGCCTTTTATTCTTTCTGCAAGTTTATTGCTTCTTTCCATATTGTTCTTTACAGTGAATGTTTATTTTACCGGGCGTAGATCAGCGAATCAGGAAATTGCGGCAGATTTTATACTTGCAGGAAGTTGCTGGCTTTTAGTAACTGCAGTTCTTGGTCTGCTCATGAGTATTAACTTAACGCATCCTTTTCTTTCAGCGGAACACCTTACTTATTTGAAATTGCACGCGCATACAGGTTTTGGAGGCTGGATCCTTATGATCATCATGGGTGTTGGTTCTAAACTTATTCCTATGTTTATGTTATCTTCAGGAGGAGAAACGAAAGACCTCCGAATCGCCTTTTATTTTATAAACAGTGCATTGCTTGGTTTTTTTACAGATGTTCTTTTTTCCCATTCTTTTAATAGAGGCATCATCTATTTTCTTATTGCCTTGATTTCAGTTATTTTCTTAATGAAATTTATAGTCCAAACATATAAGAAGAGGGCACGAAAGAAACTTGATCTTGGTTTAAAACAAACAATAAGCGCAATAATGCTGCTTTTGCTTCCCGTCTGTATCGGAACCTTAGTGAATATTGGAGTTTATAAGGGAACTTCATTTCACTTAAACCTCAGTACAGCTTATGTCACGTCAATTCTCATCGGTTTTGTCAGTTTGATGATCATTGGTCAAACGTATAAGACACTTCCGTTCATTGTCTGGTTACATAAATTCGGAGCATTAGCAGGAAAAGAAAAAACACCTTTACCTAAAGATCTTTATAATGAAAGCATTGCTAACGCGCATTTCCTGATATTTATGGTGGCTTATCCCATTTTTTTAAGTGGGATCCTATTGTCTCAGTTGCTTTTATTAAAAATAGGTTCCGGTCTTTTGATTCTGGTTGCCTTATTGTATAATATAAATGTTTTTCGGATAATTTCCTATCCCGTAATAAAAAAGAATCACCATGAATGAATTTGAAGACGCAAACAAAGTAGAACTTGAGGCTTACGGTGCATTGCGAACCGTTATAGATCCTGAGCTTGCTGTTAATATTATTGATCTTGGTTTGATATACGAGATTTCTTATTCAGTAACAGAAGGTATTCATATACTTATGACACTCTCAAGTAAAGGTTGCCCAATGGGGGATGTGATCATGGATGCTATGCGAACTGTATTGACTGAAAGGATTCCGGGCGTGAAAGTGAATATCGAATTGACATGGGTGCCGGCTTGGACCACAGATCGTGTTACAGCTAATGGGAAAAAGGAATTAGGTTTAATTTAAAAGAGATATATGTTATCAAGATCATGCGAATACGGGTTAAGAGCATTACTTCATGTTTCACTTAATAGTTCAGAAGAAAAGAAGATCGGTATAAAGGAAGTTGCTGAAAATCTAGAATTGCCTTCTGCCTATCTGAGTAAAATTCTTCAGAATCTGGTGCGACATAATATTCTGCAGTCCACAAAAGGTCCGAATGGAGGTTTTTATCTCAATGAAAAGTCCATGAATACACCGGTGATACGAGTGGTGGAGGTGATCGACGGACTGGATTTCTTTCACAAGTGTGGAATGGGCTTGAAAAAGTGTTCCGGTAACAAACCTTGTCCTATCCATCATCAATTCATGCCCTACAGAACTAAATTAAAGCAATTGCTCGAAGAGAAAACGATAGGAGACTTGTCAATTGTCATAGAAAAAGGAAAAGCTTTTATTAATAATTAGGTCTAAATGGATTTACTGAAAATGTGACCGATTTTATGAAAATAATTTCTTTCTGATAAAATTAATAAACCTATATTTAAAAAGTAAAAAAATATAAATATGAAGATATTATTTAGTATTCCAGCATTCTTGTTATTGATCCTGGTTTCCTGTTCAAGCCACAATGAAGAAGTAAAGGTAATTACAACAGAAAAACAAGTGGACACAACAAGTATGTATTTTGGAGATAGTATTAGTGTTGACGGAGCCATTGCGGCGGATCAGCTGGCGGCAAAACTTTCCGGTAAAGATTCTATTCAGGTCAAATTAAGCGGAACGATTGATGAAGTTTGTCAGAAAAAAGGGTGTTGGATGAATATGAATATCGGAAACGGAGAAATGATGCGTGTTCGATTCAAGGATTATGCTTTTTTTGTACCGAAAGATGCCGCAGGGAAATCTGTTTTTATAGAAGGCTATGCATACACAGATACAACTTCAGTTGCTGAATTGAAACATTACGCTGAGGATGCCGGAAAAACCAAAGAAGAGATCAGTAAGATCACAAAACCTGAAGTAAGTATTTCCTTTGAAGCAAATGGCGTTCTCATTAAAAAATAGCATTCAACTGGCATCGCTGTTAACCGTCTTTGTTTTACTTTTTGCTTGTGGTCAAAAAGAAGAAAAAAAGGAAACGGTTGAAGTAAATGACACTGCCTCCTGTTCAGTGAAGCCTGTAAATCCCAATGGGGATAGCGAATTGGCTTTGCTTATGCGTTCCATGCGCGACACAGCTTCCAGCTTTAAGGAAATGATAAAAGCGGGCAAAGTGCCTGCCAGATTCCCTGAATTATTCTTGAAGATCCACTCTGCAAAGCCAACTGATAATGAAACCAAAAAACCTTCTTTTGATGGATTTGCCGATGGGTATTTGAATGCTTTAAAAGAACTCTCTCATTCCAATCAAACGAATGTCAAGTCAAATTACAACTCGTTGGTACAGGCATGTGAAAATTGTCATTCGGAACATTGTCCGGGACCATTAAGCGCCATTCGCAAGTTAAAATTACCCTAATAGATTACTGGAACAGGTATCTTAATCCAAAAAACGCTTTAATACCTTGAACAGGTGCGTAATTGTAACCTGCATCAAAAGTATAGCCATTGGGATTATTTACAGGATCATTCACTTTCTTGTCAAATGGGTCCTGTGGTCGCATTATTGGATTTTGTGGCAAGAAGTTAAGCAGGTTTTTAACTCCACCATACAGTTCGAAATTATTGGGAAGCTTTTTAGTCAATTGAAGATTCACTAAATAGAACCAGGGTGAATGAGATGGACGATAATCATTAGGAAGAACAGGTAATAGCATAGGACTATTGATGTTTGCAGATAGATCAAAGCTTAATTTTATTTTAGGAATTGAATAACCTATTAGAACATTAGCAGTAAAAGGAGGAGTGTGTACTTGTTCTTTTTTAACAGAATGATTTAAGCTGTCCTTTGTCATCTGATAAACATCCATTAATGTAAATCCTAAACAAAATTTAAAATTACTGTTGAGGTTTATGTCTGAATTGAAGCCAATTCCCTTGTTGATGGCGTAGCCCTTCAAATTGTCGAAGATCACTTTATTTGGGTCTGTAAAATAATCAGCAACTATCTTGTTAGCATAGTAAGTATAGAAGAAGTTAAGATCGATATTGCCGCAAACATGATCGTTTGTGAATGTTTTATTGTAATTCAGACTTGTATTCCACGATTGTTCCGGCTTTAGTTTGTTTGCGATCACAACTTTTCTGGCCCCATTAAAAGCTGCGTGGTCTTCAGAGAACAAGTTCACTACCCGATATCCATTTCCGACACTCCATCTGAAAATATTTTTTTGATCAGGCGACCATTTGTAATTGAATCTCGGTGAAAAAATATTTCCATGATGGGTATTGTAATCATATCGGATACCGGCTAAAACAGTGTGTTTTTGATTTAATCTCGTTTCGTTCTGAATAAATATTCCGGGTAACAACGTTTTTGACGGGAGATTTTTCCGGGAGATTGTATCTTCAGAACTTGTAACCAGGGTATTGTCGTCATAATAGGTAGATCGGATCGCAGTACCAATCATTAGATTATTATTAGAGGTTATTTGTTTATCCCATACAAGTTGACCAAATGCTATTTTTTGATCAGCAATGTAATAAGTGTTGCCATAAGCCGAATTTTGATCATGAGAATTGAAAGAATAGTAGAAAATGACTTTCTCTTTGATCGGTAATTGATAATTGCCAATTAGTTCAATTCTTGAAGTGTAAATGCTTTCCCCATAGATACTGTCGCCTCCTCTGAATTTACGATCCCAATTCATTTCACCTCCGAATCTGTCTTCATGCATATATCGTATTCCGATATTGGCGATCCTGTTTTCTTTTCTGGAAAAGGTCCATTTGTTGAAAAGGGAAATTCGGTTCTGTAGGGTCATGTCTGTGAAATTATCTTTATTAACGTCGTAACGCTTATTGAAATTGTAATAATTCAAACTAAGCAGTGAAGATGCTTTATCTTTAATATTGAATTTCACTCCCATGTCTGTGTTGTATTCATTGTACGAAGTTCCCATTACATCAAAATTGAAACGTGGTGCTGCGTACGCGTTTTTTGTAATGATATTTATCAAACCTCCAACAGCTTCACTTCCGTATAAGGTAGATGCAGGACCTTTCTGAATTTCAACGCGACCAATCATTGAATTGGGAATACCCATTAAACCATATACTGTAGAAAGAGCTGATACAATTGGCATACCATCTATCAATACCATTGTGTAAGGACCTTCCATCCCATTTATGTGGATGTCACCGGTACTGCATACATTGCATTGAAGTTGTGGCCGGACTCCATTCACCATAGAAAGTGATTCAAAGATGTTTGGAGAAGGGTTCCTTTGAAATAATTTGGGAGTGATCACTTCTATATTAACTGCGCTGGCAGTCTTGTCGACTTCTCTTAAATTACCACTTATTACAACTTCACTCAGGTTATTCTCTTCCGTTTTTAGATGAAAGTCCAGAGAAAGTTGCTGATTCGGTTCAATTACAATTTGTTTCTTTTGAGTTTTGTATCCAATAGCATTTATCTGAAGGGTATGAATACCCGGAGGAATATTTTCAATATGATACAAGCCTTCCGAGCTTTCGGCCGCTTTATTGATACCAGGAATTCCTATGATGGCATAATCAACATTTTTTCCCTCGCACATTACTTTTCCCTTTATACTGCATGTTGGGGATGTTTGTGAAAAACCACTCATCAAAACAAAAAAGTTCAGTAGAATTAATGCATGGGTTTTCATAAACTCGTATTAGCAATTTCTTCAGACAAATGTATTGCTCATCAAATAATTCCGAAATACCTATTTTGTGGTACTTTATAAAATGAAGTGTTTATGATATTGGTCAGTATGCTTATTTAAGCATAACGAATTGAATTTTGTTTAAAGAAATTATTTACTTTTATTCAAAATTATATGATGCCAGATACTCTCATTATAGTTGCTTTCTTGTTGTTCTTTTTGGTATCTGCACTTTATTCTTCCATTGGCCATGCCGGAGCTTCAGGCTACCTTGCGATCATGGCTTTATTATCCTTTGCTCCCGAAAGCATCAAACCTACATCATTGGTTTTGAATATTACAGTTGCATTGATAGCGTCCATTCGTTTCATAAAAGATGGATATTTTGATAAAAGAATATTTATTGCTTTTGTTTTATTTTCTGTACCGGCTTCCTTCATTGGGGGAATGTTCACATTGCCTGCTTTCTATTTTAAGATCATGGCCGGAATATTTTTGATTTTATCTGCCTTCTTACTTCTTTTCAAAAAACAATCAAAGGATGAAGCTGTCAAAGAGATAAAGCATCTGTGGATCTGGAGCGCTTTCTTCGGTACTTTGATCGGATTTGTTTCCGGTGTAATAGGAGTAGGAGGAGGAATATTTTTAACTCCTTTGATCTTGATGTTAGGATGGACCAAAGTAAAAAACGTATCGGGTATTTCGGCACTTTTTATTTTACTTAATTCAATTTCAGGATTGCTTGGTCATTTATCTTCTCTGAAAAAGATTGATTCTCACATTTTCTTCTGGGTGTTTGCCGTAATAGTGGGTGGAATAATTGGTTCTTATCTGGGATCCAAAAAATTCAATAACAGAGTGATCATCTATTGCCTCTTTATTGTCTTATTGTCTGCAGGACTTAAATTCATTTTTGTTGATGCACTAAAATGAAACAATTATTTCTGCTCATCCTTAATCGGTGAAGCTTTTTCTTTCTTTTTTATACTGTGTACTATACCAAGCCAGATCACATCTGTTCTTTCGAAATTAATTGAACTGCTTTTTTGAGCGAATTGATAAACATAAGTCATGTTGATCATCAATTTGTCGTTTAATTTATACCCTAACCCGGCTATTAGCCTGTTCTGATCATAATTGTAAATGATCTGTTCTCCGAAATTCATGAATATTTCATCCCCGCCAATGATGTAAATGGTGTTTGATTTCATCTGGGAATGATTAAGAGGAATGGTGAAGTAGAGCCGATAACGCAGTCTATAATTGAAATTGTCTTTTTGAGTTAATAGTGAATGGAAAAAGCGCTCTTCCAATCGTATTCTGTGCGATAGAAATAATCGTTTTAATTTGTGTTTGTAGAATAATTCTTGCCACCCTCTCCATTCTTCACGACTGATACTATTGTTGATGTATTGAGAAAAGTATGCTCCACCCATTGCTACGGAGAACGAATTATTGATCGTGTATTGTATGCCCATACGTCCAAGAGTAGCCGCTTTCTCACTGCATGCATGTTTCATGCGTATGCCTGCATCTCCTAACAATGTCCATTTTGAGTTCAACTGTAATTGTCCGTAATACTGCAACCAGTATTGGTCAGAATAAGTGCTGCTCTTTTCCTGGGCAATTGTTTGAAATGACAATACCCCAGTTGTGAACAGCATCAGTAAATATGTTTTTGTCAGATGGCTCACGTACAGCTAAGGTTGGACTAATGATAGATGCGTTTGTATTCGGAAGTTTTTCAATCACGATTTCGGTCTGAAGATTTTTATAACTTCTTCGTTTGCCGAAAGGTAAGGTCCGTTGATCAAGTCGATACAGTATGGAATAGCGGGGAATACTGCATCCAGGCATTCTTTAATGGATTTTGGTTTTCCCGGTAGGTTAACGATCAACGTGCTGCCTCTGATTCCTGCTGTTTGTCTCGATAAGATAGCTGTGGGTACATATTTCAAACTTACTTGTCTCATTAATTCTCCGAAACCGGGCATCATCTTTTCGCATACATTTTCAGTCGCTTCTGGAGTAACATCTCGAAAGGCCGGACCCGTGCCTCCGGTTGTCACGATCAGGCAACAATTTTCCTTATCGGCAAGTTCAATGAGCGTCTCTTCAATTCTATCCTGATCGTCTGGTATCAATCTGTACACTTCTGTCCAACTGCCATTAATATAGCTTTTCAGGGTCTCACTGATAGCTTTACCAGACAGATCTTCATACACACCGGCACTTGCGCGATCTGACATCGTTACAATTCCTATTTTGATTTCTTTCATTTTACAGGTTATCGTATTTGGAAAGGTCGCTTGTCTTGTCCATCATCAAAGCATAGATGTGATTGGGATTGATCACATAAATGTCAATCCCAAAGTTGATGATCTTTTTATCTTGCATGGCCTTCAAATCATTGTGATGCTTGTTGTTGTTCTCAAAAACGAAGAATGTTTTATCTCCGAAATAATCCAGCACTTTGCTCACCACCATAACGGGAGTGTCTTTGAATGTATCTTTGTGTTCATTGAATTCTGAATATGGAAATCCGTATTCTTCGTTGAAGATCTTCATGAGCATTTCATCATCTTCAAAGAAATGATCAAGTGATCTGATCTCCCAGATGGCCATGTTTTCGAACATTTTATAGTTCTTGTCGTAGTCTGTTATTGTCATGTTATTTTATTTTAATTCCGTTATTGAATTGTTCTATGCTTAAAATGGTTCCGTCTTCCTTGTACATTTTTATTTCTCCGTGCAATTGATCATTGATATAATTTCCTTCTCCTTTTCGGTTTCCGTTATCATACCAGTCCCTGAATGCTCCGTTCAGTTTATCGTCTTCGTAATTTCGCTCAGTAATAAGGATCTCTGAATTATTCCAAGTGCTCCATTTTCCGGTTCTCTTGCTGTGCTTAAATGTTCCCTCCATTTGTTTTTTTCCATTCGGATAATACCAGATCCATCTTCCCTCATTGAATCCTCCTTCGTGCCTTCCTTCGTATTTCAATTGCCCGTTATCGTATGTGTCATTATTTCCAGCGCCAGCATATTTGATGAGGATGTAGCTGAATACAATGGATAAAACAAAGATCCGATGGTATTTTAATAGTGGTTTGTATTTCTTCCAGTCAATGGCCATTTATTTTTTGGTCTGCAGCATTTTAAAGCTATGTAGTACATACGGAAACAGTGCGTCCATGGTTTCTCGCGCGCCATTCGAAGAACCGGGTATCGCTAAAACCAGGGTCGAGCCTATGAGTCCGGCAAATCCTCTGGAGAACATAGAGTAGGGACTTCTGTTTTGTCCGTAATTGCGGGCATATTCCATAATTCCGGGTATCTCTGTGTCAATTAAATTTCGTAGGATCTCAGGTGTTTTATCTGTTTTGGTCAAACCTGTTCCGCCACTGATGATAAGTAGATCTGTTTTACCTGCCAGTTCTTTAACTTTTTGAATAAGGATATCTTCTTTATCAGGAAGAAGATCATAGGAAATATTTTCCAGTTTATTCTTGTTCAGAATAGAAAGTATATATTGTCCTCCTGTGTCATCTTTTTTACCGGAGGCGATCGCATCCGATACAACCAGTACTGCAGATCGTTTGCCTTCTCCGCTATCTTTCCTGAAATCACTTTTTCCTCCCGATTTTTCAATTAAGCCGATATGGTTTATTGTAATTCCCTTGTCTATTGGCTTCAGCATATCGTACATGGTCATTGCAGTAACAGAAGCGCCGTACATGGCTTCTACTTCTACACCTGTCTTATAGATGGTGTGAACTTCCACAAGTATAGTTATCTCCAGACCTTTCACTGTGTGTGTGATCTTCGTGTATTCTATTGGAAGGGGATGACAATCGGGAATAACATCGCTTGTCTTTTTCACTGCGAAGAACCCGGCTGTTTTCGACATTTCAAAAACATCTCCTTTTGGAACTTGTTTATTCAGTATTGCGTCAATTGTTTCCTGTGAACTGACATGCACGATTGCCTGCGCGATCGCTTTTCTGTGTGTATTCGTTTTTGCAAGTATATCTACCATGTTCTTATTTATTGATTTTCCATGAATGTGTTTGGTCTTCCATCAATTCTCTTCCCCATATAGGAACTTCCTTTTTGAGGCGCTCTACTATGTATTGGCAGGCGTCGAAACTTTCCTTTCTATGCCCACAAGTAACCAATACCATCAAACAGATCTCCCCTGCCATCACCGGTCCTATACTGTGTAGAATATCAACTGAAAATAATTCGTAATTCTTTTTTGCATCTTCACTGATCTGTTTAAAAACCACCGAAGCCATCTCCTCTTTCGTTGTGTAATCTATTCCCTCTACTTTTTTTCCTTCAATTTTATCTGCACGTACCTGACCTAAGAAAATATTGTAGGCACCGGCATGAATCTCTGTTTGGTGAGATGTGATCCGTTTGGCAATCTGTTCAGAACTCACAGGGCCCTTTACAAAACGAAAATTAAACCAATCTTCTTTCATTGTCTTTATTTTATTAGATCTGTTTTCTGTACCGGTAATGCTGTGATTCCAGAAGTGAAATCATACGTGATCACATCCGGATAGAATTCATTGATCAGCTCGCATGCTTTTTTACTTCGTATGCCCGATTTGCAAACAAAGACCACTTGTTTTAATTCACGTACTCTCTCCGGTTCTTTCATGAGTAGGCTGAGAGGGATCTGTTTCATTCCCGGGAATGAACATCTAGGTAATTCATTCAATTCTCTTACATCGATCAATACAGTATTTCCTGATCCCATTAGTTTTAAAAGTTCATCGCCGGTATTGATCCTGTTTCCGGAAGAACATGGCAATTCATAAGTGCTTGCCAGGATCTCTTCAGCCTTCTTGGTGATTTTATTTTTTCCGGGTGTTGATTCTAGCAGGAATTGATTCATGTTATTTGAATTCAGAAAAAGAACCTTGTTGATCAAACAGTTTTCCTTATCAATGAAAAACTTCAAAGCTTCATTTGCCTGATATAGTCCCATGATTCCGGGTAAGGTCGCCATTACTCCGGCTTCATTGCAATCTATGCTTCTTGAACTTTTTTCTGCTTCCGGAAAAACATCGCGATAGGATGCTGAGAATGTACCCTCTTTTGATCTTACATTGTATACTCCGAGTTGCCCTTCAAATTTATGCAATGCAGCCGAAACGAATGCCAAACCATAAAGTTCGCAAACATCATTGATGAGGTAGCGACTGCCGAAATTATCAGTGCAATCAATAATGAGATCGTATTGATGAAAGATCTCAAGCGCAAGTGTCGCATTTAAAAACTTGTGGATAGGACTTACGTTAATATGGGGATTGATCGCTTTTGCTTTTTCAGCAGACTTGACTGCTTTTGAAGTTCCTATTTCATTTTCTGTATACAAGATCTGTCTTTGCAAATTGGAGAAACTGATCACATCTCCGTCAAGTATATCAATATGGCCAACTCCTGCAGAAGAAAGATAAATGATCACAGGGCATCCTAATCCGCCTGCACCGACCACCAAAACACGTGCATTCTTAAGACGTTCCTGACCTTCGAGTCCTACAGTGCTTAATTTGATCTGTCTGTCGTATCGTTCTATTTCTTTTTTGTTTAGCATCTCACCCTCCTGAAAATGGCGGCATCACCGCAATTGAATCTTCATTTTTCAATATTCTGTTTTCATTTATGATCTTGTTATTTACAGCGATAAAGTAATTGTACTCTTTCACCTCCGGGTATTTCAATTCCAGTTCTTTCTTCACTGCATTAATATCGTTCACATTGATCAATTCTATTGCATTGCTTCCGGCAATTTCAGCAAGCACCCCATATAATTCTATTTTTATTTTTTCCATTGCGTCTTTTGTTCGAGTGATTCCAGTTCTTGTTTTGTATTGATATTCTGGAATAATTCCGGACGGTAGAACGATTCCTTACTGATATCAACATAAAGCGTAGGAAGATTTTTCAGCGCGTGCATCACGCTTAATTCATTTTTCTCCAGTAATTCATGCAAGTTCGATGCCTGTTCTTTTCTGTAGATCCCGCACAAGGGCTCTACTTTACCGTTATGCAAAATGACTGCAGGTCCCTTTTCATTTTCCGAAGCTTTTATAAGAAATAGGAGTGTTTCTTTGTTGATCAGGGGTATATCGCAGGAAAGAAATAAATTTCTTTCAGCTGACGAATTCACCAGGCCGGTGTATATTCCGGCGAGTGGTCCCTTATTCAGGATGATGTCCGGAAGGACCTCTACGTGAAATGATGAATACAAGTGGCTGTTTGCTATAATACTGATGTCATCTGTGATTGTACTTACTGTATCGATCAAGTGAGAAACAAAGGCTTTACCTCCCAGTTCAACCAGCCCTTTTTCAGTCCCCATGCGCGAACTCTTCCCTCCGGAGAGAATATTGACTTTTATTTCTGCTTTCTTTTTCATTTCGTTATAGTTCCTGTGGAATAACGGATTGGAAAAAAATTAGATGACTGGACTTTGTCTTTTCACAAAGTCGTCAAATTTCTTATTGATCTGTTTGTACAATTGTATCACTTTCTTTCCTTCATTGGTCACAACGCTGCCGCCACCACCTGCACCACCGGATACTTTGATCACGAGTGGTTTTTCACTTTGCTTGTTCATGGCATCAATTTGTTCCCAGGCCTGACGGTAACTCATTTTCATAGAACGTGCGGCTTCAGTGATGGATCCGAACTCCTCTATCTTTTCCAGTAGAGTGATTCTGCCTTCACCTGCAAAAGTGCCTTTGGCTGTTTCCAGCCACACCCTTCCTTTAACCTGCATTTTCATTGATCAAAATTATTTTTATTTGTTCTGAAAGGAAATGATATAAATCATAATTAAATATTATGGTATTCAAGCAATTCACCCTCTTTCACTTCGCTGCTATCTTCGGGAATCACGATCAGGCAGTTTGCATATGCAAATGAGGTGAGTTTGTAGGATTCCTGATCGGGCAGAATGCTTAATCCTTTCTCACTTAACCTACCTTTCAAAAAATGGGTCAATCCGGGTTTTTTGGTGTATGGTGTGATGAGTTGAGTTTTCTTTATTTCACTCAGGGCCTCTTGTTCACCACAAATCGATCTGATGAATGGGATCACGTATTCATGAAAACAGGTAAGTGAGGCAGCGGGATTTCCGGGTAGTCCAAACACGAATGAATTTCCTTTTTTGCCGAAATAAAGAGGCTTACCCGGCTTCTGTTTAACTTTATGAAAAATGGTCTTTACTTTCAGTGATAAAAGACTTTCTTTCACAAGATCATATTTTCCGACGGAAATACCCCCACTTACAAAGATCAGTTCCGAATTTTTAAGACACGCATGGATCGCTGTTCGAATACTTTCTTTTTTATCTTTTGTATACAGTATCTTATTCACCGGAATCTTGTATTCTTTGAGGAGTGCATGTAACATAAGAGAATTGCTTTCATAAATTTTATCTCCATTCAATGGCTGGCCCGGTTTTATGAGTTCATTGCCACTAACTATAATGCTTGCCTTTGGGAATGAGTAGACCGGTAATTTTGCATAGCCTGCACTTGCTGCGATCGCAATTCGTGGTGAATTTATTTTTTCATTCTTATGAAGGATCACTTCTCCTTTTTTAAATTGGGAGCCTTTTAAGCGGATGTTATCCATTTTTTTTACTGTGTTCCGGTCAAAGACCAGGATTCCATCTTCTGTCAATTGAATATTTTCCTGTGGTATCACAATGTCTGCATTGGCAGGGATCTTTGCTCCTGTGAAGATCCTAACAGCAGTACCCTTTTCAATCTTTTTGATTTTAGAGACACCCGCACTGTTCTCATTCTTGGGATCGAATTTAATAACTCCGCCACTTGTGATATCCTCGTATATCAAGGCATAGCCATCCATGGCTGATTGATCAAAAGGAGGAGAGTTGTGTTGTGCTTTGAGGTCCTTTGAAAGCAGAAATCCAACGGAATTCTGTAGAGGAATTTGAATTAGCTTTTTCTTAAAGAGAGGAGCTTGTCCTAACACCGCGGCAAGTGCTTCTTGAGTTGAAATCATATGGCTAAATTAATGCTTATCAGTATGATATCATAAAAACAGCCGAAAATTATTTGTCCGGTTGATATATGATTTAAATCATGGATAAAACTGACTTCAGTTACGCATTTAAATTAGCAAGCTTCTTACTTTTGACTCAGATCTTTTATGAAAGTCAATTCAATCAATAGCCCATCTTGTTCAAATTGCCCCAGTTGTTCATACGGAATATTTTCTGTGTTTCATGGCGAAGAATTAGAAAGACTCAGCAACAAAAAGAGTTTTATGTTGTTTAAAAAAGGGCAGTATATTTTCAAGGAGAAGTCAGAACCAAAAGGTCTATTCTGCATCCATGACGGTAACGTGAAGATCACTAAAGTCAGCGAAGACGGTAAAGAACAGATCGTTCGTTTGGCCAAATCCGGAAATTTCATCGGGTACCGTGCACTTTTGTGTAATGATATCTATCAGGCTTCGGCCATCGCGCTGGAAGATACACATGTTTGTTTTTACAATAAGGAGATTTATTTTGATCTCTTGTACTCAAAGCCAGAGATAGCAGCTCAAACCATAAAAGTACTAACACGTGACCTTCGTTTTGCGGAGAATATGATGTTGAATATGGCGCAAAAACACGTAAAAGGCCGTATAGCAGAGATCCTTCTTATGCTGGAAGAATTTTATGGAGTTTATGAGAAGGACGGCACGATCAACGCTACATTTAAAAGGGAAGACATAGGCCATTTGGTAGGAACAACAACTGAAACATCCATTCGTGTGATTTCTGATTTTGTAAAAGATAATCTAATCGAGTTAAAGGGTAAAAGGATCAAATTATTGGATAAAGGAAGAATTAGTGAGTTATCAAACAGAACGCAGTAAAATAATGGATAATGATTCAAATCATATTTATTTAAAATAGGCATTGTCATATTTGTACAGAATTTCGATCATCAGTAATAACAATTTAAAATAAGAATTATGGAATATAAATCAATCAAAAAAGTTATCGGCGCATTCGCTTTGGTTGTTTGTACTTCTCAGTTGCCTATGACAGCACAAAACGGTGAAGCTACTTTTAAAGCAACCTGTGGTGTTTGTCACACCATTGGCAAGGGTAAAGTAGTAGGACCTGACCTGAAGGATGTACACAAAAAGAGAAAAGAAGAATGGATCATTAAATTCGTGAAAGGCTCACAAGCCCTTATTAAAAGCGGTGATGCAGAAGCGAAGGCAATCAACGATGAATTCGGTGGAATGGTGATGCCTGATCAGAACCTAAAAGATGAGGAGATTAAATCTGTTATCGCTTACATCGCTGAACAAAGTGGAGGTGCTGCAACAGAGGCTCCGGTTGCGACAGCAGAAGCACCGAAAGAAGTTGTTGCGGCTTCAGCTCCGGAATTGATTGAAAAAGGTAAGGCATATTTCTCAGGAAACAGTTCTTTCTTTAACGGTGGTGCTTCCTGCATCTCTTGTCATAATGTGAATTACGATGGAGTGATTGCTGGTGGAGTGTTGGCTAAGGATCTTACAGATAGTTATACAAGATTGGGGGGTGAGGCAGGACTTAGTGGTATGCTTTCAGCTCCTCCGTTCCCGGCAATGACTGCAGCATTTAAAAATAATCCATTAAAAGACGATGAAATAAAGGCTGTGATCGCATTCCTTAAAGATGCAGCAGAGAAAAAGTCTGCAGTTAGTGGAATGAATCCTTTGCTGATCGGAGGGTTTGCGGGATTTGTTCTGTTGTTCATTGCAATTATGCTGGTTTGGAATAAACGTAAGAATAACAGCGCTAAAAAAGAGTATCACGAAAGACAAATAAAAGCTATTAACTAATATAAATCCTATAAATTATGAGCTGGATTGAAGATATCATATCGCCGAAAACCCGTAAGTGGGAAGAATTTTACAGAAATCGCTGGCAGCACGACAAAGTAGTGCGAAGCACTCACGGTGTTAACTGTACCGGCGGTTGTTCTTGGCAAGTATACGTTAAAGACGGTATAGTTGTTTGGGAAACACAAGCATTGGACTATCCATTACTGGAAAGTAGCCTGCCTCCTTATGAGCCGCGTGGTTGTCAAAGGGGTATTTCATATTCCTGGTACTTATATAGCCCGATCAGGGTGAAGTATCCTTTAATGAGAGGTGCATTACTTGACATATTTAAGGAAGAGAAACAGAAATGTGGTGGAGATGCATATAAGGCATGGGAAAATATTCAAAGCAATCCCAATCTCAGAAAAAGATATCAAAAAGCAAGAGGAAAAGGTGGTTTTCGTCGCGTGAAATGGGATGAAGTTGTTGAACTCATCGCTTCTGCTAACTTATATACTATTAAGAAGTATGGTCCGGACAGGGTGATCGGTTTCTCTCCGATTCCTGCCATGTCCATGTTGAGTTATGCATCAGGTGCGCGTTACCTACAGCTTATTGGCGGGGTTAACTTAAGCTTCTACGATTGGTATTGTGATCTTCCAACAGCATTCCCTGAGATCTGGGGTGAGCAAACCGACGTTTGCGAAAGTGCTGACTGGTACAATTCAAAATTCTGTGTTTCAATGGGTGCAAACCTGGGTATGACACGTACTCCTGATATTCACTTCTTCTCAGAGTCAAAACACAACGGAACAAAAACAGTGGTAATGTCTCCCGATTTCAGCATGGTTGCAAAACATGCCGATCAATGGATACCTTGTCACGCCGGTTCTGATGGTGCATTCTGGATGGCTGTGACACATGTGATCCTGAAAGAATTCCATGTGGATCGTCAGGTTCCTTACTTTATTGATTATGTAAAACGTTATACTGATTGTCCATTTATTGTGGAATTGGTGAAAGACGGAGATAAGTACCTTCCTGGAAAATTAGTTCGTGCCAATCGTTTATCAAAATATCAGAACGTTGAGAACGGAGATTGGAAATTCCTGAACATAGATTCTGCATCAGGTCGTCCTGTTATGCCTAAAGGAACAATGGGTCAGCGTTGGGAAGCTAAAAAAACAGGAAACTGGAATTTGAAATATGAAGATGGTGAAGATAATTCTGTATTTGATCCTACTTTGACTTTCATTGATAAGAAAGATGATGTGATCAATGTTGAATTCACTGAATTCGGATTGGATAAGAGAGCAGTGCGTGGTATTCCGGTAAGATACCTGGATACTATTGACGGAAAGATCCCTGTTACCACTGTGTATGATCTTACAATGGGTCAATATGGTGTAGGTCGTGGTCTAACAGGAGAGTATCCTAAAGACTATAACGATGAGAAACATGCTTACACTCCGGCGTGGCAAGAAATCTTCACAGGAGTAGGTCGCGACACAGTTCTGCAATTAGCAAGAGAGTGGGGCAGTACTGCTGAGATCACAAAAGGAAAATGCATGGTGATCGTTGGAGCCGCAATTTGCCACTGGTTCCATAATAACCTGATGTATCGTTCAGCGATCATGACACAAATGCTCACCGGTTGTAACGGAGTAAATGGTGGTGGAATGAATCACTATGTTGGTCAGGAAAAACTGGCGCCTGTTGATTCATGGGCAACTTTAATGTCGGCAAAAGACTGGCAAGGGGCTAATCGTTTGCAACAAGGACCGATCTGGCATTATATTAACTCAGATCAGTGGAGATATGATAACAACCAGGTGATGTATAATAAAGTACCACACGGAAGTAAGTTAGGTAATCTACACTCAGCTGATGTGATCGCAATGTCGGTTCGTAACGGATGGATGCCATTCTATCCTCAGTACAGTAAGAATAACCTGGATATTGCAAAAGATGCCATTGCATCAGGAGCGTCGAGTGATGATCAGATCAGAGAATACGTAGTAGGTAAATTAAAATCGAAAGAACTGGGTTATTCAGTTATGGATCCTGACAATGAAGTGAATTTCCCTCGTAACTGGTTTATCTGGAGAGGAAATGCTTTGATGTCAAGTGCAAAGGGTCATGAATACATGCTTGATCACTACTTGGGAACTCATACCAATAAGATTGCAGATGAAGTTGCGAAAGATGAAGTGCATGAATTATTGTGGAGAGAAGCTCCAAAAGGAAAAATGGATCTCATCGTGGATATCAATTTCAGGATGGATACAACTGCGCTTTATTCTGACATTGTACTTCCAACAGCTTCGTGGTACGAGAAAGCAGATATCAACAGTACAGATATGCACTCTTTCATACATCCGCTTTCTGCAGCTGTAGCTCCGGTTTGGGAATCAAAAACTGACTGGCAGATATTCCAATACATTGCAAAAGTATTCAGTGAATTGGCTAAGAAACATTTCCCTACACCGGTGAAAGATATCGTGAACGTTCCTTTGTCTCATGACAGCGTAGATGAGATCTCTCAGCCAAAATTACTCGACTGGTACAAAGGAGAGTGCGAGCCGATCCCTGGAAAAACAATGCACAAGATCGCAATCGTTGAAAGGGATTATACGCAGATCTACAATAAATATATCTCATTAGGCGCAAATCTTTTGAAGAACATGATTGGAGCGCATGGTGTTAATTTCATGGCGGATGATGCGTACAACGAAATGCTGGCCGACAAGAAACATATTCAAAAGATCGGAAACGTGGAATATCCATCCGTGAAAGAAGATATCGAAGCGATCAATGCGATCCTGAAACTTTCTTCTCTTACAAACGGACATTTAACTGTGAAGGCTTACACAAACATGGAGAAGAAGACAGGTATGCCTTTACTTCAGCATGGTATTGGAAGCAGAGATGTGAAGATCGATTACAAAGACCTTCAGTCGCAGCCACGCCGTTACAATAACTCACCGCTTTGGTCGGGATTAATGGATAACGGTAGAGCATACAGCGCCTATACTTATAACGTAGACTGTCTTGTTCCTTGGAGGACATTAACAGGCCGTCAGTCATTCTATCTTGATCATGATGGATACATTGCCTTCGGTGAGCATCTTCCAACTTATAAGCCTTCACCAAAACCTGAAGCTTACGGAGATTTGAGAAAGACTGTGAACGACGGAAAAGCAAAAATGCTGAACGTACTTACTCCGCACGGAAAATGGCATATCCACTCAACTTATGGTGATACCCTACGTATGTTAACTTTATCGAGAGGTATGGAGCCATGCTGGATGAGTGAGAAAGATGCTGCAGATCTTGGAATCAAGGACAATGACTGGGTTGAAGTTTACAATGACCACGGTGTTTATTGTACACGTGCCTGCGTTAGTGCTCGTATTCCAAATGGTGTTTGCATCGTGTATCACTCGCCTGAGAGAACGTATTCAGTTCCTAAGTCACAGATCAGAGGAGGTAAACGTGCAGGTGGTCACAACAGTTTCACACGTGTTCACTTAAAACCGAATCTGTTGATGGGTGGTTACGGACAGTTCTCATATCACTTCAACTATTGGGGACCTGTAGGTGTTAATCGTGATACACATGTTTTAGTTCGCAGAATGGACAAATTAGAATTTTAATAACTAAATAATAATGTTATGAATATAAGATCGCAAATATCCATGGTTTTCCATCTCGACAAATGTATCGGATGCCATACCTGTTCAATTGCCTGTAAAAACATCTGGACTGACAGGAAAGGTGCTGAATATATGTGGTGGAATAACGTTGAAACAAAACCAGGGACCGGTTATCCTACCAAGTGGGAGAATCAGGAAATATATAAAGGCGGCTGGGAAAAGAACGGGGACTCCGTTTCTTTGAAAGGCACCGGAAAATTCAAAGGTTTAAAGAATATTTTTCACAATCCGTACATGCCAGTGCTTGATGATTATTATGAGCCATGGACCTACAAGTATCAGGATCTGTTCACTGCTCCGGAAGGGGATGATCAGCCAATTGCAAGACCAGTTTCTCTTGTAACAGGTGAACCAATTGAGATTAAAAGTGGTCCGAACTGGGATGATGATTTGGGAGGTTCTCCCGACTTCGCTCGTCAGGATGTGAATATGCAGAAATTGAGTCCGGGTGAACAGGAAGCAATGTTCCAGTTAGAGCGAATGACCTTTCATTATCTGCCAAGGATCTGTAATCACTGTTTGAATCCAGCTTGCGTTGCTTCATGCCCATCAGGAGCATTATACAAACGTGGTGAAGACGGAGTTGTGTTGATCAATCAGGAGCGCTGCAGAGCATGGAGAATGTGTGTAACAGCTTGTCCGTACAAAAAATCATATTACAACTGGCACACTGGTAAATCTGAGAAATGCGTTCTGTGTTATCCACGTCTTGAATCAGGACAGGCTCCGGCATGTTTCCACTCTTGTGTGGGAAGGATCCGTTACTTAGGAGTGTTGCTCTATGACGCAGATAAAATTGAACAGATCGCTTCTTGCAAAGAAGAAGAATTGGTAGACAAACAAATTGATATCTATCTTGATCCATTCGATCCAACTGTTATTGAACAGGCTATGGCAAATGGAATTGCAATGTCAACCATCGAAGCTGCACAAAAATCACCGGTTTACAAATTCGTTAAACTTTGGAAATTGGCATTGCCACTGCACCCTGAATTCAGAACACTTCCAAACTTATTCTATGTGCCGGCTTTACTTCCGGGAATGGCAAGTGTGCAGGACGGAATTTACAATTCAACAACCAAATCACTTTGGGGTGGAATTGATACAACCCGTCTCCCAATGAAATACCTTGCTTCTTTGTTCTCTGCAGGAAATACTGAAAAAGTTGCAGATGTTCTTAAGAAACTGATGGCAGTTCGTATGCACAGGAGAGGGGTAACAGTTGGCGATCTTACTGCTGACGAGATCTCTCAGGCAATGAAGGAAACAAGTTTATCGGCAAATACAGCTGATGAGATCTTCCGTCTCACTTCTCTTGCCACCTTCGATGACAGATTCGTGATTCCGGCGGCTCACCGTGAAGAATCAATTGAAATGCTTGAAAATACTGCAGATGTAAAAGGAAATACAGGATTTGGATTCAAAGAAAGACCAGCTCGCGGATTATGATAAATAAAGATATATTATTGTATCTGGCAGAATTGTTCAGATATCCTGATGCAGACAGTCCTGTAAAGGTATTGGCTTGTCAGGAAGTGCTGGACAGTGAATATCCGGAAGCCGGAAAGCTGCTCGAGCCTTTTACCAAACATTTCATATCCTTAAGTGAAGATAAGAGGGAAGAGCTTTTTACTAAGACTTTCGACGTGCAGCCTATCTGCTATCTTGACCTTGGATATGTGATCTTCGGGGAAGATTATAAACGCGGATCGTTTCTCCTGCATATGCAGGCAGAGCAGAATCGTTTGGGAAGAGATTGCAGTCCCGAATTACCGGATCATCTTTATCATGTACTTCACCTGATGACGATTCACCCTGATCCTTCCTTTGTAAATGAACTTGCTGCCAAGATCCTTGTGCCTGCCGTTAAAAAAATGATGCAGGAATTCACATCGGCACGGGTTGAACTAAAAATGAAGGTCATCAAACGTTTACACAATGCACTGATCGCAGAAGAAATGAATCAGGGTAATGTTTATAACGATGCGCTCGCAGCCATGCTAAATGTTCTTGAAAAAGAATATGCAGAAGCAATTGCACAATACAATCCGCAGGAAGTTAATCTAGTGAACGAGTCTTTCTTCAATAAAAATAATTCAATAAATCAATTAGTAAACAACTATAAAATCGATTAATTATGCTAAACCAGTTGTTATTTGTAGCATTGCCTTATGTAGCCTTGGCAATATTCTTAGTAGGATCTATATATAGATACCTTTACAAAGGCTTTAAAGTTTCTTCATTGTCTTCGCAGTTTCTGGAAGGAAGAAAATTGTTTTTCGGAAGTCAGCCCTTTCACTGGGGATTGTTCTTTCTGTTCTTTGGGCATTTGATCGCCTTTCTGTTTCCTTCCTGTGTGATTGCATGGAACGGGCAGACCGTTAGACTGCTTATTCTGGAATGCGCCTCCTTCGCATTCGGGATCAGTGCTCTTTGGGGCTTGAGCGCATTGGTGTATCGTCGTTTATCCAATAAAAGAGTGCAGATCGTAACAAGTAAGATGGACGTAGTTGTTTATCTGGTGTTATTTGTGCAGATCGTTTCAGGATTGTGTGTAGCTTATTTCAATCGCTGGGGATCTAACTGGTTTTCGGCTTTCCTTACTCCGTATCTAAGATCGATCTTTGTTTTCGATCCTCAGATCGATGCTATTTCAACTGTAAATTCGGTATGGCTTAAAATACACGTGGTTTCTGCCTTCAGTATCATTGCCATCATTCCATTTACACGATTTGTCCACTTCCTGGTTTATCCGGTAGATTACCTCTGGAGAAGCTACCAGCAAGTTATCTGGAATTGGGACAGAAGATCGATCAGAACGAGCAGAGCTCATTCAGTTGGTCCAAAGTCTCAGAATAACTAAGTGCTCAGTACTATCGCATAAGGCATTGACTAAAACTCAATATTATGAAAAACAGAACCTCGACATATTTAAAAAAGCATTACGGTTATTTCGTTCTATCGCTGTTCGCTGTAATGTTCATGGCATTTGATACAAATGCGCAGGACGGTAAAACTTTGTTCAAACAGAATTGTGGAGTTTGTCACACAACAACACAGCAAAAACTGGTGGGGCCTGGATTAGAAGGGATAGCAAGCAAGCGAAAAGAGGAATGGCTGATCAAATGGATCAAGGATTCTCAGGCGTTTGTTGCCAGTGGCGATGCCGATGCGGTAAAAGCTTTTGAAGATGGAGGAAAAGTAGCAATGCCTCCGTTCGCAAATCTTACAGATGCTGACGTGAAAGCGATCATTGCCTTTGTGGCAGAAGATAAACCTGCTGCGAATGCTGCACCGGATGCTGTAGCAGCAGCGCCTGTTGTGAAGAAAGAGGCGCCGTGGAGCACAAGTTCTAAAGTATTTGTCGCTTTGCTGGTTCTTACTGTGATTGGATTGACCTTTTATTTGTTCTTCCTTAAATATAATCTGAGAAAACTTGGATATGAACTTGATACGGAACCATTCGGCGACAGAGTAAGTAAATTCTTTAATCAGAATGGTCGTTTTCTTCTTTTCATTGGTGTCATCGTAGTTGCAGTGATCATGAAGTCCTGTATCTCAGAGATCATGAAATAAAAGCACTTGTATCTGTTTTAGTAGGTTTGAAATGATACAATTACAAAAGGGCTTGCTTCGGCAGGCCTTTTTTATTTTTAACTCATTCCTTCAAAGCAAAATAAAAAAGGGTTTACTTTCGTAAACCCCTTTCTTCTAACTTACATGGCAATTGATCATCCGCATTTAGAATGTCCGCAGCTTTTACATTTTAAACATCCTTCTTCATAAACTAATCCATTGGGATCACCACAATCCGGACAAGATTTGTCTTTTCCTTGCGCTCCGTTTGGAATGAATTGTTTCAAAGCCCTTTCTAATCCTGCCTTCCAGGTTGTGATCGTTCCGTCGGAGAAATTCAAATTCTCGATCAGATCGATAACATGTATCATTGGCATTCCGTGTCTGAGTACACCTGATATCAGTTTTGCGTAATTCCAAAATTCCTTGTTGAAAGAGCGTGAAAGTCCTTCAATAGTGATCTTGTATCCGTCTTTGTCCAGGTACTGAAAATCGTAACGGCTCTTTCCTCCATCTGTCTTGGTCTTCACGATCCAGCCTTTACTGATCCAGTCAGGTAATACAAATGAGTCTTCCGATTTTCCGGTAAAGATCTCGTAAGGACGGTTGTCAATGATTCCGATGAAAGCGATCCACTTTTCATTGTGATTCATGAATCGCATAATGCTTGCGTCAATTCTTTGCGGACGTTTCGGTGGTACCGAATCGCGAATCGAAGTTCCTTTGCTCTTCTCTTTATCTGAAACCAGAACTCCATCACGTGAACCATCTCTGTAGACCGTTATGCCTTTTAATCCTGCCTCCCACGAACGCAGATAGATGTCACCTACCAATTCCACACTTGCGTCGTTGGCAAGATTGATCGTTGAGCTGATGCTGTGCGTTGTATATTTCTGTACGATCTCCTGCATCTTGATCCTTTTTTCCCAATTGATCTCAGAAGCTGTTGAATTGTAATACGGACTCTTATTAATATCGTTCTCGCCACTTATCTTCATCCATTCTTTTAATCGTGGATGATAGATGGTGAATTCCTGCCAGCAATCACCAAGATTATCAACAAAGTCAACTTTGCTGTTCGGGTCACCCGGATTCACTTTTTTTCTTCTTTTGTAACTTAGCAAGAAAACAGGTTCGATGCCCGACGAAGATTGAGCAAGAAGACTGATACTTCCTGTAGGAGCAACAGTACTTATGGAAATATTTCTTCTGCCTGTTTTCATCATTCGCTTCGTTAACTCCGGAAACTCTTTTTCCATCATTTGAATGAATTCTGAAGTGCGCTCGATCTTCGGATCAAAACCTTCAAATTTACCTCTTTCTATTGCCATGTCGATCGAACTTTCAAATTCAGCATGGCATTTTGTACGCATGATCAGATCAACAGTGTTCAGCGCTTCGTCACCGTCAAATTTTAAATTAAGTGCTGCAACTGTATCGGCCAATGCCGTGAATCCAAGTCCTGTCCTTCTGCCTTTTTTTCCTGCTTTGTATAATAATTCCCAGGTTTCGATCTCTACACTTTTAATGTGATCGGGTTCTGGATCGGCTTTGATTTTTGCCATGATCCTTTCAATCGCTTTCAATTCCAGATCTACCAGATCATCCATCAAACGTTGCGCTTCATACGTGTATTCATAAAATTTTGCGTAATTGAATTCTGCATCTTTTGTGAAAGGATTCTCAACGAAATTATAAAGGTTAAGAGCCATCAAACGGCAGCTGTCACCTCCCTGCATCGCGATCTCAGAACATGGATTAGTGGAAACATTTTTATAGCCGGGATAGACGGATGATGTAGAATAGTAATGCTGCCTGTCCCAGTAAATGATTCCGGGCTCGGCTGTATTATGCGCGCAGGTTGTGATCTTATCCCATAAAAGCTTCGCATCAATTTCTTTTGTTACACTCGGATTATCTGAATTCACGGGAAATTTAAGCGTGAATTTAGTTTTGTTCTTCACTGCCTTCATAAAGGCATCTGAAACCTTAATGGAGATGTTGGCACCTGTGATCTTTTTGAGATCTTGTTTTACAGTAATGAACTGTTCAATATCCGGATGTTCAATATCCATTGTAATCATCAATGCACCTCTTCTTCCGTTCTGAGCAACTTCACGTGTTGTGTTTGAAAAACGCTCCATAAAGGAAACGGCTCCGGATGTTGTGCCTGCAGCATTTGAAACCTGTTGTCCGCTTGGACGTAAAGTTGAAATATCAATTCCAACACCACAGCGCCTTTTGAATAACTGCGCCATTTGCTGATCGGTATAAAAAACACCGCCATAAGAGTCATAGATCTCAGGAAGTACAATGCAATTAGATAGAGAGGCAATCACATGCGGATTACCGAGAGATGACATAACACTGCCTTGCGGAATGATGTATTTAAAGTGGTCGAATAAGGCAAATATCGTGTCAGTGTCAAGATCTTTTCTTTGTTGACCATAAGCTGAAAGATTTTTCAGAGCAGATTTAGAACGGGATTTGTTCTTGTAAAGCGATTCAATTTTACCAAACTCAACGGCCATGCGTCTGTGCATGTCGTCGGGCGTAAGTTCTATGAATTCTCCTTTTTTGTTGCGCATAGCATATTTGCTAAGCCAGGTGCTGGCGGCAAGTTCATCGCCTTCGAAGTACTTCAGGCTTTTTTCAAAGGCTTCGGCATAAGTATAAACACCACTTGTGTTCTTGTTTTCTTTTTTGGTTTGTGTGGTTAGCATAACAATATTAATTTGAGTGCAAGGTATTTTAAAACAAAAGCCGTCAAGCTTTGTACCCATGTTACTTATTCAGATTCTTTCTGACATTCTAACTTTCATCATACTAAAATTATCAAAAAAATTTCACTTATGATTTGTGTCATGTGAAACAGAAGTTAAAATAACTATCTTTTAAGGATTATTAAGATCAATGTTATTTCATGAAATCATATTCGGGCCAATTGAAAGCAGAAGATTCGGTACGTCATTGGGGATAAATCTGCTCCCACTTGATAATAAGATCTGTAATTTCAATTGCATCTATTGCGAGTGTGGGTGGACGGATCTGCGTGCTGTTGATTCTAAGTTCTTTCCTGAAAAGCATATTGTAGATGCAATGGAAAAGAGATTCAGTGAAATAAGCCGAGAGGAAAAAAAACCTCAGGCCATCACATTTGCCGGAAACGGAGAGCCAACAATGCACCCGGCATTCGACAGGATCATTGAGAAGACAGTTGAATTAAGGGATAAATATCTTCCCGGAATCAAAATTGTGGTGCTTTCCAATGCTGCCTTGCTCAGCAATAAAAAGGTTTTCAATGCCTTGGCGAAAGCTGATCTTCGTGTAATGAAGCTCGATGCCGGAAGCGAAGAATTATTTCAACTCATCGATCAGCCTTTGTCGTTAAAGAAGTTGAATGACTATGTAGAAAAATTGACGGAGTTTAATGGTAAGCTTTCTATACAAACTATTTTTTTAAAAGGAAGATACAAGAATGTTTATATCGACAACACGAGTGATGCTGAGGTTGATAAATGGATCGGTTTGCTGAAAAAGATCCGGCCAGAATCGGTAATGATCTATACAATTGACAGAGCAACCCCTGCCCAGGAACTGGAAAAGATCACTGAAGAAAAGCTCAATGAAATTTGCAGAAAAGTAACAGATGCAGGTATCAACGCAAAAGTATACTACTGACGAAGTAGTTTCAGGTTGTCTCTTCTTTTCTTTTCCTGAGTGATCAGCTGAAGTTCGCGACTCATTTGTCCGGCAATTCCGGTATTCTCCTGTGCTCTTCGGATGAGATAGGGTACAACCGATTTTACAGGACCATACGGCACATACTTGGTTACATTGTATTTTTCTGCTGCCAGATTCATGGTGATGTGATCACTCATTCCATATAACTGCGAGAAATAAACATGGGGATGATCATTGGCAATGTTTCTTTTTTTCATTTCATCCAGTAAAAACAATGTGCTCACTTCGTTATGTGTGCCGGCGCAAAGCATGATGAGATCAATATTATCCAGACAAAGTACAACTGCTTTATTGAAAGCAATGTCGGTGTCATCTTTGCACTTTTGCATAGGAGTAGGATAATTCATTTCAGCAGCTCTTGTATTTTCTCTTTCGAGATAGGCGCCTCTCACTAGTTTTATTCCGAGCTTAATGGAATTTTTTTTGCTGAAGAGGATCAGTTCATTAAGATATGCGAGTCGATCGTGACGATACATCTGCAATGTAGTAAGCACAATATGGTGCGTTTTATTGTAACGCAACATGTAATCTTCGGCAACCTGATCAATTGAGCCTTGTAGCCAGCTTTCTTCCGCGTCAATATAAACGGGCACATTCTTCTCGGTGGCAGTATCAAAGAGCGTATCCATTCTTTTCAGGAATTTTTGCCAGTCTGCTGACTCTTCATTCGAAAACTCTTCTTTCAAACTTGCTTTTTCAAGTAAGTGAGAAGAAACAAAGCCGGTTAGTTTAATGCAAGTGTAGGGGATGGCCGGATTGGAAGAAGCTGTATTTATTATTTTGATAAGCTCTGTTAGTGCGCTATCGAAAGCCTCATTGTTCTCTTCTCCTTCAACAGAATAATCAAGGATGGATCTTACATTGGCATCATAGAGTTTATTTACAACTTCACTCGTTTCCTTGATATTCTCCCCGCCACAGAATTGTTTGAAGATGGTGGCCTTCAGTGCACCTTTCACAGGTAATTTCATTTTCATTGCAAACTGAAGGGCTTTTGTGAGAAAGTTGACTAAAGCAGGTTTGTTTATCAATCTGAATAGCCATAATGTTCTTTTCAATTCACCATTGGATTTCAACAGAAAGGCGTTTTCCGTGTTATAAAGCATTTGTGTTTTCATAAGGAGTGTGACTAGGTCAGTCAAGATCAATCTGCAGAATTCTCGGTGGCCATTTTCCGCAGCAATTCACGGTTAATGATCCTGAGTCTTCTTTCTTTAAACGTGATGATGCTTTTGTTTTCAAGTTTCTGAATGGTCTTATAAACGTAATTTGTTGTTGTTCCTATTAAATGAGCAATGTCTTTTGTCGATATGATTTTGGGTACGATTTCTGTGACCTTTAGCTTGCTGAGGTTAAGAAGTAATGCCGAAAAATTAGTCAATACACTTCGTTGATTGATGTTCACTATGCGCTGTTCAAGTTCGTTTGAGAAGTCAGACATGTAATGTAGTACATCGGAGAATAACTGTTTGTTCTTCGTCATTTCCTGTTTAACATCATTCAGCGGTATAAAAACGATTTCAGAATTCTTTAATGCAAGATAAACTTTGTCATTTAGTTCATCTGTTAGAAGTTGTTCGAGGCCGATCACATCGCCTTCAAATCCTATCCACAGAATAAAATCTCCTGAACCTGACCTTTTAAATATTTTTACAGCGCCTTTTTTTATGAGATAGATTCCCTTAATGAATTTCCCTCCTGTTGAGAGCTCTTCATCTTCATTTATCTTCACCGGATCGTGCCCGTTAAAAAGTGATAGTATGCTATTGCTTATTCTCATAATTACCGAAAATAAAATTACGCCTAACACTCTTCCATTACTATGATTCAAATCATATAGTGGAATGAAAGAAGATGGAAATACATGCATAGAAGTTTGATTCAAATATGATGAATAGCCAAAATAAATGATTAGCATCATTTTTGTGTCGAACTGCACTCAGTACTTTTATGCCATAAATCAATTCTTATGTCAAACTTTAAAACATTTTTAAAAGCCGGACATCCTCCTACTTTGTTCTCTGCTTTTTTGTATTTTGATTTTTGTTTTGCTATTTGGGTGTTGAACGGAGCGATGGCACCATTCATTAGTGAGCATTTTAATTTAAGTCCGGCCGAAAAAGGCTTCATGATCTCTGTTCCTATCCTTGCTGGAGCAATCATGCGTTTTCCTTTAGGTGTTCTTGCGCAATATATAGGTAGGAAGAACGCAGCGCTGACAGAGATGTCGCTGATTTTCTTTGCCATGATCTTTGGTTATTATTTTGTAGATACTTATTCTGATGTATTAAAAATGGGTGTCCTCCTTGGAATAGCTGGAGCAAGTTTCGGAGTGGCACTGTCATTGGGCTCTGGCTGGTTCCCTCCTAAATACAAAGGTTTGGCCATGGGTATTTCCGGAGCAGGTAACAGTGGTACGGTGTTGGCTATGCTATTTGCTCCTCCACTTGCAACGAAATACGGATGGCAGGCTGTATATGGTATGGCTGCGTTCTTTATGCTTATTCCAATTATTGTCATGATTGTTTTTGCAAAAGAACCTCCGGATAGAGAGCATCAAACCTTGAAGCAGCATTTAAGTTGTTTGTTTGAACGTGATGGATGGACTTTTAATTTTATTTATATAATAACATTCGGTGGATTCATTGGGCTTTCCAATTTCCTTCCAACTTATTTCCATGATCAGTTTGGAGTTACGAAAGTAGAAGCTGGACAGCTTACTATGCTCGCGGCACTGATGGGGAGTGCAATTCGAATAGTTGGAGGTTGGGCCTCTGATAAATGGGGGGGCATTACAACCCTGACTGCTATTTTCGGAGTCGTGATCGTTTGTATGATCATTGCTGGATTGCCGATCGGTGTCACTGCAACTACCATTTTGTTCATGATTTGCTTTGCAGCGCTCGGTGCAGGTAACGGAGCTTTATTTCAATTAGTGCCTTTACGTTGGCCGCTCGCCACTGCTGTTGCGGGAAGTATGATCGGTGAGATTGGTGCATTGGGGGGAAGTTTTATTCCAAATGCAATGGGTATCTCTAAACAAAACACAGGTTCCTTCTTCTGGGGGTTCATGTCCTTTGCAATTCTTGCAGCGATTGCATTTGTCGTATTAAGAGTGGCACAGCGTAAGTGGACAAGTAAATGGGTTGGCAAAGGCGGATTAGCCATTATCAAGCCGCAGTCAATCGATATTGAAGTGCATGAACATGTTGTAGGAGAAAAAGTATCACAGCCTGTATTCAATAAAGGAGAATTCGCCTATCGCACCATTGTTTATCCTATTGGCAATTCTGAACTGGCAGAGAAAGCAAGACAACAAGCGGCCTATCTTGCCAATTCAACGGGAGCCAATCTTCTTCTATTGTATGTGAATCAAAAATCACACAGTACCGGTATCCTCGCAACAGACTCCAAGCATTTTGAAAGTGTAAGGGAATCGTGGATTGCTGAAGGAAAACAGATACTGCTTAATGAAGCCAAAAAATTGAAAGATCTCAAAGTGCAGAAGATTGAAGCTGTATTCGGCCAGGGAGATGTTGCATCTGAGATCGTGACGATTGCAAAAGAGCGAAATGCTGAACTGATACTTCTTGCAAGTCACAAAGCATCTCCATTAGGTAAGTTATTAATGGGAAATCGAACTTATGATGTGTTTCTGGATGCACCATGTCCGATCCTGAGAATTGTACGGTAAAAAAAATCAATTAAAAAAAATATATGGCTAAAACATGGTTAGATAAATGGGATCCCGAGGATAATAATTTCTGGGAATCCGAAGGTAAAAAAATTGCCTGGCGTACATTATGGATAACAACGATCACACTTCTACTTTCATTTGCCACTTGGTTCATGATGAGTGCCATTGTGGTGAAGTTACCGGGAATAGGTTTTAAATTCAATTCAGACCAGCTCTTTTGGCTGGCAGCAATGCCCGGTTTGGCGGCAGGTACATTAAGGATCATACATACATTCTTGTTGCCTATCTATGGAACGCGTCATATCATTACTGTTGCTACTCTTATCAAATTGATTCCTGTTATCGGAATCGGTTTGGCAGTAATGGATCCAAACACACCTTTCTGGGTTTTCATGATCCTCGCTTTCACTTCCGGATTTGGCGGAGGAGATTTCTCTTCTTACATGCCAAGTACAAATATTTTCTTTCCAAAGCGTCTGAAAGGTACAGCATTAGGTATTCAGGCCGGTATCGGAAATTTCGGTGTATCTGTTGTTCAGTTTGTGACTCCTGCAATTTTAGGTGTTGCTATTTACGGTGGCTCTCAGGTTTTCACTTCTATTGATGTGAAAGAAGCTGGAGCAAGCATGAAGCAAATAGATGCAGGACAAAAAGAAGAGATCTTTGCTTCGCTTGATACTGCAGTGCAAAGGAAAATTGTAGGCGCAGTTGATAAGAAAATAAAGGATTCTGTTTCTAAGATCGTCCCATTAAGTAATAAGGCAGCTTTTTTCGCGGCGCTTCCGGCAAAAGCACAGGGCAAAGCCGTTAGCAAGATTCCGCCTAAAGCTGGTGAGAAAGTGATGCTGCAGTTCGACGCAGCTACTAAAGCTGTAAAGAATAAGGATATCAATCTTCAGTCTGCTGCTTTCTGGTATGCACCTCTCCTAATTCTTCTTGGTATTATCAGTTGGATCTATTTGAGAAGTATCCCAATGAAAGCTTCTTTCAAGGAACAACTCGATATTTTCGGAAACAAACATACCTGGTTCTGTACCATCACCTATGTAATGACCTTCGGTGGTTTCTCAGGTTTGGCAGCAGCATTCCCACTCATGATAAAAACACTTTATGGTAACTTCCCGAATGCACCGGACCCTTTGGTTTATGCTTTTTACGGACCATTGATCGGTTCTGCAAGTCGTGTTCTGTTCGGATTCGTTGCAGACAAAGTAGGCGGTGCGGTGCTAACAACGCTTACAGGAGTTGGTTTGATAATTGGTGGTGCCATGTTGCTTGGAATGGGCCTTGTGGCTCCAACAAGCATGGATCAGTTTCCAATGTTCCTGGGCGTGATGTTAGGCTTGTTCTTCTTCACCGGTATTGGGAATGCAGGTACCTTCCGTCAGTATCCTATCATCTTCGCAAGTAATCAAAGACAAGCGGCTGGTGTACTTGGGTGGACAGCTGCTATTGCGGCGTACGGACCTTTCATTTTTGCAACCCTGATCGGTAATGCAATTACTGCAAGTGGTAACGCCAATAGCTTCTTCTATGGTCTGGTTGCCTTCTCCGTGATCGGTACTATCATTAACTGGTATTATTATCAACGCAAAGGATGTGAGCATCCGAGTTGATCCTTTTATTCTTCAATTAAAAAAGACCGTCACCAAAAATGACGGTCTTTTTATTTCATGATTCTGCTCATAATATTGAAAATTTAGTTTTAGTGCAACAAAGCGCTACTTTGAATCGCATCTCCAGCTTCACAATGAAAAATGAAAGAAAAAACGATCCGTATCGCTGGAGGAATATCCAATTTTAATGATGGAACTCATATTTTAATTTTTCTTCTCAATTTAACTTTGCTCATGTTTTAATCTGTAATAATTCAATAAAAAAATAAATTATGAGAACCCGAAAAAAAAATCTGATCAGTCTGACTGCGGCTTTATGCCTGACTGCATTTGTGGCACAGGCTCAATTTTCAGTTACAGGCCAGTATATGTCGCGTGGCGAGTATCGTCACGGATATGGTACCCTTGCTGATACCAATCAAAAAGCAGCTTTGTTTGTTTCACAACGTGCAAGGATCAATGCTGAGTTCAAGCAGGAGAAATACAAGATCCATGTCTCAGGACAGGATATTCGGACATGGGGTAGTGTAGCCAACTCTGCAATTGATACCAAAGGACTTTTCTCCATTTTTGAAGCTTATGGTGAATTATACTGCAATAAGAAATTCTCGGCAAAAATTGGTCGTCAGGTTCTTTCCTATGATGATGACAGGATCTTCGGTGGATTGGATTGGGCCATGCAGGCTCGTCGACACGATGCAGCCGTGTTTAAATACAATATGGATAGTACCACAACGATTCATGTTGGAGGTGCATATAATCAAAACGCAGAATCAAATAAATTGGTTCAGTATAGCGTAGCGGGTAACTACAAATCCTTTCAATACTTATGGGCCAATAAACTTTATGGGAAATTCAATTTTAGTTTCTTATTGCTCAACAACGGTGTGGCATACAACAGGCTCGATGCAAGTACAGGTGTTAGGGACTCTATGACGCTTTATCAGCAAACAGCAGGTTTACGCGCCGAATACAAAGCAGATAAACTGGTAGGAACTTTTTACGCTTATTATCAAATGGGTGATGATGCTTCAAACAGAAAAACAAGCGCCTATGATATTTGTGGTGAAGTAGGGTACAAACCGGTGAAAGGATTGTTGACCACCCTCGGCGCGGAATTGATCTCAGGACAAAGTCAGACCGATACTGCAAAAGCATATCGCGATATCAATCACGCTTTCAATCCATATTATGGTACGAATCACCGTTTCAATGGTTACATGGATTACTTCTATGTAGGAAATCATGTCAACAGTGTTGGTTTGTTAGATGCGTATCTGCGCGTAAGCTATACACACAAAAATACGTTGTTCTCAGTCAACGCACATGCTTTCAATGCTGCGGCAGATGTTAGGGACATGAATGTAACTACCAGTATTGCGGCACGTGATGCGCATTTAGGATCAGAACTCGACTTTACATTCAGTCATAAATTCACAGATGGTGTTACCGTACAAGGAGGTTACTCGCAAATGTTCGGTACAAATACGATGAAAGCAATCAAAGGGGGACAGATCTCTGCCAACAGCAATTGGGCTTATTTGATGCTGGTGATTCGTCCGGGTAAAGTTGCATGGCCAAAAATCGGATTGAAAATGTAATCTTGAAATTCATTGAGTATTAAAAATTAAAAAAGATAAAATGAAAAATCTATTCAAAAAATACAGCGAGTGCACAGGCAAAGGACTTTTGATGGGTCTCGCCGGCATAGCGCTTTCTGCTGCAATGGTTTTCCTGCCTTCCTGCGAGCGTAAATCCATTAATCCAACTTATTCAAAAGCTAAATTCAATATCACGTTTAATTCCGGAAGCAGTAAAGTGGTATGGGATAGTATCTTCTATACCAATCAGGCGGGAAATAAATTTGGAGTGAAAACAGCTAACTTCTATATTTCAAATGTGACCTTGAAGAACGGATCCAAGACCTACAACTCGAAGAAGATCTTCTATATTGATCCAAAATCTTCTTCTAAGAGTAGTTTTTCACTTGATTCAATCCCTCCGGGAGATTATACTGACCTGAGTTTTTACATTGGTTTAGGTTCAGCTTACAACAGTACCACAGCCCTCGCTCCAACCGGCGATCATGCGAATATGCTATGGCCAACAACAATAGGGGGTGGTTATCATTTCATGAAACTGGATGGAAATTATAAAGATTCATTGAACGTAGTTCGACCATATTCTGTAAGAATAGGAAAAACAGCCAATGTCGTTACAGTGAACATCACAAAGAGTATGCATCAGATCTATTGGAATCATGTGTATACACTCGCGTTTGATGTGAATGAAGTGTTCATGAATCCTGCAAAGTATGACTTTAACTGGGAGGTTGATAGCACCATGTACAACGATGCTGCGATCCTCAAGATCAAAAACAATATGCCGGATGTATTCAGTCTGACTCAGGACAATTAGGAGAAGGTATTGTACTTATCCAATAAGAATTGCCGGGAATAATGAATTTCCGGCAATTTTTTTGTATTTGTCCGAATGGAGCATTTCTCCATCATGATGAAAGGTCAGCATTTCAGCCTAAAAAAAATGATTATTATCATAACCGGCATTCAAATTAATTCCGTTATTTGTATTAAAACATAACGGTATGATAAATTTAAAAGAAACAGCCAAGACCGATCCGGTAAAAAGAAATGTGGAGCATGGATTGGACAACATGAAGGGCTGTACTCCTTTTGATCCCCCTTCGGTATATGAGGAGGAGAATAAACCAAAGGTCGATTTTGCTGCAATGGCTCCCGCCCTTCAGGAACTGATAGAAGAACACAAGGTCGCAGTTGAGAAAATTGAATTATTTGAGAATGCCTTGGTCGAATTCAAGACCAACGGATATGTTTTAAATCAGCAGATCAATTCAGCGCTCTCGGAATTTTTTAAATTCTACGATAATAAACTTTTGCTTCATAATGAAAAAGAAGATAAAGTTCTTTTCCCTTTGCTTAATGAGAAATTAATGGAGACCGGGGAGCACAGTACAGGAGAAAATCCTAAGACGGCTATTGATGTTATGGAAGATGATCATGTGAAATTCATTCAATTGGGAACTCTTTCATTTAATTTGTTCGGCCTCGCGACCAGAATAAAGGATCCGCAATCGCGTATATTCATTTGCGATACGGCTTATGATACCAGCAGAGAATTCACTGAGTTGTTGCGACTTCATATTTACAGAGAAGATTATACTCTGTTCCCGCTTGCGCAAAAACTGATCTCAGAAGCAGAATTCGCAGAAATTAGCAAGAAACAACAGAAATATAAGTAAGACCCATGCTTCAGGACCAGTTCGGAAGAGTACATAATTATTTAAGACTGTCGCTCACAGAGCGCTGTAATCTTCGCTGTTTCTATTGCATGCCTGCTGAAGGAATTCAGCTTTCGCCCAAAGATCACATCATGCGTACCGAGGAGATTGAAAAGATCGCAGGTGCTTTTGTGAAAATGGGAATAAACAAGATCCGCTTCACCGGTGGCGAGCCTTTGATCAGAAAAGATTTTGATGAGGTAGCCATGCGTCTGAGTAAATTCAATTGTGAACTAGCTGTTACTACCAATGGTATTTTGGTGGACCAGTATCTTCCTACCTTTAAAAATGCAGGTATCAAAAAGATCAATATCAGTTTGGATACCTTAAAGGAAGAGAAGTTCAGCACTATCACACGCAGAGATTATTTCACCAGGGTGAAGAATAATATTGAACTGCTTTTCTCACGGGGATTCACGCCAAAATTAAATGTGGTTGTGATCAAGGATGTGAACGATGATGAATTGATCGACTTCATCAATCTGACCTCTGAATGGAATACAACAGTACAGTTCATCGAATTCATGCCGTTTCAGGGAAATAAATGGGATCTTTCGCGTACAGTGAAAGCAGGAGAGATCCTTGATAAAGCCTTTGCTTATTTTGGGTCGGATAATGTGATCAAGTCAGAAGATTTGGCCAATGATACATCACGTAAATACCGTGTAAAAGGTTATAAAGGACATTTCGGAATGATATCAACAGTAAGCAATCCTTTTTGCGACTCATGCAACAGGATCCGCTTAACGGCTAATGGAAGGATCAAAAATTGTCTTTTCTCGGGCAGCGAAACCGATCTTTTAAAAGCAGTGCGAGAAGGACAGGATGTGGAGCAGTTGATTCGTGATGCTGTCTACATTAAAAGCAAACAAAGAGGCGGCATACAGGATTTCACCAGCGATGCAGGTAAATTGAAAGCACAGGAAAACCGCAGCATGATCATGATCGGGGGATAATCAATATTCATTTTTATTCTATGTTCTCATTAAAATTATTTACAAAGTACTGCTCCAAAGAATGGCAGCTTGTATTTAAATCTCAAAAACAAACCTTCTATTTTGAATCCGGACAAAGGATCTTTCAGCAGGGAGATTCAGTGAAAGGAATTTATTTTGTAGAGAAAGGAAAGTTGAAAGTGCTTTCTAAAGCATTTGACGGATCTGAGAAGATCATCAGGCTTGTTGCGCCCGGAATGATACTTGGTCACAGGGGACTTCATGCAAAACACTATCCAATTTCCGCTGAATCTCTCACGGATGCGATCGTGACGTTCATGCCATTGCCCACTTTTGTGGATATGCTCAAAGCCAATCCGGAAATGGCTGTCTATTTGATCAATTTCATGTCAGATGAGTTACGGGACACTGAATTAAGAATGAAAAACCTTTTGATATTGGATCCAAAGATCCGGATAGCGATCATACTCACTCAGTTGATCGATACATTTGGTTATGATAAAAAGAGTACAAAGAATTTGCTTTCATTTACCCTCAGCAGAGCAGATCTGGCCAATATGGGCGGCACAACGTACGAGACGGTGATCAGAACCCTCGCGCTTTTTAAAAACAATAAACTGATCAGTTTAGAGGGTAAGGAAATTGCAATCCTCAATGAAAAAAAGCTAAGAGAGCTTGCATCCGGAGTTGAAAAGTAAGGAAAGTAGTACACCGGTTTTTAAAAGAGTTGTTACATCTTTAAATATTAGCTGATTTTTTTTAATGCTTCTTTTTTTGTCTCTGTAGAATTCAACGGAGGCATGAAGGCTGGTGGCTGATCCCGATAGTTCGCCACGGCGAAGGAGGAATCTCGCTCTGGGGGATGTTAAGATTATACGTTGATACTCGTACTAGATCCCTCGTCCGCTAATGCTACCTCGGGATGACAGCACGCTTTGTCATTTCGACGCAGGAGAAATCTCGTTCTAGGGATGTTATTCGAAATTTGTTCCGGTTAGAGATCCCTCGTTTCGTTTCACTCCACTCGGGATGACAGTGCGTTTTGTCATTCCGTCCCGATAGCTATCGGGAGAAACATAGTGGAGTGAGGCTTGCCACCCGAAGCGCAGCGAAGGGTGGAATCTCGTTCTAGGGATGACAAAAAGAGCGAATAGTAATATTTATTATTTTTGATTTACGAAACCAATTGGCACGCATAATTACTATGTTTATTTGATCACAAATAAAAGTAGAAATGTATTATATTGCGGTGTTACCAATAACTTACAAAATCGACTATTTTATCACAGTGAAGATACCCAGGATTCCAAGAAACACTTCTCAGGAAAATATAATTGCAAATTTCTAATCTATTATGAGCGATTTGACTTTATTGATGATGCCATCAGTCGAGAAAAACAAATCAAAGGATGGTCAAGAAAAAAGAAGGATGAGTTGATAAATACAATGAATCCTGAATGGAGATTTCTGAATGATGAAATTAATGAGCATTAGAAATATTTTGAGGGATTAGATTTGGAAATAGATCCCTCGTGCCTCGGGATGACAATACCCCTTGTCATTCCGACGTTCGCCGCGGCGAAGAGGAATCTCGCTCTGGGGGATGTTAAGATTATACGTTGATACTCGTACTAGATCCCTCATCCGCTAATGCTACCTCGGGATGACAGTACGCTTTGTCATTTCGACGCAGGAGAAATCTCGTTATAGGGATGTTATTCGAAATTTGTTCCGGTTAGAGATCCCTCGTTTCGTTTCACTCCTCCCGATAGCTATCGGGAGAAATATAGTGGAGTGAGGCTTGCCACCCGAAGCGCAGCGAAGGGTGGAATCTCGTTCTAGGGATGACATTACGCTTTGTCATTCAGAGCGTCCGCCGCGGCGAAGAGAAATCTCGTTCTCGGGATGTTAAAGTAAGTTGGCGGATGCCGTTGTGAGATCCTTCGACTCCGCTACGCTTCGCTCAGGATGACAATACGGATTGTTATTGCGACGTTCGCCGCGGCGAAGGGGGTTTACCGCCCGAAACAAAGTGAAGGGTGGTTTACCACCCGCAGCAAAGCGAAGGGAGGTTTATCACCCGTAGCGTAGCGAAGGGTGAAATCTCTCTTTTCCAGCTGATCTTAATCATATTATTACAGCCTTGCCCTCTCTAATTTAGTACAAAAAAACATGGGCGCTTTTTCACATACAGAAAATCAAACTATGATAGATCATGAAATGATGGATGTATCGTTCAACTTTTGGTTCAACGATCATGAAGATATCCGTTGTCCTTTCCCGGATTACATTAAAGTAGAACTAAGAGAAAAGGCTGAGAACAGCTTTGTTCAATGGGCGGAAAAATTGACTGAACAAGCGAAAAAAGAGATCAACGACGAGATCCTTCTCGAGCGTTTTGAAGAGATCTTGTTCGAGATCGCAACGAAACTGGTGCAAACAGAAGAAGAGAGGATCACCATCAAATATCCTTTCATGTTGCGACTGAATGATCAGGTAGCGGATAAAACTCATCCTGAAAGTAAAGTAGTGAAAAGAGAGATCATCACAGAGAATGAAACATCTTTCCTGAAAGTTACCTTCGCTGAGAACGAATCAGGAAAGACCTGGGAAACTACTTTTGAAGTTCCTGAATAAATGAGATCCAAAACAGCAGATGAATCGGAAACTATCATGACCGAGGTAGTCTGTCCGAATGATACCAATCCACTCGGGATCTTACAGGGAGGCAGACTTGTTCAGTGGCTGGATATTGCTTCTGCGGTTACCGCTCAAACACATGCAGAATGCGTTTGTGTCACTGTTTCAATCGACTCTATGAAATTTATGGCTCCTGCAAATATTGGAGATATTATCACGGTGAAAGCACGAGTGACAAGAGCCTTTCATACGTCCATGGAGATCAAAGTATATGCCTGGGCAAGAAAAGTACATGAGCCTTTAAAATATTTGATAAGCGAGGCTTATTTCACTTTCGTTGCATTAAAGAACAAAGGAGAGCGGGCTGCAGTTCCCTTTTAAAGGCGATCACTGCCCAAGAGAAGGCAGAATACAAAGCAGCGTCAGAACGTAAGAAAAATAGAGTATGAGTAAAGATGAAAAGATACCTGAAGAGATCAGTAATTTTTTGAATGAGAATCAAGTCGCTACGCTTTGTTTTACCGATGAAAATAAAAATCCATATTGCATCAATTGCTTCTATGTGTTTGATGACGAGAATGAGATCCTGATCTTTAAATCTTCGCCCGGTACCAATCATCATCTTATGATCCAGGGTGGACACAAGGTAGCGGGTACCATTCTTCCAATGAAAGTGGATGTGTTGAAACTAAAAGGCATTCAGTTCACTGCAGAGATCCTGAAAGAAAATCATCTCACTGCTTATCATACAAGTACGACTTATTACAAAAAAAATCCCTTCGCCCTTGCTGTACCGGGTTATGTATGGGCAGTGCATTTACACACAATGAAATTCACCGACAACACAGTGGTCTTTGCTAAAAAGATGCTGTGGCAAACTAATAAAAAACAATCATGAGTTTTAAGACCATTATCGAGCCATTTAAAATTAAAATGGTGGAGCCCATTAACATGACCACTCCGGAGGAAAGAGAGCTCTTTCTGAAAAAAGCACACTTCAATACCTTTATGCTGAATTCTGATCAGGTGCTGATCGATTTTCTGACAGACAGCGGTACATCGGCCATGAGTGCGGAACAATGGGCCGGCATCATGCGTGGAGATGAATCCTACGCCGGTGCATCCAGTTATCACCGTATGAGAAAGGTTATTTCTGAACTCACGGGAATGGAATTTATTTTCCCTACACATCAGGGCAGGGCAGGGGAGCGTATACTTTATTCACTGTTGGGAAAACCGGGCGTTACCTTCATCAGCAATACGCATTTCGATACGACTCGCGCCAATATCGAATTTTCAGGCGCCGAGGCCATCGATATTCCTGTTGCGGAAGGATTGCAGCCCATGACCTATTTCCCCTTTAAAGGAAATATGGATACTGTAAAATTGAAAGATCTTATTCTTGAAAAAGGAGCAGCGAATATTGGCGGTGTCATACTTACTGTAACAAATAATAGCGGGGGTGGACAGCCGGTGAGCATGGCCAACGCCAAGGAAGTGTCGGCAATATGCAGACAGTTAGGTGTGAATCTATTCCTGGATTGTTGTCGCGTTGCAGAGAATTCTTATTTCGTGAAGGAAAGGGAGAAGGAATATGCAGGGAAGTCTTGTAAAGAGATCGCCATTGAATTGTTTTCCCTGTGCGATGGAGCCATCATGAGTGCAAAGAAAGATGCTTTGGTGAACATGGGTGGATTTTTAGCATTGAGGGATAAAACGATCGCAGACGAATGCAAGAACCGACTCATCATTACAGAGGGATATACAACTTATGGTGGATTATCAGGTAGAGACATGGAGGCATTGGCGATCGGACTGGAAGAAGTATTTGATGAAGATTATTTGAAATACAGGATCAGCAGTACAACATATCTGGGTGAGCGTTTACATAAAATGGGTGTGCCTTTGATCTGGCCCATTGGAGGACACGCTGTTTACATTGATGCAAAGGCATTTTATCCGAATATTCCGGTTGATCAGTATCCGGGACAATCATTGGTTTGTCAGTTGTATTTAGAAGGAGGTATTCGTTCTTGTGAGATTGGTTCATTGATGTTTGGTAAATACGATGAAAAAGGAAAATTGATTCCGGCTCCCTTGGAATTAGTGCGTTTAGCAATTCCCAGAAGAGTATATACGCAAAGTCATATTGAATACGTGATCGAAGTATTTGAGAAATTAATGCTTAACAAAGAGAAAGCATTCGGAATTAAAATTCTCGAAGAACCAAAATTCTTAAGGCATTTCACCGCGAAGATGCAAGCGATTTAATTTTTTTTTTTGATGTCACTTCGAGTAGCTACGAAGCGCAGCGCAGTAGCGTATCGAGAAGTTTGACGATAATATAGCATTACAATGCTGGTCTCGTTACCTCCCTACACTACGTTCCGGAAGGCAGGCAAAAATTGAAAAGAGGCGCAATTTTTAACTCGACCAGACAAACTTTTCGTGTCACTTCGAGTAGATCTGTAGCGAAGCGAAAGATCGTATCGAGAAGTGGCATTACAAAAATATAGTGTATACAGTTCTCGATACGGCCATACCGTTTTGTTGTGGCCTACTCGACCTGACACCCTAACGGGTCACTTCGAGCCTGCCGGCAAGGCAGGTAGCGAAGCGTATCGAGAAGCGACATTCAGAAAAAGTATTCTCAATCAACAGGTCTCGATGCCTCCCTGCGCTCTGCTGTGGAATGCAGGCAAAAAATTGAAAAGAGGAACATTTTTTTACTCGACCAGACAAACTTTTCGTGTCACTTCGAGTAGCTACGAAGCGCAGCGCAGTAGCGTATCGAGAAGGACATTACAGAAAAAATAGTCTAAACTGGTCTCGATACGGCCATACCGTTTTGTTGTGGCCTACTCGACCTGACAAACTTTACGTGTCACTTCGAGTAGCTACGAAGCGCAGCGCAGTAGCGTATCGAGAAGGACATTACAGAAAAAATAGTCTAAACTGGTCTCGATACGGCCATACCGTTTTGTTGTGGCCTACTCG